>Ga0105104_10000006_pt1 | contig 219304 bp, 176 predicted proteins | sample PPLLaktember2015_3_FD_87034 | JGI IMG/M metagenome (GOLD analysis project Ga0105104, IMG submission 87034) | Freshwater sediment microbial communities from Prairie Pothole Lake near Jamestown, North Dakota, USA - PPLs Lake P7 Core (6) Depth... | ecosystem: Environmental > Aquatic > Freshwater... | reverse complement strand
TATTGCAAACATTATATTATTGAAGTCATGCGTCAATAACATCGTCAACAATTGTATAATGACAGGAGCAAGGAAAAACCTCATATCATACGGTTTCCAATTATACATCGCCCGTCTGAAACGCCCCACGCAATACCCCAATATGATAAATGCGAAAGGAATCGGCAAGATGCCAAAATTCAGCATGACCTGACCGGTCAATCCGTAAACATATCGTGAATAAGAGTATGGGTCCGCAGGATTAAACTCACTCGGCCCCATCATTATATCGGTACCCGCTCTCTGCTTTCCGCTGGCTCCGAGCGAATTGTAATAATTAGGATAAATCCAACGCGGTAATTGTACAACAATATCTCCCCATATCGTTTTACCCCACCTGTACTCATATGGATACGGTTTTTTCACCAACACATACGCCATATAGGCCTGCACATCGGCACGGCTTAAATCCCCAATCAAAATACCTTCTGCTGATACACCACTTGCCTGGGCGGCGGCGGCGAAACCTTCTGTTTTGAAAATATCCAAGCCCTTTGTTCCAAGGTGCTTAAAAAAACCATAAACGTTCATAAAAAGAACCAATACAACCATTCCGATTAACGCCTCCTTAACGGAAAATCGCCGCCAAAAGAAATGCACGATACCCACAATCCAAAATATCTTCCATACGGTCTGGCCTCGGCTGCCGACCAGACCGCCGAAAACAAGCGAAACCACAAACATAAAAGCTAATAAAATATAGACCGTCAACAAACTGCTTCGCTTTACAGTAAACCTGGTGCGAATTAAGGTAAGCAGAATCATCAAATAAATCGGCCCTAAATCGCCCAGTAATCGAAATATCCCTCCTCCAGCCAGTCTTTCCGCGACTATGTCAAGTTTCTGCGTGGTTCCCACAAAACCGCGTCCAAAGATAACATACGCCTGTGATATAAATGCTGCCGCAATGAGCAATGCAAGAATAGAAAACCAACGGGAATCATTGGCAATCCACACCTTGGCCGACGCTTCGTTGTAAGGCCTGCTGGCGACCGAGTTTTCAACCCATCGATAGATAATCAGACCAAAGCAGTTAAATATTGCCAGTAACCCAAGCCAGGGTCTATATTCCGATAAGGGAAAAGCCACTGCCGTCGTATGAATACCCCAGACAACAACCAGCAACGGGGCGGTAAAGAAAAAATGCAGGCCTATCAGCCCCATCAGGCCTTTAGGGTCGAAAAGATCATATTTATGGCGAAACCAGCCGACAGCATCTGCGCCGATTAAAACTCCGCAGGGAATCAACGGAAAAATAAACCAGTGAATCACATCTGTATTGAACAAGACGCACACAATCGTAAACACAATACAAAATACAAATGCCAGAACATAATCTGTATAATTCAATTGGCTGTTTGTATTCACTGTATCTGTCATAATGCTTTTACCGCTCTTTTATGCCTCAACAATCCTACTCGTTACCTTTGTTAGAAATAATTGTAATTGGCACGACTAAAAACCTATTTACGAACCTCTAACTCCTGCAATAATATCTTCAATAATCGCGTCCTGCGGCCACATCTGACCTTCATGCCAGTTCAGGTCTTTGTCCCAGTGCCCACTGCAAGCGTTAACGGCACCCGGAACATAGCCATAACTGACTTCAACTATAAGAGGCGTTGAATCTTGATCCGAAATAAAATCGAATGCCATGCTCTGCGATCGAAGCTTTCCGGCGACTCCAAAAGCAATTTCAATATACTTCATGTTGATCTTGGAACAATCATAATCAATGTTTCCACTTCCAGATGCCCTGAAATCATTTTTTCTGACCATACGTCTAAAAGCAAAGGCTCTGTTGCCAATAACTGTTACTCGTGTGTCGTATTGGTTATTTGGTATAAAATCCTGAAAATAAACGTATCCCTTTTCTTTCCCTCTCATCTTATTCATTAAATAGATTTTTAATAGAATAGCTGGAAATCTTTTCATCTTAGCCAGATAATCATTTTTCTGATGTGTTTTTCTCATTTTTGTGGAAAAATCTGAAAAATAACCCGCGTTGACCTTAAACCCTCTACCAAAAGCTGTTTTGCAGATTGTTTTTGCTTCACTACGATTCCTGACTAATCTTACATTTTGCGAACCTGCGCCGCCTCTTAATTTAAATACCTTTGGAAAGTCCGTTTTATTTATCCAATCAATCGCTTCCCTCTTATCATAAAAGACATAACTTGGCACAAGAGGGGCACCGACTGATTCTAACATGTATTTCTGCCCCACCTTATCATCAAAATGCCAACAGGTATTTATATCCGGAAATGCTCTGATGCCCATATTTTCTACTGAGAATAATAATTGCCTGGCAAACAACACATCCTTTGTATCTTGATGGTGCCAATGCCAAAGCAGCACATCAAATCCTTTAAGATGTTCGATGATATTGCTGTTGTAACAATTGACGAGCTTGTAGGGAATTTGCTTTTGCTCGCAATACTCAATCCATCTTTCTGAAAAGCTGCCGGGCCTGTGATGAATAGCAATTTTAATCAACTCGGTTCCATTCATAACATTCCTTATTATCCTAATTATTTGATAACAATTTAAGCATCTTCTTCATTTCTCAATTCGTCACTTTTTACAAGCACCGCTGTGTTGTTTGTTCCAAGGTCATCTTCGTAATCACAATGCCCCCTCCAACCTGTCGGCGGCATAAAATGCCGACCGAATTGAGCTGCGCTCTTCACATTCGAGAGCAGTTCTCCATTTATATATAACTTAATATCAGCAGGAGAAAAATCCGCCAACGGCCATCTGTTAGGTGCGAATGCATTGTCCAGCAACGGAATCTTTTCAGGATCAAAATGCATAAGAAAACTATGAACCCATTCTAAAGCAGCAACATTTAATCCTAAAGTCATAACACCAAGCCCAACGGGGCTTGGAGAAAGAGGGCCTTCACCGTCGCCGGCGATAATGGCATCTGTGATTGTAATCACTTTTCTTTGCAGTGAATTCTCTATTGTCCCATCATATTTGCCGTAATGCAGTATTCGCTGTAAATCCAGACACATCCGCCAAACAGTGTCATTTCCATACCAGCTTCCCTCAAGATTGCGGTAGTTCCCAGACATCACGTATTCCAGACGCATGGCTAATCCGCCAAGCTTGGTATGCAGGTATCGAGAAAAACGACCCCTTCCCCTGTTGGCTCGATCCAGGGAGTCTTCAGCAAACTTTTTCAGCCGGCTGCCGCCCTCATAACAATCTCCTCCCGTCTGGCTTCCGCCTTTTCGATGATGCGGCAGGTACTCCTTAAATCCGTTGATCCCTACCATATTCTTAAGGGCGCCGGTAATCCCTGCTTTCTTATGTGTTTTCAGTTTTGGCAGGCTGATTACGACATCCGCGTCCATGATTTCCCTAGCGATTAAATAGCGGTGCGTGCCTGGATAATGATGCTTTTTTATAATATCCGGGTTGTAATCGGTCACCCGAAACTCGGTATTTTCTGCAGTAACAGGATTAAGCCAGCTGTCGTCGCCTAAATCAAACAGGGTGTATTCGCTATCATTTCGATTGCCACGGGCTTTATCCGTGTAACGCCCCGTCATCTTGGTCAAGCGGAAATCGCAAATCTGAATCTCATGCCCTAATCGCTGGAAACGTGCACGCATCTCGTCAAGACCACAGTTGTTTCTAAGGTTCTCAAAGTCACAACTCTGAAGGGATGCGTCGCCCACAATAATACTCTTCGGTTGCGTTTTCACTACATAATGAAGAACTGCTTCTATCACAGTTGTGTGAGTCACCAGACACTCCATGAGTCCGCCAGGCAGACGGTTCCGATCCAACACCCAATTTGGCTTTAAAACCACTTTCGCTCCCGCCTTGATCAAATCACCAAGGGGGTTCCATTTAGCCGAGCCATAATGCGCCAAGTCCAAACCGGCATCTCTAAAAAGACGTCGTAAAAGCATCAGTGATGTCGTAATCTGTGTATCACTTGATAATTCAGCCGGAACACTGTCATTGGACCGGCCGTATTCCGGAGTATTCGTTTGTACAACATATACATTATTGGGAGAAATCGCCATTGTCAATTCTCTCTAAAAACCTGACCCTCTATATTATTATTGAAATGCTTTACCACGTAAGCTGTCCACACGATCAGTGTAAAGTTTGCTAACATTCCGATCACAGAAAAGATGATAACCGTCGTATGTGCCTCAAAGCATAAACCGCCAATAAAAAGACCGGCAGCGCAAGATATTAAAGTGACAAACTCATAAATAAACAGTTGTTTCTGTTTTCTTAATATTCGAGCAAACATCACAGAAGGAGCTATGCAAAAACCGACCATAAGCCAGAGTATAAGCCAGCCAGCATACTCACCAGCCACCCGCCATTGCTCGCCAAAAATCCATGCGAAGAGTCCGGGGGCACCGAAAAAGAACAGAAGCGACAGCGGCAGTGAAACCGCCGCAAGGCCGAGTGTGGTTTTGAGAAAAAGCAACCATAAATTTTGCTTATGATTATAGGCCTCGCTTGCTTTTTGAAATAAAACCTGCTTGAACGCAGTAAGGACAAATTCAAAAGGTATTTGAACTATCCGCGCCCCAAAAGCATACGCTCCGGCAACTGCGATTCCATAAAAATGAGACAGTAAAAGCACCGGCAAACCCTGCGACAATGCATTTGTCACATTTTGCGTTGCGGAATAAAGGGGGAAATCACGGTATTCAAAAGCTAATCGGCGAATTCGATTCCAGGATAGAGAACTCTTAAATAAGCTCTTATCCGTACAAAACACCCGGCTGCCAAGATTCAGGCTGGCAATTCCATTAGCTGCTACCGAAGAGGCAATCAGGCCTCCGCCTCCGCGATGAAACAAACCTGTTATAATTTGCAGTGTGCCGGCAGCCCCGGCGCGTATCACTTGCGAAGAAGACGTCTTCTTGAACGCCTTTCTTCGAACGCACCATGCCTGAAACGACTGATTGATGCCGCTGATGAAAATGCCAAAGGGCAGAAACCACAGGAGCCATTTGGACTGCGGCGCCTTTAAGAGTCCCAGCAGCCAATCCGAAAAAACGTATGCCAGGAAAAGACCGACCAGCGTGATAACAACCGTGGAAATCATGGAGACCGCAAAGACATTGGCGGCGTCAGAATCTTCTTTGGGCAGCATTATCGCCAGAGAATACTGCATGGTTACGACTGCCCCAACGACACATAGGATTGAATTGAACGAGCCAAAGATTCCAAAATCAGAGGGGTCAAACAAGCGGCTTATAATCGGCGTCATCGCAAATCCGATAAGCTGCGCCACAGCAGTACCGGACATAACCACAAAAACATTCTTAAAAAATACGGATGATTTTACGTGGCAGACAACTTTCGTTATAAAATTCTTAATACGTAGCATTAAAATGATTTATTCCTGAATTGCTCTCAATTTAGATCAAAACTTGACTCTCGCCGACCTTTTCTCCCTCAAACGCCTCATTACTTTTGGGGCAGAGTTAAAGTATTGTCAGCCAGTTTTTTCGAAAATATTCGGGAAAAAACCCTGGCTCCGTCCCGATTCAGGTGATGGGGATCTGCGTACAGATTCGCATCCTGCAGTTCAGGGTACTTTTGAAATGTAATATTGAAAAATGGGATATTCTCTTGTTTGGCAATCTGATTCAAAATCTCGATGCCTTTTTCCTCATAGTCCCAGTCATATTGCTTCAAAGGCCATCGCGGCGTTGAGCACAGAACCACATTAATTCCTTTGTTCCTGGCCGTTTGAATCATTTCCTTGAGCATTGCTAATAAATCATAATCAATCGTTCTTTTCTCAATCTTGGGAGCCCCCGTATCAGAATTTTTATATTTCTCCTGATCCATCGTTTTATCGATTGGAGCATACCCCCCTTCATAATTATCTTTTGTAAAGCGATCATAAAGAAAATACAACAACTGCCTGTTATATTGGAATGATCGTGATTGATAGAGTATTCGTGACGACAAATCTTGATTGCAGAGCATTTTCCGAAGAAGAGGTGAATCCTCAATAAAAGGCGACAAAATGCTAAGTCGGGGATATGATTCCTGAGATGCCGTTTTGCTCAGATAAGGCGGCTCGATTTGAATGACGAATATCCTGGGGTGATGTTTTTTACAGATCAGCTCGGATAATGCATAGAAATACGGCAATCCCTGCCCATCTCGACCCGCATTGTAAACAGACATTCCTGTTTCTTTCGAAATGAATCGGCTGTCAAAATGGTGCATAGCCCGTGAATTTCCAAAAATCACAATTTCTGCATTCGACTCGAGGATTTGATTGACTGATACTCCCGCCCCGACCATCTTTAAATGTTTATATTGTACTGAAAAAACCTTCGCCAGCAGAAAATCTAAAAAAAGGAAAAGACCCAGAAACACCAGAAGTTTAAACCATATTTTATGTTTTTCTGTGTATGTCATAAACTGTCTGCTAAAATTGGAAATAAATGAATTGAGACCCGCCGTTAACGCCAAAAAGAATAATCGAAAAAATCAGCATATAATAAATCGCCCAGCGTATTGGCAACGGCAATTTCGCCAGTATGGGCCTAACCTCGCCGCGAGTCTGCAAAAACTGAACAATCAGGAGAATGGTTAATCCCAACGCTCCATAGGCCATACTGGACGATTCAATGAACAAATTTGGCCAGCCCGTAAACAGATGCGAGACAATATAAAACGCATCCTGAACCGTGTTAGCCCGGAAAAAGATCCATGTAAAACATACGATATGGAATGTCACGAAAACCCGGACAATATGAACTGCCTTTAAAGAAATACCTAATCGCTGAATCGTTTGATCTCTTATGGGCAAGGTCGCCTTGGACAGCATCAGGAACAAACCATGCAGTGCTCCCCATATAACAAACGTCCAACTGGCGCCATGCCAGATACCACCAAGTACCATCGTAATCAGCAAATTGATATAGGTTCGGTTCCTTCCTTTTCGATTCCCCCCAAGCGGGATATAAAGATAATCTCGAAGCCAGCTGGAAAGTGAAATGTGCCAGCGACGCCAGAACTCTGTTATGTTCGAAGAAAAATACGGCAAATTGAAATTTTTCATCAAATCAAAACCAAGTACCCTTCCCGAACCAATAGCAATATCCGAATACCCTGAAAAATCACAATATATCTGGAATGCAAAAAAATAGGTGGCTACCCAAAAACTTGGGCCTGTATGAAAATGAGGATTGTTATAAATACTGTTAACATATTCTGAAAGTGTGTCGGCCACCACCACTTTTTTGAACAGGCCCCAGGTCATAAGCTGAATGCCTGAGAAGATCCGTTCAACATCAAAGTTTTGTCTTTTGAGAAACTGCGGCAGCAAGTTGCCTGCTCGATCAATCGGACCGGCAGCCAGTTCTGGAAAAAAAGAAACATACAGCGCAAATAGTCCAAAGTGTTTTTCCGGCCTTATCTGTCCTCTATAAACATCCATGATATAACTGAGTGTCTTGAACGTATAGAAAGAAATTCCAATTGGCAAAAGCACATGCAACATCGGTAATTTTATGGGAATTGCAAAACAGTTTATGACCCCTTGAACTGAATCCATAAAAAAGTTGATATATTTAAAAGTAAATAAAATACCGAGATTGATCGCCAGATTAATACACAGGTAAAACTTTTTCCATATAACCGAGTTGTTGTGACCCATGAGAAGGGCCGTCAGGTAAGCTGTAATCGTGGAGGCCAATAACAATACAACATAGGTGGCATTCCAGGACATATAGAAATAATAACTGCCGCCCAGCAGCAGTATCCATCTGAAACGGTGTGGGAGAAGGAAATACGCGCAGGCCACGACAATAAAGAACAGGAAAAATTCTACAGAACTAAAAATCATCTAATCACTTAAATAAAAGAAGGATATAAGATTCCAGGTATCAGAAGCTTGGCTACACAACCAAGTATCCCAACAACAATGACATCAAAAATTTTCCTGGGTTACAACAATCCAAATTAATTCACAGGGTATCCGGTCGGCAGCAGGATCGCAGCCGAAAGAGGGTCCAGAGCCAATTGCGTGATCTTTTTCTTGGTCCGCCAGTCGAGGGTGTAGGTATCGGAATCCAGGGATATCGTACAGCGAACACTGGAGGGATTGACAGCAATTTTGGCGTGTTGATAATCCCTCAGCCAGCAGCCTTGCCGCTGGTAGCGCGAACCGGCAGGATTTCCAAGAGGTAGGTTATACTCCTCATACCATGGGTCCAGGTCAACTCCATCCGCTCTCCTGTGAATCCCAAACAAAGACCGATCGCTGTTTTTGACCAGTAAAAACGAGCAATAGACGTATAGAAAATTACTATACTCCATCGCTGGATCTTTGTAGTCGTGGAAATTGCACTCCCACCAGTCATAGAGACCTTTTCCAAGGATATCTTCGTGGTGTTTTATGCTCTGCTCCCACCGGTCGCCGCCAAACCGATCCGTATACCCTTTCGTCTGAGACGACCAGGTTAGCATCGCTTCTTCGTCCATTAGGCCATCGGCAACAGCCATCAGGTCCTGCCAGTCCCTGCCGTCCCGATTAGATCCATAGTCAAGCGTCTGGTTTACGATGAGGATATAGCCCCGCTTTTGCATGGCATCGTGCAGTTTTCTTAGATACGAAAAATAGGCCTTATTCCAACCGCCCGACGCATATTTCCAGTTGGGATGAAGCGATGTTGTGCCGTCCTGAAATGTCGTCAGCATGACCATATCCGCAGCAATCCCGGAATAGCGGATGCGGTCATTGTCCCCTATCACAGGGTCAAGTTTTTTCAGAAATTGCTCAACCGCCCAGTCCTGAAACGCCGGGTTGCCCACATCCAGATAAAAACAGGTGTAATACCAACTCGTTGGATCATCAGCCCAGCGTATTCGCTTATTAGGATCGCGGTAATCCCCGGATGAGACATTCTTTCCATCCTTGAGCAGGAACCACTCCGGATGATACTGATGGATATATTCGTAATCTATATAGCTCGACAGTGTCACATTCGGTCTCGCGAGGACAGGAGCAATATAAAACAAGGCCAGCCGGTCGGGGTGGTCGGTACGAAGCGTGCGCCATGCTTCCGGATGCAGCTCTGCAATTTTCCCCGCCGACCAGAATGCATTGTATTTAAGCAGATTGTTCATTACCATTGGCAGAGGCAGTTTTCGTCCCTTTGATGTAAGCTCTTCAGAGCGGCAAAAGATATCCGCAATATTCTGAGGTTTATAGGGAACTGGCGAGTTGCCGCCGCTGAGAGTATTCATTTCTGTCAATATAACCGTAGGTTTGCTTGTGGCTGAGGTTGTCGGAGTTGAGGTATCAAAATTTGTAACTGCTGCTGGGTCACCTTTCCCGCCGTCCAAAGCCAAATTAGATGATCTGCCGCCTCTCAAATCTCCACCGCCGCCACGAAATGATATAGAATCGACGTTATGAGAAGCATAACAACAAGAACACAAAACGAAAACGAAAATAAACATCTCTCGTGTTTGTTTGGTTGCTATATTGGACATCTTTTCTATTTCGTGCGCAAGCTTGTATGGCCAGAATTTTTTACTATGAGGTTGATTATTCTTTCGGCGGCTTTGCCATCCCATAATTTCGGCACTTTCGGTTTATAACCGTCTCTGCCGGCCATTATCTGGCGATAATTCTTCAAGATATCCTCTATAAATTTCACCATAAAGCATATTTGGTGTGTTCAAAGGTATTATTCCAAGGGGGTGTCTTTCAAGACATGAAAGATAATATCGCCTCTGCCACATATTTCTTCATTTCGTCGCTTAATTCCGGATAGATGGGAATCGCCAATACTTCGTTAGCCGCCTTTTCGGCCTCCGGGAAATCGCCCTTTTTGTAGCCGAGGTAATTGAAACATTCCTGAAGATGCATCGGAACCGGGTAGTATATCTCGCAGCCAATATTCTTGTCCCTAAGGAACTTTATCAGCTCATCGCGTTTCGAAACCCTGATAACATACTGGTTGTAAATACTCACGCAGTCAGTACTGATATATGGGGTCTTGACGGCTGTCCCCGTAAATTTTTTATCGTAATAAGCGGCGTTACGTCGTCTTGCCTCCGACCATTTATCCAAATACGACAGTTTCACTAAAAGGGCCACTGCCTGTATTGGGTCGAGCCGGAAATTGCCGCCTATATATTTGTGATAATACTTGGGGTTGCTTCCGTGGTTACGCATTATTGAAAGACGGTCGTAAAGCTGTTTATCGTTGGTTACAATCATACCGCCGTCGCCGACACCGCCGAGGTTCTTGCTTGGGAAAAAGCTGAAACACCCTACTGTCCCTATGCTGCCCGCTTTCTTAGATTTGTATGTGCTTGTTATTGACTGTGCCGCGTCCTCGATTACAGACAGCTTGTGTTTTTTGGCGATATCCATAATCGGGTACATATCAGCCATCTGGCCAAAAAGGTGAACCGGCATTATGGCCTTGGTCTTTTTTGTAACCGCGGCTTCGATAAGTTTGGGATTGATGTTATAGGTAAGGGGGTCAATATCCACAAATACCGGCTTTGCGCCGGCGCGGGCGATACATCCTGCCGTCGCGAAAAACGTGAACGGCGTCGTAATTACCTCATCTCCCGCTCCAATCTCCAAACTCATCAAACTGTTCAACAGCGCATCCGTGCCGCTTGAAACGCCGACCGCGAATTTACAGTCGCTTATGGCCGCTATCTTTGTCTCCAGTTCGACAATTTTTGGGCCGCCTATACAGCATTGCGATTCAAGCACTTCCGATACCGCTGCCATTATTTCTTTTCTTAAAGTTGCGTATTGCGCCTTCAGGTCAAGCAAAGGAACTTGCATATCATCTCCCGATTAATCCAGCGTTTATATAAAGACGTTTATTCTGTCTGTTTTTTGAATTCGTCGTAAGTAAGAGTCCCATGTTTATGTTTAGCCGACTTTCCACCTAAAACAATAAGCAATCGCGAAAAGCAGCCCATAACATTATTACAGCATATTTCCCTTCTCAGCAAAATCTTTTATTATCATTTGCACTATCCTGTCAGCGGCTTTGCCGTCCCAGAATTTCGGAATTCTGCCCTTCACATTAAAACCTGAAGCTTTAAGCTCGTTATAGTGCCGCAAAATATCCGCCGCAGTAACATGCACAAGCCGATTTGTGCCTTCGGTTATTGTTACAGGGCGTTCGGTATTCTCACGCAGCGTAAGGCAGGGAATCTGCAGGATGGTAGTCTCTTCCTGTATGCCTCCGGAATCAGTTATCACAAGTGCAGCATTTGTAGTAAGTTTCAAAAAGTCGAGATAGCCAATTGGCTCAAGAAGTATAAGATTATTCATTGCAGTAACTCTTGTTTGCAAAGCAGAACCTTCAATATTATTTTTGGTTCTTGGGTGGATCGGAAAAACAAGTTTTAAGTCCTTCTGGATAACTTCAAAAGCGGAAATTATTTTACCCAGATTATTCATATCATCAACATTGCTTGGCCTGTGAAGAGTTATTACTGCATATTTTTTCTTTTCAAGCTTCAGCTTTTCAAGAATACCCGACCGTTCAGCCCTTTCCCTGTTGGACAGGAGAGTGTCAATCATTACGTTGCCGACAAAGTGAACCTTATTCGAATCCACTCCTTCATTGCGGAGGTTATCGACGCCTGATTGTTCGGTTACAAAAAGCATATCGCTTATCCTGTCCGTCAGGATACGATTGATTTCCTCGGGCATATCATGATCGAAACTTCTCAAACCCGCCTCAACATGTATCAGCTTAACCCCCAGTTTTACCGCGACGAGGCCGCAGGCAATTGTGCTGTTGACATCTCCCACCACGACAACGTAATCCGGCTTGTGCTCCAGAACAACGGGCTCAAATCGCTTCATAATCTCGGCGGTTTGCTGGGCGTGGCTGCCTGAACCGACCTCCAGGTTAATGTCGGGTTTGGGAATGCCAAGCTCGTCGAAAAAAAGTTTGCTCATCTTTTCGTCATAGTGCTGGCCAGTGTGAACCAGAAACGGCTCAAAGTGTCCGCTTTCTTTGAACACCTTCATCAGGGGAGCTATCTTCATAAAGTTGGGACGCGCGCCGCACACACAAATAATCTTTATCATATCCTCGAATTCCTGCTTAAAGCCGGTTTTTCCCGTTCAAACTCGTTATTTCCAGCTCAATCTGTTTGCTTCTTGAAATTATCGATAACCTTCGACAGCGTTTCTTTAAGACCTGTTCTGGGCTGCCAGTTGATTTCTTTTTTTATGCGTTCAAGACAGGGCACGCGGCGCATCATATCCTCAATAGGTCTGCCGTATGCGATTTCGTAGGGGACGAATTCCTTTTTGCTTTTGCTGCCTGCGATTTCAATTATCTTATCCGCAAGCGCCTCCATGGAAATCTCTTCGTCCGAGCCGATGTTGAACACTTCGCCCATCGCCTTTTCACAATCCATCAGCCGAATGACCGCGTCCACGATGTCCCCAACATAACAAAAGCACCGGCTTTGTTTGCCGGTGCCGTATATGCGTATAGGTTCATTTTTAAGAGCCGACTCGATAAACCTCGGCACAACCATCCCATACCTGCCCGTCTGCCTGGGGCCTATCGTATTAAAAAACCTCCCTATCACCACATCAAGCCCGTATTGCTGATGAAACGCAAAACCCAGGAACTCGTCAACCGCCTTGCTGCACGCGTAAGCCCATCTCGGCATACTCGTGCTGCCCAGGACTATGTCGTCATTTTCACGAAACGGCACTGATTCGCTCTTGCCGTAAACCTCGCTGCTTGACGCGATGAAAATCGGGCGTTTGAATTTATTCGCGGCTTCAAGAACGACCTGTGTGCCCGCGATATTCGTTTCAATGGTATGGACAGGACTGTCAGCTATCAACTGGACGCCGACCGCCGCCGCCAAATGGAATATCCTGTCGCACTTCCCCACAGCCGACTCGATTATTGCTGAATCGCGAATATCACCCTTTACGAATTCGAATCCCGGCTTACCAAGAAGGGCTGTGATATTCTTTAAACTTCCCGTACTGAGGTTATCAACAACAATTACCTCGTTGCCATCTGTGACTAACCGTTGAGCCAAATGGGAGCCTATAAAGCCGGCACCCCCTGTAACCAACGCCTTCATTAATCCTCACTCAAAACAAGCAAAAGAAAACAGTAAACCGAGAAAGCCTATCTGGACTCCGTCCCCTTCGGGTGCGCAAAAAGACACTCATCGCATCCCTGCGAGGGACCCAAAATACTAAACCGTCAATATTCTGATGTCGGGCAATTATAGCAGTTTGCGGCACTTCAGCCAAGATGCGAAATTGCCCCTGATTCATAACATAAGTATCGGCGTATCAAGGAGATAGCTTTAACTCCCCCATAACCAAAAACTCTACATTATAAGACCCAGATTATACGCAAAAACCCCCTCCAAGTTCACCGCTATCCTATCTGGGCGGAACCTTTTGTCCTGACGCAGTCAATCATCGCGATATAGTTGTCAAATGGCACATATTCTGGGACGCTGTTGCCTGTTCCCAGGGCGTATCCACCCCTTGTTGCGGCCTTGGCCAGCATCGCCTGGCATCGCTGCCTTATCTGCTCAGGCGTTGACCGGCACATAAAGTCCATATCTATGCCGCCAAGTATCGCAATTCTGCCTCCCCATTTTTCGTATGCCTGCTCAACGGGAATAATAACGTCTTCAAAAGAGTGTTTGGCGTCGAACTTCATATCGTCGATGATGTCGTCCATAACCCTGTCAAGATTGCCGCACGAATGAAGAATCGCCGGCTTTCCCGCCTTGTGGATGACCTCGACTATTTTTTTGGTCCATCCGAACACATACCGCCTCATATCCGCCGGCGATAGCATCGTCGCCGTCTTGAATCCCCAGTCATCGTTTACTATCAAAGCGCCCACCGAATCGAACTCCGCGCATATTTCGTAATACCGAACTAAGCGCCTGCCCACCGCGTCGAATATGTCCTTCACCAAATCCGCGTCGTCAGCGAGCATCATGCACAGCCGTTCAAACCCGACTAAGGAAATCGCGTTTTCCAGGACGCCGCACGGGCCGTAAACTATCAGCTTCATCCCTGCCGGCAGCTCCTTCTTCGCCTGTCCTGAGCAAGGTCGAAGGGCCGATTCCAAACTCGAATAATCAAACGCATCCGCATCGGGCCATTTGTATAACTCAAAACTTTCCCTGTCGGTGATTACGCTGCCCGCGTTCAGTGAAATCGTCGCCTTGCGTTCGATTTCAGGCGTCTCAAATTTCATCTGCGAGCCCATCACGGTGACATAATCATAGCCGGCAATCCTGAACGCCTCTGTTATCACAGGATTGAACGCCCCCCATTGCCAGTCCTTGCCTTCTACGCCGAGAAATTTTCCCGTGAGCTTCTCATAAAATGACCCGTTGAGGAAAAACTCAAACAGCGTCGGCCTGTCCGGCACCTGCCGGCGCAGTACTTTTAGTAGATTTTCGAAATCCGGTTTTCTCGTCACACTTTGCCCCATTCAAACAGTCGGCCCGCCGATTTGTTGCGGCGGAAAACCGCTACCCATAATACGAGCTGTATGTTTTGTCGGTCTCCCAGACAGTAACGCAGTGTAATAGCGTTGTTTTGCCGAATCTGCCTGCAAGTTTGTTCCACGCAAATACGGCTATGTTCTCAACGGTGGGGGTTGTTCGCTGAAACTCAGGCAAATCCTCATTGAGATTTTTATGGTCCACGACCTTAATCAACTCCTGATGAACCACCTTCTCGAAATCGCCGGTTTTCAGCGTCTGACCATCGGATTCGGCAAGCTCACCACAGGCAGGCCATTTGACCGTAACCTCGACAATGTAGTTGTGTCCGTGGCCGGCCGGATTGGCGCATCGGCCGAAAACCTCGATATTCTGTTTCTCGCTGAATTTATCATTCCACAACTTATGGGCCGCCGCGAATTCGAATTTTTCACTGTAATAAACCATCGCACAATCCTTATCATCCACTGCCAGCGTTTTGAATGGACTCAATTTCAAAATGAGTTTCGATAACTGTGTCGAGCCGAACTTGTCGGCAAGTTTTTCCCATACAATTTTCAAAAGCCGAACCAGCTCATCATAACCGGTATGCCGGGCCGCTCGATAATCTGCTTTTATCTTCTCCGCGAAAACACCAACTGCGCAATCCCGAACCTTCTGGTCAATGTCGCTGACGTTCACAATCAGGCCGGTTGCCGCATCCGCCTCGCCCGCCAGCTCGACACCAAGCTCAAGAAATACAGACAGCCCCTCGCCGGCGGGCTTCGAGGCAAACGAATTGAATCCCGCCTCATCGGCAGGCAAAAAAGGATTTATTGAAAATCGAACGTAACGGCACAGCTTGTGCATAATTCGCTGACGCCTTTTGAAAAAAATTACAATCGCCTGTTATTTGCTTTGGCTGTGTATCAAGCTCATAATTTCATTTCTGCTTCTCGGGTCTTTTCTGAACAGCCCGCGAACCGCGCTTGTTACCATTACCGAGCCGGGTTTCTTTATCCCGCGAATCGTCATACAACTGTGCGCCGCCTCAAGCACAATCGCGACACCCTGCGGTTTGAGATTACTCATCAGGCAGTCGGCTATCTGTGAGGTCAATCGCTCCTGCGTCTGCAATCGACGCGCGAAGCAATCCACAATTCGCGCCAGCTTGCTTACGCCGAGAATTTTGCCCGAGGGCAGATACGCGACGTGAGCTGAACCGATAAAAGGCATCAAATGGTGCTCGCAGATGCTGTAAAAGGGTATGTCGCGTAAAAGCACGATTTCGTCGTAGTTCTCATTGAAAACCCGGCTGATATGCGTATTTGGGTCGTCGTGCATACCCGCCAGGAGCTCGCCATACATTCTCGCTACGCGGGCGGGCGTATCCTTCAGGCCGTCGCGGTTAAGGTCTTCGCCGACCGCCAAAAGAATTTCCCTGACCGCTTTTTCAATCTTTGCTTCGTCTATTTTTTTCTTTTGTTTTGTCATATCAATCAGCCAACATCACTTTCCTGCTTTTGTGCCTGTAAGATTCATAAGATACGTTGTCAGTAGCCGAACGCCGAACGCGCTTGCGCCTTCTGCCGTCGAAGCCGTCGGCTTTTCAAAGCAATCCACGCCCGCGATATCCAGGTGCGCCCATTTTTTGTCGCCGACGAACTGCCTCAGAAACGCCGCCGCAGTACACGCCCCGCCCCATCTGCCGCCGCTGTTTTTCAAGTCCGCTATTTTACTTTTCATTTCCTCGGCGTACTCGTCCCCGCAGGGAAGCTGCCAGACGTTTTCGCCGCTGGTTTTGGCCGCCTTTTCGATGTCTTTGCCAAGCCGCTCGTCGTTGCTCATCAGTCCCGCCATAAATGTCCCCAGCGCAACAACACAAGAGCCGGTCAGCGTGGCGATGTCTATAATCACGTCGCAGTTTTTCTTTACGGCGTAATGTAACGCGTCGCAAAGTATCATCCTGCCTTCCGCGTCGGTGTTTTGAATCTCAACCGTCTTGCCGGAGTATGTCGTAACGATGTCGCCGGGCCTGTAGCTTGTGCCGCTTGGCATATTCTCCGCCGACGGAACTATGGCGTAAAGATTTATGGGCAGTTTCAACTCCGCCGCCGCCTTTGCCGCGGCCAGCACTGCGATACCGCCGGTTTTGTCGAGTTTCATCTGCTCCATATTTTGTGCCGGCTTTATGCTTATCCCGCCTGAATCAAACGTTATCGCCTTACCGACAAGGGCGACCGTCGGCAATCTTTTTGCTTTTCCTCTCGGGGCGTATTTCACGACTATCAATCTTGGCGGCGTTTTCGACCCGCCGCCAACCGCCAGAATCCCGCCCATACCCAGTTTAGCCAATTGTTTTTCATCAAGCACAGTGCAGCTTAGCCCCTTCGTGCTTCTCGCGAGTTTTTTCGCCTCAGCAGCCAGCGAGGGCGGGTTTATCACGTTGCCGGGCCTGCTGGCGAGCGCCCTGGCGTAACTCTGGGCCTTACCGATAATTGCCCCTTTCAACAATCCATCTTCAAGGCGTTTGGTTTTCGCCGCATTGTCGTCAATCACTTCGACAACGAGCGAATCGCTCCTGCCATCCTCATCAGACGTAATATATTCATCGTAACGGAAACTTCCGTAATATATTCCTTCGGCAAGCGCCTGTGCCGCAAGCCCAGTATCAAATATTCCCCCAAAGGGTTTGTGAATCGCAAGTGCCAGCGATTTGGTTTTCATCCCCACCGCTTTATTAGCCGCCAATGCGGCTGCCTGTCTGATGGTGTCGATAGTCGCTTTTTTCTGCTCACCTAATCCAACTATAAGCACGCGAGAAGCGCCTATGCGATTGCTGCCGTAAACAATAGCACTGGTTCCGGTTTTCCCTTTGAAGTCGCCGAGTTTTACGACCTGTTCGATAGCCCCGCCGAGTTTTTTACACAGCTCGATGATTTCCGGCAGAGGTTTTTTGCCGTCCGAGAAATGACCTATAGCCAGCATCTGAGTTTTACATTCGGCCAATCCGACTGTCTTCGTTTTCAGCTCAACCTCAATTATTTTCTTCATTTTTTTCCGCCTTTACTTTTGATGCCCTTGCGTTTGGTTTACCTTTTGCGCGGTGATGCAGGTATGCCTCAATAAATTCCTCAATATCGCCGTCGAGCACCGCGTCAACTTTTCCAGTCTGGCAATCCGTGCGATGGTCTTTAACTAACTGATACGGCTGCAAAACATAGCTGCGAATCTGGTTGCCCCAGGCAATTTCGCCCTTTGCGCCGTATTGCTTGGCAATCTCCGCGTCGCGTTTCTGCTGCTCAATCATATATAATCTCGCCTTGAGCACCTTCATAGCCGAGGCACGGTTTTTGTGCTGGCTCCGCTCATTCTGGCACTGCACGACGATACCCGTTGGTTTGTGCAGCATCCGCACCGCTGAGCTTGTCTTATTAACGTGCTGGCCGCCTGCTCCGCCCGCACGATAAAAATCAATCTTCAGGTCCTCTTCCTTTATCTCGATATCCACATCCTCATCGAATTCGGGAAGACAATCGACTGCGGCAAAAGTAGTATGCCTGCGTTTGTTGGAGTCAAACGGGCTTATCCGGACAAGCCGATGCACGCCCGTCTCGCACGATAATTTTCCGTACGCGAAAGGCCCTTTTACCTGGAGCGTTATCGAGCGAATGCCCGCCTCTTCGCCGGGGGTAATATCAAGCTCACTATACTGGTATTTGTTCGCGTCGAAGTAACGGGTGTACATCCTCAAAAGCATACTCACCCAGTCGCAGCTTTCTGTGCCGCCGGCGCCTGCGTGAATACTGAAAAAACAGTTCTTCGTATCATTAGGCCCGCTGAGCAGGCCCGTTAATTCTATTTGCTCGCAGCGTTTGGTAAGCGCCGCCAAATCATCCTCTAACTGGCCAAGCTCATCAGGGTCCGATTCGACCGCCATCTCAAAAAGCTCCGCCAAATCCTTTGCTTCCCTGCTGACCTCCTCTACTGGCTCAATTATGGCTTTTAACATACTTAGCCGGGAAACTACCCCCTGTGCCGCCTCCTGATTATCCCAGAAACCGGGACTGCTCATCTTCTCCTGCAACTGCGCAAACTCAGCTTTTTTGCCCGCCAAGTCAAAGCCAGTCCCGGATATTTTCAACCCGGGCCTTCATCTCCGCTATTCCGCTTTTTAGTTGCGCAACTTCCATAATCGCTGTACTTATAACACATTAGGCCTCAATATACAATCCTGCCGAGAATTATTGATTCCCTAAAACGGCCAAATAATATATGATTGTTATTTCAGGTAAAGGATCGTTTGCGCCTGTTTTGGAAGGTTTATAAATGAGTGAAGAAAAATCGGCCTCGTCAATACTTAAACGGCTGTTTATTCCCTGCGCAACGGTATTCATATCGAGTTTCTGCATTATGGTTATCGAGCTTGTCGCAGGCCGAATAATAGCACGGTTCCTCGGCTCCTCACTCTACACATGGACAAGCATAATCGGTGTTGTCCTTGCGGGTATCACCATCGGCAACTACGTCGGCGGACGACTCGCCGACAGCTTCAGAACGGTTAAAGTGCTCACCCTTATGTTCGCCGCCTGCGCCGCCGCCTGCCTTGTAATTATCGGTTTGAACACGCTCATTGGAAGCTGGACCTGGCTGTGGCAGCTCAACTGGCCCACAAGAATCCTTCTGCATGTTACGGTGGTATTCCTGCTGCCTGCGGCTTTTCTGGGAACAATCAGTCCCGTGGTTGCGAAAATGGCGCTCGAAAAGGGACTCCCGACCGGCAGGACCGTAGGTGACATCTACGCCTGGGGAGCAGCGGGCAGCATCGCGGGCACCTTCGCAACCGGCTATTATTTTATTGCGTTGATGGGAACCATCTCAATTATCTGCTGTGTCGCGGCGGTTATGATTGTAATGGCCCTGCTTTATGGTACGGCTTTGCGTGCGGACAGGACAAAGGTCGCCTTATAAATCCCCACAAGCTGTTATTTGTCATCGCTGAAAATGCGCCTCGTATGCTCATACTTTGACGGCCTTCCCCGCGAAAACGTTATCCCCCTGCCGGTTACTATCTCCTGCTCTTCCCGCAGAAAATCGATATATTGCAGCAGTGCCCAGGCGGTATTGTTCCAGCTCATCTGGTAGCCGCGCTGATGTGCCTGCCTTTCCATAAATAATCGCCGCTGCTTGTTGAACACCAGATAATCCAGCCCGCCGGCAATCTGCTCAACCGACGGCTCCATCGGGTCAACCAGAATCCCGCGGACGTAACGCCCCATCACCAGCCCTTCGGGACATCGCTTGTTCGAGTAAATCAGCTCGCGCGCGTACCTGAATTTTGTCGCAATCGCCACCCTGCCTGAACCGAGCGTATCGGCCAGCACCCCGCTGGATATCTGCTGCATATTCAGATAAGGCAGCACCATCACGTTGGTCGTGCCATATAATTTCAGCAGCATCCCCTCGTCGAGATAGGCATCGAAGAACACAACATCGTAATCTTCCAGATTGGCGCCTCGCAGGCCTTTAACCCTGCACCATCTGACCTTCGCCTGCTCCAGCGCAGCCGCCAGAGACGCCTGAAATCGCCTGTATGGTTCGCCGCCGTCGGCCCGCACAAAATCCGGGTGACATTCGCCCGCTATGAGATACACGATGCTCTTACGCTGCTGGGGCGTGCATGATTCCTCCAGAAACCTTCCAAACCCCCGTATGCCATATTCGAGTCCCTTGTCCGGCGATAACAGTCCGAGCGTCGTAACAAGAAACTGGTTTTCAACGCCTAATTCCTTCTTTATTTCCCATCGGTCATAATGCGACGGATTGTGCATCCTTATGCCGTGGTCGATGTGCTTGAGCTTGCTGTGCTCAATATGGTAGGTATCCGATTCGAGTATATCGATTGCGCTTTCGGTAGTAACAATCACGCCGTCGCAAACCTTCGCAAGATTTTGCACAACAGTTTTTTGATGTTCGTCGGGGTCATCTAAAACCGTATGCAAATACACCACCGTTGTCAGTTTCGCGGCGGTAAACACTTTGGCCATCTCGATGTAGTGCGTACCCCGTGCGTCGTTACCGTCTTTGTCGGGGTCAAGGCCGTATTCGTGCTGGAGCAAAACCACCGTAGGGTTGCTGCCTTCCTGTGCTCTTTTGATTATGCTTTCCGCCGTATCCGCCCACGACTGGGGGTTATACTGGTCGATTACAAGGTCCACGGGTATGTTATACGGCCCGTTGCCGTTGTCTATCGCGGCAACCCTTATATGACCCACCTCACTGGTAAAATGCGACAAGGCGTTTGCCAGGTTTTTTGAAAACGTCGCTATCCCGCATCGCCTCGGCGGATAAGTGCTGACTATGCGAACATTATATGGCATACGATAACCCCGTTTTATCGTCGCTGGTGGTTCATCGCTTGATATGACTATTAAATCACTCGCTGCAGCTAAAGTCAACCGATTATGCTTGTCGCGGGCAAACCTCCGGTAAGGTTATGCTTCGGCTTTCGCCGGTTTTTTTCTGCCAAGAAGCTCGTCGGCGGCGTCAGCCGTTTTGGGCGGCCATTTGCCTTCCGCCTGCAGCTTCAGCAGGTTTTCCTTTTGCTTTATGCTGACTATCGTCCGGCAGCGGGGGAATCTGTTGCAGCCCATAAACGGGCCTTTCTTGCTCTGCCTGATGACAAGCTCGCCCTCCCGGCATTTATAACACTTCAATCCCGTCGGCTCAGCAGGCGGTTTCGGCGGCGCGATATTACCATCCTTATCAACCTTCACTATCGTCTTGCAGTTGGGATAATCGCTGCATCCGAGGAACGGACCGAATCGCCCGTTTTTGTGAACCAATGGCTTGCCGCAATTGGGACATTTGTGCTCACTGACTTTCTGCTCGACCATTTTGCCTTCCTTGTCGCACTGCCAGGCGAACTTGCACTCCGGATAACTGGAGCAACTGAGGAATTTACCCTTCTTGCCAAAACGATAAACTAACGGTGCGCCGCACTTGGGACATTCGTATTCGCTCGGCGTCGTCTCGGCTTTTGCGTGTTTCATATCCGAGGTGGCGGTCTCCATACTTTTCTTGAACGGCCCGTAAAACTCATTGAGAACGGCAACCCAGTCGAGATGCTGCTCTTCGATTTTATCCAACTGCTCTTCCATATATCGGGTAAACGCCAAATCCATTACCTTGGGGAAGTATTCTTCGAGCTTGTCGGTTACCACCTCTCCGAGGTCCGACGCATAGAGTTTCTTTTCCCTCTGCTCGACGTATTCCCTGTCCTGGATGGTGCTGATGATGCTGGCATAAGTGCTGGGTCTGCCGATGCCTTCTTTTTCGAGCGCCTTGACTAATGACGCCTCGGTATATCTTGCGGGCGGCTTGGTAAAATGCTGCTCGGCTTTAATATCCACCGCGTCAAGTTCCTGCCCGGTTTTGACGAGAGGTAACTGCTGCTCAGCGCCAGCCGAGGCGCCGGGCGACCATACCTTCGTAAAACCATCGAAAACAATCGCTCGACCTGTCGTTTTATACAGGCATTTGCCAATCGAGGTATCGGCTGCGATATCCAGATTCGTAACGTCCCACTTCGCCGCAGACATCTGGCAGGCGATAAACCGCCGCCATATCAAATCATAAAGCTTATATTGCTCTTCGCTGACAAGCGAGCGGACATCCTCCGGCATCAGGTCAACGTCGGTCGGGCGAATCGCCTCGTGCGCCTGCTGCGCGTTTTTCTTGTCGGCGAACATGTTCGCTTTTTCAGGAACATACGCGTCGCCGAAACGTTTATGAATGAAATTACGCGCCTCGTTGATTGCCTCAGGCGATATGTACGTGCTGTCGGTCCTCATGTAAGTAATCAGACCCAGCCGCCCCATCTCCTCGCCGAGGTCAACACCCTCATACAACTGCTGCGCAATCGACATCGTGCGCTTGGTCGAAAACCCCATCCGATTCGACGCGGCCTGCTGAAGTGTTGACGTAATAAACGGCGGCCCGGGCCGGGACGACGATTCTTTCTTTTCAACCTGGTCAACTTTGAATTTGGCGTCTCTTACGGCCTCATATATCCGCTTTGCCTGCCGGTCATCCGAGGCCTTGTATTTCTCCTCGCCGACTTTATAAATCTCGGCCTTAAAGGCGTTGTGCTCGGCAAGCCACTTGTTCTGCTTGTCAATAGTCGGGCCTTGGTCGGGTTTTTCGCCCTTCGAGATAAAATCCTGCCACTCTTGCCCGTAATGACTTCCCAGCTCGGTTGTGAAAACCGCAGGTATCAGCCAGTATTCCTCCGGCTTGAAACTGCGTATCTCCCGCTCCCGTGTAACAACAATTTTTACCGCGACCGACTGCACACGCCCCGCGCTTAAACCCCGGGCAACTTTTTTCCACAACAGCGGGCTTATCTGGTAACCAACGATACGGTCGAGTATGCGCCTGGCCTGCTGCGCCATCACCTTGTCGTTATCAATCCGCCCGGGATTAGCAAACGCCTGCTGTATCGCCGTCTTTGTTATCGCGTTAAATATCACACGATACACCTTGTCGGACGGCACACCCAGAATATGCGCCAAGTGCCAGGCAATCGCCTCGCCCTCACGGTCCAGGTCGGTCGCCAGGTAAATGTCTTTGCAATCCTTAGCCGCCGCCTTGAGTCCGGCAACAACCTTGGACTTGCCCTGCATAATCGCGTATGTCGGCTCGAAGTCCTTTTCCAAATCGACGCCGAATTCTTTCGCGGGCAAATCGCGGACATGCCCCATCGACGCCTTGACCTCGAAGCCGGGGCCGAGATATTTATTTATCGTCCGCGACTTCGCCGGCGACTCAACTATCACTAACGACTTGCCCTCTGGATTCGTCTTTCTCTTCGCCATATTCTTACTCTATTTCTCACCACAGAGACCACAAAGCTCGCAGAGTTTTATTTGTACTTTTATCTGCGGTCTCCGCGTACTCCGCGGTAAAGCTCAATTATCTCTTATTAAAACTATCGGCCAAATGCCTGAAAGACAACGACAAATAAGGACACAACCCCAAATTGTCAAGAAAATTAGGAAGGGATTTGCTTTATGTTTGCCGTACAAAAAAAGAAAACCCCGGTTTTGGGGCCGGGGTTTTATTCAGATTTCTATATTTTTTCTTTGTGCCTTTGCTCGCCTGGCGTAGCCATAGGCGAAGCCGGGTGCCTCCCGAGTAGGGATGGCCAAGCCATTCACGGCAGCCAGAAAATCCTCAATAATCACATTTCGCGCCAGTAGTACAATTAAGCGGAACATCGCCCCAGGTAACTTTGCAAAACCATCGCCAGTCACAATCGCATGGCTGAGAAGACCCGCCCCAGCCGCCGGTTTCTACTGTTGCAGTACTGGCTGCAAAACGCCATTTATGATATTCGGCGTGCTGGTCAGCGAAAACAAACGTCGTTCCATTGCCGTGCCGCGTTGGGCGATGGTCGCCAAATGCGCCGGGGGGAGCAGAACCACCAGGAGAATTATAATTCAGATAGAATGCGCCCTGTTTGGCAAACCCCGCGTCCAAAAAGACAAACCTCTCGGAGGTTCTCTTAATATCGGTTCTGAGGGTTATGTTCCGAGGAGCAGCAGTAGTGCCAGGACCAGCCGACCCAGGATAAGTAGCCATCGCATGAGACAGAGCGTATGTTATTTCCTGGCCTTTATCTCCAACTGGACATTTGTAAACCTTGTAGTCCTTGATCCATTTCCACAACGTCCCCTCCGCGATAGCGTGCTGCCAGTCCGCCATTTTAGGAGCGCCGGAGAGGTTGGCCTGCTGAGTAGCTTGGGTTGGCGGCATAGCATGCGGCCACGGATGAGGCCACTCGTGCCAGGCCAGTTGCTTCTGAAGGTACCAAGGGCCGGAACCAGGGGGGTTCGGGTAGCTCCATGAGAACCATACATCGCCGACAGGCACCCTTTCCTTGTTATCATCACAATACAGATACCATGCGACTCCCAACTGCTTTATCTGACTAAGGCAGACCGCTCGTTTGCCCATTTCCCTTGCTCGAGCCAGGGCCGGCATCAATATCGCCATCAATAGCGCGATGATCGCGATGACCACCAAAAGTTCAACTAATGTGAATCCGGCTTCGTCCCTAAGGGACTTCGCGGTGACATGCCCTTTTCGTTTATGCATAAGATAGCACTCCAAAGACAAAAAACTATAAACCGTTCCAAACAACCCACTCTTTATCGGCCTTATTGAGGGTGCTCTTTGCTAATATTATCAAAATCATTGCTGCCTTGCAAGAAATTTTGGAGGTTTTTCATAAGTACACCTCCAATAAGTCCTTTCGAAGCCGGAAACAGGCATGAGCGTTCGACTCACAAGAAATCTTCCCCGGCAAGCCGGTAACCGTTTACTAAACCCCCTTGTGCTCAACAGTTTTGAGAAAATCGTGCAGATTTGACGGTCTTGAATCACGTCCGAAAAAAATCTTATAACGGCGCACAATCAAAAATTCTAAGTTGGAACATGGATAATATCTGAAGTAACCGCTTGGCAGAAAAAAAAGCTGGGCTGAGGTCAGGAGGGAGGAAGAGGAGGATTTAACCTCAGCCCGTGGCTCTTACAAATCCGCACAAGGCGGATAAAATTGCATGAAATCTCACTATATCACAATCTTGACTACCCCTGTACCGAATGTCAAGTTACCCCTGATGTGTTCTAATATAGCAGTTCGTCGGACAATTGCAACAGAAAAATGTGAGGTAAATGAAATTTTTTTGAGAATTATTGCCGGCTGCGGCTATCAGGAATTCCCTTATAAATGGCATAGGGAAATCCTTACCGCAAATGGCCGGGGAGCGCAAAACCGGCGCTTGCCGTCGCCAAAATGCTCTGCTAAACTGTTAAGCGTTGGCAATATCAGGAAAACAAATCGGCTATGAGAAAATTCCTGCATAAAATAACTCCATGGATCAGCGTTATCCTGTTTGCGACAGCCGCGGTCATAATTCATCACAAGCTAAAACAGTATCACTATCACGATATCATCGCGGAGCTGAAACAGACGCCGGTGTTATACGTGGCGGCGGCAATTGCGCTGACGTTCCTTGATTATTTTATTCTGACCGGCTACGACACTCTGGCGCTTTTCTACATCGGGCATCGATTGCCTTACCGCAGGATAGCGGTCGCATCATTCATCGGATACGTGTTCAGCCATAACGCGACAATCCTGGGGGGCAGCGCAGCCCGCTACCGGATATACTCGGGACTGGGCCTTTCCGCCAGCCAGGTCGCACGCCTCATTTTATTCTGCTCAATCACTTTCTGGCTGGGCTTTCTGACGCTGGGCGGGTTCGCCTTCCTGTTTAACCCGCAGGCAATCGAACACGGCACGCATCTGCCATTCAAGACAACCTGGCCCATCGGCATCATATTTCTTGTTCTGCTTTCGACATATCTGGCTCTGACGGCGCTGCGGAAAAAATCTGTAACCATTCGCGGCTGGGAACTGACGATACCATCGCCGGGCCTTTCGCTTTGCCAGATTGCGCTGGCCTCAATCGACTGGGCAGTTGCCGGGAGCGTCCTGTACGTTTTGCTGGCAAATACCATACAGATAAGCTATATGGAATTCCTGGAGATTTTCCTTCTCTCACAATTCATCGGCATTGTCAGCAGCGTCCCCGGCGGATTAGGGGTATTCGAAGGAGTAATGCTGTTGTTGCTCTCCGAAGCAGCACCAGCTTCATCGCTGATTGGCTCGCTGCTTTTATACAGGGTGATTTATTATCTGCTCCCGCTGGGCCTTGCGGCAATTATTCTCGGCGCAGAAGAAGTTGCCTCGCGCAGGGAGACGCTTAAACGGCTCGGCGAGACAATCGGCAAATGGGCTGCTATGCTTATACCACAGGTGTTCGCCGTCGGCAGTATGGCCGCGGGCACAATCCTGCTCGTATCAGGCGCTCTGCCGGCGGAAGGAAGCCGTATGGACATAATGCGATACATATTGCCGCTGTCGGCGGTGGAACTATCGCATTTCCTCGGCAGTATCGTCGGCGCGGGACTGATTATCCTCGCACGAGGTCTGCAGCGCCGGCTGGACGCCGCGTATCACCTTACAATAATACTGTTCGCCGCAGGTATCGTATTCTCGCTGGTAAAAGGTTTTGATTACGAAGAGGCGATAATCCTGTCGGTTATGCTCGCCGCCCTTATTCCCTGCAGGAGCCGTTTCTATCGCAAGGCATCGCTCTTTAGCAACAGGTTTTCGCTGCCATGGGTCTTTTTGACAATCGCAGTCGTGGCAAGCTCGGTCTGGCTGGGATTGTTCAGCTACAAGCACGTCGAGTATTCCAGCGAAATTTGGTGGCGGTTCGCCTTCGATGCCGATGCGCCGAGATTTTTCCGGGCAAGTACGGGAGCGATGATTGTAGTTCTGTTATTTGGTCTTGCCCGGCTGCTAATCCCGGCAAAACAAAAACTTGCACCGCCGCCGAACGAGGAGCTTAAAATCGTTGAAAATATCGTCCGTGACAGCCCGAAAACATACGCCTGGCTTGCGCTTCTCGGCGACAAACGATTTCTTTTGAGCGACAACGACAACGCGTTTTTGATGTTCGGCGTCCAGGGCAGAAGCTGGATATGTATGGGCGACCCCGTAGGGCCGGAAGACGACGCAAGAGAGCTTGCATGGGAATTTCGTGAGCTTTGTGATGAGTATGACGCCTGGCCCGTATTCTACCAGGTCGATACAGAGCATCTCGATATTTACCTCGACCTGGGCCTGACGTTCATTAAATTCGGCGAGGAAGCCGGGGTGGAACTTACCGGATTTTCGCTCGAAGGCCACGAACGCAGAGACCTTCGCTACGCATATAACAAAATGACAAAACTCGGCCTGACGTTTTCTATCATCGAGCCGGAACAGGTCGCGACAAAACTCGATGAGTTAAAAAAGATCTCCGACGTCTGGCTTGAAAATAAAAACACAAGAGAAAAAGGGTTTTCGCTTGGGTCCTTCGAGCCGGAATACCTGAAAAAAACGCCCGTGGCGATAATCACTCAACAGGACAAAATCATCGCCTTCGCCAACGTTTGGCAGGGAGCAAATAAAGAAGAATTATCGGCAGACCTTATGCGTTATTCTCCGGACAGCCCTGAAGGAATTATGGATTATCTCTTTACCGAGCTTCTGCTGTGGGGCAAATCGCAGGGTTATAAGTGGTTCAATTTCGGAATGTCACCGTTGTCGGGTCTCGAAGACAGACAACTTGCACCGTTGTGGTCGCAGGCGGGGGCGTTTTTATTCCGTCACGGCGAACACTTCTATAATTTCCAGGGTCTGCACGAGTACAAGGACAAATTCGCCCCGGTCTGGCAGCCGAAATATATCGCCTGTCCACGCGGGCTTATGCTGCCAAGAATCCTCGCCAATGTCGCCGCCCTGGTTTCCGGCGGCATCAAAGGCGTCGTCGCAAAATAATCCTCAAACCGCACCCGGCCGGACATGTACAGGGCTATTTTTCGCAATAATTTCGCAGGGAGGAGCATCATTTTAGCCCTATAATAATAATACCATCAGTCCTTTTTATGCCGTTTTACGCGTTTCTTGGCCAGTTTAGCATTGCTCTCGATACCTGAAATTGCTATGATAAAAGAATGCATCCAAAACGGGGTCCAAGTTGAGAGGTTGATGAAAATGATGACCAGCCGTAGGAGATGTTGTCTTGCGCTTCCAATCCTGATTTGCGTATTAACCGCCTCTGCGTTTGCCGGCTGGTGCCCCTCAGCCGACCTTAACGGCAACTGCCGGGTCAATATCTACGATTTGCAGATATTAGCCGAGCAATGGCTTGATATGGAGGCATGCGAAGGAGCAGATGCCTGCGCGGACTTTGACGGTCTGAATGGCGTTAATTTCGCTGATTTCGCGTTCCTGGCAAACCAGTGGCAAACACACGGCAGCATGCTTTTCATTAACGAGTTTATGGCCTCCAACAGCAGCGCAAGCGGCATCCACGACCCACTGGGCGACTACGACGACTGGATTGAAATTTATAATCCTGGCGATACATCGGTAGATATGGCGGGAATGTATCTGACAGATGACCTCGCCAATCGAACCAAATATCACATTCCAGCCGGCTATTCATCGCAAACCACCATCCCCGCCGGCGGATTTCTCGTGTTCTGGGCCGACGACGAAACAGCAGAAGGCCCGCTTCACACCAACTTCAAGCTTTCAGGCAGCAGCGAAGAAATAGGGCTTTACGATACCGATGGCGTTACACAGATTGACGCCGTTGTTTTTGGTGCGCAGACAGCCAACATCTCTTATGGACGTTACCCGGACGCCGAAGAAACATGGCGGTTCTTCCCGATTCCAACGCCCGCCGCTGACAATAATGGCGGTTATTGGGGAGAGGTTGAAAAAGTCGAGCTCAGCAAAGAACGCGGTTTCTACGATGCATCCTTTAACCTCATCCTGGCTTGCACCACACCGGGCGCAAATATCTACTACACTACCGACGGAAGTAATCCTGTCATCGGCGAGGTAGCTGCCCCAACAAGTATCCGTTATACCTCGCCCATTTCTGTCACAGGCACCCAATACATAAGGGCGGCTGCATTAAAGACTGGCTGGAAGCCCTCGCCGACCGAAACGCATACCTATATCTTCGGCGCAAGTGACGCCATCAAAGCAATGCCTCTTATCTCGCTTGTCGGCGACCCCGCCCAGACCTTCTATGAGCCAAACGGCATTATGGCAATCGTCGGCGGCTACTACGACGGCAACAGCGTCTGGCAACCAAGCGGCGCAGGCAGTTACAACAATGTTCTTCACAGAGGGATAGCTTATGAACGGCCTGTTTCCTTCGAAATCATAGACCCGGCCGCAGACAGCAACTACCAGATGAACTGCGGCATTCGCATTCACGCCAGCGACTACACGCGACCTCGTTTCAGACGCGGCGACGACTGGCTCTGCAGCATAAACAAAATCAGCTTCAATCTCTTTTTCCGCAGTAACTATGGCGATGACCGCTTCGATTACCCGTTCTTCCCGCTTACTCCGGAGGTCCAGCAACCTCAAAGCATCTGCCTGCGTTCGGGAATGAACGACAGATGTTCGCCGTTTGTAAAAGACGAATGGATGAGACGCCTGTTTAAGGAAATGGGCGGCGTTCAGGAAACCGGGACTTTTGCTAATCTTTACATCAATGGTTCTTACAAAACCTATTACAATCCCACCGGTCGGGCTGATCGACAATTCTACCAGGAATGGTATGGCACCGACAATGACTTCGACGTCATCTCGCAGAGCGGAGTCAGAGACGGCGACAACGTCGCCTTTAATAACCTCCTCAATTACATAGGCATCCACAGCCTCGCCAACGCTGCCGACTATAATTACTTCGACAGCCAGTTCGATATTCAATCGTTCGTTGATTACCTTATTCTCCAGATCTACTCCGCGAATTTCGACTGGCCCAATAACAATTTCACCGTTCACCGGGAAAGGTCGCCCGCAGGCAAATTCAGGTATGCCGTCTGGGACGCTGAAGGCATTGAAAAATGGGTTATCGACGACCCTCAGTTCGGTATGGATGTAAATGCCTTCGATGATATGCCAACCTATGGAAGTGCTCCCAAGGGACTGAATGGCCTGCAGTGGGATGATATCCCTCGCTTTTACCGTGCCCTCAAGGCCAATTCCAATTTCAGGCAGCTCTGGGCCGACCGCACCCACAAATGGTTCCACAACAACGGTGTCTTGACACAAGATAACCTCCTGGCAAGATGGTATGAAGTTCTTGGCGAGGTAAATCCAGTCCTGCCGCTGCCCCCTTCCTGGGACTTCGACTTCATCCCCAACAGCTTAATACCGAACCGCGAGCCGTATGTATTGCTCGCCTTCGAGGACAACGGTTTATTCAATCGCGCATTCGGCGCACCGGTTTTCAACGTCAACGGTTCTTACAAGTTTGGCGGCTATGTAACCACAAGCAACTCATTCACTATTATTGACCCCTGCTCTTCAGGCGGCACTATTTATTACACCACCGACGGCAGTGACCCAAGGATGCCTGCAACAAATGGAGAACCCAAAACATTCGTAATTGAAAACGCCTCAAAGAAAGTGCTAATTCCTGCAGGCGATATCGGCACGGCTTGGCGAGGCGGCTTGGAACCATATAACGATTCAAACTGGACAAGCGGCACAGGCGGTGTCGGATATGAAAGGGATACCGGCTATGACCCCTACATTGGTATCGATGTCGAATCCGTTATGTATGGAATCCGCGGCACCTGCTATATTCGCATCCCGTTCGATATCAATGCCGGCGATATCGGCAATATCTCCGCACTGACCCTGAAGATGCGCTACGACGACGGCTTCGTTGTTTACATCAACGGAACAGAAGTCAAACGAATCAATTCGCCACCTACCCCGGCGTGGGACTCAACAGCCAGCCAGTCATCGTCTGAAGCAACCTCCGCGTGGAACTCTTATGACATTTCGACGTATATCGGCTCCTTGCATTCCGGAACCAACATCCTCGCTATTCACGGTTTAAACGCCTCCGCCACAAGCGCGGACTTTCTGATTTGTACGGAACTTACCAGCCGTGTATTCGACAGTGGTGTCTCTCCAACCGCAATCCAATACACAGGCGCCTTCAATCTGAATAAGAGTACCAATCTCAGGGCGCGTATTTATAAGAGCAGCAATCAGACCTGGAGCCCGATTAATGAGGCCGTCTATGAGGTGGGCAACGTTAAAAATTCTCTGCGGATTACCGAGATTATGTATAATCCGCCGGATACCAACTACCCCAACGAGCCAAATACTGAATATATCGAGCTGAAAAACGTCGGCACAAACACTATTAATCTGAATCTTGTCAAATTCGATAAAGGCGTCGATTTTACATTCGGGCCAAATACGCTGACAGCGGGACAACATATTATCGTCGTTAAGGATAAGCGCGCCTTCGAAGCCAAATACGGCACAGGACGCTATATCGCGGGACAATACATCGGCTCATTAGACAACAAAGGCGAGAGAATCCGCCTGCTCGACGCGGTCGGCGCAACCATCCTCGATTTCACTTACAAGGACGGCTGGAGAAATATCACCGACGGCGATGGTTATTCGCTTACCATTATCAACCCATCTGATTCCGATACAAACAACTGGGGCAGAAAAGACAGTTGGCGCGCAAGCGCATACATCAACGGCTCGCCCGGCTGGGACGATTCAGGAATTATCCCTAACCCCGGCGCAATCGTCATCAACGAGGTTCTGGCACACTCACACGCCGAGGCCTCTGACTGGATTGAGTTGCGAAACACCACCGCAAGCGCAATTGACATAAGCGGCTGGTATCTCAGCGACAGCGATACCAATCTGATGAAGTATCGCTTCCCCGCAATCACAAGCATACCGGCAAATGGCTATCTGGTCGTTTATGAAAACAACAACTTCGGTTCAACCAGCAGCGACCCCGGCCGGCTCATCCCGTTCGCCCTAAGTGAGAACGGCGAGATGGTCTGTCTGACCTCATCGCTCGACGCCGACAGCAAACTTACAGGATATCGTGAAAAGGAAGATTTTGGCGCCTCTGAAACAGACGTATCATTTGGCAAATATTACAAGACCAGTACAACTGATTATGACTTTGTCCTGATGAGCACAAACACCCCGGACACAGCGAATGCTTATCCAAAAGTCGGTCCAATCATAATCTCCGAGATTATGTATCACCCTGACTGGCCAGCCACCGGCAGCTACGCCAACGATGAATACGAGTATATCGAGCTTCGCAATGTTTCCGGCGTAGCCGTAACGCTATATGATTCCATTGATAATATCCCCTGGAAATTCACCAATGGCATCAACTACACCTTCGGCTCCGGCGCCAACGCCGTAACAATCGCTGCGGGCAGCAGAATTCTGGTCGTCAAGAATCCGACGGCGTTCAATACTCGTTATCCGGGGCTATCGAGCATTACATACGGCCCATATTCCGGCTGGCTCGCAAACGACGGCGAAGCGATTGAATTGTCGAAGCCGGGCGACGTGAATGATATGGGTATAAGACAATATATTCGCGTTGAGCGAGTTAATTACAGCGACGGCTCACATCCAAGCGGCGAGCCGTACGACGTTGACCTTTGGCCGACGGAGGCTGACGGTTTGGGAAAATCACTAAAGCGAACCACCGATACGGCTTACGGCAACGACCCTGTCAACTGGACTGCCGCGACACCTACGCCCGGCTCATAATCTTCCGAAACAGGCAAATCGCGTGCAAAGCCGGTTATTGACTATTTAACGGCAACAGGGTATCCTCAACCATCTGTAAATACAGGTTTTGCATTACTCAACAGCTTTTAGGCGGATTTTCTATGCTCAAAAGGACAGTCAATTGCGGCCAGCTTCGTCTGGTAGATAAAGATAAAAGGGTCATTCTGGCCGGCTGGGTAAGGTCATCCCGCGACCACGGCGGACTCATATTCTTCGACCTGCGCGACAGGGAAGGCATCACACAACTGGTCTTCAATCCTGAAAAATTCCCCGATGCCCACAAACTCGCACAGACGGTCCGCAGCGAATGGGTCGTAGCAATCGAAGGTGTCGTCGAGCCAAGGGGCGAAGGATTAGAGAACCCGAAACTCGCCACCGGACAGATTGAGGTAATGGTTGAAAAACTCGAAATCCTCAATACCGCCAAGACGCCGCCCTTCGAGATTGACACCGCCGAAAAAACAGGCGAAGAGGTCCGCCTGCAATATCGCTACATTGACCTGCGCAGACCAGCTATGCAGGAAAAGCTCAAGGTTCGTCATCGCGTCACAAAAATCGCCCGCGATTATCTCGATTCGCTGGGATTTTGGGAAATAGAGACACCGATGCTTGGCAAAAGCACGCCCGAAGGCGCACGCGACTTCCTCGTGCCCAGCCGATTAGTGCCGGGAACGTTTTACGCGCTGCCGCAGTCGCCGCAGTTATTCAAACAGATTCTTATGGTCAGCGGCACGGACAAGTATTTCCAGATTGTCCGCTGTTTTCGCGATGAGGACCCGCGAGCAGACAGGCAGGCGGAATTTACGCAAATAGATGTGGAGATGAGCTTTGTCGAGGCGGACGACGTTATCAAAGTTCACGAAGTATTAGTCGCCAGAATTTTCAATGAGATACTGGGCCTGAATATCAAGACGCCGATGAGGCGAATGACTTATAAAGAAGCGGTTGATGATTACGGTATCGACAGGCCCGACCTGCGCTTCGATATGAAGCTTAAAAACGTATCGGATATCGCCGCCAAAAGCACATTCAAGGTCTTTACTTCAGTCACGCAATCGGGCGGCATAGTCAAGGGACTCTGCGCACCCGGCGGTGGCGAAAAATACTCCCGTAATGACATTGAAAAGACACTGACGAGTTTCGCCGCCGACTACGGTGCCAAAGGTCTTGCCTGGTTCAAGGCCAAAAACGAGAACGGCAAAATGACCCTCGTCAGCAATCTCTCCAAATTCTTCAGCCCAGAACAGCTCGAAGAAATGGCAAACCGTTTCGGCGCAAAAGACGGCGACCTGGTCCTGCTGGTAGCGTCTGACGAAAAAGGCGCAAATAAAGCGCTCGCTCCTCTGCGGTGCAAACTCGGTAAGGAACTCAAGCTCTACGAAGAAGGCCGGCTTGAATTTGTGTGGGTTGTCGATTTCCCGCTGTTTGAATGGAACGCCGATGAAAAACGCTATGACTCGATGCACCACCCGTTCACCGCACCTATCGCGGCGGATATGCCAAAACTGGAAACCGACCCGGGGCACATTATCGCGCAGGCATACGACATCGTCGTCAACGGCTCGGAAATCGGCGGCGGCTCCGTTCGTATCCATAGACCCGAAATGCAGGCGAAGGTTTTCGACCTGCTGAACATTACCAGAGAACAGGCACAATTACGATTCGGCTTTTTCCTCAAGGCGCTCGAGCATGGGGCTCCTCCCCACGGCGGTATCGCCCTGGGACTCGACCGTATGATTATGCTGCTGACGGGCACGGACAATATCCGCGACGTCATCGCCTTCCCGAAGACGCAGCGAGGCCAGTGCCTGCTCACAGACGCGCCGAGCGAGGTCGAACAAAAACAGCTTGACGAGCTGAACCTGAGAACGCAGAAACACTCGCACGAGCTTGAGAAAAAACAGTAGCGTTTGACGCGCAGCGTACGCCCGTTTCTTATTGGGTACAAATAATTACTATACGCTATACGCTATTTTTCGACCTATGCTGAAAAGAATAGGCAAAATTTATCACAGGATTCTGGTATTCCTGCACCTGTCGCCGCTGTCACTGGCGGAAAAGTGTAGAATCGCGTTCGGCGCCGCGGTGGGACTGACACTGATTATCGCCCTGCTTATACCATACGCATGGATGCGCCAGCTCACCAAGCAGATTCTGCTCGACGCCAGCAGGGCCAGGGTAGAGATACTGGTTCGCCAGCACTTCCAGATGCACATCCCCGGCGAAACCAAACTGGCGGAACTGGACGACCGAGGCAACGTGATGGACCCGAACAAAACCGACATTCGATGGGTTCGGTTTAAAAAAGACGATAAAAAAATAGTAGGATTAACTGCTCAGCAGCGGGACATGGTCGAGGAGCTCCGCGAGGATGAGGACGCCGCAGACCAGATACGTTTCGATAACAGAAAGAAAACGCTTTATTCCAGCTATGTTCGCGTCTTCCGCGCAACCGAGGGCTGCATAATCTGCCACAATCCGCAGGGCTCCGCAAGCGCATTTAACCGTAATGAAGCAATAGGCGCAGTAGTGGTCGAAAGACCTGCCGCCGAGATACGCCGGGCAGCGCTGCTGAACCGGGTATGGATTATCGTCGCCGGCCTCATCAGCGGCACAGGCGCAATCGTGGCATTTTATATCATCACGCAACGGGTCATTCTGAGTCCTATTCGCCAGTTGCGGGCATTAGCCAACAACGTCGCCGAAGGCAATCTCGATATCAGAAGCTCGATATCCACTCGCGACGAATACGAGAAACTTGCCGAGGCCTTCAATCACATGCTCGACGGCTTGCAGGCCGCCCAGGAAAAACTCCGCCAGGCCAACAGGCAGCTCGATGATAAAATAATAGAGCTGTCGGGACGAAACATAGACCTTTTCAAGGCGAACAAAGTCAAAGGCGAATTTCTGGCAAATATCTCGCACGAGTTCAGAACCCCGCTCAACTCCATTATGGGTTTCGCCCAGGTGCTTCGCGATAAACCGGAGCTGCTCAAGGAAGACAAGGGGAAACGCTACGCCGAGAACATCATCGTCGGGGGTCAGCGGCTGCTCAATATGATTAACGACCTGCTTTATCTCGCAAGAGCCGAAGCGGACAAGATTCAACTGCATATCGAACAGACAACCGCCGAGGAGATTTGTGACGCCGTCATCACTTCGTTTACTGAAATAACGCGGGAAAAAAATCTCGTCATCACACTTGAAGTGCAGCAGGACATCCCCGCTTTCGTGACCGACGCGGGCAAAATTCAGCAGATTCTCGAAAACTATACAAGCAACGCCGTAAAGTTCACGCCCGAAGGCGGCGCAATAACGCTAAGCGCGGTGATGCTCGACGACAAGACAATTCGATTCTCCGTAACAGACACCGGCTGTGGAATAGCCGAGCAGGACAGGGACAAGATATTCCAGAAATTCGGCCAATTAGGCAGCCCCCTGACGCGACAGACAAGCGGCACAGGACTGGGTCTGGCTATAAGCAAGGAGCTTGCTGATTTGCTCGCAAGCCAGGTCGGCTTCGAAAGCCAGCTCGAAAAAGGTTCGACCTTCTGGCTGGATATACCGCTGACCCTGGCTAAAGACCAACAGCAGTAAAATCCCCAATCTAAAAACTCAGGTTGTCTGTCTCGTTGAAATCGGCAAACCTAATGCCAAACGCCACGTCGCCGCTAACAGCGTCAATATTAGCCTTCGCTATCGACACCGCAAACGTGCATTTGTCAAGGTCTATCGTCGCCGTTACGATGCCGTTCGGGTCAACTATTTTACTGCACTTATACGAATGCCCTGTCTTGGCTACAAAGCTGTCCGCCGGGATTGTGAAGGTCTGGCCGCCCCATATAATATTGACGTCCTGTGCGACCAAGCTCGGCTCATCCATATTCGCGTCATTAATGTCTTCTACCGCTATCTCGCAGCTGACAGACAGCGAATCGGATAACGCCTTGGTGCTATTCTTGACCTTTGCTTTGGTCACAATGAGCGTGTCTTTATACATACGCATAAGGCGGGTCGGTATCGTCTTGGTGCCATTTACTATCGTTTCACCGACATCGCCGGAAAGCGTGTAATTGCCGATTGTAATATTCAGTTGCAGCGGACAGGCAAGGCCCGTCAGGTCAATGTTTTTGGCCTTTATCGCAAACGTCTTTTTATTGAAATCCATTGTCAATGAATTTATTGCACCTTCCCCGCCACTGGGAACCTTATATGAGTATTTGTACTTGTTGTTGACCACGTCCGTGTCGGCGTCAAAAGCTATACTCTCAGAGTAAATTGCGTTTCCGTCGGTCAGTGAAACAATATTGATGTCTATCTGGGTTGCCAGATACAGCCCCATCGGTGATGACGTCATTGTACCGGAGACCTCGAAGACGTCTTGCCCCTGCACTTTGCCGGCTGTCACTTTGCACTTGGTGATTGTCAACTCTACGGCCTGCTCAACTCCGCTTGTCTCAAAAAGCCAGTCCTTAGCGAAACCGCCCATTTCGCCTTCACCAACCCGAAGGGTTCCATTCGAATAAAACATCGGCGGGGCCCAGTCCGGACCGCCGGCGCACCAGGCTATATTGCCGATTCCGAGTCCTTCGACGAATTCCTTCAATGGCTGGCCGTATGTGGAAACATCACCATTAGTTATATAATCGCTGACGGCCGGGTCCGAAGAAAAACCCCATTCGCCCATAATAACCGGATGAACTGCGGCGGCGGCAGTAACAGTACTTACGTAGTACGAATTGCTGCTGGAAAGCCAATGAATGGGATATACGTGAGATATGTAAACCACGTTGGTATCGTTAACAGGGTCAGTGGCTGTCGGCCCAATAATCTGACACCACCTCGGCGTCCCAACAAAAATAAGATTATCAGGGGCCGAAGCCCGCACAATATCAATCCAGGCCTCCATATCGGATTTAACGCTTGCCCAGTTGGCCGCATCGGAACCTACTTGATTAACCGGCTCATTGAAAAGCTCATAAATGACGTGGGTATCATTCTTAAACCTTGGCGCCATATACTGCCAGAACTCGCTGGTTGTCGCAACGTGGTCGTATGTATTCGCGACATAGTGCCAGTCGATGGCCACATAAACCTCCTTCTCAGCGCAGTAATCAACAAACGTCCTGAGAAGGTTATACAAATCGTTATTATCCGCGTTGAAGGGGTGCGGCCAACTGCCGGCCGGAGTTGTCGAATCAGGCGGGGTAATCATAATTCTGATTATCTTTGTGTACCAGCCGGGAGAATTGCCCTGGGTATCGGTGGGGTCAGTAATAAGGTCAACCGCATTTAGTGCGCCGCCTTTCCAATCTTCCAATGCGCCCAAATCTATCAGGGCAACGCCCCTGAGAATAACAATGTTTCCATTGGGGTCTTTGACTTTATTGCCGTCCACGTGTAACCGCGGAGGAACGGCATATAGGGGCATGACCACACAAAGAAATATAAATACTACGGCAAATTTTTTAAACGCAGCAAGAATATATCCGGCAGAGCATCCCGTAAAGCACTTCCTCTTTATCTTAGATAGCATCCTATAATCCCTAAAAAACAAGCGGCCATCTCTCCAAAAACCGTCAAGGATTATCCACTGGACGGATGTTTTTAGTACGAACGCTTCGTAACACGATTAACATTAGCCACTTCGTTGAAATCAGCGAAGTTTACGCCGAACGCTGTATAATCCGATGTAACATCGAGCGAATCGGCTGCGCTTATCGACACGGAAAATGTGGCGTTGTCGATATCTATGCTCGCCGTTACAAAGCCCGCGCTGCCGTTGCTGGTGTCTGCGACAACTTTACTGCATTTATATAAATGCCCGGTCCCGGAGGCACTAAATCCGCCCTGTGGAACCCTGAATACTTTGTCGCCCCATATAAAGTTGACATCTTCATTGCACGGGTTGACGCCAATACTGTCCACCACAAGGTATCCTTTGGCTGACAGCGAATCAGAAGACGGCTTAGTGCCGTGCTTGGCGCTTGCACTGGTAACAACCAGAGTATCATCATACATCCGCATAAGACGCGCGGGTATCAGGGCAGTCTTGCCGTTGACTATCGCCTCGTTGACATCTCCAGTCAGGGTATAGTAACCCATCGCCATCTCCAAATGCACAGGGCAGGAAAGGCCCGTCAGGTCAACATTTTTCGCCGCTATGGCAAATTTCCTTTTGGCGGGGTCTATCGTCAATGAAGTGATTGCGCCCGGCTGATTCTTATATCCGAACTTGCCCCCCTTAACACGCGAAGGGTTGCAATCGATACTCTCATAGTAAATTTGACCTCCATCCGTCGATGAAGTGATGTTTATATCTATGCTGGCGGCCTCGCTGAAATCTATCGGGATATTGCTGAATGTCCCGGAAAAGGCAAATGAGTCCTGTCCCTGGGTTTTGCCGGCCGCAATCGTGCACTTGGTAACTGTCATGGTTGAATACCGTTCGGCATTTCTCTTCTCATAAAGTTTATCTTTTACAAAACAGCCCATATAATCGCCGCAAAGAAGCTGCCAGTTCGAGTCAAACATATAGCAAGACCATTTCCAATCTGCGCTGGCGGCAATATTGCTGATTCCAAGCCCCTCCAGATAATCAAGTAATGGCTCGCCGACATCAGAAGCTGAACCGGCAGACCATACGTTAGGGTCAGAATTCGGCTCATATCCCCATGCGCTCACCATAATCGGATAGAGAGGAGCCACAGCATCGATTTGCGTTGTAAGCCAGGACAGCCCTGTTCTCCAAGTTGCGCCATAAAAGTGCATAGTATAAACAATGTTATCTCCTTCAACAGGATTGGTGGCTGCCTGCCCTATCTGCTGAGAATAGCACGGGCCGGTTACAAGACAAATATTATCTGCCGTATAAGTCCGCACAATATTAACCCACGCCTGCATTCTGCCTTTCACGAGTCCCCAGTTGCCTGCGCCGTCGGTCGGCTCAGAGAAAAGCTCGAAAAGAACATTGCCGTCATTGGCAAATCTCGGCGCCATATAATTCCAGAACGCATTTGTCTCGGCAACCTTGTCGGCAATCAGCGTGCTGTAACCCAAATTGATAATCGTATAGACACCCTTCGTAGCACCGTAATCAGCGGCATCTTTCAGGGCCTCATATACCGCCTCGTTATTGGGGTCATCCGCATCATATGAATTAAACACAAGAGGGCTGTCTTTGATATGCGAATCGTTTGGACAAACCGAGTACCTGATAACTCTTGTGTACCATCCCGGTGAATTTCCGTTAGGGTCGTCCGGGTTTGTAATGCGGTCGATGTAATCGTGTATACCATACCATTCTTTGACCATTCCAATCTCCGGCGCAGAAAGACCGCGAAGGACTACTACGTGTCCCTCTGCGTCTTTGATTTTATTGCCTTCCACGTGCAATGGAGATGGTGCGGCATAAAGTAAAGAGACCGCACAAAGAAGCACGCATGCAACGGCAACAGATAAAGATAAGCTGAGATTACTATCTCCGGAGGTGTTCTCTTTCTTCGCTATCATCTTACTGCCCTCAAAAAACAGACCTGCTTTTTGTTTTTGATATACTCGCAAAAATTCTTCACGTACGATTTAACTACTAAAAATAACGGCGGACCTGATATTCTCAGGGCCGCCGTCATTGGCTAACAAATATCAATGCTCACGGCAGCGTATAGTCGGCTACCTCGTTGAAATCGGCGAACGCAATGCCGAACTTCGCATCGCCGGACACATTATTAATGTCCGCCTTTGTTATCGACAACTTAAAGGTGCATTTATCAAGGTCGATTGAGCCGCTCACTTTGGCGTTAGGCTGCTCATCGAGAATTACACCTTTGCCGAGCTTGTATGAATGTCCCGTCTTGGCTACGAAGCTGCCCGCCGGAATCGTGAAGGTCTGAACATCATTGGCATCGTTCTGGTCGCCCCAGGTAATAACAACTGGCATCTCGTTCAGGTTCGGCTGGGTTGCGTTGATGTCTTCCACCGCGATTTCACCCGTAACCGACAGCGAATCAGACGACGCACTGGCGCTGCTCTTCACCTTTGTCTTGCCGGGCGTAAGTATGAGCGTGTCTTTATACATCCGCATAAGACGAGTAGGTATTGTCTTTGTGCCGTTGATAACCGCTTCATCGGTCTGGCTCGATAGTTCATTGCTGCCTATAGTGATTTTCAACTCAAGCGGGCTGGCAAGACCTGTCAGGTCGATATTCTTTGCCTTTATTTTAAAGGTCCCTTTATTGAAATCCAGGAACAGGTACATAATAGCCCCCGGCTGGCCTTTGACAACCCCATGTGTATAATTGAACTTCCCGCTGCGAACCAGCGCTGTACTGAAGTCAAGGGTCTCGGTGTAAATGACCTCATCATCAGTCACAGAGGTGATAGCGACATCTACTGAATTTATATCATTAAGGTCAGCTGGAGGTATAAAGGTTCCCGATGCCTCAAAGGCATCCTCCCCCTGAACTTTGCCGGCCGTTACCTTGCATTTGGTAATTGCCATAGCCGGGGTTACAATCCGCAAATTGTCGAAGTAAAAATTCCCAGGCGTAGTAACACCATCATAATATGTGACGATAACCAGCTTAGCCCACGTAAGGGTGCCGGTTTGAGTTGGGATGTTAAAGGTGGCTGTAAACGTCTGGTCAGAGTTGCCATCCCATGTAGCGCCCTCAACTGGGGCAAGCTGCTGCCAACTGCTCATATCATCCTGGAGAACAAGGTTCTCAATCGGCTTGACCCAGCCGGAGCCGAGTACCCATTCGCTGGCTTTCAGCGTGATATCAACTTCAATCGTTGTGGCGGTCGCTATTTCAGGCAGTAATCCTGCCTCGCGCTCTATCGCCATATGCCAACCGGTCGGAACAGCCACTTTCAAGCTGTAGTCGTTGAGGGTGTTGCCGAATCCTGCGCAGGGGTCGGCGGCTGTGGCATCGTCCTTCACCCATCCATCCATTTCGTTTTCCCAGTTGCCCAATATTGTGTCGCCGTAACCCGTAGAAGCAAAACCCAGCATCAGGGCAAGACAAGCAACAGCAACACTACCTGGCCATGTTCCTATAAATGATTGTTTTTTTGCGATAAATTGCATTTCCGTAATCTCCTAAAAAATTTAGTTCTGATTTCGGTTTCAAAGAGCGCTGACAAACAAATCTTCCGGGTGCGCCCTATACTATCAGCAGAAAAACCAATTACAGTAGGGAAACCAATTACAGCACACCTGACTTTTACTGAAGGTGCCGTCACTGACTCATATGCTTCTTCCTCTACTATAAAATATAGTATCGACAAGTCGCTTCTCCAACTAAAACCCAAATCTAAAATTCCTGCAGCAAATTCAGGTTGGCCATCTCGTTGAAACCGTTGAAGTTTACGTCGCCCGACGTTACATCGAGGTCTGCGCCCTTTATTAATACTGAAAACACACATTTATCGAGACCTGTCGCCGCTGTTATCGGACATCCCTCGGTCGCGGCTGTTTTGCTGCACTTATAGGACTTGCTCGATTTGGCCGTAAAACTGGCCGCGGGCAATATAAATATCTGGGTACAATTTTTCGCTCTGGGAACGCTAAAGATATGACAAAATGGGCGATACAGGGTTCGAACCTGTGACCTCACGGGTGTGATCCGTGCGCTCTAACCAGCTGAGCTAATCGCCCTGCAAAATCATATTAAAATCGATTCGGCCTGCTGTTGTCAAGCTTAAAGCGTATTCCGCCTGGCTGGTTCAAAGCCCCCTGCTCGCCAAAAGATTGATTCTTCCGAGTTTGACGCCTTTTATACTTACGAGTTTATCGCCCATCCGGTTAATCTCGCCAACTTTGCCTCTCAAAACTATCACCTCGAGGCAGTCATGGTGGTCCAGATGAATATGAAGAGAAGAAATGGTTTTAATAAAATGCGAATGTTGAAGTTCAGTCAGCCGCTCCATAATCGTGGTAGCGTGATGGTCATACACCAGGACAACCGCGGCGACCGCTTCGGCCTTTTCGTTACTTATCCGGTCGCTGCTTAACTGCTGCCTTATCAAATCTCGTATCGCCTCCGACCGGCTCTGGTAACCCTTATCGGCAATCAGCTTGTCGAACGCACCAAGCAATTCCTTTTCAAGCGAAACACCTACTCGTTCTATCTGTGACATGTCAGTCCTCTTATTGATTATCGATGATTGATAATTGATTATTTACAGAAGCGCTCGGCCCAATTATCAGTAATCAATTATCAATAATAAATCTTCAGTCCCTGCTTGTTACATAAACCGCCTGTTCGGCGAAAAAATTCGGCGCAAACTTAACGGGGCCGACTCGCGCTTCACTCAACCCTATCTTCTTTTCAATCCGCACACCAAGCTTCTCGCAGAACCTGTCAAAATCCTTCAGCGTAAAGAAATGAACATTCGGCGAATTATGCCATTCGAAAGGCAAATGGCCGGTCACAGGCGCCTTGCCCAGAATCGCCATATGCAATCTGCATCGCCAGTGCGCAAAATTAGGAAAACTCACAATCACCTTTTTGCCGACCCGCAGCATTTCAAGAAGCGCCTTCTCCGGATTCTTCAGCGTCTGCACCGTTTGCGACAATATCACGTAATCGAAACTCTTGTCGCCGTAGTAGTCAAGCCCCTGCTCAACATCCTGCTGAATAACCGGCAACCCCCGGCAGACACAATCCAGCACGGATTCCTGGCCAAGCTCGACACCCTCACCTTTTATTTTTTTGTCTCGTATAAGATTGGCGAGCAGCTCGCCACTGCCGCAGCCGACGTCAAGCACAGCGCTTCCCGGCTCGATAAGCGATTCTATCAGGTCATAATCGACACGCGCTCTTTGCGGCTGGTCAAAAACATCCAGACCCAGGCCACGCTTGCCTATGCAGGAACATGGTTTGCGGTTCTGCGGGTCATACGTCGATTTCAGAAAACAACAGATAAATTGCCCAAGCGTATCTATCTCCAGCAAAAACGCGTCGTGCCCGTATGGTGACACAATGTCGCAGTAGCTCACATCCTTGCGGTTGGAAGCAATTGCTTCGGCTATCGCCTTCGACTGCGCAGGCGTAAAAAGCCAGTCACTGGACAAGCTGACGACCAGAAATCGACTCTTAACATCAGCGAACGCCTTTTCAAGCGAGCCGTAATCCTTGGCCAGGTCAAAATAATCACCCGCCTTGGTAATATAAAGATAACTGTTTGCGTCAAAACGCTCGACGAAACTCTGCCCCTGATAATCAAGATACGTTTCAACAGCGAACTCCGAGGCAAAGTCGTATTTGTAATCGTCGGCGGTGCGCAATTTTCTGCCGAATTTGTCCCGCATACTTTCTTCGGACAGGTACGTAATATGCCCTATCATCCGCGCGATGCCCAGTCCTCTTGCGGGCTGCCCCTTGTCGTGATACTGCCCATCCGCAAAATCCCGGTCCGCCAGTATCGCACTTCGCCCCACCGCGTCGAACGCTATCGATTGAGCGCTCAAATGGCTGGTCGTCGCTATCGGCAATGCCGACCGGACAAAATCCGGATACTGAATCGACCACTGCAAAACCTGCATCCCGCCTATCGAGCCGCCAATCACCGCCAGTAATTTTTTTACGCCGAGTTTATCCATCAGCAGCTTCTGAACCTTCACCATATCGGCTATGGTGATAATCGGGAAATCAAGGCCGTATGGTTTGCCGGTCTTTGGATTAATCGAAGAAGGCCCTGTCGTCCCCGAACAGCCGCCCAGAAAATTCGAGCAAATCACAAAATATTTATTGGTATCAATACCCTTTCCAGGCCCGACCATAGTATCCCACCAGCCGGGTTTGTGGTCGCTGGGATTGTTTAATCCCGCCACATGGGCGTTGCCGCTAAGCGCATGGCAAATCAGGACAGCATTATCCCCCGTTGCGTCCGGCCTGCCGTATGTCTCGTATGCCACGTCAATAGGCCCAAGCGTCTTGCCGCACGCAAGCTCCAGCGGGTTATTCTCCTCGACAACCCGTATCATCTGCGTTTTCACTATACCAGCCGTATTTTCCTTTGAGTTTGCCATAACCGCCTCAAGTATACCTCAAATCACCCTTCTGTAAAGTACCAGCCGCCTTTTGTCTTATGCCGCCGTGCTGTAATTTTATATTCCGATTATCGCCAAAAACACTTGACACCGTCAAATCAGAAGTATAAATTGTCCCTTAATGGTGTCACTGTTATAAGGGATGGGTTTTGCCGTAAGCCTTTTTTTGAAAGGGGGACACAAATGGCAAAGAAAAAGAAAGCAAAAAGAATTTCGAGGGGACAGTGGAGCAAGCGGGACCTCAACCTGCTCAAAAAGTTGTTTCCCGTAACCGCCACTTCCAAAATCGCCAAAAAGATGGGACGCAAGACCGACGCCGTCAAAAAGAAAGCGTCCAGGATGGGACTCAAAAAGTCAAAGGCCTATTTGAAACGCATCGGCAGAGCGTAACCGGCCTCGCGATGACCAACGGTATTTGATTTGGCCTGTCTGATTCTATATACTTAATCGGCGAAACCGGAAGATTATATTGCAGGTGAAGCCGATGACAGTGGAGCAACATCTAAAACGAGCCGTGCTCTGGGAGCAGGCACAAGGCGGGAAGGTGCAGTGTTTTCTGTGCGCCCATCGATGCCTTATTGCCGAGGGCAAGACCGGTATATGCGCCGTCCGCAAGAATATCGCCGGTGTTCTGTATTCGCTCAATTACGACAAGGTCGTCTCGGCCAACCCGGACCCGATAGAGAAAAAGCCCCTGTTTCATTTTCAGCCGGGAAGTAAAAGTTTTTCAATCGCGACGATGGGCTGCAACTTCCGCTGCGAATTCTGCCAGAACTGGCAGATTAGCCAGGCGGTCGTCGAAACAGGCCAATTCGAGGGCGAAGCCATAAGCCCCGAACAAATCGTAAGCGCTGCCATTCAATACAACTGTAAAAGCATTTCTTATACTTATACCGAACCAACCATTTTTATGGAGCTGGCCGCCGATTGCGCCGGATTGGCAAAACAGCACGGCCTGAAAAACGTATTTGTCAGCAATGGTTACCAGACCAAAGAAGCGATTGACTTTGCGGCCGAGTGGATAGACGCAATAAATCTAGATTTGAAAGCATTCAGCGAGGATTATTACCGCCGGCTGTGCAAGGCGAAACTCCAGCCGGTTCTCGATACTATCGAATATATTGCCAAACATACTAATATATGGCTTGAGACAACAACGCTGCTGCTGCCCGACGAAAATGATTCCGATGAGGAACTAAAACGGCTTGCCGATTTCCTTGTTACAAAAGCCGGCCCCGATTTTCCCTGGCACATCAGCCGATTCTATCCGCAATACAAATACACGGATTCGCAGCCCACACCGCCAAAATCGCTCCAGCGGGCATACGAAATCGGCAAACAGGCAGGTCTGCACTATGTTTACTTAGGTAACGTTCCCGGCTCAAAACAGGAAAATACATATTGTCATAAATGCGGCCATACGCTCGTCGAGCGCATCGGCTATAATGTCGCCTCGAACAAAATTAAGAACTCAACCTGCCCCGATTGCGACACCAAAATCGCCGGGCGATGGGAATAAAAAATGAAGATAGTCGCGGATGAAAATATACCGTTTGTAAAAGAATGTTTCGCCTCAATAGGCGACGTGCAAACGCTGTCCGGCAGGAAAATAGCTCCTGAGGGAATAGCCGATGCGGATATTCTGCTCGTCCGCAGCATCACGCCGGTAAACGAAAAATTGCTCGCAAACAGCAAAGTTAAATTCGTCGCCACCGCGACAATCGGATTCGAGCACGTCGATGTCGATTACCTGAAAAATCGAGGCATCGGCTTTGCCTCGGCGCCCGGCTCAAACGCCAATTCCGTCGCTGACTATCTTGTCGCGGCACTGCTCTCCGTCGCTCAAAAACACAAAATAACCCTCGAAGGCAAATCCATCGGCGTCGTCGGCGTCGGCAACGTCGGCAGCAAGGTGGCGAAAAAATGCGCGGCGCTCGGTATGATTGTCAAACTCAATGACCCGCCATTATTCCGCCAGACCGGCGACCCAAAATATCGGCCTCTCAATGAACTTTTTGATTGCGACTTCATAACCCTGCATACACCTTTGACTCGCGAAGGACAGGATAAAACATACCATTTGGCGGATGAAAAATTTTTCGCATCTCTCAAAACCGGCTGCGTTTTTATAAATACCTGCCGAGGAGCTGTTCACGATACGGCTGCTCTAAAGGTCGCTATCCAAAACAAAAAACTTGGCGCGGTAATTCTCGACGTCTGGGAAAAAGAGCCGAGTATCGACTGCGAACTGTTGAGAATGGTTGATATTTCCACGCCTCATATCGCGGGATATTCTCTCGACGGCAAAATAGCTGGAATGATTATGATTTACAACGCCGCCTGCAAGCACTTCGGCTTAAAACCAAAACACAAAATCGAGGATTTTCTCCCGCCGCCGACTGTGCCGCAAATAACAATCGATAAAACCGACGCCGATTCGCAAACGCTCCTTCACGAAATCGTCCAGCAGGTTTACACAATCAACCGCGACGACTTTAATACCCGTGAAATCGCGATGGTCGAGCAGGAAAAAAGAGGCAAATTCTTCGATGACCTCCGTAAAAATTATCCCGTCCGAAGGGAATTCCAAAATACAACAATAGTTTTAGCCACAGATAGCACAGAGGACACAGAGAATAAATTAAAAGGAATCGGATTCAAAGTTAAAAGGCAAAAAAATTAGAGGGTGCAAGTGGAACAAACTGAGTATAGAACATGCTCAATCTGCGGATCGAAGGTTACAATACCCACTACCTTCAATGCCCAAAGAGGCAGGTGTCCCCGCTGCGGAGAACTTATCAACAATCCGCATTGGCATCCCATACAGAAAAATCAGTCAAAGCCGAAAATACGGTCGATTGAGGACTGGAAAAAATCAATCAGCTCATTCATTACAAAATTGGAGCCCAAATTCGATGAGCTATCTGTTTTTTTTATAGGTGTGGCGTTTACTCTTACATTTCTGGTAAATATACCACAGATTGTAAACTGGTATAAAAGTATTGGGCTGTTTCTGACAGTGACCTTAACGGCTTATATTATATTAACACCTCTTTCGGGAATTCCTTTTGTTTCCGGCATAGTTTCCTTCGCTTCCGGCCTGTTTTACAGTTTGCGTCACATTTTTGATAAGAAAGTAACCAAGCCAAATGAAAAAAAGTTAATGGCTTTTTTCGCTGTCGCTACAAATTTTATTTCCGGTATTGCCGTGGCATTTTACACTGCTGTCGAAGCTTTCGAACTTAAAAAAACCTGGTTATATGTGTTCCCCGCATGGGCTATCGTAAATAGTTTCCTGCTTATATTAAAGTGCCGCGCTATCGATAAAAACGAGGAGGTAATTGCCGAAGAAAATGCTTCTCTGGGGGAAATTATAATTGGATTAGTTGTGCTGATGGCCGTCTTCGGGATTTGCCATTACGGCCTTTATATCCACTGGCCCTTCACGCTCTCGATATGCGTGGTGTACGCCACGAGCTTTAGTAAAGCATTTGGCAATGTTTTCTTAGGCAAAAAAGGACTTGAACAACCTGCGGGAGCAAGTGAATAAATGAGGGCAAAACCAAATATTCTCAAATGGCCCACCGGCAAACTGGATTTTTCTTCCGGCTGCCTTCTTATGGGCGTTCTTAATGTTACGCCTGACTCGTTCAGCGATGGCGGACAATTTATCGACCGTGATAAGGCCATCGAACAGGGCCTTAAAATGGTCGCAGAGGGAGCGGCGATAATCGACGTGGGTCCCGAATCCACAAGACCAGGCGCAAAAGCCGTTACAGCCGATGAGCAGATTCGCAGGGCGATACCCGTAATAAGCGCAATCGCGAAAAAAACAAAGGCGTGTATCAGTATCGATACGACAAATTATGAGGTCGCCAAGGCCGCGTTAGACGCCGGCGCTAATATCATAAACGATATTACTGCGCTGGCGGACGAACGAATTGCACAATTAGCCGCAAAACGGAAAGTCCCCGTGATTTTGATGCATATGCAGGGGACGCCGCGAACGATGCAGGTTGAGCCGAAATATAAGAATGTCGTTAGTGAGGTTTTGAAATTTTTGCTCGACAGGGCAAAACACGCCGAGAAATTCGGAATACCTAAACAGCGAATATTTATCGACCCCGGCATCGGCTTCGGCAAAACAGTTGAGCACAACCTCAAGCTTTTAGCCAATCTTGATAAATTTGTAAAGACGGGCTACCGCGTCCTTGTGGGCCCAAGCAGAAAATGGTTTATCGGTAAATTAACCGGCAAAGAAAATCCCGCCGATAGAACTTTCGGCACAGCCGCTGCCGTCGCACTTTCTGCCGCCGCCGGCGTATCAATTATCCGAGTCCACGATATTGCAAAAATGCTGGAAGTTGTTAAAATTGCGGCAGCGATAACGAAAGAAAAGGTGTGATATGGGCATAAGCAGTCATTTAGGCATAGTTCTTCTGATAATAACAGGGATGGCCACAGTCATCGGCGTCATTATCATAGCGATAATCGAAGCAAGACGTGCTGACAGTGAAAACCCGCCTGCGCCCCAGCAGACAGCAGTGAAACAAACGGACAAAAAAAGGAGTTAGCTTAAACGAGGCCTAATCACCGCCGAGGGCGATTTTCAGCACTTCGCTGGTGTTTTTCACGAATTTGAATTTCATGCCCTTTTTGGCTTCCTTTGGGACTTCGGGCAAATCTTTTCTGTTGCGAGCGGGCAGAATAACTGTCTTTATGCCTGCCTGTTTTGCGGCAAGAATCTTTTCCTTCAGCCCGCCTATCGGCAGCACAAGGCCTCGCAGTGTAATCTCGCCCGTCATCGCCACGTCCGGCCTCACCGGCTTATGCAAAAGCAAACTAACAAGCGAGCTGAACATCGCGACGCCCGCGCTTGGCCCATCCTTGGGAATAGCGCCCGCCGGGACATGAATATGGTAATCGAATTTAGTGAACTTGCTCGCCTCGATGCCGAGTTTGCCGGCATTCGACTTCAGGATTGAAAACGCCGCCTGCGCGCTTTCTTTCATCACGTCGCCGATTTGCCCGGTAAGCTGCAATATGCCTTTGCCCGGCATAGACGCCGACTCGATAAACAACAGCTCGCCACCCACCGGCGTAAACGCAAGCGCGGTCGCCACCCCAGGTATCCCCGCGCGCAAAGCAAGCTCGGACTCATATTGCGTGGGCCCGAGAATCTTCACCAAATCGCCTGCCTTGATGGTCGCTTTTTTCTTTTTGTTCTTCGCGATATCGGTCGCCACTGCCCTGCATACCGCCGCGATATTTCTCTCCAGATTGCGCACGCCCGCCTCTCGCGTATAACTCTTTATAATCGCGGCGATTGCATCGCTTTTGATTTTGAGCCGGTTTTTATTCAGCCCGTGCTCTTTCAATTGCCGCGGCACAAGATATTTGATTGCGATGTTCAGCTTCTCCGTTTCGGTATAGCCGGGCAGCTCGATGATTTCCATCCTGTCGTGAAGCGCGGGCGGAATCGGCTCAGTGTAATTGGCCGTGCCAATGAACATCACCGTGGATAAATCGAACGGCTGGTCCAGATAATGGTCCGTGAAACTGGCGTTTTGCTCCGGGTCGAGCACCTCCAGAAGAGCGCTGGCGGGGTCGCCCCTGAAATCGGCGCCGATTTTATCAAGCTCATCCAGCATAAATACCGGATTTTTGGAGCTCGCCTTGCGCAGCTCCTGCAGTATTCTGCCCGGAAGCGCGCCGATATAAGTGCGCCTGTGGCCTCGTATGTCGGCTTCATCCCGTATGCCGCCAAGCGATATGCGGATAAATTTCCTGCCCAGGGCGGACGCAATGGATTTGCCAAGCGAGGTCTTGCCCACGCCCGGCGGGCCAACAAAGCAAAGTATCGGGCTTTTGCCTACGGGATTAAGTTTACGCACCGCTAAAAATTCCAGGATGCGCCTTTTTACCTTTTTAAGATTGTAGTGGTCGCGGTTAAGTATGCGCTGCGCCTGGTTTATATCTATGCGGTCCTTTGTCCCCACAGACCACGGCAATTCGCAGACAAAATCCAGATACGTCCTTATCACGCTGTATTCCGGCGAAGCGGACATCATCTTGCTCAGCCGGTCAAGCTCACGCATCGCCTCCGTCTCCACGCGCTCGGGCATCTTCGCCTTCTTGATATTATCACTGAGCTGCTTTAGCTCCTCGGCTCGCGTGTCTTCCTTGCCAAGCTCCGTCTGAATCGCCTTCAATTGCTCCTGCAGAAAATACTCACGCTGGCTCTTCTCCACCGAGTCACGAACCCGTCCCTGAATCTTGTGGCTCAATTCAAGAACGTCAAGCTGATTGGCAAGCTCAACGGAAATCCGCTCCAATCGTTTGGCGGGGTCAAGCTCCTCCAGGAGTTTTTGCCTTTCCTCGGTTTTCAAGCTGATATTCGCCGCCAGATAATCTGACAGCGCAGTCGGCTCTTCTATCTCCTCGAGCAATACCGATACTTCTTCCGGCACGTTGGGACTCAGCGCAATCACCCTGCTCGCCGTCTGCCGGACGTTCACCATCAGCGCACGCAGCCGCTTGGTAATCCTCGTCGACGTATCCAGCAGCCGAACCTTTGCCTTCAAATACGGCTCGGTCGCCACCACCCCTGTTACCTCAAACCGGGCTATGCCGTGAACAAAAATGCTTATCGAGCCCTGCGGCGCCTTGATAACTTTCAGCACCATCGCCGCCGTGCCAACCTTATAAAGGTCCGCGAAGTCCGGCTTTTCTGTGTCCGGCTTGCGCTGCGTCAAAATTCCTATCACCGTCTCATTCGGAACAACGTCTTTCAACAGCGCCTTGCTCTTTTCCCTGCCAACCGCCAGCGGCGCAACCGTCCCCGGGAAAACAACCGCGTTTCTAATCGCAAGGATTCCAAGCTCGTCAGGCAGCTCGAACTTGTTATTATTTGTCTGGCTCTTGTCCTGCTTGCCGCCCCGCCCGCCTGATGCGGAGCCCTTTCCCGGCCGTTCCAGCATCAATACCTCGTCAGGCCACGTCTCCGCCGTATAAATAAAATCTTTCAAACTGCTGCCCATCTTGCCTCTATATCCTGCTGCCTCTAAAATAACCGTTGTTACCTTTACCTAATTTTGCACAAACCTAACATACACTTTGGCCCGTGCAAAGTTTTAATTTTGTAAAATTCAAGATTACCCTTCCTCTGTCTGCCCGTTCCACACCGACATCCTGCCAAGCTGCTCATTACCCCATTTGGCCATCTCGCCCTTTTCGATTCGCTTTCTTATCTCGCTCATCAGACGCTGATAAAACCGCAAGTTGTGAATCGTCGTCAAAATCGGCCCCATCATCTCGCCTACGTTAAAGAAGTGACGGATTGCCGACCTCGAAAATTGCCCGCAGGCGTAACAGTCGCAGCCCGACTCAATAGGCCCCGCATCGGTTATATGCTCGTTGTTTCGCATCCTCAGCGGCCCATTCATTGTGAACGCATACGCGTTTCGCCCGTTTCGGGTAGGCAGCACACAATCGAACATATCCACGCCCGCCATAACTGCCGCGATAATATCCGCCGGCATCCCAACGCCCATCAAATATCTCGGCTTATCTTCAGGCAACAACGGTGCTGTATGGCAAACCGTCTTTATCATATTTTCGTGTCCCTCGCCGATGGCCAGCCCGCCCATCGCGTAACCGTCGAAATCCATCTTCACCAGGTCCGCCGAGCATCGCTGCCTCATCGCTAAATCTATCCCGCCCTGCACTATCCCGAAAAGCATCTGCTTTTGGTTACTGTGCGCGTCTTTGCATCGTTTCGCCCAGCGGATTGTCCTGCTGACGGCCCGCTCTAATTCCGCCTGCTCGCAACCAAACGCCGGACACTGGTCAAAACACATCGCGATATCACAGCCCAGCCGGTTTTGAATCTTAGTCGCGCCCTCCGCATCCAGATACACCTTTGCCCCATCGATATGGCTGGCAAATTCGACGCCATCGTCGTCAATTTTCGTCAGTGAGCTAAGCGAAAATACCTGATAGCCCCCGCTGTCGGTCAATATGGGCCTGTCCCAGCCCATAAATTTGTGCAGCCCGCCGACGCCCTCTATCACGTCAACGCCGGGGCGCAGCATCAGGTGATAAGTATTCGCAAGTATGATTTCCGCGCCAACCTCTCGCAGTTGAGCGGGCGTGATACCCTTGACTGTTCCAGCCGTGCCAACGGGCATAAAGGCGGGCGTCGCAACCTCCCCATGTGCTGTCTTCAAAACGCCTCGTCTGGCTGCGCTATTCTTATCCCGGCACTTTACATCAAAGCCATTCATTTAATAAGCTTTCACCAGTTTTGAGCCGGGATAATAATGCCGCAGAATCTCGCCGGCGGTCTTGCCCTGCATCGCCATACCCTGTGCGCCGCACTGGCACATCCCAACGCCGTGCCCAAACCCTCTGCCGGCCAAAAACGCGACCTTGCCTTCTATAATTGCAATTTTGCAGGCGACGCTGCGAATCCTGCTGCCTGCCGGGTCAACCGTAAGCCGGAGGTCCTCCGCTCTCAAAAATTCGCTCCTGCCGTTGGTGCCGGTAAGCTTCACCATTGTTATGCGCGAGAAATCCGGGTAGTCACTCTGTTTGACCGCCGATATATCCGCGATATCACCAAGTTCCTTAAGCTGCGGATATTTTCTCTGCACGGCAATCGTAACTGCTCTTCTATCAAACTGGACCATCGGCCAGAAAAATATATCCGGCCTTGCGACTCCCCTGCAATACGGACAATCGACTCCCCCCAGAGGCCCGAACGAATCCCCGAAAACGTTTTTAGCATCCTCAGTATGCCCACCGCAGCTTGAACTGTAATACGTTGGGAAAATCTCCTCACCCGATGCCCCCGCGCCGGGCAAACCCGCCTGCTCACAAACCAGAATCTCTCCCGCCGTATCATTGACCGCCCTCCATACGCTTGCTGATTCACCCCTTAATCCCAGATAGACCTGGCTTGCCTGTGTTCTTGCCACGTCCCAGTCGCGCATAAGCCCAAATTTCTTTTTGTTATAAAGACAATAAGTCCTCGCCGCTATTGCCTGCGTCTTCAACGCTTCCGTCTCCCAGCGGTCGGGCATCTCCGCACCCACGACGCCAGCCAGATACGGCTCAACAGGCACAATATTTATCGCATCGAACGTCAGCCCGTCAACGTTGGCTTTCAGCAGCAGTTTGCCGCGAAACTCGTTGCCATCCATAACAAATGTGAACGGCTCGCCGGGTAAAATCGTAATCTCGCGGGTCGCAAATCTCCTGCCGCCGATTGTAAACTCCCCGCCCATAACCCCCACGTCCATCGGCTGCCCGCGATTGGCAAATATCGTCTCGGAAATCAGAACGCTCCCGTCGCTGTTAAGTAAGTTAAAGCCCCCTCGCATCTTAACCGTGCAGTGATTCGCGTCATCCGCCAGCAGCACTCGCACCATAAAACGCTGCTCAACGCTCATTTGCGGAGTGCTGCGCACGACTATTTGTTCGCGGCAGCTGAAAAACACCACGGCTCCGGCCAGCAGCATCCCCGCCAGCAGACAGTTGCCGACCGTTCTTTGTATCCCGAAATCTCTGCGCCACCCGAATTGCCGAAACAACATACTTTTCAAACCGCCGCCGCGCAACGCTTCAGTCCCCGCTTTTTATTATTACTCCAATGTCCGCAGCGATAAACCGAGATTGGCCAGTACCCTTTTCACTTCGTTCAAGCTCGTTACGCCAAAATTCTTGCAGCCCAGCAGTTCAGCTTCCGTGATCCGCGTCAATTCTCCGACCGTGCGAAGGTTGAGCTTCATCAGCGCCTTTTTCGCCCTCACCGACCACTGCAAATCCATTATCAGCTTGTTTGATAATCCCTGGTCCGCGACCGGCTCATCGACAACGCTGGTTTGTGCCGGCTCGACCGACCCGAACTGCCTGTCCTCAGGCATCATTCCAAGCTGCAAACCCTTCGAATCCAGAATCGCCTTTATCTCCCGCAAGCTCGTCTCGCCGAAATTCTTAAACGCAAGCAGCTCCGCCTCCGTCGTTCTCAAAAGGTCTCCAAGCGTATTCAAATTCATCTTCTTGAGGCAATTCCTGCTTCGCACTGAAAGCTCGAAATCCGATAACGGCGTCTCGATAATCTGCATCTTGCGGGTCTTCTTCTTCTCCGTTTCCTCGTCATAAACCATCGTCTTGGAGCTTTCGATGTCCTTCTGGAACAAAATCGCCCGCTTATGATTCGGATGACACGCCAAAACCTTATCAACACAGCGTGCCGCCTTGTCGTAATCGCCTTTGTCCTCGTAAATCACCGCCAGATTCAGCAACGCGCTCGTGTACGCCGGCGATGATGAAGCAATCGACTTGTAATAATCAATCGCCGCATCCTCATCACCCGAAAGGTCGCATCGATACGCCAGGTGAAACATTGCCTCCTGATGCCTCGGCGAAAGCTCTAAAGCCGCCTTGTAGTTCTCTATCGCCTCTTCATACAGCCCCTGCGCCTCACGCAGCCGGCCAAGCTGATAATGGAATTCCGCGCTGACGTTCTTGAAATTACCGCAGCCCTTCATCTCTTTTTCAGCCGACTCTAAATTACCCGCTATGCGACGCGTAGCCGCTTTCTCCAGCGAAACCTCAAGCGAATCGGCCCCTTGTTTTGCGCCGGCGTTAAGGTTGTCTATCGCCTCATCGTATTTGCCGAGCCGACGAAGCGCAAATGCCAGGCACACAAACTTTTCTTTGCAGTCGTTTCCCTTCTGCAGTTTCTCGACCGCCTCAGCGTCTCTGCCCAGGATAAACAGCCCTATACCCGCGGCGAGACAGCCCTTGCCTCCGGTCTTGCTCAAATTCTGCTCAACCTGCTCCGCAAAAGCCAATCGGCTCGCCTCGCTCGAATGCACTCGCTCCGACAACTTTTTTATCTGCTCTATGCTCAGCAGCTCTTCGCCGAACAAATCTGTTCCGCTCTGCGCCTGTGTTATCGCTTCCATTAAGCTTCTCCTGAAAAAAACCGCCGCCGCTCGGACTATAAACTCGGTTTGCCAAAGAAAGCGACATTATAGCCATCGCCGCTGTTTTTGCAATACCTTTTTGCACCCCCCTGCTCCCCTCTGCCCCGTGAGTGTTGAGTTGAGCAACGGTTCCCGGCAAATGTTCCCGCGAAAAATCAATCCTTGGGTTGGCCGGAGGAAATGTTCTGAGTAATATCATTTGGGGAAGGGGCTTTCCCCGCTTGCTCGATACTGGCGAGAATGCCTCGCGAGGTCTGGTCATTGGGGTCTTTATCAAGACAATAGCGTAAATGAGGGACGGCCAGCTGCGGCCGGCCTGTGCGATAAAAGACAAGGCCGAGGTTGTAGCGAGCGATAACGTAATCCGGCCGCTGCTGAACGGCAAGGGTAAGATAACTTTCCGCCTGCGACATGAGGTTTGCGTTTATACAAATAGCGCCGAGAGAGTTGAGAGAATTGACGTTTCCGGGGTCGAGTTCGACAATCCGCTTATGAATAGGGGCTGTGGCCTGCAAGCCGCCGGGGCCGGCCAGGCGAAGAAGCGCAAGCAATTCGAGGACTTTTGGATTGTCGCGGTATAGGTCCACGAGGGCCTGAACGTAAAACGGCCCCTGTTCATAAAGTCGCCGCATTCGCTGGTAACGAACATCGTCCGGGAGGACGGCATAGGCCTTGTCGAGTCGGCCCGTCAACGCAAATCGGTTCGCTTCAGCACGAAGCTTGAGGGCTTCGTGCAACTGTTTTGCGGAATCCTCGGAGCCTGTGTTGGTCAGGCAGGGCCAGATATCTTCCATTATTTCGAGGAAATCGGCATTACGAAACATAGGCCCTTGAGAGTATCGCGTCACATACTGCGTATAGGGGAGATCATCGGTATTGACGGGGCCGGGGCCGGTCCAATTTCGCAGGGCGTCTTCGGCACAGAGGAAAGAGTCAAGGAAGCCGGCGGCGGTATGCAGGCCGTAGGGTTGGAGGTCACGGCGGACGGGTTCGGCGTTGAGGCGGTCCTGTAGTTTAGCCGCGTCAATTTTCAGAGGCCCAGGTGTTGCCGTCAAAAGAACATAGGAGACGAAGCGCGCCTGCTCATCAACACCATAAACGACCCACAAGCTGGTGTGAGGGAAGACGGACTGGAAGGTTCGCGTGATAATTTTGAATTCGTCGATTCGCAGGCCGTGAATGGGAACCCACTCGACGAAGACGCCATCGTCGGTGAGATGGTTGCGCACCTGCCGGTAAAATTCCTGAGTATAGAGGACCCAGCTGTCGCCGGATTTTGGGTGGGTGGAATCAGAGATAACAACGGGCCATTTGCGCTGCGAGGTCGCTATATAATTGCGGCCATCGTCTATGATGACTTTTGCCTTTGGGTTTTGGAGAAGATTATTATTTTCCTGTGAGAGGAGTGAGGCGGCCTTTACGACGCTTTTTTCGAGGTCAACGATAGTTAGCGATTTTACATCAGGCAAAACGGAGGTTGCGCCTGCGGCGACACCCCCGCCGAAACATATCATAAGAACGTCATCGGGGGCGGGATGAAGCATCGGGGCGAGGTCTCCAATCATTTTGAAGCAGAGCTGATGCGGGTACAGGAGTGGGACTTCGGAAACGCCGTTGATATAAACCGTCCTGCAATTGTTGATGCGGTTACGAGTTACGATGGCAGTGCCGGTTCGGCCTTCGCAGTAGAAGAGGATGTCCGTGTGTTTTGCCAGGCCGAAATCCGTGGCGAGGAACACCCGCTGGCAGAGGTTCGAGGGGACAACGGCAAAGAACAGAATTAAGGCAACGGCATAGACGGCGGCTGCGGGCAGCGCGACATCGCCCAGTGACAGGCGGTTTTTCACGTTAATCAGCACAAGCAGGAGCAGGCCAACGAGGCCGTAAAGCAGGGATATGAGCAGCAAGCTCAATTGTATTCCGAGTAACGGGATAAAAAAGAAAATCGGTAAAAGTGCGCCGAGGACGGTGCCTACCGTATTGACGGCGAAGATTAAGCCGGTGCGCCGGCCGAGTGTTTGTACTCCGCGACCATAGACAGTACATAAAAGCGGAAAAGCGAAACCCATCAGGACAGTCGGAACAAAGACGGTGAGCAGCACCATAACTCTCTGGTCAAGGGGGGGCGGAGAACCGTGAACAAAACAATAGACGCTTGCAATAAAAGCAGCGGGAACCGAAATCGCCATCAACAATTCCGCCAAGGCAAGTGTCTGTGCGGGCCGGCGGATTCGGCCCGCCAGCAAGCCGTATATCAAGCTGCCGATTCCTGCGCCGAGGAGATAAACACACAGGATGGTTGGAAATACGTATGTCGAATTGACAATAAAGGATATATAGCGAATCCAGAGGACCTCACAGGCAAGGGCGGCCAATCCGTTGAGAAAAGCGACGGCCAACAGCAGCGATTGCGGCGCCGGCGGTTCATTGTAATGGTCAATCCCTTGTGTCTGGCGGACCGGGACGGCAGCGAAAGTTATGTCCCTGTGCCTGGAAATCGCCAGTGCCGCAACGGCAATCATAAAATTAATAACGACGGCCAGGAAGTTAGTCGCTCGCAGACCAAATGTGCTTATGAGCCAAAACCCGCCTGCCAGACAGCCGACCGCGGCGCCGAGGGTATTGACGCAATACAGCAGACCTATGCTGAAGCCAATGGCTTTATCTGAACCCGTGACCGCCCGGACCAAAAGAGGAAGGGTTGTACCCATAAGGAAGCAGGGAACCAGGAGGACGGCAAAAGACAAGGCGAAACGGGCCAGCGTGCTGACCAAAAGCGAGTGTGGTGACAACGCAGGGAGCGTGAGGACGAACAACCTCATCCAGTCAAGCATAGGCGGGATTGCCAGGGCGCAGAGTGCGACAGCCGCCTGAACAAGAGCAAAGGCGAGGGTTCGATTTTTAACGCGGTCCGCAAGCCGGCCGCCGAGGAGCCCGCCGAGACCGATACCGGCCATGTAGGCACACAGGACGATACTGATGGCGTAAGAGCTGTTGCCAAAGACAGTTACAAACTGGCGGCTCCAGATGACCTCGAAAAGCAGCGAGGTGAGGCCTGAGAGGAAAAATGAGACGTAGATTCCAAAGCTAAACAAAAATATCCGGGATGGCCGCACAAGCGGGGTAGAAACTTCCACGGTCATACGGCCAAACGCTCCATATCAAACTAAGGATAACCGCTTTTTTAGGGTATCCTTCCTCTTATAATTGTTCGATTAGCCGAAACTAACAATTGTAACTAATAAGTTAATTCTCTTAATTTGTCAAGCTGAGTTTTCGCAACTGAGCGGGGAATAAACATAAAACAGCGGGTAGTTAAGACGCAGGACAAAAACGAAAGCCCCCCAACAAGAGAAGAGTCGGGGGGCCTAATAATAAATAGAGTCCATGGGGACATCCTCATTAGTCCAATTTTTACGGGCCTGGTCTTGGGACACATTGGGGGTCGGATGGCGTTTGCTGGCAATCGATGAGCCAGTTTTCCGTCAGAAGACCAAGGTCAATCAAATCAACCGACTCACTCTGGTCTATGTCGCTTTCATCGCACCAGTATGGGGCTGAACATGGATTGCGCCACTCGTTGGCAAGCAGGGCATAATCATAAAAATCGACAATGCAATCATAATTGATATCTCCCTGCAGGATATAGGGACAAGGCCTAAGCCAGCGAAAAGTAACGAGGGCACTTCCGTAACGAGGATTGCCGTTGGAATCGACAAGCTCTGCGCCGGTAGTAGCGTCTCCCAGATAAACTTTATAGTCGGCAAACAGTCGTCCGTAAAAGGCATCTACTACCGCATAGGTATTGTGCCGCATGCCCTTGTCCCACCTCCAGATATCGGGGCTTGGAATCCCACAGACGTCCGGAGTGCCGAAAATAGGGGCATAACTTGCATCTTTGTAATAAGTTTCGAGTACCGGTGTCTGGGCAAGGACCTTCACCCATACTGCACTTGCCGGAGGGAAAGGATAAGTAACCTCATCAAGCAGGGCAGAATCCCATCCGTACTGAAAATTATATGCCTTGCCGATGAGCACCTTCCAGGGCTTAGTGGGGTCAAACTCATCGGGCGGTATTAATGGCCGCAGGTAAGGGGCAGCCGACCAGGAGAACGTAACCCAGGGGTTCGCACTTTCATCGAAAACTAAGATACTATGGCCATCGAAGAAGATTTCGGGCATTATCATTGGAAATCCGATCTGCTGTCCTCCGCCTATTTTGGGGGTCACATAAGCCTGTGCCGGCGACACAATAATAAGGACGCAGAGAGTCACGATGAGTATTGCAATTGTTACGCTGAGTTTCATTTTTCTATCCTTACTTTTTTCCAATTCCTTCCCGTTTAATCTATGCTGCCGCTCGACGCTTTCGCCTGGAGCCAAGCAAATAAACAAGCCCTGTCCCCATAAGCGTCAGCGTCGCTGGCTCTGGAATAGAAGTCCAGGTCAACGTTACAGTGTCGTATCCGTAACCGGATATTGCCGCTCCCGAGGTTGCATCACCCAGGTAAACCTTATAGGTTGCAAACCATTCCCCATAACCGGGCGTTACCGTATAGTAATTGTGAGACATCGACATGCCTTCATTAAACTTCCATATATTCGATGCTCCGTTGGTACCGAAGATGGGAACAGAATTGTTGTTCCGGTCATATGTCTTCAATCCTTCGTTTTGATCGATAAGTTCAATCCATATCTTACCGCCGGTGGAAAGCAACGCTGCTGCCAGGCCGGCTTCAGGGGCCCATCCGTATTGGAAGTTGTAGGCCTTTCCGTTGAGAGCGTTATAGTACACTGCCGCGGGATCGAATGCGTCTGTTCCCTGCAAAGGCCACATAACAGGTCTGTCGTTTCCCGTCAGCGTCATCCATGGCATTCCCATCATGTCCTGCACTACGACATTTGTCCCAACGATAGCAATCTCGGGCATAATCATCGGAGCGACCATATGGGTACGCTGTGCTCCGCCTATTTTCGGGGTTACATAGGCGTCCACCGGTTTGACGTTAACCAGCACAAGAACAATTGAAACAAATCCACAAACAACGGTTAACCCTCTCTTGCTCATGATTCTCTCCTTGTCCAAAATAACTATAAAGTTATTGCCGGGCCATGCCCGGATTCCAGTTATCGATATTCTTGGCATTATCAAATGTTTCCTTAAAAACCTGTGACCAGACGTGGCCGTCGAGATAGCCGTAATTTGCCGTCCTGCCGTGTCTTTTAGCGTCCAATTCCGCCGGCGCATAATCCTGAGAAGATGATGGGCCTATCCACGTTTGTGCCATAAGATGGTCGCCCATTCCGGCAAACTGTTCGCCGAACTCAACAGTGGCCGCCGGATGACGGACCTGCGTCGCGGTGCGATATGTAGGCCCGCTGTCGAGCCCGAGGACATCTGCGACTTCGGTTGATTCGAGTTCGAACCAGACGTTTTTGCCATAGCTCATTTTGGCTGGTTTTCTCTCGTCTGCGCGGCAATGATAAAACTTTTTAAAAGCGTTGTCCCATGCGGTAGTTGTTGAGCCCTTGTATCGGCCGTATCCGAGGTAGGGCATAAAGGCCTGCTCCCATCGTAACCACCCATAGACCGATGCCGAGTGAGAGCTTCTCGCAAATTGACCTTCATTATCCTGAGCATACATCATCGAGGCGGCGCTAATCTGCCGCATACGCGATGAGCAGACAATCGACAGGGACTTTCGCCGGGCCCCGGTCAAGGCAGGCATCAGTATGCCAAGAAGGAGCGCTATTACGGCGATTACCACAAGCAGCTCAACGAGCGTAAACCCGCCCAATGTATGGCGGATAAAAGCCCGGGGTATGATGTGACAACGCCTGGATGCAGACAGATTAAAATGTCGTTTAATTCCGCCGCAAAAACATCGGATAAATATCGCGTACAGTAACATCGCAATTTCTCCTTAGTGACAACTAACTATTTCACCAAATTACGAAAGCAATTGTATAATTCCCCCTGGGAATTTCGATTGGGAAAAACCTTAAAGTGCGTACGGCAAAAACTTACTTGGGGTCACATTTTGTGGTTATGATTAATGGGTTAAATTTACAGATTCCTGCTTTCGCAGTAACAATAAAGGTGGTAATCTGTTTAATAAATAATGCTATATTGATGGGAGTGTAATTATGGATTGTCCGGCATGTAAAAACGCGATGATAACGCTGGAATTGGCGGAAGTGGAAATTGACTATTGCTCGGGCTGCAAAGGAGTATGGTTAGACGCAGGTGAGCTTGAAATGCTTCTGGGCAACGACGGCAAAGCGAAAATGCTTATCAGCTCCTTTAGCAAAGACACGAGCAGCAGCGAAAAACCGAAACAATGCCCGATATGCGATAAGAAGATGGAGAAGATTATCGTGGGGCAAGAAAAACCAACGCTGCTGATAGACAGGTGCTCAAAAGGCGACGGGTTGTGGTTCGACAATGGAGAGCTGAATAACATAATCGCGAGAGCCAAACTTGATGAGGGAAACAAGATAAAAAAAGTTCTGGCGGATATGTTCGGCCAGCAAGGGTAGTTTTGCGTGTTCAGTGTTTAGTTAAGGAAAAAGAGCAGCAAGGAGGGGTTACCACTTTTTGCGCCACCAGAGAAGGCCGACAATAATTGAGGAGGTGGCGGCCAGCCCGGTGATTACCCAGAACGCATGCTTATACCAGGCAATGGGGATTACGACGTTCATCGAAAAAACACTTACGACAAGAGTAGGCAGCATAATGCCAATTGTTATCAGCGTAAGGGCCTTGATGCGGATGTTGAGGTTATTGCTGATAATCGAGGCACGGGCGTCCATCAAGCTGGCGAGCACCTGAGAATAGATTTCGGTCTGGCGGAGACACTGAGTATTCTCGATTTGGATGTCGTCGAGGAACTCGACGTTTTCCTGGCTGAAGCCGATTTTGACTGCGTTGTTTTTTAGTTTTTCGATAACGGCGTTGTTGGAGTGAGTGGCGTCGAGATAATACACCAAACTTTTCTCAAGGGTAAACAGGTTCAGGAGATACTTGTTTTCCATTGCGGCGTTGATTTGCAGCTCAAGCTCATTAGAAATCTGGTTGATGCCTCTGAGGTGCTCGACGAAATGTGATATAGCGCGGTAGATAAGGCGAAGGAAGACGTCCTGAATGGATTGAATCTTCGTGAATGGTCTGCCTTCGAAGATGGGCGCATCTTCCGCGAGGACTATCACGAGTCGGTCTTTGAACATAAAGACGCCGGTTGAGCCAACCCTGAAGAGGAAATTGTCAATAGCGGAATAACGTTTCGGCCTTTTGAAAATCATGGCGATGTGCTCAGGTTCGAATTCGAGCCGGCTGACCTCGTCGGGGTCAAGTGATGAACTGAGGGTATGCTCGTCGATTTTAAGCTGGTCAACGAGATATTTGCGTTCGGCCTCATCGGGAGTGATATAGACACAGACCTGCCCAGTGCCGTTCTGGCTTTCTATCAGTTTGCCGTCACTTATGTTAAGCTGTCTCAACATCGCAACACATGCCGTTTCCAATTAACAACAGTTATCGTATAAGTTTTTTAATTTAGCTTGTGCGCCGCAAGAAAGCAATAGCATCGATAAGATTTTAAGCCATAATCACGATGATTCATAAACGCGAGAAAACGGCGGTTTTGATTGACAATCCACGTCTGCGATTTATAATCTGTCCTGTGTACCGGAACCATACAGGTGCACGATAATCGGCGGAAACCTGTTGACCCCAAGTTCATTTACCTTAAAGTAGGGAGTAAGAGAGTATGAAGATGAGCAGGATATGCACGGCAGGGCTGGCAATTTTCTCATTGCTGCTCCTTGGAGGATGTTCGCAAATGCAGCATAAGTCGGCGACTTTCGGTCAGGACATCGAGTTTCTTAAAAAACATACGCCGGTCATAGTGTTGTCCGACAAGTCCGGAGATGCGCAAGCGGCGATTGTGCCGGCGTATCAGGGACGAGTTATGACGAGCACGGCGGACGGGACAGGGGGGTTGAGCTTCGGCTGGATAAACAGGGAGCTTGTGGCGTCAGGCGAGAAGAAACAGCACATCAACGCATACGGAGGCGAGGAGCGCTTCTGGATAGGGCCTGAGGGGGGGCAGTTTGCCGTATATTTCCCGAAGGGCGCGTCTTTTGATTTTGAAAACTGGCAGGTTCCCGCGGTAATTGATACCGAGCCATTTGAGCTTGTTTCTCAGGCAGGCGACCGGGCGATTTTCAGACGCAAGGCGTTACTGACCAACTGGTCAGGAACGGTGTTTGATATTCAAATAGACCGGACGGTTCGACTTTTGACGACGGAAGAGGCGAATAAGAAGCTCGGCGCGGCGGTTGGCGGTTCGGTAAAAATGGTCGCGTATGAGACCGAAAGCACAATCACCAACACGGGGACGCAGCCGTGGAAGAAAGAAACGGGGTTGTTGTCGATATGGATACTGAGTATGTTCAGTCCGTCGCCGGAGACCACCATTGTCATCCCGTTTAACGCAGGGGCCCAAGCGACACTGGGGCCGAAAGTAAACGATGAATACTTCGGCAAGGTGCCGGCAGACCGGCTGGCGGTCAAAGACAACGTGCTGTTTTTCAAGGGTGACGGGAAATACCGCAGCAAAATCGGGCTTTCGCCGAAAAGGGCAAAGCCGATTTTAGGCAGCTATGACGCGACCAATACGGTGCTGACCTTAGTGCAATTCACAAAGCCGGATGGAGCGAACGATTATGTAAACTCGATGTGGCAGCAGCAGGAAAAACCTTATGCCGGCGATGTCGCGAACTCGTACAACGATGGGCCGGCCGAGCCGGGGAAGAAACCGATGGGGCCATTTTATGAGCTTGAAAGCTCCTCGCCCGCGCTGGAACTGGGGCCGAACAAGAGCGGTTCGCACATACACCGGGTTTTTCATTTGGTTGGGTCTGAAAGCGAGCTTGACAAAGTCGCGAGGGCAACTCTCGGCGTGAAACTGGAAGAAATAAAAAACGCCCTGTAAAAAGACGGGGCCTGATACAAAGCGGGCTTGTGAAAGGAGATATATTATGGGTATAGGAATGATTGCACTGATTGTTTTGCTGGTGATTGCGGCGGGACTGCTTTTGGTAATCCTGTATGTAATCGGGACTTACAATGTTCTTGTGGGGCTTCGCAACCAGGTTGATAACGCGTGGTCGCAGATAGACGTGCAGCTGAAGCGGCGTCACGACCTGATTCCCAATCTCGTCGAAACAGCGAAGGGGTATATGAAGCACGAGCGAGGGACTTTTGAGGCGATAACCAACGCGCGTGCGCAGGCGATGGGCGCAAAGACGGTAGCGGACGCAGCAAAGGCAGAAGGAGCACTGGGCGATGCGCTTAATAAATTTATGCTTGTTGTCGAAAATTATCCCGACCTGAAGGCAAACCAGAACTTTTTAGCGGTACAGGAGGAACTGTCGAGCACGGAGAACAAGATTGCGTTTTCGCGGCAGGCGTATAACGACCAGGCAATGTTCTTCAACAACAGGATACAGATGTTCCCGTCGAATATCGTCGCGGGGATATTCAGTTTTACAAAGCGGGATTTCTTTGAGGTTTCAGCGGCAGCGGAAAGAGAAGTGCCGAAAGTTAGTTTTTAGTTTTTAATTTTGAGTTTTTAGTTTAACAGATTTCTCGACTCGTCCGCATTTGCGGACTCGCTCGAAATGACAAAACAATGTGGGAACTGATACGGATAAATAAGAGGAATTCGGTCCTGCTGCTGATGCTGATGGCAATTTGCCTGCTCGGGCTGGGGGCAGTCATTGGTATGGCAATCAAGGGACCCGACGGCGGGATGCTCGGGCTGATGATAGCGACGGGAATCTGGGTTGTGCTTACATTGATTAGTTTTTCATCAGGCGACCAGATTCTGCTCGCGGCAAGCAACGCAACCGCCGTTACGCACGACGTTCATCCGCAACTTTTCAACGTCGTTGAAGAAATGGCGATTGCCTCGGGCCTGCCGATGCCCAAAGTTTATATTATCAACGACCCCGCCCCCAACGCGTTCGCGACGGGGCGTAACCCCAAAACTGCATCTGTCGCGGTTACGGCGGGATTGCTTGGGCGACTTAACCGCGATGAGTTACAGGGCGTTGTGGCGCACGAGATGAGCCACATACTGCATCGGGATATTTTGTTTGTGACGCTGGCGGGAATTATGCTGGGGTCGGTGGCGCTTTTGTCGCAGGTTTTTTTACGCGGGATGATGTATGGCGGAGGGTCGAGAAGAAGATTTTCATCCGACGGGGGCAAAGGCGGCGGAGGAGCAGCGGCGATACTGTTAATAATAGCGATTGTGGTGGCGATTCTGGCGCCGATTATGACGCAGTTGCTGTATTTCGCGTTGTCGAGGCGACGTGAGTACTTAGCTGACGCGGGAGCGGTTCGGCTGACACGGTATCCGGAAGGGCTGGCCAGCGCTTTAGAGAAAATCGCGAACGACCGCGCCCCGCAGCTCGCGTCAGCCAACAAGGTTACGGCACCGATGTTCATAGTCAACCCGTTCAAGAAAGCGGGGCAATGGAACTTGTCGGACCTGACGAGCACGCACCCGCCGATTTCTGAGAGGATACGGATTTTGCGGAATATGTCGCAGGGAGCGTCATTGAAGGATTATTCGGACGCGTTTGTTAACGTAACCAAAAGCAGAACCGTTATGCCGGCATCGGCGCTGACTAAGGAAGACATAGCCCTTAGGGAAGCAAGCGCCGAGGCCAAGAAATCACAGCAGAAAGAAAAGCAGCTTCGCCAGGTCGGGGATATTATGCGAAAGGTAAACGGTTTTGTCTTCTTGACGTGCGCGTGCGGAGTAACGCTGAAGATACCGCCGAATTATGCCGCTAACACTGTAGAATGCCCTCGCTGCCACACAGAGCATAATGTAAAGAAAACGTAAGCACGGCAAGACGCGACCACGGGAAATTTCACCCTGCTTTTACCTGTAAACCAAAAAGAAGTCGGGCTGCCATTGCAGGGAGGTTTGGTTGCTAGGCAGCCCGAACTTTTACGGTTTTGCTGGTTTCCCCCCAGCCGTTCCGTTCATTAGTTTTTACGTTCACCACACCGGATAAGTTTGTGTCATTCAAGGTAAAATCTTCCTCGGTTACCCAGTAATCGCAATTATACAGCATAAAAAGCGTGCTATCGGCAAAGCAAGGGATTTGGAATCTAAAAATCAGGATTGCCCCTACGGATTCTGCTTGCAGACGGCGTTCCTGGCAGTTAAAACGCATTGTCGGCGTGCGTGAATCAGGCAATATGGCATCTGAACAGTGTTTACGTTATAGGAGACACAAGGTATGAAAAAGCAGAACCAGGAATTATCAAGGAGAGATTTTCTGAAAGACGCAGCAATTGGGGCCGGCATACTGGCATTGGGCGGTCGTGCCGGACAGGCGGTAGCGCAAACGGCAGGAAAACCGCTTCGGCTGGGTGGTCCGGTATTCGGCAACCCCAAAGGCCCGGACGAATGGGCAGAGGCGTTGAAAGCCCTTGGCTACAGGGCAGCGTATTGCCCGGTCGAAACAAAAGCATCGGACGCCGTTGTAAAGGCCTACGAAGATGCCGCCAAAAAAGCGGATATCGCGATTGCCGAGGTTGGCGCATGGGGCAACAATCCGATTTCTCCTGATGAAAAAACGCGAAAAGAATCAATTGCGAATTGTCAGGCGAAGCTTGCGCTTGCCGAGCGAATTGGCGCCCGCTGCTGCGTAAACGTATGCGGCTCACGTAATCCGAAGAGCTGGGCCGGGCAGCATCCGGACAATTTGACAGACGAAACGTTCGATATGATTGTCGAATCGGTACGAGCGATTATCGACGGCGTTAAGCCGACGCGGACGTTTTATACGCTTGAGACCGGGATGTGGTGGTACCCGATTTCAGCGGATTCCTATCTGCGGCTGATAAAGGCAATCGACCGCAAGCAGTTCGGGGTGCATCTGGACCCGACAAACCTGATTTACAGCCCGCCTTTATATTACAGCAACGGCAAAGTCATACGCGAATGCTTCGAGAAACTTGGCCCAATGATTAAGAGCTGCCACGCAAAGGACGTAAAGCTTGGTGATGCGGCACTTGCGCACTTAGATGAGATTCGGCCGGGTCTTGGCGGACTTGACTACAAAACATTCCTGAAAGAATTGAGTAAATACCCTGATGTGCCTCTGATGATTGAGCATCTGAAAGACGCCGAGGAATACAGGCAGGCCGCAGAGCACATACGCGGTATCGCCAAAGAGGTCGGCGTATCTTTTGGATAATAATCAGACACACAGATAGAAAATTATTCTACAGTCATTGAGCCGCCTGGGGAAAGAACCTTGACGGGGCAGGCGGCGGACTTCGCAAATTTATCGGCGTCGGCCTGACTGCCAACAATATCGCCCCAGTGATATGGTATCGCCTGTTTTGGTTTGAATTGTTTTGTCGCGTCGGCGGCCTCATTGGCATCCATAGTATATTTGCCCCCTGCCGGCAGCAAAGCGAGGTCGATATTTTTGAGGGCCTTCATTTCATCGGTTAGGTCGGTGTCGCCGGCGTAATATATGCGTTTACCGGCAATTTCAACTATGAAACCAAGCCAGTTCTTGGATTTTAGGTGGAATTGTTTGGCGGGGTTATAGGCGGGAACGCCTGTAATTTTTATGCCATTAGCATCGATTGACTGGCCGGGTTTGAGCACCTGACCTTTTCCCCGTTCTTGGATAACATCCTCCGCGGAAATGAACTTTGTATTCATACCGGAGACCTTTGCGACATCTTCAGCGGAATAATGGTCGCCGTGGCTGTGGCTGACGAGAACGATAGTCGCGTCGTGCGGGGTGTCTTTGAGTTTCCAGGGGTCGATATAAATTACGTCACTGCCGCTTGAAATTTTGAAGCTGGCGTGGCCGAACCATTGTAATTTCACAGACATGGCTTTCTCCTTCTCTTTCTGAACTGCCGTTTCCACAGCTAAAATACGCTGGTTTACGCAAACAATACTGATAATAGCTGTTAACGCAACCAGTATAATTCGTGTTCTCATAGCAATATCCTTAAACACGTTTTTATCAATTATAACCCCTCGATATTATGAGCAAAATACCTCAACCTGCCCCTGACGTCAAATCAAAACAAAGGCCAATTACCGCCGGCTAAACACGTGCGAATGGCTTGTAATTAGGCGCTAAATCAAGTATAATAAAGTAGTTGTAAACCGGAGGTCTGCCAGCCGGCAGCAAATTTATCAGTTCCAGGAAAAAGCCGAAAAATGGGCGAAGAATTTGACGTATTGAGTTACCAGCAGCGAGAACCGAGGATTCATATCCTGACTCTGGACAGAGTCCTGGGCTGGGATATTTACGACCGGCTGCATAACGACAGCAGGACAAGGTTCTACGAATTAGTTATTCCCAGACAGGCGGATTGGCAGCTGCGGCTCGAAGAGATAAATTCAATAGTTGACCGGACGGTTTACGCGAGAATGCTGATAATGGACGTGCGAAGAGCAACTCTGCACAAAATTCAACAGGCATACAACAAAATCGTCGGGTACAACCGCAAGGATTTGAACCGGTTCTGTTTCACGGTGCTGATCGGGGATGGGCCGTTGAATTTATTCCAGGCCGGCAAACAGCCGGATGTTTTCGTGCCTTATATTGCGCGTCTCAGAAGGGATTATAACGCGGCGGTATATTTCTTCGACCCGTTTATTCATTATGAGCCGGAAGAAACAGAGTCGTCTATGGATGAAGATTTTATGCTGCCGAGCAAACCGCCTCGACGATTGGCGTCTTATTTTCCCGAGGCAGGCGTAACAGTGGATTCGGTAAGACGGTTCTTCAGGGCAACGGAACAAAATGAAGCGGTGAAAAAACAGCGGCTTAAAACCATGGCGGCGTTATATATGAAGCGCATCGCGGAGCAATTTCCAGAACACAACGACTTTCTGCGCGGACTTCTATCCAAAAACGGGGCACAATTAGGCAGCGAGAAAATGAATCTGTACCCGGTATTTTTTGAGGAGTGGGTACACGAGCTTATGCAGAAAGCGGCAAATCCACAGGGGTAGCAGTTAAAGGCATTTCGCCAGTTTTATTCCCGCATTATAGGCCCGTGCAAGGTCTTTTTGATCGAGCGTGGAATCGGGCTGTTGTGCGACCATCCCGAAATAAAGTTTGGCAATAACCACAGCACCAAAGCATTGCGATATCGCTTTTAGCGCGATCGTCGCATGCCTGAAGAAAATTTTTCCTATAAATGCAGGTGCGGCTGAAGAGGTTACCAGAACGGCTTTTTTGCCTGATTTGGCGATTCTGAATTTAGGCGCGCCGGAACCCCAGGGCCAGTAACCATAAACAGTGAGACGTTCCATAAACCTTCTTGTTACAGCAGTAACGTTATAAAAATTAACCGGTGAAGCGATTATCAGCCCGTCGGCAAAATCAACCTGGTCAAGTATCGCGGCCATATCATCGTTATGCCGGCATGTCCCCCTGGTCGGGCCCTTCTGCTGCATACAGGTACGGCAGTTGGTGCAGAACTCGATGTGCTTGTCGATGAGGTATATTTTAGAGGTTTGAACGCCGGAGTCCTGTGCGGCCCTTAGCATTTCATCAACTGCGGTATCTATAACGCCGGATTTGCGATAAGAACCAACAATGGCAACTATTGATTTAGGCATTAGCTGAGGATTAGCGCATTACCCAGGTTTTGCTTTCGAATTTGAGCTTCTGGTCGGGGCGGAATTTGGGGTCGCCCGCGATTGAATAGTCGAGTTGGAGGGTTTTGCGGAGGTAAACTTTTACCGGATTGCCGTCCTTGTCTTTGTCGGCAGGATGGTCAACGACGGCCGTTTCATTGCTGAGGCCCGTGATGAATATGCTGACGCTTTTGGCGTTGGGGTCAAAGTCAGGCCAGATGACCGCGATATCAACAGTATTGTCCTGGCCCTGGAGGATTTTATCGCCTGTCTTTTCGAGAAGCTGGAGGAAGGGGTATTTGCCCTGATGACGATTCTTTATCTTTTCAAAAAGAACTGCGGAAGTTCCCTTTATAGCGGGAACAGCCTGAAGGGTATCGGTAATAAGCTCAGCAGCAGGATAGAAATCAACGTCTTTGCCCGACTTATTGGTCAGTGTGAGAATTGTGTACCAGTAACGCTGCGGGGCGGCGCTCTCAAGGGTAATCTGTTGCGGGTTTTCGAAACGGAGGTCGAGCATCCAGTCGCCGGATTTCTGAACTACGGCGGGCTGCGGGGCCGCCCAACAAACACTGAATATCGCAAACACTAAAACGCCGATTACCAAACCTCTCATCGTCGAATCCTCATAAATACGGTAAAATTTGGGTGCAGCCCATTCTTGCTGCCCCTGTATTATATCGTCAAACAGGCCTAAAACCAAGTAAAATCCGTGGTTGGAGTTTTAGGTAATCACCTGGTGCCAAATCTGAGAAATAGCTTATAATGTTTCGGGTCAAACGTAAATGGACGCATAAATTAAGGAGTTATATTATGAGGACTGATTCTCGCGGCAGAATACTTGTTTTGAACCCTGTTTTCCTGCTGACGTTGCTGCTCGCGGGATATTGCTCCGCGGCGGCAACGAGGCGAGAGGTAAAGATACCAGACATAAGCGGGTATATGACGCTGAAGTGCGATTTTCATAATCACACGGTATTTTCGGATGGGCAGGTCTGGCCGACGGTGCGGGTTGAGGAGGCGTGGCGCGAGGGGCTGGACGCGATTGCGATGACGGACCATATCGAGTACAAGCCGCACAAACAGGATGTGAAGACCGACAACAACAGCCCCGGCGAAATCGCACGAAAAGCCGGCGAAGAAAAAGGGATAATTGTCATACGGGGAGCCGAAATCACGCGGAATATGCCGCCCGGACACTGCAACGCATTATTCCTCAAAAACGCCAATGCGCTGGACACCAAAGATTTTAACGCAGTGATGAAAAACGCGGTCGCACAAGAGGCTTTTATTTTCTGGAACCATCCCGGCTGGGACGGGCAACAGCCGGACGGCATACCGAGATGGTATCCTCAGCATACCGTGATGTATGAAAATGGCTGGATGATGGGAATTGAGATAGTTAATGAAACCGAATACTACCCGCTCGCACACAAGTGGGCGTTGGAAAAGAAACTGACGATTGTGGGCAATTCGGACATTCATGACCCCACGAGTATGGCCTACGACTCCTGCAAAGGCGAGCACAGGTCGATGACGCTGGTGTTCGCAAAAGAAAAAACCGAAGAGGCAATCAAGGAAGCCTTGCTGGCTCATCGGACAGCCGTTTATTATAAAAATATACTGGTCGGCGACGAGCAGTATTTGAAGGCGATTTTTGAAAAGTCGATTCAGATAATCAATGCGGACGTAATGATAAAGGGCAAAGGCAAGGCCTTTGTTCGAATACACAACAGTTCCGATTTGGACCTTGAGTTAGTCGCCGACGGCTCGCCGGAAAATATCACAACAGCCGGCACCATAACGCTCGACAGGGACAGAACGACACTGTTGACTATTGCGGGCAAACAAAAAGGCCATTCAGGAACAGAGAAAATCCGCATACCTTACAAGGTTAAAAATCTTGTGGTCGCCCCGGATGAGAATCTGCGAATCGAACTGGCAATTGACGTTAACTTTGTCTCGACTGAGCCGAAACAAACAAAATAAGAACGACTAATGAGTTCGGGGCCGGTTTTTGAGAAACCAGTCGATAGTTCTTTTTAAACCCTCATCGAATGACATTTGGGCCTCGAAGCCGAAGAGTTGTTTGGCACGCGAGACATCAAGTCGGCGGCGCGGCTGGCCATCGGGGCTTGATGAGTCCCAGCGGATTTGGCCTTTGAAGCCGGTGAGCTTTACAATTTTATCGACGAGGTCCTTGATAGTGATTTCAAACCCTGCGCCGATATTGACGGGTTGGGGGCCGTTGTAGCGTTCGGCGGCCAGAAGGATACCCTCTGCGGCATCCTCTACATAAATAAACTCCCGTGAGGCCTTTCCGGTTCCCCAGCAGACGATATGGTCGTCGCCGGCGTCGATAGCATCGACACATTTTTTTATAAGAGCGGGGATGACGTGGGAACTATCGGGGTTAAAATTATCCCCCGGGCCGTAGAGATTCACGGGGACAAGGAATATGCTGTTGAAACCATATTCGGTGCGATAGGACTGGGACTGGACGAGCAGCATTTTCTTTGCCAGGCCGTAGGGTGCGTTTGTTTCCTCGGGATAGCCGTTCCACAAATCGTCTTCCTTGAAGGGAACGGGGGTAAACTTTGGATACGAGCAGACGGTTCCGAGGGCGACAAATTTTTCGAGATTGCGAAGGCGTCCCTGTTCGATAAGCTGGACGCCCATCATAAGGTTCTCATAGAAAAATTTGCCCGGGTGCTGGCGATTTGCGCCGATGCCGCCCACGACGGCCGCGAGGTGAATGACAATATCAGGTTTCATATCATCATACATCCGGATAACGTCGGGGAGGTTGATGAGGTTGTAGTCCTCTATTTTGGGGACGAGGATATTTTTACAGCCGCGTTTTTGGAGGCCATCAATGATATAACCGCCGAGAAAACCGGCGCCACCCGTAACCACTATTCGCCTGTCTTTGAAGAATTCGCTCATTGTTTTCCGTCATGCTCGGCGATAATTTTCTCGTGCTCCGCGATTTTCATATCGGCATCGGTCATCATTTTCGCCAGTTCCCTGAAAGCGACCTTTGGTTTCCAGCCGAGGACCTTGGCGGCCTTGGTTGCGTCGCCCTGGAGTATATCCACTTCAGTGGGCCTGAAATACATAGGGTCAACTTCGACGTATTTGTGCCAGTCCATATTGAGATAGCCGAAGACCTCCTCGACAAACTCACGAACGGAATGGGATTCGCCGGTGGCTATCACAAAATCGTCTGGTTTATCCTGCTGAAGGATGAGCCACATCGCCTCGACATAATCGCCGGCATAGCCCCAGTCACGTTTGGCATCGAGATTGCCTAAGTAGAGTTTGTCCTGAAGGCCAAGTTTTATGCGAGTGGCGGCGCGGGTAATTTTCCGAGTAACGAACGTTTCGCCCCGGCGAGGCGATTCGTGGTTGAAGAGAATGCCGTTGCAGGCGAAAAGACCATAAGCTTCGCGGTAGTTGACCGTCTGCCAAAAGCTATATACCTTGGCACAACCGTAAGGGCTCCGGGGGTAAAATGGGGTTTTTTCTGTCTGCGGGGTTTCGGCGATCTTGCCGTACATTTCGCTGCTGGATGCCTGGTAGAACCTGGGAGGTTTTTTCATCGAACGCAGGGCTTCGAGCAGGCGGAGAGTCCCGAGTGCATCGGTATTGACGGTATAAACGGGCGTTTCAAAACTTACCCTGACGTGGCTTTGTGCGCCGAGGTTATAAATTTCGTCGGGCTGATGCTCATTGACGATAGTGGAAAGATTGCCGCCATCGGTAAGGTCTCCGTAAACAAGGCGAAGGCGTGGTTGCTCGTGGGGGTCTTTATACAAATGGTCGATTCTGCCGGTGTGAAACGACGAGCTTCTGCGGATGATGCCCCAGACCTCGTAGCCCTTTTTAAGGAGAAGTTCGGTCAGATAGGAGCCATCCTGCCCTGTAATACCCGTAACTAAAGCTTTCTTCATAGATATCGCGTCCTTTAAGTAAAAGACAAAACGTCAACCGCCGCTTTATATTAAGCATGAAAATCCGAACAGGCAAGAGATAAAAGCCGCGCGATTACCCGTTTTGCGAATAAAAAAGGCCGAGTGTAATCACCCGGCCTTATGACTTTTGATTTTTGCCTGTATTAATTTTTTAATTCGCGAACCCAGATATTTCTGAATTTAACCGGGTTGCCGTGGTCCTGCAGCGCAAGTGAACCCTTGTCCCCGTGCTGATAGTAATCGTTCATTGCATGCTGGCCTATCCAGCCGGTCCCGCCCTGAAGCTCGACGTTATCCTGGACCATGATGCCGTTAAGAATAACCGTAAATCTCGCCTTCCTGTCAACCTTGCCATTCTTGAACGTCGGCCTGTGGAAGATAATATCGTATGTCTGCCATTCGCCGGGCTTGCGGCTGGCGTTGACCAACGGCACGTTCCGGCCATAAAGCGCGCCGCACTGACCATCCGCGTATGTGCGGTTGTTATATGAATCGAGCACCTGCACCTCGTATGCCTCCATCAGGAATATGCCGCTGTTGCCGCGTCCCTGGGAGCTTCCGATTACCTTCTCAGGCGTGGCGAATTCAATATGAAGCTGGCAGGAGCCGAATTTCTGTTTTGAGCGTATGTAGCCGGCATCTTTTACTGTCTCAAGGTATCCATTGCCAACCGTCCAAGGGAACGGCCCCTTAGGATTCTTAACGCCTTCCCATTTTGATGCGTCGTTGCCGTCAAACAGCACAACCGCATCCGAAGGAGCTGTCCCGACCTTGCCGTCGCAGCTCGCGCCCGGCGTTACCACCGGCGGCGCAGGCCTGTTCATATCGTGAACCATCCATTTTTGACCATCAGCCTCCACCCACTGAATTATCTCCGGCTTTTTCTTTTCCGGGGCCGCGTCCGGCTTTTTCGCTTCGGGCTTCTTTGCTACGTTTGACCCTGTGCAGCTGGTCATCGATGATAACAATACTATAACCCCCAAACACAAAATCACATTCTTAAACATTTTCAGCCATCCTTTCGAGAACGATTAACGTTTCCAAACCCCAGCTTTATACCCAAAACCGCCTCACTTGCCAAGTGCAAGATTTCACATTGCGTAACTATGCAGGCCGGGGAAAAGGCGGAAGAGGTTGACATATAAAATTTTTGTAGAGTGTTTTTTTTAATTACACAATTTCCTGCAAGCTTCGATAAACTCGCCTGCCCGACTTATGATTTTTTGCGCCTGCTCCTTTGAAACTGCGGCAACAGGTTCATAATCGCTTTCCTGCCTGATATCAAATGATTCTCTGAAATTCCGGTGAAACTCCTCGCTTATAAGGCCCGGCTTGACAAGATATTGTCCAAACGCCGAGATGACTCCCTGATGCGAATGTCGCTCTATCCCCTTGTCGAGTAAAACGGCGCTTGCAGCGTGAAGCATCGCATAATATGCCCTTGCCGCGGAAGCCGCAAATCGTCCGCCCTCGAATAAAACCCGCGAGTCCTCTATGCAATCATTTGCCCGCTCAAAGTGTAATTTTGATTCTTCTTTCAAGCCCGAATCCCTTCTCTTTTGATGGCCTGGTGAATGCTGAATCTGCCTTTAGCCAGATCCGCCTCCGTTAAAAACAGGAAGCTCACAAGCGTATCGTCATCCAAACTCAATCTTGACCCAAGCTTGCTTGTCCTTTCGTATTCAGCGAATCTGTCTGTAATCTCATCGAGAACTATGGCAATATCTATATCGCTGTCCGGCCGCAATTGCCCTCTTGCCGCAGAGCCATAGAGGTAAATACCGCACAGACGTCTGCCGTATATCTGTTCAAGCGATTCTCTTGCTTTGGCTGCGATTTCAATGGCCTGTTCTCTTGTCTGCACCACGGGCTCTAATCCCCTTATTTATTGCTCCAATCGGATTTCCTTTGCTTCTTAATATAGCACCTGAAACATTTCTCTTCAATCAAAAATGTGACTTGAAAATCTCACGCCTTACATGTGCTTATAGTAGAACTATCACATCGCGTAGCTGTGCAGGCCGGGGAAAAGACGGGAAAGGTTGACCCATAACAGAGTTATTATAATGACTACAAGGCCGACGACTGCCCAGAGTGAATTTATACGCGGCAATCGTTTGCCGAACATATAGCGGAAATGGAAATAGCCCACGTAAACCAGCCAGGATGCGAGCGACCAGAGTTCCTTCGGGTCCCAGCCCCACCAGTCGCCCCAGGCATTTTGTCCCCATACACTTCCGAGAACAAGGCCAAGCGTAAGAAGCGGAAACCCTGCGCAAACCATTCGATACGTCGCATCTTCCGGCACAAGTAAGTTACCTTCGGTATTTTTGCCCGACAATTGCACAACCGCCTGCACAGCCGCCTTTGTCATAAGAATATATGAAAGCATATAAACAAGAACATGAGGCCCGAAAAGCCAGCTTTGCAAAGCGGGAGGCAATTGCATCGGCTCGGCATTAAAAATAAATCCCGCCGGGAAAAGCACAATCACACCAATCAGCATATCAGCCGTGACAGCGCCTACCCGCAGGACGCGTCTGCAGAAAACCGAAATCGGATACACTACAACGCCGAGGCATAAAAACACCTCGAACAGATTTTGCAGCGGAATATGCCCGACGTGCAGCCAGCGATAAATGATAGCCATACAGCCGACGAGGAAACCAGCTAAAAAAAGACCGCGTCCTGCTTTGTGTCGGCGCAACAACATCACGACAAACGCCAGCAGATACCCGGCCATCGCGGCGTAAATCAGCAAACCCTGAATCGTATATTTAATCGCCATCTTTTAGTTCCAAGTTTTCTCTGCGTCCTCTGCGGTCTCCGCGGTAAAAATATTGTTTAATCTTCCATCTCTCTGTCGCCGAAAATATGCCGCAGCCAGAAATGCCAGAAGACCCCGGCGCAGAGCAGAATGTAGCCGAGAAAAACTATTCCCAGCCCCCTGTCGCTTGTCACACCAAGTATGGTATATTTGCCCGCATCGCTGTCGTAACCCTGCTGATAAAAAAGATACCCGCCATAATGCAGGGGCTTATTGACCTCGATACTTTTCCGTGTAACTACTTTATTATCTTTAACAACCTCAACGTCGCTTAGAAAATCCTTAACCGACCTGTTATAAGAAAATTGCAGATTATCATCGGGCCTGACGTGGCCGGGAAAACGCTCGAATACGTATCTTGTCGTCTCGTTTCCGTCTGGTTTTTTCAGGAGCACTTCAATCGCCGGATTAGGCCCGCCGTTGGCATCCTCAATCGCGACTCGCTTGTCACCTTCCCGCGTCAGTTTGAAATACTCGAATCGCCTGACTATCTCCACACTGCCTAAATCCAGACCAAGCATATACTTTTGTCCCGGCTCGGCTGAAATCTCAAATCCCTCACCCTTTTCTGTCCTGATAGTCAACTGTCCCGGCTGGTAATATTCGATTTTGAAATCCACGAGTTTTATCGCAAAAGGCAGCATCTTGATTACGCCATCTTCAAATTCCACCGCCCGCTCGGTCGTCCCTTCGTTGATTATCATCTGGCCCGTGCGAATCGTGTCCGTTTTGAATAATTTATCCTGCAATCTGAATCCCGCCTGCGAGCCGATTATGCCGCCCGCAAGAATAATGATACCGCCAAGATGAATAAGAAAAAGCCCCCGCCAGCAAAGCAGCCGTTTGAATAGCACAATTGCCGAGATTAACAGCACCGCAAGCGCAAGCCAATAAACCGACAACGGTATCGAATTGAAAAACCCCTTCGCGGATTCCGCCCCGATAAACGCCCCGTAAATCGATAAGGCCGTCAAAAGCAGAATCGCAAGTAATCCTGCCCACAAAACAAGGCGTTTTATCCGATTTTTTAATCCCGCTTGTTCCATAATCGCTCACATTGTAAACACCAATGCCACATTCTCAAGAATTATTCGGCTCACGATATAGGGGAAATGCTTAATTGCCAGTAGGTATTTATCTGTGTCAATATAAGCATATCGCCTATTACGCGCGGAACCGTAAAAAATGTCTAATTAACTATTATTTAAAGCTGGAATCTAGGATTGTGACTAAATATAATCCTGAGGGTACTCGATGAAGCGGTTTTTGATTTAAGAAAGCGAGGAAAGATTATGAACCGTAAAACCTCAAAAACGGCCGCTTGCATTCTCTTTGTAATAATGGTTTTGCCAATTTGTCTGGTCGGAGCAGACGTTCGAGATAAAATGCTGCCTTTGCAGAGAACTGCAGCACCAGCCCCCAGTGAATACAAGGTGCTCGGTTGGAATAATCTCGGAATGCACTGTCTGGACGCGGACTTTTCCGTTTTCTCAACATTGCCGCCCTACAACACCATTCATTCGCAGGTCATTGACAGCACGGGACACCTGCTGGACCCGCCGGGCGGCATTACTGTAACTTATGAAGCGATAGCCGACCCTGATGGCTCAATTAATACCACTTCGGCAGGCAAGACTAATTTTTGGGATTTCGAAGACGCGTTCTTCGGGATATCCCTGCCCGTGAACGTTGGCTTGCCCGTGCCCGGCCCCAACTCTTTTGCTATGCCCGGTGCCGGTAATATCCCGCAGGCAATGGAATTTGAAACCTCGCTGGGCTGGTTCGCGGCATACGGCATTCCGATTATCCCAATAGACGATTCGGGGCTGCGCAATCCTTATCCGCTGATGCGGCTGACAGTGATGTCCGGAACAACTGCGCTGGGCAGCTCGGATATCGTGCTGCCCGTCTCCGATGAAATGGATTGCCGGGCGTGCCACGCGTCCGGCTCAGGGCCTGCCGCGGAGCCGGGGGCCGGCTGGGTATTCGACTCCAACTCCCAGCGCGATTACCGGTTAAACATTTTACGCCTGCATGACGAGCGTCAGGCGTCAAACACCGTATTTCACAGTGCTCTGGCCTCGGCCGGATACGACCCTAACGGCTTATATTCCAGCGTTGTCAACAACAACGTTCCAATCCTGTGTGCACGATGCCATCTTTCGGAAGCCCTGCCCGGCAGCGGCATAGCGGGCGTGGCGCCATTGACGCAAAATATACACACTAAGCACGGTACAGTCACAGACCCGACAAACGGCCTGACGCTGAACGCAATCGCAAACAGGTCCGCATGTTATAGTTGTCATCCCGGCTCGGAAACACGGTGCCTGCGAGGCGCGATGGGCAAGGCGGTCGCTTCAGATGGCACAATGCTTATGCAATGTCAGAGCTGCCACGGCTCGATGAACGCTGTGGGCACGGCAGACCGTACCGGCTGGCTCAATGAACCGACCTGCCAGAACTGCCACACCGGAACCGCAGCATCAAACAATGGCCAGATTCGATTCGATACCGCCTTTGAAGCGGGCGGCCAGCCACGCCAGGCCGTGAACGCCACCTTTGCAACAAACACCAATGCACCGGCGGCGGGTCTGTCGCTGTATCGCTTCTCTAAGGGCCACGGCGGGCTGTATTGCGAGGCCTGTCACGGCTCAACGCATGCCGAGTTTCCAAGTTCTCATAGAAATGACAATATCTACAGTATCGACTTCCAAGGTCACGAGGGTATGTTAGTGGAGTGTCTGGCCTGTCACATTACTATGCCTCGAACAACCGCAGGCGGGCCGCACGGCCTGCACCCCGTCGGCGCATCATGGCTCGAAGACCATCCCGGCGCGGCGGAAGACACTGGGTCAGGCCAATGCACAGCCTGTCATGGCGCTGATTTTACCGGAACGGTATTATCGCGTGCCCAGGCAGACCGCACGTTCAACACTGGCGATTTCGGCACAAAATTCTTCTGGCGCGGTTACCAAATCGGCTGCTACACCTGCCACAACGGCCCCGGCACCGAGGCACGCAATACGAACCGCCCGCCGGTTGCAAGCAGCGTCTCGGTGGCCGCAACGTTCAACGCATCGACAGCTATTACCCTGACAGCCAGTGACCCGGAAGGCCAGCCGATAACTTTGCGAATTGTCTCACAGGCCACTCACGGCACAGTGGGCCTGAGCGGCAGCGTCGCGACGTATTTTCCCGACACTAATTTTGCCGGAACCGATTCGCTCACGTTCGCCGCGTGGGATGGGCAGCTCAATTCAAACCTGGGCACTGTCGCCGTCACTATCGCAACGACCTCCACTATCTACGGCACGGTTACAGCGGCAGGCGTGAGCCAGGGCAATGTTACAATGACCCTGACTTCGGGCGGGGCAACCATTGCAACGACCCTTACCGATACATCAGGCGCATATTCCTTCACCGGGCTGGAGGCCGCAAGCTACACAGTAACTCCCTCAAAAACCGGGTTCACTTACACACCGGCGAGCAGGAACGTTACTTTAAATGGAGTTGATATCGCCGCGGCACAGAATTTTGTCGCTACACAGAACGCCGGAGATGGCGATACTGCTGTGCTGAAGGCTACCGTCTCAGCTGCAGGCAAAGCCGCGATTACGAAGGGCCCCTCATGGAATATATCAGGGACAGGAACACCGGGGGCAACCATCAGCATCTTCCTCGGTTCTGATTTGACGGGCGATATTATCGGCTCGGCAATAGCCAATAAACGAGGCGCATGGAAATTCCACAAACGAGCTCTCGTCACAACATCGCTGACTTCGGCGGCAGCCATAAGCGTATCATCCTCGGATGGCAGCACTGTGCTCGATTGGCAATTGACGACGGTAGCCAGCGCTAAGGTTTCCACGCGGGGTACAAAGGCATCCACCGAAGGCCCGCTTTGGACACTCAAAGGAACCGGCTCACCCGGAACAACAATCAATATCTTTCTCGGACCCGATTTGACGGGCATTGCCCTTGGCACTGCGACGGTTGCCCCAAACGGCAAATGGATCTTCAAGGAACGAGTGCTGGTAGAAATGCCCATAACGGCCACAAGAGTGAGCGTTTCATCTTCGGCTGGCGGAACAGTTCTCAATCAGCCGTTGACGGTCAAATGAAAAAAACACAGTAAGGGCTTATATAACCGGCAGCGGAATTTAGTTACCTGTTATATTTCAAGCACAAGGGCAGTTTCGTCATCGTATATTATAGCATTAGGGATTAACGGCGGATATAATCAGCTGGATATGGAGTTGATTCTTCAAAGCGTAAATTATCACGATTGCCCGATTGGGCAGCGGGAAAAGGTCTCGCTCGCCAACGGCCAGTTGCAGGAGATGCTCCGCTCGCTGCTCGATAAAGATGGTGTGATGGAGGCAGCCGTTTTGCAGACCTGCAACCGCACCGAGATTTACCTCTACGCCAAAAAAGATACCGATTGGCGTCAGCCCGTCAGCGAGCTGATGGGGCAATTAAGCGATGAGGCCGGGCAAACCTGGCAAAAATACTGCATACAAAAACGTGGCATCGATGTCGCACGTCACCTGTTTGCCGTCGCCGCGGGCCTCGATTCGCAGATGCTCGGCGAAAACCAGATACTCTCGCAGGTAAAGGCCGCTTATATCGAATCCATCGGCTGTCGCGCGAGCAGGTTCATCTTTCACCGGCTGTTTCACACCGCGTTTCGCGTCGGCAAGGCCGTGCGAACACAAACCGATATCAACTGCGGCGCCGTCTCAATCAGTTTGGCTGCCGTCGAGCTGGCAAAAGAAAAAATTAAATCCGATAAAGCCGTAACAATGATAATCGGCGCGGGGGAAACCGCGGAACTGGCCGCAAGATACCTGGTCAAAGCCGGAATGAAAAATCTCATCGTCGCCAACCGCAACAAGGACAACGCCGGCGAAATGTGCAACCGATTAGGCACAGGACGAGTAATCGGCCTCGACGAAATACCCGCCTGCCTCGATGAAGCCGACCTGGTAATCGCCTCAACAGGCGCAACGCAGCCCGTCGTCAATTTTGAAAACGTAAAAGACATCCTGAACAAACGTAAAAAACCGCTGCTGATGATTGATATTGCAGTGCCGAGAGATATTGATGAACGCATCGCCAAATTCGACTGTGTAACAATCGTCAATATCGACGACCTGGACAAGCGAATCGCCGTCAACATGGAAAAACGCTCGACCGAAATCCCCAAAGCCGAAAAAATCATCGATGACTTCACAAAACAATTCGCGAACTGGCGCGACTCATTATCCGTCGTCCCCGTTGTTACCCAGCTCACTCAAAGGGCAATTGAAATGGCTCGTGCCGAGGCCAAGCGCTATGCGAGTGACTTCGGCCCTGAAAACGCCGCCAAACTCGAAACCTTCGCCGAATCGCTGGCAAAGAAACTCCTGCACGGCCCGGTCAGTTTCCTAAAAGACGCCGGCGACGACGACCCCACCACCCAGCAGCTTCGCGCCCTTGACCTGGTAAATAAAATGTTCCTCCTCGACGAAGAGCAGCCCAAATGAACCACAGATTTCACAGCAATCTCTCTTGTTGTCATTCCGAGCGAAGCGAAGCGCAGTCGAGGAATCTATTTATAATATTTTTCTCTGCGGTCTCTGCGTGCTCCGCGGTGAAACAATGAAGAAAACGCTCACCATCGCGACTCGCACCGGCTCGCTGGCTCTTGTCCAAACACAAATCGTCGTCTCCGCAATACAAAAACTTTATCCTGCCCTGAGCGCAATCGAAGGGCCTGCTCTCGACATCCGCATCAAAAAAATCGCGAGCCAGGGCGACAAAGACCGCCGGACAACACTTTGGGAATTGAAAGAGACCGGCTTTTTCACCTCCCTGCTTGAAGACGCCCTGCTCGCCAAAAACGCAGATATAGCAGTTCATAGTTTTAAGGATTTACCCACCGCGATTCGTGATGGCTTGACTATTGGCGCAGTCCTCGACCGAAAGTTTCCCGAAGATTGCCTCGTAACCGCCTCGCTGATTAAATCGCTCGATGAATTGCCCAAAGAAGCAATTGTAGGCACGTCGAGTTTGCGAAGGACCGTTCAGTTAAAACGGCTGCGCAGCGATTTAAAGTGTGTCCCCATACGAGGCAATGTTACCACTCGTCTAAAGAAACTCGAACAAGGCGATTTTGATGCAATAGTTTTGGCGCGAGCAGGCCTCGAACGACTTGGTCTTGGCGATAAAATATCTATTATCTTTGACCCGACAAAATTTATCCCATCTCCCGCCCAGGGCGCTCTGGCTGTTGAGGTTCGGGCTGATGATGCCGAAACAAAAGAAATCGTCTCGAAGCTCGACGATAAAGATGCACGCATTACAACAACCGCTGAACGTCAGGTCTTCTCCGCCCTCGGCTGCGGCTGTCACGCCCCCGCCGGCGTTTTTGCCCAAATTAAAGAAAACTGTCATTCCGAGCGAGCGCAGCGAGTCGAGGAATCTATTATCACTATCTCCGCCTGCTTCAGCGACCCCGACGGCAGCAATTTCAGAGAACATTCCCTCTCCGGCCCAATTGCCGATTCCGCCAAATTAGCCCTATCCCTCGCAGACAAACTAAAACGATAAAACTTGTAGGGGCAGACCTGTGTGTCTGCCCTCCTGTGTATCTGCCCTAATTCTTCCCATGGTGTCCCCGGATTACATTTAATCAGGTTCTCCGCCGGCAAGAGGAGTAATAGTCACCGGTACGCCCTCGATTGCGGGCCTGACGCGGTCAGGAACACGCAAGGCCGCCAGAATACTGGCGGCAGCGGCCGCAGAACCTATCAGGAACGTCCACTTAAACCCGAGATATTTCCAGACTATTCCGCCGACAAGAGGCATCGTAACCGCCGCGACATGATTCATCGCAACACCCATGCTGAGCGTCATTGTCTTTTCGTTGGCGGGCGCCAGCCTGCCGATGTACGTCGTCAGCGCCATCGCGAAAACAAAGAAAGAACTATCCAAAAGGAAAACGCCGTAAAGAATGTATTTACTTTTTATGAAAGCATAACCGAGAAAGCAAACTGTCATAAAGGAGTAATAGAAAACGAGTATCTTGCGTTCGCCGATGCGGTCGATAAGCCGGCCGACAACCGGCGAGCTGAACCACCCGACGGCCTGCACGACAATCCACATTATCAGCATCGTTGACAGGGGAGTGCCATAAACTTTGACTAATAAAAACCCCGCAAAGGCGAGAAATATTTGTTTGCGCCAGCCTTCGAGAAAGTTGAGCAGGTAGTAAAGACCGTACTCGCGTCTGATTACCAGTTTGGGTTTTTCACTTCGGATTTGACGCGGGATATACAGACATGCCGCTGAGGCAATCAGTGCGACAGAGCCAGCCACAATATATAAAGGCCGAATACGCATGCCGGCATTGTTAAGCACCAGTGCGCATACAAGTCCCAAACCCGAACCCGCGGCCCCGGCGGCCTGAATCTGACCGATGCGTCGACCAGCGCAGCCCGGCTCGGCCATCGCAAGAGCCATCGAATTCGGCAGCGGCATCCAGATGTGAAGCCCCTGACTCCAAATCAAGCTCGCTATAACAAGCCAAAAATAATCGTGTACGAAACAATAGCTGCCAAGCCCCACAGCAAGAAAAATAAGTACAGCCGCGCCGATAAGGGGTTCGGCAAGGCCTGCCAAAAGCGCCAAAATCCCCAGCGCCAAAATCCCGCAGCTTTCGCGGAACATCTCCAGAAGTCCCTGCTGAAACCCGCTTAGATTCATTTCCTCAACGGCAAAATTTGCGTTCAAAGCGATTTGCAGGGTCAGGGTAAACCCCACCGCCGCCGAAGCGATGCACAGGAAATGCAATCCCCTGGCTCTATTGTGTTCTATATTAGAATTAGTCTGTATCATTAAGCCTGCAATATAGAGCTTACTGATTTTTGTGTAATTAAAAAACCCTGCCTGCCTTTTCCATTAGCCTCATCGACCGAGTTACGGCCCAGACAGGTAACGAGTCAGTGCCTGGGACTCCATGGTTTCGCTCTGCCATTGCAGACGCGGTGACATCCCGCTCTGACGTGCAAAGTCACTGACGAGTGACATTGGCACAGCCACTCGATAGGTGCGTGTCGGTTCAATCGAACTGGTCGTTGCCTTCGGTTCCAGACTAACCCAGTCGCGAGAGCTCTCCGATATCTTTGCCAGGCGGTTCTGCGCCTCCAGAAGGTCGGCCCCGCTCATGTCCAGCAGATCGATCTTATGTCCGTAAAACAAGGGCGCCAGATCCGCTGCACGCGTTACACCAGGGGTCACGGGCACCGCACCGAGATTAGGAATCCGGCCGGCGACCGCAAAATCGGACCCGGTCGCGCGGCTAACAGCCGCAGCAATACGACGAGCCAGCGCAGCGTACGACTCGTCTTGAGCCGACAGAATCGGTGACTTCTCGCGTCCCGTGTTCCATCGCCAGCGGCTGTCGAAGCTGCGTGCAGCAACGAGCTGCTGTTCGGTCGAATGTGTCACCAGCAGGTCGGCTCCGATGAATAATGGCGAAGCCAGCGCCGGGACCGTCGCACCGGCACGATACCCAGTCGCCTCGGTCGAGGCGACCCAGAAGACCAGGCGCCGCGGCGCCAGCGGGTTGAAATGCAGAAGTCCCAAAGTTTTATGTGAGGCAGGAAATTCCAAACCGTCAGAGCAAATTATTTTCTCGCCCGTAAGGCGCACCGGCAGCCGCTCGGCGATACGAGCGACGACCGAGTTCTCATTCGCAGTTCCGATGAGCACAAGATTGCATCTCGCGATGTCATCCTCGGTCACGGCTGAATCGGGCTTGGTCGCGAGTTTGCCAAAAAGATTCTGGCGATGCGGAACCTTGTCGCATGGGTCTGCCTCGCCGCTGTTATCTATCCACGTGGTGTTCGAGCTTTTGCTCGCTGCCTCGGCAGCGGCACGAAGTGCGGTGTTGGTTACGGCGTCACCGCCTGTGCCGTAAACTATCAGTAACGAAGAGCCATCGTAGGCCTGGATTGGTCCGCCGGGCGTGTGCAGGCGCACGGGCGCATCGTCCCCAACGACATTCGGTCCGTCAACCACGATTTCCGAAGGCAGCGGAGCTGCTATCTCTCGCGGCACAGCCCCGTTGACAGACACACGCAATGGCCGTTTTGAGTCGAAAGGCGACTCCGTCACACGCAGCCGCAGTCTCGCCACATTTTCCAGTTCGACAAATAGCAAATTGTTCTCGCCTGCCGTCGCGACAAAATGCGCCGGCCGCGGCTCGCCTCCCCACTCGGCTATCTCTGCCCACCAGCAGCGCATCGCCGCGCCATCGAGGGCGGTGAAGTCGAGATGCCGCACTGTATGTGAGTCAGGCCGCACCTGCTGCTCTGCCCATTCGCCGGAACGCTTGTTGCCCGCCGCATACCCCCACACCGCATGGCCGAAGCCGTTGGTTTCATCAAAAATCGCCTGTCCGCCGCGACGTCGCAGCTCGGCCATAGGGCCGCGAATAAGAAGAGGCGGCACAACCGGGTCATCGCTGCTGTGCATCGCGTAAATGGGAAATGTCAGAAGGTTGTTGATTTGATTCTGCCCAATGTATCCGCAGGTAACTTGCCCCGAGGCAAAGCGGTGAGGAAAGCGAGAGCCCAGAGTCAATGTGCCGCCGCCGCCCATGCTGCCGCCGGTGAGACGGATTCGGTTGGGGTCTATCCGCCAGTGCGCCTCGATATAGTCAATCGCCTGCAGCACGTCTGCCTGCGACAGCGCAAGGTACCAGCCGCCGCGCGAACGCCCCAGCACGGCAGCCTCGAACGACCCCGTATGTGCCTGCATGCCCGTGGAATGACTCATATGATCGCCGGTATAGCCGTGCATATAGACAGATAGCGGTGCCGGCCGCGCCGCATCGTAGTCGATCGGAATCATAATCTTGAACGGCTGACCCGTTCCGTCAACAGGCGATTCATACGCCCATTCCTGCACGCCGCGCAGTTTACCGAGTAAGTTCGGGTCGGCATCAATGCGCCGCAGCCAGTCTTTGAGCCTCGCCGTCTTCTCGCGAGCATCGTTGCTGTCGGCGCCGTGACGAGCGATAGCCGTTTCCGCTTCATAACGTAGGAACTTCAGCCAGCCGCGGTAATCTTTCAGTTCCGGGCGAGCCAGGGCCGACTCAATTGAGGGCACTAAATTGGGCTCCGCAGCGGCTGCCAAACCTCGGAAAGAGCAGAAGAATGCGACTGCGGCCAATAAGGCGATGCGAATCAATTTGCTGTTCATACTTCGAGTAGCGGGATTCATAGTCATGGATCGTAAACCTCACAATAGTTAATTGATAGGAAATTTGATATTCATCTACAGGAGTGATTATGCCGATTGGGAGTCCCGATTCAAGGTAAAATAACTAAAAAATCAGCCCAGAGACCGCCTAATAACCTTATCGGGAGGCTCTGCTTTCATAGCTTATCCGTGACAAATTTTTTGTTCATCTTGTGCCTTTTTGTGGCAAATCAAACCCTGTGCGGCAAAGAATTTAACGGGCATTCTTCACACTTAGGTGTCGGCTTGCAGAAATCCTTGCCTAAGTGAACAATAAGAGCGTGGTATTCGTTGAACAATTGGATATCGGAAGCGAGATTCGATTCGAATGTTTCCTGAATCTGGTGATAATCAGCATCTTCACCAATAAGATGATGACGCGAACATATCCGGGCAGTATAGGCATCGACAACAAATACAGAACGATTGAGGGCGTAAAGCAAAATTGAGTCGGCTGTTTCGGGGCCGATACCTTTTACGCCGAGCAATTGTTCGCGCAATTCAGGAGTCCGAACATTTTCGAGATTCTTCAATTGGCCTGAATAATTTTCAAAAAACCAGTCGAGGAAGTTTTTTAATCGTTTTGCCTTTATATTGAAGTACCCTGCAGGCTTGATGAGAGCAGCAAGTTTTTTGATATCGAGCCGATGCAATTTATCAGGAGAAAGCGCGTTGGCGTTTTTGAGGTTTGTGATTGCCTTTTCGACGTTGGTCCAGTTGGTATTCTGGGTAAGAATCGCCCCGACAATGACCTCAAACGGCGTATCACCCGGCCACCAGTCCTGCGGCCCAAACCGCTCAAACAGCAAATCGTAAATTTCTTTCAGTTGTTCAGATAGCATTGATGCGATTATACCGGCATACCCTTCGACATGCTCAGGATAAACTGTCAGATTGGCCACCGGGACTGCCAAAAGTGGTTTCGCAACGCCAGCGGCATAATTAACTTGTACGCCTTAACTTGTTATTTTAAAAGGAGTTAAACTAAAGGGGTGGTATTATGGACGGGTTTGGTATATCATTTGCAGTTTATAGCACACTGGAAACAGGTTTTACCGCTGAGCACGCGTGGCTTGGCCATCCCTTACGGGAGAGGCCGCAGAGAGAAAAATTTAAAAATCAATCTCTGCGAGCTTTGCGGTCTGGGCGGTTGAGTAAGGATTTAGACAGACAAGGTTTTGTTGATATTTATAAGGAGAGCAGGCAATGGCAGTGAAACAATTGGCGTTTGATGTTGCGGCCCGACAAGGATTATTGAAGGGCGTTGAGAAACTGGCCGCGGCGGTCAGGGCAACCCTGGGGCCCAGAGGCCGAAATGCGATTATCGATAAGGGCTGGGGCGGGCCAACCGTCACAAAAGACGGCGTTACCGTCGCGGAGGAAATCGAACTATCGGATAAAAACGAGAATATGGGCGCCAAGCTCGTCAAAGAGGCGGCCAGCAAAACCTCGAAAATCGCCGGCGACGGGACAACGACAGCAACCGTGCTCACCGAGGCGATGTTCACCGAGGCGTTCAGGAACCTGGCAGCAGGCGCAGATGCGATGGCGATTAACCGCGGAATGCAGGAGGCGTCAAAAGCGGTAGTTGCGAAATTGCAGACACTCGCCAAACCCGTTGATATCAGCAAGAGAACCGACATCGTCAACGTCGCGTCAATCTCAGCAAACAACGACAGCGAAATCGGCAACAAAATGGCGGACGCATTCCAGCGGGTCGGCAAAGACGGCGTTATCACAATCGAGGACGGCAAAGGATTCGAGACAACGGTCGATTTTGTTGAGGGTATGCAGTTTGACCGCGGATACCTGTCGCCTCATTTCGTTACTAATCCCGACAATATGACCTGCGAGCTTGAACGGCCGTTTATATTAGTTTACGAAGACAAAATCAGCAGCGTGGCGAAATTAATCCCATTGCTGGAAAAGTCAGCAAAGGCGAAAAGACCTTTACTCATCATCGCCGAAGACGTCGAGAGCGAAGCGCTGGCGACCTTAGTGGTCAACAAATTAAAAGGGATTATACAGTGCGCAGCCGTTAAAGCCCCGGGCTATGGTGACAGACGCAAGGCAATGCTGGAAGACATCGCCGTATTGACCGGCGCAGACCCGATATTCAAGGATTTGGGCGTTGAGCTTGAGGGCATCACCGCAAAGCAATTAGGCCAGGCCAAGAAGGTAACAATCGACGGCGACAATACGATTATCGTCGAAGGCGCGGGCGATGAGACAGCAATCAAAGGCAGAATCAAACAGCTTCAGGATGAGATAGCGAAAACCACCAGCGACTACGATAAAGAAAAATTACAGGAGCGCCTGGCGAAGCTCACAGGCGGCGTCGCTCAGATTAACGTCGGCGGCGTAAGCGAAGCCGAAATGAAAGAGCGAAAAGCGAGAATCGAAGACGCACTGCACGCAACAAGGGCAGCCATACAGGAAGGCATAGTCCCCGGCGGCGGAGTAGCGCTGATTCGCTGCATCGACTCGATAAAGGCGTTGAAACTGACCGGCGATGAGAAGACCGGAGCCGCCATTGTCGCCAAGGCGTTAACAATGCCCTGCTACTGGATAGCTGCAAACGCCGGCGCGACAGCGAACCTGGTTGTCAGCAAAGTCGCGGAAGGCAAAGGCGCATTCGGCTACAACGCGGACAAAGACATCTACGAAGACCTGATAGCAGCCGGCGTCATCGACCCGGTTAAGGTAACGAGAATCGCCCTGCAAAACGCGGTAAGTATTGCCGGATTGCTGCTGACCACCGATTGCGTTATTACGGAAAAGCCGCAGGATAAAAAAGGAGGACACCAGCACCCCGGCATGGGAGGTATGGGTGGAATGGGCGGCGGCATGGGAGGAATGGGCGGTATGGGTGGCATGGGCGGCATGGACGATTACGGAATGTAATCTCCTGCCACAAAGACACTAAGACACAAAGAAAAGATAAAAGTTAAAAATTGAGATTTAGGATAACGGAAAATAAAAGGAGATTTGGATATGAAGTTGGCGCCATTGGATGACAGAGTGGTTATAAAACAATCAGAAGCGGAAGCAAAAAGCGCGGGCGGAATCATACTGCCGGATGCGGCGAAGGAAAAACCGCAAAGAGGAAAAATTATCGCCGTCGGGCCGGGTAAGATGCTCGATAACGGCAAACGCGGTGAAATGAACGTCAAAAAAGGCGACGAGGTCCTTTACGCCAAATATTCAGGCAACGAGATTGAGATTGACGGCGAAAACTACGTCATACTCCACGAAGGCGACATACTCGGCGTGATAGAAAAGTAAAAAGCAAAAAGTAAAAATTGCGGAATGAAATTGATTCCCCCTAAGGGGGAATAACAAAGGAAATTGAGAGGCAGAAGATATGGCAAAGCAAATGATGTTTGATGATGCGGCAAGGCAACAGCTTAAGGAAGGACTGAGCGAGTTGGCCAGCGCCGTGAAAGTTACATTAGGGCCTACGGGCAAGAACGTGATACTGCAGAAAAGCTGGGGCTCACCCAAAATTACAAAAGACGGCGTAAGCGTCAGCAAGGAAATCGAGCTGCAGCAGCCCTTCAAAAATATGGGCGCCAAAATGGTCAACCAGGCGGCAAGCAAAACCGCCGACGAGGTTGGCGATGGCACAACGACGGCGACGATATTGGCAGAGGCGATATACACCGAGGGCCTCAAATACGTTACCGCCGGCGTCAACCCGATGGCGATACAGCGAGGCATCAACAAAGCGGTCGCCAAAGCCAGCGAATTCATAAAGTCGATTTCGACGCCGGTCAAAGGCGATGACATTGCCAAGGTAGCAACAATCAGCGCCAACAACAACGCCTCCGTCGGAAAACTGCTCGCTGAAGCGATGGAAAAGGTCGGCAAAGATGGCGTCATCGAAATTGAGGAAGGCAAAGGCACGGAAAACGAGATTGACCTCGTCGAAGGTATGCAATTCGACCGCGGCTACATATCGCCCTACTTTATGACAAATCCTGAAACACTCGAATGCGTGCTTGAAGATGCGCATATCCTGCTGCACGAAAAGAAAATCTCAAACGTGCGGGAAATGATACCCCTGCTCGAAAAAATCGCGCAGGTCGGCGGCTCATTATTAATTGTGGCCGAAGACGTCGAAGGTGAAGCCCTCGCGGCCCTTGTTATTAACCGCCTGCAGGGCGTCCTCAAGGTTTGCGCGGTCAAGGCGCCGGGATTCGGCGACAGACGCAAAGCGATGCTCCAGGATATGGCCACGCTTATCGGCGGCGAGGTAATCAGCGAAGACCTCGGTATAAAATTAGAAAAGATTGAGTTATCGCAATTAGGTAAGGCCAAGAAAATAGCCATTGATAAAGAAACCACAACGATAATCGAAGGCGCAGGCAGCAAAAAAGACATACAGGCAAGATGCGCTCAGATACGCAACCAGATGGAAAAAACGACGAGCAGCTACGATAAAGAAAAACTCCAAGAGCGACTGGCAAAACTCACCGGCGGCGTCGCGGTAATCAAGGCGGGTGCGGCGACCGAAACGGAAATGAAAGAAAAAAAGGACCTCCTCGATGACGCGCTGCACGCCACAAAGGCCGCGGCGGCGGAAGGTATTGTCGTCGGCGGAGGCGTGGCGTTCCTGCGGGCGATAGCCGTGGTCGAAAAGGAAAAAAGTAAGGCAAAGGGCGACGAACAAATCGGATTCGATATTATCGCCCAGGCGCTGCGCAAGCCCACGATGCAAATAGCGGATAATTCCGGCGAGCACGGCGACGTCATAGCCGAACAACTGCTCGAACGTTTAGGCAGCGAAAAGAACATCGGATACGACGCGAACAAGGGCGAGTTTGTGGATATGCTCAAGGCGGGCATCGTTGACCCGGCCAAGGTCGTCAGGACCGCCCTTGAAACAGCGGCGTCGGTCGCAGGGCTGATGCTGACTACCAGCGTGCTGATTACCGATTTGAAAGACGACGACAAAGACGCCGAGCCGATTGCCGGTTCAGTGAGATAGTTTTGAATTTTTAGTTCTTAGTTTTGAGTTTATGACTCCGCAACAAGTTGCGGGGCTAAATGATATGGCTAAACGTGATTATTACGAGGTTTTAGGGGTGGCGAAGAACGCCTCGCCGGACGAGATTAAACGCGCGTATAGGCGGATGGCGATAAAGCACCACCCCGACAAAAACCCCGACAATAAAAAAGAAGCCGAAGTTAAATTCAAGGAATGCGCCGAGGCATACGAAGTCCTCAGCGACCCCGAAAAACGCCAGCGATATGACCAGTTCGGCCACGATGGTCTTCGCGGCTCGGGCGTCCGCGACTATTCGCATATGCGCTGGCAGGATATCGGCAGCGCATTCGAGGATATCTTCGGCTTCGGAGACCTCGGTGACCTTTTCGGAGGCCAGGCGCGCAGCCGAAGAGGCGCCAGGCGCGGCCCGACAAGAGGTTACGACCTTGAGACAATGGTCGAATTGTCCCTGCAGGAAGTGGCTAAGGGAACGGAAAAAACAATCGAATTCACCCGCCAGGATTTGTGCGGCGAATGCAGCGGCACAGGCAGCGCAAAAGGCGCCAGACCCGGCGCGTGCCCAACCTGCGGAGGCAGCGGCCAAATTGCGCGGGGCGGCGGATTCTTCCAGATGGTCTCGACCTGTCCGCAATGCCGGGGCACCGGAGAGGTAATTACAAACCCGTGCAGGCAGTGCGGCGGCTCCGGGCATATGCCGAAGCAGCGTGTCGTAAGCGTAAAGATACCCGCCGGCGTTCACGAAGGGCAGGGAGTTCGAGTGGCCGAGGAAGGCGAACCGGGACGCGACGGCGGCCCAAGAGGCAATCTTTATTGCTACGTCAGGATTAAACCGCACGAATTTCTCGAACGCGACGGCAATGACCTCATTGCGGCTGTCCCCATAAGCTTCACGCAGGCGTCGCTGGGCGCGGCGATTGAGGTGCCGAGTCTGGACGGCATGAAAGAATTGAAGATTCCCGCCGGCACTCAGCACGGCAGCGTATTCCGGATAAAAGGCCAGGGCCTGCCCGACCTGCGGACAAGACGAACCGGCGACGAGCTTGTGCAGATACTTGTTGAGGTGCCGACGAAATTGAACGCCAAACAGGAAGAACTGCTGCGGGAATTTGCGAAAACGGAAAACAAAAGCGTGTTTCCTAAAGCCGCTGGTTTTGTGGACCGGCTGAAAAAATATTTTGGCGGCAACTGACAATGTTCCCGAAAAAGAAAGAAAATCCCAAAGAAGAACCTAAACAGGCGCCTCAGCAGGAGCAGCCAAAGGCCGAACCGCCGGCGCTGGTCCCGCAGGAACTGCAAAAACATTTGGAAGAACTTCGCAAAGAAAAAGACGATATCTTCGCAAAATTACAGCGAGTAGCGGCCGACTACGACAATTATCAGAAACGCTCGGCAAAACAGATAGCCGAAAGCGTCGCTTACGAAAAAGACAAAATAGTGAAATCGCTGCTGCCCGTGCTGGATAACTTCGACCACACTATCGCCAACGCCTCCTCGGACGTAAACGACCAGGCCCTGCTCAAAGGCGTGCAAATAATTTATGACCAGATGCTGGATGTCCTGAAGGGGCACGGAATAGAGCAAATTGAATCGGCAGGTAAACCGTTTAACCCGGCGCATCACGAGGCGATTACGCATCGCAGTGAAAACAACAAAGAAGAAGGCCTCGTCCTCGAAGAACTGCAGAAGGGCTATAAGCTCAACGGCCGGCTGATTCGCGCAAGCAGAGTCGTCGTAAATAAGCTGCCTTCCCCACAAACGCCTCAGCAGCCCGAAGAATCGGAAACAAAGGACACGCAGTAGCTATGCCTACTTACGAATACAAATGCGATAAATGCGGACACCTGTTCGAACAAATGCAAGGCATCACCTCAAAGTCACTGCGAAAATGCCCCAAGTGCGGTAAATCCGCTCTCAGACGGCTCATCGGCACAGGCGCAGGACTCATCTTCAAAGGCAGCGGCTTTTACGCCACCGATTACAGAAGTGAAAACTACAAGGAATCCGCAAAAAAAGAAAAGCCGGAAAAAACCAGCGAGAAAAAAGAAACGCCCTCCGCGCCGGCAAAAACGGAAACTAAAAGTACAGGCGAACCCAAAAAGATGGCGAACAAGAAAAGTCAGGAAACTAAACGCCGGTAAACTGCTTCGATAGTATCAACCATCGTATCGGGACTGAATTTTTCTCTCACAAACTCGCGTCCCTGAGCACCAAGTTTTTCGCGAAGCCCCTTATCCCCAATCAATTCCGCACAGGCGGCGGTCAATTGCTCGACGTTTTCCGGCGCAACAAGCCGGCCCGTGTTTTTATTTACAACCTCCCTTGCGCCGTCGAGGTCAAAACATACCGCGGGCCTGCCGCAGAGCATCGCCTGGGGCAGCGTCCGCGCGAGACCTTCTCGCAGCGAGCAGTGAACAAGAATATCGGATGATTGCAGCACCACCGGCATCATCTTCGGCGGCAGTAACCCCGTGAACCGAAACCTGTGTCCAAGTCCCAGCCCGTCAATCCAGCTTTTATATTTGTCCGCCAAAATCCCGTCGCCGACAAATAACCAGATTACATTCGGAAATTGTTCGGCAAGCGACTTGGCGGATTCGATTATAAACTCGTGGCCCTTGAGATTAAAAAGGCGTGCGATTGTTACAAGCACGATTGAATCTTCCGGTATGGCATACTTTTGCCTGAATTGCTTTTTCTGCTCATCGGAAATCGGTCGAAGAAAATCGTCTTCCTCAATCGCGGAATAGGCAGTTGTATATCTGTCGGGTGAACCAATACCCGCGGCAAGCGACTGATTCGTCATCGCGTCCGCCACGCTTACAAAAAAATCAGTGCGTTTCGCCGCGGCCTTCTCGACCGCGATGTAAAATTTATTGAGCATCGCGCTTTGATAAGGGTGAAACGCCAAACCGTGAACGCCGTGAACAATTTTCGTGACTCGTCGCTCGTGACTCGCCGCTCGCCTGACGCCATCGGCAGCATACCTGCCAAGGATACCTGCTTTTGCTGAATGGGTATGAACAATATCGGGCTTCAATTCTCGCAGGACGTCCTTGATTTGGAAATACGCCGGTATATCGTAACGAGGGTTAATTTGGCGACACAGGTCGTTGAGAATGATGAATCTGAATTTCTGATTTTGCGCAAACTCATACAGGTCGCCTTCGGGTCCAAGGGCCGGCCCTGTAACCAGCGTAACATCGTGGCCTCGCTGCGCCAGCAGTTTGCAGGTAATCAGCGTATTCTCCTGCGCACCTCCGAGTATGAGCCGAGTTATGATATGAACTATCTTCAATACTTAATCCACATTAAACATAAACCTTCGGGCGGGGCGATGGGACCTGCGGCACGCCGGTTTTTCGCCTCGATGATTTCCGGTATTTTTTCCGGCTTCATCCTGCCCACGCCAACTTCCACAAGCGTCCCGACGATATTCCTTACCATATTATAAAGGAAACGGTCGCCTTCGACATCGATAAATACCCAGTCGTCACCCGTCATCGGCGCATCGCTCGGCTCCTGGGGCGGGAATTTCGACGAATATGCCTCGCAGCGGAAAATTGTGCGAACGCTGTCGGTTCGGTGGTCGTCCGCAGTGGCGAATGATTTGAAATCCTGTTTGCCCATCAGCAACTGGGCCGCCTGGTTCATAAGGGCAACGTCGAGCTTTGCATTAGGAAGGTGCCAGCAGTGATGAATTTCAAAAACGGGCCTGTCTTTGCCTGTGAAAATGGTATAGCGATATAACTTGCACTTGGGGTCGCCTATGACGTTGAAGCCCATAGGGATATCAACGGCCTCAGTAACAACGATGTCGTCGGGCAGCCGGTCGGTAATTGCCTTGGCGAGATTCTTTGTGGGGATTGGCGAATCGATTTGAATTAACGCGACCTGTCCTTTTGCGCTGACACCCGCGTCGGTTCTCGATGCGGCTGTCACCCTCGTGCGCCAGCCAAGCAGCTCGCTCACCGCGTTGGCAAGCTCCGCCTGTATGGTTCTTTTGCCCGGCTGTATCTGCCAGCCGTGGTAACTCGTGCCGTCGTATGATACCGTCAGTTTTACGTTACGCAGCGCCATCTTTTCGCCACTAAGTCACAAAGACACAAAGACACTAAGTTTAAATGGTTTTTAGTTAAACAACTCAAAACTCAACACTAAAAACTTAAAACTCTTCTTCGTGCCTTGGTGTCTTCGTGGTTTTAAAGTAATTTCTCCGCGATTTGAATCGCGTTAAGTGCCGCGCCTTTTCTGAGCTGGTCGCCCGCCACCCAGATATTTATGCCGCGGTTTTCCGGTATCGAGAAATCCTGCCGGATTCTGCCGACAAGGACGTCGTCCTTACCTGTCGCGTCGATTGGCATCGGGAAGCGATTGTGCTCGCGGTCATCCATAAGCGAAACGCCCGGTGCATCCTTGAGCAAATCCCGAACTTCTTCAGGGGTAATCGGGTCGGTGAATTCGAGGTTGATGCTCTCGCTGTGCGCCCGCAATACCCCCACCCTGATACAGGTTGCGGTTACTGCGATATCCGGGCAATCGAATATCTTCCTGGTCTCGTTGACCATTTTTACTTCTTCCTGGTTGTAGCCGGTAGAGTCCAGCGCAGAATTGTGACTGAACACGTTGAACGCAAGCTGAAAGGGGAGAACCTTGATAGTCGGCTTTTTGCCCGCCAGTATATCGCGTGCCTGCTGCTCAAGCTCCAGCATCGCCGCCTGCCCCGCCCCGCTTGCCGCCTGATAGGTGCTTACGACCATACGTTTCACCGGATTTGCCCTGTGCAAAGGCCACACCGGCAGGATACCGATAATGGTCGAGCAGTTCGGGTTCGCGATTATGCCCTTGTGCTCCTTTATCATCTGCGGGTTAATCTCCGGGATAACAAGCGGAACATCGGGCACCATTCTGAACGCCGACGAATTGTCGACGACAACCGCGCCCGCCTTCACCGCCGCAGGCGCAAAGGCCTTGCTTCGGTCGGCGCCCGCGCTGAACAAAGCGATATCGACCCGGTCAAAACTCTTGTCCGTCATCTGCTCAACGACGTATTCCTTGCCCTTAAACTGGATTGTCTTGCCCGCGGACCTGCTGCTTGCCAGCATCTTTATAGAATCAAAGGGAAAATCCCTTTCTTCGATAATACTCAGAAATTCCTGTCCGACCGCACCGGTCACGCCTGCTATTGCTACATTACAACCCATACTAATACTCCTTAATATTTGATAAAAAAGGCAGCCACAGTTAGCTGCCCCCAAGGTTACTATGTTTCAACCGAACAACATATTCTAATAACGTTATTAGCAAAATGCAAGAGGTTTTGGCTCCGAATCGGATACCTGCCACAAAGGCACTAATGGCTTGGCCATCCCTTCCGGGAGGCACCAAGTTTAAATGGTTTTTTAGTTAAATAACTCAAAACTCAGCACTAAAAACTTAAAACTCTTCTTTGTGTCTTTGCGTCTTAGTGGCAAAATTATCGTCTTCGACGCGGCTTATGGTGGCTCCTCGTCGAGAATCTGCCCCTGTGCAGCCCCGGCTGTACTTTCGGCTTTTCCATTCTGATGTGAACATAGGTAAAGCCGGGACATTCGATGGGAGTAATATCCCGCCCGATGAACCTTTCGATCAGTCGAAGCTGCTTATGCTCCTCACTTGAAACAAATGTAATCGCGTCGCCCATCGCCTCGGCTCTGCCTGTCCTGCCGATGCGGTGAATATAGTCCTCCGGCATACCGGGCACGTCGAAATTGATGACGTGCGATATCCCTGTAACGTCGATGCCGCGTGCCGCGATATCCGTCGCCACCATAACGCGGTAGTCGCCGTTTTTGAAACCATCAAGCGCTCGCTGTCTCTGGCTTTGCGTCCGGCCTGAGTGTATCGCCACCGACTCAATGCTCGCACGTTCGAGATGCCGGTTAATCTTGTCCGCGCCATGTTTGGTGCGTGAAAAGACCAGCACGCTGGATAACTGGCCATCCCGCAGCAGGTGCAAAAGAAGACCGATTTTCCGGTCCCTCTCCACCATATAAATATGCTGTTTGATTGTCTCGATGGGGTTGCGGGGCCTGCCAATCTGTATCATTACCGGCGACTTCTGCACGCCCGATGCCAGGTTGCTTATCTCAGGCGTTACCGTCGCCGAGAACAGCATCGTCTGGCGATTCGATGGAACAGCCGAGATAATTCTCCGCACGTCTTTGATGAAACCCATATCAAACATCCGGTCCGCCTCATCCAGAACCAGCACCTCGATGTGCTTGAGTTCGATGGTTCGCCTGTTCATATGGTCAAGCAGCCGGCCAGGCGTCGCGACAACAATATCAACGCCCTGCCGAAGCGCGCTGAACTGCCCATTTATATTCACCCCGCCATAGACGGCCAGTGTCCGCAAATGCAGGAATCGCCCATAGTCGCGTATGGCCTTCTCGATTTGCACCGCTAATTCCCGCGTCGGCGTCAAAATCAGCGCGCGAACAACCTTCCTTCTGCCCGCCTGCTCGTGGCTTAACCGGTTCAAAATCGGCAGCACAAACGCCGCCGTCTTGCCCGTGCCCGTCTGGGCGCAGCCGATGATGTCCTTGCCTGCAACCGCAGCGGGAATCGCCTGTGATTGGATTTCCGTCGGAGCCGTGAACCCCGTGGCTAAAATACCCTTCACTAAAGGGTCCGCCAGTCCAAATGTCTTAAACATCTCTTAATCCTAAAAAAAATATTGTTTCCTGCCTGTCATTTCAACCTTAATCCCGATTTGCCCGCCTGAGGCAGATTCATCGAAACGCAACGGAGACACGAAGGGAAATCTATTAAAAAAAAGATTCCTTGACTCGCCTTGGGCTCGCTCGAAATGACACCATACGATATGTTTCACAACACGTCTGGATTGAGTCATATTTTCAGCATTATACCATATCCCCTACAAAACGGAAGAACTATATTTAGCATAACGCTTTACGCCGGAGTTGTAAGAAATGCGGTTATTTGTTGAAAACAGGAAAAGTATGTGTAAAATCGGAAAGCACAATAAACTGCGTTAGTGCGGACTAAAGGAGAAAAACAATGCAAATGCCGGTAACGACAACTTTCACAATCGAAGGGTTCCGAATCAGGGAATACAAGGGCGTGGTTCGCGGCATCATCGTCCGTTCGCCGACGATTGCCCAGGGAATTATGGGTGGACTGAAAAACATCATAGGAGGAAAAATAGGGGCCTATACCCGGATGTGCGAACAGGGTTATGAGAAGAGTTACGAGAGATCTGTGGCAGTTATAAGAAAATAAAAATGAAAATTGTGGAATTCGCCAGAAACGGATGGAATTTATGAATGCCAAAAAATTGAACAGACGAGATTTCCTCAAACAAGCCGCGACCTCTGCGGGAACAATCGCCTTTCCCTATGTTATTACGTCAACGGCATTAGGCAATGCGACGACCCCTGCTGCCAGTGAACGGGTAACGCTTGGCCATATCGGCGTAGGAGGCCAGGGAAGCGGCCTGCTTGAGAATTTCCTCCAGATAAAATACGCCAGATGCGTCGCCGTCGCGGACCCCATCAAACAACGACGGGACAAGTGGGCCGCCGGAATCGGCTGTGCCGCTTATAACGACTTTCGCGAGCTGCTCGCACGAAACGACATTGACGCGGTCATTGTCGCAACCCAGGACCATTGGCATGTCCCCATAGCTATCCTGGCCGCAAAAGCCGGCAAGGATATGTACGTCGAGAAACCGCTCGGCATCAGCATAGAGCACGATCAGGCCGCTCGCAAGGCGGTCAGGAACTACGGGCGGATTTTCCAGTACGGCACCCAGCAGCGTTCCGACCGCAACTTCCGATTTGCCTGCGAGTTGGCAAGAAATAAATATATCGGCGAGCTTAAGGAGATTCACGCCTGGTGCTCCGACGGCATCGCCGGAGGGTCAGTTGCTGAAGAACCCGTCCCCGCTGATTTCGATTACGATATGTGGCTCGGCCCCGCGCCGCACAAGCCATTCAACCGCGACCGCTGCCTGCTGGACGGCCCGCCAAAGGGAACGTTCCATATTTACGACTATGCCATTGGCTTCATTGCCGGCTGGGGCGCGCACCCTCTCGATATCGCCCAGTGGGGCAACAATACGGATAATACCGCGCCGATTTTTTACGAAGGAAAGGGCAAGCTGCCGAAGGAAGGGCTTCATGATACAACTTTACACTGGGATATTAACTGCACTTATGAAAACGGCGTTAAACTGCGCTTTATGAGCACCATGATTGCCGGCCCCGTCGTCCATAAGTACAGGCCAATGAACGACCACGGCACGACCTTCATCGGCGACAAGGGATGGGTGAGTGTTGACCGGGCCGGCATATACGCCCACCCATCGGAACTGCTCAACATAAAACTCAAACCAGAGGATTTACATCTCTACGAAAGCAACAACCACTATGCGAATTTTGTGCAGTGCGTCTTGAGCAGAAAAGACCCGATTAGCACAATCGAATCAGCAGCACAGTCCGATTTCATCAGCCATCTCAGTGACATCGTCGTCCGCACCGGCAAGCCCGTCAAATGGGACCCGAAAAACGAAAAAATTATCGACAATCCGGAGGCACAGCGATACACCTCGCGAGCATTGAGAAGCCCCTGGCATCTGTAAACATACTTAAAGATGGAATTTATAAAAGGCGAATTATGGACAGGCGAGGATTTTTGAAAATAGCGGCGGCGATGACGGTTTTGGCGGGAGCGTGTACTGCGGAAGGGCAGGAGGCGGGAAAGATACGGGCGCTGATACTGACGGGCAGTAATAATCATCAGTGGCAGCAGACAACGCCGGCGCTGAAAAACCTGTATGAGGGGAGCGGGCGGTTCAGCGTCGATGTAACGGAAGAGCCGAACAAGTGCGATGCAGCGATGCTGGCGAAATATGACGTGCTGGTGGATAATTACAACGCGTGGCCTGCGGTGACAGGGCATCAGTGGGGAGCGGCAGCAGAGAAGGCAATTGTGGATTTTGTTCGCGGCGGGAAAGGGTTCGTCGTGTTTCACTCGGCGAGCGCGGCATTTCAGGACTGGCCTGAATTTCAGGAGATGGCAGGGGCGACGTGGAAGCTGAATGTTACGAATCATAACCACATAGGACCGTTCAAGGTGGTTATAAAAGACCCTAATCACCCGATAGCGAAAGGGATGAGGGATTTCTGGACGACGGATGAGCTTTGGTACAATATGGAGACCAGGCCGAATATAAAGGTTTTGTGCGAGGCGTTTTCGAAGAAGGAATTAGCGGAAAAGGGCAAGGAGCTGGGGAGCGGCAAGAATGAGCCGATGATTATCTGGACGGAATCCGGCAAGGGGCGATGTTTTTATAATATTATGGGGGATAACGTGAAATCAATGGAAAACGTGGGCTTCCAGACGCTGATGCTGCGCGGAACGGAATGGGCCGCGACGGGAAATGTAACCATACCGATACCTGAGAACTGGCCAAGCGAACAGCCGGCAGAAAAAAAATAGGAGTAAGATGAAATGGTAAAAGTGTCAATAGGAATCAATATGGAATTCGTGCGGCACGACGACAAGCCGTTCGAGTGGGGCGTGGAAAAAGCAGCCGAGCTGGGATATGAATACGTCGAGCCGATGGTTCACTGGGGCAGGGAACTATTGAGCGAGGCAGGGTATTTTCATAGCGTCTCGATGCTCGATGACCCTTACCGCGTCAAACGTGCCTGCGAAAAAGCCGGCGTCAAACTTTCGGGGCTGTCTTCGCACACCCCGCTTTGTAAGCCGGAAGTCAGCACCGAATACCTCAAACAGGCGATTCGTTTCGCAGCCGAGTGCGGTGCGCCGGTGGTAAATACGGACGAAGGCCCAAAACCAAAGTGGACGACCGAAGAAGAGGATTTCATTTTGATGAAATACGTGCTTACTGAGGCGGCCAGGATTGCCGAGCCGCGAAACATTCTAATCGGTATCGAGCCGCATCAGCAGTACAGCAAAAGCCCGGACGGACTTGACCGCATCTGCAACCTTGTTAATTCGCCTGCCATCGGCATAAATTTCGATACCGGCAACGGCTACCTAAGCGGACAAGACCCTGTTGAATGGTTAAAACGCATCAAGGACAGACTGGTGCATCTGCACGCGAAGGATATCGCGATAGAGCAGTCAGCAAAGGAACGCGGCAAGGTAACGGGGACACCCGTAGGATGCGCATGCGGCGATGGTGTGATTGACTGGAAGAAAGTGATTGAGATTTGCAGAACGGCGAAGCGCGATATCGTGATGAGCGTGGAGTGCGGAACAGTCGCGCAGGCGGAAAAGAGCATAAAATATCTGAAGAACTTGATATAATTGGTGGGGGCGAAGACCCCGCACAGCCGTCGTCATCGAGCCGGAAAAATAAGCGGATAAATCCTGTTAGTGATTATTGTGCTGTTCGTACTGTTCGATGAATTTGGAGCCGGCGCGGATATAGACCAGCGTTGCCAGAACCGCTGCCCCCGCTGCCGACCACCACAAGACCCGCACAAAATAAACCCAGCCATGAAAAACTATTGAGACCTCCGGCGCAATTAGTATCGCAGCTACCATAGAAAGCTGTAACGCAGTGGATGCCTTTCCCGCGAAGACCGGAACAACGAGGACCTTACCCGTAAGAAAATAGACAATCAAAAAACCGAGGAATATAAGAACGTCTTTGCCGATAATCAGCACGACCACGGTTGGCGGCAGGATGAAACCGGCGACGCCGGCGTGATGCGAGGCAAGGAGTAAAGAGGCAGATGTGATAAGCAGCTTGTCTGCCGTCGGGTCAAGAAACGTCCCCAACCGGGTCGTCTCCCCGTTTTTACGCGCCAGATACCCGTCAATACCGTCGCTTACCGCCATAAGGAAAAATATCACCACGGCTGAATAGCGAATCAAATGCCGAATGCGCTCGCTCAGCTCAGCGTCGTTTATCTGCAGCATACAAATGACAAACGGCGCTATCAGCAGTATCCTCAGAATGGTTATTCTGTTTGCCCAGCTTAACGTCATCTCTTCTTTCCGATTATTTATTATTTTTTAATATCCGCCTGCGGGGGGATTATACAAATCCAAATCGCAAACCGCCAACTTATAATCTTGCCGAGAAAACCGGAAACGTTATAATTAACATGCTTTTAGGGTAAATTTTATGGCAGTTCTAAATACGAATATTGATCACATCGCTACGGTTAGACAGGCCAGACGCGCCGATGAGCCGGACCCTGTCTGGGCGGCGGCGGAGTGCGAATTGGCCGGGGCCAACGGGATAACTACCCATCTTCGGCAGGACAGACGACATATTAACGACCGGGATGTCCAGATTCTCAAGGAAACGGTCACCTGCAAGTTCAATCTCGAAATGTCAATGGAAGAAGAGATTGTCAGAATCGCCGAGGGTATTGAGCCGCAGCAGGTAACGCTCGTGCCTGAAAAAAGAGCGGAATTGACAACCGAGGGCGGACTCGATTGCGCATCGAACGGCACACGACTCAAAGAGGTCGTCAGAAGAATGCACGCGAGAGGCATATTAGTGAGCGCGTTTATCGTGCCGGAAAAAGAGCAGATAGCCGCCGCTGCAAGATTCGGCTGCGACGCCATCGAGCTTCACACCGGACAATACGCCAACGCTAAGACGGAAAAAGAAATTTACCAGCAGCTTAAATGGCTCGAAGCGGGCAGAGACCTGGGCATAAAAAAGGGAATGATTGTGCACGCCGGACATGGATTGACGTATAGGAATATCGGGCCGATTGCGGCGATGGAAGGCCTGAGCGAATTGAATATCGGGCACAGTATTATCGCCAGAAGTTTGTTTGTCGGGATACGAGAAGCGACAGCCGAAATGATTCGGCTGATTGATAAATACGGCAAGAGCAGTTAGAGGAGTACAAGTATGTTTGCAGGTGCGATGACGGCGTTGATAACGCCTTTTAGAGACGGGCAGGTTGATTTTAAAACGCTGGATGAGCTGATTGAGTTTCAGATTGAAGGCGGGATTGACGGCATAGTGCCGGTCGGGACGACCGGCGAATGTCCGACGCTCAGCCACGATGAGCACAAAAAAGTAATCGAGCGCGTGGTCAAAACCGTTGCGGGACAGGTTCCTGTAATCGCCGGGGCCGGCTCGAACTCGACGGCTGAGGCGATTGAGCTTACGGCATTTGCCAAAAAAATCGGCGCGGACGCGACCTTGCAGGTTGACCCGTATTACAATAAACCAACGCAGGAAGGTTTCTATCAGCACTTCAAAGCGATAGCCGAAGAAGTGGATTTGCCGATTATTCTGTACGACATTCCGGGCAGATGCGGGGCGGGGATGACAGTCGATACGATTGTGCGACTGGCGGAGATTGAGAATATCGTCGGGATAAAAGACGCAACCGGCCAGATGGACCACGTCAGCGAAATCGCTACGCGATGTAATATGACGATTATTTCCGGCGATGACTCGATGACGCTGCCGATAGCCGCGGTGGGTGGCAAAGGCGTAATCAGCGTCGTATCAAACATTGCGCCGGCGGATGTCAAGGCGTTGACGGACGCGATTCTGGACAGTGATTACGCAACCGCTCTGAAATGGCACAAAAAACTATTTGCCCTGAGCAGGGGAATGCTCTCGCTGGCGTCGAATCCTATACCCGTCAAAGCAGCAATGGCGATGCTGGGCCTGTCGGATGAAGAGATGCGGCTGCCTTTGGTGCCGATGGAAGAAAGCAAAAAAGCGCTTCTGCGAAAAACTTTGCAGGAATACGGGCTGTTAAAATAATTAACGATTGCCGATTGTCGATTGCAGATTTGGGATGCGGCTGCCACCGGAAGCAGGGAATACGGAGCAAAATCATTATCGACAGCGGGTAAAAAAAGGGTTCTAAAATAACAACAGGTTTGTTGGCAACAATTCTGTTGGCAGACATTTAGAAATTTTAAAAATCAGCAAAAACGGGAAAAATACGCTTTTGAGGGAAAGATTTTAGTTGTTTACCATTCCAATAGGGGGCGTTCTTGGTATCTAAATAGGGGGATGTGTGTTTCTATTGCCCAATCCTCTTTCCAGTTCAACTTATGACCAAGTTGAACAAAACCGGGGAACCACGCGAAAGCCAGAATTTCGTCTCTCTCGTATTCTTCTCGAGTGGCATCAGCACGCATTACAACATCACCGAGCTTATGTTTATTACCAGTGAAAATATCAGGAAGACTAACCTCTGATACCCAAACATATTTAGGTAGCGACTCTATGTGTTTGTTTTGTTCTGCTGTTATTTTGTCGTTATAAGCCCGTATGTGTTTCAAATAATTGTCTTTTTCCACGAGCAATGTCCGGCAGACAAGATTCTCTTTCCTCATGCGATCGTGCCACTTCCTTGGCCGCGCAAGATTTACATTATTTATGAGCCATATGGCCTTCAGCATAGAGAGTTGTTCTACGTGATAACCAGGGAGAGTAACATCGTTTGGAACAAGCGAGATTGCCATACTCACATGCTGATTTGGATTCTTTGCAGGAATAATGAAGTTGCGAACTGCATCTGTTGGCAACGTACTATACATACCATAATTGTCATCGCTTATTATATAATGGCAACACCATTCTGCTGTTGGTATATATGGTATTATGGGGTAATTTCCATAGCCGCGCCGGGCTTCGGGTTCCCATCTATCTGAGTTCATAGTATGACCAAGAACAGTAACGACGTGGCCTTTTGGTGACTTGCTAACAGCATCCCACCACTCTAAGCCAACTATTGTTGGAAATCCCGATTCTAAAGAAGGGTATAAAAAGTGGTCGTATTCAACCGCAGTATTCTCAAGAAAATTAGCACTATGGAAATGAAGCCCCAAGCTCCCAACAACCAATTCTATCTGTTTTTGGCTAAGACCTACATGAGGATTATAGTCATTCAGGTGCAGTGAATCGTTGATATATTTATTAGTTAACTTAGGCATATTCAACATATTTGAACTATTCACTGCGGTCCTCAAAGCAGCATGAGCACACACGCTTGTTAGCCCATTTTGCTGAGCGAAAAAACTCCCAGGAAATGCAAATGGTCGGAAACATTCTTGTATTCCCAAGATGGTCTCAAAAGTTTTCGAATTGTGCAGGTAATAATTGGTTATCGGTTCGATAAATATTTCTTCATCCCTCGAAAAGAATACAACCGAAGGTGGCCGAACGACAGATTCCAGCATAAATGTAACCTTATGCTGAGTGCCTTCCTTAACCGTTACAATAACAGCGTACCCCAAGATATGACTGTCTGGCAGTTGTTCCCGATTGCCCCATTCAAGTGATTCCGGCAACGAGGCAAAGAAAGTTAGCCGTTCTGCTGAAATATAAACGCCTTTGGATCTAAGATGGATTTGCAGCATCTCCTGTTCATCCAAAAGTTCCTGATTTAGAATCAATTTCTCATGAACATACGAGCGTGCGCGCATCTTTCGCATTAGTGTGCAAAAGCGATGAAGCGGTTGTTATTCTGTCCCTCCCAAATTGATTCGATCAACTCGAAAAAAGATGTGGCTTGAGGATCGCAGGGCTGAAGTTTCTCGATTTTTTGGGCGAAAGCATCCTTCATGGGCGTGGCTTTTTCTTGTCCAGATTCCTTCTCTATTTGCTTCTGACTTTGGGTGGTTTAACTTTGGTGCTATCCACGTGCGCCCAATGGCTTGCCAAGCACCCAGTGAGTTTCGCTTGATCGCTCGCTCCAATCAAAGAGATCTTTAAGCAAGGCCTTCTCCCTGTCGCCTATTCTAAATTGTTCCTCACTTTTTTGATGCGAAGTTCCCGTGGGCATATTTTTCTTTGGCAGCTGCGATTTGTCCCGTAACTCCTTATTGGTCCGGTCAGCGCGCATAATATGTTTCTCCACGTTTAACTCACCTAAAATTATCCTTCTACTCTATGTTACTTCGGCCCGTCTATGCCATTACTCTACTATTTGTTGGTTTTCAACGCTAAGGAAAAAATCAATAAAAATCACGACATTAGGCAGATCCGGCAATATAACTCTTTTATTATATTATACTTATGGATTGGATGTCAACAAAATTTTATAAGGTTTTTTCTTATTTAGCGGTGTCAATTTGCTTATTCGTCTAATAAAACCGGTTCAGTTAAACGCTACGGAAAATTCAATTGAGCAAACTCACCGTGATATTTAATAGCGGCACGGTCATAGGCGCGAGCGGCTTCGATTTCGGAGTCGAAAATTCCAAGAGATATTCTTTGGCCCTGAAAATAAATTCTCGCTATCCATCGGCCGGAGCGTTTCTGCAAATAAACTCCTCTGAACCGCGAAGTTGTTCTGGTTTTATCTATCCGGGTGTTGCAGGAGTTCTGGGCGTGTGTTGCGATACGAAGATTTCCCCTGCGATTATCCAATGACAGGCCGTTTCTGTGGTCAACTAATAAACCCGGCGGGGGATTCATTATTTCTCTGTGCATCGAAACAAATTTTGTCCCGACAGAATCAATTTTGAAGCTCCTGAGGGCATAGAATTTTTTTCCACCTCCTTTGAGAAACCATCTGAAATTATTCAGGCGGTAGTAATCCTGCTGATCAAGGATTGTCCATTGGTCTTCGCCAAGATAAATCCTGCGAAACGGATAGCCGTATTTGAATCGCCGATAGGCCGTTACAGGCCACGCGCAAATTTTGTCTAACCAGTTTGGAACTTTGACTGTGATACTTGACATAACATCCTCTCCTCTCTTTAGTTTTTCGAAAGTAATCCACCCAATAAATTCGGGGGCTAAACATCTCAAGAAGAACCAAAAAAGGTCCCTCTATAATTGGCGCGAACTTGCGCGCTTTTGACGAAAAATCGTGTTTTGGAGAGAGGCCGAAATGCACTTAAGTCGTTGCGGGATAAGGAATAGAAAAAAATTTAAGAATTTTGGGAAATGGTCAAAAACACCTGCGCGCTTTTTGCGAATCACAGTTGCGCAGTAGGGATTCTATTTTGCCTATTTTGACACCGCGACGAAGTTTACTTATCGTAAACCTTGTCGGGGTCGAAGACCTTTTCGGCAACGAATTCGAGCTGGTCGGCTGTTCCTTTTTTCAGGGCGCGGTAAAAGCAGGATTGGTAGCCGGTGTGGCACTGGCCTGAATCGACGGTAACTTTGAGGATGATGCAATCCTGGTCGCAATCAACGAGGATTTGGCTGACCTTCTGGACGTGGCCCGACTGTTCGCCTTTTTTCCAGAGCTTTTTTCGGCTCCTGCTGTAATAGGTTCCGCAGCCGGTTTTGATGGTGTAGTCGAGGGCCTCGCGGTTCATATAGGCGACCATCAGGATTTCGCCGGTTTTGGCGTCCTGAGCGATGGCGGGAATAAGGCCATTGGCGTCGAATTTCGGCGTCAGTTGTGTGCCCTGTTCAATTGTTTTGTCGGTTGACACGGTTTTCTCCTTCAATATGTAATTCCGCCATCGGCGGATAAACTTGCCGGAAAGGGTTTTAACCGTTATCATCATACAAAACAAGTTTTTTACGTTGAAAGCAGGTAAATGGGCGAGCCAAAAAAGACCACAACAAGCAAAATATTCTTTTATCTGCGAATCGGGTTCGTAACGGCCGCGATAGTTGCGGTAACCATCTGGGTATCGCAGAATAACCGCTATGTGATTTTAGGCAGAAGTTTCGCGAAGATGGGGCCGTGGTTTTTCGCCGGGATAGTGGCGGCGTTTGTCGTGAGCCAGGCAATACTCGCGTCGCGGTGGTGGCTGCTGCTGCGGACGCAGGGGATTCATATTAATATCTGGGCGGCGATTCGGCTGCACTTTCTGGGGCTTTTTTACAACAACGCGATGCCCGGCTCGGTCGGCGGGGATTTGATTAGGGCGTGGTATGTTACCAAGCACACGGAGAAGAAATTCGAGGCCGTGCTGAGCATATTTGTTGACAGGTTTATCGGGCTGGTAAGCTCCTTGATAATGGCGGGTTTTTGTTATTTTGTACTGCTGCGAGACGTAAACCTGGGGGTAAGTCAAAAGGCGGCATCTGGCATTTTGAAGTGGGCAGTGATTGTTATCGCGGCAATGGCAATTTTAATCGCAGCGATACCGGCAGGGAGAAAACTTGCAGCCAAAGTGTTTCAGCACGGCATAACGTTTGCCAAAAAACTCTGGACGGCGGCGGTTTTGTATAGCCGAAATCCATTGACGATACTCGCCGCCTTCGGGCTTACGTTTCTGCTGCAGGGAATAGTTATAACGGGTTTCTGGCTGATTGGCCGACAAATAGGAATAGAAGCGAGCGTGAAGTATTATTTCGTGTTTTTCCCGCTGACCTGGGGCCTTGGCGCGATACCCATCAGCGTTGGCGGAGCGGGAGTGGTTGAAGGAGGGCTTGCGGGGCTGTTTGTGCTGGCCGGGGTGGAAGCCGAAAAGGCGCTTGCTATTGCGCTTTGTCAGCGGGCGGTGTGGATAGCCGCAGCTCTGCCCGGGGCGTGGATACACTGGACGGGAAGACATTTGCCAAAAGAGATGCAAATCGAGCCAAATGGAAACTGATTATCGGTCAAAGGCGTAACGGGCGAAAGCGCGTCGCAAAAGGAATAGATTATGCGTGAATTCGGGACGGGCTTATGTATAATGGACGGGCCGGTGGATACGGTCGGTTTATTTGTTTTTAGAACGACTTAGAAAAGCTGGAAAGGAGAACTGCCTTGTTATTCACTATTACTGGCAAACACACTGAGGTCCCGGAAAGCGTAAAAAGCTATGCCGAGGAAAAAACCGAAAAGCTGCCGAAATTTTACGACGTCATCAACCGTATTGAGGTCATTGTTGACGGCAAAGAAGGAAGCAAAGAAGCGGGCAATATCGCGGTGGAAATCATCCTCAGGGCGGAACGCAAGAAAATCTTCGTGGTAAAGGAAAAAGGCAGCGACGTTTACGCCTGCATCGATCTGGCAACACACAAACTTGAGCAGCAGCTCAAAAAGGTCAAAACCAAGGAACGGGACGAAAAAAAACACAAACACAGGGCTCGCTAAAGTTTGCGGCCGACATGATGCGGCCGGCAGGAATTTACGGGTAAGTGTTTAGGAAGGACAGTATGAAGTTCGCGGATTTTGTTTGTTTTGAGGCGGTCATTTCGGAGCTGCAGTCAAAGGACCGGGACGGGGCCATAACAGAGCTTGTCGCCGCGATGGACAAGGCGGGCCGGCTCGGTAAAGGCAATTGCGACAAAATAACACGCGCCGTAATCAAGAGAGAAAACGAAGCGAGCACCGGAATGGGCAAAGGAATAGCCGTTCCGCACGTTAAGCACAAGGCGGTCAAGAACGTGGTCGCCGCTTTGGGGCAAAGCAGCAAAGGCGTCGATTTTGCCGCGCTGGACAAACAGCCGGTGTATTCGGTCATACTCCTGATAAGCCCCGCCGACGACCCAGATAAACATCTTCAGGCGATGGAACAGATTTTCAAACACCTTCAGCAGGAAAAATTCCGCAAGTTCCTCAGGCAGTCGCAGACGGCTGCACAGATTGAGGATTTACTGAAGGAGGCGGACGTCAATCCGTCCTTGTGAGTTTTGTGATACAACCAGGCCGGTGATATGTGGACGGGCGATAAGTGCAAAATACGGTTTGCGAAATTGAGGTCGAAATAAAAAATGCGGACGGGCTTCATATGCGGCCCGCGATGCAATTTGTGGATACCGCCAGCAAGTTTCAGGCCCTGATAACAGTCAGTAATGCGGAAACGAGCGTGGACGGCAAGAGTATTATGCAAATGAGCATGCTCGCGGCTACATACGGAACCCGGCTGAAGATAAAAGCCGAGGGCGCTGATGCAGCCGAGGCGGTTGAGGCGATGCGAGAGCTTGTCGAGGTAAAAAAGTTCAACGAGCCGACGCCCGAGGAAAAAAGCAGGCAGATGTCCTGATTTAAGTCAACGATGGAAATAAAAAAAGGCATAGCCGTTTCGCCGGGAATTTCAATCGGTAAATGCTTCGTTATCGACGCAGAGGATTATCGGATTCCAAGGCGACTGATTGAGCCGTCGCAGCGTTTGACGGAAACGCAGCGAGTGCGCAACGCCTTCAAGGACGGCATTGAGGAGCTTACCCTGCTTCAGGCCGAGCCAAAGGAAATCGAGGGGCAGAAGATAAAAGACATCTTCGCGGTACACCTCAGCTATCTGCGGGACCGCACGCTTCGCAAAAAGATAACTGATATGGTGAACACGGAGCTTGTTACGGCGGAGTTCGCTGTTTCGAGCACCTTGCGGGATATCGCCTCGCATTTCACCAAAGTAAAGGACGTTTACATAAGCGAGCGTGCCGCCGACATATATGACATCGAGCACCGGCTGGTGGGACACCTGGTGGGAAGCAAGCGGCAGGACATCGCGGCCCTGAAGGAAGAGGCGGTCATTGTTGCCCGCGAGTTAAGCCCCACGCAAACGGCGAGTTTCAATAAAGAGTACGTCAAAGGCATCGCCACCGGCGCGGGCGGCAGAACAAGTCATACCGCAATTGTGGCAAGGTCGCTGGGTATCCCCGCGGTAGTCGCGCTGGAAGACATTACCGAAAGCGTCAACGCAGGCGACACGGTAATCATCGACGGCAACCGGGGCATTGTCATCGTAAATCCTGACGATAACACGATACAGCAATACCTCGAATACGCCGTCGAATACACCGAGCTGGAGCATCGGCTCGATACCATAAGGGAAAAACCCGCTGAAACGCGAGACGGGGCACGTGTGACGCTGCTTGGCAATATCGAGTTCCCCGATGAGGCCCAGGGGGTTTTGCAAAAAGGCGGCGAGGGGATAGGGCTCTATCGAACGGAATTTTTATATCTCAACCGCAACACTGAGCCGACGGAGCAGGAACATTACGAGGCCTATTCGAAGACGGTGGCGGTCTTTAAGTCCAAGCCGGTGGTACTCAGGACAGTGGACCTTGGTGCGGACAAATATACCCAGAGCAGACGCTACATCCGGGAGCCAAACCCGTTTCTGGGACTGCGCTCGATAAGATTTTGCCTGCAAAACCTGACGATGTTCAAAACGCAGCTTCACGCCATTATGCGGGCGTCGGTGCTGGGAGACCTGAAGATAATGTTCCCCCTCATAACCAACCTGCAGGAGCTGATGCAGGCCAAGATGATACTTGGCGACGTAATGGAAGACCTCGACGAAGAGGGCGTACCGTACAACAGAAAAATCAAGGTCGGAATTATGGTTGAGACGCCTTCGGCGGCGCTGACGGCGTCAATGCTGGCCAAGGACTCTGACTTTTTCAGCATAGGGACAAATGACCTGACCCAGTACACACTCGCCGTTGACAGGGGCAACGAGCTTGTCTCCACGTTATATTCCGCGGTTGACCCCGCGGTCCTTCGGCTTATCAGGACGGTGATTCAGGATGCGCACAAGGCACGGGTGGACGTCAGCGTCTGCGGCGAGATGGCCTCGGAGCCGGAGTCGGTGATGCTGCTGCTGGGCCTGGGTGTGCGAACGCTGTCAATCGCGGCGCCGATGATACCCGAAGTAAAACAGATTATCCGCTCAGTCACGATAGAGGAATGCAATAAGGTTGCCAGAAAGGTTCTGGGGATGAATTCTGAAAGACAGATATCCAGCTTCCTTCGTGACGCGGCCAGAAAGATATTGCCCGAAGCGTTCTAAAAAATATTTTACCGCGGAGCACGCGGAGACCGCAGAGAAAATAATATAAATTAATCTCTGTGTTCTCGGCGGTGAGAAAAACAGTCAAATGACTGTTTGAAACGTGGCGGGCCTCGAATAATTGGAAAACAGATGTTAGCAGTAATTCGATTCCGAACAGGAGGAAGCGTGCGGTTTTTGTCGCACGCGGAGACGATGCGCGTCTTCCAGCGTGCCTGCGTGCGGGCCGGGGTACAAATCGCGTACAGCCAGGGGTTCAATCCGCATCAGAAAATGTCTCTTGTCCCACCTCGAAGCGTTGGGGTCGAATCAGACGATGACTTGCTGTGCCTGCGGCTTGCGGAGGGCCAAACTGGTATTGACGCCGAAGCGCTCAAGGCCGCCCTGCCGGAAGGCATCGAAATCATTTCAGTTAAGACCAGCGAGGCAAATAATATCCCTGAGCCGATTTCAGCGAGATATGTAATGAAGGTGCATGAACAGAAGATTGATGACGCAGCGAAGAAATGTGTTACGGATGTGCTGGCAAGCGATAAAATTGTGCTGAACCGTCGCGCAGGCGAAGACTCAAGAACCAAACCGGTTGACGTAAGGCCGTTTCTGGAGGCAATCAAAACGGAGGCGGGAGAATTTACAGTTGACTGCAAAATCAGCGGTGCGGGTACAATACGGGTTAACGAAATTCTTGATTTGTTACATTTGAAAACGGCGGATTTAACAGGGCCGGTCAGGCGAACGAACGTAAAATATTTATAACTTAGAATTGAGAATTTAGAAAGAAAAAACAAATGCCGAGAGAAATGCTTATTAATGTGGCCGAGAGCGAAGAATGCCGCGTAGCGGTTATGGAAAACGGCTCGCTTGAGGAATTGTACGTGGAGCGGACAAGCTCCACAAGGTACGTGGGCAACATATACAAGGGCAAGGTCGTGAACGTCGAGGCGGCAATACAGGCGGCCTTCGTCGATTTCGGAACCGGCAAAAACGGCTTTCTGCATATCAGCGACCTGCACCCGCGCTATTTCGCCGGCAAGGGCGCAATCGATACCGAGGAAATCGGCAAGCGAAGGGCGCTGCACGAACGAAAACCGATTCAGGCCTGCCTGCACAAGGGCAACGAGGTAGTAGTCCAGGTTACAAAGGAAGGTATCAATACCAAGGGGCCGACGCTGAGCACGTATCTGGCGCTGCCGGGCAAATTCCTGGTTATGATGCCCTGGATGGAAAAATCGGGCGTGTCTCACAAAATTGAGGATGAGGAGGAGCGGATACGGCTGCGAAATATTTTTGAGCAGAGCAATCCCCCCAAAGACATCGGCTTCATTATCCGGACGGCCGCCCAGGGATGCTCCAAGCGGGACATCCAGAATGATATGAAGTATCTGCGGCGACTCTGGGCCGCCATCGAAAAAAGAATCTCAAGCGCGAAGACGCCGTCCGAATTGTATCAGGAATCGGACCTGGTCATAAGAACGCTGCGCGACGTTTTCAACAACGATATAACCAGGATAATGTGCGACTCCGAAAGTATGGTTAAGCGGATTCGCGATTTCCTCTCGATAGCGTCGCCGCGCCTGAAACAACGCGTCATCTTTTATGACGGCGGCGAACCTTTGTTTCACAAATACAAGATTGAGCAGGAAATCGCCAAGGTACACTCTCGCACCGTGCCGCTCAATACAGGCGGGTCGGTTGTCATCGAGCAGACCGAGGCGCTGGTCGCAATCGACGTCAACAGCGGAAGCTTCCGCAAACACCAGGACGCCGAAGAAACCGCCTTTAAGACCAATGTCGAGGCGGCAGAGGAAATCGCCAGACAACTGCGGCTGCGAGACCTCGGCGGGCTGATTATCTGCGACTTCATCGATATGCGAAGCCCCAAACACCGCAGGGAAGTCGAAAAGGTCTTCAGGGCCGCGACAAGGACCGACCGCGCAAGGTCGAGAATCCTGCACATAAGCAACTTCGGCCTCATCGAGATGACCCGCCAGAGGATGCGCCCTTCGCTCCAGTCCAGCACCTATCTGGCCTGTCCGAACTGCGCAGGCAGCGGCTACGTAAAAAGTCACGAATCGTCCGCCATTGAGCTTATCCGGCTGCTGCATCTGGCCGCCTCAAAAGAGCAGGTAAAAAAAGTAGAACTGTTCGTCTCACCTGATGTAGGGGACTACCTGCAAAACGAAAAAAGAGTCGCGATTGCGCATATTGAGCAGGCCAGCAGCAAGAAAGTTATTATTCATTCGTCGCCCCAATACGCCGGCGAACGCTCCGAAATCGTCTGTCAAAACGACCGCGGAAGCGTCATCAAACTGTAACGCAGCCGAATAACGGGATACTGCGGTAAATCTTGACGGCGGGCGGCATTTAGGCGATACTGTCGGCAAAGGCCCCTTTTGGTATCCGGGGGCTTCTACGAGTGAGCCAATATATGAAATTTGACCTTGATTACGCAAAGCAGGTAATTGAAAGCGAAAGCGAGGCAATAAAAGGCCTGGCGGAAATGGTGGGGCAGGACTTCGCGCGTGCGGCCCAGATGATTTACAACTGCTCCGGCTCAGCAATAGTCAGCGGAATCGGCAAGGCCGGCATCATCGCCCAGAAAATCAGCGCGACCCTGGCCTCCACAGGCACGCCGAGCCATTTCCTGCACCCGGCAGAAGCCGTGCACGGCGACCTCGGGCGACTGCGAAAAGAAGATATAATTCTGGTCCTCAGCTACGGCGGCGAAACCGATGAGATTCTCCGCCTGATTAACCTCGTCAAGCAAATCCAGATTCCACTCATCGCCATTACAGGCGAAAAGGACTCCACGCTCGCCAAATACAGCGACGTCGTCCTCAGTATGGGCAAGCTCAACGAGGCCTGCCCCCTGGGCGTCGCGCCGAGCGTCTCAACAACCTGTATGCTCGCGATGGGCGATGCGCTGGCGCTGACGGTTATGAAGGCCCGGAATTTCAGCGTTGAGGATTTCGCGCGGTTCCACCCGGGCGGCTCGCTCGGCGCAAAACTGATGACCGTCGAGCAGTCGATGCTATTCAGGCCCGGCGAGAAGCTCCCCATAGCCGCCGGTTCGGACACAATGGGAAAGATTCTTAAAAACACCAGCGATGTGAAACGCCACGGCGCCGTAATGGTTGTTGACAAACAAGGCAAACTGGCCGGGATAATCACCGATGGGGACATTCGCCGGCTGATGACAAAAGAAGGACCGAACGGCTTCGAAATAAAAGCAGCCGACGTGATGACTAAAAACTGCAAGCGCGTTCGCCTTGACGCGCTGGCGGCGGAGGCGACCGCCATTTTCCACAAATTCAGAATTGACGAGCTGCCCGTTGTGGACGCCGACGACAAGCCGGTGGGCCTCATCGACGTGCAGGATATTGTAACAATCAAAATTGTCGGGTGAGTCGTGAGGCAAACCGGACCCAAACAAAAAAAACTCGATGCCATAAAAATGCTCGTGCTCGACGTCGATGGCGTGCTTACCGACGGAACTATCGTGGTGGACTCGCAGGGAAAGGAAAGCAAATTCTTCAGCGTCCTCGACGGGCACGGAATCAAAATGTGGAAACGAGCGGGTCTCGCCGTCGCTTTCCTGAGCGGGCGGGAGTCGGCCCCCATAAAACAGCAGGCCAAAGAACTCGCCGTCGATTTCTGCTTCGAGGGCTGCATAGACAAATACGCCTGTATGCTCGAGCTTATGCAAACCAGCGGCTTCTCCGCCGGACAGATTGCTTACGTCGGCGACGATTTGCCCGATTTGCCCGTGATTCGCTGCGCTGGTTTTTCCGCGGCGGTCGCAAACGCAGTCGATGAAATTAAACGTGCCGCTGATTACGTTACCAAAAGAAAAGGCGGCGAAGGGGCCGTCAGGGAAGTTATCGAGTATATTCTTAAAAAAACCGGCAGATGGAACGCCCTTGTGAAAAGATATACGGCGGATTCGCCGGCCAAAAAGATAATCTTGAGAAAGAGCAAAAAATAAAATGCTGCTGTATTCACGAAGGTTCACAATCTGGCTCGTCTCACTTCTGGCGGTGCTGGTCGTCTATTTTATTTACAACCGCCTCAGCAGAACCCCGCCTATACCAACGGACACGCTTGTGACCCCCGCCGGACAACTCGCCGACGTCTGCGATTCAACCGGCAAAGTAGGAATGCTCGGCAACGTCGGCGTAGGCATCGTTAAAAACGCCCGTTATACCACGCTCAACGCCCAAAAACAGGTCGAGCGGGAATTCGGATTCCGGGAGCTTTTGCACCAGGACGGCAACGACTGGGAAATAGAAAAGCCCTATGTGAATATCTATCACCGAAACTTCAATTGCTCGATAACCGGCGAGCGGGCAAAAGTAACCGTTGAAGTGGCTGGAGGCAGAGTAACGCCCAAACAGGGAATGCTGATGGGCAACGTCATCATACGAATTTTGCCCAGACAAAAAGACGCCGGCAGCGAGATGACCATTTATCTCGATGACGTCGGCTTTTCCGCGGACAAGTCGATGTTTTCCACGGCAGGCCCAATCGAGCTGGTCTCGGAGAACCTCAGAATGGCGGGCACAGGACTGGAAATTGTTTACAACGGCGACGACGAACGACTCGAACGCCTGCAAATAACAAACCTGCAAAGCTTGCGTATAAAACAATGGTCGCAAGGAACGGTTTTGCAGTCAACGCCCGACGCAAATAACCAAAAACAAAAAAGTGAAAACGAACGAGCGTCGAAACGCGGAAAATACTACCAATGCACACTCGACAAAAACGTCAGGATTGAAACACCTAATGAACAACTCCTCGCCGATGCCCTTTTGATAAACGATATCTTCATAGCGGGCGGCTCGGCTGAACAGGCCGGAAAGGAATCATCGCCCGACGAAAATATCGCCCCGATTCCAGCCGCCAACAGACCCCGGGCCGCAGTATCGGATGAACCGCCCAGCGACGTCTCAATCACCTGCGACGGCGGCATCATCGTCACCCCGATGGGTTCCCCGGCCGGGAATAAATTGCCCACACAGCAAACCGCTTACGCCGATATTATAGCTCAACAGGACGCCAACACCTCACCCGTCGGAAAAGCCACCTTCCGCGGCGGAAATGTCACCTACAGCGCGGCAACCGGCGAGGCGGTCGCAATCGGGCTTTCGAGCATCACCTTTGACGTGAACGTAAAAACCCGGGATGGAGCAGCAGGCGGCCCGGCGACAGTCAGAATGACCTCCCGCCGACAGGCCGTGTTCTCGCCCGCCTCGAACAAGGGTACATTCGAGGGCGACTGCCGATGCACTATCTCGCAGCAGCAGGACAAAATACTTCAACAGTATATAGTCCTGGCCGACAAGCTCGAAATCGACCTGGCGAAGAAAAATAGAAACACCGACTCCGGGCCATCGATGGATGTAAATCGCATGATTGCAACCGGCCCAAATGTGCACCTGGCCAGCACAAAAAAAACCGGCGACAAGCTGCTGACGGGTATCGAGCTTAAATGCGTCTCGATTGTTTATGATACAGCCGACGGCAATTTCTTCGCGGCGGGACCAGGCCTGATAAAAGTGGATAATTCGCAAACCGATGAGCCGCAGGATAAGCTGGCCAGGTTCAGCTTGCAGCGAAAATGTTACGCCCTTTTGCGAAAGTTCGATTCGCTTGCGTATTCGGGCCAAAGCAAACACCTGACCGCCGACTCAAAAGGCGGCTCGCTTTTAGTTGATTATTTCCCGCTGCTTGAAGGCCGCGGCAACGAAAAGGTCTCCGTAACCGCCTCGCGCGTCGAAGCAAATATCGCCGAAACATTAACAGGGCGAATGGAGCTGAAAGACCTGCTGGCAAAAGGAGCCGTAACTTATGAAGACAAGGACACGCAGGTCGTCGGCAGTGAATTTATCTACGACGCCAACACCGCCTTAATCGATATTCGCGGCGACAAATTTCGTCCCTGTAATTTCAACGGCGCAATTATTGACGCCGTGCGATACGATACCAAAACCGGCAAGTGGAACACACGCATAAAAGGCCCCGGCGCGATAAAGTAAGTGTGGTCAGGAGCACAGCGCGTTAAGATCGGCCAGGGACAAGTCATTCAGATGGGCGATAACTTTGTCAGCGGGTTTTAAGTGTTCCGCGGCGTAGGTGTTGGTAATGGCAACTGTCCGCATCCCCGCGGCTTTCGCGGCTTGTAAACCCCAGTGCGAATCCTCAATCACAACACAATTTTTCAGTTCGATTGATTTGTGCAGCTTTTTATTGAGCAGTTTCAAAGCCAGCAGAAAACCTTCGGGGTCGGGCTTGCCCCTTTCAACCTGTTCGGCTGAAACAATCACCTCAAAAAACTCCCGCAGGCCAGCTCCTTTGAGAATCGTCTCTATTTCCGGCTGCAATGCGCCTGAGCAGATTGCCATTGGAATCCTGCCGTCGGAGAGCATATTGAGAACCTGCGGGACGCCCTCGATTATGCCCGCTTCGGTCGCCGCCATTTCTTTGAACAGATTCGCCTTTTCAGCAAGCAGCTGCCCGAACTGCTGATTAGACAAAGACAGATTTCTTTCCTTGTCAACTATTCGCAGAAGCTCTTCGTCGGACAATCCCAGGAACCTGTCGTAGTACTCACGGCTGGACAACTGGTAATTAAATTTTGTCAGGACGCGATTGAACGCCTTATGGTGAATCTGCTCGGAATCCACAAGGACGCCATCGAAATCAAATATAACAGCACCGAGCATAGCGTGTCCTCATTCGGCAACGACGGGGCCGACAAGTGCGGAAAAATCCCCCAGGGTTGATTTGTCGCCTGAGCAGATTAGCTGGATAAGAGCGTCGATTTGTATCGCGTTTTTGGTGATGAATCGTCCCGCTACCAGCGCCTTGCGTTTTTTCATCGGCATCGTCTGCTCTTTTGGCTCGCCGGCTTCGCCATCGACGGGGACATCCATCTCTACTTTCGAGCTTGCGTAATCGCAGAACAGATAGCCGACGATTAAATCAATCGCGATATCGACTAAGGGCCTGCCGTAAAGGTCCATATATTCCGTCCCCTGCTGTTTGACGTAGGCAATAGCGTGTTTAAGCTGTTTCGTCCCTTCAGCCAGTTTTGCCAGCAGGTCTTCAAGCTGGGGGTCGTAATTTTGCTGTGCGAGTTCCGTCAGGTATTTTTCGGCGGTGCCGCTGCACACGCCCCGGACGGCGGCGACGATTTGCAGTTGAGAAGTGCCTTCGTAAATCGTGGTGATTCTCGCGTCGCGCGCGTGGCGCTCGACGGCGTAATCCCGCATATAGCCGGAACCGCCGAGTACCTGCATTGAGTCGTAGGCAACGCCGTTTGCCATCTCCGAGCAGAAGTATTTGCTCATCGGGGTCAGCATTGAAGCGAGCCGGTCAAGCCGACGCAACTGTTCCTTGAGTGGCTTCAACTGCTCTTTGCCGGCGGGCGGGTTAAGCTCAAGCTGTTTTTGATAAGCGATGTTGAGGTCAACAACACGGGACGTTTCATACAGCAGCGCACGCCCCGCCTCCAGCGCAATCTTCATATCAATGAGCAGGTCGCGGACAGCAGGCAGCTTCTCGATTGCGACGCCGAATTGTTTCCTGCTCGACGCGTAATCTCGCGCGACGCGATATGCCGCCTCGCCGATACCGAGCGATTGTCCCGCGATGCCGATACGGGCGCCGTTCATCAGCGCCATAACATAGGTAACTAATCCTCGCTGCCGTTCGCCCACTAATTGACAGGGAGTGTTATCGAAAAATATTTCGCAGGTCGGGCTGCCGTGTATGCCGAGCTTGTCTTCGAGCCGGCGGATATGCACCGTAGGTCCTCTGTCGCAGACGAACAAGCTAAGCCCAAGTCCGCCGGAGCGGTCCTGTTCACTTCGCGCCAGCACAAGCAGGACTTCGCCGCAGCCATTGGTGATAAAGCGCTTGACGCCGTGCAAAAACCAGTTGCCCGTGTTGTCCTCGAACGCGCGGAGCTTGACCGCCTGCAAATCCGAACCGGCGTCCGGCTCAGTGAGCACCATTGCGCCGGTAATCTTGCCCGCCGAGAAATCGTGCAGATATCTCTGCTTTATTTCCTCGGAGGCGAAGGCGTTGATGGTCTCCGCGATACCCTGCAAGCCGAATATGTTCATAAGCGACGCGTCCGCGCGCGACACAATTTCAATCGCCATCGAATAGACAAGATTCGGGAAGTTAATCCCGCCGAAACGATACGGCAGCGTAAAACCCATCACCTGGGCCTTGGCTAATTTGTCCAGTGACTCCGCGATTCCATCCGCGTAACTGACTGAGCCGTCGGCATTGAGCGTACTGCCCTGGCGGTCAACCGATTCGGCACGCGGCGCGATAAAGTCGCCGCTCAACTGTCCAACCGAATCGAGGACCATTTCATAATTACGTATCGCCTCCCCGGCGTCGGCGGGCGCGTAATCGAATTGCGAAGCGAATTTGAAATCCTCTTCGCACAATCTGGCAAGGGCGCCCAGGTCGAAGTGCTTAAACAAAAATCGTATGTCGTCGTTATCCGTGTAGAAATTTGGCATCGTTATTTACTTTCGGCTGAAGAGGTTTCCTTGAATCCTTTTTCCTTGATGGCCTTTATCATTCTCGGAACGACCTCGTTGAGATCGCCGACAATTTTGTAATGCGCGACGTCGAAGATGGGCGCCTGCGGGTCGTTGTTTATCGCCACGATTTTCTGGCTCTGGCTCATACCTGACTGATGCTGTATCGCTCCGCTGATTCCCACCGCGATATAAAGCGATGGTCTCACGGTCGTGCCCGTCTGGCCCACCTGGTGGTCGTGGTCGATAAAGCCCAGGTCAATCGCGGCCCTTGTTGCCGCCGGTGCGCCGCCGAGACAATTCGCCAAATCCCAGATTAGCCGGAAGTTCTCTTTGCTGCCCAGGCCCGCGCCGCCCGCGACAATAATTCTCGCCGCTTTCAAATCAACCTTTTTGGCCCTGGTATGCTCTTCAAGAATCTCGATTGGCAATTCCTGCGGAGACAATTCAACCTTTTCAGTGATTACCTGACCCTTCTTAGCGGTATTGGGCGTCGCCATCACCATCACACCCTCGCGGACAGTTGCCATCTGGGGCCAGCGGTCATAATTGATAATCGTCGCGATGATGTTGCCGCCGAACGCGGGCCGAATCTGAAACAGCAGGTTTTTGTGCGTCTGCCCGTCGGTTGTTTTGTGGTCGCCTATCTGCAAATCGGTGCAGTCAGCGGTCAATCCCGCCTTGGTTGCGCTTGCGATTCTCGGCCCCAAATCCCTGCCCACAGCCGTCGCGCCGTAAACGACAATCTGCGGTTTGTATTTGTGAATCAGGTCGTAAAAAACTTTGGCGTAGCTGTTCGCCTGGTAATGCTCTAACAGAGGATGCTCCGCCAGATAAACCTTATCCGCCCCATAATGAATCAGCTTCGCCGCAAGAGCTTTTACGTTATCGCCAAGCAGCACCGCCCCAAGCTGGACGCCAAGAATGTCCGCCAGATGCCGACCTTTGCTCATCAGCTCAATCGGCGTATCTTCCAGCAGACCACCATGCTGTTCCGCGAATACCCACACTTCACCCCGTCTGTTTACGTCTATCATATTTCGTATCTCGTATTTCGTAATTAGCTATGCGATGATTTTATCTTCGAGAAGTTCGTGAATCATACCGGTCAATCCCTCGTCCGTCGGCTCAATTGATTTGGTTTCTTTGGAAGCCAGCACCACGCTTTGAATCCTGTGAACTTTTGTGGGCGAACCGCTTCTGCCGCACCACGTCAAATCCGCCTTAAGAAAATCGAGGTTCCACTGCTCTATGAGCAGCCCCTTTTTATCCAGTTCTCCGCATTTTTGCACGGCCAGTTCTTTTACCTCTTCTGCGCTGGCGTGAGAATTTTCGGCTTTTATCTTCTGCTCAACCCCGGCGGGCGTCATCGCGGCCTTGTATTTCATCATTTTTTTCGCCGCCGCAACCCTCGGCACATTGGCCTGGCCCGTTACCGTCAGCAGGACCGGCAACTGCGCCTTGACCTTCTGCCAGCCGTTGCCTGCGTTCCGCTGAACCGTTATCGTCCGCCCCTCGATTTCAACGGGCTTTTCAACATAGGTAATTTGCGGTATTCCCAGTTTTTCCGCCAATTGAGGCCCCACCTGAGCGGTATCGCCGTCGATGGCCTGCCTGCCGCAAAGAACAATGTCATATTTAATCCGTTTTACCGCGCAACTGAGTATGTAACTCGTTGCCAGAGTATCGCTTGCGGCACATCGGGCGTCCGTAACAAGAATCGCCTCGTCGGCCCCGCGATAAAGAGCATCCTTTAGCGTCGTAACCGCCGCGGGCAGCCCCATCGTTATAACGGTAACCGTCCCGCCGAACCGGTCCTTGATGTCCAATGCCGCCTCAAGGGCGTTAAGGTCCTCGGGGTTAAATATCGCGGGCAGAGCGGCACGATTGACCGTTCCGTCATCGTTCATCGCCTTGCCTGTTATCCTTTTGGTATCAGGCACCTGTTTTACCAATACTACACAATTATATGCCACTGTTTGAGCTCCTTACCGGTTCGACCATGGTTTTGGCCGTCGTCAAAAGAAGGGCAGTTTAACAGGATTTGCAGCTAAGTCAATGGCCCAGAAAGCGTTAAACTGGGAAAGCGATTTGGCCGATGCTGTTATTGGACCAAGGGGAGATTTTATTTTTATTTTGACAATGGTCTGGTATAACTAATAATGACAGGATTAAATCTGGAAGAACGCCTCCTTCCGAACCGGTAAACAGATAAATGGCAAGAGCAGACGAGAGTACCAATTACGATACGATATTCGGCAAAATGGTCCTCGACCAGGGGCTTTGCACCAATGACGAGCTGCGTCACTGCATCGAGGAAGCCGAGACCAGGCAGGCTACTAATCCCGCTCTGCTCAAAGACCTCCTCGTTGAGAGGGGCTACCTTACAAAAACACAGGCACACCGCGTAGTCAACACCATCAAAGAGGCGCGCGGCTCAACCGCCGCCCATCAGATACCCGGCTACCTTATTCTCGGCAAACTCGGCGCCGGCGCGATGGCCGTCGTTTACAAGGCAAGACAGCTCAGTTTGGACCGAATGGTCGCAATAAAAGTCCTGCCAAAAAAGTTCACCGAAAACAAGGAATACGTGGAGCGTTTTTACAAAGAGGGTAAGGCCGCAGCTAAACTAAATCACGCGAACATCGTCCAGGCTATTGACGTCGGCGAGGCCGGCGGCTACCACTACTTCGTGATGGAATACGTCGAAGGCAAAACCCTCTACGACGATTTGGCGGCGGGCAAGGTTTACGGCGAAAAGGAGGCACTCGACGTTATCATCCAGGTCGCCGAGGCCCTCAGGCACGCCCATTCCGTGGGCCTTATTCACCGCGACGTAAAACCCAAGAACATAATGATTAACAAGGAGGGGATAGTAAAGCTGGCAGATATGGGTCTTGCCAGGCAAACCACGGACTTCGAGGCGGCCAAGATGGAGAAGGGCAAAGCATACGGCACGCCTTATTATATCTCCCCCGAACAAATACGCGGCGAAATGGACGTCGACGGCAGGGCCGACATTTACGGCCTCGGCGCAACGTTCTATCACCTTGTAACCGGGCGTGTCCCCTTTATGGCCGACGACCCGGCGGAGGTGATGCGAAGACATCTGAAAGACCAGCTTGTCCCCCCCGACCACATCAACACCTCGCTTTCCGCCGGCGTATCCGAGGTCATCGAAGTTATGATGGCCAAAAACAAAAAAGACCGATACAGCAGCGTAGAAGAACTCCTGATTGATTTGAAAGCAGTCCGGGCCGGCGAACATCCTATGCGGGCACACAGGCGAATGGACATATCTCAACTTGAGCAGCTGGAAGACGGCGAGCCCGTCGAGGAAAAGGAAGAAAATGTCGACCTCGAACAGGTCGTTACGCGGTACAAAACAACCACTCTTGTTCTCGGGGCCGCAGCGTTTTTCCTGCTGCTGATTGTCGTCCTGCTGATGTTTAGAAAATGAACCGCTTCGGGCAAATTCAAACTCCCGTTTAACCGTTAATTATTAATCGTATTTATTATGGCGACAGGCGCGCGTTTCACATCAGAAGAGCTGGCTGAAGTCCTCAGCCGCTACGATATCGGCAAAATCCGCAAGGTAATGCGCCTTGTCGGAGGAAGCAGACACGCGCCCAAAATAGTCGTAATAACCACCAAGGGAAAGTTTCTCCTCAAACGCCGGCTGCAGGATAAAGACGACGTATACCGGGTCGCATTCGCACACGCCGTGCAGTCGCAACTGGCCAAACGCTATTTCCCCGTCGCACCACTGGTCGCTGCACGGGATGAATTTGGAACCATACTGCAGCTTAGCAGCAATATATATGAGCTTTTCAAATTCGTGGGCGGCGTCCGTTACCCCGGCACAGCCGAAGCAACCATCGACACGGGAAGACAGCTCGCGAAGTTTCACCAGTACCTGGCCGATTTCAAATTCGAGTGGGAACCGCTCAAAGCGAGTTTTCACAATTCGACGATGGTGAGGAGGCATCTTAAAACTATCGCCTCGGATATCTATCAAAGCAACGAAAGGAAGCTCCACCGCTGCGGGGAAGAGCTGATGAGCCTTTACAACCACGCCAGTGTGCATGTTAACGAGCTTGGATTCGATTCGTGGCCCCAGCAGGTGGTTCACGGCGACTGGCACCCGGGGAATATGCTTTTCGACAAAGACAAACTCGTGGCCGTGCTTGACTTTGATTCCGTAAAAATAGCGCCGCCGATTACCGATTTGGCCAACGCGATGCTCCAGTTCTCTCTCGTCGGCTATCAGCCCAATCCCGCCGACTGGCCCGATTATCTCGACCAGGCAAAACTCGTCCAGGTCCTCGATGGTTATCGTGAGGTTATCACCCTGGATAAAGACCATCTCGATTCGCTTCTGGATTTAATGGTTGAGACAATGATAGCCGAGGCGGTTTTGCCCATCGCCGCGACCGGATTTTTCGGCAATCTTAAGGGGACAGATTTTATGAATATGATTGTTCGCAAAGCACACTGGATTAACGACAACCGCAAAATCCTCACCGAAGCGCTCGAATCATCGCGACCATAGCCGGGATTATCAATACTCAATTCTTTGCTATCGATATGCCATAAACAAAAACCCCCGGCTAAAACGACCGGGGGTAATGCTCAAGCATATAAATTTCTTTATTCGGCGGTATGTTTTGGTTTCGCGTATTGTGCGACGACGTTGGCCTGGATGTTCGGCGGAACGGCTTCGTAATGACTCAGTGACATTGAGTAGCTGCCGCGGCCTCCGGTTACGGATTTCAACTGGCTGTTATACTGCGTCACCTCAGACAGCGGCACCTGCGCCTTAATGAGAAGCATATTGCCCGGCAGCATATCCTGCCCTAAAACCCTGCCTCGCTTGCCCGCCAGGTCGCCCGCGATATCGCCGATGTTTTCCGCCGGCGCGGTAACTTCGATATTGACTATGGGTTCGAGCAGGACAGGCCTTGCCTTTTCGAGGGCTTCAAGAAACGCGCCTTTGCCTGCCGCGCGGAACGCCACTTCTTTTGAATCGACGGGGTGATGTTTGCCGTCGTAAACGGAAACCTTGACGTCCTGCAGCGGGAAACCAGCGACGAAACCGTTTTCCATAATCTCGTTGACGCCCTTCAGCACCGCCGGCTCGTACTGGCCCGGAATCGAGCCGCCGAAAATATCCCAGCTATAGACCAGCGGCGGGTCGGAGTTTCGCGGCGCCGGCTCAATGCGAAGATAAACCTCGCCGAACTGCCCCGAGCCGCCCGTCTGCTTCTTGTGCCGGTAATGCCCCTCCGCCTTGAGGGTAATCGTCTCGCGATACGGAATCTTCGGCTCTTTGGTATTTACCTTGAGCTTCGAACGGCTCTCCATTTTTTCGAGCATCACGCGAAGATGCAGGTCGCCGAGGCCGTTCAGGACAAGCTCTTTGGTCTGGGCGTCCCTGGTAACCTTCAGGCACGGGTCTTCCTCGCAAAGCTTCTCCAGCGCCGCGCCGATTTTCTGCTCATCGCCTCTCGCCGCCGGCTCAAGAGCCAGCGCGAACATCGGCTCAGGGGCCGCGGGTAAATCGAATTTCCCCGCGACGCGGCCATCGTGAACCAGGTCGCCTACCCTGAGGTCCTCAATCTTGGCAAGCGTTATAATGTCGCCCGCCAGACCTAATGGGATTTCCTGCGTCTCGCCGCCCTGCGATTTCAAAACATGGCCCGGGCGAACGCCCTTCTTCTCGTCGTTGCGAATCATATTAATGTCGGATTTCAGCGTCCCGCTGAATATGCGTATGGATGAGAATTTCATATTCGACCTCGGGTCGAATGAAACGCGGAACACAAGCCCCGCCAGCGGACCGGCCGGGTCTGGCTGTAACACCGTCTGCTTGTCGGCCGCCTTTAATTGCATCGGCTGGGCCTGAAGCGGCGACGGCGTGTATTTCGCGATGATATTCAAAAGCCCTTCAACGCCAATTTCTTTTCTGGCGTTTGTAAACACAATCGGAACAACCGTCCCAGCCATCAGTGCGTGAACAAAAACCTCCGAAACCTTTTCGGGCGGTATCTGCTCGCCGCCCAGGTAGCTCTCCATAAGCTCGTCGTCAACTTCGATTATGGTCTCGATAAGCTCCGTATGCGCCTGGGCAACGTCCATAACGGGCGAACTGCCCGTACTGTTCTCGATGCAGTCGATTACGGATAATTTGTCCGCCGACGGCAGATTAGCGCAGCGACACTGCATCCCGAAACACTCCTGTATATCTTTAATCAGTCGCGGCAGCTCCGCGTTTTCCGCGTCCATTTTGTTGATTACTATCAGCTTGGCCTTGTTGGTCTTTGTCGCCGTCTCAAATACCTTGCGAGTAATCGTCTCAACGCCGGACGCCGCGTTGATGACTATCACGACCGTCTCCGCGCCGACAATCGCCTTGACGGATGGCCCTATGAAATCGGGAAACCCCGGTGTATCGATTATGTTTATCTGCTTGCCGCCGTACTGCGTATGCGCTACCGCGGATTTTATGGAATGGCCGTGAAGCTTTTCCTCATCGTAGTAATCGGAAATGCTGGTTTTGTCATCGACGCTGCCCAATCGATTGGTCGCCCCTGTCTTGTGCAGTATCGTCTCGACCAGCGAGGTCTTGCCCGCGCCGCCGTGACCCATTATAGCTATGTTGCGTATATCGCCGGTACTTGCCACTTTCAGTTCTCCAAATTATGGTCTTTATGGCCTGTCCGCTGTAAAAGCCCAGAAACCAACCAGTATAGGAAAAAAACTCGCGCAGAACAAGCCCCTTGCGCGGAAAAATTCCCCCGGCGCACTGCCCCCAAAACCCTGTGTTTTTGAACGGATGTCGTCCTTAACTGTTGTTACTTCTAATAACGGAAAAAATTTCCGCTATTGCAAATTTTTCTTGCGCCCCTGATTGGACATCTCCAGCCGGTTTTATTGGACATTGACGGGCGATTTGGGACCCCTCTCCCATATGTTGTATATGAGGCCTCCGGAATCCTGCATATCGGGGTTTTTGTTATGGGGCGTTGATGGCGCGAGCGTCGCAGGGGCTAAAGAAAAATCGCGAGCTGTGTCGATACTGCGAACAGCCATTAAAGGTTTTTATTGAAGGATTTGGTGATATGAGCAAAAGGGAATTGATTGACTGCATCTGCGAGATAAACAAGACCGCAAGACCGGAATTCCTGGCAAGTTTCGCAGAAGATGAGTTAAAGGCCTATCTCGAACACCTGATGGAGCTGGACCTCGAAGAATTGCTCATCTGCGCCTGACGAAGCCCAAAAGGCCAACGGAGGCGGGAAACACCCTGACTTTAATACCCCTGGAGGGGGGCTATAAAACATCAAACTGTGTAAAAATTTCTTCTCCGCTCCCCCGATTACCTTTTTTTACTTTTTCCTTTTTACTTTCCTTCATTCGCGTCCTGCGGCGTGGCTGGCTTTTCAGGTTCAGGAGCGGAGACAGGGGTTGATTCCTTTGTCGCCTGATCCGCTGCAACCATCGGCGGCGCTTCCGCAACATCGCTGGCCTTCAAACCCACCGCCACCGGCTCGCAATCTTTAGGAACGTAACATACAAAATTCATTGATGCCACGCCGCCCTGAGCGTTCTGCGAGTTAATCGTAATGCGCTCGTTGATGCCAACGGTCTTTACCTGGCTGGCGCTCTGGAGATAACCGATAGGATGAACGCTTACCGCGCTGCCGCCCAAACGGGGTTTCTCGCCCTTTTTCTTGCATTGAAACCGTAACTGGCTTGGAGTTAAGCCGTCCGCAAGTATCCTGCCTGTAAATCCGACACGGGCAACTATCAGGTCGCCGTTGCTTTTATTGTATTCGCTTTTAGAAGACATCAATTTGCCTTCAGCGTCCATTAGTCCATCAGGAGCCGGCCATACGGATTTCGCGGACATCGTTATCGTGCCGGCCTCGGTGCGCACTTTAATTTTTTGGCCGATTGGCAGCCGGTTCAGCGACAACTCATCAATAAATCCGGCGTGAAGAACCGCGAAACTCTGCGACCCGCCGACACTGCCGCCGCTTATAAGCCCGAAAAATCCGCTTAAAAATCCGTCCGGATTCAGCAACATCTTCCTGGGACTCTTCGGGTCGGCTTTGTTGCCGTCAAATCGCTGGTAAGGATACTCGCTGGGCAGCGGAGCCATCGACACGCCTATCAGCAAAACACCGGAAATGACATATCCAAGTAAAAGCCCGAATACTGCTCGCCCGATACGCTCGGGCATTTCGCCGAAATCGATTTTTTGTTTCGAAAGCGCAAGCCCGCCTGACTGCAATAGCGCGAAACTTATCAAAAATATCATTCCAAAGCACACCGGCTGCGCATAATCAACAATATACTCCTGCTTGATTACGAACGCCGCTGCCTGCTCATGCCACCACAACGCCACAAAGACCGCGCATAACGCCGATATAAAAGTAATGAATGATTTAACCACGGTGCCCTTTAAAAACTGGGCCGCGGCGCAACCCGCCATAATCACTAATATAACTATAATTGCCATTACAACCTCGTCTCTATGTCAATCTTCGTGCACCCCTTAGGGGTGAGTTACATGGTAACAATCGGGCAATATCTTATTGCTCTCCTTCAGACGGCTTCTGATCCTTCGCCTTCGAAAGAACCCTCACCATCTCATTAACCGACGTAATACCCGCTATAACGCGCATCAAACCCTGCTCCTGAAGATACAGCATCTTGGCACGCCTCAACTCCGTCCCAACATCAGACAGCGACTTGGCCTGCTTGACGGCGCTGCGCAAATGCTCGTTCAGCATAATCGTCTCAAAAATACACATCCTGCCGAAATAACCCGTCTCCTGACAATCATCGCACGGCGAGGCCTTACCCCGCTTGTCATAAACTACCTTTCCCGTGCGATGAAAAACCTTCCCCTTCTCGGCGGGTATATTGAACTTACGCAGCAAATCGCTGTTCGGCTCGTATGCCTGCTTGCACTGCTCGCATAACTTGCGAAGCAGCCGCTGGTTGCTCAAACCCAGAAGACACTCCACCGCCTTGTTCTTGTCGCCTACCAGTTTTATCCATTTGGCAAGCGCCCTCAGGACACTTTCCTCCTCTATAACAACGTAAATGAGCTTGCTTTCCGCCGCCGCACAGGCTATTTGCGCCGTCTCTGCATCCCCACAGTCCGCGACGCCCACAATGTCCGGGTCCATCCGTACAATTGACTGCAACTTCTTGGCATAGGTGGTTATGCCGCTATCGCCCAGCGCAAAGGTGTTCTGCGTTATATTCGGCAGCTTGCCCGATACTTGTTTCTCCAGCGTCGTGATTCCGTTGAGAAATGCGTCGTGATTCCTCAACAGCGTGTAAAGAGTTGTCGTCACTCCACTGTTCTTCGGCCCTGAAACGATAAACACGCCTTTCTTGGCGTTACGCAATGTTCCTAACTGGTCAAGCTGCTCAGCCGTCAGACCAAGGTCGCCAGGCTTGGTAATGTTCTGCTGCGTCATCAATTTCGCCCGCATCTGCTCTCCGGCGTTCGAGCCGGCGGTCGTCAGCTCCCAGTCTATTCTCTTGCCCTGTTTGAAAATCGTGAACTTGCTCTTCTGCGGCCTGCGCTTCTCCTCCATATCCAGATTCGACAAACTCTTCAAAAATCGAATCAGGTAATCCATCTGGTCCTTCGCAATCGCCGGCTGCTTGAGGGCCACCCCGTCGATGTGATACAAAACATCGTAACTTTGCGGCGTAGGTACGCATACAACGTCGTACGCCCTGCGATACAATGCGTCGTCAAACAAACTGTATGCCGCCTTGTACCCGAAATAGTCCGGCGTTTTCGCCTCAGGCACCGGAACCTCATTGTTGTTCGCAGAAATGAAAGTGTATGCCGCGACCGGCTCCTTCTTCTTCATGATGCCGCCCAAAATCATGTCCTTGATGTAGCCAACGGTAAACATCCGCTGAAACTCGGGCACCATCGAATTGCGGTGTATAATGTAGCTTATCGTCGCCGCGCCCGCCGCGACAAGATAAAACGCCAGGCCGATGATAAAGACCGGAATCAGAAGCCATACAATCCCCGACGCCGCCCATACACCGAAAACAACCCCCGTCCAGAAAATGTACTTTGTACCAACCGCCTCGGCGTCCTTGTGGACCCAGTCGATAATGAACAGCCAGCCGAAATATAAAATCAAAAATACGGCGAACTTTATCGGTGATATGTACCCGCCATATCCTGCCACTGCTAAAAAATCAGGCATAACATACTCCATTACGGTATCAGCTCCGCTCTCACAGGATGCCGCCCTTCTCCGTGCGAATACCTTTGAGAACCATTTTCAGTTCATCAGGGTTGGGCGCATATTTGTACGCGTCCCTCGGCTCAACGAAGCCATCCTTTATCAGCGCCACCAAACTGTCGGTAACGTCTATCATCCCGTCCTGGATGCAGCTTCGAATCAAGTTCGGTATATCGGATTCTCGCTTCTCGCTGATTAGCTTGCGCGCTTCAGAATTGGCGAGAAGTATCTCGTTGGCCGGCATCCTGTCAACGCCCGGCTTTACGCACGGCACAAGCACCTGACTCACCATCGCCCGCAAAGTCACACTCAACGTCTGCCTCGCAAGGTCACGCTCAACCTGCGGGAACAAATCCACTAATCGCTGAACCGCCTGCGCCGCGTTGGTCGCGTGCACCGTCCCGAAAACCAGATGCCCCGTCTCGGAAGCCCGCGTTGCCGCACTAACCGTCCTGGCGTCGCGGAGTTCCCCGATGAAAACGACATCCGGGTCCTCCCGCATCAGGTACGTCAGCGCCTGGTCGTAATCCGGCACATCGATACCAATCTCACGCTGCGAAACCAGCGCCTTTTTATCTTTGATGTAATACTCGATTGGGTCTTCGATTGTAACAATATGACATGAACGGGTAGAGTTAATGTAATCTATCATTGATACAGCCGTCGTCGTTTTGCCGCTGCCCGTCGGCCCCACCACCAGCACAAGCCCCTGGCTGCCGTCCGCTATCTTCTTCAGCGTCGCAGGCAGGTAAAGCTGCTCAATCGTCGGCACGTCTGTATTGACTCGCCTTGCCACCAAACTCACCATTCCCCGCTGCCGGAATATATTTACGCGAAACCGGTCCTCCTCCGTAACCCCGTATGAAAAATCCAGCGTCCCGTTCTTGGCGAAAAATTGCCTCTGATCCTCGCTTAGTATCTCAAAAGTCAACCGCTCGATGCGCTCCTCAGTCAACGTCTCGCCGGTGGTGCTGCGAAGCTCATCCTGTATCCGCAATCTGGCCGGCTGTCCCGCCTTAAGGTGTAAATCACTGGCACGCGTCTTTATCGCCGCCCGGAAAAACTTGTTTATCTCCGGCTCTTGCTTCTGCGATACGTCCTGCCCAGCAGATTGTCCCGAATCGACCATAATCAAACCGAATTTCGCAGTGATTATACTGCCTCTCGCCCAGTTTTCTCGCCCCTACGGGGGCATATACCCATTCTATTATAAACTATTTAATATAGGACATTATCGGCCATTTGTCAACCGCACCTAACGACCATTTTTCCCCTTTCACATCACCCTGCGAGCCTCGATTGCCTTTACAATCACCCCGCAGACCTGTATCATATCACTATTCGCCGATGTAGCTCAATGGTAGAGCACGGCTTTCGTAAAGCCGGGGTTATGGGTTCAAGTCCCGTCATCGGCTGTATAGATTTTGAGAAAGTTTTGGCTTATGGGCATAAGCGACACAACAACGCAGGCAAGGGAAGTTCTGTTTGACCTTTATAGAAAAATGAGTCCCTCAAGGAAAATCGAGATGGTTTTCGATGCCTGCCGCACAGGACAGCTTCTTTCAATGGCAGGCATCAGAAAACAATATCCCCTGGCAGACGAAGATGAGGTCTGGCGTATCTGGGCAAAACGCCACTTAGGCGAAGAATTATACAATAAGGTCTATGGCACTTCTAAAAATGGCTAATCCACAGGACATAGTGGTATTGGAAAAGTTAACGGAGGTTCTTGAAAAGCTGCGTATTGCCTATTGTATTGGCGGATCTATAGCAAGTTCCGCATACGGCACAGTCAGGTTTACACAGGATGCCGATATAACAGTTGAGCCGTTTGGGCCAACCGCCGAAAAGTTTTTTGAAACACTCAAAAGCGATTTCTACATAAGCACAGACGCGATGTACCAGGCATTGAAAAACAGGAGCAGTTTCAACATCATCCATTTTGCGACTGCCTTCAAAATAGACATCTTCATACGAACCGACACCGATTTCCAAAAGCAGATGCTCGCTCGCGGCAGAAAGCTGCGATTAGGCAGCAGTGATAAGGAAGTGTCTTTTGTCTCGCCTGAAGATATAATCCTGCTCAAACTCGACTGGTTCAGGCAATCTGGTGGCGCTTCTCAGCGGCAATGGTCGGATGTCCAGGGCGTTTTGGTCGGACAGGCAAAATCACTCGATTTTGAGTATCTTAAAAACTGGGCGAAAAAACTTGGGCTGGTGGAGCTTTTAGATAAAGCACTTTCGGAATCTAAAACGTAGTAAGATACTATAACGATTTATATGCGAGGTAAATATGACTAACGCGGATAAAGCGGCGGGAATCTTCAAAGAGGGCTTCTCCTGTTCGATGGCGGTGCTCGGAGCTTACTGCGAGCAGTTCGGACTCGATAAAAACCTCGCATACAAGGTCAGCTCCGGCTTCGGCGGCGGCATGCACCTCGACCAGACCTGCGGAGCCGTAACCGGCGCATTTATGGTCCTCGGCCTAAAATTCGGCAGGATAAGGGCTGATGACATCGAAGCCAAAATGAAAGTCGCCAAATTAACCAACGAGTTCGCCAAAAAATTCAAGGCACGACACAACTCAATCGGATGCACCGACCTCCTCGGATGCAATATCAGCACCCCTGAAGGTTTTGAGGAAGCCAAAAAGCAGGATGCCTTCAAACAGCTCTGCCCAAAATACGTAATCTCCGCCGCCCAAATTCTTGATGAGATGCTTTGATGCCTGATGCGCCTGGTAAAAAATTAGAGAATCTAAAACGAATCCTGAAAGAATTACATAGCGTCGTCGTCGCATACTCAGGCGGCGTCGATAGCACACTGCTATTAAAAGTAGCCGTCGATACCCTCGGCTCCCAAAACGTCCTCGCCTGCATCAGCGCAGGTGTCGTTGAACCCAAACACGTCCTGCGCCGCGCGAAAAAAATCGCCAAAACCATCGGCGTCCGCCTCCTCACCATCGACGCCAACGAGCTTAAAGACCCCCATTTCGTCGCCAACAAAGCAGACCGGTGCTTTCACTGCAAAAGTCATTTGTGCCAGGAGCTTTTGGATATCGCGGCAAAAAACGGTTTGAAGCAGGTCGTCTTCGGCACAAATCTCGACGACCTCGACGATTTCCGCCCCGGCAACCGCGCGATGAAACTCTTCGGCATACACTCACCCCTCGCCGAGGCCAAACTCACCAAAAACGATATCCGCGCACTCAGCAGAAAACTCAAGCTCGAAACCGCAGATGTCCCCTCCTCCCCCTGCCTCGCCTCCCGGCTTGTTTATGGTTTACAGATAAGCGAAAAACGCCTCAGCCAAATCGAAAAGGCGGAAGATTTTCTCAGAACGCTTGGCCTCGTCGAGTTCCGCGTCCGCCATCACGATACCATAGCCCGAATTGAGGTTCATCAGGAGGATTTCAAAAAAGTAACCAGCGAGCCAAACCGATCGAAAATCATCAAAAAACTCAAGACGCTGGGCTTCAAATACGTCGCCATTGACCTTCAGGGCTTCCGTTCCGGCTCATTAAACGAAACCCTCTCCAAAAACGACAAACGCTGAACTCGTTTTCACTCAACTAAACCCAGAATCCTCGCCGAAATAATATAATAGGCATCGTTAATGCCGCTCATATTTATGAAAACGATATCGTTTCCGACAAAATGGTTTTTTGTTCTCGCCCTGGCGTTTTACGCCGGCTGCTCAACCCAGCCGCCGAGTGCCGGCTCCTCACCCGCATCATTCCGCGACTCCACTCCCTGCATTCATTACGGCCCGGTTCGCATCGACGTCCTCCCCATCACTTCCATCACGCCAACATCCGACTCCGACAGCGACTCCGCCATTACCGCCTACGTCTGTCTCCTCGACGCCTTCGATTCTCAAATCAAGGCGCCCGTCGTTTTCCGCTTCGAGCTTTTCCAGCACCTCCAGCGTTCCGCCGACCCCAAAGGCAAACGTCTTCTCGTCTGGCCCGATATCGACCTGACCGACCCCGCCATCAACAACAACCTCTGGCAGGACTTTTTCCGCGCCTATCTCTTCTCGCTCCCTTTGCAAAAAGCCTCCGCCGAAAACTGCATCCTCCACGTCACCTGCGGCTGCCCCTCTGGTAAACGGCTCAACGCCGACTTCATCGTCCGCACAAAATAACTGTCTTTAGGAAACTTAGTTCGGTAGTGACCGTCGCCAATTTCATAAAACCTCGTAGTGAGTGGGCAATGACTTGACTGGTTCGGCTAAATGTGTTAGGATGCTAACAATGGCTCGTAACCATTTGTCAAATCGCGGGTTGCGGCAACCCCACACCGGCACATATCGTCTAACTTGACTGGAGGAGTAAATTCGGATGCCAACGGCGACAGGGTTTCTCGCTGAACATTCTGGACGGCCAATAACCTGGAGCAAATCCGAAAGCTATGCCAACAGATGCGCCGGTGGGCTCTCCGGTACCGATGACCCAGTGTAAGGACAGCCAGACCCCAGTAACAAAGTAGAAAACGGCTCTTTTATAAGACGTTACAAAGAAAGAAGTTATAGCCGCACCGCAAGTCCGCTGGCAAAGGTCAACCCTTGTGTTTGGTCTGCCAAACTGGGTAAGATGGGAATTGACTTTTGGAGCGAAAAGTGGTAGAATAATGTCAAGATAGGTAAACTTGCGAGATTGTAACAGTTGTAGAAAAATATAAAAAGCAACTGTTTGTGGCCCATTGTGGGAATTTCTTGGTCCCCGGTGGGGGGTGGAAATGACAGAAGATTCAGTAGAGGATATTGTTGGCAAGAAGCGCGCTTTGGGGCAAGGCATTGTCCCCCTTGGCGGCGTTAAGGTTGCGCCCGAAAAGGAGACAGTTGCCCAGAAGCGTTTAAAACTCCTGAAAGGTGCAACTATCGCAGCCGACGGCACTTTGAGGTGCCGGTATGAGTGCAAATATCAAATCAGTGAGGCAAAGGCCGCGGCGGTCGAAAATTTCATCCAACCCTATCTTAACCTGGACCATTATACTAAACTCCAGCCGACAAGAAGTTACCCGATTGTCAGTTTATATCTTGATTCCCCGAATCTTCAGCTATGCAAGGAGAGTTTGACTGGCCAGAAGAACCGCTTCAAGCTCCGCATCCGCGGCTACAACGATGACCCGGCATATCCAAAGTTTTTTGAAATCAAACGCCGGATTAATACCACCATTATCAAAGACAGGCATCGGGTAAAGAATTCAGATATCGAGAGATTGCTTTCCGGAGGTCCGCTGCCCGAACGATACTACAGCACTGAGCAGGAACCACTGAAGCAGTTTCTTTTCTATATGCGGACTATTAACGCCGGCCCGATGGTTTTGGTGCGGTATATTCGCAGGGCATACGAGGATGATTCCGAAAACCGTGTCCGCGTGACATTTGACCGTAAACTCAGCTTCAAAATGTGCTACCAGCCCCGTTTTGCTTTAAACAGCCCCGGCTGGCAGAGATATCCGATTAATGATGTGATTCTCGAAATCAAATTCACGTCGCGTTTTCCCACCTGGCTAACTCATCTGGTTCGATGTCTCGAATTGCATCAGCAATCGTTTTCAAAATACGCCAATTGTGTTTGCGGCGCAGCCGCAACGAAAATAGCCGCTCCGAGGGTATATGGATTCAACGGTACTTAATAAATTTTGGCAGTTGTTCGAGCAAACTTCGGCAGGAGGACTATTCACTCCTCAGGCCTTTGTTCTGTCGTTACTTCTGGCGTTTGTTCTCGGCCAGGTAATCGCATGGGTATATTACTTTACCCACTCAGGCCTGTCATACTCCCGCTCATATGTCCAGTCGCTCATCCTGATAACAGTCGTTGTGGCGATGGTAATGGGCGTGATAGGCAATAATATTATCACGGCCTTCGGTCTTATGGGTGCGCTTGCCCTGGTAAGATTCCGAAATGTCATTAAGGACACGCGCGATGTTGTTTTTATTTTCTGCTCCCTTGTAGTCGGTATGGCCGCCGGCTCGCAGCGGTATCTGACCGCCATAATAGGCACGGTAATTCTCTGCCTGATAGCCATATATCTGCATATTACAAACTTCGGAATGCACGAGCCGCATAACGCGTTTTTGCGATTCAGCTTAAAAGGTCACATCACAGGAGACCATCCGGTAGCGGAAATCCTCAAGCGGTTCTGCGGCAACTTCGCCCTGATTTCCGCGCAGGACAGCGGCTTCGGCACGTCATTAGTCGAATACGCTTACCAGCTTATGGTCAAAAACATGGATAAAAACGAACAAATGCTCACCGAACTTCAGAAGGTCGAGGGCATTGAGAATATCAGCTTGACTATGCAGGAACAATTACTCGAGATATGATTATGAAAGACAAGCGGCTGTTCTATATATCCAGGCCCGGACGTATCCGCCGGCAAATATTGCCTCTGCTTGTCTGGATGGCGGCTGTTGCCGGGGTCGCGATGCTGCTTTATCACGGCTCGCAAAGATTTGAAGTCGTGGGCATAGCCCAGACAGAGGCGCGCCAGGTTTCGGTCAATTGCACTGGCCGGCTCAAAACGCTGTCGGTTCAGCTGTTTGACAGCGTCGCCAAAGACCAGAACCTCGCGATTATCGATACCGTTCTCGACAACGAGAACATCCAGGCGGAGCTTGCCGTAGTTTCGGCGGAAATCGAGCGGCTAAAGGCCGAGCTGGCGACCACCGAAGACAGTGCAAAGTCGGAAGCCACAAGCATCGAAAACGACAGAATGGCTGCGAAGCGGCGTTTCACCGTCGATGTGGAAAATACGCGTCTTCAAATACTACAGTTGAAAACTATCATCGAGGCCGACCGTCTGGCGATGAAGAATACAATTATCGACAAGAAAATCGCGGCGGTCCGGAGCATTACCGACACAAACGAGACCGCTTACTACGGGCTAAAGAAAATTGATGGCGAATACAACCTGCTGGCCGGGAAAATAAAAGATAACGAGCAGCTTTTGGCGCAGGCGGAGCAGGACTTGAAGGAAGCGACGAATCGCAGCGAACAGTTCGACCAGAACCAGCCGTTTTATCCTTCAGTCGATAACTCGCTCAACGTAATCAGAATGGCGATAAAGGTTCAGGAGCAGCGAGTAGAGCAGCTGCATGTAAAAGGCGTGCCTATTATTTTGAAATCGCCCATTGCCGGGGTTGTCAGCGCGATTGTGGTAAGGCCCGGCGAAACGGTACTGCCCGGTTCGACGATAATGACCATTGCTGAGAACAAGCCGGTTGAGGTTCTTGCTTACGTCCGCGAAGACCAGATTAACGATATCAAAGAGGGCTCAACGGTAGAGCTTATCAAGCAGACGCCGCCGGCACAGATAGCCAGGACGCAGGTGTTTTACGTTGGTCCGGTAGTCGAGCAGATGCCGATGCGGCTGTGGAGAACTCCGAATCTTCCGCAGTGGGGCCGGCCGTTCCTTGTTCGTGTCCCTTCGGATATGAAGCTTCGGCCCGGCGAAATGGTGGGCGTAAAGACCCTCTGATGTAGTGGGGTAGTTTGCCCCACCAACAAATCAATAATTTCAGATATTTCCCGCAAATGGCCAGATATGCCTGTAGCCATAGGCGAAGTTGTCCGCAATGATTGATGAATGCGGCAAAAATTATAATACATAAAATGCAGCGAAACGGCAGCCCCTAAGTTCTCAATCCTTTTTGAAAAAGCATTCGTTAGCCATGTAAATCTTAGCATAGAAATCCTCTCAAACAATGCACCCGCAAGCTTGCCAGGGCATCCATTGTGGAATATTATACCGACCCACAAAAACGCGAGGTTTGCAGTAAACATGCAGTTAAGCTGAAAATGGTTGATGATGCCGGCGAGCAGAAACAAATGGTCTTTTGGACAGATCTTGAAACTGTGCCCCCCAGACCACATGAAATTATCGCTCCGGCAAAGAAGATGATATGTGTTGTATGATTGTAAGCAGTTTCACGTTTTTTGTTTGACCGTTTACACGTACCGGCATATTACTTGGCAGACAATTTCCTGACAGGATAAAATTTTTTTGAATTTCAAACTGACCCGCTGCCCTCTGAGGATATCACCCCGGTTACTTTTGCTCATTGAGGGATTCAAGGAGCATTTCGGTCAACTCTCGCTCGGCCTCGATATCCTTAATATCCCTTGTGCCAATCTGACTTATCCGTAATTGCTGTTTCTCGCTCTCGGACAGTGCCGGCTCCCTTACGATTTTGGTTGTAATAAATACTACCAGCTCGTTAATCTGGGCGGCTTCAGTTTGGCTCCGGAATAATCCGCCCACAAGCGGCATATCTCCGAGTATCGGCACCTTGGATACGGCTTTGTTGACTTCACGTTTTCTAAGTCCGCCTATTACAATCGTCTGTCCGTCTTTGAGCATCGCTGTGGTGTCCGCACGGCGAGTGTCAACGGTCGGCACGCCATACACGTCCTGGCTGACCAAAATCCCGAATTGAGGCGATATTTGAAGCCGTATCATTCCGCCGGCAGCCATGTGAGGGGTAACTTTCAACTGGATTCCGACGTTTTTGAAAGCCGTATATGTAATCGGGTCGGCCCTTCCTATCTGCTGCAGCTCCCTGTAAGGAATTTCCCTGACTATCTCGAAATTGGCGGTTTCGTTGTCGAGGACGAGGACTCGCGGATTTGCGAGGAGCTTGGCCTCGACTTCTCTGCTCAAGGCCCTCAAGGCCAGTTGTAAATCCACGGCGTTGTCGAGCAAGCTGAGACGCAGGGTGCCGCCGCTTTGGGCGTCAAAAGACCCGCCAATGTAAGGATTCCTCTTTCTGGTCATATACGTTTCTGTGGCTGTGTCGTAATAGGTTCCCACCGGCAATTGGGTTACTTTGGTTTCGGTGTTTGTCCGCCCGGTGTCCATGTCCGTCCGCCCGCTGTCGGTAGTCGAGCCGCTCCCCAGCGTGCTCCCCGTGCTGTTGGTAGTTTCGCTTCTGTTCAATCCGGATGTCGTGCTGCTGCTTAAGTTTTCTCCGGATGTGGTGTTCTCAATTCTATTCTGAATGTTGCCCACCGTATTCCCCAAGCTATCGGTATCGTAGTCTCTTCTGTTCAAGCTGGACGTTGCGCTGCTGGTCGAGCTTTCTCCGGATGTGCCGGTCTCAATCCTGTTTGAACCAGTTGTGCTCGAGTTGCTGGTACTATCGCTGTATGAAGTCGAACTTGGGCCTGTTACCGTCGAACTTGGGCCTGTTACCGTTGTAGTGGTCTCAGTAAGGGATGTCGGGTAATCAGTATTAATTCTTGTGTTGGTATGCTGAGTGGTTTTGAGAGGCGTGTTTCGGCCGACGGCCCATTCTGTTCCTATCTCAAATCCTTCATTGTTTGTGATTTCGTATATTTGAACCTCAACGAGAATCTGAGGCGTTATGGAATCTATCTTGGCAATGAATTTATCCATGACCTTTATCTTGTCTTCCGTGTCGGTGACCATAAGATGGTTTGTCCCCTTGTTTAGAGCAACCTTTCCCCTGTCCGACACAAATTTTGTCAGCGCTATGGCGACTTCGTTGGCGTCGGCGTACGTGATTTGGTAGATTCGTGTATCGAGGGGCTCCCTGATAGCCGCGATTTCGGGAAGCGGAATCACCCTGACCATGTTGTCGGTTGCTATGTAAGTGCAATCGTTGGCTGCAAGGATATTTGTGAGCGCTTCTCCAAGCGGGACGTCAACAAGTTTTACTGTTACTATCCCTGTAACCTTGGGGCTTTTGACGATATCTATTTTCGCCTGCTCAGCCAGTGCCATCAGGACATTCTCTATCGGCTCGTTGACGCCGCTGTAAGTGACGGGGGTTTGCAGCCGTTGTTGTGCCTGTGCCGTCGTACTGACCTGGTTCTGCTCGGAGGGTTCCGCCATTACGCACCGGCTGCCGGCAGTCAAAGATAATAAAACCGCCAGTGCCAAAACGACAAATAGCCCACAGCGTTTTTCAATCATTCTGTATCTCTGCTTTCTTTATTTTTTCAGCATCCGTGGTGATTTTTTGCGGTCGAGAGGACAACTAAGAGACTCACACCCCATCCTTGAAAGCGCCAAAGGGCTCCGAACATTCCCTTCTGGCTCGCTGTGATTATTATAACAGAATTGGTATTGTATTTCAAGGCAAAATCACCTTTTGGGCTGTTTTAACCCCGTCAAATGGCTTTTAGACGGCTATTGCTTTATTAGAGTGAGATATTATAAGACGATGTTGCGGCCAACGCGATGCCGCCACAGTCGAAAAAGGGCTTTATCTTGCGGGATGGCGGGCATAGTTGCAACAAACGAAAACGAGGCGCAACGAAATGCGAAATACCCTGCTTCGCTACAGGGCTTCCACCTACGCTAAAGCTACGGTGGACAGGCCGCAGGGCAGGCGAACAACTAACCAAATTCCTAACGATTTCCATACCAATTGGCTCGCGCTTTTTCAGAATAATCGGAAGTATCTGCCAACAGTGCGGCTTGTGGATAACTTGTTGATAGTTTTTACCCTATATTCGAGTAGCAAAAACAGCCACACCATAATTTGTTGCCAAAATAACAAAACTCCGACCACGCCGGTTATGAGACAAATGCTAACTCCATTCTAAATAACAAGTTATGCCACATTTGTGGGGTGCTATAATGGGCAAGCTGAGTCCAGATATTTAATTTGGGTAAAAGATTGGCTAATCGCAAACTCAAACTGTTTTAACAAAATAACAAAGTCAAAGTGGATAACTCCCTGTTTGATGATTTCTTCGAACGTCTGCGGCAACGCTTGCCAAGTTGGCAAATCTTGGGGACATCGGCACTTATGAAATCACTGTTTGTCGAAAAACGCGATGATTTTTTCTTTCAGTTTTTTGCAAGCGGCTTTCGGGGCAGGCGAAGCGGCGACGGCAGAGCTGACGGCGATGGTCCTGGCACCGGCTCGCAGGACGGCATCGATGTTGCTTTCGTTTATGCCCCCGATAGCAACGTGACCAACGCCTGTGTCTGTTAAAATAGGCAACGCCTGTTTAACATATTCGAGGCCGACGGGTTTAGCATCCGGCTTGGTCGGCGTCGCAAAGACGGGACCAAGCGAGACATACGTCGGCAGTTCGGTAATTGCCGCGTTAAGCTGGGCAATAGAATGAGTGCTCTTGCCAAAAATCAACGGCGTTAACTGAAGTTTGCGTGCCTGTTCAATCGGCAAATCGTTTTGCCCCAGGTGCACACCATCAGCGCCGCTGGCTATGGCGATATCAGCCCGGTCATTAATAATGCTTATAACCCCCGCATCTTTGCACATCTTCACAAATTCACAGGCGACCGCGAAATATCCGTCCGCATCAATATCTTTCGCCCGCAATTGAAGGCAATCAGCACCCCCCGCGATACATTGGCCTGTGAGAGTAAAAACATCCGCAGGCAGATTCGAACTAATCAGAACATACAGCCGAACCTTGCTGAACCTGACCTGGGTATTGGCGAACAGGGCAACATCTTTTTCGAGTGAATAGCCGGCGTATCGCAGCCGTTCCATCTCGTCGGCGATACCTGGCTCATCGCTTCTCAATGTTTCCGCAAGAACCCGGAGCGCTTCAGGCAGCCGTTTGCAGGCGGCGGTAAGCGAATCCTTCAAATCCGTCCGGCCAATCGCGCTTTCTATCGTTTGCCCGATGCCGACATCGCCGGGCGTATCCCTGCTCGCAAGCAGCCATTCAGCGTTAAGCCGGGCAATTGCCGACGAGAGCTTATGACGCATTTCTTTGGCGCGACTGCTCAGGGGGGCGCTATTGAGGGTGAATCGGCAGTAATCCTCGATTACCCGAAGCGCTTCGCGTGCCCTGTTAAAATTCGCGTCAACTATCCTATAACCAGCTCGTTCCATAGCCGCCTGATTATAAGAGATTCCATGACGGACAGGTAAAAAAAACAGGGTCGCCCTCCTCCGGACGACCCCTATCTATAGGATAACAAAACCGGCCGAGCCGGTTTTGGCTACCATCAATCGGGCGGACACGACTCCTCCTCCTATCACCGAGCGTTTGAGCGTCCCGCCCAATATTAGTAATCAAAGGTAAAATATCAAACATAGCAAACATTATGCCATTGCGGACAAAGATACCGGCCGCAGAAACAATATGAACCTAACGATTTGACCTGGATAAAGTTATAAACATGACACTATTACAGACAACACGCAATACACTGACACGCTTTAGCAGTGCGTTGTTTTTTTGCAACGTACAACTTTAGGGCAATTTACCCCATTCGGCGTTAAGGCCTATAATTTGTTAATTTAGAACGGATTCCGCATTTATGTTTACAAAAAGCAACGCAGGTGGTCTAAAAAGAAACACGGATAGAGGACAGCGTACAGCGGGCAGCGTATAGCGGACAGTTCAACATCAAATCAAAAAGCAAAAAGTAAATGGCAAAAATTTAGAAGTTAGAAGACAGAAGACGGAGGGCGGGGGAATCAGGAAAACAGGTTATCAGGAGTATTTCCGATTGTCGCCCGCCTTCGTTAAAACTTCGGCGGGTAAAATTTTGGGATGCAGAAAGCGCTGGTTTATCAAGAACTCATTCTGCGTTTTTTCAGCACAACTATTCTTCCATCATCGTAAATCTCATCCGCGTTTTTTCTTAACTCCTGAAAAAATTGCAGAAACAGAATGCACTTTTCAGAAATGTACCGCTCACGTCTGCCTGCACTGGGATGAAGATATTGTTCCAACGTACTTACAGCAGACCCTCTGTACTCAAACAAAAAATAGTCCGCATCAGGCACATACGCCCAGGGGGTTGCGATTCCGGAGCGATCCGCGTCGTAAACAGTATTGCGCTTATAATCAAGGTAAAACGGCGTGCCCATCCATGCCACAACCGCCTGTCCCGCGGGAACATAGTTTTGTGCCGCAATAACCCGCGAATGCATATCGCCGTGGATAACTTCCTCACTGTATTCAATATATTCACGAGTGGCGGCAAAGTTTGAAAAGGCAAGTATCGAACCGCTGTTATATCCCTGGCGGATACGATCCATCAAAGGCGATGAAAAACTGATAATAATTAATATTCCGAATAACAGCGGAATCGCAACAAAAGATAATCTGAACCAGGAAGCGCCGCCCCTGAAAGCCATAAAGTAAATAAGCGAAAGTATGACTGGTGCGCCCGCTATCAGAACCGGGGCCGCATAGCGAACAGAGGTTTCGTAGCTGCTTATGGCCGGACCAAGATACAAAAGCAGCAGATAGACAAAAGCAGCCGCAACTCCGCCCGCCATTAAACCAGCCAGCCCAACAGAGCGCTCTTTGCGTTTCCATAAGGCAGCTCCAATAACAAATACCAGCGGGGCTATGCAGATAAAGGTGTAGTGCGCAAAGCTCGCACCGTAAACAAGACGCGACGTCGATAACAGGTTTGGAAATTCCTCGGCAGCAGCAACAATATCTGTTCTATGAGGCGCCTGGGCGAGAGATGAGTGAAAATAATACGGCAGATACAGTAAAATCCACGGCAGGAGGAACAGCAAAGTCGCCCCGGCAGCACTCAGACCCCATCGGGCCAAACGCCGAAAATCCACGCCAATTATTTTCAGCGCTATGACAAAAGAAAGCAGATGAAACAATGCAAACATAACAAAGCTCGATTTTGACGCAATAAGCGCCGCGTAGATTAATCCCGCCAGAACCGGAGACGGCAGCTTTTTTGTTTTCTCATCGTTTTCATATCCGCCAACATCACAGAACAGCAGGATTGACGTCATCATAAAAGCGCCGGCTATATAGAGCGAGGAGACGTTCACGTATTGCGGGTTAATAAAGAAAACCATGAGCAGGCCTGTCAGGCACATCGGGAGAAACTCCGCACGCAGCGGAAATATGCCGGCGGACAACAGAAGGCACAGCAATAATCCGAAAACAGCGTCCACGCCATTGATATATTGAACAGGGAAATGATTTATCGCTATGGCGTGAAGGACAGCCTGGCCCCCCAGCGTTTCGGACCCAAGGGCGCTCAACGGACTCCCAAACAGGGTCCCCGTCTGAAGCATCCGGACAGGATGTGCAAAATATTTTTCGAAATCGTCGTGATAATTAAAAGCTTTGGGGGGGAGCTGCGTTTGCACGGTGAAAAACATAATCAAGACGACAGGCACGCAAAGTATGGCCAGATGAAACCATTCGCCTGCATCTGACGGCAATCGGGGTCTGAATTTGCGATACTTAACGGCAAGGGCGATACCTATGAGGAGCAGGCCATCGAAAGTCCACCCATAGGCCAATCGCAGGAGATTAAGCACGCCTCCCCAGAAAATGATGCTCCCTAACCCGAAAATTATGGTTACGGCCCAATTTCGAACAGGACATTTTGCCAGCCGTTGACATAATACCCCCCATCCCCAAAGAGCGGTGCACACAATAATCACAACGACTGCAAAACCAATGAAAACCATAATAAAAACCGGAAAAGAGTTCGTCTTTCTGTTAATCGTTAATTATACATAGCAACACTTGTTTTTAATACCCTTTATATGGTTCGTCGGAGAAAGCCCCGCCCCGCTGTGTTATCGACAAAAAAGAATTGTGCACGTTGTGATTTTGAGAAGCCCTAATCGCGTGATTTTTTAAACAGGCGGGGTTATAATGGTATCTTGTTTTTGCTTTTGCTGAACAAGTTTTGAGGCGCTATTTTTGTGCATAAACGCATAGCCATATTAGGTTCGACAGGGTCGATAGGAACGACGGCCCTGCGGGTTATTGACGGGCTGAATTCGTCGCTCGTCGCTCGTGACTCGTCTCTCGGTAAAGAAGGGCAGAGATTTGAGGTTGTTGCGCTTAGCGGGCACAGCAATGTGAAGCTATTGGCGGAGCAGGTGCGGCGATACAGGCCCAGGTACGTTGCGGTAAGCGACGTTGATTGCGTTGAGGAATTTCGCCAGATAATCGGGAAAGATTCGGCGGGGCAAGCCCCGCCCTACAATATAAAAATTCTTACGGGGGCGGAGGGGCTGACGGAAATCGCGGGACTTGAGGAAGTCGACACGGTCCTGGCGGCGGTTGTAGGGGTTGCAGGTTTACACGCGGTTTTGGCGGCAGTTCGCAAAGGCAAAAGGGTAGCGATAGCAAATAAAGAGCCGTTAGTTATAGCAGGCCAGTTGATTACCGCGGAGGCGAAAAAATACGGCGCGGAACTGCTGCCTGTTGACAGCGAACACTCGGCGATATTCCAGTCGCTTTCGGCGGGCAGGCACGAGGAGGTAGCCAAGATAATCCTGACGACATCAGGCGGGCCATTCAGGAAGGCGAATCCCGCCGGGATACCGAACGCGAGTATCGAGCAGGTGCTGGCGCATCCGGTGTGGCGGATGGGGCCGAAGATTACGGTGGATTCGGCGACGATGATGAACAAGGCACTGGAGATAATCGAGGCGAGATGGCTTTTCGACGTGCCCGCTGAAAAAATAGAAGTTATGGTTCATCCCGAGTCGATAGTTCACTCAATGGTTGAGTTTGTGGACGGCTCGGTAATTGCGCAGATGGGAAACCCGGATATGTCTCTCCCGATTCAATACGCACTGACATATCCGCTGCGTCTGCCCGGCTCAGCGAAGAAACTTCAGCTTGACCGGCTGAAGACGCTGACGTTCGAGAAGCCAAACCCGCAGGTATTTCCCGCGATAGAGATGGGTTTCGAGGTTGCTCAAAAGGGCGGGACGGCCGCGGCGGTATTTAACGCGGCAAATGAGGCAGCGGTGGAGCAATTTCTGGCGGGGAGAATAAAATTTGGTAATATCGTTGAGCTTGTCCGACGATGCCTGGATAATTGCGACAAGATATTCACCGCAGAGCACGCAGAGACCGCAGAGAAAAAACTAAAAATTAACTCTGCGTTGGAAAAAGGATACACTAAGCCGGACACGACACTTGAAAAATTATTAGAGGCGGACGCCTGGGCAAAGAAAGAGGTAACGGAATGTCTGAAAAATCATCAGCTTCGATGAAACCATACTCACGAGCCGTTTTGCTGGCTATGGTGGTCGTCGCGACCCTTGTTCTTATCATACGCAATATCGATGTTTCCAAAAACATCCTGCTGGTGCTGCTGGGTTTCGGCGCGGTCATTTTTATTCATGAGCTTGGGCACTTTATCGTCGCGAAAATGTGCGGGATAAAGGTCGAGGCGTTTTCGATAGGGATGCCGCCTATTTTGTTCGGCATAAAGAAGGCGAACCTGGGCTGGCGGATACGCGTTCTGCCTGAGCTGCTGCGTGATGTTCGTCCCGGCGAAGACAAAGCAGCGGAAGGAACAGAGTCGCCGAGCCAAAGCGGGGAAGGCGAGGATTCTGAAGACGGGCTTTTAAGTTTCACGGTGGGCAGGAAAATTTTGCCGGGCGAAACCGAATACCGAATAGGGCTGATTCCTCTGGGCGGTTTTGTCAAAATGTTAGGTCAGGAAGACGTGGGGCCTGTGAAGGAAGACGCGGACCCGCGGTCGTATGCCAACAAGCCCGCTATTGCCCGCGCAGCGGTATTGGCCGCTGGAGTGACTTTTAACGCGATAAGCGCCATCATCGGATTTATGATAGTGTTCCTGGTTGGTATAGGTTTGACGGCCCCGATTGCAGGCAAGGTGGTGCCCGGCTCGCCGGCGGAAAAAGCAGGGATAAAATCCGGCGATGAAATAATCGAGGTGGCGGGCAACAGCAGCCGACTGGATTTCGGCGACATTATGATGGCGGCGGTGCTTTCCGGAAAAGATAAGGCGATACCGCTTAAGGTCCGCCGGGCCGACGGCACAATTGATGATATTTCGTTAGTCGCAAAGCAATTGCCGGGCGGTCAATTTCGGGGCTTCGGCATACAAAAACCATCTACGCTGACCATAGCACAATTGCCCCCCGCAGACGCCAACCTGTTATTTAAAAGCACTGGTCTGATGCCCGGCGACCGCATCAAAGCCGTCGCGGGAATCGATGTTAACAACCACTGGCAGATAGAACCGATAATTGAAGGGACTTTTGAGCCGAACATTACGTTTTTGGCGGAGCGACAGGAAACATCCGGCCAGTCACGTCTTGTTGAAGGCCGGCTCGCTTTGAGTTTTACGCCCGCGAAGGACCTTGTCGGGGAATCCGAAGCAAATCTCGCCAATATCTGTTCTATGGCGCCGCGACTGCGGATAGCAGCGGTATCGGAGGAACCGAGGTCGCTTAAGGAATGGTTCCTGCAGCTAATCGGCGTCGACAAAGACAAGGAACAACTGAATCGCGGCGATATTATAGTTGGGCTGGCCGACGTAAATAATCCGACGTTTACCGAGATGCGCGAAATTACCAGGTCGCACGAGAACAATGACCTTGCGATTACGGTCCTTCGCACGGACGCTAATGGCATTGAGAAACGCATAGCAATATCGGTGACTCCGCAGATGGATAGGGATTCCAACCGTGTTGTAATCGGTATAATTCCTGAGCTTGATATCGCGCATCCGGTAGTCGCCAAAAGCATCTCGACCGAACGGCGGCCTAATCCGCTCGCAATTCCTCGCGGCGCGACGATAACGGCCGTCGATGGCGTTGAAGTGTCCAGTTTTTATGATGTTGCTCGCCTGTTGAAACAAAATGCAGGCCATCGCGCTACGATTAACTGGCGGCTTGACGCGCATACAGCCGGCAATGCGACGGTTGATGTGGGTGAGAAACGGGACGTTGTCAGTGCATACGCTTTTACCGAGGAAGTGCTGCCATTCGCGGAACTGGAACGGCTATACAAAGCCGACGGGCCCATCGACGCAATAGGCATGGGGTATAAAAAAACAAAGACGTTTATCATTCAAACGTATGTTACTTTGCAGCGGCTGATAGGCGGGCTTGTAAGCCCCAAGCAGCTTATGGGGCCGGTGGGTATCCTGACGTTCAGCTACCGCATCGTCGCGGCGCAACCGTTCATTTATTACATTTATTTCCTCGGCCTTATAAGCGCATCCATTGCGGTGCTGAACTTTCTCCCGCTGCCGCCATTTGACGGCGGACTGACGGTGCTGCTGCTGGTCGAGAAAATCAAGGGTTCGGCGATAAGCATGCGAACGCAGGAAATCATCGCCTACGTGGCATGGGGACTGGTAGGTTCGCTTATGCTGTATGTAACATTCAACGATATCTTGCGACTTATCTTCGGGGTTTTTGTCTGACGACAACCCTAAAGGATTTATAAATTCAGAAAGGATTCTGGCAATAACAATGACGCTTGAGAAGCCAACATCGGAGGCGTATCACGACAACCTGCAGGCGGCGCTGATGCAGTTTGACCCCGAAATCCACAAGCTGATAACAAAAGAATACGAGCGATTGCAGGGGACGATACAGCTTTTGGCGGCAGAAAATCAGTGTTCGCGGGCAGCACTGGCGGCGCTCGGTTCAATCCTGCAAAACAAGACCTGTGAGGGATTCCCCGCGGCCCGGCTTCACGGAGGCTCCGGCGTGATGGACGAGGTCGAGGGACTGGCCATCGAACGCGCTAAACAGGCGTTCAGAGCCAAATACGCGAACGTCCAGCCGCATTCAGGGACAACGGCGAATCAAATCGTAATAACCGCCCTGCTCAGGCCGGGCGACAAAATACTGAGTATGGCGACAAGTCACGGCGGACATTATTCACACGGCTTTATAGATTCAATCACCGCAAGGTTTTTCGAAATTGAAAGTTATCACGTTGACCGGGACACGTTCCTTCTGGACTATGACGAAATACAAAAGCAGGCGAGACGATTCGGGCCAAAATTGATTATCTGCGGCGCCAGCGCATACCCCCGCGCAATCGATTTCGCGCGCTTCAGGCAAATCGCCGACGAGGCGGGAGCGTTATTGCTCGCGGACATTTCGCATTTGTCGGCGCTGGTTATGGGGGGAGTTCACGCATCGCCAATCGATTACGCTCACCTGACAACCACCAGCACCTATAAGCCCGGCGGGCCGAGGGGCGGACTGATTTTGTCGGGCAGGGATTACGACCGCAGGATTAAAACAGCGAGCGGAGAAACACAATTGTGGCAGCTGATAGAAAAAACGACGTTCCCCGGCATTCAGGGGACGCCATATTTCAGCAATATCGCCGCCAAGGCGGTCTTTTTCAAAGAGGCCATGTCGGAACAATACAAGGCGAGACAATTTAAGGTTGTGGAAAACTCGAAACGTCTGGCCAATGCGCTGCTTAAAAAAGGGTACAACATTCTCACCGGCGGAACCGACAACCACCTGATGCTTGTCAACATTGCCGACACCCCGTCTCATCCCACGGGACTCAGCGCCCAACAATGCCTCGAACAATGCGGGATAGTCGTCGATAAAATGCTTTTGCCTTATGATGACAACCCTAACGGCCCAAGCGGCATACGATTAGGCACGCCTATTATTACGAAAAATGGTATGGGCGCCGCGGAAATCGACCTGATATCTGAGCTTGTCGATACGGTGCTGAGCAATTTGAAGCCATCGGGTCAGGCAATCAATCAGTCAATTGCTGATAGTGTCAGGGGCCAGGCAAAAGAACTTGCCGCCGAATTTCCTATCCGCTGACACGGCCCCGCAACGTGACATTTAACTATTTCCTTTTTCTCTTCAGAGCTGCAATGCCAAAACCTAAGAACGCCAATGTCGCCGGCTCTGGAATATAAAGCTGCTGAATTTCACCGCCTGACAAAGCCCTGTTGTATATTTGGACATCGTCTATATTGCCATCGAAGAAATAACCCGCCTCAAAACCAGGCACCGCCCGGCCGATATATAAATCTTTATTATTTATCCCCAGTGTCCCGGCGTCCACTACACTATCCACAAGTTTTCCATCTATATACAGAGCTATTTGTGTTCCGTCATAAGTCCCCGCCAAAAAATGCCAGTTCCCAGCGTCTATTGCTCCGCCTTCACAGCCATTCCAGACACCATCGATGTCTAATGCAAATTGGGCCTTATTAGTTGCGCCAACAGCCAACTGGAAGGTGCCGTAAGGATACGAGGGCGTGATTTTGCTTACAACATCGTGCCGAATGCCTGTTACATCTCTTTTAATCCAGGCACTGACCGTAATCGCATTGGTTATATCAAGGGACGCGTTATCGCTCACCTGGACATAATCGTTATAGCCGTCAAACCTGAGTGCTCCGTCGTTATGGCCTGTAGACCAAACCGGCCCATTGACAAGCTGACCGTTATTGCTGCCCGCGGAGTCATAGGCAACCTGTCCCGAGGTTTCATTGAACTTCCACCAACTGACAAGGTTAGGGTCCGCAGCCCAGGCGACACCGCCTACCGAGAGCAACAACAGGCCGGCTGCACACATAATTTGGTTTCTCATTTATTTCTCTCCTAAAAATAGGTGTATATACTTTATCTTTTACTTTTTTCTGCGTAACATAAATGCACCAACACCGAGCAGTAACAGCGTCGCCGGTTCGGGGACAAGGTATGAAACATAGATGTCTGTATTTGTGTTTCCCGATAAACCGCTGACGAAGTAAAGAGCCGTTCCGTCGCTGCTTATGGCAGGATGGTCGTCATATCGGCCCGGCATATCAAGCGCCGAAAGATGCTGAACGTTACCGAACAGGTCGCTCAGGGAACTGCGCGTTGCTTCGAAAATCTGCCCCCCAAGGCCCCAATAAATACTTAGTGCATCAGGCGAGAGAAATGGACGGGAATCAAATCCTGCCGTATTAAGCTCACTCAGGTTTCTAATGTTACCAAATGACGAGTATCTGTCTGGACGAGTGGCAATATACATGTCCCATCCTCCCACGCTTGGATTATTGTAAACGATGGTTAATTCGTCTGATGAAAGCGATGGGCTACTTATGCTGCTGGGAAGCCCGGATACCGCTGTTCCCTGCGGCCATGGGTCGCTGACAGATGCACGCTGGCTGACCTTTATCTGCCAGTTTGATTCCTGGTGGTAATACATTCTAAGATTGTCTGGGGAAACCCATGGACTATAAACATGGTGACCAGTGGTGCTGAGGACTTCACTAACAGAAGTAAAAGCTCCCGTCGGCTGGCTACGTTTTGCTTCAAAGATGCATGCATAAACATATGAGGAGTAATACCGTGTGAAATACAGTGACAGGCCATCATACGACAAGTATGGCGTCACCTCAGAATACTGAGTGTTAATTCCCGATTCCACCGGCACAGGTGTAGTCCATTCGGCGGCCATAGCGGACACCGACAACACGGCAGTCAACAGGACCGCTACACACGTAATTTGGTTTCTCATTTATTTATCTCCTAAAAATAGGTGTATATACTTTATCTTTTACTTTTTTCTGCGTAACATAAATGCACCAACACCGAGAAGCAAAAGCGTGGCGGGTTCAGGAACCGGCTCCATCGCGATACATGCTGGCTGGCTCAAACCTGAGGCGAAAATGGTTCCGTTTCCGCTCGAATCGAATTTAGAAATCGACCAGCCATTAAAATTGGCGGAATAGAGATAGCCGCTGCTGTCAAACGCAAGACCTTGAGGGTAATTCAATCCTGAGGCAAAAAGAGTCCCGTTTCCGCTCGAATCGAATTTAGTAATCGTCATGCCAAGATGACTGGACGCGTAGAGATCGCCGTTGTCGTCAAACGCAAGACCAATAGGGCCGTTTAAACCCGAAACAAAGGTGGTTCCGTTTCCGCTCGAATCGAATTTGGTAATCACTCCGGAGGTATAATTGGACGTGTAGAGATAGCCGCTGCTGTCAAACGCAAGACCGGAAGGGCTTTGCAAACCCGAGGCAAAGGTGGATCCGTTTCCGCTCGAATCAAATTTAGTAATTGTGCCATTGCCCATATTGGCCACATAGAGATATCCGCTGCTGTCAAACGCAAGACTTTCAGGTAAGTTCAATCCCGAGGCGAAGGTGGACCTGTTTCCGCTCGAATCGAATTTATAAATCGTCCCGCCGAAATGGCTGACTGCGTAGAGAGTGTTGCTCTTGTCAAACGCAAGACCAATAGGGCCATTCAAACCCGAGGCGAAGGTGGACCTGTTTCCGCTCGAATCGAATTTAGCAATCGTCCCGTTATAATAACACGACACATAAATGTTATCGGCGTGTACGAGACCGCTGGCCAGCAAGACCAGCGCGGTTATGACCAATACCAATGGATTAATTTTGTGGTTTGTTCTCATTTGTTCTCTCCTAAAAAAGGTGTGAATAATACGGGTGTATTTTGACCTGAGAACCAACACGGTCCACAGATAAATTGATGGGGGTTATGAAGGCGCAGTATATGCGCGGCAAGGTTACAAAATGAACAGACAACGCTCTTCCGTCTCTCTTCACCGCCTGTTTTTCCCTTCTTGCTTTTTACAGACAGTCCGCCAAAACACAGGCCATCCTCGCCTGAATTGGCAAATTCATCAGATAACTCTCATCCTCTCAAAATGCGGCGCCCACCCAAATCCATTCGCTTATTATAGGACTCTACCATAATCGAACCCAGTTGTCAACATCATGAACGCGATAATCCAAAGGTAGTGTCCAAACAGCCGTATCCTGAACGATTGCGACTCACACATCCGTCATTAAGGGCCAATCATAATAGCAGTCCACAAACACGGCATTTCGTTACAGTCTTTCTTGAAAAACTGATAATTTAACCTTGTATCCGTATCTTTTTACCTTATTAAAGAACCCACTCTTCCGGTATTGCTAACAATATAAATATCGGGCCTTCGGCCCTGAAAACTTTCAGCAAAATCCCGCAGAAATACACTTCCGGATTACTCCCGCTTACGCTGCAACGGTTCTGGCGTATTTGGCCCGCGTTGTTATAATGGAGATGTGTGCCAGGGCAAAGCTTAACCATAATTTCGTTTTTTGTGAGTTGACGTAAATGCTTAAATTCCTTATATCACTCAACAATGCACTTTTCCCGAGCTCGATAGTGCACCTGAAGAAAGAACTTCGCGATTGCGAATCCGTTCTGGACATGGGGTGCGGCAGCGATTCCCCTATACAGTACTGCAACGTTAAATCTTCCCTCGGCGTTGAACTGTTTGACTCCTATTTGGCGGAGAGCAAAAAGAAGAAAATCCACACTGAATACCTCCAAGCGGACATCAAGAGCGTTGAATTTGAGCCGAAGTCGTTCGATTGTGTTATATGCCTGCAAGTCCTTGAACATATGACAAAAGAAGAAGGACTCAAACTGATAGAAAAGATGAAAAAATGGGCCCGAAAAAAAGTCGTTATCACAACGCCGAATACGTTTGTTTGGCAGGATGAGATAGACAATAACCCCTTACAGGCGCACGTATCCGGCTGGAGCGCAAAGGAACTTCGAAATATAGGTTTCAAAGTACACGGTATCGAAGGATGGAAAAGACTCAGGGGATACAGAGGAGTTTTGAAATACAGGCCGATGTTTTTCTGGGCACAACTGGCACATATCAGCCAGAAGCTGGTTTACTTTTGCCCGAGCATGGCATTCGAGTTATTCGCTGTCAGTTATACGGACGCCGATAAGCCGGCGTTGTAGCCCCCCGCCCGGCTGCGGAATTAACGACGCGGCCAAATATTCTCTTATAAGAGTATCCAGCCGGATGGGAATAAATCATCCGTTTTCATTGAAACCTGTATCTTCTTATCAAACCATTGCCTGGGTGCGAGCACTATCTTGTCCTCTCGCGGGTTAAGCCAGGCCCCCCACCACGAAAACGTGCTGTTTGCAATAATGTGATGATTGCAACGGCTCACAAGCCACATATCTTCGTAATCCTTGTTGGTCCGATTGCAGTCAACAATCACAGCCGGATTGAGCTGTTTCAAATTGTCTTTAGCCCACTGAGGGTCGTCACTGAAAATAAAGAAATAAGGATTATTAACCAATTGCTTCATATAATCCACGCATCGTAAATAATAATCCGGGTCACAGGCATTATAAACCTGTTTCATTCTGCGAGTTTCAACATAATCGCCTCGCCGAACATGAATACTTACAGATTGTTTAGAAGCAATTAGTTCTGACATCTCATTGTTTTTTTGGCTTAGCGGAGTTTTTATAGTAAATTCTCTGCGCAGAACTGCGGCGATATCTGAGAAGTATTTTTCGCTTTGCCAATATCCCTTGAGGTAAACACCATCCGGAAGATTAAGAATATCCGGGTCAAAGTGAAATTGCTTTTCCTGAATATATTTTGGCCATTTTTTAGGCCATCGTTTTGCCATGGCATGCCCAAACCTTCCTATAGGAGCCATGGCCGCTATCTGGGCCGCAGAGGCAAACTCCTCTTCGATATTGAACTTTCCGAGAGCATAGGGACGGCTGTTGAACTTCTCAAGCCACGTTACATCAAGTTTCAAATCGACCGCCAGGGCATGCGCCAGGCGCCTGCCGGCAGCATACTGAAACATTTGGTTGCCTAAACCGCCTAAAAGCCGAGTGATAATCATTATCGTTCTTGCCTTTTGAACCAGAAACATCCACATCCATAGGTTTGGGCGTCGGCCATTTCTTTAGTTGCTTGCTCGATAAGCCAGCCGTTTTCCTTGGCTTCCGGAATCAAAGCAAAGTTCATCAATTCCAATTCTTTAAAATAGCTCAGGACCTGGTCGAAACTATAAATCCTGTGAGCATTGAACATGATTTTAGGTTTCCCGCCGACGGGCACGACAAATAACAGATTTCCGCCTTTTGCCAATACACGTTTAAGCTCATCGATTGCTTTCAGGTCGCCATTATAATCCAAAGGGTCACCATAGCGGCCAAGCCCGATATGTTCCACCACGTGCATACAGGAAAGTGACGACACCGACATATCGGGAAACGGCAAGGCCAGCAGGTCTGCCGCCTCGGATTGCAAACCGTTCAATTTCATTTCCGCCGGCCGATAGTCATAAAACTTTACTTTGATAAATGCCGACACCAAAGCAACGAAATAAACGTACGAGGAAATATCGACGTGCTCCTCAGGAAGGGTGCGAGCAAGAATGCGAGCCGCCCAGGCAGTGTGAAAAACATAGTGCCTGTCAAATGCGGTGGTGGCAGTTTTATCACTTAGGCAGGGATAGAGGCCTTTCCACCCGATTTCGAACCGGCCTGCGCCGCCTGCTTTCCTGAAAGACAGAAATTCCTTTATGAAGGCCGGATATCTCGGCAAATTTCTGAGTCCATTAAACAGATACAACGACAAAGGAAACATTTCCGTTATTCTTTGAAGAAACGCCTTCGTTGTCTGCCAGCATTTTCCAATATATCCGTATTTAAGCATCGTCCTGTTTTCCGGTTTATACTGTTTTTTTGCGAATATCAAATCCTTGTATTCTTATGCCAAGAACTCCAAGTATCCTTTTTATAAAATAATAAAATGTGCGGAGTAAATTTCTTCTGAATCTATAATATTCTCCGCTGAATTTCTGGGTGGCTGGATAATTGGGACCATATACGGGTTTATTCGAAAGTATGTAATCCCCATCAAACCCCGTTATGAAGTAAGTAAGGTGTTTTTTATTCACCAGCAGTTCCAGGTTTTTTTCGTAGTCCGCAAACTTCTCGAAATCTTCGGCCCTGACAAAAAAGCAATTAGCGTCGCTGGCGGCTACCAGCCGATACCCTTTTGTTTCTGCTAGTTTGACCAGCGAAAACGGCGAACAGCCGAAATAGTTTCCCTTCTCCGGTATCAGGTCCATACTGGGCGGGATGGTGGGATTAAACTCACAGACCACTAATCTGGGTTTTAGCTCCCGCAAACTTTCGAAGATATAGTAATCGTCCCCATCAACGTCTATGGACAACAAATCCACGTCGCCGGATATGCTGTTTTGCTTTAATATGTTCTCAAGAGCACCCGGCCCCTCATAACTCACAAAGGCATTTATGCAGCAGCAATCATATTTTTTGACGTTTTGAACCAGCGTTTTATATTTGGCTTTGTCGGCCTCAATCAGTATCCCTTTCCATCCCTTTGTCCAAAGGTTCGCGGTGTTTGACAAATAGAAACCGTCCCATGCTCCAAATTCAACACAAACCTTGGACGACGTGCCCAAAATCCTGAATATCTGTTCAATTATCCCATCCTCACCAAACTGGGAGTACACATTGCGGCCATAGTCCGAAAGTTTTTTCATCTGCGTAGCCTTTCTGTACACATATATGTAACTCTTTTATGCTATTGCCCGCTTATCGGCCTGGTTGAGATTCCACGGGAGGAACATTCTTCTCAGGCCCCCGCCATATCCGTTTAATCTTCTGATAGCAATCGTAAACCATACATCTGATTCTAACCAAGGGGATATGATGTTCCCTGGCAATTTCATCTATGTCCAATTTGATGGCCGCTTTGTTATGGGCCTGCGCTTTTGAATAAAAGGGCAATATCCTTGTTATAAGGGCGGACCATACCCGGCGCTTCGTTGGTTCATCCAATATATGCTCGACACAAGGCGCTGTCTTGGAATAGAAATACAGCATATCCTTGTACCCAAAGTCGCTTGCCTCCAATTTTCTGGACAGGTTGCCGGAAAACAGTCGGCAATAAGCAAGCATTTTATCGAGATAGTAAAAATCTTTAACCCGTAAGATTCTGCACCACATATCGATGTCTGCCGGACAGCCCGCTTGCGGGTCAAAACCTCCTGCCTTGTTAATATCCTGACGTCTGAACAGTATATTGCCCGGCCACCCAACAGTTCTTTTTCCAAGGAGGTAATTTTTGATAAATTCCCGGCCATCTTCTTTGGTGTCCCGGCCAAACAACCTATACAGGTTATTGACGCTTTCTACTCTGTTACTCTCATTGATGATAGAACAATTGCAGCAAACGATACCGACATCCGGGTGCTCATCCAGAATGCGTGCCTGTTCGGCAACACAGTCGGGGGAGAGTATATCGTCATCTCCGATTATTTTGATGTATTCCCCGGAAGACAATGATACGGCCTTGTTCCAGTTTTTTACAAATCCTATATTGTTTTCATTTCGAATGAACCGGACGCCTGCCGTGTTGCTGTAAGCCTGAGAGAGATTTACAGTTTCATCTGTTGAACAATCATCCAGGACCAGAACCTCTATATCGGGGCAGGTCTGAGCAATGGCCGAATCGACCGCCATCCTGAGATAATTGGCCCTGTTGAAGGTCGGTATTAATATAGATACTTTAGGCACGTTGCCCTCCGACGTCTTCCAGGTCAACTTGCGGGGGAGGAAAAGAATTCTTCGCGAACGTATCGACCTTAATATAAAAATACACAGTAGCAATCAAAGTAACTACTGAGACAATCCCCACCGTTACCCAGAATACTCCGACAAAACCAAACAAACTGATAAAAACATAATTGAGAATGACATTCAGGACACCGCCAATTAAGGATATTACTACGTAAATTTTGGCCAGGCCGGCCGGCACTACGAAGCCCTGGTTAAACAAGGCGCCCCAGACAGAAAATGGCACCAGCAGAAGCAGAATGTTCATTATCAATATGAAGTTAGCTGTGTAGTATTTCGGCAGAAAAGTTTTAACAACAATGGGGGCGCCAAAATACAGCAATGCGCTCATTGCCACGCCCGTTACAGCACAAAAAACCGCATATTTTTTCACTTTACTTTTTATTTCAGCGATATTCCTAACGGTGATGTATGCAGTTGTATTAGGGGCAATAACCTGGCCCAGCATTCCAAAAGGCAGGAATAACAGCTGGAAAACGCTGTCTATTAATCCATAGTAGCCCACTTCGACAACATAACCGAATTGTCCCAATATCAGGATGCTGACCCTGGTATAAAGGAAACCCGTTACGGCCCCTATTCCCAGCAGCACTGCATATTTAACAACCTCGATGAGAACGGACCTGTCGAATCGAAAACTAAAACTTTTCTGAAACCCGCAAAGAGATAAAAGCAGCAGCAGATACATTATATTCAGAGACCAAATCGCCCCGATAAGCAGATAACGGTTTATCAGGAAAAGGGAAATCCCGATAGAAACCAGACCGACAACGGAGTTGATAACGGCGAGTTTTTTAAACTCTTTGAGGCCCCTGTACACACCATCGAGTATGTCCGTCAGCGGCAGCAGGAACAGGTATGGCAGGAAGCAAAGAATATAAATGTAGTTCTCTTTGAAAATGACTTTACCGAACAATATGACGCCCGCTGAAATCAGGGCGGCGATACTTACGCTAAACGCGGCAATGGTAAAAGTCAAACTGTTAAGTTTTTCGGACCCGCTGACCTTGTACTCCGTGACAAATCTTGAAACTGCGTAAGAAAGTCCGAAGTCGCAAAAAATCATTAAGAGAAAAAACACGGTTCGCAGGTAGTTGAGCAGGCCGAAATCCTCCGGAGACATCAGTTTCGCCGCAGCGAAGAAGATAACGGCCGACACGCCATATCTGCCGAACATCTGCAGATTTCGCCAGAAGAAATTATGAACCGTTTCTTTGTGCCTGTTATACAATACGTTCATCATAACTTAATGATTTCATACCTTAGTTTTCTATACAGCTTACGAAGCCAGGGAAAAGTCAGGAAAAGCCATAATATAAACTCTTCCGCCTTTTTAGGATTGTATTTTTTGTAATGCTGGAACGAGGCCCGTGCATCTTCATAGTCGCCGGCCCCCAGGGCAAAAACGATTTTTTCTTTGAGAGCTTCTGCCTCCAATCTATCAGGAGGTATGCCTAAAAAGCCGACTAATTGCCCCTCATCATCAAAATCGAGTTTATCGTATGAGTCGTATCCATTTTGCAGTTTTTCATAGTAGAACTTCAGGGCCAGCTTTTTCAAAATAACCTGCCTTCGTTTTCTGGACATCGATTCGCCCTGGCTGGACATTCTATAGCGAAGACCTATTTCTTTTATGTTACTGAACTTTTTACCATTGAACAAAAGGTTAAGATATAAATCGTAGTCCTCAACGATATCGAGTTTGTCTCTGTATAAAAACCCTTCATTTCTAAACATAATTGATGAATGATAGAAAGCCAATCTTCCGGCAAGGATATCGTTAACGAGCCGTTTGTGATTGCCGTGCCTGACAACTTTTTCTTTTATTAGCCCATTTCGGTCTATAATCTGCGCTGAAGTCCCCACCAGGAATACGTCCGGGCTCCTTTCCAGAAACCGGTGCTGTAATTCCAATCTTTCGGGCAGCGATATATCATCCTGGTCCATTCTCGCTATATACCTGCCTTGCGCCTCTTTTATGCCCTCATTTAATGATTTGGCAAGCCCGATATTTTCACGGTTCTCGATAATTTTTATCCTGCCGTCCTTATTGCAGTAACTCTTCAGTATATCCCCAAGCTCCTGCCTGAGCGGATCATCATTGATTATAATAAACTCAAACGCCCCGAACGTTTGCGCGAGTATGGAATTTATGCTGTGCTGCAGCCATTCCAGCGGCGGGTTATACACAGACATTACAACCGTAATTTGCTTCATATCAGCCAACCTATAGCGGGCTCAAAGGCTACGTACATTCCCGGCGTTGACATAGCCCTCGCCGGCCGGGCGTTTGAAAAAATTCGCCGGTTTTCTCTGAAGGCGAATCTTTTCATATTTTTCTCCTATGGCGCCACCGCAGGCCTCTGACGGCCGCGCCGGTTATCGTTTTTTTGGCCAACCCGGTAAAGAAGGATTTATACTCGGCCATTCCGTTGTTCGGAAACATAGCTTTGGATTACATTTCTGTAATAATCTTTAGTAAATGTTATCTCGGGGCAATATGCGTGAAGTTTGTCAACATTGAACCGCTGCTTATCTCCCCCGCTTATAATTTTTATCGCCGGCTTAACGCCAAGATTATTCTGTATTTCACTAAAAATATCACTCACAGATACACTTACGCCCGACGCGACGTTTATAATCTCATTTTTCCTGAGCTTCTTTAATATCGCAACAATAATTCCGGCAACATCGGCAATTCCTATAATGTCCCTCTCGGCATCTTTAAGCAGCGTAACATCGCCTTCCATGGCCTGCTTAATCAAAACAGGTATTAACTGCGTTTTACTTTTCGTCTGCCCTACAACAGTAGGAAGCCGGGCGATGAGATACCTGACTCCGGACGAGCTGATTACAGATTCGCAAAGCGCTTTATGTCGGCCATACATCGTCTCCGGAGATAGCAGGGCATCTTCTTTTCTTTCATCATTGCTCTTGCCATAAACAGTTCCGCCGCTTGAAAAATACACCAGCGTTTTATCTCTCTGCTCGCAATCCTGAATAACCTGGCAAAGCATCTGATATTCGCGATCATACTCTTGCCGGTCTTTCAGCGTAGAATCTGACACGCCTGAGGCGAATACAACCGCATCATTAACATCTGCCGAATAACGCAGCAAACCCCTGGCTATCATGCCGTTACCGATAATTTCCATGTATTTATTTTATCCTGTATCAATCCAAACGATATTACTGAATAGCTTTTTGTGTTCCTCAGCAATTTTCTTAATGTCACGGCGAATCTTTCCATATTTTTCTCCTATGGCACCACCGCGGGTATCCTACGGCTGCGACGGTTATCGTTTTTTGGCCAATCTGGTAAAGAAGGATTTATACTCGGTGATAATCTCCGTTATATCGTGATACTGCACAGCGTATCTGTGGGCATTTGTGCCGTACCCGACATAGCGATTGTTTTCCAGCATAAACCGCAAATTATATGTTAGCCGGGCGGGGTCGCCATTGCAACACAAACCGCAGGCGTGCGCATCCAAAAAACCGTCGGGATTAACATTGAAAGACAGTATCGCGGTGCCGCACTTGCAAGCATGAATGAAGGTATTAGGGAAGCCCTCGGAGTCGCTGGTATTGACAAACACTTTGGCGCGACGAAAAAAAGTGTCTACCTGGTTGAAGGGGACGTGTCGAATAAACTCCAGATTCGGAATTGTACCTGCTTCTGCGATAAGATTTGCATAATGCTGGTCTTTATTCAGCGCCTGGCAAACCATAGTGAAATGCTCATTCGGCATGGCTTTGGCGAGTTCTAAAAATAGTTCGGGTTTTTTAACAGGGTGGTCTCGGCCAACCCACAAAATCGTGTCGCGGGTTTGCTGCTGCGCTGCCGGAAGTCGATGGCCATTCGGAATCGCGCGTGAAGAAACGCCCACTGTCCTGGTCAGATTCCCCTCGTCGGTTACATTCTGGGCAAAAACCATATCTGCCTGCCGCAGTGACCAGGCGAACAATCGCCCAAAAACAGGGTTCTGCCTGATATAAGTCCCGTCACTTTCAAGCACACTGGCAAGGCGATACACGAAAATTCTGCGGTGCAGTTTGCAGAACATCGCCACCAGCGGCACGCCGGGCGATGCGCACTCAAGGAAATAAATATCAGCATCGACCCGCTTCAGCGCTCGCCAGGTCCGCAGAAGACCGTCAAAGACGTTCTTGTTAAAATCGTGCGACTTGAAGATTGTCACGCCCTCTATTGTCTCCACATCGTTCTGGCCGTAATCCGCCACGATAAAACTGACCTCATAACCGCTGTCCCGGGCAAGCTCGGTCGCCAGATAGTACAAATCGAGCTCGGCCCCGCCGAAGTAATCGCCCTTGTCCGGATTGAATATCGGATACGCCCTGGGAACGACAAAGCAAACCTTGATTTTTTTTATAACATCTGTTTTCATTGACCCATCACCAAATAGCATTCGCTCAAATAACACATCGACAGAGTCCGCGACATCTTATCTCCCTTGTGACATAACCGGTAAAATTCTGTTGCAAACCGAACCCCGCAAAAATCCATAACCGCTTGTTGTTATTCGACTTACAGCGATAAACGGTGTAATTGCGCTTATTTTAAGAGCAATCGGTGCTTTATTGCAACGATTTTTTTATTATAATACGTTATGGGCGAATCATAGTTGTAATTACTATGAACAGAAACTGTCAAAACTGCTTCGATTCCGGGTTTTACGGCAGAACTCGTGAAAAATTTTGGAGTAGTTTTTAATATGATGCGTTAAAATGGCCGGAAGCTTAAGATTGTTTCGAAACGCATTTTAAGAGTGTGATGTCTAATTAGAGGTATCAGAATGAAGGTAGCTTTTGTGTATCCGAAGAAGGGCGGCATTTTTCCGCGTATGCCCATCAATTTGTCAATATATCCACCATTGGGGATTATATACTTAGCTACCGTGTGTAAAAATAATGGGATTGACGTCAACCTTATCGACCTGACGTTTGACAGGCATTGGTCTGCTTATGAAAAACGAATAAGAGAGCAAAAGCCCGATATTGTGGGCTTCACCGCGCTATCTCCATTTTATGATGATGTGCTCACGGCGGTGGAAATTACAAAGAAAGTTGTTCCAAATGCGAAAATAATTATCGGCGGCCCTCATGCAACCGCACAGCCGCTGGAAGTTATAAAAAATGATCTTGTAGATATCGTGGCCGTGGGAGAGGCGGAAAATAACATTGTACCGCTGTTGAAAGCACTGCAAAACCAGGGAGACCTCAAGAACATAAAGGGCATACTTTTTAAACAGAATGGACAGGTTATACAAACCGAAAGAGGCGAACATGTTGACCTGAATACGCTTCCGGTGCCGGACAGAGGATTGCTCCCGACGATTAAAAAATATTTTCACCAGATACCGCTTTTCCCGAACGTGCCGCCTGTTGGTATCGTTATCGCCAGCAGGGGTTGTCCGTTTAACTGCTCATTCTGTCAGCCAATGCTAAGGGAGATGTTTGGAAGAAATGTGCGTTTCCGAAGTCCTCAAAGTATTCTACAGGAGATTGACGAATTAGTCAAAAAGTACAAGGTCAAAACGTTGCTGTTCACCGATGATAATATGACCATCAATAAAAGGTGGCTGTTCGAAATTTGTGACGGAATCAAAGAGAGGAACTATAATCTGATAATTGGAGTCCAAGGCAAGGCGGACACGTTAACGCCCGAGATCGCGGAAAAATTAAAGGCGATAAATTGCCGTAGTATGTCATTTGGAGTCGAATCGGGCAATCAGCAAATCCTGGATATTGTTATGGACAAGCACCTTACTATCGCCGAGATAGAACGGGCTTTTGAGATTTGCAAGAAAAATAACATTGTAACGAACGCATCGTTGATGATAGGCACCCCGGGCGATAACAAGGAAACGATAATGGACACGGTTAGATTGCTTGAAAGAATAAGACCTAATTCCATAGACCTTCATTATACGACGCCCACGCCAGGTTCAAAAATGTTCAATGAGGTGGAATTTGATGATTCTCATGACGACCGCTGGAGCGCCGGCGCAATCAAACTCAACGATATAACGCCGGAAGAGCTTACCGACCTGTTCAACCAGATACAATTGCGCTACAGGCAAGTGAAGGAACGCCCGCCTCTTAACTTTTTGTGGGACTATTTTTGGGGGACGATGAGATACGGTTATAATTTCCTGTCATTGTCCGCTCAATATGCGTACTTCTGCCTGGATAATTCGGTTCTGGTCTATCGGCTGCTGGGGAAATGGGTTTTCTCCCTCAAAGGCAAGCATTAGCTTCTTCAGTGGTTCACGGACGTCCAGTAATTAAACACAAAACTAAGCCATAACTGCCTGGCGTTATCGGCCCTGTTGTTAATATGCGCGTTAAACAGCCGTTGAACATAATCATAGTTTAACAGGTTGTGCTCGTAATATTTCCTGTTAGTTAAAAACTCGCGGATTAAATCGCTGCTTCGAATCCAACTGCTCACCGGCACCGTGAATCCCCTTTTTGTCCTGTGTACTATCTGTCGTGGCAGGTATTTATCGGCTATTCTTTTCAAAAACCATTTAGTCGTAAGGCATCTGACTTTATATTTATCCGGAAGCGACAAGACCAGAGGGACCAGCCGGTAATCCAGATACGGCACTCTCGCTTCAAGAGAAACCTGCATCGAGGCGAGGTCAACCTTTTTAAGTATGTCTTCGGCAAGATAGTTATGGATGTCATTCAACTGCACCGAGAGCAAGCTGTCTTCGCTGCCACAGGGGATAAGCTGCTCGTCCGGGATAAATCCATTAGTCAACAGGTCTTTCCTGCTCGCCTCTGTGAAGGTCGCCATCCAGTTAAGATGCCGCCTGTTGCAGCCCGCGTTAAAATCACGCAGGAACCTTTTCATTTTGAAGCCGAGAGTTACTTTTTTGTCCGAAGGCGGAATCATATTAACAAGAAATCGGGACAATCCGGCAACGGGAGCAGGAACGAATTTCGCCAGTTTATACGCCATGTAGGTATCATAGCCGCCGAACACCTCGTCGCCCGCATCACCCGACAGTGATACCGTAACTTTCTGCCGTGTAATCTTCGAGAGCAGATACGTTGGGAAAACAGACGAATCGCCAAACGGCTCATCCATCGCGCCGATTATCTGCTGGATAACGTCTTCATTGACGTCCATATATTCGTAGTGATGCGCCGTTTTGATATACTCAGCCACAATCTTCGAGAAATCCAGCTCATTGTATGATTCGTCTTTGAAGCCGATTGAAAAGGTATCGAAGTCCTTTTTGTTTTTGGCGATGATGGCGGATATGAGCGAGGAATCGACACCGCCCGAAAGGAAACTACCCACAGGGACATCCGCAATTAATCTCTTCAGCACGGCATCGCTGAGAATCTCCTCGACCATTCCCAGGCGATCATTAATGGCAATATCCTGACGCCTGGCTATTTCGGCTTCGAGGTCATAATGTTTTGAAATGGTCAGCTTTTTTGTATTCAGGTCAAAGAGGATGCTGTGAGCCGGTTTTAGTTTTCGGCAGTTTTTGTAAATCGTGAAATCGCCGCCGATGTATTTCTGGTAGAAGAAGAAGTTTACGGCCGCCGGGTCTGTTTCGAGAGCGATACTGTGTTTTCTGATTGCCTTAAGCTCAGAGGCGAAGATAAAACGCCGGCCGTCGAAATAATAATAAACCGGCTTGATGCCGAACCTGTCACGCGAGATAAACAACGTCTGTTTGTCCCTGTCGTAAATGCAGAACGCCCACATACCGTTGAATTTCTCGACGCATTTATCGCCCCAGCGGTGGTAAGCGGCAAGAATAACCTCAGTATCCGTGCCGGACGTAAAGCTGTAGCCGAACGATTCAAGCTCTTTTCGTATTTCCTGGAAGTTGTAAATCTCGCCGTTGAAAATAATGGCGAGGTTCTGAAAATACATCGGCTGATGTCCCTTTGGTGACAAATCAAGAATCGACAGGCGGGTATGTCCCAGCGAGACCTTATCATCGAGATATGTCCCCCTGTCATCGGGGCCGCGGTGCCGCATCGCCTCGGTCATCGCCTCGACTATCCCGTTATCTTTCCAGTTAAAGCCGGCTATTCCGCACACTACTTTTTGCTCCTGCTGACTGCTTCAGCGTAAACTTCCGTCAGCGTTTTACTCTCGAAACTTCTTTGTGTTATATATCGCAAGATTGACTTCAGACGAGATAAATACATCTTTTGCCCGAGCTTTGTTCTTACAAAAGGCGTTTTGCCGGGCAGAACCTCCATCGAATGGAACATCATATTAAGCACCGGCGAGGAATATTTTCTCGCGAACTCCGCAACAAGCGATTTCATCTCGAAGGCCGTCATATGCGTAGGCCGAAGCCAGCGGTAATACATCCATCTGTCAGGCAGCATCGGGAACCTTTTACCCGAAACCGTAATGGGCACCTCCAAAATTGTGCCGTTACCCGGCGAATAATAATCCGCTTGAGAAATAAAATACGGCTGTTTTGGCGCCCGCGAATGGTCCGGGCCGCCGTAACTTCGCCAGTCTGTATCAGGTGTCACCGAGCTATCCACTTTGTAGCCAAGCTTTTCCAGCGCCTTTACCGTATCCAAATCCGCGCCGTATCGGGCCGCCCTGTAGGAAACCGGCCTGACTCCGAGATTTCTTTCGATCAGGTCGGTTAGGTTTTTAATTTTGGCAAATTCGATTTCGGTGTCATAGGCATAACAGGGAAACTCATTGCTTGCGGTACCGGCAATATCGGTATATTTTTTCATCGGCTCGACGTACTCGCTGTGCAAATGTGTCCCTATCTCAGCGCCGCGACCTATTTCGTCTTTCAAAACCTTACAGCATTCGTCGTTTTCGATCACCTCTGGCGAAACAAAATAAACCGGCTTGATATTGAACTTATCCCAGATTGGCCTGAGAATTGAAGGGATGCCGAAGGTTACGGATTCAAAGGTCAGCGGCCGCGAACGCTTCCAGTGAACGTCGCAGTCCGGCTCAGTATCTATCGTTATACAAAAAATTCCCGCCATTTTGCCTTCGCCGACTATTTTCCCGAAAGAACCAGCTGATAAAGTTTTATGTATCCCTGCGCAACTTTGTCCCAGCCGAAATTTTCCGCTCGTTTCCTTGCCAACACACACATCTCGCTGTAGGCCTGTCTGTTTTCAGCCATATTATTTATGGCCTCGGCAAGGGCCTCATCGGTATCTTTTTCCACGACAATACCGTTATCGGAAATCAGCTCAGCCACGCCCTCGCACCGAGTTGTTATAATCGGCAGGCCCGACGCCATAGCTTCGAGCATCGCGTTGCTCATTCCTTCCTGCATACTCGCGCTGACGAATATATTGTTCTGCCGGTAAATATCCGGCATTTTGTCTGTCCCGACCCTGCCGGCAAACTTGATAATGCCGGTTAATTTCCTTTGTTCCACCATCGCTTTTAGCTGTTTGGTCATCCCGCCGCCGCCGGCTATTTTCAGGCAGACATCCGCGCCTTTTTTACTTAATATCTCCACGGCCCCGATGAGCATCTCAACCCTCTTGGTTGCCGATAATCTCCCGACGGTTACCAGTTTCAGTTTTCCCGACAATTCATCGGCTGGGGCCGGATAAAACCTGTCCAGGTCAACGCCGTTGGGAATAACATCGATATTCGCCGACGGCAAAAATCCCAGCGCCCTGGCCTTCAGGCCTTCGCTGCACGCCACAAGCGCAGAAGCTCTTTTCCAGATTCCTCTCAGCAGCGGCCCAAACAGCTTGTATTCAAACCGCAGCCGGACATTCCCGCCCGGAACGTCGGAGCCGCGAAGCGAAATAATATACGGGAGTTTCTTCGCCGTCCTGTAGCACAGCCAGCCCGTAGGCAACCCAAAAAAGGCGTGAACCAGGTCGTATTTATTTTCCTTTATCAGCCGATGGTATGTCCAATGTGCCTTTGCAAGCCATTCCACAACTTCAATCTTATGCCAGTGATGAAGATTTTTTTTGTGAACGCCGACTTTGTAAATGGTGATATTGTCCGACAATTTTTCGACATAAGACCCCGGTTTCGGGCCTGAAGTTACCACGTCAACCAGTACGTCATTTCTTATGGCGTACTGTTTGAGTATGGCCAAATGGGCCTTGCCCCCTCCGCCGCCGATGGGCGGAAACTCATAATTGAGCATCATAATCTTCATTTTACGGCCGGTTTCCCGTCGTTGCTTTTCTCTACAATTATCGTCATAAACATACCCAGCAGGTTATCAGCCGGGCTAAGCAACCATTCTAACGCCCTGACCACCGGATACGCAAACCCCGGCAACAACTGCCGCAGAGTCAATCCCCCGCTTATCAGGTATCGCATCGGCGTGTGATTACGCAGCGACACAACCTTGAGCCGCGGGAATTCACGCTCAAAAACCGCCCTGTCGCAGACAAAAACCATCCATGGTATCGCGTCATTGGGCTGCGAAAGCAGCCCTGTCTTTGAAAGTTCCCAGCCGCTTTTCGGGTCAAACTCTTCGTGATGAAAGTTTTTATAAATAAATCTTGCCCAGAGAGTATTAGCCGGCTCAATCATAACAATCCTGCCACCCGGCCTGAGGCACCGGTCCGCCTCGGCGAAAAACTTTCTCGGTTCATTGATATGGTGCAGAACATCGAACATAAAAAATGCGTCCACACCCGCGTCCTCAAAAGGCATATCCGTCGCCGACAAAACCTTGTCAACATCAACACCATTGAGAATATCGGAAGTTATGACGTTCGGGATTACCTCTTTGATAAACCCGCCCCCGCTTCCAAGCTCCACCAGCACCTTGCTTTCCGGCTGCTGTACCGCGTTTTTGAACCGACCGTAAAAATCGGTGTAAAGATTTCTAAGAAACGGCTTGCTGCGCAAAATCTTTCCGTGCAAAAGTGTCGTCGCCGGGTCATCGAGGTCTTTTATGTTTTTGATTTCGGGCAGTTTAAGCCAATCTAAGATCACCATATTTTTTGCCTGTAGAAAAAACCGAAAATGGGTCAGCCGGCCCCGCCTGCCACGAGCGGACCCGTGGTGAGCACCGTCGAACCAGTCGAAGGGAGCTTCGTCGAAGGGGAACTTTTCCCCTGTGGTTTTTCTTCAACAGCGGGAAAAAGACCTGGCTGGTAAGAGAATCTGACTTTGTGTTTTCCCGGCGTCAGCCGGACCGATTTAAACGTTCCGAACAAAAGTTCGATTTTGACGGGTTGTCCATCCACCCACGCTTTCCAGTCAGGGTCCCAGTTATCTATAAAACTCAGGTATCCAGCCATTGGCGCATCAACCTCCCACTGCAGCTCGTCGCCGTTGTAGGATATGAGACGACCCGTTTGTCTGTATCGCAGCGAGTCCCGAAGGAACAACTCGATACTCGGATACTCAATCGATTCCGAGAAGAATATTTTCTGCCCACCCTGAACACCCAGCAAAATACGCCTTGCCGGCTTTTCATCGATTGTCCTGTTCAAAAAGCTTACATACCTGCCGAAATACCAGTTCTCCAGAACACCGACATTGAAAATCGGGCCAAAGCTGACAGTATCATCAGCTTCCCTTCTTGCATACTTGAATGATAACTCATCCATCTCGGCAACATCTAACTGAGAACGTTTTACGGACACATTCAACGTACGCGACCATGTTTTTGCCCCGGTGTGCCACATCTCGAGCGTTACAACCGAAATCAGCAGCACAGTCGCAATCGCCAGCCGCCCACGGCCAAGATGAACCTTTGTGCCGATAATGATACTCAATAAAACGGCAACAAACGCTACCACACCATAAAAAACAAACAACCAATTATTGGCCGAAAGGTAGCTCAAATAATAAGACCAGTATATGTCGCTAATGCCGTTCAGACAGAAATAGAGTTGTACGCCGAGCACAACCGCGTAAACGGCCGTAACAATACCCATTTTCGCTGCCACGCCACGCAGGCCGTCACTCGTATTGTTTCTGATCGCCCCGGCAAAATGCGAATATGCTATCGAGAGCAGCCAGGCTAATATAGGCACAAGGATGATATTCAATCGTCCCCATATGCGCAAACTCGAAAAACCGGGCATATAGTGCCAGAGCAGAATGAACAGATACGAACTCTTCCCATAGCTGATATAGCTGATTACCCCAATCCAGGCGACAAAGAACAGCTTGACCCACAAGCTGCCCGATGCAGTTGCTTCCGGCTTATCTCTGCCAACCGTCGGACTTTGACGACATAAAAGGTAAACCGCGATTATCAATAATGCCGTGATACTGAAAAAATACCACCCTTCCGTCGACGCCGCGGGCGGATATACAAGCGAGCCGAGTGTATCCTCAAAGTTAAAAATGTGGCTTGTCGAATATTGAAAGTCCTTGCCGGCACGGTCGACTGTCTGCGACATCAGCCGCTTGACGCCCACTAGATAAGGCCCGCATAACAGCAATGTCACGAAACCAGCCGCGAACATCGCCGCAAAAGCCCGTTTAAGATAAACCGGCTGTTCTCCAAATAACCTTGTCCGCAGGGGCTTAATCAAAAAGGCGAGCAAATACGGGAAAACAAGAAAAATAACATAGTACGCAAAATACGGATAGCCGCCGGTGCACAAAAACACGCCAAACAAACCCAGCAGACAGGCCGCTTTTACTGTCTCTTTCATAGAGCTGCTGAACATTATCCGCGTAATCGCATAAAGTATCCACGGATACCACGCCGCCGAATGCACTGCGTTGGGAAACCTTGCAATCTCTGTAATCTTGAAGCTCACAGACATCACCATGACCGCAAACACCACCGCAGTAATGTCCTTGTTGATTCGTCTCAACCACACAAACAGGCCAAGTGCGAATATCGAAATGCCGAGGACGGTAAAAAGCTGGTGGTCGAAGGGACTGTAACCGCCGAAAATTTTATACCATAACACCAACACGGCGTTGAACGGGTAAAACACCTGGACAAACGGATTAGTATAAAACGGAAAACCCGCGGACTCGGAAGGCGACCAGAGCGGCAGGTGAAAATTGGCCAGGCAATCCAGTAAATAAACCTTATACTTGTAATACAATACAATAAAATCGTTGCTTATATTCAAAAACTTCCCGTTTATAGCAAAAATGTACCTGAACAGGTAAATCATCGGCCAGCAGAAAACCAGCAAAGGCAGCGCAACTCGTTTCGCTGCGCGCGCAATTGCCCCTGGCCTGCCATTTTGGCCGGCAGACATTCCCGCTCGCCGCAGCCGTTTGCTGGTTTTCGATTTAACTTTCATTGTTACTCCCGGCAAGCTTCTGCTTTCTTGCGTCGAAAGCATCCTCAAGAAGATGCTCCAGCGTCGGCAAAGGTTTTGCGACCACCGCAATCTGATATGAGAAAATGCTTTTCGAAATCTTTATCAAAAAGCAATTAACCAACAACAGGAATTTCGCCAGCAGTCCATTGCCAACCGCAAGCGGAAACGGCGCGGGAAGCCCTCGTTTTCTTATAACTTCATAGCCGTTTAACTGCAAAGTCCTGACAAGCGATGAAAAAGTAAAGAGGCGCGTGTGGTCCATATCCAGAATGCCGCGCCGCCCGTAATGAAAGCCCGCAAACAGCAAACTGGCACGCAGGGGCAAAAACGCGACATTGCCCGTAGTTATCACCACCGAAGGACAATCATGTGAGAATCTTTTTCGCAATTTCGCCAGCAATCCTTCCGGGGATTTAAGATGCTCGATTATATCCAGCGCCAGTATGTAATCCGCTTTGCCGACGTCGCCGCCAAAGTCGTATTCGTCAATATTGGCTTCCACGCACTTCCATGAATGTTGTCTTACCGTCGGCTGAATCTGACGGTCAATGGACACTGTTTTGCCCCCCTTTTTTGTAAGGGCTTCCGCCATAAACCCGGGGCCGCAGCCGACATCGATGACCGTGGAGCCGTCGCGGACCTGGTCGTAGGCAAACTGGTGCGAGCTTGGGTAGCCGAATTTCGATTTGTATTTGCAGTTGGTTTCCGGCTCATAGTCAAACTTCGGGTGATAATAAATTCCCAGCCGGGTCACACGTGACAATATCGACGAATGCAAAACCCGCACTGCGTACCCCAGGCCGTGCGCGCCGGCGATTTCATTGCCGTAAAAAGTCGGCACCGCGACCTCGACTATGCTTTTGCCCGTGCCTAAAAACTGGATGAGGATGTCCGTGTCAAAATCGAACCCGTTAGAGTTATGCTCGAATGGAACAGACGTAATCGCTTTTGTGCTGTAAGCGCGATACCCGCTGTGAAATTCCGACAGCCGCGACCCGAGTATCCAATTCTGCATCAGGGTAAGAAACTGATTACCAACCCACTTATGCCACGGCATTCCTTCTTTCAGCGCCGCCGACTTGTGAATCATTCGGGAACCCAAAACAGCATCCGCTCCGGTTTCGAGTATCGGCTTTAGCATTTCAGGCAGACATTCAGGGGCATACCTGTTATCGCCGTGCAGCAAAACAATTGTATCAAAGCCCCGCGCGATTGCGTATCGGAATCCTATTTTCTGATTGCCGCCGTACCCCTGACTTCTGGGGTTGTAAAGAACAGTGACTTTGCGATGCGGATGACGCCTTGAATAATCTTCCGCCGCAAAAAAAGTGCGGTCCGGCGACTGATTATCTATTACCAGAACCTCGGCCTCAAACCGGTCATTATCCCACACATCCGCAGGAATACGGCCCAGAACCGATTCAATCAAATTCTCGGCCCTGTAGCAGACGACAAAAATAAGAACCTTTTTGTCTCTGGCCGGCCCGATGTCGTTATTGCTTTTTGTGACCATCGCTTCCAAATGAATTCGACTCCTTGCCAAGCCACTTTATTTTTTTGAACGCTATCAAGCTCATTTTCAGCAAAAGCCACCCGTGCCTGAACCTGCTTATGTTGGTTTCGCCGTATGTTCTTGCGCGATATCCCACAGGCACTTCAATCACCTTGAGGTTTTGCTTGACGGCGCCGAATATGAGGTCGAAATCACCAAATGGATCGAAGTCACCGAAATATGACCGATTGGCCGCGATGATTTCATAATCGCTTTTGCGAATCATTTTTGTTCCGCAAAGCGTGTCCCTGAACCGCTGACCCAGAAGCCAGGAGAACAACGCCCCGAAAAATTTATTGGCCAGCAGATTCAAAAATCGCATCGCTTCTTTTTCCATCGGATATACAAGGCGCGAACCGTTTATGTATTCGCCCTTGCCGTCACGGAGAGCCGCGAAAAATTTCGGCAAATCCTCAGGCGGAGCGGTAAGGTCCGCGTCCTGGATTACAAGCACATCGCCGGTCGCGGCGGCAAAGCCCTTCCTGACCGCGTCCCCTTTGCCGATGCCTTTTCCCTGATGTATCAGCCGGATTTTGCGCTCGGGGTGTTTTTTAATCTGGGTTTCTATCTCCCCGGCCGTGCCGTCCGTACTGGAACCATCCACGAAGATTATCTCGGTTTCTCTGCCCATATCTGGTATTCGTTTTATGGCGTCCTCGATGTTGCCCCGCTCGTTTCTGCAGGGCACTATCACCGATACCGACAAATCCGAATCTGGCTTCGGCTGCGCGGAACGCCTCGCTATAATCAGATTGACCATGTTGAAAACGCGGAAACCCGGCAGCAGCGAAAGAATATAATTGAACAACGCACTAATAAGCCAGATACCTTTGGGAAACAGAACAAAGGAATCAGTGCGAATGACGTCAAAATTGCTGAGGTTAAGCAGGTTGGCAATATCCTGCGGAGGCAGCCAGTTCTGGTGCGGACGAGGTTTGCGAATACCCAGCGAAGAACCCAGCCGCAAGACCCACTCCCAGAGATAATTGTAATATGTAACCACAATTCGCGTGTTGTCATCGGTAAGCGGGTGAATCCGTTCCAGCACTTTCTGAATATCCTGCCAGTCGCCCAGCGAATTGCATATCAGGACATAATCGAATTTCTCATTGAGCTGTAACTCGTGGGGGTCGGCGACTATGAAATTAAAATGCGGGAACCGCTTTTTCGCAAGCGCTATTGCCGATTCATTTCCGTCAACGCCCACGCCGTAAGCAGGCCGCACGGCCGCAAGCAGGTCGCCGCATTCGCAACCTATGTGCAAAACTCTGCTGTTCGGCCGAACGACAAACTTGTATATCCTGTCAAGCCACCCGTAGTAATAGCTGTTGCGCCTGCGCCATTTAAGCAGCAATTCCTCATCCTGCGCAGATGACCAGGCAATATTATTTGTTGATTCGCTCATAACCACACCGTAATAATTTTACTCATCACCGTAACCGTTATTTATCCGAGCTTTCAAGCCGAAAAACGTTAACGTATCCTTTATTTGAGCCAATCTGTGTTACAAACTTGTAAGGCCCGATACTTTGCGGCCTGGCTAAAAACACGATATTCTTATCCAGTCCGAGCTGCTGATAAGCGGTGTGCTGCCCGTGACTATATCCTTCCCTAGTTGCCCAAACAACATACGTTATTCCTTCCTGGCGAAGTTTTCCCACAAGCTCATCAGGGCTGCCTGCCTTGGGGAACCCCACAACATTGGGCGCATTTTTCCCTGCGAACAGCTGCGTGTCGTTCTGATAGACGGCCAGTTTTTCATCCGGCTTGCCGTTGGCCGCAAACCACTCGCCCAGCATTTTGAACTCAATCTCCCGCTTTCCATCGCCAACAAGCCGAACCAGGACAAACTGATTCGACGCGATAACCAGACACAGCATCGAAACCACGCACAGATGCCGGGATATCTGTATCGGGCGTTCAAGAAGTATTCGCGCCGCGATAATTATCCCCGCCACAAGCATTGCGACATAAGGCATTGAAGCCGAATTGGGACTAATAGTTGCTGCCACGCCGAATTGACGGGCAAGATTTACAAACCACAAGCACGCGGCGATAGCCACGCCCATCTTGAGCACCAATGTCGCCTGCCACGGAAGCCGGGCCTTTTGGGTCAAAAAGCCGCCTGCACTCTGCAGTCCGAACCACGCCACCAGTAATGCTATCCAAAAACTAGTCGAGTGAAACCGCGTCAGGGGATACGGATAATAAGCGTGCAGCACAAAATACGGCACGAAAAACAAAAGCAGCATCAGCATTTCCCAGCGGCGCCGGATAACTGAAAATACGCAGCCTGAAACAAGGCCCACGACACAAGTCAACTTGCATAATTTCGAGAGCGTATCTATGAATTCATTGCCGGCGCCCGGATAAGGAACGAAAAGCGGCTGGAACGCTACCTGCCACAATAATCGTGTATGAAGCAATAGGCCGGTCTTGTTGCTTTCCTCGGTGAAACTTTTCGCATATTCCTTCGAGAATAAAATAGTAAAATAATGCGTCGACCCTCCTCTTTGCCATTCAACGGCAGTCAATACCAGCCATATCATAAGCGGCAAAGATGCCAGGGCCGAATAAACAAATGCCCGGATTACGTCCCGGCGGTCTTTTCTATGAATGATGTCCGCGACAAACGCGCCTAAAATCAGAGTAGCGCCCTCATATCGAACCATCGTTGTTATCGACGCGGCAAGATATGCCCAGCGGGACCGGCAGAAAATCAGATACAACGTCAATAGTATGAAAAACAGAAAGGGCGTTTCCATTATCGGCTCAGTCAAATAATAAATCGTCCAGGGATTTATTGAAGCGATTACGGCAAACCAGACGGCGGACCTGCCAATAATTCTTCTGCCGACCAGCCACAGCAAAACCACTGTGAAAGGATGTAAAATTGCGTTTAACAGCCATCCCGCCGTCAGCTCAGGCGGCGAACCCCACGACACATACACAAGGAGGTTTAGCAGAATGCACACAACCGGCGCGAATTTGAAGGTTGAAGGCATATGCAAAGATAACATTTCTTTGCCCACACGGAGGAAATCGGGAAAATCGGAAATGGGGACAGCTGTGTGCCCGAAATACAGAATCGAATGATAAACTCCGAACGTGAACAACACCACGCCCGTCAGAATATCCAGCCGATTCCGGGCCTCGGCCGTAATCAGGTTATCGCGGCCTGTATCCGGCACAGCTCTGGGCTTTTTATTTTTTTTATTTATCACGACTTTTATACAGGGCAATCTTCCTGCGGCAAATGTTGTTTACTTTTTCAGCTTAAAAACGACCTCATCGCCGAATGTCTGTTCAATCTCGTAATGTTCTCTTATGAACTTTCTGAATTTACCCATAATTTCGAATCTGCGGGCCTCATCGTCGCCGAACCTTTCGCGGGTCATCTGGCCCCACTGTTTTTCAAACTCAGCCGTAATCCGCGGGTCATTAGGCAAAAACTGCCCTTTTTGGAAACCCATAAATCCCTGAGGCACGTAAGGCCAAAGCTCAAACATAAACCGGTCCATAGGCAAATGCCGCTTGCGGCTATCAACGATATATTTTGGCATCTCTTTGCTAAAGGCGATGAGAAGACCATCTACTACCTGCTCAAGTTGTTGAGGGGGCCTGGTGTGCATCTCGCTTTCAAAAGCGTTAGCTGAGCTGCTGAACCTCTGTGCCGACAGGTACACACCCGGGACCCAGCCCCAAACGTACATTTTGTCCGAGGGCATGGTTCGGCTGCGTATGTATTCGCCCGCCTGCTCCCAGGGACCCTTGGCTCCAAAACTGCGCCGCTGCGAGATATCATTCCAGCGCTGAACGTAACCGTTTCGCTTTTGCGGATACTTCATTCCCGAATACGGGCTTCTCGGCAGACCGGCAAATATGTGCCAGGACATAATCACCATCAGAACAATACCGGTGATGCCGGTGACAACCCATTTGGTTTTGAATACGGCTTTTGCGAGTTTGTCGCGATACAGCGCGATTAAATAACCGCCCGTCATTGCACCCGATACCGTCAGCGGAAGATAATACTGCTCATACGAAGCCGGACTTATCCAGACAAAAGCCATATCAAGCAGCCACCAGACGGCAAGCAGCGGCAGGAAACGGTCGTAATCCGTTCCGGCGGATGATGACTGCGGCTTGCGAAGCAAACCCAAAATCATTTTGCCGATTCCCGCGATGATTGCACCAAGCGCCAATGAAACCGGCAGACACAGGGCAAGGTAATAGCGCAATACCTTAGGCCACTGCTCAGAAAACGGCATTACATTTCTCATACTTGAGACATAATTGCCGGCCTGTTGGGCCGCAGCGGGCTTTGGCAGCAGTCCCGCAATCGCGTCCCATACAAAATAAAAAGGCAGTGCCGTCTGCACCTTCCAGCCGATTATCCAAATATATAATGGCCCCAGTGACACCGCCGCCCCGCCTAACAGCAGCACAATATCAACGCCGGTCTGCTTCCATGTTCTGTGTTTAAATATCGGCTGGGCAATCACAAAAAGACCCATCGCCCCGATTGCCGATACACCCGTCTCCTTAAAAAGCGGCGCCCACGCGGCGATTGCGCCGGCCAGCAAACTGCACCACCACTTCCCGCCCAATTGCCGCATAATCAGCAAACTTATCGCCATCACCATACACGCTATCATATACTGCTCTTTAACGTTGCCGAACTTGGCGACCAGCGGCGATGACGTATAAATCGCGGCGACGATTACCCCCACGGCCGCCGGCAGCTTGCCGAATATCCTCCGCATCGCGACAAACATCAAAACAAAGGCGACTGCCTGCACAACTGCCTGAATCAGCTTCGGCCCAAATTCACTGAACCCAAACAGCCGGACTCCTAAAATATTGACCAGCAATGTCCCAAGACCGGCGCTGGGCGCTTCCTCAACACCGATTCTCGCGCCATTTAGGATATGCTGCGCAGAATAAACATTGGAGGCGCTGTCGAATGGGTCCGGATAGTTGAACTCAAAATACCGCCCAAGAACAAATGGGATGCCCGCCAGAATGACTATCAGGATAATTAAGAATTTAGAATTGAGAGTTGAGAATTTGGAATTTTGGACTTCGTTTCTTTTCTTCATTCTACATTCTCAATTCTTAATTCATCCGAGGATTTCGCGAATCACGTATGTTGGCCGATTCTGGCTCTCGTGATACGTCCGGACCAGCAGTTCCGCCAGCAGACCCATCAGGATAAACTGTACCGTTGACATAATGAGGACCGCCGACAAAATCAGCAGCGGATTCCTGTTCAGCGGAAGCTCTTGGGCCGAGAGAAACTTCTGATAAAACATAATCAAAACCATAAGTACCGCTCCCAGTGCGCATCCAAGCCCCAGTCCTCCGAATATGTAAATGGGTTTGGTCGAAAATGAGCCGAGGAATTTCACGGTAATCAGGTCGAGCATCACCTTCCAGGTCCGCCCCAGTCCGTATTTGGCGACACCTGCCGTCCTGGGCCTGTGGTTGACCACCATTTCGCAGATGTTCGCCCCGCTCCAGCTCGCCAGCACAGGGATAAACCTGTGCATCTCGCCGTATAATCTTGTTTCCGCCAGTACCTCCCGGCGGTATGCCTTCAGCGTGCAGCCGAAATCGTGCAGTTTCACCCCCGTAATCTTCGCGATAAGCCAGTTGGCCATCCTCGACGGCAACAGCCGGGTAATAGCATTGTCGTGCCTTTTCTTGCGCCAGCCGCTGACCACGTCATACCCCTGGTGCAGTCGTTCTATCATTTGAGGTATGTCCGCCGGGTCGTTCTGCAGGTCGGCATCGATGGCGATGACTATTTGCCCCTGCGAATTGGCAAAGCCGGCACTGAGCGCAGCCGTCTGGCCAAAGTTCTTCCGGAACCGGATAACCTTGACTTTGTCGTCGGCCTTATGCAGCTCAGATAATATCCTGAAGCTGGCGTCCGTGCTGCCGTCGTCTATGAAAACCAACTCGTATTTATACTTGTTACTAAGCGCCTGCGTTAGCTGGTTATATAACGGCTTTATGTTGTCCTGCTCATTCAACAAAGGCACTACTACGGATACTTCAGCCGATTGTCCGCTCATAATCTGCTCCGAACAAAATTAGTCCCGTTAGGGATGGCAACTGCCATTTCGTAAAACCCTGCTATGTTAACAGTTATGCATACACCTGTAAAGTAACGGCCGGTTATCCCGGCGGGGCAAACGTTTGACTTTTCGGCCATTAGGCCCTATCATATCGGGTTGCTTCAATATAGTTATCGGTTGAAAGGTCGTATTTTATGGCAAAAAAAGCGGTTTTGGAACGCAAACCATTTGTGCTGATTATCCGTGACGGCTGGGGATACAACCCCGACCCGAAAGAGGACGCCTATAACGCCGCTAAGGCCTCGAACGTCCCAACCGATAAAATGCTGATGAGCGAATACCCCAACACCCTCATCCATACCTACGGCGAATACGTTGGTTTGCCCGACGGAACAATGGGCAACAGCGAAGTCGGGCATCAGAACATCGGGGCGGGCAGAATCGTCCCGCAGGAATCGGTACGACTCAGCCACGCCATCCGCGACGGGTCGTTTTTCAAAAACGAACAATTCGCAAACTGCGTCAAATTCGTAAAAGAACACAAAGGCAGAATCCATTTTATGGGCCTGTGCAGCGATATCGGCGTTCATTCGCTGCTTGACCATTTATACGGCCTGCTGGAGCTTGCCAAAAGAAACGACCTCAAAGACGTCTTTATCCATGCGTTTACCGATGGCCGGGATTCACCGCCCGACAGCGGCGCCGGCTATCTTGCCGATATTGAGAAAAAAGCCGCCGAAATCGGCGTGGGCAAAATCGCCAGCATTATGGGCAGATTCTACGCGATGGACCGCGACAGCCGATGGGACCGCGTCCAGAAGGCGTACGAATGCCTGCGGGTTGGTAAAGGACTCAGGGCCAAAAGTGCCGCCGAGGCCATGGCCAATAGTTACGCAAAACAGGTTACGGATGAATTCATCGAGCCGACAGCAATTGTCAATGAAGATAATGAGCCGATAGGAACAATATCCGACGGCGACGGCGTGGTGTTCTTCAACTTCCGAGGCGACAGGACACGCGAAATCAGCAGGGCGTTCGTTGTGCCTGATTTCAAGGAATTCCCGCGAAACGTAAAGCCGGATATTTATTTCGTCTGTATGACCGAATACGACGCGACGATTCCTGCGCCGGTGGCGTTTCTCAAACCGCCTAAAATGAAAAACATCCTCGCCGAATATTGGGGCTCGCTGGGACTTAAGGAGTTCCGCTGTGCGGAAACCGAGAAATACGCACACGTGACGTTTTTCTTCAATGACTATACCGAAAAACCGTTCCCGGGTGAGGACAGGCAGATTGTGCCGTCGCCGAGGGTGCGGACTTATGATTTGAAGCCGGAGATGAGCGCGTATGAGGTCGCCGATGTTGTTCTTCAGCGATTAGACACAAACCAGTATGACGCGATGGTAATCAATTTTGCGAATCCCGATATGGTCGGCCATACGGGTATCCTCGAAGCGGCGGTTAAGGCGGCAGAAACGGTTGATGCCTGCGTCGGTAAAATTTTAGCCAAAGTAAAACAGATGGGCGGCGCGGCCATAATAACCGCAGACCATGGCAACTTCGAGAAAATGATAGACGGCACCCCCGACAAGCCGCACACTGCGCACACCGTCGGCGATGTGCCGTTGATTGTTTTTGACGAGAAATATAAGGGCAGAAAGCTTCGCTCCGGCGGTATTCTTGCCGATATCGGGCCGACGCTGCTTGATATGATGGGCTTGCCCAAGCCGGAAGAAATGACCGGAACAAGCTTGATTGAAAAATAATTTTCACCGCCGAGAACGCCGAGGCCGCAAAGAAAGATATAAATAAAACTCTGCGTGCTCTGCGGTCTTCGCGGTAAAAATTGGCGGGAGAAAAATGGGCCGGATAGTAGTTCTTGACCAGAATATGGTGAATATGATAGCCGCCGGCGAGGTAATCGAAAGACCCGCCAGCGTGGTCAAGGAATTGGTCGAGAACAGTATCGACGCCGGCGCAACAAAAATCACCGTCGCCGTGGAGGATGGCGGCAGAAAACTAATCTCGGTAACCGACAACGGCGGCGGAATGGACGCCGAAGACCTGGCGAGCGCATTCGAGCCGCACGCCACAAGTAAAATTAAAACATCGGATGACCTGCGGGCGATATCAACGCTGGGTTTTCGCGGCGAAGCACTGGCAAGTATCGCCTCAATTGCCCAGGTAAAAGCCGTCAGCCGGACAGCGGATGAACTTTCAGGCAACTGTCTCGAAATCGACTGCGGCGACAAAGCAGGATTGATGCCCTGCAGCGCGGACGTCGGCACGACAATCCAAGTGCGTGACATTTTTTACAAGCTGCCCGCCAGAAGAAAATTCCTCAAAAGTGCAAATACCGAAATGACTCATATCGTCGAGCAGTTCATCAGGATTGCTTTGGCTAATACTGATATCGAACTTGCGCTGACGCACAACGGCAAAGAACAATACCAGCTCTTGGCCGGACAGGGTCTTCGCGCGAGAATTGCAGAACTATTCAGTCAGGAGGTCGCGGATAATCTTCTCGAAACCCAAAGCGAGGAAAAAGGCCTGCACATAGCCGCCCTTCTGGGTAAACCGGCAATCGCGACAACAAGCAACCGCCTGCAATATATATTCATCAACGGCAGATTCATACGCGACAAATTCATCTCGCACGCAATCAAGGAGGCATATCGCGGGGCAATCGACCCCAGCAGGTTTCCCGCAGCGTTTATATTTATCAAAATGCCTTACGATGATTATGACGTCAACGTGCACCCGACGAAAATAGAAGTGCGGTTCTTCAACGCCAATCTCGTGCATTCGCAGATTCTTGCCTGTTTGCGGGAAAAATTATTAGCGACTGACCTTGATACGCTCGCAAGCGTCCCGCAGCAATCCGCCCCGCCTATGCGCCGGGATAATAAAGTAGCGGAGGCAATGGAGGAGTTTTTCAGACGGCACCGCCCTTCAGGCCAGCGAGAAATGAGATTTACCGCTGAGCACGCGGAGAACGCAGAGAAAAACTTTAGAATAAACTCCGCGAACTCTGCGGTTTCTGCGGTAAATAGTGCATATACAGAAACGAGCAGACGGTACTTGCAGATTCACGACTGCTTCATTATCGCTGAAAATGACGATGGCTTTGTAATTATCGACCAGCACGCACTGCACGAGCGGATTATGTATGAGCAGCTAAAAAGGCGCGTCCATAACAGCCATCTCGAATCGCAGAAACTTTTAGTGCCGGAAAGCTTAAACCTGACCAAAGAACAATCGGACACGCTTGAAAATAATTCACAGCTTTTTGAAAAACTTGGAATAGAGCTTGTTCCTTTCGGGCCGAAGACCATTGCAATACAGTCGTTTCCCGTCCTGCTGGCAAAAGCGGAGCCGGCGGATTTTCTGCGAGACGTGATTGATATGTTAACAGAAAAAGCCGCAACGCTCGACGCGGACAGTTTATTCGATGAGGTTTTGCATATGGCGGCGTGCAAGGCGGCAATCAAAGCGGGACAAAAACTAACCGATAGCGAAATTGAGCATCTTATCGCAGACAAACAAACCATTGAACAATCCAGCCATTGTCCCCACGGCCGACCGACTGTGATTAAATTCACTTTAAGTGAACTGGAAAAGCAGTTTAAGAGAACCTGATGAAAAAAGAATGGTATGCCCATTTCATATTGTTCTATATACTACCTATATCTGTAGTTCTTCTTTTAGGTCTAATCGCCCCATTAATATGGACTATTACAAAACCCAAACTAACCCCAAACGTAATCCAAAAAGGTTCTGAAAAGATTGTTTCGCTATCACCAAATCTAACCGAGATTGTATTTGCTCTTGGGCTTGGCGATAGAGTTGTCGGCGTTTCAAATAATTGTGACTGGCCCGTTGAAGCAAAGCAAAAGCCGAAGATGGGGACATTCTGGCAGCCGAACACCGAAGTTATTATCACCGCAAAACCTGATTTGGTCGTATGCGAGTCATTCCTTCAGCATAAAGAGGTTGCGGAAACGCTTAAAAGAGCGGGCATAAACACCCTTTCTCTGCGCGTTGAATCAATCGAGGAGCTTTATAACGCCATTTTAAGTATCGGCAACGCCGCCGGCTGTCAGGATAAAGCCGAATCGCTTGCCGCGAAAATAAAAAACGAACTCGACCAAATCCGGACTAAAGCATCCTCCGCAAAAAAAGTAAAGGTCTTGTGGTCAGTGCAGACCGAGCCGATGCGGGTTGTGGGGGTAAAAACATTCGTAAATGAAATAATCGAAATAGCCGGAGGCCAGAACGTTATTGCGCCAACCGGCGACCAGTACCCGTCTGTCGGAACAGAGACAATTATGACCTGCGGCGCAGAGGTGATAATCCAGTCGGCGATGGGGACAGAGGATATTGCAAAACAGCAGGAAACGGCCGAAAAATTCTGGAATAGATTCGCTAATCTGCCCGCAGTAAAAGATAAAAAAGTTTACGTTATAAAAGCCGACACAGTGCTTCGGCTGGGACCACGCCTCCCCGGTGGCGCTATGGCTGTAGCAAAATTGCTTCATCCGGAATTATTTGCGCAGCCCAATGACCCGAATGGGGATAAAATACACAAATGACCGACCTGCTGACGCCAAGACGTTTGATTATCAAAATCGCCCTGTGCCTGGCGGTGCTTATCGTCGTGATGTTTTTATGTTCGCTTGTGGGGACACAAAAAATATCGCTGTCTGCGGTATTTAATGGGTCAGGCAATGAGCCGGGCCAGAATGTCGATTATGACATATACGTCGGCGTCAGAATTCCGCGAATCATTCTCGCCGCTTTAGTAGGAGCGGCGCTTGCTGCCAGCGGGGCCGCTCTTCAGGCAATCCTGCGAAATCCCTTAGCCGAACCATATATCCTCGGCATATCAAGCGGCGCGGCTTTGGGCGTTATGACGGCAACGTTAGCAGGAATAAGCATGTCAATCCTGGGCGGTTCCCCTATGGCGGCGATGGCGTTCTTGTTCGCTATCGGCACCGTCTGGCTGGTCTGGTTCACGGGACATCTCGCGGGCGGTTCAACTGTAACCAGTTTGCTTTTGGCGGGCGTGGTCATCAACGCTTTCTTCTCCGCGGTGATAATGCTGATGACCTCACTGATAGACAGCGAACAATTGCGCTCCACGATTATGTGGCTTATGGGCAGTATCGGCGAAAAAGATTTTTCCACGCTGCTCGCCAGCGCGATATTCATCCTCGCCGGCATCGCGGGATTATTCACAATCAGTCAAAAACTAAACGTCCTGGCGTTCGGCGCCGGTGAGGCGCGGTCGCTCGGCGTCAATCCTCGCAAAATTACTTTGGTCGCATTCGCCCTTGCGTCTTTCATAACCGCCGTCGCCGTCGGTCTGAGCGGGCTGGTTGGTTTTGTCGGATTAGTCGTTCCTCATTCGGTTCGCCTTGTCTTCGGCCCCGACCATCGTCAGTTACTGCCCACAAGCGCATTGCTCGGCGCGGCATTTGTCGTCATCTGTGACACAATCGCTCGGACTATAATCTCGCCAGCTCAGCTTCCGGTGGGCGTGATAACCGCAATCATCGGCGGGCCGGTATTTTTAATCCTGCTTTCGAGATACAGCAAAAAAGTGGGGACTCTGCGATGAGCATTTGCATACAAGTCGAAAATCTTGGTTTTTCTTATGGGCCACAAGCCCAGATACTAAAGAACCTCAGTTTCGAGATTCCCGCCGGCACATTTCTGTCAATTGCAGGCCCTAACGGCGCGGGTAAGACGACACTCCTCAATCTGCTGTCCGGCCTTCTCAAGCCCGCCTCCGGCTTAATCGAAATCGACTCGAAGCCGATAAATTCATATTCTGTCAAACAGCTCGCAAAAAAAATAGCGGTTGTCCGTCAGGAATTTATCCCGGTCTTCGAGTTTTCGGCGGAACAGGTAGTTTCAATGGCCAGAACGCCCTATCTGGGTGCGCTGGCATTTGAGACCGAAGCCGACAGAGAAGCGATTGCCGAGGCGCTCGAAATGACTGATACCGCGCGATTCGCCGAGCGGCCTCTGGGGCATCTCAGCGGCGGTGAACGCCAGCGCATCTTCATTGCACGGGCGCTGGCACAACAAACGCCCATTCTTCTTCTCGATGAGCCGACGAGCTTTCTCGATATGAAGCACCAGGTCGGCATCTACGACCTGCTGAAAAAAATGCAAATAGAAAAACAAAAGACGATTGTGTCGGTAACGCACGACATTAATCTGGCCGCACAATACAGCGATATGATTCTGCTGCTTTCCGCCGACGGCAGTTATACCTTCGGTCCAACTCAGGAAATACTCACAACCGAGCGAATCGAACGCGTCTTTGGCGTCCAGACGTTCTCCGCTCAAACAAGCCAAACAAAATTCTTTTTCCCCTTGGGCAGGTTCACAAAAAACAACCCCTCCTAACCCTGTTCCAACTGCTTCGGACAATCGCAAAATACGAATTGGGCATTACCGGGTCTTATCTGAGCCGCCGTAAATGAAGCGGATTTCGCCGATATTTGGAACAACCGACAGGGGGAATTTCGGGAAAGGTCTGAAGCCGGCGGGCCAATATACGAACAGGGCCTTGCCTATAAGATATTCGCGAGGGACAATGCCCCCGGCGTACATTTTACCGTTGTTCCCCTTGCCCGGCCGTGCCCACCATCTGCCGTCTTCGCTGCGAGGGCTGTTATCTCCCAGCATAAAGAACTGGTCCGCATCGAGCGTCAGCGGATTACCCTCGGTAGCCCTGCCCGGCGCGTTGTTGTTCGGGTTCCTGCCGGTATAGTGAATGTCCCTGAACAATGCCAGGTGCGAAACCGTGATATCGCCCTCGCCGAAAACTCTCGCCTCCGGTTCGATATCCGTTCTTCTCGCCCCGACATCATTAGGCCCGCGACCCAAATCTTTAATCAATTTCTCGTCGCCAAATTCCAGCACCAGTTGGTGGTCAGCATTGGCAAACCTGAACATCCTTTGGCTTTCAACCGTCAGCGGGCCAATCGTTTTAGTCGCCAGCACCTGTTCATTGCCGTCCGCGAGCCGTGATATTGTCATTTGTCCCGCGAAATCAACCCGGCCCGTATATTGTATCCCGTATTTACTCAACAACGCCCCCGCAAGCCCTTCAGGCCGGCTCGAATTGACCCAAAAGCGGACCATCAGGTCACTGCAGTAAGGCATAAATCTGTAATCGATCATCTCATCGTACGCATACGTCGCCCTGAAATCATTGCCACGCGTCGTATCGTAAATAAGCGAATGTTTTTCGCTGGGATTGCCGGTGAGCCGGAAAATCGTCGGGCTGTCGTCCGCCGTAGTCCACTTCGAGCCCTCGTCATTTCTGAATGGCTGCTGCCAAGTATGTCTGTTAAACGCCGGCTCGTCGGGCCGGGCCGGCTGGTAATCATTGTCGTAAATCGGCATCCACAATTCTTCCTGAACCTTCGCCGGCTTTATGCTGATTTGCCCGTTGATATAAACGTCCCCGTCGATTATCTCGACCGTCTCGCCGGGGCGGCCAACCAGCCGTTTTATATAATTCTCCGACGGGTCAAGCGGGTTCTTGAAAACCACCACGTCGAACTGCTTCGGCTCTTCAAACTGATAAATGGTTTTCAGCACCAGTATCCGGTCGCCGCTCGAAGGCGCCATCTTGCCGGCGGTAATCTGAAAATACCCGCAGCTCGGACAGCGGGAATACTCCTCCCTGGGCTGTCCCCTGAGCCGTGCCGGCGCGTAAATGTTTTGTCCGTAGTAGTACTTGTAGCCGCACTCTGTGCATCGCATCGTGTAATGCGCACCCATCAGCGTGTCGGCCATACTGCCCGTCGGGATACGAAACGCCTCCATCACAAACGCGCGAAACACAAACGCCAGCGCAAAGGCCGTTATAAGCCATTCAAATGTGTTGGCTATCTCGGCCGCGCGGCTCCCCGATTTTGTTTCCATATCCTTCGCCATAAATTTTCAGCAGATATCTCCGTTGTCAGAAATCAAGGGGACTATTATGCGGCCAACTCCACGGCAGGTCAACTATAACCGCGCCTCTGTTTCAACAATAACAGCAAATATTCCCGCCCGATATCGGGGCTGCGGCAATTTACTCCACGGGAATAACGTTTGTGCGTCTCGGTATGCTGGTGCCCCTGGCCGGCTTTTCACCCTGGTCCTGCTGTGGGCTGACTCTTGGTGTTGGTGTTCTCCTGCCGCTTTCGCCGCGTGTCGCCGCCTGCTGCTTGCGCTCTTCTCTCAATTCATTGTCAAGTTTGGTAACCAGTTTAGTCAGACGGTTCTGTCTCTTCTTCAATACCAGGTTTATCGCCTCTACGGTATTTGCGTCATTCGTTGCCGCGGCGACTTTTCGCAGAAATCTTAATTCCGCGACAACAACATCGTCCATCGCTTTGGCAAGCTCCGCTTTTTTCTCCAGTTTACCAAGCCACTGGGCATCTTCGCCGCGGGCCTCAATATCGATACGGTCAAGTTCCCGCTTGAACGCATTGAAATCGTTCACGTCGGGGACATTTGTATCGGCCATTACAACAGGGACTGCCGGCGTCGTTTCAACTGTTGCCGGCGCCTGATCCTGCTGCTGTAACTCCGGCGGCGGGGTCTGAACGGGACTGGGCCTGCCCCGCATTCCATCTGGCGCCCGGCTAGGTTCAGTCGCAGCATTTGCGTCCGGCGCACGGCTGGGCGGCGCTGTTACATTATTTGTATCTTGTGCCGGTTTTTTCGTATCAGCCCCCCTCCTCGGCGCCGACTGATTTACGCCACTATCAACCTGCTGGCTTATCTCCATCGTTCCGACTGTCTCCAAAGCCCCCTGCCCATACGCCGTCTGTAAAGCGCAAGGCACGACCAGACAAAGACATAAAATAAAACTTAGTGCCATTTTATGGTTTATCATATTCACAATGTCTTTCATTATATTCCGGCATCTCATATTCTACACCTTTCGTCAGGCCCCCGTCGGGGCAGTAAATACATCTCAGGTTCGTCTTAAATTTCCTCGGTGCTTGTTACGCCGATATGCTGCATAATTCTATCAAATTCTTCGAGCGAATGAAACTCGACAACAATCCTTCCGCATTTTCCGTTTTTGCGCGTCTCAATCGCCACGTTTGTTCCGAGTTCTTTGCTCAACCGGCTTTCGAGGTCCTGTATATGCGCCGGCCTTGTCCTGATTTTTATTTTTTGTGCATCATTTGCGGTCAGGTATTGTCTAACCAGCCGTTCTACCTCTCTTACGCTTAGACGCCCTGCCATCGCCCGGTTGGCAAGTTTTCGCCTCAATTCATCTGTTGGTAACGCCAGTATCGCCCGCGCATGGCCCATTGTCAGTTGACCGTCGATTAACATCTGCTTGATTTCGGTCGGTAAGTCCAGCAGCCGCAAGTAGTTAGCAATCACAGACCTGTCTTCTCCGAGCCGCTGGGCGGCATCGGCCTGCGTCAGCGATAATGTGCTTAAATACCTTTGATATGCATTTGCTCGCTCGATAGGATTCAGGTCCGCCCGATGGATATTTTCCACCAGGGCCAGTTCAAGCATCTCATCATCTTTAACAGGCCTGATAATCGCGGGAACCGTCGCAAGCCCAGCTATCTTGGCCGCCCGCCAACGCCTTTCGCCGGCAACAAGCTGGTAACCAGAACCCATAGGCCTGACAAGTACCGGCTGAATCACGCCATTCGCTTTGATCGACTGCGCCAATTCCGCCAGCTCTTTTTCGTTCCAAAAAGAACGAACTTGATGAGGATTTGCTTCTATTTCATCAACTTTTATTTCCCGAAACGAACCGTGTAACTCTTTATTTGACAAGATGTTAGGGTTGATTTCGGCTATGGGAATAGATAGGGGGGATTCCTGTGGGCTTGTGGTTATAGGACCTAATAACGAGGCCAGCCCCCTGCCGAGATGTCTGGGTTTGTCCGTCTTTTCAATCATTATTTCGCTCCTTCGAAAATAAAAAAATAATCCCGCCACCAAGACACTAAGGCGCGAAGCTTTCTTTTTTTGCTTTTTACTTAAAACCCTTTGTGTCTTTGTGCCTTCGTGGCCAATTGACCCTTTTCGATATTTCGGTGTTTGTAGCAAAAACTCTTCAGTGTTGCCAGACAAAATTGCCTGCCGCGAAAAAATGTTTCACGTGAAACTTTTGCAAGGGGGCCAGGATTGTGCGTCCCAGCAGCCCTGTGAACTTTCAACTCTTTTCTATCGTGGCCTGGATTTCTTAGCTGCCGGAGGAACAACATAGGATTTACCGCGGCAGATAAGGCAGCTTCCGGGTGCAAGGTATGCCTATGTGCTCGGCCCATGAAAGATGGGTATAATCGGCGACACCATCAAAATTCCAGTTATTTCTTCATTGCCGTATATCCGCACAGCACAGAACAACAAGTTGGAAATCGCTGGCTTCACTGGTTACATTTGCTTCTCAAAAGCCCCCTATGTGCCGCATTGTAATAGTTTGAGGCCGTCAAACCAAGGTAGCATAACGCTGCACCCCTTCATCTCTAACCCGATTTCATATCTTACTGCTGATGCGGAACTTGGGTTTCGCCTGCTTGACGGATTTACTTGAATCGAGAGGGCGGTAGCTATTTTGATCGCCATGGCTAATGTGAATGAGCAACACCTCTTCCGTTGAGCCGTGTTTCACGTGAAACATTCCCTAAGATGTCGCCCGCCTCTTTTGTTTTTTAGATTATAAATAGTATTTATGTTAGTTGTACATACACCAATAAACTGTTATCGCTTTTATCGCCCCATAATAATGCCGCTACGGATATTGCGTTGAGCAAAAGGGGCATAGTTGCCATTAACGACCTGTTATGTTTTGAGATTTATTGAGAATCTGCGATTTAGCAGAAGCGCCGCCGGCAGCGGATATTTCTTTTGGCTCAGGCGAATGTTGCTGCCGCGAACACGTAAGTAAAATATACATTATTGCCCCTATAATTACTCTTAATAATATAATTATTAGATGGCGCGCATAAAAGCCGCCGCCGGGATCTTTTTTGAATTTCAGCGAATGGCGTAGATGGGCGTAATAGCCCTTTATAGGCGGTTTATCCCCTGGGAGGTACATCTTTGAGCGGCGTCCCTCCGGCCAATGCAGCAGAATCTTTATGTTCGCCCGCTGGTTTTGAATATCCGGCAAGCAGGGGGTTTTGTCGGATTCGGTTGTCGGCTATAATCTGCCGGCATGCGGGCTGTCATACAAAGAGTAACAAGCGCGACCGTCGAGGTAGATGGGCAAGTCGTCAGCCGGATAGGCAGGGGACTGCTTGTGTATTTAGGTGTCGGAAAAACCGACAGTGATAGCGACGCGGCGTTTATGGCTGAAAAGCTCATCAATCTGAGGATATTCGCGGATGAGGCGGAAAAAATGAGTCGCAGCGTGCTGGATATCGCGGGCCAGATTTTGTTAGTCAGCAATTTCACGCTCCAGGGCGACTGCCGCAAGGGCCGCAGGCCCGGATTCGATGGTGCCGCCGAACCGACAATTGCTGAACGACTGTATGACAAAACGGCCCATTTAATTATTGAGAAGGGTTTAAAGGTCGTAAAGGGCGTTTTTGGCGCAAATATGCAGGTGGCGAGCGTTAACGATGGGCCGGTAACATTTATCCTCGATAGCGCCCGTTCGTTTTAGCAGGCAATTAAATCCTCACGAAAAGCTCTTTTGGGCAAAGTAGGGGGTTGTTATTGTCGAAAGAATTTGGGGTTGCCCGGCGGAATTTAGTTGTGGGCCAGCAAAAGATTCATATAATCTGGCGTCCGACTTTTACGTATAATTCAGCGGGCAGACCTTCATCGGGTGAGCAACGCTGAGCTTGAGTTAACATTGCACGGGCAGATTGGTAAAAAAATGGCAAAGCGAAAAACCACTAAAAGCAATAAAAACGGATTGACGGCGGCAGAGATTGAGAAGTTCAAAGAGCTGCTGCTCGCCAAGCGCCGTGAGCTGCTCGGCAATGTCTCCACTATGGAAAATGAAACTTTCAAGAAGGAGCGAAGCGAATTGTCGAGCATGCCATTCCATATGGCCGACGCCGGTTCAGACAACTTTGAGCAGGAATTCTCGCTGGACCTGATGGACAGCGAAAAAAAGATGCTCAAGGAAATCACCGACGCGCTTGGCCGTATCGGCGAAGGGACATTCGGCGTTTGCGAAGGCAAGGGCGAGTCAATCTCCAAGGCCCGGCTTAACGCAATACCCTGGGCGCGTTACTGCGTCGCCTGCGCAGAACTGAAAGAGAAAGGTCATCAGTTCGGGGGCGGAGCTGAAGAGTCAGGCGAGATTCCGCCTTACGAAGCCGGCACCGAACCGGCTTCCGACGAAGAAAACGAAGACGAGCCGGAAGCCGACAGCGGCAGCGGTTTTGACCACGACAGCGGCCCGGAAGAATAACTATCAGTAACCGGTCTTTGAGATATTCAGCAAACCCCTCTTCCCGCTTCAACCAAACTGTGCATCTTACGCTTTTACGAACGCCGTTTTGGCCTTGGCGTGTTTAATCTCGATGGTCTTTATCTTCGTCTTGTGCGCTTTATCACGCAGCACCGCCGTCGGCTCACTGCCTACCGCACGCAGTTTCGCGTATCTGTTTTCCAGCAGTGTTTCGAGTTTTGTTCGCTTGAGGACGGCGAGCGTTCTGATGATATATTGCTCGACGTTATAAACGGTATCGTGGATGTTTCGATGAGCGCCGCCCAATGGTTCGGCAATCGCCTCATCGACGAGTTTCAGTTTGAGCAGGTCTTTGCTGGTGAGCTTAAGCGCCTCTGCCGCCTCGGGCGCCTGCGAGCCGTCGCGCCATAAAATACCCGCACAACCTTCCGGTGAAATCACCGAATAATACGCGTACTCCAGCATAGCCAGCCGGTCGCCAACGCCTATGCCAAGCGCGCCGCCCGAGCCGCCTTCGCCTATGCAGATACAAATCACAGGCACCGGCAATCGGGACATCTCAAACAGATTGACCGCTATCGCCTGTGCCTGGCCTCGCTCCTCAGCGCCGATTCCAGGATATGCCCCGGGCGTATCAATAAGCGTAACAACGGGTATGCCGAATTTGGCGGCGAATTTCATCTTTGCCATCGCCTTGCGATAACCCTCCGGATTGGCACATCCGAAATTGCACGCCATTTTTTCCTTCAGCCCGCGCCCTTTGTTCTGGCCGACAATCAGGACCTTCTCTCTGCCTATCTGGCCGAACCCCGTAACCATCGCCCGGTCGTCGCCGAAACACCTGTCGCCGTGAAGCTCGCGGAAGTCCTTCACCATCAGGTTAAGGTAATCCGGCAGCAGGGGCCTTTTCGGATGACGGGCGACCTGCACCGTCTGCCAGGCGGTGAGTTGCGAATAGATTTGCTTAAGCTCGGCCACTTGTTCCTGCTGAAGCCGGCGAACCTCCGCAGAATAATCGATACCCTTGATAGAGCTTAGGCGGCGCAGCTCGTCCATCTGGCGGTCAACGTCCGCCACCTTCTGCTCAAAATCGAGGTAATCACCGTCCCCGATTTTTCCGGGATTTTTATCTTGCGCTATCGCCATTCGTTCTTAATCTGTCCTAACTTACAATAAGCACACAAGTGGTGCGATTGTTTATCATTTGATACTATCGAGCGGACACCCATAGTAGCATTAACGCGACCCAAATGAAAGAAAAAAATTGACATTGCGCCCGGCTTGCTATAACTTTTATCAGCAATTGGTATCGCGTCTATTTTCTATAAGGTCTTTATTATGCAGCACTTAAGAAAAATAACGGTCATCGGGTTGGGCTTATTGGGCGGTTCCGTGGGTTTAGCCGTATCGCAGTCGTTAATCGGCGTAAAAACAGCGGGGTTCTCCCACAGGGCAAGCACCCGCGCAAAGGCACGTCGGCTAAAAGTGGTCGATGAGGTCTTCGACGACCTAAAAGCGAGCGTCAAAGACGCTGATTTAGTCATCCTCGCAACCCCGATAGGCAATTTCGAGGAGACGTTTCGCCAAATCGCCGATGCACTTGCCCCGGGCTGCATCATTACAGACGTCGGCTCAACAAAAATAATGCCTCATCGCTGGGCCGCAAAATGCCTGCCAAAAAATGTCCACTACGTCGGCTCGCATCCAATCGCCGGCTCAGAACAAAGAGGCGTCGAGTTTTGCAGAGATGACCTTTTCTATCACGCGCTGTGCATCCTCACCACAGTAAAAGATACCGACAAACGTTCGCTGCGAATCGTGAAAGATTTCTGGTCCGCGCTGGGCTGTTTCGTTAAGATAATGACGCCCGCCATTCACGACCGCATCTTCGCCAACGTCAGCCACTTGCCGCACATTACCGCCGCCGCATTAGTCAATGCCAGTAACGCGGAAGAATTGAAATTCGCGGGCAAGGGCTTTATGGATAGTTCCCGTATCGCCTCCGGCCCCGCAAATATCTGGGCCGATGTCCTGATGACCAACGTTCAAAATACCGTTCGCGGAATTGACCGATTGGTCGCTGAACTTACAAAACTCAAAAAAGCAATCCGCGCAGGCGACAGAAAAAGGATTGAGAAACTGCTTGAGGCCGCAAGAGAAAAACGTAGTGACCTCATAAAATACAAAATGAACAGGAAGGAATTAATCTGATAAAGCATAATAAATAAAAGTAAATTTCCAAATCGATATTTGGATTAAAGACCATCCTAAGGACTAAATATATGAGCTTTAGAAAATGGACTTTGTTAATAGCAATAATTATTTTTATATTGATACTTCGAGGTTGTGGCCCAGACAGAATACTTCCTGACAGAGTGATTAATTTTACCGATTCCAATACGAATAAAATAATATCATCTGTTCTAGTAATCCCACGTTATGAAGTCTTTTGGGGTATGAGAAACATAGAAGGCGGCGGCTCACCTGTTAATTATGTTTTATTATCTAACCCCTTTATATATCACTCCGATGGTTCACGCATCGCAATTAAACAACCGAGATCGCGACCTGCTCTTTTTATATGTTGTTTTGCAGGCAAAGGTATAAATACTTCGGGGCTTATTTGTATTGCAAAAGGTTATAAACCAATCTTTATCAACGGAGATCATTTATATTCAGGAAATATCAATAGTCGATTAATGCCTCTTAATGAAAAGGAATCTAAGGAACAATTAGACCATATATCTAATGGATTGCGCGAAAAAAACTTTGAGGTTCTATTAGATGAAAAATACGAAATGTTTTTGAAAAAATATGATTCTCAAGCTTACAAAAGCTGTGCTTTTAAACATAACTTTAGTAAAAAAAACATAAAAATGATTAATGATTTCTTTGGAATAGATGCAAACGCGAAATAAATAGTCGATAGGGTGGGGCTTTATCTGCCGCAGGCGGATTGCCTTCCGAATCGAGAAAACAATTACCATACAAAACCGCGAAATCAGCATTATTGTATGGTAACTGCTTGAAATTAGTTACCATACACAATAGAAGCCATCCGAACTTACACATAATACTTGACGCTATCCCAAACGCTACATTTCTTGACGCCACAATCGCTCCACCGTATAATTCGCTGAACGATTCGCCGCAGAAACCGTAGAACTATTTTTTCTCTGTGCCCTCTGTGTTCTCTGTGGCTAAAAACTCTGTGGCTTTTGAGGTTATCTATGAAACAATGGCGAATTGAGGTATGCAACAAGGCGGGTTTCCCCGACGTGCAGGGAGCCAGCGTTCTTACGGATATAAAAGAATTCGGGATAAACGTCGTCGAGGCGGTGCAGTTCGCCCGCGTTTACTTAATAGAGGCGGATTTCGACAAGAATTTCGCCGACCGGCTTGCGAAAGAGCTTTTGGCAGACCCCGTCTGCGAAGAGTATTACATAGGCAGAAGCGGCGCACCTGCGGGACTGGCAAAAGCGACGCTTGTTGAAGTGCATCTCAAAAGCGGCGTTACCGACCCCGTCGCCCAATCCGTAACCAGCGCAATGAACGATATGGGCGTAAAACCCGGCAGTGTCCGCACCGCCAGAAAATATGTCCTGCTCGGAGAATTGAACGGCAAGCAAATCGATACAATCGCCAGAAAAATTCTGGCCAACGATTGTATCGAGGTCTGCGTTGTCGGCAACGACGCCGAACCGCCAAGCCCGCACATAAAACCATACGAGCTGAATTTAGTCCACCTTCCGATACGAGACCTTGATGAGCAGGGACTGGTTAATCTCAGCAAGCAAAAAGACCTGTTCCTCAACGCCGTGGAAATGAAAACGATTCAGGATTACTTCAAACGAATCGATAGAGAACCCACGGATATAGAGCTTGAAGCAATCGCGCAGACCTGGAGCGAACACTGCGTCCATAAGACAATGAAAAGCAAAGTCGATATGGACCTTGACGGCCAGCACATCCAGTTCAATAACCTGCTCAAGGAAACCGTCTTCAAAGCAACAAAAGATTTGAACAAACCCTGGTGCATAAGCGTTTTCGCCGATAACGCAGGCGTAATCGATTTCGACGACGAGTCAGCGGTTTGCTTCAAGGTCGAAACGCACAATCACCCATCCGCACTCGACCCATACGGCGGAGCAGCCACAGGCATAGGCGGCGTCATACGCGACCCGATGGGTACAGGAATGGGCGCAAGGCCAATCGCCAACACAGATATTTTCTGCTTCGGCGACCCGAATATGAAGCTCGAAGATGTCCCCAAGGGCGTCCTGCATCCGAGACGAATTATGAAGGGCGTCGTATCAGGCGTCCGCGACTACGGCAACAGAATGGGCATCCCCACCGTCAACGGCGCAATCTATTTCGACGACAGGTACATCGCCAATCCGCTCGTCTTCTGCGGCAACATCGGCATAATGGATAAAAATAAATGCTTCAAGCACCAGCAGGCGGGAAATCTTGTTATCGTCGTCGGCGGCAGAACAGGCAGAGACGGCATTCACGGCGCAACTTTCTCATCGGGCGAAATGACCCACGAACACGAAACTATCTTCTCTCACGCCGTACAAATCGGCAACGCCATAACCGAAAAGAAAATGTTAGACGTGCTCGTGCAGGCCAACGAACAGGGCCTGTATGAAGCAATCACCGATTGCGGAGCAGGGGGGCTGTCCAGCGCAGTAGGCGAAATGGGTCAGGACCTCGGTGCGGAAGTTGACCTCGACAAAGTCCCGCTCAAATACGCCGGGTTAAATTACACCGAAATCTGGATTAGCGAGGCGCAGGAACGAATGGTCATCGCAGTAAAGCCGGAGAACCTCGACGCGATAATGAAAATCTTCGCCGACGAAAACGTCGAGGCCACCGTAATCGGCACATTCACAGGCGACAAAAAACTCAAACTCCGCTACAAAGGAACTCTTGTTGGCGAACTCGATATGGAATTCCTCCACGATGGTGTCCCAAAATATTCCAGAAAGGCAGTGTGGCACGGGCTTCCAGCCCGTGAAACCACGGCCAGGATGGCCGTGCCACAGGAAAAAACCAATTACAATGACGAACTTCTCGCGATTCTCGGCTCTTACAACGTCGCAAGCAAGGAATGGGTAATTCGTCAGTATGACCACGAGGTGCAGGGCGCATCGGTCATCAAGCCGTTAACAGGCGTCACCAACGACGGCCCCGGCGACGCGGCGGTCATAAGACCAAAATATAATTCCGACCGCGGTGTCGCGATAAGCTGCGGGATGAATCCCTGCTATGGGGACATCGACCCGTATTGGATGGCGCTTTCCGGAATAGACGAGGCAATCCGAAATCTCGTCTGCGTCGGCGCAAAAACCGACCGCATCGCGCTGTTGGATAATTTCTGCTGGGGCGACTGCACAAAACCGGAAACGCTCGGCACATTAGTTCGCGCCGCCCAGGCCTGCTACGACGGGGCAATGGCTTTCGATGCGCCGTTCATCTCAGGCAAGGACTCACTCAACAACGAATTCCGGCGCGACGACGGCACACGAATCTCTGTCCCAGCGACACTGCTGGTCAGCGCGATATCCTTAGTCGATGATGTCGGCAAGTGCGTAACAATGGACGCCAAAAGAGCAGGAAATATGCTTTTCGTAGTAGGCCAGACAAAAGATGAACTTGGGGGTTCTCAGTATGAGAATTTGTCGAGGACAGAAGACAGAGGACAGAGGACAGAGGGTGAATATCTGTCATCCGTCGTCCGTCATCCGTCATCTGTTCCACGGGTTGACCTCAAAATGGCGCCTAAGATGGCCCGCAAAGTAGCTGAGGCGATAGCAAATGGTCTGGTCGTCAGTTGCCATGATTGCTCCGAAGGGGGCTTGGCAGTAGCGCTGGCAGAGATGGCGTTTGCGGGCGGACTGGGTATCGAAGCTGACTTACGAGGACTGCCAAAAGCCAAAGATTGCGACCGAACCGATGCCCAGTTATTCAGTGAATCGAACTCGCGATATATAGTTGAGGTCGAGCCGAAAAACTATAACTCCTTTGCCAGGCAGATGTCAAATCTGCCTTTCGGGCAAATCGCAAAGGTAACTGGCGCCCAATCGCTGATAATAAGAGACCAAAACGGTAAAAAAGTTGTTAACGCTGAAATTAATTCGCTCAAACAGGCCTGGCAAAAAACATTCGATTGGTAACCCTTCTCACACGCAAAAAAACGGAAAAAGATTCCCACTGGCATTTCTTTTTCTCTCCTTGACTCGTTTATCCATTTTATCTATATTACCAAACCCCTTATTACAGGACGCACAAAACGGCAAGCCGGTACCGAACAAACGCTGGCATCGCCAAGTATAAAAAGGCGATTGTTTAAGGAATCCCCAGCTAATCGGGGGCGTAGTGTCACGGAGGTCATCTCGGCTCAAGATGAGCACACGCAATACTCCGCTTTTGCCCTGAATTATTGGGGCGAAATGCGAGCGTAACTCTTTTTAAAATAAGGCGTTAGGACTATGCACCGTTTTTTGCTGGCTCAGGTTTCCATAGAATGCTTGAGGAGCGGCTTTTTGTAAGCCAAAACGAATCCGTAACTCCATTGAATCGGGGCAAAACAGGTAAAGCTGCTTATGCCCTAAGCCGATAAATTTAGGGATATGAAGAAAATAAAGACAGCCTCTATGGTCGTTTTCCTGCTTGTGCTGAGTATTTGCGCAGTCGGTTGCGGCGATAAGTTCTGGGACCCCACCCAGGTAGGCAGGTTCAAGCCCGTTCCGGCTGTGAATATCATACTTGATTCGTTAGGCGTGGCGGAAGAAACGCCCGCAGCCTGGGAAAGCGGCGAGGAACCAAAACCTGCCGATGTTGTCGCCTATGATACCGACTATGTATTTGGCCCAGGCGATACTGTTATCATAACCATCTTCGAGTTGTTTCAGGAAGGACAGCAATACGCAAACCGGTTTGTCGTCACCGAAACCGGGAAGCTCTCGATTCCAGACGTCGGCGTGGTGAACGCGGCAGGACTGACTGAGTCGCAGCTTGAAGAGGAAATTAAGCAAATCCTTACACCCAACATTCTCAAAGAACCATCGGTAGGTGTAGCCCTGGAAACCTCGCAAAGCCGGATGTTTTCAATCCTGGGCAATGGCATTTTGAGGCCGGGCAGATATAATATACCCCGTTATGATTATCGGCTGACGGATGCACTGGCCATCGGGGGTGGTATAAGCCAGTTCAACATAAGCTACATATACGTTTCCAGACCGATTACGGGGGAAGAAACACCGGCTGAAAAAACTGCACCTTCGGCCGAGACCCCAAAAACAACTACCGAGAACGCCGTTCCCGAAAACAAACCGATTCCCGAAAACAAGCCACAAGATGAAATGCTGGATGTAATCGCTCCAATGGCGAAACGCGGGCGAGGAGCTGGCAGTGATATAGTTATCGCTTCAACGGAAATGGCCACGGCGGATGAGCTTGCTGAAGCCGCATTGCCGGAAAAACTGCAATCTGCTGATTCGTCATCCGCCTCCCCGACATCCGATACCCATCTCTCGACATCAAATTCCGGCGCACCGGACGAGAGCCAGGCGCCGAGCAATGTCGCTAAAGAGGGCCGGATTGAGTGGATATTCCAGGATGGCCGCTGGATTCCGGTCCAGATAGGCGAGCCAAAACCAACCCAGGAACCGGTTGAACAACCCAAACAGCCACAAATCGCCAAAGAACCGGCTTTAACCGGCTGGGACCAAATCGGCGCCGGGGGTTCACAAAGGCGAGTCATAAAGATTCCAGCAGACAAACTCCTCGGCGGCGACCCGCGATACAACATCGTACTCAGATCGGGCGATAATATTCACGTGCCGGTTGATATTATCGGTGAATTCTGTATTATGGGCAACGTAAACGGCCAGGGGTTTATTAACATAACGGGCCGGCCTATGACGCTGAAGATGGCGATAGCCGCGGCGGGCGGCCTGGGACAACTGGCGTGGCCGAAAAATTGTGAGGTCGTCAGAAGAATCGGCAAGAAACGCGAAGAAATCGTGATGGTGGACCTGGACAAAATCGCAATGGGCGAACAGCCCGATTTCTTTATCAAGCCAAACGACTTAATCAATGTCGGGACGCACCCGACGGCCAGATGGCGCGCGGTGCTGCGAAATGCGTTCCGGGCGACTTACGGCTTCGGGATGATTTATGACCGCAACTTTGCCGACCGCGATTTCGGAACGGCCAGGCCGTTCGATGCCTTCAATATTTTTTAGTGTAATTGCCTCGTAGTATTCGTAGTGCGTATATAGTACTGCATGCTGCGACAATTTACGCAGGACGCACAATACAGGATGAACCCGGATTATGACGGATAATATTATTACATCCACAACCGAGCCGCAGGAAACTGCATCGGCGCCAAAACAACTGTGGCGACAACTCGGGACGCACGCGTATATCCGGATTGTGATAATAGGAACGCTGCTTTACTGCCTGTTTCGCAAAGAAGCAGGAGGCATCGTTCAACAGTGGGTGACCGACCCCAGTTGGTCCCACGGTTTTCTCATACCGCTTTTCAGCTTATACTTTCTGAATCAGTCCAAACAGGAAATCCTCAACACCCGAACCAAACCAAATTACTTGGGGCTGCTTCTGCTGGTGAGCGTAATCCTTTTCTACGTTTTTAATACAATCAGCCCGGCGGGATATGGATACTTCAGACAGATATCAGCAGTTGGTGCTCTTGGTGGAGTAGTATTGTTTCTTGGCGGCTGGTCTTTACTAAAATACACGTGGCTTCCCGTTACATACCTGCTGTTTGCTATTCCGCTGCCTGACGAACTATTGAGAAGCGCCACCATACCCATGCGTTTATGGGCAGCAGGGGCCTCAACTATAGTACTCAATATGTTCCCAAATCTGGACGCGACAGCCAACGGCGTCATAATAGAAATCATATACAAAGGCAAGGCCATGGAGCCGCCTCTCGATGTGGCTGAGGCATGCAGCGGTATGCGGCTGCTGATGACGTTTTTCGCTTTGGGCGTTGCAATGGCGTACCTGCATTACAGGCCGACGTGGCAGCGGCTCGTGCTGCTGGGCAGCACCGTCCCAATAGCGATTCTCTGCAATATCGTCAGAGTAACCATAACCGGTTTTATTTATGTGCTTGGTGACCCTCAATACGCTCAGGGAATTTATCACGACCTGCTGGGAATGGCTATGCTGCCGCTGGCATTCGGGCTTTATGGGGGAATCGCCTGGTTTATGTCGAACCTGTTTGTCGATAGCGATGAGGACAAAGTTTCAGATGTCATAGTCAGGCGCAAATAAAACATAAAGGCCTAAAATCAAAAAGTGAACTGAAATAATGACAACGCCTAAGAATATAACCGAGACCATTAAAACCAACTATATGCAGCCGGCTTTTCTTATATGCGTCGGCCTGCTGGCGATAACCGCTGGCGGAATGTCCGTGGCAATAAAAGCCGCGGGGATATATACGAAGAAAGAACCGCTGCTCTTAAAAAAACCGCTCAGCGACCTGGACAAATCCAATCTCGCCTCATACAAAGTGGTCGCAAAATCAAAAATCGAGAACCAGGATATTATTAACACCCTGGGCACAGAAGATTACATTCAGTGGACATTGGAAGACACAAGCGTACCTGCGGAAAGCAAGACTCGGCTTTGTACGCTCTTCATTACTTACTATTCGCTGCCGGACATAGTGCCGCACAGGCCCGAAGAATGTTATATCGGGGGGGGCCTGCAGGGAATAAAATTCGAAACGATTACGCTCAATGCCATACAAGGCCTCTATGAGCGGCAAATAAAAACGCGATACCTGGTGTTTGCCGACACAAAATCGAATGCATCGCTCAGCGAAGCATCGTCTTTCCCGATTCTATATACTTTCAACGCCAATGGTAAATACGGAGACAGGGATGATGTCCGAAAAGCACTGAACAAGAATTTATTCGGCAAATTCTCTTATTTTTCAAAGGTCGAATGGAAATTCTTCAATCGCGCCCCCGGACAGATAAGCTATCCGAACAAACAGGAAGCACTGGCGGCGAGCGAAAAACTACTGGCGGTTATTTTGCCAGTCCTTGAAAAAGAATACTGGCCTAGCGGAAATTGGTAAAAAACGGGCCGGCTTATCAGGTGATAATGCCGCCTCAGAAATATAAGGAGTAAAAATAAATGGCAAAAAAACGATTAAACAGAAAATTGGCGCTGATTGGTTTCATTGTGTTCGTGTTTGTGGCTATAGTGGCCATAGTAGGGCTTTTACGTCTAAGCAGAGACCCTTATAAATTCATAAAAGACGGCGATACAGCCGTCGAATCGGCCCGCCAGACGACGGACAAAGAACAACGTAAAGAGATTTATAAAGAAGCCGAACGAAATTATAAAAAGGCCTACGGGCGCTCTAAAACCGACGAGCTAAAGGTCGAAACGCTTTATCGCCTCGCGGATATTTATATAGACACCGGCGACTGGCGGAGCGTGCTTGGAAGCTGGAACCAGATTGTGCGTCTCGATTCCAAGGACATAAAGGCAAGGTATAGCCGACTTAAATATTTTTACACAATCGCACAGATAGTGTCCGGCCCGATTTGGCAGGAGGTAGCGACACAGACTTCGGAGTTTATAGAAATTATAGAAAAACCCGGCGCTGCATCCGAACTTGCCACAGCGGATACCTCAAAGTGGGAAGTTGACGCGCTCAAACAACCCGGAGAGACGGCACATAAATTAGGACCTTACCTGCACATAATACAGGGAAGGGCCAAACTCGAGATTGCTCAACTCGGAATGGTAACTAACAAGGAGGAGACACTCAAGCAGGCCGTTGCCGACCTTGAGATAGTCAAACAACTTGAGCCGACAAACGAGGATGTGTATCAATATCTTGCACAAGCGGCGGCATTCAGAGGCGAAATGGGAGCATCAAAAGGGAACATGGATGCGAAAATCAGAGGTCAGGAGGAAGCTATAGAGCTGCTCAAGGAAGGGGTTAAGGCAACAAACGACGGGGTAAAAGCCAATATAAATCTTCTCGATATGAAGCACAATTTCAGCTTTGCTCAGACCAATCTTGTGCCATCCGGCCAGCAAAAAGAGCTTCTGGCAATGGAACCGGAGTATCTGTCGCTTGCTGCTAAATTCGGTTCAAACGCCGAAGCGATTTCAGCGCTCGCCAGCTTCTACGCGGACTTCCGTCTTGGCCCGACTTATCTCGACAAAGCAATCGAGTCAATCGAGAAAGCAATCTCGCTCGATAAAAATGACGTGGGTTACGCGGTAACTGCTGCAAGTTTGTACTCAAGGAGGTTCAATATACGCAAACAAAACGCAGATTTGAACAAGACGATTGAGATTGCGAAAAACGCGCTTTTGCTGCCCGATGCCCAGGAGACAACCGGCCCGCGGTCAGCAGTGGCACGGGCAAATCAAACCCGGCTACATACCATACTCGCCGGCAGTTATATCGACCAGATACTGAATTCAACAACGCCGCTGGGGGAATCGGAAGGGCAACAATTGCTGGCTAATGCTCAAGAGGAGGTTCAGCGGCTTGAGCAGCTTTATGGCAGCGGTGATGACCCGCAGGTAATTAAATGGCAGGGTTTGGCTGAGCTTGCCTCCGCCAAACTCGGAAATGGCGACGCCGGGCCTGCTGTACGAAAGCTGTACAAAATTTATACACAGCTAAAGGTATCGGCTCGCCCGGACACGCGCCTCTCATATCGGCTCGCAAAAATCTTTGCCAACGGCACCGAGAGCGGCGCGGTTGGCCAGTTTCTCATAGACGCGATACAAAACGGAATAGAGGCGTCACAGCCGGAAGCACGATTGGACTATACCGAGCTTCTTCTCAAGGCAATGATGTGGAAGATGGCTCTTGCGCACATTGACCTGTTTGAGGAAAGGTATGGAGTTACAGACAGAAGCCGAATATTGCGTATTCGTGCACATATAATCGCCAGAGAATTTGCGGATGCGGAGCGATACCTGGAACAAATCTCACAGCAAGACCCATCCTGGAGAACGCTTAAGATGGCTATCCTGGCAATCAAGGGGCAGCAACTACGCACAATGATCAGCCGCCGAGACGAAAAAACGCAAACCAGCACGGTTCTGATGAATGTGCTTGCCCAAAAACCATCGGCGGAAGCAGTTGACCAGCGTTCAACTGAACAGCTTATCGCAGAAATGAAAAGCAACCTGTCGACCTTTACTGAATACATGGATAAGCTGTCTTCGGAGGATTTGAATTCTCTGGACGTTACCGCAATCGCATCGATGTGCGAAGACGCGATAACAATCGGGCAACTCGACCAGGCAAATCTGATAGTGGACAAATTGCTGAAATACCAGCCGGATAATACGACTATGCTGTATTACAAACGGCTTCTCGCCGAACCAGAACCCGCAAAGATATCCCCTGAAAAAAGCAGACAAATTAGAGAGGACATCCTGACCGGGATGGCCGACCCTGTCAGACGAGCTACATCTCTTGGTATCTTCTACCAGACGAACGCCGACTCCAACAAAGCAGCGGAGCAATTTAAAAAACTGGTCTCTCCGCCAGTCGGCACCGGGGAGCTTCAAGCAGATGATGTGTCACGGCGCCGAGCAGCGGGGTATCTGTTTGATATTGCCCTGGAAAAAAAGAACTGGGAGATTGTCGATAAAATTGTCCAAACAGCCAAGCAGGAAAACTACGACGACTGCTCAGGAGACTTTTTTGCCGCGAGGGTCGCCCTTGCGAAGGAGCAGTATGAAACTGCGCTGGCAAGCATAGACAGCGCCCTGTCGCAAAGACCTGTTTTCGGATACGGTTATCTGCTGCGGTCCCGCATCGACGTTGCGCTCGGCAATGACGCGGTCGCACTGACCGATATACGCACGGCATCAAGCACTAATCCTTTTGATAGGGCCATCGCCAGAGAACTGGCCAGTCGACTGTACATTCGCAACAAAAACCTCGGCACAAATGTTTCGTCCTCACAACTGGCCGAAACCAAGGGTGCGTTGGACTGGGCGATGTCACTTAATCCAGGCGACGTGCAGTTGATGAGCTTCTATGCAGAATACATCAGCGAAAACGACCCGAGTCGTGCGCTGGCGCTGCGGCAGAGCTTGCAGGAAAATATGCCGAGTATGCAGAATGCGCTGCTACTTGCCCGGCTTGCCACGCGGCTTGGTCTGGACAGCACCGACGCACAACGTCGGCAGGCGTTGCTTGCAATGGCAGCCTCGGCTCTGGACCAGGCGAAAAGTTATGACCCGCAAAATCCCGCTGTGCTCGAAAGTTACGCGGAATACTATCGACAGACAGGCCAGCAGGACAAGGCGGAGAAATTGCTGAAAGAAACACAAAACTCTCAGTTGTTGTGGCGACATTACATAAAAACGGGACGATATGATGATGCCAAGAAGGCCCTCGAACAGATCTATCAGGCCAATCCGAAGGATGTAAGCACATTAAAGGGTTTGTTGTTCCTTGCAGAAACGGCAGGCGACAAAACCGCTGTGACAAAATACGGTGAACAGCTGTTATCCGCCGAAGAAACGGCCGAAAATCATCTTTTGCTGGTGCAGACATATCTAAACTTAGGGCTGGTCAAGGAAGCTGAACAAAAACTGGCGAGTTTCAGGGAAAAGCATCCAAATGACGGTAAAGGAATGCTGCTGAGCGCCTGGCTTTTTATGAAACAGGGGCAGTTGAAAGAGGCGCTTGAGTTGACAAACAAGCGACTTGAAAGCGACCAGAGCGACGCGATCGCCTGGCAGCTGCGGGGACAGATAAACGGTATGATGGCGGATTACGACCAGGCAATAATGGACCTCAGACAAAGCAAAACCCTGTCCGACGCAGCATCAACTCGCATTGCACTTGCAAAAACTTACCTTAGGGTGGGACGCATCGAGGACGCTACCATTGAACTTAAAAGTGTCATCGAGGACCCGCAGGCGCCGGATGAAGCGAGGGCAATGCTCGAACAAATCTACTCGCGCGCCGATCAGAAAGAGGCCCTTGATGATTTCTATACGAAAACTCTGAAACAACTGCCTGACAACATTTACTGGTATAAGCACGCTGCCGGATTCGCTGGCGGAGCCGGCGATTTTGCCAAGGCAGAACAGTTATATAGTACTGCGCTGCAAAAAAGCATCGAACAAGGGCGGGCAGATGGTGACGCTCTTGGAGGATACCTTCGGGCGATTATGGCTGTCGGTAAAATGGATAAGCTGTTCGAAGAGGCCGGTAAATACGTCGATGGAAACCTCGCTCCAATCGCATATTTAAAAATGGCAGAGGGCAAGATGAAACTCGGCGACCGTGCCACTGCGATCCAATATTGCAAAAAAGCGGTTGATAAGGCTGGCGACAACGATATGTTAGCAATACAAATGCTGCAGAAAACCTACGAGCTGCTTGGAGAGCAAGAGACAGAACAATTGTGCAAACAAAAACTCGAAGCCCAGCCGGAATCGCTCACGGCAAACTTGACTATGTATAACCTGTGCCATATCAAAGGCGATTATAGCAAGGCGCTGGAGTATCTTGAGAAATGCTTAAAGACAACCAGCCCGGACCAGCCACAATGGCTCAATTACACAATGCAAAAGGCAGAGGTGTTGGTACTGGCTTTCAGCAAAACATCCGATAATAAATACCTTAAAGATGCTATGGGTGTCTACGAAAGTCTGCTGGCAAAAATGCCGAATAACACCGGTATCCTGAACAATATCGCGTACATACTTGCTGATAACAATCAGGACCTTGACAAGGCGCTCGAATATGCTAAGCGGGCTCATGAGATGCAACCAGACAACCCGGAGTACCTCGATACTTATGCCTTCGTGTTTTATAAGAAAGGTAAGTATTCTGAGGCGGTGCAGTTCGAACAGGCAGCAATACAGCAGTATGAGACACGACGGGCGTCGCCGCCTGTAGAGGCTTATGAGCACTTAGCACAAGCTCACGAACAACTCGGCGAGTTGTCACAGGCGCGTGCGGCTTACCAGCAGGCGCTGGAGGCCGGCGGGGAAAACATACAGAAGCCGGTCAAAGAACGAATAAACGCTGCAATCGAGCGGCTCGGAAAAGGCAAGGGTGATGAAAAAAAGGGGCAATAATGCCAACGTTGCCAGACAGATGTCAGCGATAACCCGCCCCGACGGGTTGATTATTGGAATCGACTAACAAATGACAGAAGCAGGACAAAAACCGGTGATGGCTGAACCCAGGGTTATGGCCCCGAGGCCGGCTATGGCTGCACGCGGGACCGCCGTCGGAATAACGCCGCGAGAGATTATCGCCATACTGCGCCGACACTGGCTTATGATTGTCTTGCTGACAATATTAGGCCTCGGCGGCGGCGGCGTGGGCTGGTTTTTGTTTTCAATATACGGGCCAAAATACACGGCGCAAACTTTCATCAAGGTGCTTCCGCCTGTCGAGAAAGACCCCACCACAATACAATCCTCTCCTGTATCGCAAGATATTCAGTATGGCAATCGACTGTCGCTGGCTATGAGATTGACAAGCCAGGGTATGTTCCAGCAGTTGATCGACAGAGATAAAATCCAACAGACCAAATGGTTTAAGGGATTCGGCGATATAAAGGATGTCCGTATAAGGAAAGCCGTCAAAAATTTAAAGAAACGCTTCGGTGCCAGCCCACAAAGAGACGGCGATTCAATTATCGTTTCGATGACCTGTAGCAGCAAAGAAGAATCAGCGATAATAGTCAATGAAATGGCCTCTTTGTTTGTCAATAGCCAGGGAGGAACAAAGCGAAAAGAGGTGGCGGAAAAATTAGCCCGGCTCGATGACCAGCAGGTTCGCGTTCAACGGGATTTGGATTCGGCGGAACGTGCGCTTGACGATATCAGACGAAGATACGGGTTTACCGATCTTGAAGAACACTCGTTTCAGTCAATAATCGAACAGAGACTCGATGACCTGGATAAGCAAGGGAACACTCTTGCGCTGGACATCAGCCAGACGCGAGCCAGTATCGAAACTTTTGCGGCACAAGCACAAGGACCTGTCCAGGTGCAGGTGGAGCGGGAGGTGGAAAGGGACTCGGTGATGCTTTCGTTGGCGCAGCAGCTGGCCTTTCAGGAATCGTCGCTTGCAGGCGCACTTGCAAGATTCGGCGAAGACCACCGGGTTGTCCGGCAACTCAGAGAGTATATCGATTCCATACAGCAGGAACGGTTCCGGCGGAAAGCGATCATTGCCGAACAAACCAGGCAATCAAACCTGAGAAACGCTCAGGATCAGCTTTCAACACTGGAGAGAAGGCTCGCGCAGTATGAGCAGTTGCGCGAGGCAGCCGCAAAACAAAAAGAGGAGATGGATCTGGCAAAAACTCAATTCGCAAAGGGAGTAAAAATAAGAGATGAACGAAGAACGATGCTCGATTCGATTAAAGAGCAAACTGAAAAACTTAAGATAATGTACGACGACCCTGAAACGCCGAAAGTCCAATTGACGGATCTCGCCCCTGAGCCGCTCGAAGCCAGCTTCCCGAAATGGCAAGTTTTTTTCCCTGGCGGAACGTTCCTGGGGCTGCTATTGGGCATAGGGCTTGCGTTTCTTGTAGAACTGCTCAACGACCTCGTGCGGACGCCGAAGGATGTGGCAACGTACCTGCATATTCCGCTTTTGGGAATGATACCGGACACCGATGAGGATGAACAGGTTGAAGAAATTGAACCGGCATTTATGGCACGTCAGGCGCCAAACAGCATCCTAAGCGAATCATACAGGCGAGTGAGAACAAATTTGAAGTTGTCAGAGTCAGGCGGAAACGCCAAGACGATATTGATTACCAGCGGCGGCGCCAAAGACGGCAAGACCACCTTGGCGGTCAATCTTGCGACAACGCTTGTCGCCGAGGGCAGGAAAATTTTGCTGATAGACGCCAATTTCCGACGACCGCGTTTGCACACCATATTTGCGAGCGAGCAGGACAAAACCCAGGTTGGTGCAGGATTGAGCAACCTGTTGGCGGGACAGTGTGATTTGCAGCAAACAATAAGGCCCAGCGGAATGGAAGGGCTCACTATAATCGAATCCGGGCCGATGCCGGCCAATCCCGCGGAAACACTGGGAAGCGAAGCAATGCAGCGTTTAATCGGGCAATTACGCGACAGTTATGATTACGTAATAATTGACGGTCCGCCCGTGCTGTTGGCAAGCGAGGCGAAAATACTGGCAAAATATGTCGATGGCACCATACTGGTGTTCAATGCGGCCGCAACCAGACGAGGCACTGGCGTGAGAACCTTAGGTGAGCTAAAACAGGTCAACGCCAATATACTCGGTTGCGTACTATTGAGAGTCAGAATATTAAAGGGCGGCTACTTCCAAGAGATGTTCCGCTTGTATCGGGAATATCAGGCACTCGAACCAGCAAAGGCATAACGCGTTGTTCGATAATCGCAACAAGAATCGAGTATTGAGAGGTTTTTAATGGACAACTTTCTGGTCACCGGCGGAGCCGGGTTCATCGGCTCAAATATCTGCACCAAACTCATCTCGCAGGGCTGTTTTGTCAGGGTGATTGACAATCTGCTTACGGGCAAAAAGAGCAACCTCGCGGCTATTTCGGACAAGATAGAATTCATCGAAGCGGATATGGGCAACCCGGATGCCGCGCAGGCCGCAATGAAAGGAATTGACGTGGTTTTGCACCAGGGGGCCTTACCCTCGGTGCCACGCAGCGTTGACGACCCGGCCTTAACACACAGGCATTGCGTTGACGCAACCTTCACGCTGCTATTGGCGGCACGAGACGCGAAAGTGAAGCGTTTTGTTTATGCCGCCAGCTCCTCGGCTTACGGCGATACGCCGACTTTGCCAAAAGTCGAAACAATGCCCGTTAATCCGCTTTCGCCTTACGCGGCGGCGAAACTAATGGGTGAGTACTATTGTTCCGTCTTCTGCAAAGTTTACGGATTACAGACCATTTCGCTTCGATACTTCAACGTCTTTGGCCCGCACCAGGACCCGGCGAGCCAGTATGCCGCAGCGATACCGGCGTTCGTAACCTCAATCCTCAAAGACAAACCGCCTACTGTTTACGGCGATGGGGAACAAAGCAGGGATTTCACATATATCGATAACGTCGTGGAGGCAAATCTGCTTGCCGCAAGAGCCAAACAAACCAAAGGTGATGTCGTCAACATCGCCTGCGGCGAGGTGATAACAGTGAACGCGATTATCGATATGATAAACAATATCGTCGGCAAAAAGATAAAGCCGACGTATGTCCCCTCCCGCAAGGGTGATGTAAAACATTCGCTCGCCGATATTACTCAGGCAAAAAAACTCATAGGTTTCAAGCCGGTTGTCCTGTTCGAAGAAGGGCTGGCAAACACAATCGAGTGGTACCGGGATAACCTGATGACGGAGAGCAGATGACGGAGGACGGATTTCGCCGTCATCTGTCTTCAGTCCTCTGTCTTCTGTTTCACCTGTTCCGCTGCTTCTATCAATTCCTGCCTGCTGATTTCCTTCTGCGGCGCCAGTTCAAACGACCATTCGCGGGAATCAACTATTCGACCCGGATAAAGAACCCCAACCACAAAATCGAAGGGGAAAAGGTCATACCAGGGCGCATCCAGTTTGCGATGTGTCTGGAGTGTAACGCAGCCCTGTTTGCGGATTGTTATGTTATAGTCGCCATACCAGCTGAACGAGGCGGTTACCGGCGAGACGCCTATCTCTTCGTCGTTCAGGAAAACTTGTGCGCCGGCCGGGTTTGTGTTGATGGTCAGCTTGCGCTCAACACAGCCGGGAGCAGCGACCAGTAGAACACAAAACAAAAGCAGCAATTTGTTTATTCTCATACTCGGGCACATTATAAGCCGAAACACCAAACGGGAAAAGACTAAACTATCCGAAAGTTCAAGGTCCCATAAGCGCGGGATTTAGCAGGCGCTATGATTGACCTCCGACGAAATCGGGGGTATTTTGTGTTCAGGATAGCCGGCGAATTGGGCGATTAGATTAGAAGAGGGCGTGTAGCATATCCGCTATCCGCTCTACACTATGATAGGGACTACGATATTCAAAATAGGCGAAGAGGTAGGCAACGTCGGGCAATTCGGCAGATTTGTCTGGCGTTCGACCTTAGCAAGCATGCAAAGTATCGCCAAAAACGACACCTACCCCCTGATATGGGCGCAGATGCTGGCGATAGGCGTTCGCAGCGTTCCTGTAATTATGATAACCGGCGCGTTTGTGGGTATGACACTGGCAATTCAGGCATACGACCAGTTGGCAGGAATGGGGCTGGAAGAACACCTCGGCGTGCTGATAAATATTTCGGTCGTTAAAGAGCTTGGGCCTGTTTTGGCGGCGGTTATGCTCGCGGGCAGAGTCGGCGGGGCGCTGACGGCGGAATTAGGCACAATGAAAGTTACCGAGCAGATAGACGCCATCCAAAGTATGGGGACTGACCCCGTCAAATATCTCGTGGCGCCGCGCGTACTGGCGTGCCTGCTGCTGACGCCAGTCCTTATCGTTTACGCGGACCTGCTTGGCATCATCGGCGGGTGGTTCGTAAGCGTAATTCACCTGCATATCAACGCCAGGGCGTACTGGAGTTTCAGCGCATCCGGCGTCGAACTGTGGGACGTCGGCTGCGGCGTCATCAAGGGTTTATTCTTCGGCGGGGCGCTCGCGATCATTAGCTGCTACAAGGGCTTTAACTGCAAAGAAGGAGCCAGGGGCGTGGGACAGGCCTGCACAGATGCGTTTGTAATGAGTTTTATCTCAATACTCGTGCTCGACTTCGCTATGGTGGTGATTTTCAAGTCGATTTACAGTATCTTCTGGCCTTTGAAGAGCTTGGTATAATAATCAGTCATCAGGTGGCTCGCTAAAACATACAATGAACAATGAACAACAAACAACCAGCAACGAACAAACCGGCGTCAAACCAGACGACGGGTTGATTGTCCTGAAAAACCTCACCAAGAGGTTCGGCAACAACGTCGTTCTGGATGATATTTCGCTGGCGATAGAAAAAGGTAAAACCACCGTCGTAATCGGCCCCAGCGGCTGCGGAAAGAGCGTCCTGCTCAAACATATTATAGTCCTGATGCGGCCCAATTCGGGCGAGGTTTACTTCAAACGCCAGCGAATAGACAATCTCGACGATTCATCGCTGGCCAGTGTGCGCGCGCATTTCGGGTACCTGTTCCAGGCGGGGGCCCTTTTCGACAGTTTAAGCGTGGCCGAAAATATAATGTTCCCCGTCAGGCAGCACTGCCAGATAACCCGCTTCAGCGCAGTGGAAGAGCTTGTGCGAAACAAGCTTAAAATGGTCGGACTTGATGGCCTTCAGCACTTTTACCCCGCCAGCCTTTCGGGCGGGCAGCGCAAACGCGTCGCCCTGGCAAGGGCCATAGCTCTTGACCCGGAGGTGATATTGTATGATGAGCCGACGACCGGGCTTGACCCCATTCGCTCGGACACAATAAACGAGCTGATTTTGAAGCTCAAGGGGGAACTCGGCGTGACCAGCGTGGCGGTAACGCACGATATGAAAAGCGCCTACAAAATCGCCGACCGCATCGTGATGCTCCACAACGGCAAAATCGTCGCCGACGGCAACGCCGACTACATCCGCAACCATCCGGACTCCATAGTTCAGCAATTCATAAGGGGCGAAATCAGCAAAAAGGAGCTTGAGCAGCTTCGCAAAGCGAGCGCCGGCTCTTCCGTTCGCCTGCCCTGCGACGTCGAAGATTAATCCGCCCTGCGTATGGCAATTAACCCAAAGTTATTGATTATTGGCCGCTGATTATTGATAATGGAACAAGTGAGTCAGCCAACAACCAATAATCAATTGTGTGACCTCGCTCGCCTCGTCAAAGGAGAGGTATTCACGGACATTTTGCATCGCGCCGCTTACAGCAGCGACGCCAGCATTTATCAGATTGTGCCGACCTGCGTGGTCTGCCCGCGTGACGCCCAGGACATCGCCGCGGTCGTCAAATACGCCAAAGATAAACAAATATCTGTTGCTGCACGCGGGGCGGGCAGCGGCGTAGCGGGCGAATCGCTGACCAGCGGAATCCTGCTCGATGTAACCCGCTATATGAACGGCATTATCAGTATTGAAAATGAGGGCGAACTGGTAACTTGCGAGCCGGGCGTTGTCCTCGATGAACTGAATAATTATCTCGCAAAATTCGGCAGGAAAATCGGGCCTGACCCATCGACGGCCAACCGGGCGGTCATAGGCGGGTGCGTTGCAAACAACTCAACAGGGGCGCACTCACTGCAATTCGGCTACACAGGTGATTACGTCGAAAAAGTCGAGGCGGTCCTGGCGGATGGCGAAATTGTCGAACTGGTAAACGATTATCAGCCAAAAACCGGGAGCGATAGCCGCATCGATGAAATTGCCAAACAGTACGTATCGCTGCTGGCGGGCAAAAAGGACGCTATCATAAATGCGCTTCCCGCGACCAAACGCAATCGCAGCGGATACAACATCGCGGGCACATATCACGATGGGAAAGTAAATCTTGCCCGCCTGATGGCAGGCTCGGAGGGCACGCTCGCCATATTCACTAAAATCACGCTTCGCACAGTGCCGTTGCCCAAAGCCAAAGGATTGCTGCAACTGGAATTTGATTCCCTGGACAAAATGGCAAAGGCGGTGCCGATTATAGTATCGACTGGCGCATCTGCCTGCGAATTGATGGACAATCGCCTGATTGCGATGGCGATTGAACATTTGCCCGCATATCGGGATGTTCTTCCTGCCAACGCCACTGCCGCATTACTTGTCGAGCACGTCGGCGAAACACCCGAACAGGTAAAAGTCAAAATCACAAAGACCGATTCCGCCATCGGCAATCTCGCGAGCAACAGAACGATTGTCTTCGATGAGCAGACACAAAAACGGATTTGGAAGGCGCGTAAGGACGCCGTCCCGCTGCTGGACAGACGTAAGGGCAGACAAAGACCTGTGCCGTTCATCGAGGATGTGTCGGTCGAAAACAACAAACTGGCGGAATATATCTCCGGCCTGCAAAAAATAGGCCAAAAACACAACATCGCGATGAGCTATTATGGCCACGCCGGCGACGGCGAGCTGCATATCAGACCTTACCTTGATTTGGGCGAGCAGGGTGATATAGATAAAATGACGCAAATCGCCAATGAGGTCTTCGCCCTTGCCTGGTCGCTTGGCGGAACCGTCAGCGGCGAGCACGCGGTCGGATTAGTCCGCGCGGCGTTTCTGCGAAAACAATACGGCGACGAATTTTACAATCTGCTTTGCGGCGTCAAAAAAATTCTCGACCCCGCCGGCCTGCTAAACCCGGGAAAAATAATCAACGACAATCCCAATGTGATGGTCGAAAACTTAAAAGCCCGGCACCGGGTAAATAAAACGTTCGCGGAATCGGGCGTCATCTTCACCGACGACGAAATCGCCCTTGAGCTTGAGCAGTGCAGCGGCTGCGGCGTTTGCAGAAGCAGGGAACAGCAATTCAGGATGTGTCCCCTGTTCCGGGCAACGGGAGATGAGCTGGCAAGCTCACGTGCAAAAATGAACGTGCTGAGGTTCTGGTCCAGCGGTCGGCTTAGAGAAGGGGATTTTGACTCCCCCGAATTTCGCCAGTTCCTCGATTTGTGCGTCAACTGCAAGGCCTGTTCAATTGAATGCCCGTCGGGCGTCGATGTCTCGAAGATTATTGCGGCGGCACGCGCCGAATATGTCCGCCGAAAAGGACTGCGATTGACCGAGCGAATCCTTGGACACAATAGATATTTGAGTATGCTGGGCAGCGCCTTCGCCCCGATATCGAATTTTGTAATGCGCTTACCGATAACCGGGCGGCTTCTCGAAAAAACAATCGGGCTTGACAGCAGACGCAAGATGCCCAAATTCGCCTTCGGCTCATTTTTCTTTGCCGGCCGGTTCTACCTGGAAACCTTCAGGCCAAGCGAAATGCCAATAGATAAAGTCGCGTACTTTTTGGATACATACGTCAATTATAATGACCACGAGTTGGGCTATGCGGTCATAGATGTCCTGCGGCATAATGCTGTCGAGGTGATAATCCCCAGGCAAAGACCCGCGCCGCTGCCGGCGATTGTGTATGGCGACGTTAAAACCGCGAAAAAGGATTTGTCTTACAGCGTAAAATACCTCGCCGCGGCCGCAAGAGAGGGTTATAAAATTATCTGCTCCGAGCCAAGCGCGGCATTGTGCCTCAAACAGGAACTTCGGCATTACGTTGACAGCGCGGACGCGAAAATAGTTTCCGAAAATACCTATGAGCTGATGGAATACCTCCGCGAGCTGCTGCGACAGGGCAAATTAACCAGGCCCAAAAGAACATTACTGCAGGAATACGTCTATCACACGCCCTGCCATTTGTTCGCGACCGGGGCATACGGGGCGAGCATTGAACTATTGCAAAAACTGTGCAATATACCGGTGACAGACCTCAAGGCAGGATGCTGCGGCCTGGCAGGGACATTCGGGATGCAGAAGAAAAATTACGAACTGTCGGAGCAAATCGCCAAATCCCTCAAAGATGTGCTCGATAATACATCCGCGCAGTCCGTCCTTACCGAGTGCGCCGCCTGCGGTATGCAGATTGAACATATAAGCGGAAAACGTGCCCTGCACCCAATAAAGATTTTGGCAAAGGCATACGGACCAATTCGGGAATACAGAGCCAGATAAGAAAGGAACAGGCAAATGGTTGACAAAAAAACGAGAAGAGATGTTTTGAAATTGGCGGGGATGGGCGTAATTGCGGCGGGACTAAAACCGGCAATGGGCGCCGAACAAATCGGAGCAACAGCTTTTCCTTCGGTTTCAGCCAGGAAGGGTAAGGAAAAATTTGATCTGGGCCTGGCATCTTATACGTTCAGAAAATTTACCACTGACCAGACAATCGCGATGACCAAACGGCTGGGATTAAAATACATCTGCTTCAAGGATTTTCACATGCCTTTAAAGAGCACGCCTGAGCAGATTCAGGCCACGGTTGCGAAGGTTAAAGAAGCGGGGCTTACTCTTTACGCATGCGGCGTAATTTATATGAAGACAGAGGCGGATATCCAGCAGGCATTTGATTACGCAAAAGCCGCGGGAATAAAGATGATTATCGGCGTGCCAAACTACGAATTGCTGGGCTTAGTCGAAAAGAAAGTTAAAGAATACGACATCAAAGTCGCAATTCATAATCACGGGGCCGATATGCCGCTATACCCGTCGCCGGCAAGCGCCTATGAAAGAGTAAAAGACCTCGACAAGAGAATGGGCCTTTGCATCGACGTCGGCCATACGCAGCGGGCAGGCATCGACCCGTCGGAAGCGGTGGAGAAATTCGCGGACCGGCTTCTCGATATCCACATAAAAGACGAAAGCTCCGCTACCACCGCTGGCACAACAGTTGAGATGGGCAGGGGAGTGGTTGACCTTGTAAAGCTTATGCGAACGCTGGAAAAAATCAACTACTCAGGCATCGCGTCGTTCGAATTCGAGAAGGATGAAAACGACCCGTTGGCGGGCGTGGCCGAATCCGTCGGCTATACAAGAGGCATTCTGGCCGCGATATAATTGACGATGTTTTGTCATTTCGACCGAAGCGACGCCCTGCGTCGCGAAGTGGAGACACGAAGCGAAGCGTAGAGCCCCGAAGGGCAATCTGTTAAAATAGATTCCTCGGCTCGGCTACGCCTCGCTCGGAATGACAATTCACAATCGCGTGACATTGTTTTGAGAAAGGATAAATATGTTTAAGGAAACGATTTTTGCCGGGATGATTCTGTTTTTTGTATCGGCCTGCGTAACAGGTGCAGACATTAAGTTTGTGCAGGATACCAACAAAATCGACATCATTGTCGGAGGCAACCTGTTCACTACCTATCGATATGGCTCGGAATTAACCAAGCCGATTTTGTATCCCGTGAAAAGCCCTTCGGGTATCCTGCTGACGCGGCGCTTTCCCTTCGAGATAATACCCGGCGAGAGCAACGACCATCCGCACCATACCGGGATATTCTTCGCTTACGACAAGGTGAATAACGATGGTTTCTGGAACAACACGACTTCGCCGCCGCAGATAAAACACATAAAGACCGCAAAGATGGAGAATGGCCGGCTTTCCACAATCTCGCACTGGGTCGGCAAATCAGGGAAAACACTGCTTGAAGAGAAACGAGATATGGTCTTCTCGTGGCACGGGCTTCCAGCCCGTGAAGCCACGGCCAAGATGGCCGTGCCACATCTGAATGAATACGCTATCGATTTCAATATCGCCCTGACCGCGCAGGATGAAAAAATTATCTTCGGCGATACCAAAGAAGGTATGTTCGCGATTCGCGTGGCCGACTGGATGAGCGAAGAGAAGGGGACAGGCAAGTATCTCGATTCAAAAGGCAATATCGGCGAGCCGAATGTATGGGGCAAAAAAGCCGACTGGGCTCGACTGGAAGCAACTAAAGACGGCAAAAAAATCGGTATCGCTATTTTCAATCACCCAACAAGCGCCTGTTACCCAACCTATTGGCATACAAGGGGTTATGGCTTGTTTTCTGCCGACCCTTTAGGTCAACTGGACTTCCTGAAAGGCCGAAATATCGAAAATCCCCAGCCGTTAAATTTCACGTTACAGCCGGGTCAAAATGCTGTCTTCAAATTCCGAATGCTAATCTACGAAGGCCAAAAATCCGCCGAGAATCTTGAGAGGGAGTATCAAAACTTCGCGAGGCACTGAAAAACATTAGCGGGAATTTATGCTGAAGATTCCTGATGCTCAGACAGGTTAAAATCCGGAGATCATTGGAAAACTCTTTGAGGAGTACGCAGAATCATTGGGTTTTGATTTGTCCTTCCAGAATTTCAACGAGGAGTTAGCGAATCTTCCGGGCGAATATGCGCTGCCGACGGGGTGTTTCTTGCTTGCAGCGTATCAGGGCAACGCGGCTGGATGCGTTGCCCTAAGATGGAACTATCACTAAATAGAAAAAAGGGGGCTGCCCCCTTTTTCTCTCAGCTTTATCGCTGCACAGTGCCATTTCCCGACACCGCCTTGGCTATATCCCTACTGGACATGCAGGGTTTGCGAAGTCATTTTTCAGGAATTGCCTAACCTACCTTTGTCGTCGTTTTACCGATAATACTCAAAAATGCTAACTAAATATTTAAGAGAGGATATGATAAATGAAAAGGAATATTGTTAGCCATATTGTTGCTAAACCAAAACTACCGCTTATTTTCCTGCTGGTTCTCACGCTATTGCCCATCAGTGCCTACGGTGCTTCTATTGACCTGAAAACGGCGGGCAACTTTGGGGCGCTGGCCGGTTCAGGCGTGACCAACGCGGTTGCTGGTACCGTTATCAACGGTGATGTCGGCTCTTCTCCGACGCCATCGATTTCGGGATTACTTGCCGCGGATGTCAACGGCATCTTGTACCCCGCGGCAGGCGCCGTGGTGGGACAGGCGAAACTTGACCTGGGGGACGCTTACACTGCGGCGGCGGGCGCTACGGGCGGCGTGCCCGGACCTGCGGAACTGGGCGGAGCGACCATCCTTCCGGGAGTTTACACCTATACTACGGC
>Ga0105104_10000005_pt1 | contig 293658 bp, 230 predicted proteins | sample PPLLaktember2015_3_FD_87034 | JGI IMG/M metagenome (GOLD analysis project Ga0105104, IMG submission 87034) | Freshwater sediment microbial communities from Prairie Pothole Lake near Jamestown, North Dakota, USA - PPLs Lake P7 Core (6) Depth... | ecosystem: Environmental > Aquatic > Freshwater... | reverse complement strand
CATTTGTCGCGGCCGCCTTTGCGATTCATCCGATGCACGTTGAATCAGTGGCGTGGGTTATCGAACGCAAGGACGTGCTTAGCGCTTTTTTCTTTATGCTTACGATAGCCGCTTATGTTGGCTATGTCAGGGGCGGAGGACTCTTTCGCTATCTGCTGACGATTCTGCTGTTTGTATTAGGCCTTTTGGTTAAACCTATGCTCGTTACTTTGCCGTTTGTGCTCCTGCTGCTCGACTATTGGCCCCTTCTTCGCTTCGCTACTCCCGTGAGGGACGCCTTACGGCGGAAGGGCAGGCCCCTTGACCAAATCCGCAATCCTAAATTCTCAATTCTCAATTCAGTATTTGAGAAAGTTCCTTTCTTTGCTCTTGCTGCCATTTCAAGTGCGGTTACGTTTCTAGTACAGCAAAGTAGTGGTGTACTGACAAATATCAACGCTCTTCCTTTGAAGGTTAGAGCTGCCAATGCCTTCTTATCTTACACAAGATACATAGGTAAATTGTTCTGGCCGCAAAATCTCGCGGTATTTTATCCTCTTGACGCCGACAGATTTGCGTTTTGGCAGGTGACGATGTGTGTTTTGTTATTGATTGTTATATCCATTCTTGTAATTCGTTTTGGACGAAATCGAAAGTATCTGCCGGTGGGCTGGTTCTGGTTTGTTGGAACACTCATTCCTGTAATAGGCCTCGTGCAAAGCGGCGCCCAGGGCTACGCGGACCGATACACCTATATCTCCTATATAGGGTTATTTATTATGATTGCCTGGGGTCTGCCCGAACTGCTTTCTAAATGGCCGCAGCGAAAAATCGCTCTCGGCCTGTCGATGGTAATAGTACTGACGACCCTCGGAATATGCTCGTATCGGCAGGTTAGCTTCTGGAATAACAGCTTTACACTCTTTTCACATGCCATCGAGGTAACGCAAAACAATTATACTGCGCACAATAATCTTGGCTCTGCCTACGACAGTATTGGCCGCTACCAGGAAGCGATAGAAAACTATAAGCAGGCCATAAAAATCAATCCGGATTACGCCGATGCACACTATAATCTTGGCGTTGCCTATGGCAAACTTGGCCGCTATCAGGATGCGATAGAAGAATACCAACAGGCAATCAAAATCAAGCCGGATGATGCCGTGGCACAATCTAATCTTGGCGTTGCCTACGCCACACTTGGCCGCTATCAGGATGCGATAGAAGCATATAAGCAAGCCGTCCGAATTAAGCCGGATTTTGCCGAGGCATATATTAATCTTGGCATTGCCTATGGCAACCTTGGCCGCTATCAGGATGCGGTAGAACCCTATAAGCAGGCAATAAAAATCAGGCCGGATTTTGTTTTGGCGCACTATAATCTTGGCGTTGCCTATTTAGTAACTGGCGACAAAGGAGCAGCCCTTGAAGAGTACAAAATCTTAAAAACCCTGGACGCCGAGAAGGCAAACGAATTGTTTAAATTGATTAATAAGTAAGTGTTTTTTTAGCCACTGATTACACCCTTCTTCGCCGAAGTGGCTACGAAGGGCAGGCAGATTTACACTGTTTTTTACTATACGCTGTCCGCCTGCTCTGAGCAAAGTCGAAGGGCTGAACGCTATCAACAATTCCCCTTGCTTTTGACGACAATCGTGAGGATAATACTTGCAAGAGCAGGAATTACGCACCTTTGACCTAAAAGCCAAAAACAGAATAAGGAAGAGTTTGATATAATTGTGAAATTGGAAGGTTTGGTTGCGTAGCCAAGCTTTCAATCCCAGTTTTTTGTGAGGAGGATGAAAATGAAGTCGTATATAACAATTCTGGTTGCTGTTCTTTTTGTAAGCTGTTTTGGTCTGTCCTGTTTTGCGGCGTGTCCCTCTGCTGATTTGACAGGTGATTGTGTTGTTGACTTTAATGACTTTGCCAAAATGGCCGAACAATGGCTTAATGAGGGGATACCTGCTCCTGTCTTTTACAGTATGACCTGGAACGACTCAGGCGTTTCCGGTCATGAGGGTTTTACCGGCGAGATGAGCAAATACGAGACAACCAATGCCTCGTATTGTGAGTTTCTCAATGCTGCGCTTGCTTCCGGCGATATAACGGTTAGTGGTAATAATGTCATAGGTGCCAACGGCTCTAACAGCGGGGCGGATTTTATTGGTCAGATATATTATAACATTGCGGGTGCGGGCTGGACTTACAATGAAGCAACCAACGGCGGAGCAGCAAGGATAAATTACAGTGGCGGCTTGTTCACCGTTGACAGCGGCTTTGAAAACCACCCTGTAACCTATGTCAGTTGGTATGGAGCAACAGCATTTTGTAACTATTACGGCTGGCGGCTGCCAACTGAGTGGGAGTGGCAGGCGGTAGCGGACTTTAATGGCAGCTTTACATACGGCTGCGGCACAACCATAAATAATACTATTGCCAACTATTATAATTCAAGCCATCCCGATGGCACATCCGCTGTGGGTGCTTTCGGGACGTATGGGTATGGGATGTGTGATACGGCGGGCAATGTGTTTGAGTGGACATCATCGATCTATGAGGGTACTAGCGATCTCGTTATCCGCGGCGGCTGTTGGACAGACGACAGCAGCTACAGTACTGTCTCGCGTAGAATCCCCATAAACCCGGCTGCCATGCTCCACAGCTTTGGCTTTCGGGTCTGTCGTTGAGTGTTTCTCTTTCGAAAATCTGGTAACGCCATACCGGGGAAAAAGGAATCCCAATAAATCGGGACTTCTTATTGACCTGTTGCGACTCTAAAGCGGCGTAATTTTAACGCACTATTATTTTTTCGGCAGGGTGGGAAAGGGAGTTTTTAGTTTTGAGTGTTGAGTTTTGAGTTTTGAGTTGTGGGATTAGGATTAAATAATTGACGGTTCCGCCACACTGACTGGCGGATAAATGTCGATTGCCGATTTATTGGGTCCCCGGCGGCAAACTACTTTAATGGCAAATGAATCGTAAATGTTGTACCTTTGCTGGGGTGGGAATCGACGGTTATAGTTCCGCCGTGAGCGTCGATAACCTTTTTGCAAAGCGCAAGGCCAAGGCCTGTGCCCGACCCAACGATTCTTTTGTGCTTTGTGGTGAAAAATGTGTCGAAGACCCTGCTTATCTCTGATTGCTCGATGCCGCAGCCCGTGTCGCTGATTTTTATTAGAGTACCGTCGTTGTCCGCCTGAGCCGAGATAATCAGGTTCCCGCCGTGGGGTATCATTGCCTCACGCGCGTTTAATACCAGGTTCATAATCGCCTGCTGCAACTGAACAGGCGAGGCAAGAACCTGCAAGCCATCGCTGACTAATATCTCAACCGTTATGCCGTCTTTTGTGAAATCCCTGCAAAGGCAATCGAATACGGCGTTGACCATCGGAAGAAGGGGGGTAACGACTTTTTCACCGCAGCCGGCTTTTGCCAGCGAGAGTATGCTTTCCATTACCTTTCCCGCCTGCCGGCAGTTTTTGGCGGTCCTGCGAAGGGTGCGTTCCGACAATTCCCTGTCATCTGAATGCTTAAGTGATAACTCCGCGTAGTTGGTCAGGGGGGTGAGGAGGTTATTGATTTCGTGGGCTATCATCGCGGTCGCCGAGCCAAGGTTCGCCAGCGCCTCAAGCTGCACCATATCCTTTTCGAGCGCCTCATTGCGACGCTGCTGCTGGACTAATTGGCCGTGAACAGCTTTGCGTTTTGCGATAATGCTTGTCAACGCCGAATTCCTACGGTAAAATCACTGAAAACCCCCCGATAAATCGGGGGGCTAAACACCGGCTACGAACCGTGAACTTATAATATATCGACCTTTTTCTTGCTCTTTCTTGAACCTCCTATGAATGAACAGAGAATACTTGAAGAGCTTGTGATGCTGCTCGAGGCCAATGGCGTCGAAATTCGCCGGGAACCCCTTGCCGGCGGGGCAGGGGGGTTGTGCACCGTCAACGGCAGGCACTTGTTCTTTCTCGATACGCAGGCATCCTCCGTTGAGGTCGCCTCAGTCGCCGCGGAAGCCGTCGCCAAGCTCATTGATATCGAGAGCATCTATCTTCGTCCGGAAATCCGCCAGTTTATCGAGTCGCATGGTTCCTCTGTTAAGGAGCGATGACAATGGCCAAATCCAGAAAAGTCGCCATAATGGTTGCCGAGATGTACCAGGTCATTGAGGTCTGGTATCCTTATTACCGGCTGAAAGAAACGGGGATTGACTGTGATTTTGTCGCCGCAGAGGCAAACAGGGAATACCCTTCAAGAGAGGGCTATCCCTGCAAGTCAACGGTGGCTGCTAAAAACGCCAGAATCGAGGACTACTCCTGTATGATTGTCCCGGGCGGGTTCGCACCAGATTTTATGAGAAGAAGCGATGATATGATTAAGCTGGCCAACGATATGGTCAACGCCAATAAAATTATCGCCTCAATCTGTCACGGCGGGTGGCTGTTGTGCAGCACCAAAATCTTCAAGGGCAAAACCGCGACCTGTTTTATGGCGATTCGAGACGACGTCAAAAACGCCGGCGCAAAATACGTCGATGAGGAATGTGTCGTCGATGGCAACCTGATTACCTCCCGAAAACCCGATGACCTCCCGGCGTTTTGCGGGGCGATACTAAAAGCACTTGGCAAGTAAACCTTTAATCCAGCGGAGTTACTTACTATGACAAAGAAAAAATTCGACAACCAGCCGGCCAAAACACCCGTTATCCTCGTTGTTGACGATAACCGCGAAAACCTCGAACTGCTCGAGGCATATCTTGAGGATATCGACTGCCGGACAATCTCCGCCTGCGACGGCCCCGAGGCCCTCGATATCGTCAGAAAGGACAAGCCCGACCTGATCCTGCTCGACATTATGATGCCGAAAATGAGCGGCTTTGAGGTCTGCCGGAAGCTGAAAAATGACCCTTCGACCGCCCATATCCCCATCATTATGGTTACTGCGCTCCATGAGTTTGGCGACATGCAGCGGGCGGTCGATTGCGGCACAGACGATTTCGTCTCCAAGCCCGTCAACAAAATCGAGATGCTCACCCGCGTCAAAACAATGCTCAAACTCAAGCACCTCACCGACAAGCTCGAACGCACGCTGGCGTACCTGGCCGAAATCGAAAAACAAACCCAGTCGAGCCGGCTTGACTGACGAAGCAGGTACTTTATGTAATGTACCGAATATCGGCAGGGGGACAACGTCCCAAAACGAACCGTCTGCTTTTTTGCCGCAGGTGTGATAGTCGTTACAGCCGACACCCTGACGCATAAATATCTTCCCCGCCGGCCAATTTCCCTTAACCTCATTCAACCGCCTACCGCCGCCGTGCCGATAATACCCGTGGACGGAGGTTCCAGCCATCTGGTCTGTATAAACAAAGACCGGGCTTATCGAGGGGGATGGCTTCCCATTATAAACAAAGAGCATTTATGGGCCAGTTACTGGGAATTTTGGGCAGCGGCATCGAGGTCGAAATCACCGACCTTATATGGCATTGTCTTCGCCAGTCCGCGGAGTCAATCGCCAAATCAGACCCCGCGCATTCACAAATGCTCGAAGGATTAGTCGATTTGGCAGACGCGAGGAAACCATCTGTTCTCAAGTGTCGCCTTGACGAATACCGTTCAGCGCATCCCCATTCCCATTACGCCAACCTTGCCGCCGCCGCGATAGCCCTGGCCGACAGCCGGCTCAACGACGCCTTTGACCTGCTCAATTCGGTTTATTCCAAATGTCCCCGAAATATTACCGCGCTCTATGCCCTGGGCCATTGCTGCGAACGGCTTGGGCGCGAAGCTGACGCAATCGCCTTCTACCAGGACTGCCTTAAATTCAAAAAGTATCTCCAGTTCCCCCGGCAGCGCCTCGCCGCTATTTACTTCAAAAACGGCCAAATCGAAAAAACCATTACTGAATATCAGTTCCTCGCCGCAGAATACCCTGACGACCTCACAATTCTGCTTACGCTTGCACATCTTTATATCGCTGTCTCGCGATACAAGCTCGCCGCGGATACCTTCTCAACCGCCATTCTTATACAGCCCTATAATTTCTCGCCCGAAAACGACGAGATTGATTCGCTTATCGAGGCAGGGGAGCTGAATGGCGCGATTGACCTTATCGAAAACACACTCGAACAGTATCCGGACAGGCCGGATTTGCTGTTAAGACGTGCCTCCGTCTTCGCTTCACTCGGTCAGGACGACCAGGCGCTCGAGCATTACAATCACACCGTTGCCGTATGCCCGCACTTCCTCGACGCCAATATTAAGCTCGGCTCTCACTATATGCGGCTCGGTAAACCCGCCTCCGCCGCGATTCAATTTACACAGGCCGCCTTGATTAACGACCGCCTTGTTGACGCATACCTGGGTCTCGCTACTGCCCATAAACTCGGCAATAACACATCTGAAGCCCTTGTTTCGCTTTCTCTTGCGTCAACAATCGACACCAACGGGCCGATGCTGTTCGCTCAGGCCGCCTGCCTCCAGTGTCATACACCATTCGCGGATATCGAATCTCGTACCATTGATTCCATATTGGATGCCCAGAGGAATATGCTTCAACTTCGTCCGCAAAACCCCGAATTGCATTATCGTCTCGGCGTGTTACTGATGAGCATCGGACGCATTACCCAGGCGGCGGAATTATTCCAAAGGGCGCTCCAGCTAAATCCCACCTTCGCCCCCGCCCGCAATAAACTCGCCGTCTGCCTCTATGAAACCGACGAGACAGCCCTTGCCCTGGAAACTCTGACCCCGCCCAACTGCCTCCAGCCCGACACGCTCGACCTCCATTATCGTGTCGCCCTGTTGTATTGCGACAAAATCAAATTCGCCTCCTCGTTACTTGACCTCGAACAATGGCTTCACGAAACCCTCGCATCGGCCGACGCCGTCGTCAATATCTCGATTGTCCTGCAAAACCTCGGCCTGCTCGACCCGGCTTACTCGACATGGGATAATCTGGTTCCGCTCGCCAGCTGCCAAACCGAATAAACACCCGTTATACGCGTATTCCCGCTAAATCCGCTTAAACCCCCTTAAATACCTGAATGAAACATAACATATATTATGAGACGTTCAATATCGCATATTCAGGGGCAGGTTTGCTTCATTGCGGCTTATATTAAAAGGCTTCGTTCTGTGTATCCACTGCGCAACGCAATGACACAGGCGGGCCGAGTATCTCGTAATTGAGAATCGCTTTGCGGAAACCGTCGGAGGTTGAGTATTGCTCCCCCAGTTCCGAAAGATATTGATGATGGATAATTTCCACCTCGCCTGATACCTTTGCGTTCTCAGATGTGAGTGCGTCAACCTTGTGTAAATCAGGTTCGACCTTTTGCATCGTCGGCTTCTCAACTGTTATATGAGTGCTCACATTCGTCTGTGTCAGGCCCTTTACAACCCTAAGCATTGGCTCATCCTGGGCATACACAGGGGGCGTTATCGGTTTTTTAGCTGGTATTGGCTCAGGCCTGCGTGGTGCCGGCGGTTTTGGCTGAGGAGCCCTGGCAGGGGGTGAAAATTGTTCATTTCCCCCCTGCTGGGCCTCTTTTTTTGCCTGTTCCTTTGCCGCCGAATACCGCTCCCTGATTTTACTGGCCAAATCTTCGAAACTGTGCTCCTCGCCTTCCTTCTCAAGCTGCTCCGGCTCAGCTTCTGTGCCCTTCTTGCCCTTTTGTGCGGCCTTTGAAATAGCGCTGACCGCCCATATCACAAAGAAAATGATAAGAGGCACAAGTTTGCCGAAATTGTTGCCGTCATCGTTGGCGCCCAGTATTTTGTCTAACCAATAACTCATCATCTCTTAATTCTTAATCTTTTTACTTTTTGTCAACCTTTGAAATCGAATCCCTCATCGAGGTATCCGCGCTTATATTTTTCATCCGGTAGTAATCCATTATCCCGAGATTGCCCTTGATGAATGCCTCCGCCATCGCGAGCGGGACTTTCGCCTCATTCTCCACAAATAGCGCCCTCATTTCCTGCTCTCTGGCGACCGCCATAGCGCGGCGTTTTTCGGCTTCCGCCTTTGCCCTGCGCATATCCGCCTCGGCCTGTGCCGCCTGCAGTTGCGCCCCGACGTTGTCGCCTACGTCCACGTCCGCGATATCAATCGATAGAATCTCGAACGCCGAGCCGGCATCCAGCCCCTTGCTCAATACCGCCTTCGATATTCTGTCCGGGTTCTCCAAGACCAGTTTATACGTATTCGAACTGCCGATTGTCGTAACGATACCTTCGCCGACACGGGCGATGATTGTTTCCTCTGTTGCGCCACCTATCAGCCGCTGCATATTCGTGCGAACCGTAACTCTTGCTTTTGCCTTTAGCTGAATGCCGTCCTGAGCGACCGCATCCACCGTATCTCTGCCCTTCTTGGGGTCCGGGCAGTCAATAACCTTGGGGTTCACCGAGGTCTGCACCGCGTCAAGAATGTCCCTTCCTGCCAGGTCAATCGCTGTAGCCGTCTTTAATGTGAGGTCGATATTGGCCCTGTTGGCGGCGATTAAGGCACGCACCACTTTCGGCACATTCCCCCCTGCCAGATAATGGCTTTCCAAATCCTGTGTAGTCAGCTGCAGACCCGCCTGAATCGCCGTTATTTTGCTCAAAACTATCGTCCTGCTGTCAACTTTCCGCAGCCACATCCCGACAAGTTCCGACAGTGTAACGTTCGCCCGCGAAAAATACGCCTGCAGCCACAGCCGGGCAAATTTCAGCACCAGCAGCGCAAACACAAGCACCACTATGCCGACGATAACCATAACGACCAGCCCGATTACCCTCGATGTGTCCGCTGTTTCCAGAACAATTTTTGTCATATTACTCATCATCTTGACGCCCTTTCTTTATACTTGTTCCTGTCCCTCGTTTATAACTCGCACCGTCAGTTGAGTGCTTTCTATCCTTATTACCTGCACTTTTTTGCCCTTCTCAACATATCCGCTTTCGGCGACACATTCAACCCTGTGCCCGGCGAAATCGCATGTCCCTACCGGCCTCATAGGCGTAACTACTGTCCCCGTCGCCCCCATCAGCTCCTTCAATTTTGCCGTATCCGGTATGCCGTCCCCCAATTCTCTCTTGGGCGGCTCGAGCGTCACGTTTTTGCCGAATTTTGTTTTTGGCAGTATCTTGAACGCCGCCACCAGCACGCTCGGTATCATAACAACCGCTATTACCACGCCGGCCCACCCCGCCGCCGCGCTGTGCTGGAAAAATATTATCAGCCCCCCTGTCACGCACGCCGCTACGCAAACCGCCAATAGTCCCCCGCTCGGCAAAAATACTTCAGCCACTATCAGCATCGCTGCCGCGAAATACAAGAAAATTGCGAATACTATCCACCAATCCATTAGCGATCTCCTGTTTAACTGTTTCCCTGCTCAGCTTCTCTGACAACCACCCTGTTGCCGCTGACCTCCATTATCACTACTCTCGCCCCTTTGTCAACAAACCCTCCTTCCGTTACCACGTCCACAACCGCCTGCGCGAACCTCGCCTTGCCCGCAGGCCTCAATCTTGACATGGCTTCCCCGATTTGTCCCACTTTTATATTTATCTGCCCGGCGTCGGGCGGCGCAGTCAAATTCACTTCCGTTCCCCCCTGCCCTGCCTTCGGGGACAACATCAGCCGGCTAAATAACGTCGTCTTGGGCAGGTATTTCGATATCATCCCCGCCAAAACCAGAAACGCCAGGAATCCAAGCCCTATCGCCCATATCTGGTTAACCAGCAGCTGCCAGTCAAAATCGGTCTGGGGCCACGGCAGCTGGTCGGGCGGGTTCTTTATCAGCATCCCGAATAATCCCGCCAGTATAAAAACTATCCCTATAAATCCGGCAAAACCAAAACCGGGTATCAGGACAACCTCCACCAAAAGCAGCAGCACGCCTGTAACAAATAACGCGACCTCGACCCAGTTTGCCATACCGGTCAGGAACCTGCTGCTTACTATTATCACAAAACATATCACCGCAACTAATCCCGGCAGCCACACACCGGGCGTTTGAAACTCAATATAAAGGCCAAGCAGCGCAATTGTCACCAATACCCCCATCACCGCCGGCGAATTAAGCCACCGCACCATTTCTTCCGACCAGTTCGTCTCTAATTTTACCGGCCCAGCGCTGAATTCGACTCCGTCTCGTTCTTCGAGGAAACTCAGCACGCCGTTGACGTCCTTCACAACCGCCCTGGCGATGCCATATTCCGCCGCCTTGCTCGCCGTAAGCGTCAGCAGTTCCTTACTGGTTACAACAAGCTCTTTATTCTTAAGGTCGTAGGCGCGGGCGTCTTTAGGCAACTGCTCCGTCTCAAAATACTCCCATTGGCTTGTCTTCGTGTTCTTTACCCTGTAAACTTCTGTCCCCACTGTTACCATCGCCTTCAGCAATGGCATCGGGTATTTGTTCGCCTCCGCTGCCCTGGCAAACGTCGCCCGCACAAACGACTCGACTTTTTCTCTTTCTACCCCCTCGAGTTTGCCGCCCAATGTTATCGGCGCACAATCGCCTATTGTCGTATTTTCGCGCATTATGATATCCTGGCACGAAACCGATATCATTGCCCCTGCCGATATCGCCTCGGTATTCACGTATGCGACTGTGTGTGCCCTTTTACTAACATCTAAGATAAAATACTTCGATATGTTGTCCGCTGACTCCACCAGACCGCCGTAAGTTTCTATTTCATAAATAAGATAATCAACTCCGCCGGCCAGCGCAATCTCCGTCCTGCGTTTTATCGACTTATAAAGCCCGTCATCTATCATCCCCTTGCAGATAATCACCGCCGCCTGCACCGACCCTTTCAGCGGCGGACCCGACAGGTTCGCTTCACCTTCCGCGCTGATGCACAGCCGAACCGCCATCACCAGCACTGCTCCCAATAGCATTACCCGGCCTAACTTCTTCATAGTCAAAATCTCGCTCCCGCCTAATTTAACTTAACACTAAAGACTCAAAACTCAAAACTTTTCACGCCATTTTGCGCAAAATCTCGATGCCCTTGCGTATCTTGTCATCGCTCGTCGCGTAGCTTATACGAAAATGCGTGTCCTTTTCGCTGAACACGTTGCCCGGTATGACCAACACGTTGTTCGCGATTGCCTTTTCAGCGAATTTGGCCCCCTGCCCGTCCGGCGCCTTTACAAATGCGTAAAACGCCCCGCCCGGCTTGACAAGCTCGAACTTGTCCTTCAATCCTTCATAAACCAAATCGCGTTTTTTGCGATATGCGTTAACGTATGCGGTCGTATCGTAATCCAAGGCCCCGGTGATCGCCTTCTGGAAAGGCGTAGGAGCGCATACGAATGTGTATTGCTGAATTTTGACCATCTGATCGATAACTTCGCCCGCCTGCCCCCCTGCTGCTGCGTATCCAAGCCGCCAGCCCGTTACGCCGTAGGTCTTGCTGAACCCGCGGAGCAGTATTGCGCTGTCGCAGTATTTTACTATTGTATCGCACGGACCATCATAGCTGAATTTGTCGTAAATTTCATCACTTAATACAATGATATTATTCTTAGCGGCAATATTAGCAATTTCTTTTAATTCGCTGCTGCCGAACACCGCCCCCGTCGGATTACACGGCGAGTTGATTATTATCATCTTCGTCCTGTCCGTGACGGCATCTTTTATTTTGCCCGGGTCGATTTTGAAATCCGGGTAGCAATCGACAAATACGCATTTGCCGCCCAGCATATTCACTAAGTGCTTATACATCACAAAATACGGGTCGGGGATAATCACCTCATCACCGGGGTTAATCAACGCCAGAAACGCCAGTAGTATCCCGCCGCTGACGCCGCTGGTTACCATCAGCTTTTGTTTTTCCCACCCGAATTCCGCCTTTAGCCCCCCTGCTATTTTGGCAAGAAGCGCATCATCGCCGGCCGTCTGGGAGTATTTGTTGGCCCCAGCTTCTATCGCCTGTATTGCCTGCTGCTTAATCATTTCGGGCGTATCGAAATCCGGCTGACCTATCGAAAAATTAATCGGGTCCTTCATTTGCGCCGCCAGCGCAAAAACCTTCCGTATCCCGCTCGAATCGATACATTTCATTCTGTCTGCAAGCATTTTCTTCATAGCCGTATAATATACCCCCATTTTCCCTTCAAGCCAACTGAAAAACCGCCATCCAAAGGTCCTTAAAAAACCATTTTTCTCTTGACATTCGGGGCTGTTTCGGATAAGCTGATTTGCAGTTTAGGGGAAGAACTTCACGAGAGCGAGAATGAGCGTGTGTTTGTGAAGGCATTGTGCCTTGCGCAAAGCTGTTTGTTTTTTTATGCGGGCGACACAGCTTATGAATACCAGGTGCTTATCGGCGATATTGACTGCTGTATCCATCGCCGCTGTTCTGCCTTCCGTGGCCAACGCCACCCTTGCCGATGACTCCAACGCGATAATTTCAGATTCATTTTTGCTCAGCTATGCAACTGAGCCGGAATTCTACGCACACATCGACTACGCTGTTTACGCACCGGGCATTTATAGCAACATCCCCTACTTTCTCTCAAACAAATATGTATATTGCTACCAGCTTTTCGACGATTGGAGATCGACAAGCAGTATTGTGTCTCTTGACATCAGCATAGACCTCGATGCAGGCGTCGGTTTCACAAGTTATGATACGGCCTCTCCTTCCGGAGCAGCAGGAGGTATAAATCCTTCGTTTTATGGTGCTGAGCCGGGTCTGGTTCAATATGGCTTCTCTTCGGATAATCCTGTTACGGTAAACCAGCACTCATCGGTTCTTCTCTTCACCAGCGATTTTGCTCCGGATTCAATAATGGGCACTGGACTTCTCGGCACTGCAACTGCCGGCAGCTACTTCGTCGAGCTTCCGGTGCCAACCCCCGAACCCGCGTCTGTGCTCCTTCTGGCGCTGGCAGCGCCTGCCCTGCTGAAAATCCACAGACAAAATCGGAAATGACCGCACTCCAAAGGTCCTTAAAACCCCATTTTTTGACTTTCAGGATTATTTCGGATATACTAATCTGTAGTTGCGGGGAAGGTCAGTTAAGCACAAAATCAGGTACACGCCCAAACTGTTTTGCAGTTATGCCATGCTTGCTGTTAAACCTTAAAATGGGCAGTGGTGGGGAATTTTTTATAACCCCTCAAATCAAATTTGCCGGACTTTTTAGCCCATGCCGCGCCCACTTCGGAAAACAGTTTTCCATTTTCATGAGCAGCACGCAAGACATTGTCAATATCTTTGATCACCGTCTTAATTGTATCGCCCTTGGGATCGCTCTGCTCACGGCAGACCAGGTATTCTTTGCCAATCGAATGAGGATAACCACACGATTCAAATGCGCCGTTTACCACCAGCGTAAAAGGTCTGCAGGTCTCAAGAGTCACCGGATACGACGAGCCGTTTTCATAATGATCTACCAGTTTTGTAAGCATGTTGATGCGTTTTTCATTATCGTCGGCTATATGCTCAACTTCGCCGGTTTCAAGCGTTATCGTTGCCTTACAGAAACCAACATAGTCAATCCTGGCTTTCTCACATTCAACAATAACGGATGGGTCCATTCTCGTATCGGAACAAAGCGAAGCATTAAACAGTATCTCAACGCCTTTATCAGTTATAACCCTCAGACTGCTGGTGTCCTCGCTCTCTATGTCATGACCATGATACAACTCCGCCTGGACGCTTACAGGCTCAGCCATCGCGCCGGCTTTCATAGAAGCAAGATACAGTTCGTCACTCAGCATGTGAGCCAGAGGATTATTTATCGTCCCGTCCAGAATCCATTCGCCATTTATATGAAGCTTACCCGCCCACTCGCTGCGAGTATAATATGTGTCGAATCTCGGCCAGCCGGCCATGCCCCGCACTCGTTTTACCTGGCCGTAGCGGCCTTCCACGATCCGTTTCTTTAACTCCTGCATGATCGTAGAATACAAATATTGAAACGCGACAGGAACCCTTTTGCCCCGCTTCGATACATATTTTGTCAACTCATCCAGGTCCTGTATGGTAGCGACAGGAGGCTTCTCAAGAAAAATATCAAAACCGGCGTCTATGCACTTGGTGGCAAAACTAAAATGCTTGTGAATCGGTACAGGAATAAAAACAACATCAGCAATCCCCTTAACATTCTTAATCATCTGGTCAGTATCATCATAGACCGGAATGCCTTTGCTCTGGCAGAACGACCTGCCTGACGACTTCCTCTTCGGATTGCTCGTTACTGCCACCAGCTCTATCTTGTCAGGCAAGTCACAGATGCGCTTTATCAATTCATAAGCGTATCCGCCCGCACCAACCATAGCCAATTTAATCATAGTCTGTTCCATTATTCTATATTCAAAACCTTGTTCTTTTGGGCGGCCTCGCGGGCAATCAGGCATACTTTTGTAAGCATAAAAGATACCTGCGCGATTTCGTCATTGCTTTTGCCGCCAAGAACATTCAAAAGAAACCTGCTGAATATTTTAGCTTTTCCGTCGGGCAAAGGATACTGAAAACTTCCTTTATCTTTACTGATAACGGAACACTCCTTTTTAGAGCCGCTTGCCTCGAGCGCTCCTTTTGTCCCGACGATTCTTATCCAGTCATCCCCGTGAGTAGGGGCGACTTCCGGACGGCAATAATCAACACTTATCGTAGCGTGTCCGCCGTTACCAAGTTCGGCCACAAGAGCACAATTATCCTCACAGGCAGACCGTTCGCTATGCGCAAAATTACCTTGCATCGCGGCAACTTTAGTGAAACCAAGTCCCGTAATATAGTTGATATAATCAAAGGCGTGTATGCCGACCCACCCTATTGTGCCGCCGTATTTGTCCTTATCTCCAAACCAGTCGGGTCTTGTGCCCCATTTGTAGCTCTTTCGGGCATTAACTAAAACAGCCTCACCAATGGCGCCGCTGTCATAAACCTGCCGGGCGGCTACAAATTGAGGGTCGCTGCGCATAGTCAGCATAGCCGTAAGGTTAATTTTGTTCCGCTCCACCGATTTACGGACTTTTTCCAGCATTGCTAAATCAAGAGCAAGCGGTTTTTCAGCTATTATGTGACAACCTGCATCAGCAGCGTCCATTACCAAAAGCGGTATAAGGTCAAGTCGTGTACTGATTACCGCCACATCTGGTTTTAGTTCCCTGAGCATCTGCTTATAGTCGTCATATACCTTCTTCCCGACACCCGGCTCAAGTTTCATGAATTTCGAAATGTCTTCACCTTTATACGCCGGGGCCAGCCCGATCAATTCGGCTTCCTGCATTCCGACTAAATCGCGAAAAACCGCATCTGAATGGCCAAAGCCGCCTATGTTGACTACTGTTAGTTTATCCATCAAAATCCCTCAAAATTTCTAAAAGCACTTAATTATTGTCTAACGCCAGTCCGTGAATTACTATTAGGAGCAACCGCACGGACACTATTAACATCTGCCAATTTGCCCGGCATCGGCTTTCCAAGCGGCAGCCAGTTAATATATTCTTCAATATTGGTATAGCCGTCGCCATCGCGGTCACCGCGGGCATCGTTCGCATCGTTGGGGTTAAGGCCAACGGCCAGTTCCCATTTATCAGGCATCCCGTCATGGTCGCTATCAACAGGTAGTGTGCCAGATTTCATTATCGGATAGCCGCCGACTTCGTCTATATGGTTAATTATACCGCCCGTCTTTTTTATGACGTTATTCACAACTCGCTTGTCAACTGTATCCCGGACAGGAAATACCGTACCGGCATCGGCTAAAACCCGCGTATACGCTGTTGACGCATCCTCCGTAGCTACCGGCGCAACCGTGACGGAGGCTGATTGTTTATACACATCTTTCTGGGCCTCAATAAAATCAACGAATTCAACTAAACTCCAAGGGTCTTTTGGGCAATTACCATCCATCCAGTTGCCGCCAAAATACGCGGTGCAGCCGGTAGTCGATTCCCTGAAGGCATAATTGCCTGTCGAGTTGGGACCCTTTATATAATAGTTATTCACAAAGTTCATATGAGTAATACTATTTGCCTCGTTTTTTCCGTCATCATTATACCCTGCGTGATCCCCGCCCCAGTTATATACTACATTGTTGCGGAAATCAAAAAATAATCCGCACGGGTCATTCCTGGAGTTAACATAATTACCCGGACGGGGGTTCCGACCACTGTTATGCGCATAAAGATTATGGTGATAGGTAATGCCGTTGCCGTAACTTCCGCGGATTAAAGAGGCATAACCATGACAACCCTTACGATGAGCAGAGCAGTTCAAACTCTCGGTAATCATACACCACTGGACAGTAATATTACCCATGGTGCGTCTCCTGGAAGTCACCGAGACCACTTCGTCCAGTGACCAGCTCGCCGAACAATGGTCGATGATGATGTTTCGGCCGTCTAAAACCGAGATAGCGTCGAAGTCCGCTTTTGTAATATCGCTGGGCCGCACGCGCAAATAACGAATAACACAATTGTCGGCACGTACATTAACATTGTAATTTTTAAGGCATATTCCGTCACCCGGCGCTGTCTGGCCGGCAATCGTAATATACGGCTTGCTAATATCCAATCCTGACTTGAGTTCAATATAGCCACCAACACGAAAAACGACAATTCTTGGGCCTTCTGAATCTAATGCCGCCCTTAAACTGCCCGGACCGCTGTCATTAAGATTGGTAACTTCAATAACCTTGCCGCCTCGGCCACCGCAAGCAGCCATCCCGAAACCTTCGGCGCCCGGAAAGGCCGGCAATACAGCCCCAGCAGCCCACGGGCTGCCAAAGCTCAATAATGCCAACAAACAAAGTATTTTAGTCCCGATGATCCTCATACACTTTTAATTCTTGAGAGCAATCTTTCTAAAATCAAGTATTTCTTGCAGCCACGGGTCAACGGTTTTACCGTCAAGTTTCATAAAGTTTCCCGGCAAAAACTTTTTGGCCTCAACATCGGTAAGCTGATGCGACCATTTCACGCGAGATGAGGGGTTAGCACCGGGACCGGAGCTTTTATATTCGGCATAAAAAGCCGTTTTTTCTCTGTTGGGGTCTCGCCAGTTATCCCAACCCGCCGGCTTAATACCTTTGTCAAGCCAGCAGTCATAATAAACCACCTTTGCGTAAGGACGCCACGGCCTGCCAAGGTCTGTCATAATACCATCGCCCGTAGTGACCCGGCAACTATAAAAAACAAAGCCGGTGGGACGATTTGGTTCTGTAGCAGCGTGCGCTGTTATATGACTGCTGCCGTTACAATGTATGCGGCAATTATCAAAAACAGCCTGAGAATAACCATAAATAAAATCCGTGCCGCCTTCTATGTAACAATTCAGATAATATTGTCTGCCGAAATTAGCCATCAGCGTATCTTGTCCGCCCAGAAAACGGCAATTTACAGCAATGGCACGCTCGCTAATCAGCCTTGCCGCCAGCGCCTGCGGATGAGGGCCGAAAGTATTTTCGACGGTAAGATTTTCCAGTATAAGGTCATTGCTGTCGACAATTAGAGTCGCGCAATCAGAGCGATATATGCCTGAGCCGTCGGGCTTGTTCATATCATGATTAAGATTATAGCTTATAATCGTTTTATATGGGTCGGCGCCCCGCAAAGTAATAAAAGGTTTATTCTTTGGTATCAAAACCCGCTGTTTATAAAAACCGGGCTTTATCAGGACAACAACTCTTTCGCTATTATCCTTGCCAATAGAATCAACAGCTTCTTGTATCGAATTAAAATCGCCCGGGCCGTCGGCATTTACTACAATCTGGCGGGTTTTGCCGGTTTCAAAAAGCTTTGCCAGACCGGATAGTTTTACATCCGGCTGCCATGTCGCATTGCTATCCTGGGCTGCCAAACACGCACAACCTGTCAGCAAAGATAAAACCACTGACAACTTAAACACTTTCCCTGTCATAAATATTTCCCTTAAAATTCCGGGGCACTTGTTAATAAAATCAATGTCCCCGTTTGCTCGCTGGGGTGCATTTTGTTCTGAAGTGTTGCGCTTCAGGTTAAAATTCTGGTCGTGAATATAGATGATTTAACAATTTTCCTCGCAGGGCTAATATTCCTGGCCGCTTGTCAGCCAATCCTGCGCGATATAAAAGAAATCATCCATCAATATCATTCCATTATTAGGGTCAAAATCATATCTTTCATTGTAAAGCGGGCTGCCTGCAGAAGTCTTCCAGTGCCTGGCAAATTCCGCGAAGTCATAAAAATCAACTATACCATCATAAATAATGTCCGTCCTGACCGAAGACACCAGCCAATCGAGATAAACCTCAAGATTGGTGTAGTTGGGGTCAAGGGTATAGCCGTTGCGGTCGCTGGCGTCATTTGGATTCAAACCGTGCGAGGTCTCCCACAAATCCGGCATTCCATCATGGTCGCTGTCTGTCAGAGCGGGCCGCGAGTTAAGTGCAGGCCAGCCGCCTTCAGGTTGCGCATTGGTATCCCAGATTGAGTGTCCTGTCTTGTTGAGCACGTCATATCCAATGCGGGTATCGATTATATCACGTTTTGGGTAACTTGTGCCGGCATCGGACAGCACATCTTTTTTGGCCTGTGCCGCCGAGGTTGTCGTCACCGGTTCCATCGGCACTAATGCCGAATGTTTATAGGTGGCTATTTGCTCTGCGGTAAAACCCTCAAAATAAACCAAAACCCACTGGCCAAACCTTATCGGCACAATATCGTCCTTGGCATTGTCAGCAAAGTAACCGTTAGCATCAGGGGAGCTCTCGCGAAAGACATAGTAAGTGCCGCCGCCGCCGGTAGATTCCGGGCCCATGATAAAGTCATTGCCTACGAAGTTATAACGGCTGACATAGCCGGGACCGTCATAATTGTTCCCCGAAACGGACCCTTCCCAGTTATACGTCACATTGTTGCGGAAATCTAAATGTAATCCTTCAGGATCGGAACCAATAGCTATTGTGTTGCCGGGTCTTGGATTTCGGCCCTGATTATGCGCATACAGGTTGTGATGATACGTTTTTTCCTGTCCGCTGTGACCTCGGATAAGCGAACCATAGCTGTGAGCCTCAAAGGTGAGGGCTTCGCTTATTATGCACCACTGAACGGTAACATGATTAGAATCCGGCCCGCATGAAATGGTTTCATCACGCCCATAAGAGGCGGTAACATGGTCAATAATGATATTATTGCCCGAGTCAATATCAATCGCGTCGCCGCTGTTATTGGCGCCTCCCGCATCCGTGCGTACGCGAATATAGCGAATAATAGTATTATTGTTTTTTACTTGAATACGGCCCTTCAGACAGATGCCGTCACCGGGGGCGGTCTGGCCCGCGATTGTTATATTGGATTTGGGCTTGAGAATAACAGACCCCAGAGCAATTGTGCCGGATACCCTGAAGACAACCGTTCTGTTGGGCTGGCTTACAGCATCGACGATAGAACCCGCCCCGCTGTTATTGAGATTGGTTACTTCGTAAACGGCCCCGCCTCGACCGCCTGTCGCAAAACGACCTGAACCTTCCGCGCCAGGAAAAGCGTCAACCGCAAAGGCATTGCTGACTCCGAACAGCACAAAACAAAAAAAAACACAAATTGAGCTACTCTTTATCACCCGCTTTTCCCCCTCTCGCATCCCTACCCCGGAAAACACTTATGCCACCAGGATATTATCATTATAATATCCTGGTGGCGATTCAATTCTTCTGCGCTGCCGGACCAGATCATCAGGGCTTAATCATCTTGAATATATTGTAGAAAATAACCCTGCAATCATCATTAGCCGGATCTCTTTCCGGCATATTCGGAACATCCCAGAGGAGATTCCACCAGTCATTATCGAAGACTGTGCCTTTTAAAGTAGCCCCCCTTGTGTCATAGACATAAGTACACGGCTCATCTTTAACAAACCTGACATGCCCATCCTTAAACAAGGCATTAACGCCGCCATTTATTACATGTTTGTCGCTGTCTAAGCCTGACTTATGGGGTATCGCGCCTCTTGACCAAATTATGTCTGACGCATACGGGCTACTCTTGTCAAGCTGAATAAATGATTTTGCCGTATATTTAGGCACATATTTAGAGGACCAAGGGTCCTGCACCATAGGGGCTGTCGGGTCTATCGGATAATAAGTGTATCCCATGCGCACCCATTGATTTCCTCCGCCATTAAAAGCCTGCGGCAGGGTACCCCATTTGCCGTCGGGGTTTGGCGCCATGGCTTTGGTATACGATTTATACATGTAATTTTTGTTATTATTGGACGGGCAATAAAACACTTTCGGATCTGAGACATAGCCGCGAGCATAAAGACAGGCCAGTCTCAGTGGTCTTAGCACACGTGGCGTCGTTCCTGTTTCTAAGGAATAGTACTGGTCATACCTGTACACAACGAAAGGATGTATTGTTCCGGTGTCACGGCCATCAGCAGCAGGCGGATACGTCTCGCCATACCAGGGCATTTTATCGCTATCACTGGTATACGCCGTCACTCCGATTCCAATCTGCTTAAGATTATTGGCGCAAACTACACGCCTGGCGGCCTCTCTGGCCCTGTTTATTGCAGGCAAAAGCACCCCCATAAGCAAAGCGATAATCGCGATTACCACCAACAATTCGACCAATGTGAAACCTTGTCTTCTTCTCATGGCATCATCCTTATCAAACTTAACCCGAAAAGCGTCTATTAAACAAACGCACAATCCTTTCAATCAAATCTAAAAGCCGGCACAACCGCCGTCTGTTCTATTAAAGCACTGTCTCCATTCATTTGCGAACCTGAGGGCAAAATCAGCAAAGTCTACTACGTAGATGTCAAATGCGGGGTTTAGCCAAACATCAGCAAAACCCTCGAAATCCTCAATATCAAGGACGCAGTCGCGATTGTAATCCCACTCCGGTCCGCTCACATGCAAGGGGTCAGTAGGAGCAACATCATATCCATCAAACTGCCTGCACCTCCAGTTAACCGTCTTAAATGACCACGTATCGCTGCTGACGGTACCGTCAGTAACAACCTTCCAATAATAAGTGTTTCCTGAAGAAACAGTCATATTTACGCTGTGCTGACCGCGAGCGGCGGCAATGTCCCCGCCTCGCTGAGTGGTTGGCGGCGAGAACGTATCGCAATAAACCCTGTCTGTTGTGCCGCCGTAACCAGAGTACCATTTCAACTGGATAGTACAGGGGTCAGGATGACCCGTATAAACCCACCTGTCGCCGTTTACAGGCGTGGGCGCTGAGGCCTTACTGGGTGAACCGTTTGTATTAAAGATAGTGCCATTCTGACCGTTTTGGGCAAGACCGAACGTCAAGTTATAAGTGCCTCTTTCGCCGCCGTTAGCCGCGATTGTGCCGGTATTCGAGAAGGAGGTACCATAGAAAATGGCCACACGGCCGCCGCCGCCGCCGCCGCCGGTATTATTGGCCTGATTGCCTTTGCCGCCGATACCGCCGTTTACATCGATAATACCCTTATTGGTAACAGAGCCGCCTGCAATGATTCTTACCGAACCGCCGCTGCCGCCGCCGCTCGGGTAGCCGACCGCCGAACACAGTTGACCGCCGCCATGGGCATTGATTTGAGAATTGCTGTCAAGGGTTACGTTGCCGGTAGCGACAATCTCAATACCGCCGCCGCCTGCAGCGCCGCCCGCCGCAGCGCTGCCCCATCCGCCGGCACTGCCGCCAAACGGAACAGGCACTTCCTTATCGCCATAGCTGGGACCGGCAGAATATACACCCCAGTGATATCCGCGACCTGCTTCACCGCCTATGCCGCCATAACCGCCGCCGCCGCCGCCTTTATATGGCGGGTTTACGGGCTGTCCCGGACCAAATACACTCTTGCCAAGGGCCGTTGGGACATATATGGTCTTCGCTGTACCAAGTGTGCCAAAGCGGCCGTGGGCACCCACGGGTATATTATAAATAGTCCAGTAATCGGCAATAGTAGGTGCACGATCATTAAAAACGCTTACATCCTGATTGTTTTTGGGTCCGGGGAAACCGCCCGAACGCGCAAAAGTGATAGTTTGAGTTGAGGTTGTAATATCATCTCCGGCAATCTGCACCTTGCCGTCGAAATAGAAATTACCTGTTACGTGAATAGCAAGCGGTGTGGGGAACCACTGGGGATTGGTCGGAGAACAAATATCCGTAGCCCGATACTCCGGCACCACGACAAGATCGTAACGCTTGTCGTAATTAAAGCCGCTCGGGAAATTAAATACCACCACACCGTCCGAAGCAATGGAACCTGTTGCGCAAGCGTCGTCTGACCAGCCGGCCGAGTGGTTCAAGCACGTATAAGCCGGGATATTATGGTCCGCATAGGTTACCTCAACACCTGCAGTGTTGAAGACAAGCTCGTACGCCTTGGTGCGGAAACTCCATATATCTCCAGGCACCGTTCCTCCTCCTGACGGATAAGTACTGTTTACTCGCCAATAAATGGTTGTGCCTCTGAGGCAGGGGTCATAACCGATAAAGCAAGGGTCTGCGCCGTTGTAAATCCGGACACTGATGTCACTGGCCGTCACAAGCGACTGGTCTGCTGACGCATAAACCGCATAGCTTGACGCCACAGTAGGAGTTGACCAGTACAAATCAGCATTAACATCATTTACATCTTGTGCGCCGTCTCTGGGGGTCGGATTGATCGCCTTGCCTGTTTCGGTTGTAAAGTACCAGAGCGGTCCGTTCACATCAACGCCGCCGATGGTTGATTTAATAAACCAATAATACTTGGTGTTACGCACGAGCGGTCCGCTAATTTCCCCGCTTGTCGCCGAATTCATTGCGCCATCGCCTGATTTCTTAAGCGGCAGAAGATTCGCATCAGTGTTTGTGCCGAAATATAATTTCTGTGCCGTGGGCGCACTGGTTGAGGGCACCCAGCTCACACCCGTTGACGCGACCACATTTGAAGACCTCGGAATAGGAAGCAGGGCCACCGGTTTGGTTTTATCAGCCTGATTTAGAATACTGACCTCCACCGCGGTCAGGTCACGGCTAAACAAGCGTACCTCGTCGAGCAAGCCGTCAAAGTTGCGTTCCCCGGCTCCAATCCATATAGGTGCAGGTGCAGGGTCAGTGTCAACATTCATACTGGAAGTATTAACAGAACTAACTATTATAGGCACCTCAAGACCATCGACGTATATCTTGGAGCTTAACTGTGTTGTGGGAAAGCCTGTTTCTACGACATTACTTCTGTCAATTGTAACGGCTGCATGATGCCATGTGTTGGCTGTAACCCCCAATTCGGCCAGTGATGATGCTGTCTCCATACGAAGGCTGTTGTTCTTGTGATAAAACTGGAGTTTGCCGCCGTATATGCGTATTTCCCACATGGCATTATCAAAATCAGGTTGGATGATGCCATACTGGACGCTGGCATGCCTTACTATAGTACCATCGGAAAGAGTCGGCACATTGAACCAGAAGGTCCATGTATTCTGAACTGTCATTTCACCACCGCCGCCAAGGTCGAAGATGGTTACGTATGATGACGTCTCCAGGTGACAATCACTATAATTTAAGGTGAAACCAGATATGGCGCCGCCAGGAGCATTGTCATGCATATCCGCGAAATTCGCGTCCTTACCAAGACCGGGCGCACTGTCTTCTCCAAACACATCAGGATCACCAGTGTTATAATCAACCAGCGTTCCAAGAGGATAGGGGGGGGTGTTTCCGACTATAAGTACTGTACTCGAGGTGGTATGCGTCACATTATCACCATCCTCAAAATTCATGTTAAAGACCAGACTGGCATCCCCATCGGGATCCCATGCCCATGCACTCGTAGAAACCAATATCGCAACCGCCAAAGCCATCCATATCATTCGACTCTTCATAGCTATGTCCTCCTCAAAAAAACTGATTCCCATATACCGATAAAATTAAGGTTTAGAAACAATCCGAATTTCAAACTGAAGCACACCGCTTCAGACCAAAAACACCTGTTAGTTCAATTATTATTACTATCTTTACGCAAGGCCGCCTGACTATATAATAAATAAAATCTGTAAGAATCCCTGAAATAACGCCTTGCTTGACAACAGTAATGTTCACTTCAACTTATAAAAGAACATGCACTGACACATCAAACCATCCAAATCGCCTCAGGGCCATACTCAATCATCGAATATGGCCCTGAGTTCCGAATTCTGATAAACTTCCTTTACTTTTTGTTGCGCCTAATTGCCAGTAAGCCAAGACCGAGCAATGCGATTGTAGCCGGTTCTGGGGTATACGTCAGCCGAAGAGTATCCGTGAATGTATCGGCATTTGTATCCACCCAGGCAGATGTCCAGCCAGCCGGAACGGTAGCGAATGCACCGCTGCCGTTGTTGTAAGTGGCGCTCTTGACGCTGAACGTCCATACGTCAAAGAAGCTGCCCACTTCCGGGGTATAGCCGCCCAGCAGGTCAACCTGCAACGTTGCGCCCGCGGTGTTGGCATAATTCCCGTACTGGACAATGTTGTCGAACGAGGATATAGAGGCAATGTCAAAATTCATTGTCCCGCCCGTACCAACAGTATAATCCATAGAATTGGTGCCGTTACCGAAGGTTATCGCTTTGACAGAGTCAATAGCACCCATTTCCAGCTTGGCTGTACCCTGATTAAAGCCAGCGCCTTCGCTGATGAGCCCAAACCTGTACATCATGTTCCGGAGAACCAACGTTCCGCCAGTAGCGTTAAATGTGGCGGCAGTGTTGGTTTTGTTGCCCTTGCTGAGAATCTCAGTATCAAGGACAGCCGTCCCGGACAGATTGTAAGTCGCCGTCCCGAGGGTTGTACTGGACGAAACAAGACGTGTCTCGCCTGTTCCAGCATAACCGGTAGAATAGACGCTTACGGTACCGGAACTGTGGTTGACGGTCGTTACTGAGGCATCCGTGGTCTTTACCAGACAAAAGAGCTCGGCTGAAGCTTTGGAAACGTTCAGATTCGCTCCAGTGTTGATGTTCAACACAGCAGTGCCTCCTGTAACAACGTTCATCAAAAGCTGGCCAATCGTCTGATCTGTATCAACTGTCGCCGTGCCAGCATTGATTTGCGCCGTCTCGGTCGTTGTTAGCGCCGTCCCACCCCAGTTAGCGACATCACTCCAATTGCCAACGTTACCGCTGACCCATGTCTTGGTCGCTTGCGCTGTCGAGCCAATCGACAACAATATGGCGCACACCATTAGAATACCTACACATTTTCTCATTCTCGTCTCCTCCAAAAACTAAACAATAAAAAGATACACGCGCGCTCTCTACTTCTTCCTACAAACAGATACCCGGCACACACCAAGTACCGTATACATCACAAAACCCACTTCTTCATTTTCGATTTTCCCAAAAATTAACATTCCAAACAAGACCATTTTGCGCACTAATAAAGTCAATTTCGCGCAAAGACCGTAACTGCCTTAAAATGAAGGGTTTAGCTCATAATTTTGCTCAGATATGCTGTTTATTTTTTTTGAATTGCCCAACATTTTTAACGCGATAAAACCCAAGAATTTACAAAAAAACCCGTGTTTTATGCTTAGTCCCAAAAAATGCCTTCTAAGTCGCCAACTTTGACGTTCCGGTGATATCTGCCGCCTGATACTTTGGATTCTTGCTTTTTGGGAATTCTGCCCTTGTTTCATCCGCGAAGGCCGTCCACGGGCCAACTCATCACAAAGACACTAATGACTTGGCCATCCCTTTGCCGTTAGGCATCCCTTACGGGAACGGGAGGCACGAAGAAAAATTAAAAATAAAAAACAAAAACCTGGTGTCTCTGTGCTCTGCCGGCAAAAACATAAATCTCCCGTGAAAAATCATATGAAATTTACTGTCCCAAAAATGAAAATCTGTGAGCGACCGCTGCTTATAAGTTGCAGTATGTTGACAAATCCATCTAAATCGATATAATCGTTCATCACTTCGATTTTCTCGAAAGTCTTTTGTGCGCACACTAAAACTAAAAAACAGACAAAGGTCACGATGAGATGAGAGAAAAAATAAAAATAGCTTTCGCTCACAACAATATCACTCACAACACCGAAGGGCTTATGGCCGGCATCTCTGAATACATTCGTGACAGGGGAGACTGGCAGTTGATTATCTGGCCCGACTGCTCCCAGAGGTCACTGGCGTTTCTCAAGGAAAGAGGATGTAAAGGCGCTTTTGTGAGCATACAGACAACTACAAAAGCGAAAGAGCTGCTCAAAATCGGCATACCCGTGATAGGAGTAGCCACAATACAAGACCTGCTCAACCTGCCATTTATAAGTGCTAATGCCAAAGAAGTCGCAGAGATGGCCGGCGAATATCTGCTGGCAAAGAAATTCACTAATTTTGCATTTTTCGGTCTTACTCAGGCAAAATGGTCCGCTGAAAGGATGGAATACTTTTGCCAATATCTTACCAAAAGGAGCTATAATATCCACGTTTTCAAAGAAAAGCAGGTGCTTCTTACAAATGATCCGACTCCATTTACCAAACTATGGATTAAAACGGCTCTCAACACCGGGCAGCAGAAAGTAATAGAATGGCTTAAACAGCTGCCCAAACCGGTAGCCATATTGGCCAGCACTGACATATTCGCCTGTCATTTGATCAATGTGGCCAAAGAAATCGGTATTAGTATTCCGGAAGAAATCGCCATCCTCGGCGTCAATAACGACAATGCCATCTGCAATATCTGCGACCCCCCGCTGTCGAGTATCGCGTTTAATTTCAAAAAAGCCGGTTACAATGCCACCAAACTGCTTGCTAAAATGATATCAGGACATGAAACCATGCGCGGACAGTGCATAGAAATTCAGCCGACGCATGTCGAAACACGCGGCTCAACAGATATTTATGCAATCGACGATACTGCTATCGTAGAAGCCATGAAGTACATCAGGCAAAACGGCCATACCCCCCTTCAGGTCGATGCAATCGCCAACCACGTTTGCATGAGCAAGCGCCTGCTGCAGTTGAGGTTCCATGATTTGATCGGGAAATCCGTACATGATGAAATCATTCAGGCGCACTTCGAAATCGCCAAGACAATGCTCATTGAGACAAATCTTCCAATCGATGAAATAGCCGTCCACTCAGGATTTCATTACACCTCGAATATGAGACGTGCCTTTATAAAGAACACAGGAATGCTGCCTCAGAAATACCGCCAGCTTTACCACGCTCATTAGACAGCGTTGCTTTTATTGCCGGCACGTGCTCACAGTAAATTAATATTTGAAAAAAATAGAATTATTTCTTTGTATCTTCTGACATTTTGTCTTTAAGTTTCTGCTTTTCAGCCAGAAAGATATCGAGATTAACTTTTGCTGGTTTATAATCCGGCTTGATTTGCAGGGCCAGTCTGAATTGTTCGATTGCTTCGTCAAGTTTTCCCATCTTTGCCAGCGCATAGCCCAGATTGTTATGTACGGCAGGTGTATCCATTGTTTTGACTGCGATTCTGTAGTGCTGCGCCGCCTGGGCATAATCGCCTTTAGTCGCAAGAGCAACGCCAATATTGGCATTGACTTCCGGATCAGCGGGATTTATTCCTAATGCCATCCTATAGCTGCCAATGGCATGATCAACCCGTCCTATTTTGTATAGGTTATTGCCAAGGTCGTTATGGGTTTCAATAAAATCAGGCCTGATTCGGACAGCTTCAAAGTTATGATAAATTGCCTCATCGATACGGCCTTCTTTCAGAAGCACGTCCGCCAGGCAAAGATGCGCTTTGTAATTATTGTCGTTTACTTTCAGTGCATGCTGAAAAAGCGGTAAGCTGCTTTTCCAATATTGCAGCTGGATATATGTGCATATGGTCAGTGCAACTAAAACTGTCACCGAAAACACCGCCAGCGCAACCTTTCGGCGTCCGAACAATTCCGGTAAGCCCCAGGCGATGATAATAAATAAACCCGTCAGCGTAATGTAGCTGTAACGGTCTGCCATCGCTTGCACACCAACCTGTACGAGGCCTATAACGGGTATAAGTGTTCCAAGATACCAGAACCAGCCTGTGACCAGGTATCGGTGATTTTTGGAAAATCGAAGTATAAAAACTGTTACGGCTAACAGTAAAATGGCTGAAACAAAAGCGTATAGAACCGATATGTTTGGCCCGTGGTGGGGGTAAAAATAGACAAGCCGGACAGGCCAAAACATTTTCTCTATATATCCTATGTAAGTAACAAAAGCATTGAGAATGCGGAACTTCAAAGGGAGCACAGCAAGTATTGTTACAGCCCCCCCCTTTATCTGGACAAGGTATGTAACTACGGAAGATGCAACGACCATCATAAACAGCGGAATTTTCTCAATTAAAAGCGGCAACAGCGAGTGTTTTGATTTAATTCTGTTCAACGGCCAATAGTCCAAAAGCAAAAGCACAAATGGCAAAGTAACCAGCATAGGTTTCGCCATCAGGCCCAGGGCAAAAAATGCGACTATCAATAAATAATTGGCAATTCTCGGGTGATTGACGAAACGAACATAAGCCCACATTGTAAGCAGCCAGAAAAAAGTGCTAAGCACATCTTTGCGTTCGGAAACCCAGGCGACAGATTCGACGTGAAGCGGATGAAGGGCAAACAGGGCCGCCACAAAGGCACTCAGCCAAAGCTTTTGTGTCATTTGTTTCAGAACAATAAAAAGAAGCAGCGTATTTGCAATGTGAAAGATAAGATTAGTAAGATGATGCCCGCCTGCATTAGAACCGAAAAGCCACCAGTCCAGCATATGCGACAACCAGGTTAAGGGATGCCAATTGCTCATAAAGCCCGTGGTAAATGCCCATTTGACCGCCTGGAGCGTTATGCCGCTCTGGATATTCGGATTTTCAGAAACATAGCCAGGATCGTCATAATTAATAAAATCATAGCTACGAACCTGACAATAGACCGCTGCGGTGGCAAGCGCCAATGCCAGACAAATCCAAAAACTGCTGTATTTAGTTAATTTATTGCTCATTTTCGATATAAGGTTTGCCCGCCTTATACAGAGCCAGGCGACTTTCAAGTTCCTTTTTAAGCGTTTCCTGGTCGGAAGATTGGCATAATTCCAATGCTTTTTCAGTTATTTCCATGGCTTTACTGAAGTCACCTGATGCAGCATAAGCAACCGCCAGGGTATCCAAACATTCGGGCCTCTTATAATTGGTAAGTTCACAGACCCGCCGGGCAAGTTTGACTGCTTTTTCAGGATTGCGAACTGCCGTGTTATCACTCGAAGCCAAAATCCAGGCCAATTCATTCATCAGTTCGTCCCAGTCAGGTTTTAGCTGCAAGGCTTCCTCAAAATGTGAAACGGCCTGGTCGATTTTGCCCTTTCGCTCCAATACCTGGCCGAGATAGCGATGAGTCAAAGCTGATTTAGGATTTATACGCAGCGATTCATTAAGATTAACCATTGCATCATCAAGCTTGCCTTGATTAGCAAGAACATAACCAAAATTAGTGCGAGCCTCCGCAAAATTCGGATTAATCTTCAAAGCTTTCATAAAACATTCGCTGGCCTGGTCGAACTTGCCCTGCCGGCCATAGATAATGCCAAGGTCATTAAGCGCAAAGGGGGCATCCGGCTTTATTTGAAGACCATTTTGGAACTCTATGGCAGCTTCCTCAAACCTGTCCATATCTTTCAGGGTTATCGCCATGTTAAAATGGGCTTTATAATTTAAATTCGAAACTTTTAACGCATGGGTATATAGTGACATACTGTCTTTCCAGTATCCCGACTGGACATTCGAGCATATTGCCAAAATCAGTAAAATAATTAACGACGATGCCCCCAATATAATTTTACGATATTGCCAATTAACAAGCACATCAGATGCGCCCCATGCAATAATAATGAATAAACCTGTCAGCGTAATATAGCTGTAACGGTCGGCCATCGCCTGCTCGCCAACCTGAACAAGGCCGATGACGGGAACAAGCGTTCCAAGGTACCAAAACCAGCCCGTTAACAGATACCGATGTTTTGAAGAAAATCTAAGAACGAAAAAAGTTACGATAAGCAGAAATAATGCTGAAAGAACCGCATACCATATCGAAATATTTCGGCCGGGGTGCGGATAAAAATAAACTAATCCGGCAGGCCAAAACATATTTTCAATATACTTCACATAAGAGATGAAAGCATTGCCGATGCGAACTGCAAAACTAACATCAGTGAGCCGATTTACTGCTCCCCAGTTTTGCTGAACAAGAAAAGTAACAATACTCGAGATTGCCGCCAACAAAACAAAAGGGATTTTTTCTAAAATCAGACGATAAAATTTTAGTTTGCCGAAACGTTCAAGCGGCCAATAATCCAGCAGCAGTAATACAAACGGCAATGTTACCAGCATCGGCTTTGACAGCAGTCCCAGAGAAAATATCAGCAATGTCAGAATATAGCGGGCTTTCCCCTGATGCTTAATATATTGCAGCCAGCCCCACATTGTCAGCATCCAGAAAAAAGTGCTCAGGACATCCTTGCGTTCAGAAACCCAGGCCGCCGACTCTACGTGCATCGGGTGAAGTGCGAACAAAGCCGCAACAAATGCGCTTGGCCAGGTCGCACTTGTCATGCGTTTCAGAACGAGGAAAAGCAGCAAAGTATTTGTGATGTGAAAAACAAGATTAGTGATATGATGGCCGCCGGCGTTAGAGCCGTATAATTGCCAATCTAGAATATGTGAAAACCAGGTTAAGGGATGCCAATTCGCGGCATAATTAGTGGTAAACGCCCACTTGAAGGCATCACAAGTGAAACCTTTTTGGATATTCAGATTTTTATATACATATTCCCCGTCATCATAATCAACAAAATCATAGCTGCCAACCTGACAATAGGCCGCCACGATGGCAAGCGTCAGTGCCAGACAAATCCAAAAACTGCTGTATTTAGTTAATCTATTGCTCATCTTCGATATAAGCTTTGCCCGCCTTATACAGAGCCCGCCGACCTTCAAGTTCCTTATTAAGCATCTCCTGATTGGAAGACCTGTATAACTCCAGGGCCCTTTCAGTAATTTTTATGGCTTTACTGAAATCGCCTGATGCAGCATAAGCAGCAGCCATTGTATCCAGATACCCGGGATCGCTGTAATGGGTGATTTTACAGGCCTCTGTGGCAAGCTGTATTGCCCTGTGAGGATTGTATGCCGTAATTTTCGGGTCAACCGCCAAATACCAGGCCAGTTCATTCATCGCCATATAATTATCGTTTGTCACATCAATGGCATGCTGAAACAAAGTCAGGGTATTTCGCCAGTAGCGAAGCTGATTATAAGTACATATCGATATGGTTGAAACAATCAGCAGAGCCAATGAAGCGAGCACAATTTTTTTGTATCGCCATTTTGCCAGCAGGTCCGGCACTCCCCAGGCAATGATAATAAATAAACCTGTCAGTGGAACATAACTATAGCGGTCTGCCATACCCTGGATGCCAACCTGAATAATGCCGATGACGGGCACAAGCGTTCCGATATACCAGAACCAGCCTGTAACCAGGTATCGGTGATTTTTCGCAAATCGAATCACAAGAACAGTTGCGGCCAGCAGAAGACCGGCTGATATCATGGCGTACAAAATCGATATATTTCGGACGGGGTGCGGATAGAATACTGATAAGCGACCTGGCCAAAACATCTTCTCTATATATCCTATATAAGAAACAAAAGCATTGAGAATGCGGAACTTTAAAGGGAGCACATTAAGCGATGTTACCGCCATGCTGCTTTGCTGTATAAAAAATGTAACAACACTTGAAGCTGCCGAGAGAACAAAGAAAGGAATTTTTTCTCCAATCAAATAGAAAAGTGTGCGCCGCCTGAAACGCTCAAGCGGCCAATAGTCAAGCAGAAGCAATACAAAAGGCAGGGTTACCAGCATAGGTTTTGACATTAAACCGAGGGCGAGAAATATAACCGTCCACAAATATCGGCTGATACCCGGCTTGTTCACATAACACGAATATGCCCACATTGTTAACAACCAGAAAAAAACGCTCAGAACATCTTTGCGTTCGGATATCCACGCAACGGATTCGACGTGAAGCGGATGAAGAGCAAATAAAGCCGCCACAAAAGCGCTCGGCCAAAGCGAACGCGTCATCTGCCCCAGGACAATAAAAACAAGCAGCGTGTTTATAATGTGAAAAATCAGATTAACAACGTGATAACCGGCAGGATTAGAATCAAAAAGCTGCCAGTCCAGCATATACGACAGCCACGTTAACGGATACCAGTTGGCCGTACAACCGGTAGTAAAAGCCCATTTGATGGATTCAAGCGTGAGGCCCGATTGTATATCCGGGTTTCTATAGACGCAATAGGGGTCATCATAAGTAATAAATTTGAAACTGTGTACCTGATAAAAAACGGCAAAGGTAATTAGGCCTAATACCAGGCAAATTAAAAAAGACCGTCTGTTTGAGCTTGTGTCCATCTATTTAAAATAAGCATTACAGCAAAACTTTCAAGATTTTAATCGCAAAGCAATGCTCATTAGACGGCAATGATTTTATTGCCAGCACTCGCTCGCAGGCTCTCTGTTGCAAATCAGCCAGTCTGCTGCGAATTGAGCTATCTCAGACAGGTTGCCTGCCCATGTGTCAGCCAATATGGCGTAGTCGAAGAAATCCACCTCGCAGTCGCTATTGAGGTCAGAGACGATTGAGCCGGTGCAGATATATGAGGTAGTAAAGCTCCACACTGTGCCGGTTGTCTGGCCCGCCGAATTCTTTTCATCGATGCGCCAGTAATAATTCGCATCTGGCAATATTCCCGTCGCAAATGACGTGCCCGTCTGTTCGCCGACAAACTCCGGCGGGTTGGCTGTCCCAAAATATACCATATGTGATGTGGCTTCCGCACCCGCCGCCCATGTCAACGAGATGCCTTCGGGAGCAATTCCTGTTGCCCCATCTGCCGGCTGAGGCTGCCAGGAAGCGGTAGGTAGTTCGCCAAGGGTTTGGGGATTCCATGTGCCAAAAACATTGTTCACATCTCTCCAATACAACGCATTGGCGTCATCAAGCTGTTTTGAATATGGGACTCGGACTCTTGTGCTAATCAAATTGCCGCACGGGTCAACAGATTTATACTCCCACCATCTCAAGTTGCTTGTGTCTGTGCCGTCTGCAATTTTCCATCCCACCGGCAAAATCAGCGTGCTTGGCATCGTGCAGTTTATGTACACGCTTTGACAATAGTGATAGTTATCGTTGACCGTTCGTCCCAGATAGCAGCCCGTAAGCCCCGGCGGCGAGGTCAAATTGCAGTCCACTAAGAAAAGGCCGTTGGCACCCTGTGCAGCCCTCGGCTGTGTTATGTATGATTGCGTGCTAAGTAATTTCATCACGCACCTGTCGAAGTAGGCCGTCCCTCCTCCCCAGATAAAATCTGTGTCCCCTTCGATGTAACAATCATTGAAATACGTCTGGCCGGCGTTAAGCAGCAGCGTATCCTGATAACTTTTGTATTTGCAGTTCTTCGCAAGGCACCGCAATGCGTCAGTTCTTATTGTTTCCGCCTGGCCTGAATTGTCCGGCGCCGTGTTGCGGAATGTCATATTGTACATCCTGAACCCGTTGCCGTAATTTTTTACCATCATTCGGTACGCGGTGCCCTTGTTGAATGCTTCACGGTTATATCCTGCTATTATTGTCGCATTCGTATCCTCGCCAAGCCACGTCACATTGGTCTTGCCGCTGGGTATATTGATTATTTCCCTGTATGTGCCTTTTTTCACTTTCACAATTGTCCGGCAGGGGTCGCTGTTCGCCACAGCATCAGTGGCCCCCTGCAACGTGCAGAAGTCCCCGCTTCCATCCAGTGCCACTGTATAATCGTGGTCTGCCGCCGGTGCAGATGCCATGATAGTAAACCGCCAGGTCGTGTTGTCATTTATTTCAGGCGATGTATTGCCGTTGGCGTCTGTGCAGAAACCTGCCGTCATCTTCACGTAGTAGTCCGTGTTATAAGCCAGACGTGTCGATGGGTATATCTCTAAGGTCTTGCCGCTTACATTAAACGGCACATAATTCACTTCTATTCCCATTCCATTTAGATTTATCTTATATGGCCAATTTGCACCAATCGGGCCATAAGTATCGACGGGCAGTGTCTGCAGGTTAAGCTGATAGACATTCGAATCGTCCGATACTTTGCATATCTGAAGTGTGCCGCTGGTCGCTACTATCGGCGCCGTGCCAAAAGTTAACCACAGTTTTGTATCTGCGCATACCTCAACCGCGTTATTTTCGGGGAAACAGGTGGTTATTGTCATATCCGCGGCTTTGACGCATGTGCCGGAAAAGAATCCCGATGCGGAAAACAAAGCAACAAAACAAACATACCTGCTTATCGATTTCTTGCGCATAACCCTACTTTTCCATAGAAATGGCCTCAACTTTAATTTTCTTAAAAGTAAGATGAAAAAACAAGGCAATATCGCGCAAAGAAAAAGTCCATTTGATGCAAAGACCTGACTGCGTAAAACGAACCGGTGAAATTATAAAAGTCATTGCCAGCACTCGCTCGAAGGGTCTCGATTGCAGGTCAGCCATTCTATTGCGAATTGAGCTATGTCCCTCAGGTCACCTGCCCCTCCGTCAGCCAATAGAGCATAATCTAAGAAATCCACCTCGCAGTCGCCATTGAGGTCAGAGGCGAACGGGGTTGTACAGCCGCCATACTCGAAGTATCCGAGGTCAGGTGCACTGCCGTGGTACCACAACCCGACATAAGTTCCGCCATCAATGAGGTCGCTTCCGGCCGCAAGGTGCATAAAATTAATGTCCGGCAAACTGCCGTCAGCTTTCCTTGCGCCATACGCCGCAGATGGATCAGTATTGACAAAATCCGCACTCGTAACAGTAAACAGGCTCAGCCAGCTATTTGTTTTTTGCACAACAAAAGTGCCTAAACTATTCGATCCTGTAAAATAAACGCCATTGGTAACTGTTGCCGTCTTACCGGTCGCCAGCGGCGATGTAGCTATGCTAAAATTATTCCCGCCATTGCTGAATGCCGTGCAATTGTAGAGAGTCATGGAACCTTTATTGCTATTTTGATCGAATCCTTTGGCCTTATTTTGAAAAGCGAGACAATTTTTTAAAACCACATTATGTCTCAAGAGCTTGGTGTCGCTTCCGCCCATCTTAAATCCATTACCGTTACCACTGCATACGGTTCCATCTTTGAGATACCCGGCCTTAAAAGCCCAGCAGTGTTCATAAGTAGTATTTACATCATCAGATGGCCTCAGATATCCATCATAAGCATCATCCGAGTTCTGCCACGACCTGCAGCCATAAAAGTAATTGCCTGTGCCGACATCGAGTTTCGGTGAAAAACCATCCGCGTTCCCATAGCCCACATCACAGTTATAGTATGAATCACAGTTTATGATTTGATTGTAGGCTGCCCCGCCGCCTAATTGAATGCCGGTATTTCTGTTTTCGAATGAGGAACAGAATTCGATAATATTATAGCTTCCCCCGCTGATTTTTATCCCGTTATGGGGAGCTCCTTTGCAATCTATACCTTTGACATACCAGTAACTGCCGTTGATTTTAAGGCCGTCGGCGGCAGTACCCGTCATCGCTGTAAAATCAAGCATCGCCCGTTCGCCGTTATAGCCGATTAAAGAACATCGATTGGTTTCGCTCGAACCGGTTTTTGAGGGAAGAGTTATCGCGGTACTTGTGCCTGTGTATGCGTATGTTCCTCCTCGCACGTAAATAGTGTCGCCCGCAACCACTATGCTCACGCCTTTGGCAATTGTTTTGAAGGGGTGGTTGATATCACCAACGTTGCTGTCGTTGCCGTCTGTGGCGACAAAATATTCGCTGCAATACGCAGGACAAGCCGCAAAAAGTACACAAAGCATCCGCGGCAACACCCCCTGCCAAAACGCTCTTTTCATACCTTCTACTCCATAAAGATAATCAATTTGCGCACCATTATAACATAAAACCTGGTAAAATTTCGGCCGGATAGGAAAATTTGCGTGATATTATCCTTTTTTTGCGCAAAAAGCTGACTCGCCAATTATTGCCAGCACTCGCTTGCGGGGTCTCTATTGCAGGTCAGCCAGTCTATTGCGAATTGAGCAATGTCCATCAGGTCACCTGTCCATCCGTCAGCCAATAGAGCATAGTCGAAGAAATCCACCTCGCAGTCGCCATCGAGGTCCGAAGCAATCGGGCTTGTACAGACGTATATCAAAGTCGTCGCACTTGCTGTATCTGACCAGCCGGTTTCATTGTGGTTTATACTCATATCCCGAGCCTTGACCTGATAGGTATATGTCGTGTTATTGACAAGTCCGGTATCAGTCCAGACAGGGCTTGAAACCCAGTTGGAATCGTGGTTGGGGTCAGTTACATTGGCAAAGTAATATTCGACGCCGCTGATATCCGTCGCTGTAGTTGCCGTCATTGTGATAGAACTGCTGCTGATTGCATTAGGTTCAATTGTCCAGACAATCGGATTTGGCAGAGGTGCCTCGATATCCTGAGTTGTAAAGCTCCAGACTGTGCCTGTAGTGGTGCCGCCTGCGTTCTTTTCATCTATACGCCAGTAATATGTTGTTATGGATACAAGCGTTCCCGGATTATATGTTGTTCCGGCCTGATTACCTATAAATGGCGGTGAAGCTGCGGTTCCAAAGTAAACATCGTGTGATGCAGCGCCGCTGCCCGCTGTCCAGCTTAAATCCTGAGTTAAGCTGACATTTGCAGCGCCAGCAGATGGAACAGGACTGCTTGCCTGCCCGGGCGGAGCAACGACCGGTTCCGGCTTTAGTGCGATGGTCATATGTCCGTCAACACTTGATGTCACCGTCGCCGTAGAAGAACCGGTACTTCCGGCAGTTGCTTTGAGGCCTGTTGCCACTCCTATGCCTCCACCGTTTCCTGATGTGGTTCCTCCATCCGATTGCTCTGTGAGGCCTGAGAGATTTGCGTTCGTCCAACTTGACCACGCCGCTGTGGTTGCGTCGTTATCCCTTGTTGCCGCAAGCACAATCAAGTCGTTATTTACGGTTGTGGTGACCGTTCCGAATGTCGTAGTGGTTGAAGCCGTTGCTTTATTTCCACCTGCCGTCACGTCCCACGGGTCACCAGTTGAGATAACGTTGCGGAAGGTGAGTATCCTTCCATAGGCGTGGTCTCCCGGGTCAGTAACAACGGGCGAACTCATTGATGACGACGTCGCTCGGCACCAGAACACGGTAATACGCGTTCCGGCCGTTCCCGTTCCAGTTGACTGCGGGCTGTTGGCTACAGCCGCGAAACCTGCCGGCGTCGAAAGCGTTGCTGCCTGACCTCCGGCTGACTCAACAAAAAGAAGCGCAATGTCGCCTGCCTGATGTGTTGGCCAGGCGACGGTAATCGCCGATGTACCTGACACAGCAGTTCCAGCCGCGACGAACGTGGGTATTGAGTCTGCTGTCGTGGCAGATAGTGTATTGGACCAGCCTGTTACGTTCAGGGCAAGAGAGCTGTCGCGAGCCCGAACCCTGAACGAATACAACGTACTCGGGGTAAGACCTGAGGCAACATATGTCGTACTTGTTTGCCAGCTGCTGCTCTTGCCAGCATCTGTGGTGCATTCGAAGTAATACTGCACAGGCGGACTAGCATCGGCAGCGGTCGTAGCCGTCATTGTTATTGAAGTTGAGCCGGCAGCCGTCGGCACCGAAGCCCATGTCATCGGGTCCGGCATTGGGGCAGTTATGTCGGCCGGAGTTACTGCCGAAGCCGGCGAAGATGCCTCGGTCTCATTATGACCGGTAGTATCGCGAGCCATAACGGTGTATGAATATGTTGTCGACGGCGTAAGGCCGGTATCTGTATAGCTTGTACCTGACTGCCAGCCGGAATTGTGTCCGCCGCCTGAGGTGCAGGTGAAATAGTATTCGACGCCACCGGTATCGTCTGTCGCTGTTGAGGCAACCATAGCAATGGACGACGGGCCTGTCGCGTAAGGCGCTGTCGCAAAAGTCATCGGGTTTGGCGTTGGAGGTGTAGTATCGCTTGTGCCTGTTTCAAAGCAGCCTAAATCCGGTCCGCTGCCGTTGTACGGCAATCCTACATTGGTGCCCCCATCGATTAGGTCGCTTCCGGCCGCAAGGTGCATAAAGGTAATATCCGGCAAACTGCCGTCAGCTTTTCGCAGGCCAGTTGCCTCAGAAGGGTCAATACTGACAAAATCATCACTGGTAACAACAAACGGGCTCATCCAGCTATTTGTTGTTTCTACAACAAAAGTGCCAAGATTATTCGAGCCCGTAAAACCAACGCAATTGGTCAGTGTTACTGTCTTGCCGCTTGCCGGTGCTTCGTAAATTGAATAATTATAGCCGCCATTGCTGAATGCTGTGCAATTGTAGAGAGTCATGTCGCCTACATTGTGATTTTGGTCAAATCCTTTAGCTTTATTTGAAAACGACAGGCAGTTTATCAGAGTGACATTATGTCTATAGTTTGTACCACCACCCATCTTGAATCCATTACCATTGCCGTTGATTGCTATGCTTCCATCTTTGAGATAACCGGCCTTAAAGGCCCAGCAATTCTCATAAGTGGTAGTTACATCATCAGCTGTCCCCAGATATCCATCATACGCATCATCAGAATTCTGCCACGACCTGCAGCCGTAGAAATAATTTCCTGTGCCGACAGTAAGCTTGGGCGAAAAACCATCCGCGTTTCCCTGAGTCGAATCTGCATTATAATAGGAATCACAATTTATGATTTCATTGTACGCTGCGCCATTAGCTAATTGCAACCCCGAGTCCAAGTTTTCATAGAAATTGCACAATTCAATTCTATTATATGAAGCATTATTTTTCTCTATAATCATTCCATTATCGCCGGCTTTATAAAAATCTATGCCTTTGATATACCAATAACTGGCGTTTAATTGAACTCCCCTGCTGCCGCTTGCTTCACCTGAAAAATCAAGGACAGGCCTTTCGCCGGGATAGGCAAACAAATTGATTTTGGCACCGGCTGTGCCGTTTTTTGTAATAGTTATGCTAGTTGTATAAACATGGGTTCCGCCGCGTAAGTAAATAGTGTCACCTGCCGCAGCCGCTGTTACCGCTGTGGGAATAGTTTTCCATGGGTTACCTATGGAACCGTCGCCGGTAGTATCATTTCCGGTTGGGGAAACATAATAAGTGCTGCAATACGCGGTAGAAGCCGCGACGAGTATGCACACCAATACCGGCAGCATCAGAACGACTCTTTTCATCACCCGATTCCTACTAACGACAATGACGGCTTACTGACACCCCGCCGCCTGAGGATTATTGCCGGTTATTTTCAGGCTATCGATATTACCCAGTCCATCGGCAGTTGTCGCTTCAAGGCGCAGGTCATTAATGCCAGCGGTAAGGCTTACATCAATCGGTGAGGTTTCAATATAGGTTGTATAGGCACCGCTGGCCGGAAAACTGATACTCGGCACGATTGTAGCGCCATTTACAATTAGTTTGCCTGTTCTATCACCGATTAGAAGGGTATATCTCCAAACAAAAGTATAGTTGCCGTCGGAAGGCACGTTTATTTTCCAGTTAACGCCTGCAGCAAAGGCATTGGTTGTATTCGCATAACCCGCTCCGGTGAAACCCGCCCACTCACTTTCGATAGCGCCATCCACACCGCAAAAGCCCGTGGCATTTTCCTGAAGGACAATGTTAGTGTTGCTGTCGGGCACGGCACATGCTTCGACCGAGGGACCGGACTCATTCGATAAAGCATCCGCCGCTTTTACAACGTAGTAATACATCGTACCGTTTACGACGTCATTGTCCGTGTAATTTGAACTGCTCAAAAGCGAGCTGTTGAGTTTGCTGTAACCGCTGCCGGAAGTTGTCGAACGATATATATTATAACCGGCAAAATCAGGTTCGTTATTGTCGGCCCAGTCCAGAGGGACTGTTGCATTGCTGCCTAATGCCCACAGGTCTTTTGGTGCCGCCGGAGGAGTGGTGTCGGGTGGAATGTATCTCCAGTTGTTGCCAAGGAGAGCAAATTCATAGAAGTTAACGTTACAATCGCTGTCGTAATCCGCGTTGGCAATCGCATTACAATCAGTGCCAAGCCAGTAATCGACAAACCGTGCAAGATCGTTCAAATCCACCATGCCGCTGTAGTCGAAATCGCCGTAAGGACCGAAAAACCAGTGCGGCGGAAGAGTATCGTTGCCGTCGGCGCCCGCACCATTTTGTACGATAATTGGGATTTCCTGAGCATTGTCGAGTGTATAAGAATAGGGCGGTGTAAAGATGCCCGCGTAGTTGTTATCTGCCCATGTTGGTTGTGAACAGTTATAAAATATATTGCCGGTATTCCAGCCGATTGATCCGTCGGCCCCGTTTCCGGTATAGTAATCCGCCCAGGGATTGGGCACGCTATGGAAGTAGTTGTTCTCTACCCGAATGTTGGATTCAACGCCCACCCCAATACAATAACCACCGGCCACAAGATCGCTGTAATAATTGTTATAGACGTGCACTCGGCCGAAACGCACGCGAGGCATTCTTTCTTTGCACCCGGTGGTCCACCAGTTGTGGTGATAGGTTACTTTCAGCTTGCCCCTGTCTTCGGGTTGGCTGTCACTGCTTCCGACGAGAGATGAGAAGGTGTGGCCGGGATCCGGGGCAGAAGGGGTATAGTAAAACTTGCACCATGATACGGTGACATAGCTGGATCGGCCGGATATGTCAAGCTGGCCGTCACCGCAATCATAGAAAGAGCACTTTGTGATAAAGACATTGTTAATGTCCGTCTTTAAACTGATGCCGTCGAATGCGCTTCCTACTTGAGGATTGGTGATGTTCAGTCTTTCAATAATTATGTTCCTGTCTCGATTTTTGAAACCTACGTTTCCTACGAGCGTTGGATTCACGCCTATGCCCCTGATTGTTTTGTTCGCACTGATTTCTAAAGCACCAGCATCACCCTCTTTAGGGGGGAGGATGATAGTGCCTGAGACCTGGACAATGTACGGACCCGGTGTAACGCTTGAGGCGTACTTAATGAAATTGGGTTCATCAGTTACAGTTACAGTCGGTCCGCCTTCTCCTCCCGTGGTGCCGCCGTTCTGACTGGCCCAGCCGTCTGCCGCGGCAAAGGCACTTGACGAAAAGCACAAGCATAAAACTAAGACACCCCCCAGAAACGATGTAACTAAAGCGCCACCCGCCGCCAAAAATGCTCTTTTCATACCTGCTGCTCCGAAAGAAAACCGAATTCCATATCATTATACCATAAAACTTGGTAAAATTTCGGCCGAATATGAAATTTGCGCGATTTCATCCTTTTATTTGCGCAAAAAGACCGCCTTAGAAACTTGGCTGTACATTAAAATGAACGTTCTTAAAGACCGTCTTTTTTAATAAAATTTTTGGAGTATCCATTATGATGCGAAAAAACCTTATTCTAATTATCGCCTTGTCAATATGGTTTGGCTGTATCGGCTTCCAAAAACAGTCCCTTGGCGCAACTGCCCCTGATTCTAACACATCAAAAACGGCTGTTGGCAACACTGCATCCGTTGCCCCGCCTCAAAAATTGACGGTCCCCCCCATGGCTTATGATGATTCAACCATAACCGTGATTTGGAATAAACCCTCTGATTATTCGAATGTTGTCAGTTATAATGTTTATCAGGAAGGGTCTCTGGCAGGCAGCACAAAAAACCTTTTTTTCAATATTAAAGGATTAGAGCCGAGTTCCCCGTATTCACTTATTGTAAAAGCTGTGAATGCTTCCGGAGAAGAATCCGGGCCCAGCAATAAAGTCATACAAATAACGGCTCCCGCAATGAAAGTATTTAACGTTACCGCCTGCGGCGCGGTCGGCGACGGCAAAACCTTAAATACCGCCGCCATACAAAAAGCCATTAACGAATGTTCACCTGGCGGTAAGGTTTTAATCCCTTCCGGGACATTCGTCAGCGGCGCTCTTTTCTTAAAAAGCAATATGACTCTTCAAATCGACGGCACCTTGCGAGGCAGCGATAACGTTGCTGATTACCCGTTAACAAGCAAAAGATTCCCCTACTATGCCCAAGGCAAAAATTATATGGGCCTGCTGAACGCTTACACTGAAACTTACGGAAGCATCTCCAATGTCAGAATATGCGGCTCAGGCACAATCAATGGCGGTTCTGATACTGTCGGCTCTATAACAGGTCATAAAAATACAATACTTGGCGATTGCCAGGCAAAGGACGCCAATGAAGACAGCGCCAGAGCTGATATGATTACCGTAAAGGGCGTAAACGGCCTGTATGTCGGAGGGCTCAAGTTTGTAAACCCCGCAATGCACACCATCTTTATCAGCTACTCCAAAAATATTACCGTAAACGGAATCGATGTAAGCACCTACGACATACATAATGCGGACGGCATTAATGTCTGCACTTCCGATACGGCTTATATTTTCGATTCCGCTTTCGATACCGGAGACGACTGTATCAATTTCAACGCGGGAGTCGGCGCTGACGGCGTAAAAGAAAATTACCCCGACAACAATATCAGGATTTTCAACTGTATCGCCAAACGAGGCCACGGCGGCGTAGTTTTTGGCAGTTTTACAGCGGCATGGATTCAAAATGTCCTTGTAGAGGACTGCCTTTTCGACGGAACGGATATCGGCCTTAGATTCAAAACCGGAACCAAACAGGGCGGCGGAGCCAGAAACGTCCTCTGCAGGGACATTAATATCAAAAATATCGCAAAACATTCCGCGATATTTTTTGACAGTTCTTATTCCTGCGATTATCCCTCAGGCGGCCCGGGACAGTTTAAGGACATAACGGTTAAGAACATTACCTGCACTAATCTTAAAAAGAACGGAATTTATGTCAGCGGATTAGCCGGCACGCCGCATACCAATCTGTCTCTGAGCAATATTTCCATAGATGGCGGCACGGCAGGCGGCGCAAATATCAAATACTGCACAAACAGCTCTTTCGATACTATCAATATTACAAACAGCACACCAGCATGGACAATCGATGCAACTTCAACCTCCGGCCTTACTTTTAAAAATTGCAATCCGTCGCCAAAACCTGCTTCGGAATAACTCCGGCTTTTAACATTATGGTTTTTATTATGAATTAGGAAAAATTTTATGAACGGCAGAAAAATTACAGGATTAGCATTAACAATTTGTACTTTTAATTTAATCATTTTTGCCTCAAGCAATGCTCTCGGTGCCTCTGCGAAAAAATCTGATGCAGCTCCGCCGACTGCCGGCAAGGTTCGCATCGTTATTGTGGGTGATACGACAGCCAAAGATAAACAAGGATGGGGACCTGGTTTCAAGAGTTTTCTTACCGACCGTGCGGAGTGCACTAATCTGGCCATCGGCGGGCGCAGCTCCAAAAAATTTATCGACGAGGGACGCTGGACCAAGGCACTGGCGCTCAAAGGCAATTACTATTTGATACAGTTCGGCCATAATGATGAATCAGCCAAAGATGAAAGCAAGACAGACCCCAACACAACCTATCGTCAATTAATAACTCGATACGTAGATGAGACCATGGCAAATGGGGCAAAACCAATACTGATAACCTCGCTGGTTCGTCGTCAGTGGGACGCAAACGACCCCAACAAAATAAAATCGGTCTTAGCCCCATATGCCGAAGTGGTAAAAGCAGTTGCCGCGGAAAAAAAGGTCCCTTTGGTTGACCTGCACGCCCGCAGCAAAGAATTATACGAGAAGCTTGGTAAAGATAAATCCAATGAGCTGGCCGCCCTTAAAGATGACGGCTCAATGGATAATACACATCTTAATGACAAAGGCAGCGCATTTTTTGGTAAAGTCATTGCTGAGGAGCTTGTCAAAATCGAACCTGACCTGAAGCCCTGCTTCCGTAGTGAACAGCCGTCTGATGCAAACTCAACTCCCAAAGTTCCAACTGGTTCTTAATAAAAAGGATTTTTATGGCAGGTAAAAAGATTACAGTATTAGCTTCAGCGATTTGCATTTTTGTTTTAGCAGGTTTCTCCCCCTACTGCTCTCTTGCTGCCGAAACTGTTAAGGATTCCAACGCATCATCACCGACCGATGGCAAAATCCGTATCGTTCTTGTCGGCGATTCGACTGTCACAGACAAACAGGGCTGGGGCTTAGGCTTCAGCCGTTTTCTTACAGATAAGGCCGCCTGCATTAATACCGCAAGAGGCGGCCGCAGCTCTAAAAGCTTTATTAACGAGGGACTCTGGACAGAGGCGCTGGCGATTAAAGGCGATTATTATTTAATTCAGTTCGGCCACAACGATGAACCTAACAAAGGCAAACGCACCACGGACCCCAATACCACCTATCGAGAATTTATGTCGAAATACATAGACGAAACACGCGCAATCGGCGCAAAACCGATACTTGTAACCTCGTTAGTGCGCCGCCAGTGGGACAAATCCGGCAATGGAAAAATTAACTCCAGTTTGGTTCCCTACGTCGAAGCGGTCAAGAAGCTCGCAAAAGAAAAAAACGTTCCGGTCGTTGACCTTCATGCCAGCAGCAAAAAATTATGTGAACAGCTTGGCAAAGAAAAGTGCTGGGAGTTCAGCCCCATCAAAGATAACAACGAGTTTGACAACACGCATCTCAATGCCAAAGGCAGTGTTATGTTTGCTCGACTTGTCGTTGAGGAACTTATCAAGGCCGCACCCGAATTAAAGCCATACTTCCGCAGTGAACCAGTTTCGGATGCGAACACACCGGCTAAAGTTTCCACCGGTTCTGCGCAATAAGGTATTATTTTTTGCGCGGTTTTGCGTAGACGGATAAATTCGTCTCGGGTATATTCCTGAATATACAATACTGTTACTATAAGTAAAGTGGAAGAAGGGACTGCATGGATATTTTTGGTTTTCACCCGGTAGATATTTTGTTAATCGTGGCTTATCTGGCGGCAATCACCTACGTTGGCAAAAGAACGTCGGGCAAGGTACGCAGCCAGGAAGACTTCTTTATGGCCGGCCGCTCGGTAGGCAAACTTCTCCAGTACTTTATGAATATGGCCACCATAATTGACGCCAGCAACGCTGTAAGTACCGCAAGTTTCGCTTTCAGCAAAGGATTGGCCGGCGTATGGCTTTTGCTGGCCCCTATCTTCTCAGGGCCCTACTATTGGTTCATGGCCGGCTGGTTCAGACGAGTCCGGCTCATCACTATGGCTGATCTGTTCGATGAACGCTTCAAAAGCAAATTCCTGTCTTTTTTCTATGCCTGCATCGGAATCTGGCTGACTGTGATTCTCGCCGGAATGAGCTACAAAATCACGTATCGAACTTTTGAGGCGATGACTGTAAAGCCGGTCGAAAAATGCACCGCTGCAGAAAAACAGCAAATGGATTCGTTCAAGGAATATGACCAATTAAATAGGCAATACAAGGCAAAACAGCTGCCCCCCGACAAAATGGAAAGATATAAAGCCCTGGACAGCATGTATCTCAAAGAGGAAATCAAGGCTTATATATCTTATACCCCAATGTGGTGGTTTTATATTATCTACACAGTCTTTGTAGGCGGGTATGTAATAATGGGAGGGCTTAAGGCGACAGTCTGGAACAATGTAATCCAGGGACTCTTAATATTCGCATTTTCAATAATGATGATACCTCTTGCTCTTTCTGCTATTGGCGGCTGGCATGAATTTTCGGCAAGAGTGCCGGAGCATATGCTGTCCTTTTTCGGCTCAGGTCTGGACGAATTTTCTCTGCTCTCAATCATCGCGTTCCTGCTGGCCAATTATGTCATCGGTATAACAGGTCATCAGGGGAATATGGCCCACAACGGCTCAGCTAAAGATGAAATTACCGCAAAAATCGGAGGTCTGGGCGGTAACTATACCAAACGCATCCTTACGATTATGTGGGCATTGTGCGGGCTGCTTGCTTTTGCACTATACCAGAGTTCAATTTCTGACCCGGATACAGCCTGGGGAGTAATGAGCGATAACCTCCTCGGTGTTGGTCTTAAAGGCATTATGCTTGCCGGAATTCTCGCCGCCAATATGGCACATCTGGCCTCGATGTGTATTTACCTCTCGGCCCTGTTCGTTCGGAATTTGTATAAACCCTTTGTCAAAAACAAAAGTGAGCATCATTACATTAATGTATCAAGACTCGCTATTGCCGGCGTTCTTCTTCTTTCTATTTACATTGCGGTTCATTATAAAAGCCTGATTGACATAATTAAAATGCAGCCTTTATTGAATATTATTTTCGGCGCCCCTGTAATGCTGCTGTTGTTCTGGAAACGCCTGACTCTAAAGGCCGTCTGGATTCAGGTAATAGTTTGCACAATACTATTCGCGATTCTGCCTGAAATATTGCCGTTTTTCCCGTCGGTAAAACATTCCAGATGGCTCACACAGCAAACAGCGGAGCAAACAGTTATACGCAGCATATCGGCCGAACAGCAGGACGTCGATAAAGGACTCGCTTCTGCAGTCGGACAAAAAATAACAAAAGAATTTGTTATACCTCCTGCAAGTTTGTATTTTGATTCAGTCGCAAGAATCAATCCCGAAGACCCCAATTCAGCAATGACCGGATTGGGCAGATTGAAAACCGAACTCCTCGTCGCAAAATTAACGGGCATGGACCTGCGAAATATGAAACCGTCCTCGTTGATGACACTGCGATATCTTATTGCTTCGATTCTGCCGTTTATTATCCTTATTCCTGTAAGCTTGATAACAAAGGATAAAGGTCTCGAAGAAAATATCTCGCGTTTCTACGTCAAAATGAAAACCAAGGTCATTGCCGACCGCGAGCTTGATAAGGCCGAGCTGCAGAAAAGCTACGACAACCCGACCCGTTTCGACCATACAAAACTGTTCCCGAAAAGTAACTGGGAATTCTGCAAGTGGGACAAGGAAGACACTTGGGGCTTCTTCGGCAGTTCTGCCCTTACCATCGGCATACTGCTGGCCTTCTGGCTGCTCATCAAAATGATTGCTCATTGATAATTTTATATCTGCCTTCTTCGTTATCTGCTCTTCTGAAAGGGCCAACCTGGTGGTTGGCCCTCTTTTTATATCTACTCTTCTGTACGGGCAACCCTTAGGGTTGCCCTTTTATCTTTCAGCAGATACATCCCAAAAACACTCAAAAAACTATAAAAAAGTGCAACACGTGAGGGTTTTTCTGGACTTGATTATATAAACAAACTATAATTGAAATTACTGTTGCGATAGGAGAAAGGAACCAATTATGGTTTACACACGCCTTGGAATGTCAGTAATTGCCGGTATAGTTCTTTGCACGGCTTCAACCGTTTTTGCCTACTCAGGCGGCTCAGGGACAGCAGATGACCCATATCAGATTGGCACGGTTGCTGACTGGAACGACCTGATGAATACCCAGTCGGACTGGGATGCACATTTTGTTGTGACTGCCGACATAAACATGCAGGATGTTCCGCTCATTCCGGTCGGCAACGATTTAAATGGGACATACATATACTTTAGAGGCATCTTTGACGGCAATGGTCATGTAATTCGAAACGCCGCTATAACAGGAGGAGAATTTTCTTCAGGTATCGCCTTGTTCGGCCGTATCGATGTCAACAGTCAAATCCTCAACTTGGGCGCCGAAGACGTAAACATGACCGGCTATAGTCGCGTTGGCGGTCTGGTGGGATGCTCCTACGGGACAATCACTAATTGCTATGCCACTGGAAATATCCGGGGCCTGGAGCCCGGGACCACAGGCTTCGGCGGACTTGTAGGAAAAAATTTCGGAACCATCATCGGCTGTCACGCAATCTGTAATGTCGATGCAAATAATAGAAATGTCGGCGGACTTGTTGGCTGGAATATCTCTAACATTATTGATTCCTATGCTATTGCAACCGTCAATGGCAACACTAACGTCGGCGGTTTGGCTGGATTAAATAATTGCTTAGGTGGCGAGTTTCTTCACAACGAAGGCATTCTTTATATAGGTTCGATATCACGCTGTTTTGCCCGCGGCTCGGTCAGTGGAAACAGAAATGTAGGCGGTCTTGTAGGCAGTAACAGCGAGCCAGATGACTATTCGGGAAGAGTATCAGGTTATATAAACGATTCTTATGCCGTCTGCACAGTTACAGGTATCCCTAACGGAGGTGTTGTATATAGTGGCGGTCTTGCTGGTTTTTGCATGCTCCCCGGCAGGCCTCCTTTCACCGCCCCCATTACTCATTGTTATGCCGCAGGCAGGGTGGATGCCAATGGCGGCGGTTTGATTGGTCCGCCTTTTCCCCCTGTCCCATTATTGCAGGATAGTTTTTGGGATATCAATGCCTCAGGACAAACTCAAAGCGGAGGCGGAACAGGTCTAACCACAGATCAAATGATGACCCTTTCAACATTTACTTCGGCCGGTTGGGACTTTGTCGACACCTGGGGCATCGGCGAAAACCAGACCTACCCGTTTTTGCGCACATACTCCGGCGCCGATTTGAACTACGACGGCCTTGTGGACTTTATGGACTTTGCCTTGTTTGCCGACAGGTGGCTCGCCGGCAGCTAACAAACGGTTGGTTACTTGAAAATGAAGAAATCAGAGCGTCCCTTCCGCAGATGTGGCTTGATGAGCAATAAGGTAATACTTTTTATTGCTTTGATAGGGACATTTCTTTTTGTAAGCAGCTGCTCAAATCCGAATAAAACCATGCCTTATGTATCTAAGGTATGGGTTGCGGACAATAACGACGGCACTTATAAAAATCCTGTCCTTTACGCGGATTACTCCGACCCGGACCTCGTTCGTATCGGCAATGACTATTATATGACCGCCTCCAGTTTCTCCTGCATACCCGCCCTGCCGATTCTGCATTCGAAGGACCTCGTGAATTGGACAATCATCGGCCATGCTCTCCAAAAGTACCCCGACGACCGCTTCAGCAAACCGCAGCATGGAAACGGTGTTTGGGCTCCGAGTATTCGTTATCATAATAATTATTTCTATATTTACTGGGGAGACCCTGATATCGGCATCTTTATGGTCAAGTCCCGGACTCCGGCGGGAAAATGGGAAAACCCGGTATTAGTATTGCCGGGAAAAGGATTGATAGATGTATGTCCCCTTTGGGACGATGATGGAAATGCTTATCTGGTTCATGCCTGGGCCAAAAGCCGTGCAGGCATCAATAGTTTATTAACTGTCCGCAAAATGAATCCCGAAGGAACAATAGCAGGCACCAAATGCGTACATGTCTTTGACGGCCACGCTAATCATCCGACAGTGGAAGGACCTAAATTTTATAAACGTAATGGCTATTACTACATTTTTGCCCCGGCCGGCGGAGTGAAAGAAGGTTGGCAGCTTGTTCTGCGTTCAAAAGATATTTACGGCCCCTATGAAGAGAAAATCGTAATGGACCAGGGTACAACCAATATCAATGGCCCGCATCAGGGCGGCTGGGTAGAAACGCCCGGCGGCCAATCCTGGTTTATTCATTTTCAGGATATTGGGGCGTATGGTCGAGTGGTTCATCTACAGCCCGTAGAATGGATTAACGATTGGCCGGTCATGGGTATCGACGAGGACAAAGACGGCAAGGGCCAGCCGGTTCTGCGATTTGCAAAGCCGCGGGTCAACGGCGTTTGTCCGGTTATGACTCCCGCCGAAAGCGATGAATTTTGTTCCGGCTCGCTCGGCTTGCAGTGGCAATGGCAGGCCAATCCCCAGTCGGCCTGGTACGCGTTAATGCCGCAAAGCGGTTTTCTGCGTCTGTTTGCGATTAACCCGACCGAACAGCAAAACAATCTTGCAGATGTCCCCAATGTATTACTGCAAAAATTTCCCGCTCCGGATTTTACGGCGACGACTAAAATTAAATTGACCGCCAACTCAGACGGCAAACGTGCGGGCTTAGTTATCATGGGCAGCGATTACGCATCCGTCTGTATCACGAAAAAAAATCAGCGATTGTTTGTAGTCCAGGCAGTTTGCACCAACACCCTGCAAAATGGCAAAGAACAGGTCATCGAAGAGCAGCCGGTGCAAACGAATGCCGTTTTCCTGCGGGTGAAAGTCTTGTCCCCCGATGCGCGATGCCAATTCAGTTACAGTATTGATGGAAATCGGTTTGAGCCTGTTGGAAATGAATTTAAGGCCAAACCCGGCAAATGGATTGGAGCCAAAGTGGGATTGTTTGCCGTGTCCCCGATGCACACGGAAGCTGGCGGATATGCCGATTTCGACTGGTTCCGAATCGAATGACTAAACATCAGCCGGTTCTGGTTAGTCGGCATCCGTATTATTTGCAGTGGCTAATTTGCCGTTAATCTTCACATTATCCAGAACCAGATTTTTTACATTGCTGATAACATCCGGATTTGCGGCGTTATCGAACGTGCAATTTTTCAGTGTAACATCCATTATCGGCGCATCTTCGAAACCTTGTAAAAACAACGCGTTTTTGCTTTTCCTGCTTGTAACATTCTCCAAATTGATATTTCTAACAGCCGGCTTATATTCGCCCTTTTCGATATCAGGATAGTTGAAATCAATCGCCAATACTGCCTGTTTAACCTGGCCGATTGTAATATTCCTTATATAAACATTTTCAATAAAACCGCCTCGTACGGCGTTTGTCTTTAGTCTAAATCCCCTGTCTAAGTTTGGATCATCCATTGTGCATTTTTCGACAAAAATATTTCTTGCGCCGCCCGTCATTTCGCTGCCTACGGCAACTCCGGCGTGACCGGCTTTCATAATACAATTACGAATAATAATGTTCTCGCTCGGCACATTTACTCGTCTGGCGTCGTTATTTCTGCCCGACTTTATCGCGATACAGTCATCCCCCGTGTCAAAATAGCAGCCCTCGATAAGCACGTCTTTGCACGATTCGGGGTCGCACCCGTCATTGTTTGGCCCCATACCTTCAACTCTTACATTTCTGACAATAATATTCTGTGAAAGCACCGGGTGAATATGCCAGAAGGGGCCGTTTATAATTTTTATTCCTTCAATCAAAATATTCCTGCATTTGACGGGTTCAACCATAGACGGCCGCAGGTATTTGCCGCCATAAAGCCGCTGCTCGACCGCAACACCGTCCCGCCCCTGCGTAAACAATTCCTGCCGGTCCTGGCGTTGAAAATCTCTCCTCCATTTCCACCAGTTGTCGTTACTGCCCTGCCCATCGAGCGTCCCCTTGCCTGTTACGGCAATATTTTTCTCTTTGTATGCATAGATTAACGCCGAGTAGTTCATGCACTCAACACCTTCCCACCGCGTAAACACCGCCGGAAGATATTGATTGGAGTCGGTTGAAAATTTGACGACCGCATCCTGTGATATGTACAGGTTCACGTTACTTTTCAGATATATCGCGCCGGTCAGGAACGTGCCTGCAGGGACTACCACACGCCCACCGCCGGCTTTATTGGCGGCCGTTATTGCTTTATTGATGCCTCCGGTACAATCGGTTTTCCCGTCCCCAACCGCGCCGTAATCGGTGACATTAAAATCCCTGGCCGCGAATTGAGGGGCCTCAATACCGCTTAAAATCTTGTCGGCTTGTCCCCAGCCGGAATTTGTCTGGCTGATGCATCCGCTTAACAAGACAGCACATACTGCTATGATGATGCTTTGTGGGTAAGGGCGAACCTGTGTGTTCGCCCTGTTGATTCTCATCTTATGCATACATTCCTCTGGATAAAATCTTTAACGAACTCGGCGATGATACCCTGTCCCTGCATTTCTTTAACGCCGAAGGCCATAGCCGGCCGTCCCGGTTTACCATCCTTGGCCATAGTTATTTTGACATTTTCAAACAGAATATTCTCAATGGGTCTTTCAGGCAGGCCCAGCAGAAACGCCGCCGCCATCTGCGCGTTCTCCGCCGTCATGTTCATCACCTTCACATTGCGAATACATGGCGTCAGTTCCGTTATAGGCCTCGGCTGCCGGTCCGAAATCGCCGCGACTTCCTCCGGCTTCGCCCCGCACTCGTAATACAAATGCATCACAATGGGGCACCCCACGCCCTTCATCGTAATATTATTCAGCGTCAGATTTTCTACCGTCCCCGCCCTGCCGCGCCGCGATTTTATCCTCAGCCCCCTGTCATTGCCGTTGAAAACACAATCAGATATCTCTATATTGCGAATGCTCCCCGCTGTTTCAGAACCCATAACAACGCTGCCGTGTCCCCGCAGCATTTTGCACCCTCTCACCGCGACATTCTGGCATGGCTTGTTTACCCGAATCCCATCCTTGCCAATCCCCGACTTAATGCACAGACAATCGTCATTCACATCGAAATTGCAGTCAACGATTTTTACGCCGTCGCACGAATCAATATCAAGCCCGTCCCCGTTAACACCGTCCGATGGATTTTGAAACGTTGTATTTTTAACCATTACATTCTTGCAGTAAAGAATATGCGTATTCCAGAAAGGAGAGTTTCGGGTCGTAATATCCTCAAGCAGCACATTCAAACAGTTATTAAACTGAATCAGCGGCGGACGAAAGAAGAATGAACTTATACCTCCCCCGCCGCAATCGGACAAATCCGTATCCTTATTAAGTTTCGCGAATTCCTTATCGCGGCTGGATTCGGGCTGTGTTTGCTTGTTCGCCTTGCGCCGCTTGAATTCCTTCCACCACGCCTGTCCCCTGCCGTCGATTGTCCCCGCCCCCGTGATTGAAACATTGCTCAGGTTTGCGCCATAAATGCAGGGTGAGTAGCCGTAGCATTCCACGCCTTCCCACCGTGACTTAATCGCAGGCCAATCCTCGAAATTATCGTTGAAAGCTATTACCGCGCCTTGCTCAAGATGCAGATTTATATTGCTCTTTAAATGAATCGGCCCGGTCAAGTATGTCCCCGCACCAACGGCAATCGTGCCGCCCTTATTTTTGTCGGCTTGTTCGATAGCGTCATTAAATACCTTGGTATTATCAGCGACGCCATCGCCCACAGCCCCAAAATCGCTAATTGTAATTTGGGATTTCATATTTTAGATTTCCGCTTTCGGCTATCTCTGGATGCGCGCCGAGCCGCCGCCGGCAAATGCCTTGACCTGCTCTGCCGTAACCATTGTGGTATCGCCCGGCGTTGTCGTCAAAAGTGCGCCGTGCGCCCATCCGAGCTTCACCGCGTCCTGTGGCGATTGTCCCGTCAGAAGGCCATAAATAAAGCCGGACGCATAGCCGTCTCCGCCGCCGACCCGGTCAACCACATCAAGTTCGCACGTCGGCGCCATATATGGTGTGCCGTCAACCCATGCCACCGCGCTCCAGCTATGATGGTTGGTCGAATGCACTTCACGCAGCGTCGTCGCCACAATCTTAATCTGCGGGTGCTTCTTGACAACCTTGTCTATCATCCCGATGAAAACGCTCGAATCCAGCTTCGACTTCGCCGCCACTTCCGGCCCCGCTATCCCCAATCCTAATTGCAAATCCTCTTCATTTCCGACAAGCACATCGACGTTTTTCACAATCCGGTCGAGCACTCCAACCGCCCGCTCGTGTCCGCCGACGATATTCCAGAGTTTCGCTCGATAGTTGAGGTCGAACGATACGATAGCGCCTGCCTTTTTCGCCGCCTGCATACCTTCGATTATTACTTCGGCTGTTGTCGGCGAAAGCGCCGCGAATATACCGCCGCTGTGGAACCATCGCACCCCGCCCGCGAATATCGACTTCCAGTCAAAATCCCCCGGCTTCAATTGTGCCGCCGCCTCGTTGCAGCGATTGTAGAATACCACTGGCGCACGCACGCCGCATCCCCGGTCGCTATACACCGTCGCCATATTCGGCCCATGCACGCCGTCATGTTTGAAATGTTTATAAAAAGGCCTGACGCCCATCGCTCGCACCCGCTGATTTATTAAATCGCCTATCGGGTATTCCACCATAGCGGTCGCGACGCCAGTTTTCATCCCGAAGCAATCCGACAGGTTCGCAGCCACGTTAAATTCACCGCCGCTGACGTGCACCTCGAAATTCGTCGCTCTTTTAAACGGCACAATCCCCGGGTCCAGCCGATGCACCACCGCTCCCAGCGATACCAAATCCAGCTCACCCTTCTCAGCAATATTCAACCCGTACTTCATTTCATTTTCCTTTCCGCGTTATGGAGACAACATCAGTTTCTGTTTTTAAATTGTATCGTTATCTCTTTCTCTTGCAAGGATTGTTCCTATTAACCAGACGATGCTCATTTGCGTGACGCGTCAACGACATCGCCCTTCTCGTGGCCCGACATCTGATTCTCTACGACCCTGACCCTTGCGGCCTTTTCACCGATGAAAATGCCTGCCTTCTGTGTGCCGCCTTTGGTATTGCGAATCGTGTTGCGCTCGATAAGGATGTCTGTGGTTACCCCGTCAACATAGAATCCGTACCCGCCTGATTTTGTGCCGTTGTTCTCCACGACGTTATTACGGAAGGTGTTGCGATGGGCGCCGTTCTGCTCAATCTCATCGCGAAGATATACGCCGTTTTCTCCGTTCTCATAGATTCGGTTGTTCTCAAAAATATTATCGGTATCTTTATGCCCGACCGAAATACCGTATCTGCCGTTGCGGTACGATGAGTTGCCGATGAAACTACCGTTCTGTACCCGCCAGCACACAAATATACCGTCCGTCCCGTTGTCGTGCGAGGTGCAATTTTCCAACTTTGTTCTTACTGAGCCGGTGCCGGGGTGAAAACCAAAGTTACTGCAATCGGTCACTTCGCAGTTGCTAACGGTAATGTCCTCGGTAATCTGCCAACTGATACCGTCGCCGTTGAAATTCTGGACCTTGACATTTTCCACGGTGCAGTTTTTCGATTTGTGGAGGTATATGCCGCCGCTGCGACAGCCGTCAAGAAGGTCATTTGTCTTCCTGCCGCCGTCAATGGCAAGATTGGCTATTCGAACGTTCTCGCATTCCACCGCCTCTACGAGCGAGCAGGCATTTGAAACCTCCCCTTTTTTACCTGATTCATAATCCCTGACTGTATAATTATCAATGTAGATAGTATTTCCGTCAATAGCTGTGATTTTTGCTGTAGTGGGGTCCCATCCTCCCCTGCTGGCAGCATCCCTGATAATCACGCCCATACCGACCTTGAAACCGCGAGGGTCTCTGACGACCACCTTCAGCTCGCCATATCCGCAGTCCAGCGCCATCGCACTGCGGTACCCATCGACTTTGCGAAGAACGGTCGTATCGCCCGCACCCACCAGCGAGATTCCGGAGGCCAGCCTTACCGGTGCAATAACATCGAATGTCCCTGCACCCAGTTTGACCGTTCCTGTGCCTCTGCTCTTGATGGTATCGACTGCAAGCTGCATTGCCTCTGATGTAAAAGCGGGAATGTCGGCCCCGGCCCCGCCGACGGTGACGACCTGGCTTTCACTTCCCGGATTAAGTGATACTGATTGAGACGAACGCGAAAGTATCAGGGAAGGTGACTTTGTTTGGGCACAAAGCGGCCCTGTTGAACACAATATTGAGAAACCAATGACTAAAATAGGAATAGCACCGTTCTTCATTGTCCTTTTCATAATCTTAGCTCCTTCTGCAAAGTGTATTCTTAAAGCTTACTGTCGCGGGTCAATCTTTAACGTTGCGGCTTCTTCGGGAAGCTGATTAATCGGACCTGCGTAACGCCGCTTACCAACTGTTTGACCGAGCAGGTCACGCTGAAAATGTTTGCCCGTTTCTATCTGAGGGAGTTTGTCTTTTGCAGACCAGCTCATAGTAAGGGCATCCAAATCCACGCTGATATTCATATCCGCAACAGCGCCCTGCTTATCGAATCCGAAATATTTCTGCCACGCGGGCAAATCTATCCTTAATCCCTCATGCGTATGCAGCCAGTTAAGCCCCAAGTCCCTGTTTCTTCTGGTCTTCTCGTAAATATTTCCTTCCGCGGTATTTTCTTTATGCGAAAAGTCAATGGATTTGCCGCACTGATAGAAAATGTTATTTAAAACCTGGTTCCAGTAGGATGTCCCGCCCCTGCTTTCGACGATTCGGCCTTCAACGGTCCGCGTTTTGACTCCGGCATCCTCGCATTCGCCGATAAGGTTATGTGCGATTATTGTCTCATCGCTTCCATCGACGATAATCCCCCAGCCGCCGTCATCGGCAATATTCCAGCCGGAGCCGCCCTTACCCCGCGTGGTCTTCCAGATTATATTGTTATCCAGCATATTCTGATACTGGGACGCCTCAAGATATATCCCCCCTCGCACGGTCTGTATTAAATCGCCGATAACATTGCCTGTAACCCTCGTATTTTTGTTTGCGTAATCAAGCCATATTCCCGGGGCATAAATCGTATGACGAATAACGTTATTGCGAATCACAGTGCCATCCGCCCCGTGAAATTTAAGTCCGCCCGATTCCCAGGCAAGTTCGGCGTTCTGCCAGCCGACGTTTTCAATTAAGTTATATTCGATAAGCGAATGGATTACCTGCGGCCCCGCCAGTCCGCATATCCCGGCGTCGATTATCTGGTTACGCCGGACAATCATATAACCAATCTGAGGGGGCTTATCATAAGTCCAGTCCTGATTGCCAATATCCAGACAAACCGAATTGGCGTGGCGAATTACGCAATCCTCGATAATCCAGTGATGCCCGCAATTAGTCGAGACCAGTCCGCGCTGCGGAACAGGAAAGCCGCTCGCCGCGTGCTCAAACGTAATCCCCTTTACGCGAATGTAACCTAAGTAGCGTTTTTGCGGCGAGAACACCTGTTCCTGCGTAACCAGTTCAACTTCATGTTCAGAAGGATTAGCATCTTCGAATAATCGCACGTGCACAACCATTCCGTTATGCTCAGGCCAGAATGTTCCGGACTTTTGCGCCAAATCCCGGTATCGCTCCACCTGCTCCAACCTTTTACCATCGACGAAAATCATCCCCCTTCGCATTACGTGCGGCTTTAACTCCGCTTCATCTTTGGGCCTCAAATAAGCCCGCTCCATCATCACGTTGGCCATCCCGAAGGGATTGTATCCATTGAATTCAAATTGCTCCAGATTGAGCTGATAAATCTTAAAACCGACCCCATTCGAATCTGTTCGTCCTATTCTATGGCCCGCAGATGGTTCCCATCCAGACTTTGCCAGTCGAGAACCCTTAACAATGACTTTGGCACCCGGGGTCGCCTCATAACTGATTATTTTGTCCGGCCCGGTCCCTCCCCGTAACGGCATTACTTTTTCACGGTAAACGCCTTCCATAATCACAACGCGCTCGCCCGGTTGAAGCACCTGGGCCGCTTTATTGATTGTAAGAAAGGGCGCTTCTTTGGTTCCGGGATTATTATCTGAGGCAGAAGGATTATTATTATCCACGTAGTATGTCTTTGTAAATTCAAACGGCACTTCCCAGGAAACGAACTCCTGCCCATCCGGCAGCAATACTCCGGACTTAATTTCAGCTATTGCCGCTGATACAATCAATAACCCGATAAGCATTACCAGTCCGACTCTTTGAATTGTTTTCATCTTCTAAGCCCTTTCATATTTTTTACCACAAAGACACTAATCCACAAAAAGACACGCAGCTTTTAGCAGGACAAAAGGATTTTACCACCGAGAACGCAAAGGGCACAGAGATTTTTTAGACACTGATTAACACGAATGGACACTGTTTATTGAGCTCGCGCAAATGTTGTTCGGCCTTTACAGGGTCCAGAGAAAGCTGCGGAAATTTTGAGTCATCCTTCAACGTGACATTGCGCACCGCGGCTACAGATTCCCACCAGCGTCCCGTAATTCCAGCCGCGGAATTATCCGGCGCCACGAGTAAAAAAGAAACCAGAATCAAACTCTTGAACATAGGTATGCCCCTTTCGGCGTCCCAATTACATGCTGCCCCTGATTGAAAAATCCCGTGTTTTTCAATCATCAAGCTTTTTGTGTTTGATAAGCAATATATATGAAGGATTAAAGGTTGTCGATATAGTTTCTAATTTCCTAATATGAAAAGGTTTGATAAAGTTGTATATTTCGGGATATAAAGTTGTCGGCAGTTACTATTTTGCAAAAATCGTAAAACAGATTCTGGCAAATAATATATGCCTGCCTTCAATTTTGCAGAAGTATTAAGGTTACTATAATGGAGAATGTCAGATGAGCGCTTTTAATTACGGTCGCCGCATTTTTCTAAAAACGGTTGGTGCTGGTACAGCTTCACTGGCATTATCACATTTGACATCGTGCAATCGTCAGGAGAAGTTTCCAAGGGCTGATTCCACTTATTACAACGAAAAATATCGGCCGCAGTTTCATTTTACGCCGCAGATATACTGGATGAATGACCCAAACGGGCTGGTTTACTACAAGGGTGAGTATCATCTCTTCTTCCAGCACAACCCCCGGGGCATTAAATGGGGTAACATGACATGGGGTCATGCGGTGAGCGGCGATCTGGTACACTGGAAACAATTGCAGCACGCCATCGAGCCGTATGACGGCGGCGATATTTGGTCCGGCAGCGCGGTAGTCGACCATGCAAACATATCCGGCTTGGCTCCAACGGGCGGCAGCGCGCTTGTGGCCGCCTTTACACATGCACGTGCGCCGTTCGGACAGGCAATCGCGTACAGCACCGACAGCGGGCGAAGCTGGACACTCTACAACGAGGGCACGCACGTGGTGCCCAACCAGGGCATCAGCAAGGACGAGAGAGACCCCAGGATATTCTGGCATGCGCCAAGCGCCCGCTGGATAATGACCTTGTGGGTCGCGCACGGTCATGTTCGTTTTTTTTCCTCGGCCGATCTCAAAACCTGGCTTCATACTTCGGACTTTCACATTGATAGTTTCTATGAATGTCCCGACGTGCTCGAACTGCCCCTTGACGGCGGCCCCCAGACTCGATGGATTATCTACGATGCCGCAGGCAACTATTCCGTCGGCCGTTTTGACGGCATACGGTTCGAGGCAGACCAGCGCCCGCGGAAAGCCGATTTCGGAGCCAATTTCTATGCGGCGCAAACCTGGACCAACACCCCGGGCAGATGTATACAGATTGCATGGATGCGCGATGGCAAGTATCCCGGCATGCCGTTCAACCAGCAGATGAGCTTTCCCTGCGAGTTGAAGCTTCGCACGTTTCCGGATGGACTGAGGATTTGCAGGCTGCCTGTCAGGGAAATCGAGAACATCCGCGGCAAAAAACATAAATGGGAAAATAAAATTCTTGCGCCAGGCGAAAATCTGCTTTCCGGAATTACCGGTGAACTCTTCGACATCCGCGCAGAATTCGAAATATCAGATTCAGCCGAGTTCGGTATTAAAGTCCGCGGAGAGGCTATAATCTATAATGCTCAGGGGCAAAAGATTTACTGCCTCGGCAAAGCTGCTTCACTGACTCCCGCTGCAAAAAGAATAAAACTGCATATCCTCGTTGACAGGACATCGATAGAAATTTTTGGTAATGAAGGCATGGTTTCAATGACATCCTGTTTTCTGCCAAAAGACGAGGGTAAGGCATTAGAGCTTTACGTTACCAGCGGCGGCACTGTCAAAATCGTTTCTTTGCATATATATGAATTACGCTCGATATGGGCTGATACAAAAGCCTCCGTGTAAATCTGCGTTAATCTTTGGTTAGAACTTTTAGTGCCTTAGTGGTTTAATCTTTTTTAATATATTCACAAGCACCCATATCGAACGCCTTTCCTGTCGGGATAGGATTGCCGAAGAAATCTTTTTTGCCCGGGTCTATTTGAAAAAGGGGTTTTAAATCAAGGCCTTTATCGATACAGGGCGAATTTTCCAAAAGACGGAATACTTTCATTTGCGGCAATTTGGTCGGGTCTGTTAATCGCGGCTCGTTGGCATCCGCATAATAAGTAATTTGCGGGTCAGCGAACAAACCTACGATTTTGCCGTTGACCTTCTCCTGGCCTGTCGCGCTGGCCCATTCTTCTATGCTGGAATATTTGCCGTATATGATGAATTTGCCTGTGCTTGACCAGTAGCAGTTTCCCTGAAAAATAAAATTCATATCTTCCTTTGCTCCAAGCATAAAGCTGGAAGAATAATTGTTAACAAAAATATTGTTCCTGAACCGCAGGTCGCTTATTTTCTTGCCCTGCAGGCCAATCGCAGGCCCTTCGTTTACAATCAGGTTATTGTAAAAATCGTTGTCGCGTATCCCGCTCGGCGAATCATCGTTATGGCCGATCCAGATGGATTTCGATACGTTTTTCCTGACGTTATCGAATATGTTATAGCGGATGATGTTTTTTTCCAGCCATTGGCCGCTTCCGCTCCACTGCCACAATTGAATGCCGTAGTTTTTGTTTTCATAGCAATAATTATACTGGACGATATTGTGATGGCTTTCCGAGTCGAGATCGAGACCGCCGCCGTCTCCGGTGGGATTGGTGTTGTGATGAGCAATGCAATACTGAATCGTGACATTATGTGAGAAGGCAATCCAGATACCTACCGGGCCGTTTCCTCTCTTAAGCTGCTGGTCTCCGCCGTTATAACCGGCCTCGCAATATTCGATTGTCGCATCGGAGGCGTTATAAACCTCAATCCCGCTTCCGCTGATTTCATTGATGTCCCTGTCTCCTGGATTATGGTTCGCCCGGCAGTAGCCGATATACAGCCGCTGCAAATTGCGCTTTCCGCGAATGCCGGCATATCCGTTATCATGGGCATACACATTGGTAATCCGGGCATCGGGGCAATTAATAATATCTACGCCCGCCCAGCGGAAACCGCTCGCTTCAACGTTGTCAATTATTACGAAATTTCCGTTCGCGACCTTCACCCCGGTTCCGCCAAACTGCTGGCCGGTTTTGATACCAAGTCCCGTTACGTTGATATTCTGTATTGTGAGATAATCCGTTCCGTTGCAGTCAATCGCATGCAAACTTCCCCCGTCTATCGTCGCCCGGCCGCCGCCAAAAGAAGTGATGACTAAACGCTTGTCGGCTGTTCCCTTTTCATTGCTGAATTGCAAAGGCCCTTTAAAAGTTTTACCACCCTCGAACTGAATAGTATCGCCGGGGGCAAATGCCTTCTCGTTGACTTTGCCGACAGTGGCCCACGCCTGACTCTGGGAAGTTCCGCTGTTTTCATCGTTACCGGCAGGACTGATATAGTACGTCGTACCCAGTACCGGACAAACGTTCAGGATTAGTATCAATATTGTGATTATTTTTGATATCCTCATTTGGTTTGATTTCATTTTCTAATCTCCTAAATGTTAAATCTGAACATGTTAACTGACCTTACCCCATTTATTGTATCACTGCATATTTAGAGTATCCAGTGTTAATTGCCCCTGCCTTACGCACGTTGCAGGGAATTTTTTACTTGACAAAAGGAATAGACAGTGACACATTAGCACACTAATAAATCAAGAAGGAAGGTGGACCGTGAAAAGCGGCACATTAAATCATTTTATTGAATCTTCCTGCATAGCCCTTCCAAGGGAAATGCGTATCTGCAGTCACGTCTTTCTTTCCAACCTTTCGATGCTTTTTGGGGTCGGAGATTTTATAAATCGTCGCGGGTTTGTGCTGATGTCCTCTTTGTTTCGGGTAATCCATCAGGAGTTTCGTCGTCGAACATCGTATTTATTGTGCTTATTACAGAAAACTTTGCCGTGATGGTCGGGAGAAAAGGAGGTGTGATTGGGATAAACAAAAATCATTAACAGCCAAAAATAATAAGCGAAAAATCTAAAAGGAGAAAATAATGAGAAAGACACATTCTATTGCAGCCATGATGATTGCTTTGGTTATTGCTCTTTCCTCAACCGGGTTAGCTGCTCCGGTGACGCAGAGCATAAAATTTGATCACTTCGGTTATCGCCCAAACGATGTCAAAGTGGCCATCTTCACCGCCAATCCGGGGGCAACAGTGCAAATCCGCAACGCCAGCGATACGGTGGTCTATACCATCCCCACTAATGGCGGCTCCATTACCAGTATGGGTGCCGATGACCAGCCATCGGGTGATACGGTATGGCAGGTAAATTTCTCTGCTTTTGCCACGCCGGGAACATATCGAATTTATGTCCCTTCTCTCAATCAACAGTCTTATGATTTCGTTATTAACAACGATGTTTATAACGAAGCCGGCAAGGTAGCTCTGAAGACCTATTATTATCAGCGATGCGGTGTCGCGCATCCTCAACCCTTCGCACAGGCGGCCTGGTCAGATGCGCAAATCTGCCATGCCTACTTAACCGCCTGCCCCCCCGCAACCGGCGCTCCCAACTATGGCCCGCTTGACCTGTCCGGCGGCTGGCACGATGCGGGCGATTACAATAAATATATCTGGGGTGACCTGGAACTGGCAATGGTGATGCTGATGATGGCCTACGAGAATAATCCGACCGCTTTCTATGATGGCCAGCTTACAGTCCCCGGTGGTTCCAACGGCGTCCCTGATATCCTCGATGAGGTAAAGTTCGAGATTGACTGGCTGCTGAAGATGCAGATGCCCAATGGCTCAGTATTAAGCAGGGTGTGGGATGATTACGGCGGCGCTGCTGATACCTGCCCGCCATCCAACGCGATTCATCAGCACCGCTATTACGCACCCGACCTGGATTCAGCATGTATCTTTACGGGAAGCGTAGCGAAGTTCGCATATATCTGCCAGGGATTGGGCAACCCCTACGGCAACGTCGCTGCATTAAAGGCAGCAGCGTTAAATACATGGAACAACGTCATTTTGCCAGCGGGCAGTTCCTCGATGAAATGCTGGGCGGCAGCGGAGTTGTGGCGCTTGGACCCGACCGTAACCAGCGCAAAGACCTTCGTGGAAAATTACCATCCCGATTGGGCAGTCTGGTGTGACGCTCTTTACCCAGAAACACACGCAGCGTTTACCTATATCCAGACAGCCGGCGCAGATCCATGTATAGTCAGCAGGATGAAGGAAGGCCTTAGTTGGACAGTGGGCAACTGCTTCGACAATATGGGCCCGTACCGTAACTCTATGAATCCCGGCTACTATTTCTGGGGCTCAAACAAAATGCGCGGCTCCCTGGGCTTTTTGATGGTTATGTGCGCAAAACTCGGAGCAACAGGCTCTTATACCACAGCCCAAACCCTGGAGCTTGCGGAGGAATATCTGCACGCGATGCACGGGCAAAACGCCATGGGTATGGTTTATCTAACCAATATGGCGGCATACGGCGGCGAACATTCTTCGTTTATGTTCTATCATAGCTGGTTTGGTGCGGCAAAAGACGCCGATTCAGAGGCTTGGTATATCGGTAAACCGTCGTCGATTATTGAGCCGGACTTCCCGTATTTCAAGGGTGTGGATAATTATGGCGTAAACGATAATAATCCATCTACATACGGGCCATGTCCCGGCTTTGTGGTAGGAGGCCCCAATAAAGATTATGCTGGCGGCGCGAATCCTCCGGCCCGATCAACCTATTACGAAAAATTCTACCGCGATTGGGCCAGTGATGCTCCCAATGGTTTTTACAGGACAAAGGTCTGGGAGATTACTGAAAATTCAATCAGCTACCAGGCTCCTTATGTGGCGCTGGTTTCGAGCTTTATGTCCGCAGGGTCAGGGCCTCCTCCGGATACAACACCGCCTGCAGTGCCGAGCGGTCTTACAGCAACGGCCATCAACTCCAGCCAGATAAATCTCGATTGGGCCAACAACAATGAAAGCGACCTGCTCAATTACACCGTTTATCGCAGCTTGACTTCAGGCGGACCATACACTATGAGGGCTGGAAACCTAACGGTAAGCGCATATTCCGATATCGGTTTGAATGCTTCCACAACTTACTATTATGTGGTGACGGCAACAGATACATCCGGCAACGAGTCTGCACGTTCAGCACAAGCCAGCGCCACTACGCTGAGCAGCGCGGGCACGATACATGTCAGCAATATCGCCCATGGTGGACAAAAGGGTAAAAACCCCGGCAGATGGGTTGATGTTTACATTGTGAATAATGTAGGAGCTGCTGTTTCGGGCGCTACAGTTACCGTAACATTCGAAGGTTTTGACGCTCAAACCGGGCAAAATATCGTTGAAACCAAAACCGGTGTCACTGACACTGCCGGCAAGACACGAATTACATCGGCTGTAGATACCGGCTCAATGTGCGTTGATAATGTTACTCACGCGACACTTGTATATGAACCAGGGCAAAACGTCGTAACCTGTGTGAACTGGTAATTGTTTGAAACACATAGTTTTTAAAAATTGCCCCGCCTGGAAACGGGCGGGGCTTTTATACTCAAGTAATCGAGAAAAGGAGGAATCAATGAACAAGACCTATCTAATAATTTTGACGTTCTTGATATCACTGTCTTCATTGGCTTTCGCTGCAAATGATAACATTACAATTAATACAGGAACAGTGCTTAATACCGTCTCATCTCCATGGCTGGGCGTTAATTATGTTGCATTCTGGGACAGTATTCAGGGAAGCGTCAAGAGCAGAGAGGCGATGCGCAATGCCGGGATAGAGTTAATCCGCTTCCCAGGCGGAGCACCAGGCGACTGGCTTAACTGGAGCAATCCCTACGGGGGCGGGGCTTCATCCACGAGTACTATGGACCTGTGGAACTACGCACAGGGGGTTGGACCTAATGTCAAACTGATACTCCAGACAAATCCCACATCAAATATCAATGTGGGCGAAACTGTGCCTAACGATTCTTCGGGAACACATGCCGCTGACTGGGTCAGTTATTGCAAGAACAACAACATAGGCGCAAAATTCTGGGAAATCGGCAACGAACAGGACATTGACCTTGTCAACGATTACGATTGGGCGGCCTACCAGTGGTATCTTGACAAATTCGGCGAGCAGGCCGCTGCAATGAAGGCACGCGATTCGACCATCACGATAATGGGCAACGTCGGGACCAACACATGGTACTGGTGGGGCCTGCATAGCTTAAATATGTTCCTGTATACCCACGGCAACAGGTTTGGCTCCGGCCTGGTGGATGCTGTTTCGCTGCATTGCTACGATGCTCCGGCCAGGGCAACCTGGGCCGATATTGCCCCGAATGCCCAGAATTGGCAGGGACGTATGGATTTCATCAGGTCGGCCATCCTTGAAAATGATACTCGTGACCTGCCGGTCTATATCACTGAGACCAGCGGCGCTCTTGGACCGGGTAATCCAGGCAGCCTGGCAGCTCAGATGGCACGCGCATTGGGCGATGCGGATTGGATTGGTGCTTTGCGTAACAGCGGCGTAAAGGGCATTACCCTGTTTGGCTGCATACACAACGTAAGCCGGAACTGGGGCCTGCTTTATGGTGCCGGCGAAAGAGGCCCAAGCGGTGGTGAGGATTCACCGACGCCCGGATATTATGTCCTGCCCCTTTGGATGAAAGCCGGCAGCACGGTCGTTAGTATCAGCGGTCTGACAGACCCTGCCCTGACCCTTAGCGCATACGCCAGCACAAAAACCGGCAGTGTTCAAATAATGCTTATCAACAAGACAAGTGCCGCACGTTCGGTTGGCGTGAGCTTCGCCGGTTTCGACCCGACCGGCAAGGGCGTAGCGATTTATGAATTAAGGCCTCAGAGCGGCGGCACGAACAATACGTCGGCCTATTACAACGGCGTGCTGATGCCAGATCCAAGTTTGGCCAGTTTACCCGCTCCTGCAACCGAAATTTGCAGCGGAAGCACCTACACAAGGACCGTTCCGGCCTACTCAATCACATTGCTCGACTTCGGTGCAGCTATGCCCAGTGCGCCAAGCGGCCTGAACGCCACGGCAGTATCGTCCAATCAGATTAACCTCACCTGGACAGATACCTCTAACAACGAGGACGGTTTCAGGATCGAGAGAAAGACCGGTACCGGCGGCACGTATGCTGAAATTGCGACGGTTGGCGCGGGTGTGACAAATTACCAGAACACCGGCCTGTCCGCCAATACAACTTATTACTACCGCGTGCGGGCATATAACGCGGTCGGCAGCTCCGCCTATTCCAATGAGGCAAGCGCCGCTACACCTGGAGCAACACCTCCAATCGCACCGAGCGGTCTGAATGCCGCGGCTATTTCTTCCAACCAGATAAACCTTGTCTGGAACGATAACTCGAACAACGAGGATGGTTTCAGGATTGAAAGAAAAACAGGAGCGGGCGGCTCGTATGCCGAAATAGATACTGTCGGCGCAGGAATAACGGCTTATCAGAACACCGGCCTGGCGTCCAGCACGACCTATTATTATCGTGTGCTTGCCTACAATACGGCGGGCAATTCGTCTTACTCTAACGAGACAAGCGCCACAACTGCGCAGAGCAGCGGCGGCACGATGCACGTCAGCCAGATGCCAAATGGCACACAGAAGGGCAAGGACCCGGGTCGATGGTTGTTTGTTTATATAGTTGATAATACTGGCGCTGCTGTTCAGGGCGCGACGGTTACAATTACGTTCACGGGCTGGGACAATCAAACCCAAAGCAACATAACCCAAACCAAGACCGGTTCTACCGACAGTAGCGGCAGTTACCGTTTTCAATCAAGCGTAGATACCGGCTCGGCGTGTGTCGATAACGTGACGCACTCGACACTGACGTATGACGCCGGACAGAACGTGGCAACCTGTGTGAACTGGTAACCGTATCAGCGACGGAGAGCGCATAGCCCTTCATCGCTTCTCGATAGAACGGCCCCGGCGCACCAGCGTCGGGGCCGTTCTTCGTCTGGCGCCGGGTGCAGGAGAAGCCTTGGCCGCAATAGTCCTTTGGGTAATCCTGAAGCTCACAACAAAGACAGTACGGACGAACTATGTGTCCAAATTCCGTGCATAAGTATGAATAAGTGCCGTTTTCAGCTTAAAAATGGGTATTTTTAAAAAGCCCCCCGCGGCGTATGAGCGGGGACCTATTCCGGCAAGGGTCTATCCTTCGTTTCCGGGCAAAACCAGATAAACACTATACCCAGGATATAAACCAAACTCACAACTGCGCACATTCGCGCGTAATCCTCATTAAAATAATTCAATAGCGAACCCGCCCCCAGCGTTCCAGCCGCCGCGAGCACCCGCCCGATATTATAAGCGAAACCCTGCGCGGTCGCTCGAATCCGCGTCGGGAAAAGCTCCGGCAGATACAATGGCAGCCAGCCGAAGAAACTCGCCGTCACGCCTCCTACAATAAACACCCAGAACAAAAATTTGTCGCCATATTCAAAAGGCGTTCTGAAAAGATAAGCACATGTCCCCGCTGCCAGCGCACACAGGATACAATACGCCCATCTTCTGCTTGTCCACTTCGCCAGATATGCCGCAAGAAAGGCACCGAGAATCGCGCCAATGGCCGACCAGATTTGTGCCCATGATTTGGCCGTCGGAAGCTGTCCGCTTAACTTGTCCGCCCATGCCGGCAGCCACTGTGTCGAACCCCATGTCCCCAAAAGTATAATCGCCCCCAGAATTGAACCTTTTATTGTTGATTTCGCCAGCCCGCCTTTGAAAATATCCGAAACGCGATTGGCGGGCGATTGCGCGCTTGCCTGCTTCCAGCGAGGCGATTCCGGCACGAACAACCGAATAAAAAAAGTCAAAATTGCCGGAGTCGCACCGAGAAATAAAATCAATCTCCATGCCGAATTGGATACAAGAGCGTTTTTCCATTGCGCGGGCATACCAACAAAAGTGAAAAATGATTCGACTTCGTTAATCATTTTTACCAGCCCCAGTCCCATCAACGCAACCAGAAGAAATCCTGCGTTTGAAGCTACACCTATAAGCCCCGCCAGCATCGGTCTTGATGTCGAGGGCCACACCTCCATCACAAGCGCGACTCCCAGCGCCCACTCCCCGCCCATACCGAGCGACGCGATGAATCTCAAAACCGCCAGATGCCAGGGATGTGTGGCAAAACCGCACAAACCCGAAAATATCGCATATGTCGCCACGCTCCAGACAAGCGCACGAACCCTGCCGATGCGGTCGCCGAGCCAGCCGAAGAAGAGCCCTCCGCACGCAGCGCCAACGAGGAACATAGCGATTATTACCGAAAACCACGTGCCGATATTTTTCGCCGCTTCCGGCCCCATCAGTTCCCTTAACGCGGGCCGGGCCACAAGGGGAAAAAGCCCCATCTCGAATCCGTCAAACATCCAGCCAAGTAGCGCCGCCGCAAGTGTCATCCCCAGCGCATATCGCGACACCCGCGGGTTATCCATAGATTTTCCCTTGTCGGTAATCTTTCCATGCCGGCTCGAATGCCTTGCGTTCGGCTGGAACGGGTTTCGGCGTGGTATTCTCACAGCGGAACAGGTCCGGCTGTGTGGGGTCGTATTCAATCCGCAGGATTGAATTTCGCAAATTTGTGTTTTCCGGTTTGAAACGCAGCTCGATGCCGGCGATATGTACGCCATCCGGCGAAAGCACCAAATGCGACCCGCGAGAGCCGCTTCCCTGTTCCAACAGCATTACAATCGCTTTTAGATATGCGACGCTTGCCAACGCAAGGTGCTCGGCTCTGATAGCAACAGGAATGTCCTTTGTATTTTTTATAGCAATGCCGTCTTGTTTAATCCGTCTAACTAAAGCAATCGCCTTAGTCAATGCGTCGCGGGCATCTTTAATCTCGCGAATATGGCCCGCCGAGGCGGTCATGCGCTGTTGAATCTCGTCTATTACGTCTTTGGCTTTTAGGCCTTTTGACTGCAAAAGAGAATCAAGTTTGGCAACCAGCTCACCAACCTGCGTCTTAATCTCTTTTGCAGACAAATTTTTTGAAGGTAAACTTGCACCATAGACATTCGCGATGAACTCAGCCGCTCGCAACGAGCCGACTTGTCCGGAATTCAGGGCAGAACCGCCGGGCCGTTTTACCCCGTGTGTCCCCGCCATTTCGCCGACGACAAACGTCCGCTTTATACTGGATTCCCACCAATGATTGACGGCAAAGCCGCCATTATTATGCTGCGCACATACGGCAATCTCCAAAGGTTCTTTCCAGAGGTTGATGCCGTGTTCTTTATAAATATCAATCGCCGGCTGATTCATACAGGCAAGACGCTCGATTGGCGTATTCTGCGTCGCACCGGTTTTCTTCAGATAGTTAAGGGCTTCTTCTTCAAGGTCTTCGATGGCAAAGGACTTCATTTGGGAATTGCCAATCGGATTTTTTAGAAAATCCATAAAAACCCTGCGACCCTTTTGCATTTCATTAAATACCAGCACATCAATCAGCGACGATTGGTAATTCTCGATTCGCTGCGGGTCAAACGGCCACTGATAACCTTTGAGAAAAATATTTGTGGCCATTTTGCTCATCGAGGGAAAATAATCCGCCAGAAATTCTCTTTCGTCGCCGCCATTTGCGTCGGTACTGAAAATGCGGGGAATAACCTGCATATATGAACCGGATACGTTCCAGCGAAACTTTATACTGGCCAGCCCAAACTGTGATTCCGTAAGATTCTCCGCAGCCAATCCCGCCTGAAACGCAAGGCCGTGAATACCCGCCTGCCCCTTGGGATAAACGCTTGTCTTGTATAATTCGCCCGGACCGCCTGCTGCAAGAATAAGATTTTCGCATTGGAAAATGTTGATGCCTAAATTTTTGGTATTGAGTGACTTTTTATCAATTGTAACGACACCAACAATTCGTTTATTTGCGGTGACAAAATGAGCAACTTCCTGATTATCATAAATCCTGATGCCGTATCTAATAACCTGCTTTTGCAGACATTCGCTCATCAGCTTGCTTGTCTTTGGTCCGGCTGATGTCGCCCGCTCATAGGGGTCATGGTCGGTCTTATAGCCGAGGAAACTTCCAATTGAATCATGGGGAAACGGCACGCCTGCCTGAACGAGATGATAGAATTCTCTCAGTGAGCCAATCGCCTCGGCAAGTGCCAAGTCACCGTGACAACAGCCCGCGGCGGTAATACTTTTGGCAAATGCCTCGGCGCTGTCAGGGACATCGGGACTTGTTCCCATTTTATAATAGGTTTGCTTGTCTGAGCCGCTCATCCGCGATGCTCCGAGAGCAACGCCTGCGGTTACTACCGCAATACGGTCTTGAGCATTCTTGATACCTTTTTGTGTGAAGAATTCATAAAGATGAACCGCGGCGTTCATCCCCGCCGCGCCTGCGCCGACGATAACGGTGTTGAATCTATGGATGGTGACTTTTTGCTTTCCTATCTTCACTGATTCCATAAGTTAAACTTTCTGCTCCGTAGAAAACCTAAAAAACTGCCATTCCGAGCGAGCACAGCGAGTCGAGGAATCTGTTGATTTTAACAGATTTCTCCGCTTCGCGACGCAAAGCGTCGCTCCGGTCGAAATGACATATCTTCTTTTCTACAGTTCAATCCCATAAGCTACCTGATATTGAAGTTTCGGCCCGTTACCTTGCTGATTTGCTCTATCGATGCCTTCGCGAAATCAATCTTCGGCCATTTTTGCTCGCGCTTCTGGTCGATAAGTTCTTTGGTCTTTTTCAATTCGCCGGCGAGCAGCTTATAATCCTGCTGCTCGATAATCTTCGCAAACACGGGCTTATCAATTGCGCTGAAAGAACCGCCTAAGACCAGAACACCCGCATCGATATAATCCGGAATATTCTGGGCGTTTGTGCCGCCTGTCGGGACAAGTGAGATTAACTTATGGATAGCGGGGTCAACCGCCTTGATAAAGGCCGGCCCGCCAAGCTCTTTGGCTGGGAAAACCTTGCACAAATTCGCGCCGAGCGAAAACTGTGTCACTATTTCCGTTGCGCTGCCGCAGCCCGGGATAATGGCTACTTTGCCGGCATATTTTTCGTAAGTTGCTTTTCTGAAATTGACCGCTGAGACAAGATAATGTGCCCCTGCGTTAACAACTTCATCTACCGTCGGCAGTGGATTATCAGTATGGTCCTGATTGAAGATATTGAGCATTTCAGGGTAATCAATCAAGCTCGCGGCGCCGGCGACAAATTCAGGTAATTCCTTGCGCAGCCGCTTGAGTTTTTCCAGCGGTTTTTTGATACGGCAGGTAACTTCCATATTGCCGATACCTGCCTCAAGCAGCGATTCGGCTGTTTTAACAATATCCAGCCGGTCCTCATTGAAAACGAGGATAAACCCGTCCTTGAGTAAAACCTGCACTGTTTCTTTGATGTCCATTCGTTTATCCTTTTAACAAAACGAGGTTAAGACACAGAGGTATTATAGCCACACAGAGCATCCCCGACAATGACAATCGAGGACAGGATAAATCCGGTCAAGTGATGAAGAATCCGGGGGCAGAAATGTTGAAATGGAATCGTATATTGTGCTATTATTGAGAGTATAGTCTGCGCGAAAGTCCTTTATTCTGATTGATGGAGCGATAAATGCGAACCGCAACTCAAATCCTGTTCGTTGTTTCTATCTTCTTTACTGTTGGCGCCTGTGCGAGCGAAAGTTCAGACGAAAAGACGATTGTCTTTCGCGGAGCCAGCGATGCATCGGCTGCTGTTGCCGTCACGGAAAACCTGATAGTTGTAGCAGATGACGAGAACAACGCCCTTCGCGTGTACAAAACAGATGGCTGCATGCCGTTCTATTCATACGATTTAAGCAAATTCCTGCGGGTCGAGCAGGAGCACCCTGAGGCGGACATCGAGGGTGCGACGCGGGTCGGCAGCCGAATCTACTGGATAACCTCGCACGGCAGAAACACCGACGGCAAAATCCGCCCCAATAGATACCGATTTTTCGCCACCGATGTGGAAGTCCGCGACGCAAATGTCACCATTCAGCCGGTCGGCAGGTGCTATGACAGGCTCGTGCATGCAATGCTGAATACCGACAGCTTGCGAGGGCTTGGACTGGATAAAGCAACAAGGCTCGGCGAAAAGCTCCCAAAGAAGGAACTCGAGCAGCTTGCGCCCAAAAAAGATGGCCTGAATATAGAAAGTCTGTGCGCATCAGCGAACAGCAAGACGCTTTATATCGGCTTTCGTAATCCCAGGCCGGTCGATACCGCGACGAGCCGGGCACTTGCGCTCGTTGTCCCGCTTGAAAACGCAGCAGACGTTGTGGACAAGGGCAGCCCGCCGGTATTTGCCAAGCCGATACTGTGGGACTTAGGCGGACTTGGCATACGGTCGATGGAATACTCGCCATTCCATAAAACGTATTTTGTCATCGCGGGAAGCTATGGTGAAACTACCGACTTTGCTTTATATCGCTGGTCGGGCGATACAAACACCCCGCCGCAGCTTCTGAAGGATATGAGCACCAGTAATCTCCGCCCCGAGGCCATCGTCCCATTTGCCGCCTCGAATAAACTGCTGCTTCTCAGCGACGATGGAACTCTGCCCATAAAAATCGGCAGTCCCACTGAATGTCTGCTCGACGAGCTTAATGCGGACGGCACCTGCCCCAATAAATTCCTCCTGGACCCCCGCAAGAAAACATTCCGAGGTATCTGGTTCGAGACACAAACCGACAAGAAATGAAAACCCTCCGACCAAATAAAAAACTGGGGAAATCATCTTGCATTCTCAGTGTTGAGAAACTCTTATAGTCGTCTTAAATGGAATCCGCCATCGACGTTGATGATTTGGCCGGTTGAGAAATCGAGTTTGCCTTCGGCAATTACACTGACGGCTTTGGCGATATCCGCGGGTTGTCCCCAGCGTTTAATCGGCGTAATGCCTTCGGCTATAAGTTTATCGTATTTTTCTTTAACGACACTTGTCATATCGGTTTCAATAATGCCGGGGCGAATTTCAAATACGCCTATTCCGAATTCCGATAAGCGGTCGGCATAGAGCATAGTCATCATACTGACGCCGGCCTTGCTTATACAATATTCCCCGCGGGCCGGCGAACTCGTATAGGATGACATGGAGCCGATGTTGACAATGCGGTAATTTCTTTCCGGGAATCCTTTTTGCTGCTCAATCATCCATTTTGCCACGAGCTGCGTAAGGAAATAAGGCCCTTTGAGATTAATGCCCAGCACCCTGTCAAAGCTTTTTTCGCTCGCTTCAAGCAGATCCACACGTTTAAGGGGCGCAACGCCCGCGTTGTTCACGAGCATATCGCATCTGCCGAATTCGTCTTTAACCGTTTTCACAAGAGCCGCACGGTCGGCGTCGCTGCTGACATCACCACGCAATACGATATAGCGGGCACCTTTGGCTACAATATCCGACGATGTTTTTTGTGCCGCCATTTCATCCGGCTTGCCATCCGCGGTAAAATCATAATGATTGATGACGATGTTAAACCCGATTCCCGCAAGCTCAATCGCTATTGCCCTGCCGATACCACGACTTGCCCCGGTTACGATGGCGACCGGCCGATTTCCATGGAGTGATTCTTTTGGGTTCATGCCGTGCCCTCCAAAAAATGATTTATCTGCTCAGCGGCTTTCATACCATCACTAACCGCGGCGACTACCGTTGAGGCCCCGCGTACGATATCGCCGCCCGCAAATACATCAGGTCTATTGGTCTGGAAATGCTCATTAACCTTTATGAGTCCGTCCGCCATATCGATTCCGCGCAGCGCATCACCGATATCTTCAGGGGCTTTTTGACCAATAGCCTCGACTGCTATATCGAAATTCAACACATATGCTATTTCTTTTAGAGCGATGGGTCTGCATCTGCCGCTTTTATCCGGCTCTCCGAGTTCGGTCGGACAAAGTGTAATAGCCGCAAGTTTGCCGTTTTTTATAACGTATTCAAGCTGCTGGGTGAGAATCAGAAAATGCACTCCGGCATCCATTGCCCTTTCGAGTTCCGCAGGCCAGGCGGGCATCTCTCCGAATGAACGGCGGTATAATACATACACATCCCTGGCTCCGAGCCGTTTTGCCGCACACGCCGCATCCATAGCCGTATTGCCGCCCCCGATAACCGCAACGCGTTTGCCGGCCAGATTTAATTTTCCTTTTTTGGCAATATTTAAAAACTCAATCGCATCCCAGATCCCCTCGGCTTTAGTTTGCGAACTACTCATCGCCTTCGATAAACCAAGCCCGATGAAACACGCGTCAAATCCGCCGGACATAACCGACTCAAGCGTAAAACCCGTATTCAGTTCTTTACCTGATTCGATTTTAAATCTCTGCGCAGGCACGTCATCGAATATCGCCTTTACCTCGTTAGTCAGGGCAGAGCCGATTCTGTCAGCGGGTATTGCCGATTCAACCATTCCGCCCGGCGATTTGTTTTTATCGAATACGGTCACTTCGTGGCCTGCTTCAAGCAATCTGGCCGCTGCAGACAGGCCCGCGGGTCCTGCGCCGATTATCGCTACACGTTTGCCGGATTGTCTCGGCGGGATATTCAGTTTCGACCAGCCGTTCTTATTGGCCTGTTCAGCGAGGTATCGCTGAATCTCAGCGATTGGCAATGGGCCGTCGCCTATGAATTTTTGCAAACAGCTTCCCTCGCATTGCGTCTCAACAGGGCACAGCCACGCGCATATCTCGGGGAACACATTGCTCTTGCGGATTGATTCGTATGCCTCTTTATCTTTGCCGTCGAGGAACAAGCTGATGAATTTGGGAATATTCACGCCCGCCGGACAGGCACACCGGCAGTTTGGCTGCTCGCATTTTCGGCAATGCTGGGCCAGCCGCATGAGGTTATCACGGTTGCTCATTCTTCCGTGCTTATAGATTGAGCCATAAACTTTGTTATCGCGCACAACGCAGCCGGTCATTCCCCCATCCCGCATAATCTGGGTACATGCGCTGCAGGCAATACAAACCTTATTGGGGTCGAGTTTGCCATTAGTAAGTATATCTTTGGCAAAATCCGGATACGCGAAAGACATTCTGCCGGAGCCGATTATGCTCGCCATTCCATTTTTCAAAACGGCCGCCCCAACATAAGGCATCAAATGCCGAAGCCAGCTATACCCCGGCCCCACTAAAACAATATTGGGAAAAGCCCCTTGCATTTCGCCGGTCAACGAAATCATTCTTTCGACACCTGCGAGGGGATTTTCCGGCGACTCATAGCCGCCAGCAATCGGCTCATTAAATGGCCGGTTGAAATGCGGATTATAATACGGGTTGCCAACCGTAATATTAATCATGGGTACATTACGCTGGCTAAGCAAGGCAAACAGCTTTTTGGGTTCGGTCAGGTCGGCTTTTTTATAATCGTTTTTATCTACTCCCCAGCCATAAGGGTATGGTATCGCGTCATAAATACCCAGCCGAGTTACAACGATTTTGTCTTTTCCGAGTTTTTGTTTAATCGCATCAATGATAGCGAGCAGCAGACGAGTGCGACTTTCAAATGACCCGCCGTATTTGCCCTCTCTATTATGACACGCTAACAATTCATTGATTAAATAGCCGTGACACGATTTTATGTCAACCGCATCAAAACCAGCCTCGAACGCTAATTCAGCGGCTTTTACATAATGCTCAATCAGCCCGTCGAGATAATCGTCGGTTACTATCGGCCAGTTATCCGCAATCGCGGATTTGCTATTTATCGGTTTCTGCTGCGGAACTAACGCGTCGCGATACGGGTCCCTCTGCGGAATAATCGGCTTTGCAATACCTTCCGGCTTTGAATATCGTCCTGAATGTGTCAGTTGTGCAACGATAATCGGGTTATGCGAACTGCCCATCGAATCTCTCGCGTCTTTTCGCATCCGGGCAATCATATCCGCGAAGGCATCTTTATTTTTATCGTGAAGCCATAACTGCCGGGGATTTGCTCTGCCCTCGGGAACCACAGCGATTGCTTCCGCCCATATAATGCCGCAGCCGCCCGCGGCAAAACGTTTATATCTTCGCAAAGTCAATTCGCCGGGCCTGCCCTCGCTATCGCCATCCGCGCCTTCCATAGGATTAACAGCAAGACGATTTGGTGCCGTAAGCGAGCCGATTTTGATTGATTGGCCAAGAATAGATACATCCTCCTGCATCGGCACATCGAGCGACAACAACGCCGCGAGCTTGCGGAGGTCTTCAATTTTCTCTAAATAAAATTCAAACATCGCATAATCCCTGCATACACAGCAAAAGGGTAATTATCTCAAAAAGTTCGCACAGAATCTATGCTATTATTGTCAATTATCCGCTACACGCTATTCGCTATACGCTAAATTCCCCCTTGCACCCCCGAACCTGATGTGTTATTATTCCTCCCCAACCCAACGCCAAAAACCAGCCGATATTCTGTTTGACTATCGGCTAACAAGTCGCTAATATGCGACATCCTTATAGTTTCTATAACTTCTAAGGCAATTGCTTTGACTCTTTTTCAGGTAAACGGACGATTATGGATGGTCGATTGATGCTCCTTTGTGTGGTGCTTGTTCCGTGTATCGGGGCGTTTGTTCTGCCTTTTGCGGGCCGAATATCAGCGGGCCTGCGGAATTTTCTTGCGCTGGGCCTGGCAGTCGTTCCCCTCCTGTTAGTAATCGCTATTTTGCCGATGGTTTCCTCCGCGGGGCCTCTCAATTTCACGGCTAATATCAATAACATATTCAATTTCACCCTGTACGCCGACGGGTTAGCGATATTTATGGCGCTGGTTTCCGCGTTTTTAAGCTCAATCATCATTTTTTACTCATTTGGCTACATCAGCCATTACGAAAACCAGAACGAATACTACCTGATGGTTTTGCTGTTCCTCGGCGGTATGCTGGGCCTGATTTTCGCAGGCAACCTCGTATTCCTATATCTTTTCTGGGAAATCACAGCAATAACAAGCTGGCGTCTGATTGGTTTTTTCAGGGAAAAGCAGCACGTTATAAAGGCCGACAAGGCGTTTCTTGTTACGATGTTCGGCTCGCTCCTTATGCTCCTCGGCTTCGTCACTATTTACCAGCAGACCGGCTCATTCGACCTCCAGACCATAAAAGAAACCCTCGGCGCTAATCACCTCTCGAATCTGGCGGTAGTTTTACTGCTCGCGGGCATCCTTTCCAAATCCGCAACGCTGCCATTCCATACGTGGCTGCCGGACGCAGGCGTGGCACCTTCTCCTGTTACCGCCCTGCTTCATGCGGCACTGCTTGTTAAGATAGGCGTTTATGTTTTCGCACGGCTGTTCATCGCGACGTTTACTGTTGATGATTCCTGGCACACGATAGTCCCGATAATCGCTGGCGCAAGCGCATTAGTCAGCGCAGCGGCGGCGATGATTGATACCGATTTGAAACGCATAATCGCCTATTCCACCGTCAGCCAGATTGGCTTCATTTTCTTAGGCCTGTCAATCGGCAACGAAATCGGCATCGCAGGCGGGTTGCTTTATATTATGATGCACGGTTTAGCAAAAGGTGGCTTGTTCCTGTGCGCGGGAATTGTCGAGCAGAATACCAAGACCAAGGACATAACCAAATTGGGCGGGCTGATTAAGACGATGCCCGTTACGGCGATTGCGTTTCTGTTCTGTTCGTTTTCGGTTATGGGTATTCCGCCCTTTGGCGGGTTTTTCAGCAAATATATGGTAATGACCAGCACTATCAATGCGGGCGACATGTGGATTATGCTGACTTTCCTGATTGGCGCGGTTATGACCATTATTTACCTGCTGCGGGTATTCAGTATGGTGTTTTTGGGTGAGCCCAAGACACAGCCCGTCAGAGAGGGTTCAGCGACAATGGTGATTAGCGTGGCGTCTCTTGCGGTATTGTCGATTATCGCGGGATTCGCGATTGCCTGGCCGACGCAGTTTGTTATGGCCGCGATTCAACATCTGCCGGGGGTAATCAGATGACAGACAGCTTCATTTTATTACCAATAGCCATACCTTTTATCGCCGGCATAGTGGTGTTGCTGATAAGCCAGCGGATTCAAAGCGTCAAGGAGGCAATTGCCCTGCTTGCCACGGCTGCGACACTTGGCCTGACCATAACGCTTTTCGGGGAAAATATAAGCGTATCAGTTCCCTGGACGAGTTTCGGGATTGATTTCGCATTGCGACTGTATCACTTCAGCGCGTTTATTCTCGTCGCGGCCTCGGCGTTTTCGTTTTTGTTTGTGCTTTACAGTTGCTCATTTATGCGGGATAAGCCCCGTCTTAACCAATTTTACAGCTACCTGCTCATAACGCTGGCGATGACCAACGGCGCAGTGCTGGCGGATAATCTCGTCCTGATGTTGTTCTTCTGGGAGGGGTTGCTGCTGACGCTGTTCGGAATGATAGCAATCGGGCGGCCGGGGGCATATAAGACGGCGATTAAGGCGTTTATTATCGTGGGTATTTCCGATTTGTGCCTGATGATGGGTATCGGTCTTGCGGGTCATCTGGCGGGCACAATGACTATCTCTAAAATCAGTTTGCCCGTTGATTCGCTGGGCGCTTTGGCATTTATACTTATGATGATTGGGGCGATTTCAAAGGCCGGTTCAGTCCCCTTCCACACCTGGATTCCCGACGCCGCGGTTGACGCCCCGCTGCCCTTTATGGCGTTTTTACCCGCATCTCTTGAGAAGCTATTAGGCATTTACCTTTTGGCGAGAATCTCGCTCGATATGTTCAAGCTCACTGCCGGCTCGTGGATTAGCATACTTCTTATGACCATTGGTGCGATTACAATCCTGCTGGCGGTGATGATGGCCCTTGTGCAGAAGGATTACAAACGGCTGCTTTCGTATCACGCGGTAAGCCAGGTTGGGTACATGATTCTGGGGATAGGCACTTGCCTGCCCATCGGGATTCTCGGCGGGTTGTTTCATATGATAAACCATGCCCTGTATAAGAGCTGCCTGTTCCTTACGGGCGGAGCGGTGGAAAAGCAGACGGGGACAACCGATTTGGCGAAATTGGGCGGCATAGGAATCAAGATGCCGGTGACTTTCGTATGCTTCCTGATTGCGGCGGCATCAATCTCGGGCGTGCCGCCATTCAATGGATTCTTCTCGAAAGAGCTTGTTTATGACGCGGCATTAGAGAGAGGGACAATATTTTATCTTGCGGCGATTTTGGGCACGTTCCTTACCGCGGCGTCATTTTTGAAGCTGGGGCACGCGGCGTTTCTGGGCAAGATTAGCGATGCGAATAAAAACGTCAGGGAAACGAAACTGCCAATGCTGGTGCCAATGGTTGTTATCGCCGCGGTATGTGTAGTTTTCGGCGTCTGGAATTATCTGCCTTTGAATAACCTTATCAAGCCGATTTTGGGCGAGGAACGCTTAGCGGGACACGAGTTTGGCCCCAATACGATGCTGATTACGGTTACGGTTATCGTGCTGATTGGCGCCTTGCTGCATCATTTGTTCGCGGCAAAGGTCAACGGCGGCGGCTACAAAGCAAGCGACCATATCCGCCACGCACCGTTCCTTGAAGGGATTTACACAAAGGCGGAGAAACGCTGGTTCGACCCTTATGATATCGGATTAAAAATAGTCCAGGGGTTATCGAGATTCGGCTGGTGGATAGACAGGGCAATCGACTGGCTGTATGAGGATTTCGCGGTAAAGATAGCCGCAGGAGTAACCGGATTAATAAAACTGGCGCATACGGGAAGTTATTCGATGTATGTTGTCTGGTCGTTAATAGGCGTTTTATTTGTCGTAATAATGTTAATGAAGTCGTTTTAGTTAAGGGGCAATATGCTGTCACCGCTTTTACTGCTGCCTTTGCTGGCGATAATGATTTTGAATCTGCCGTTTCGCAGTTTGATGCAGAAATTGGCGGTACTTGTGGGAATTGGTCTTTCATTGTGGCAGATTGTCGCGGTTATTTTGCTCGCTAAAGGACAGGGCGGTACTGACATCTGGGGAAGATATTTCACGCTTGGACTAAGCTGTGACAACCTGACGCTTGTGCTGCTTATGTCAATCGGCATAGTGACACTGACAACTATTCTCGTCGGCTGGCAGACACTCGGCAACGACAAGCAGCGATTCGGTTTTATGAACCTGGTTTTTGTGGCGATGATAGGAATGAACGGCACGGTTATGCTGACGGACCTGTTTTCGCTGTATATATTCATCGAGGTTACGGCTGTCGCGTCGTTTATTCTTATCGCCTTCCAGCGTGATACTAACGCACTCGAAGGCGCCTTCAAATACATAATCCTGTCTGCGACGGCGACGGTAATGATGCTGCTTTCGATTTCGATAATACTGCTGGTCGTAGGCGACACATCGTTCGAGGCGGCGGGCAGCGCTGTGCAACAATCGCAGGGCAATCCTTTAGTGATGGCGGCAATCGGCATATTCATCTGCGGTTTGTTAATCAAGGGAGGCGTTGTTCCGTTTCACGGGTGGCTGCCCGCGGCATATTCTGCTGCGCCCGCCGCGGCATCGGTGCTTCTGGCAGGTATTGCGACCAAAACATCAGGTATATACGCCTTGATTCGGCTGACAACTTCGGTATTCGCGAATAACGAATCCGTAAATCACATACTATTGCTGGCAGGAGCGATTTCAATCCTCGTCGGGGCGTTCGCGGCAATGGGGCAAAGCGATTTCAAAAAGATGCTCGCGTATTCGAGCATCAGCCAGGTGGGTTACATAATTCTCGCCCTGGGATGCGGCACAAACCTGGCAATAATCGGCGCGGTATTCCATCTGTTCAATCATTCGATTTTCAAGTCGCTGTTATTTGTAAATTCTGCAGCAGTTGAAACACAGTCCGGAACAACAGATATGAACAAACTGGGCGGGCTGGGAACAAAAATGCCCGTTACCAACGCCACTTCGATGATAGCGTTTTTGTCAACGGCGGGTGTACCCCCCCTTGCGGGATTCTGGAGCAAGCTGATTATCGTGATAGCGCTTTGGCAAAACGGCCTGCATACATACGCAACAATAGCAGTATTAGCGAGCGTTTTGACGTTAGCGTATCTGCTGTTGATGCAGCGAAAGGTGTTCTTCGGCAAACTGGCTGATGGGCTTACAGGCGTAAAAGAAGCCGGGTGGGGTATAACATTATCCGCCGCGATACTTGCGGTGATAACGGTCGGCGTAGGTGTGACTTTCCCATGGTTGTTTAACAGTGTTTTGACGCCTATAAGCAGTTTTTTGAAATAGTTTTGAAGAGCTGATATGACAATAGATATGACAATAAATATCATACTTGGAGTAGCGCTTGTACTGGCGGCCGCGTGGACGGTAATGACAGCCCGGCTATTGCGCTCTGTCATAGGGCTGGCATTAACCAGCGTCATTCTTACTATAATTATGTTCAAACTAAATTCGCCGCTTGCCGCTGTTTTTGAGCTGTCCGTTTGTGCCGGATTGATATCCGCCATATTCATAAGCTGTATCAGTTTGACCCAGCGGCTGACCGATGAACAGGCAGCGGCAAAACAAAAAGAGCGATTTTCCAAGTTCTGGCTTTTGCCTGTAATTCTTGTGCTGGCCGGCGTTGCCCTTTATCAGATTCCTATACCCCTGGATTTCCATTTACAGGCCGCACCAAGTGAAAGTGATGTTCGTAATATTATATGGAACATGCGGCACCTTGACCTGGTTGGGCAGATTGTGATTCTGCTGGCAGGGGCATTTGGGGTGGTCGCTTTGTTTAAGGATTGAGCGAATGACCAATGAATTGCCGCAGTTCTTCTGGCTGTACAGTATAGGGGCGACCCTTCTGCTGATAACCGGTTTTTATTGTTTAATAGTAACATACAACCTGGTAAGGGCGCTGATTGGCTTAGAGATTCTGACAAAGAGTGTAACGCTGTTTATTATTCTGGCCGGTTATGTTACGGGCCGGATGGCGTTGGCGCAGGCGCTGGCCATTACACTGATAATCATCGAGGTGGTGGTTATTGCGGTGGCGGTTGGAATAGTTTTGTGCGTGTATAAGAATATTAAATCGGTAGACGGAAGATTACTAAGAAATATCAAAGGGTAAACCCCGTGAGATAAGTAATTTCACGGGAATAACTATTAAAAACTTTATATCTCACGGGGTAAATGTAAATGACAAATGAACTGCTGCTGTCGCCTCCTGTAGTATTCATCCTGGTAATGCTGGCGGCGATTTTCTTCGCGTATGTTTTGTCGAAGCTGGCGATGAAGCCGAATGTTAATGTGCCCGCAGGGCTGACGAAAGAGTACTCCTGCGGCGAGGACATCAAGACGCACATGATACAGCCCGACTACAGCCAGTTTTTCCCGTTCGCGTTTTATTTTACGATACTGCACGTCGTGGCGTTAATGATAGCGACGGTACCGATGGCGACAATGCAGACGTTTTTAATCGCGGTGGTTTATATACTCGGCGCGATTGTCGGGTTATTCGTTTTATACAAGAGGTAATCTCGATATGGGTTTAGTTCAGAAAATAGTAACATGGGCAAGAATCAAATCACCGTGGATAATTCATTTCAACACGGGCGCTTGTAACGCCTGCGACATTGAGATTATCGCGGCCCTTACGCCGATATACGACGTGGAGCGATTCGGGGTGATATTAAAAGGCACGCCGAGACACGCCGACGTTTTGGTTTGCTCAGGGCCTGTCACCAGACAGATAAAAGACCGGCTGATAAGAATATACGAACAGATGCCGGAGCCGAAATTCGTCTTAGCGGTCGGAACCTGTGCCTGTTCAGGCGGAGTATTCAACGGCTGTTATAATGTCGAGGGCGGCATCGACCAGGTGATACCTGTTTCGGCATACATACCGGGATGCCCGGCAAGCCCCAAGGCGATTATAGACGGGGTGGTTAAACTGCTGGCGAGCGTGGAAAACGCAGGAAAACCAGCCGAGGAAGCAGCGGTTAACGGAACATAATTTGGAGTGACCAGTGTTAGTCGAAGAAGAAAAAATAAGACAGCAGTTAGTCGAAAGATTCGGATTGCCGGCCGAAAAGATTACGGTCCAGAGGGAAAGACGCATCTGGGCGGATATCCCAGCGGCTAATTTTGGCGAGGTTTTCGACTACGCTGTGGACAAACTCGGATTTGTAATTCTTGCGACGATAACCGGTCTCGATGAGGGGCCGACGCTCGGCGCAATTTATCACATAGCGAGAGAAAGCGGGATAATGCTGAATTTACATATCAGTGTCCCGAAAGATAAACCTGTAATAAAAACAGTTAGTGCGAGATTTCCGGCAGCGGACGCTTACGAAAGAGAGCTTGTGGATTTACTCGGTATGCAGGTAGAGGGCCTGCCGCCCGGCAACAGATACCCCCTGCCCGACGGGTGGCCGGCGGGCCAGTACCCGCTCCGCAAGGACTGGAAATCAGACACAATCGGGAAAACAGAGGTAACAGAAAATGCCTGAAAGAGACGTTAAATTAACTATAGGGCCTCAGCACCCGATGTTGAAAGAGCCGGAGAGCTTTTTACTGACGTTGAGGGGCGAAAAAATAACCGATATGACGGTCCGGCTGGGTTATAACCACCGCGGCATCGAAAAAGCATGCGAACAGCGGACGTATATCCAGGATATGTACCTTGTCGAACGGGTGTGCGGGATATGCTCGCACTCACATTCGACGTGCTTTATCCAGGCGGTCGAGGAAATAGCTGGTTTGCAGGTGCCCAAACGAGGACTATATATCCGCACACTGGTTGCCGAGCTTGAGAGGGTTCACAGTCATTTGCTGTGGCTTGGCGTAGCGGGACACGAAATCGGTTTTGATACGCTGTTGATGTACTCCTGGCGTGACCGTGAACTGGTGATGGATATACTGGCGATTATTTCCGGCAACCGTGTCAACTATGGCATGAACACCATAGGCGGAGTGAAGCGAGACATAACTCCCGACCAGATACCGCAGATACTGACGGCTATCGATACCCTTGAAGAACGGACGAAATACTACATTCAAGTGGGAACAGAAGAAATTACGCTTCGCGAACGGCTGTCCGGGGTAGGCAAGCTGTCAAAGGAAGATGCGATGCGCTTGGGCGCAGCGGGGCCGACGATGAGGGCATCGGGAGTGAACCGTGACACCAGACGTGACGACCCTTACGGGGCATACGGGGAATTGACATTTGACGTAATTACGGATGACCACTGCGACGTTTACGGCAGGACTTTAGTGCGATTGGGCGAGCTTATGCAGTCATATAAGCTGATACGGCAGATAGTACGAAGCTTGCCGGCGGGCCCGATAGCGGTCAAAGCCCCGCGTAAAATTCCCGCGGGACAGGCAATAAGCCGATATGAGGCGCCGAGGGGTGAGGATGTTCACTACGTCAAAGCAAACGGAAGTGACAAGCCGGAACGTGTGAAGCTGCGTGCGCCGACACTGGCCAACGTTCAGGTAGTCGCCCACATGTTAAAAGACGGGTATCTGGCGGATACGCCGATTGTCATAGCCGCGATTGACCCGTGCTTTTCCTGCACCGACAGGGCCATCGCGACAACAAACCTTGACGATGGCCGGAAGGACAGAATGGTCTGGCCGGCGCTGCGGACATACAGCATCGAGTGGTACAGCAAACAGGGAATTAATTTCACGGAATTAAACCGTAAATTGAGAACTATGAGAGAGTCGAACTGATGGCAGAAGCGTTGTTCAATATCTTTGTGTTTCCGGGGTTTTTATTCGTCGCGGCTTTCGGGCTGACGGCTGAATACATCGACCGCAAACTTTACGCACTGATGCAGAACCGGATTGGGCCTCCGTGGTTTCAGCCCCTGGCAGATTTCATAAAGCTGTCAGCGAAAGAAGACGTCGTGCCGCAGCACGCCGACTCGCTTATTTTCAAGCTGATGCCGATTATCGCGATAACCTCGATTCTCACCTCGTTTTTTTATATACCTATGTGGGGTTCAAATGCGTTATTCACGTTCAAGGGCGACCTTGTCGTCGTGATGTATCTGCTGACTGTCCCCACACTGACGTATTTTCTCGGCGGGTGGTATTCGCGAAGCGTTTATTCGATGATTGGGGCGGCACGTTGTCTGACGCAGTTATTCGCGTATGAGATTCCGCTGTTTTTGAGCATACTGGCACCGGCGATGCTGGCGGACACATGGTCATTAAGCGGAATATCCGAATATTTCAGCACGCATCCGTGGACCATTTTGTTTAACCTTCCGGGTTTTGTAATTGCGATAATCGCCCTTCTGGGGAAACTGGAAAAGGTGCCTTTCGATATACCCGAGGCGGAAACGGAAATCGTCGCGGGGGCATTTACCGAATACAGCGGGCGATTGCTTGCGATGTTCAGAATGGCAATTGATATGGAACTGGTAGTAGGCGCATCGTTACTGGCGGCCGTATTCCTGCCCTTCGGTCTGCATTATGGGCCGGCAGCGGGATTCGCATTATATCTTGTAAAGGTGCTGTTCATAATAGGGCTTATCTCGCTGGCTCGCACAATAGTCGCCCGGCTGAGAATCGACCAGATGATCAGCTTTTGCTGGAAGGTTATCGCGCCTCTGGCGTTTTTGCAGTTTCTCGCGGACCTGATTCTTAAGGGAGTTATCAAATAATGTTCAGACCGGGAAAAATGACAAGCCAGGTTTTGAGGTCGCTTTTCAAGAAGCCGGCGACATCGTCATATCCGTTTGTGAAAACGCCGATGCCGAAGGATTTTCGCGGCAAACTGCGGTTCTACCAGGAACGATGTATCGGCTGTAAAATGTGTATGAGGGATTGCCCGTCCGCGGCGATTACAATTAAACCCGTCGGCGAAAAGAAATTCGTCGCGGAGATTGACCTCGCCAAGTGCCTGTACTGCGCCCAGTGCGTCGATACCTGCCCCAAAAAGGCCCTCGAGGCCACGCCTGATTTCGAGCTGGCCCAGCTCAAGCACGGCAAACTCCTGATAGTTCTCGGTGAAGACACCGGCAAAGATTCTAAAAAAGAAGGTTAGCCACAGAGAGCACCCTGCTTCGTCCCTAAGGGACTACGCAGGGCAGGCAGAGGACACAGAGAACTGAATTATAAACAGTGTAAATCTGTGTTAATCCGTGTCTGATTTAGACATCCTAAAACAAAAACTTGAAAACGCCAAACGAGTCGCCGTATTAGGAGTCGGCTCGGAATTACGCGGCGATGACATAGTTGGTCTTCTGGCAGCACAGCAAATCAAAAAAGCAATCGAAGGCAAAACCGCCCTCCCTGAAGTTCGCATTTTCGTCGGCGAGACAGCGCCGGAAAATCTTACGGGCGAGATAAAGAAATTTCAGCCAACGCATTTGATAATTATTGACGCCGCCGAACTCAATAAAAAGCCGGGACATATCGAGATAATGGAACCCGAAACAATCGGCGGAACGTCATTTTGCACGCACTCGCTGCCCCTCAAGATAATAATCGGCTATCTGCTCGAGTCGTTCAAGTTTCAGGCGATAATCATCGGCATACAGCCAAAGACGCTAACCTTCGGCGCACAAGCGACCAAAGAGGTTGTCGCCGCCGCAAAACACCTTGCCGAGACAATCATCAAACTGCTTAAATAACAAGTCGCAGAGAGCACAGAAAACTGAATTAAAAAAATAGTGTAAATCCGTGTTAATCCGTGTCTGGGAAAAAAAACTCTGTGGCTTTACAGGCCGTGGAGGGGGAAAAGGGTCGATTTGAGGGTATCGAGGGTGGCGGTGAGGGCGGGCATAACGGCATCACGCTGCTGAGAGTTTACGGGAAGTTCTCTATCGCGCAGGCCGCCCTGCCATTCGGTTGTCTGGAGCATAATTCCGCCCAGGAGCATATTGGCGTCAAGCTCACCGTCCGCCCCACATATCGCAGACCATGCGAGCGCCCAGGCGCGAACAGTGTTCTCGAGGTTGTAGCCGCCTCCCCCGGTCATAAGGATGGGTTTTCCGAAGGCGAGCAACTGATGAATTATGTCCGAGTAAACGTTGTTTGTCAGGCGAAGATTTGCCAGCGGGTCGCCGGCGAGGGCATCTGCTCCAAGCTCAAATACAAAAACGTCGGGTTTGAATGCGTGAATAAGCGGCAGGACAACGGTTTTGATTGCGAGCATATAGGCGTCATCGTAAGTGCCGATGGGCAGAGGGACATTTACGCAGTAGCCCTTACCTTTGCCTTTGCCTATTTCATTTTCGAAGCCGGTGCCGGGGAAAAGGGTTTTGGGGTTCTGGTGAAGCGAAATAGTCATAACATCGGGGCGTTCGTAGAAAAAGGCCGCGACGCCGTCGCCGCAGTGAACATCGACGTCGAGATATAGAACTTTTTTACCCTTCTCGGCGAGGACCTCGCAACCAAGGGCGACGTCGTTGATGTAGCAAAAGCCCGCTGCAAAGGCAGGGTGGGCATGGTGAAAGCCGCCTGAAGGATTGAACGCAACATCGACTTTGCCGTCGAGAATAAGCTGGGCGGCTGTGATAGTTGCCCCGACTGCCAGAACAGCGTATTCATATACTCCCTTGAAGACGGGGCAATCGGAGGTGCCAAGCCCCATATTGAGGGCGTCGTAATCCCATTGGCCTTTTGAGGCGTTCTGGAGGTTGTGCAGATAGCGGGCAGTGTGGAATTTTTTCAGGATGATTCTGTCGGCGGGTTCAGGGGGGACTTCGATTCTATCCGGCAAGGTGAGCAGCCCCATTGAATTTATGATGTCGCGTGTTTTTTTTGCGCGTATGGTATTGAAGGGATGTCCCGGCGGATATGAAATTTCCTCGAGCTGGGGGGAATAAATGAAGGCAGCGGGTTTTGTGGTCACAACGGTCTCTCTTTATTTATCGGTCAGGTCGTAAGATATATTATAAACCTCTCCGTCGAAAGTGGTATTAACCTTGTAGCCGGAGTTATGGAATATGGCGAGCATTGGTTTGTTGCTCGGCATAACTTTCGCGAAGAACCGCTTGACGCCCCTCTGCTTGGCAATTTTACATATATAGTCGAGCAGGTAGGTTCCCATTCCTTTTTGCTGCCATTCGTCGTGGACGACAAATGCGACTTCTGCGGACTGTGTTTTGGGGTCGAGAAAGTACTGTGCCATCGCGACGATTTGTTCGTCGCCTGAAGGGCCGGGAACGATGCCGACGATGGCAATATCCTGCTGGTAATTAATATTGGTGAGCTGCTGGACATCCTTGTGTGAGAAGGTCACTGTGTGCGTCATATACCTTGTCTGGACGGATTTTTCGCTAAGGGAGTAGAGCATTTCGGACAGCTCATGTTCATCGTTGGGCTTAACGGGTCTGAAGAAGATTTCGGTTCCGTCGCGGAGGGTATCGTAGCGTTCGAGCTCGACCGGGTACCTGACTTTGTCCCAGTCCAGCTCAATCTGGTCGGCGTAGATGTAATTGTGCGCCTTGGCGGCCTGGATAAGCTCGCCTCTGAATTTAGGATGAGCGATATTGATAAGGTCGAGAACCCTTTCGCGGATTGATTTGCCGTGGAGATAAGCGATGCCGTATTCGGTAACAACGTAATGAACATCTCCGCGGGTTGTGACAACGCCTGCACCCTCGGTGAGATGGGGTACAATTCTGCTGACCTCGCCTGAGCGTGCCGTGGAGGGCATAGCGATAATGGCTTTGCCTCCCCTGCTTCGGGCGGCGCCGCGAAGGAAGTCGATTTGACCGCCGATGCCGCTGTAGAAGCGATAGCCGAGGGAGTCGGAACAGACCTGACCTGTGAGGTCTATTTCGAGACCGACGTTGATGGCAACCATTTTTTCATGCTGGCTTATCAGAAAAGAGTCGTTGACGTATTCGCTCGGATAAAATTCAAAGAATGGGTTATTGTTGATGTATTCGTAAAGGCGTTTGGTGCCCATACAGAAACTGGCAACGACTTTGCCGTGGTTAACAGTTTTTTTGGCGCAGGTAATAGCGCCGCATTCAATGAGATCGATAATCCAGTCGCTGAACATTTCGGTATGGACGCCGAGGTCTTTCTTGTCTTTGAGGTATTCAGCGAGCGTTTGCGGGATTCGTCCGATGCCGCATTCGATAGTTGAGCCGTCTTCGACGAGCCGTGCGATGTTTTCGCCGATACGCCGCATAACGTCGTCGGTTTCAGGGACAACGATTTCAAATACGTCCTCGTCAAAGGGAACAAGGCAATCGATATTGTTGACGTGGACAAAGGAGTCGCCAAAAGTTCTTGGCATGCGTGAATTAACCTGTGCGATGACGTATTTGGCATTGGCGGTAGCGGACTTTACGATATCGACGGATACACCGAGAGAGCAGAGACCGTTGACGTCAGGAGGAGTAACTGTAATAAGAGCGACATCGAGAGGAACTCTGCCGCTTTCGAACTCGTTGGGAATTTCGGAAAGAAAGATGGGCGTATAATCGCCAATGCCTTTGTTGAGGGCGTCGCGGACGTTGTCTGCGATGAAAAATGAGTTCATTTTGAATTTTTCGCGGAATTTTTCATTGGCATAGGGAGCTTCGCCCATAGTGAGCATGTGTACTATATGCGCGTCGTAGATGTGCGCGGAATGCTCGACCAGTGCTGCGACGAGGTGATGGGGTTGCGCGCAAGCGGAACCTATGAAGATATAATCACCGGATTTGATGACCTTCATAGCTTCGGAGGCAGCCGCTATTTTAGGTTTGTATTTTTCTTTCCAGTCGAAATCAACCATAATAATTTTCCTGAGTTAAGCTTTTTCCACCCTTATTCTGGCGTCCACGGCCACGGGAGTAGTGCCCTGGGGGCCGACCATGAAGGGATTGATGTCCATTTCCTGAATTTCCGGGAATTCCGTTACGAGCTGGGAAAGACGCTGCAGGCCTTCGGCGACGGCGTCTATATCAACGCCCTGCTGGCCTCGTGCGCCGATAAGAAGTTTATATGTTCGGGTGTTGACAAGCATTTTTTTGGCCTCTTCGGAAGTGAGAGGGGCAAGGTAGAATGAGACATCCTGCATAACCTCGACCATAGTGCCTCCCATGCCAAACATCATAAGAGGGCCGAAGTGGGGGTCGCGGTGCATGCCGAGGATAAGCTCTTTACCGCGTGAGCACATTGTCTGGACGAGGATGCCGAGGATTTTGGCGTTGGGGAGCTTTTTAGGAATCCTGAACATCATCAGGTCGAAGGCGTCCATAATTTCCTGCCGGGTTTCGAGACCGACCCTGACGCCGCCGACGTCTGATTTATGAATGATATCAGGCGACCAGATTTTCAGGACGACGGGATAACCGAGCTGCTCTGCGATGTTTGCGGCCTGCTCGGCGGTGTTGGCAATTGCGTCTTTGGGTGTTACGAAGCCGTATGCCTCAAGAATTTCTTTGGACTCGGCTTCGCCAATCTGGCTGATACCCTGGCGAAGGTGTCTTTCGATGATTGTTTCGGCTTTGTGGCGATTGACCGAGAAGAGCTTGATGACACGTTTGGGCCTTGCCAGCCAGCGGACGTACTCATTCATTACCTTGATAGTCAGGGCCGCGGATTCAGGCGAGTCATATGGCGGAACCTTGCCCTGCCGCAGAACGGAGTTGGCCTCCGTTACCTTGCCTGCACCGAGAAACGCGGCAAAGACGGGTTTGTCCGGTTTTTTCTTTACGATATCAACGATAACTTTAGCAGTGCCCGTGGCGTCAGTCATAGCCTGCGGGGTGAGAAGTATAAGGACTGAATTGACATTCGGGTCATCGAGAACAACATTGAGAGCAAACTCATAGCGGTCCGGCAAAGCGTCGCCGAGAACGTCGATTGGGTTATTCAGATTGGCAGCGGCAGGAAGTTTTTCAGCAAGACGCTTCTTGGTTTCATCACTGAGCTTTGCGAAGGTAAGACGAAGCTTTTCAATGGCATCGGCAGCCATAATGCCCGCACCGCCCGCGTTGGTAATAACGGCGACTGAATTGCCTTTCGGCAACGGCTGATAGGCAAAGCCCTGGGCAAAATCAAATTGTGATTTGAGAGAGAAGCAGCGAATGACGCCCGCCCTTTCGAAGACGGCTTCGTATGCGGTTTCGCTTCCGGCGAGAGAACCGGTGTGCGAAGATGCGGCTTTTGCGCCTGCGGCGGTAACGCCTGCCTTCATAAGCAGGATGGGTTTTTTCTGGGAAATTCGTTCGGCGTGACTGACAAAGGCGTTTCCGTCGGTGATGTTTTCGAGATAACCGGCGATGACCTTGGTATCTTTGTCTTCTGCGAGTGCATCGATAACATCAAGCTCATCGACATCGGCTTTGTTGCCGATGCTGACGAGTTTGCTGAAGCCGATACCATTGGCATTGGCCATATCGAGAATAGCGGCCAAAAGAGCTCCGGATTGAGACAGGTAACCTGTTGAACCGACGGCGGGAAGCGTACCGCCAAAACTGGCGTTGAGCTTGATTGATGGGACGATGAGACCCAGGCAATTGGGACCAATGACTCGTATGCCTGCCTGTCTTGCAATCTGGATGACCTGCTGTTCGAGCTTCCGGCCCTCTTCGCCGATCTCTTTGAAGCCGGCGGTAATTACGACAACCGCTTTGACGCCGAGGTTGGCGCACTCCTGCATAACGGCGGCGACCACCTTTGCCGGGACGACTATTACGACAAGGTCGGGCGCCTGGCCAACTGAGGTAAGGGACGGATAGCACTTAAGCCCCTCGACTTCGTCGGCCTGTGAATTAACAGGATAGATTGGGCCTGGAAAACCGGCTTCAATCATAGAATGGAGAATTTCGTAGCCAACCTTGCCCTTTTGCCGTGAGGCGCCGACAATAGCAACTGATTTCGGATTAAAAAATTTATCAAGCATAACAGTCCAAACAACCTTTCAAGAGCCCACCCAATTGTATTGCCGAGCGGCGAAATGCTCATAACAATAAGCAATGACGGAAGGGCATAAATCTTATTAGATATCTTCGGCAAATGCAATGGTTTTCTGTTATGATTTATTGCCTTATTATCACAGTTTTAAGACCATATAATAGAGCGGCAGATATGGAAGAGTCGAAAAAATTTGTCGTGCAGAAACACCAGAAAGAGTCGGAGCCGACGCATTGGGATTTGATGCTGGAATCGGGCGGAATTCTGGAAACATATCGTGTGAGTTTGCCGCCTGAAGATTGGAGCGTCAAGCCGGCGGAGATGGTGAGGATTTCAGACCACCCGCTTAAGTTTCTGAGTTATGAGGGCAGTGTAAACAATGGCAAAGGCCGGGTGGATATAGCCGACGCCGGAACATATCGTTTCATCAAAAATGATGAGAATCAAAAGCTGATTTCGTTCTCCGGTAAGCAGCTGCATGGGGAATTTCAACTTTGTCTGATTAAAGATGAGAAGTGGAAACTGAGGGGTGTTTAAGGTTTTTTGGCGATACTAAGAACGGCGTCGATATATTTCGCCGCAGCGGCTTTATCTTTTGCTTCAGCTATGACACGGACAATAGGTTCGGTGTTGCTTGAGCGGATGTGAATCCATGCGTCGGGAAAATCGAATCTGAAACCATCGGAGGAATCGATTTTCGCATCAGGAAACAGATTTTTAACGGCGTCGAGAATGAGTTTCACTTTCGCCTTGTCAGCGGGGAATTTTTGCTTGGTCATATAGTAGCGAGGAATTTCACTGACGAGCTGACCAATGGTTTTGCCTGTTTCTGCAAGCAGTTGTAAAGCAAAAGCCATAGCGACGAGCGAGTCGCGGATGGGGCCGATCCGGAGGTCAATGACGCCGCCGTTGCCTTCACCGCCGATGACGCAGTTATTTTTTATCATCGCGGAGGCGACGTTTGCTTCGCCGACTGGCGTGCGGATGACTCGTCCCCCCGCCGCTTTTGCGATATCGTCAATCATACGGGATGTCGAAAGGTTGGCTGCTGCTGAACCGGTCTGCCTGCTGAATATAAGTTTGGCGGCCAGTGCAAGGGTATATTCCTCGCCGATGTATGTGCCTGCCTCATCGACAATCGCGAGGCGGTCGGCATCAGGGTCCTGGGCAAAACCGATATCGGCATGTGCTTTTTTCACAGCGTCGCAAAGCGATATCAGGTTTTCAGCAGTTGGTTCAGGCGGATGCGCGAATAATCCGGTGGGTTCGGTATTTACGGGAGTGATTTTACCTCCCAGGGCAGTGAGGAGTTTTATACCCGGCCGGCCCCCTGCCCCATTAATGCTGTCGAGAACGACTTTGAATTGTTTTTTTGCGATTGCCTTTTGGTCAACAATGCGAAGAACTTTGGCAATGTGAATATCATCAGCTTCGTTGTTTGCGGAAACAACGGCTGGTTTTAGCCGGTCGTCTGAAAAGAAATCTCTGATTTCAAAACAAATTTTAATTTGCTCTGCTACATCGGGAGGCGGAGCCATTGCGTTATCGAGCAGGAGTTTGACACCGTTATAGGGGAGCGGATTGTGCGAAGCGGTGATGATTACGCCGCCCGCACAGGCGAGGTGCTTGACCATAATGCCGACGGTTGGTGTCGTGACAATACCGAGGTCAATTACGTCGATACCTGCGGTCGTCAAGCCGGATGTAACGGCGGAAGCCAGTGATTGCCCGCTCGGCCGGGAGTCCCGGCCCATACAAACGGTCAGCTTATCCGCGTCGGCAGATTTCGAGCGGAGAAATGAGCCAAAAGCGCGGCCATAATCGGCAGCGACTTGCGGGGTGAGGTTTTCGCCGACAATACCCCTGAGACCACTAACGGTAATAATCAGTTCGCCGGCCACTACACATTACTCCAAAAAAACTTACCGCAGAGACCGCAGAGCTCGCAGAGATTTTATTATTGTTTCTCTCTGCGTTCTCCGCGTGCTCTGCGGTAAAATTTACTTTTAGTCAAGGTTGCAAACGTGAATTTCGTTAATAAAGTCAAGTTTGCGAAGGTCAGCAATTGTACTTTCATCGGGGGCCTTATCGAGCGAGACGGCCAGTACCGCTTTTTGCTGGTCGAGCTTTTGCCCGACACCCATAGTCGCGATGTTGATTTTGTGCTTGCCCAGCACCGTGCCAAGATGGCCGATAACGCCGGGACGGTCCTCGTTGAAGATAATGACGACCGCTCCCTGAGGGGTTATCTCGGCGTTGAAGCCGTCGATTTCGATGATGCGCAGCAGTTTTTCGCCGAAGACCGAGCCAGTAATGGTGCGAGTAACTTTGTCGGTAACAACCTTCGCGGAAAAACTGGAAGCGACATCCTTGGGCGTCGGATTTTTGGTTTCGTCGATGCTGATACCACGTTCCTTCGCCAGAACCGGCGTATTGACCAGATTCAGCGGCATTTCAAAATGTTTCTGCAGCAGGCCGATGGCAAAATTGAGCGTTACGGCCTGGAGAGGCATTTCGGCGATAGCGCCGCGATATTCGACCTGGACCTGTTTGATTTGTCCCGGAGCGATAGTGCTGAGCACAACGCCTATTCGACGGGCAAGCTCGGCATACTTTAAAACCAGCGGAGGAACGGTCCCTGCGGTAGATGGCGCGTTGATAGCATTCCTGATGGAGTCGCCCCGCAGCGCGTTTACCAGGATTTGAGCCGCTTCGACCGCGACTTCGATTTGCGCCTCTTCGGTGCTTGCGCCGAGGTGAGGGGTAACGAGGCAATTAGCGAATTCCTTGAACCGCGTGTTTTCCGGCGGCTCTTTCGGGAAAACGTCAAGGGCCGCGCCTGCGATGCGTTTTTCGGCCAGCGCCGTGTAAATCGCGTCTTCATTGATGATGCCGCCGCGAGAACAGTTGACTAAGCGAACGGTCGGCTTCATCATTTTAATCTGGTCGGTGTTAATCATATTGAGCGTCTGCTCGTTCTTGGGGACATGGACGGTGATGTAATCGGCCTCTTTGTAGATTTTTTCGAGCTTATCGGTGATTTCGATATCCAACTGCTCGGCCCCCGCGGGGACAGCAAGCGGGTCATAGCCGAGAATCTTCATATCGAAACCCTTGGCCATTTTGGCGACAGCCATACCGATTCTGCCCAGGCCTATTACGCCGAGGGTTTTGTTGTTAAGCTGATTGCCCTCGTATTGTTTCCTGTCCCAGGCGCCGCCTTTAAGCGAATTGCAGGCGGGGACAACGTGCCGGCTCATCGCCAGCATCAGTGCCATAGTATGTTCGGCTGCACTGAGGGTGTTGCCCCCGGGCGTATTCATAACAAGGACGCCCTTGCGGGTCGCTTCTTTTACGTCAACGTTATCGATACCGACGCCTGCGCGGGCGACGGCCTTGAATCTTCCGGGACTGGCAAGGACCTTGGCGGTAACTTTCGTTGCGCTGCGAATAATCAGCCCGTCGTAGCCGCCGATTATACCTGCCAGCTCATCTTCGCTTATGCCCGTCTTGACGGTTACTTCGACGTCGGACATTGCTTTAAGCAGGTTGATGCCTTCCTGTGCGAGTTTGTCTGTAATCAGAACTTTTATCATTGAGTCATCCTTTATAAAAAAAGTTTCAGATAAAATTTCGTTTTTTACTTTTCCCACGCTGAGACGGTTCGCTCATCCGATATTTTGAAATTAGCTTTAGGACAATCATATAGATATCTTGTTATGCAGTGAGCGGCGGCGGCAGCCAGACGGACGCACGCGGCGTCCTGGCCCCGCCGCTCTGACTCGCACCCGACCTGAACAAGCTGTGACTGTTCCATCGTCGGCCAGAGTTTTTCGCCTGTCGCGACCTTGTAAAGAGTAGCATCGGCGTCAAGAGAACCGTTGTAGCCCGCCTCGGCTATATTGATAATCTTGCAATCGATAATAGTAACTGCCAGTACCAAATCAGCCCCGAGTTTCTCGCCGACCTGCGCCGGCGAAAGCATATACAAATCGGGCGTGCCGGCTCGCAAATCAGCAAGCGTTTTATAATCGATGAAAAGCGATGGCTTCATCTTGGCCTTGACCTGGAACGTTTTGATTATCGTATCGGTTAGGTAGTATCGCAGGTTGGCGTACGCGCTGAAAGAAACGGGCTGGTCAACCAAGACGAGGATTTTCTGGTCTTTGTTCTCGGTGAGATTGTATTGGGCGGTGCTTTTCGCTTCGGATGGCGTCGGGGTGCCGAGAACGCCGATAATCCCAGGGGAACATCCGGCAAGTACCACCGGCAGGCCCGCGCAAACTAATATGGCCGGCCAAAACGAGCGTATCGTGATACCAGATTTTGCCTTTTTCGGTTTCACTTTACCCCAGCATTTTAATTACCGCTGTTCTGTGCTATTGCCCTGACAAGGGTTACGGCCCAGCCGGCGGCAAAAATCAACAACAACGCAGCGAAAATGTATCGCAGTTTCAGCGACGCAAAATGCCGCGCAACTGATGATGAATATACTCCAAAGACGGCGACAAGAAAAGCAAAAAATGCGATTACAACCGCGAGCGTGCAGAAAAATCCCGCAGCGGGCTGTGTGTAAAAGGCGCCGGCTATATCGCCCCGCGCAAAGGCGATGACGGCCGTGGTCATACCGCAGGTCGGGCAAGGCAGGTTGTAACGCTGCTTAAAACCGCAGGGAAAAGGATATATCGTGAAATGGAATTGCCCCATCAGCCAGCCAAGCAGAAAGCCGCCGGCGATGAAAAGAAAGATACCGGCCGCAATCAGCCGCTGATTGCCGGAAGCACGCGAAAATAACTTTGGTGAGATTGGTTGTTGGCCTGATTCCATAAGGGCGTTACAATACCGGCATTCTTAAATTGCGTCAAGAAAGGAAAACTATATGGTGCTTGAGCAGAAGGATTTGAGCAGAATGCTGGAAACCGCGGAGGTCGCGGCCCGGCTGGCGGGACAAAGGGCGATGGAAGAATCGAGCTATATCAAGGTGTCGGTCAAAGGGCCGGACCAGCTCGTAACGCAAGCGGATACGATTTGCCAGCAGATAATCATCGACCGGATAAAAGAGATTTACCCGGATGACGGATTTATCGGCGAGGAAGGCCCGAAAGGCGAGATGCTCAAACAGCCGCCGAGGGGCAGCAAAAAGGTCTGGTGGGTAATCGACCCGATAGACGGAACGACCAACTTCGCGAAAGGGATGCTGCTGTTTACGGTATCGGTGGCGGCGATATATGAGGGTGAGCCGGTGGTGGGAGTAATTTATGAGCCGGCGACGGATTCGATGTTCACAGCGGTAAAGGGCGGCGAGGCTCGGCTCAATAACAGACGAATCTTCGCCAGCGATGATGGTTTCAACAACTTTTCCAGCATCGGAACGGACAGCTTCTTCGATAACGGCGTGCCAAAATGGGTAATTACGCTTATGGGAAAGGCAAGGTCGCGCACCTTGGGCAGCTCATGCCTGCAATTAGCGTATCTGGCAAAAGGTTCGCTTATCGGGGTGGTATTTGTCACGCCGAAAATATGGGACGTGGCTGCGGGAGTATTGATTGCCGAATCCGCGGGCGCAACCGTCAGTGACTGGAAAGGCAATAAGCTTTTCCCGATTGACCTCGACAAATACCAGGCCGAGGAATTTATGACCCTTGGCGCAAATAAGAAGGTGTACGAGGAAATGCTTGCAATATTAAAGTGATTGCCAATTGCCGATTGCTGATTTATTCTGCCACAAAGTCACTAAGGCACTAAGAAAAAAAACTTCGTGTCTCCCGTAAGGGATGGATAAGCCATTGGTGTCTTAGTGGTAAAAAATCAACGTGGATCCGGGACTTGTTGAACAGCGATAACCTTGATTTTTTTCGCCGGCACTTCGCTTCTGTCAAAAATGGCTATAACTCGTTTTTGCGGACCGTCTTTGCCGATGCGGACAAGGATATAGGCGGTAAATACATCACTGCGAACCGTAACGAGATTGCTGATACGGTCGAAAATAACATCTCGCTCCTCAAAATCATCAGGTGCTCCGTCGGCGGGAGTAAGGTCGGGTAAAGCGGCTAAATCGAGACCGTCTCTGCCATAATGTCGAATATCATAAAAGGGTGTAATAGACGGCTGCGGAGGCCAAGCCATGTCAAGCGGAACATTCTGAGTTACATTGAGCAATTCGCCGACAGAAGCGAAACCGGGATTCTCGCGGACAGAATATAGACCTGCTAAACCCATACCGAGTTGCCTTGCATTTGGAGAACCGCCCTGGTAGTAATCGGGCCCCCCTGTAATCGTCAGTTTGTCTCTGTAAGCGACAATTGCCTGGGCAAGTTTTACTCTGTCAGCATATTGTATGCTGACATCGGGGTTTGTAACCCACGGCAGTTGCGCCAAAACAAACCATGGCGAGGTATTGATATTGATTCTGCCCTTGATTCGCGTTTCGTTCGGGTCGATTGGGCTGTGGTCACGGGGGTCCATCACGGTCAGGTAATTGAAAAGATTATAGACATTGGGGTCAGCAATGTTGAAACAAACAGAAAGGTCTGTATCGTTCGGCCCCGTCAGATAGGCGTCTGTGCGGAAGAGCTGGCCTATTTCGCCGATATTGGTAAATTTGCCATTTTGCGGGTGCGCCTGAATCATAGGTGTCCCCGTAGCTTCATACTGGTTCATATAGCCGACTGTCGGCGAAGTGGTCATCAGCGGGGACCATACTTTTCTTATGCACCTGTGAATCGAGCGGATATCTCTTTCAAAACTTTTTGACGCTGTCTGGCTCGCATTCGGCTCCATCCAGCTGCTTCCGCCCGTTTCGGCTTTAGGCACCTCAAATGAATCAGCAATCATAGGCCCATAACCATTTACGTCACGGTAGAGCAATATAGCGGTTCCCGGACCGAAGTTTATGTCGGCATTCTGCGGGAAATTCGGCCCGACTATGTTGGCCTCATTTGGCTCATTTATGTCTATTGGAATCATTGCCATGGCGTTCATATTTGCCAGAACATGAAAACGTGTTGAGCCGGTCCAAACTATTTTTGTAGTAACAGAGGGAAGAGCTATCCCATTGGAATCTAAATCCGTAGTAACTATTTCCCATCCGTTTGGCTCGTCGTCCTGCCAGTATGGCTTAAAAAGCTCTATGGCGTAAGAACGATATACTCTGCTGGAGTCGCACGGGTCATAGCCAGGGCTGTTGGGACCTGGCTGATAAAAATTACAGGCAATCTCTGATATATAAATACATGGGGTTTCAAAACCAAAATAATTGTATGATGTGTAGGGGTCAACGAAGTAGGTAACATTTGAATCTGCGTCAAGATAATCGACGAGATTTACGGCAATCTGGTTCGCGTCAAACAGGCAAGGGTCAAGAACTGCCCGGAGGGTACTGCAAACTGTATTTACGTCGGGGACCGAGGCCAAATTATTTATATTAACCATTTTGTTGCCATCGGGGACGATTATCCGGTCGCAGTTGTAAGTCGTGGCGAGATGCTGGTAGTCATAACGATTAGGATCCGACAAATCATAGCCAACTCTATGCCCCCAGAATGTGGGAATGTTATTGATTTCGCTCGGTGAAGTTAATGGGTCTTCGAGGCCGCCTTTGAAGGCGTTTGTCCAGAGATTTTCGATTCTGGTTTCCCACTTATCGTTATTCAAAATATAACGATAGCGGAGCACAAGTTCATCGGAGATATCGAAAGGCGTATATGGACTGACGGGCTGGTCATATTTCCAGACAACATTCTGCTCATAGAAGTTAGCATCAGCGGTGCCGCATCGATATGACCGCAATCTGTTTTGCATTTCTAAATATGTATGAGTGCCATCACGGCCGGCGAAGGCCATAAGGTTTACCTCTGATTGCTTTGCGCCAACGGATGTGCAGGGGTCAAATTTGAAGCCGGTATTGACATTGAGCATGCCGCCATTGTCGATTATGCGAATAGCGGCGTAGACGGGTTTTCCTTTTGCGGACATTTTACCGGGCACTTCCACCCAGATAGAATCGCTGACCCCGTCGCCGTCGGCATCGGCCTGCGCACCTGGAACAACCATGTTATTATAGTCGGGAAAAATCTGGGCCTGCACGTTTTGCACTGCCGGAGTACCATAAATATTGCTGACTTGCTGCCAGAAATAATCAGAGCCGGATGGATATGGTTCGAGACAGGCAAGCCATGGATTAAAGTTATCGGGATAGTCATAGTATTCCTGTGGATTGCAGGGGTCTGCGCCGGGAACGTCACGAGTAATAGCTTCTGATATTTGTGCGACTACCGTATCGACGGCTAATTTGAGGTCTTCGTTGCCCCCAATGGCTGAGGTGGCTACCGAATCGACACGCGAGGAAAGAAGAAACATAACGCCGAGGATTGCCAGCAGGGTTGTAAGAACAATCGCCAGAATAATCGCCGACCCGTTTCGTCGTGTGTCTTTTGTTCTGCGTTTTATGTTCATTCCTTTATCCTCATTCTTCCATCAAAATCAGCAATCGACAATCAGCAATCATCAATAACTTCAGTCGCCCAGATAAACAATATGGGTAAATGTTTGGCCATCCTTGAACACGCCTCTCGAATCGTAAAGCGTGAAGGTAAATTTTAACGCCAGCGGAAATGCCGGCTTTATAGTCGGGTAGTAAAAACCTGTCGCCACGTTATATGAATACCAGTTTGTAACTGAAGATGGAGCAACTGTATTAAAGTAAAACCCAAAGGCACTTTTGTTCATACCCAATGAACCAAAGTCGCTATCGATAAGGTTGCCGTTGCCGTCAGGGTCGATGCTTGGCCACCAGTAAACATATGTCTGCCCCGCGTTCGTAAACAAGTAACTCCATTGAACAGAGAAGCTGCCCACCTTCTGGGCCATCAGCAAATGCAGGGTATTGGCGTTCGCCAGATTAATTTGCGGACGGTTATTACTGAAATCAGGGACGTTGCCAAAGCAACCGGTGATTATATTGTCAACATTTGTGCCATTCTGTGCCGCGACCTGCCACTGCGAAAGCGAATTTGTGTCGTGCTCAAACCAGTCGTTGTTAATAATAGGGACAAAAATTAGAACACCGCCGGAATTAAGAGGAAATTCCGCATACCGCGGAAGCACGTCCGGATTGGCAATTGACAGGTGCTGGCGTCTCGATAAAACACGGTCAACGGGACTGAGGTTGCAGGGGTCGTTTAGAACTTTATAATTCGGGTCGATGCTTCGGGCCTGGCCATAATAAATGCGGGCGAGATTGGACACAACGGGACTGCCTGAAGCAGCGGGGACTATCGGATTTACAGTAGTGTTATAGGTTTGTATGGACTGGAAATCGCCGTCGGCAAAAAACATAATCTGGTCTAATCTCTCATTACGGTCGTTGGGGTCCAACTCGAACCATATAAACATCGGGGCATCCTTGCGGAGTCCTCTGAAATCGTTGTTCAACTGGTCGGTAATTGCGCGGAATTTTTGCATAATCTCGGCTTGGGCCGAGGCGATACGATATGAGCTGATACTGGTCTTGAACACGTTGCCGGTAAAGAGAATGACCAGCGCCATTATACCTATGGCGACGACAAGTTCCACCAGCGTGAAACCGAATCGCTCCACCGTAAGGTGTCCCTTTTGGGAGTATTTCGTATTTCGTATTTCGTTCATAAGCAAAATCAGAACCTCATTGTTTTCTGATAGACACCGATGCAGGGGTATCTGCCGCCAATACCAGGCGGCGGGCCGACGACAGCAGGCGGCGAAGTAACCCAGACGAAGCTATAGGGGCCAATCCAGTCCTTATCCAGCCGAATCACATTGGAGTAGGCGTAATATCTTTCGAGGACGCGATACATCCTGCCTGAATTATAGTCCACAATGGTATATCCGTCGTTGATAAAGCTTGTTTCATTGATACCGTCGGCGACCAGGTCGTTAATCATAAGCTCATCCGCCCTGCCGCTCGGCGAGGCGGAAACGCTGACGTAAATCAGCGTCGGATAAGGGGTTAACAGAAGTGCCGCCTCGGCAGGCAATGCAGACGGTACAGCTGATGTACGGACCCAATATTGCGAAGAAGCACCTGTTTTTCTGAAAACGAAGATAAAAACATCAAGGGTATTTGGGTCAATCGGATTATAACCATAAAGAAGTGACCACCAGTATTTTTTAGAATAGGGGTCAGTTGTCGGCGTAGGCGTAGAAGGATACGATATTTCAGTTTCACCAATACCGTTAAAATCGGGCTGAATCATAGGCCAAAGTGTTTGTAATTTAGCGAAGGCCTCGTCGGCGACGACCGGGGCAATGGTGCGCTCGGTGGTCACAGTCGTAAAATAAATACCCACGGGAAAAGCGCTCGCGATAAACAGCATCCCCACGGCTAATATCCCGACGGCAAGAAGGACCTCCGTAAGCGAGAAGCCGTCTCTCCTGATTCGACATTGGACATCGGACATTGGACATTTAATATTAATCATTGCGTAATAATTGTTCCCGTGTATGGGTTGATATAAAACCTATTCAGCAGGGACAGGTACTTTGTCCAGCGATAATTTACGTCGGTCTGTTTCAACTTCTTGGTATCGTAAATAACAAAGTTGTTTCGGCTGGATTCCTGGCCAAGGCCGTAATTGGTGGGTAAAGTGAAGTAATCATCCTGATGGAACATAGCGATTCGGCTGGTTTCGACGTTGTAAATGGTGTTGAATATATCGTCATTGCTACTGTCATTGGTTTGCCCATCTCTGTTCCTGACACGAACATCATGAATGACCAATTTGCCCGAAGGCGAAAAGACAATTGAAAATGTCGTCGTATCACGCAAAACATTAGAATTAGCAAAACTAATATCGGGAGTAGCACCGCCTAAACTCGGGTTATATAAAAGGTCCATCACGCCAATCGAATCGGGCAGTTTCATTGGTTGGATACCATCAGCCGCCCTGAAACCGTTCGCAAGGCCGGTCCGATTCGAATCCTGAACAATGAATATGATATATTGCGATTCATTGAGCGGGTCAGTGTTATTGGGGTCGTAGCGTTTCTGGAAACGTATTCCGGCATAGCGCTGCTCTTTTGCGGCGATGGCGCGAGCCGAGGCCAAAGCGGAACTGATTATCGACTTTGCGCCGCTTTCCGATTCGAAGGAATTGAGGAGCATATTCGCCGCGGGGATAGTCAGGCCGACCATTAACGCGGCTATCGCGACGACAACCATCATCTCAACAAGTGTTACGCCGAGTTGTCTGCGTTTATTTCTCATTTCACTTCACGTTCGATATATCATCAGCCGTATCAAACCGCTTGTCCGGCCCCGCCGAAGTTATTACAGGGAAAGTTCGTTTGGCGGAGTCCCTGTAGTCCTTATAAAGACCGCCGCCAGTGTAATCGTCAAATTCAGGATAATAGTCGTATCGCAGGGTTTTCCCCCAGGGGTCAATAATCCTTGTGAAAGGATATGTCATCGATATAGTCGCGGAGGACACAACAGTAATGGTGATATCTGCAGTTTTATCAATGCCTTTATTGGTCAGCAGTGATTTGTCGATTTTATCGAGCGTCGTCCGGCAATCGGGAACCTGGCTCAGGATGAAATACAACACCTCAGAGCCCGAATAAGATATGTCGTGCTGTGCCATCCCGGAAAAATTTAATGTTGGCGGAATAGTAGAATATAAAGCGTTGTGAAGTGTATCTGGAAGATTATAGGTAAAGGGGCCAGTAAAGTCGTAGTCGTTGCAATCGAGGGGGAAAGTAAGACCGGCGTAATCAGTACTTTTGTATTCGTAGCCGAAATCGCGGAACTGTTCGAGGGCGTTGCCGAGCAGATCGATAGTGCTGCGGCAGAGCCGTTCCTTGCGCTGGTCGTCGATGCGTTTGGTAACGCTGACAACCATCGAGACGAGTATGGCGATAATCGCCACCACCATAAGCATCTCGATAAGCGTGAAGCCGGATTTGAGTGAGCCGGGTTTCATCTTTTATTCCTCAAAGGCGAAAGCGGCTTTAGAAGTTAAGGATATCGTCTTTTGTCCCGAACTCGTGGTCCGCCCCCGCGGAAAGCAATATGTAAGTATCAGGTCTGTTCGGCCAACGCTCACCTGTCGGTAAAACAGGAACTCTCGGGTCAGCAATTTTATATCCAGGGTCACAAAAATACCCCTCATTAATCGCAGTTGAAAGAGTGTGGGGTTTGGTCGCGTTAGGCAAAATGCCAAGATTAATCAACCGTATGTTATCCATATAGTTATACATGCTGTTTGGTGCAGCCATGGGAAAACAGGTTAACATCTTAACATTCGTGTTCGCCTTGTAATAGAGAACAGGCGTCCCCGCGGTAGCGGTTACACTTTGTGTGCTGGTTCTTGGAATCGTCAGCTTTTTGACGCCGAAGACGTCGCAGATGACGTAATTTGGCACTGTAGAATCAAAGTATGTGAAATTTACATTTGTGGTGGAGTTATAAAGCCCGTCATTAGCTAATGCGTTGCTTGTGCCGAGTCGAAAAACGGGTGTTTTTGCGACTTCGAGGTAAGGCCCCTTTCTTTCAAAGAGTGTATCCGGGCCTTTGGTGATGTCGGTTACCCGAACTCTGCATGGGTCGTAAGCATCGGTTCCCCCGATAGGCACGGCAGTTCCCGTATAACCATCTCTGCGCCAGTTTGTTTTGGGATGAAAGCCCGCCATGTCCCAGCCGAGAAGCGCCTCGGTAAGTTTCTGAGCGCCGCAGTAAATGCGAGGAGGAGCGATAGGTGCGCCTTCATACCTGTTGGAAGGCGGGTAATCACCATAATCCTGCTTGAAGGCCTCGAGCGCCATATCGATTGTCGCGAACTGGGCCTTCTGGGAGGTCTCCTTGGACTTTGTGCGAACCATACTAATGGAAGGCAGAAGGAGGCCCAGCAACAGGGCGATGATTATTACGCTTGTGAGCAATTCAACGATTGTAAACGCCTTACGATTATTCATTTTACACTATCCTTTTCCATAATTTATTACCAACCGTATAAAGAGCCGGTCTGCTGCCAGGATTCGGCGAGTATGGCGAAATCAACAAAGTCCATAATGCCGTCATCGTTGAGATCGGCCCTGACACAGGGCCCGCCGTCGCCAAGCCAGTTCTCCGAGAACACAAGGATATCGCCATAATCAACTATACCGTCATCGTTGAGGTCGGCATCTAACAGGTTGCTTTCTGGTGGCTGGGCGGAGTTGGGTTCGCTGGTTACACCCCAGAAATCCGCGAAGATAGCAAAATCAGCAAAGTTGGCGGCGCCGTCGCCGGTCAAATCAGGATCGCCTGCTTTAAGCCAGCCATTCGCGAGGAAAGCGAGGTCGTTTATATCAACAACGCAATCGGCTGTAAAATCGCCGGGCAATGAGCAGGTGCTGAACCTGATATTATCCCACTGTGCAAAATAGTAATCATCACTCGGGACTGCGACATCAATTCGCAACTGCAACGACAAAACGTGGCTATTTGCGTCCTTGAAGTTTTCGTTTACATTTATTGCGATTTCGCCTTCAAACCAGCCGCCGGGAAACGTGAGGCCGTCCGAATTCCAGACCTCATTACCATCTATAAGTACGCGCGATGTAACTGTATCCGGGAGCCAGGCATAAAAGGCAGAAAAATAAGCGTCAAAAATAACCTGGTGAACGTCCTTCAGATAAACCGATTGCGAAATCGTCGCGGTGTCATTTTGCTGAAGTATAACCGGCTTGGCATACATTGTTAAAGAATATGCGCCGTCTGTTTTCCAGTTGTTGCGGACATAAGCCACAAATTTGGCCGTGTCATAACTCACATCGCACCAGTATCTGGGCCTTGCGTTAGCTGTTACATATGCAGGATAAATAGGGCCGCCCATTTCAAAGCTCCCGTTTCTTACCACGCCTGCGCCGGCTGGTGTTACACACCAAATCAGGCAAGCCAGCCAAATACCACAAAAACCTTTCATCGCCATTCCTCGCCGAGTTTTTTTAATCACCAAAATTATAAATGTCGTCCTTTGTGCCGTATTCCCCGTCAAAGCCCGCCGACATAAGGATATACGAGTCGGCTCTGACAGGCCTGTCGCCTGTGTTGACCTTGGGGTCGCGGGTAATGTCGTAGAACTTTTTGGGACAACCTATAGCGCCTGCAATAACTACGCCTGCTGAAGTCGCGCCGCCTGACGCCAGCGGATGCACGAAGCCGGCGGTATTCCAGGGTATCCCCATATCAATAATGTCCTGGTTGTCCAAAAAGTTGTATATGTACATACCGGCAGCGTTAGCGGCCTGCATAACCGCAGGCGAGTCAGCCGGCAATGGATGCTGAGATTTTGTCGAATCCGCCTTATAGTAGAGAATCGGCATACCGATTTTTTTGCCCGTGGTTTTGTTCGTAGCGCGATTATAGGAATCGCACAAAACATAGGTGCAGGGGTCAAAGCCGGAGTGGTTAGTAAGACCGGCAGTGCTGATAGCTGCCGCACTGTAGATATCTTTAATAAGGCAGGTGTTCGCGTTTTCAAGCTGGAGATACATCTTTCTGGACTTGATGTTTTCGCTATAACAGGGGATATCCACGCCGCCGCCGCAGGTATTATACGGCGGGTATGGCATACCCAAAGTCGGGGTCGCCGTGCCGAATCCGGTACGTCTGAAGCGGGATAAGGGATTAAAGCCCTTGAGGTCCTGACCTACCAGTGCCTCGGCCAGCTTCATCGCGCCGCAATAGTTCTGGGGCGTGGCCTGGTCGTCCATCGGGTCGGAATTGGGGTAGCCATCGAACTCGGAGTTAAACATATCAAGCGCAACGGCAATACTATGGAACTGCGCCCTTTGCTTGACGTCCGTCGAGTATCGCCTGACGCGATTCAGCGAAGGGACGAGCAGGCCGATAAGAATAATAATGATGCTCATCACCGTGAGAAGCTCGATAATGGTGAAGCCGCACTTGCTGTGCTGGTTGTCGCTAATCCGTTTCATTTGTCTTCTCCTTTAGTATTCGATATAACGCCGGTTATTAGGTTTTAGTTTTATCAGCCAACATCGAGAGTGGTAATAATTTTGACCATCGGCGCGAACACCGACATCACGATGACCAGCACGATGCCGCCGAGACCGACAATCATTATCGGTTCGAGCAGGTGCATCATCGAAGCGACAAGAACATCAACCTGCTCGTCGTAATTGTCGGCGATTTTCAAAAGCATTTTATCCAAATCTCCCGTTTCCTCGCCTACCGCCACCATGTTCGAAACTATCAGGTCAACCGTCTTGGACTGCTTCAACGGCGTCGCAAAGGTATCGCCCTGCCGGATGGAGTTCTGGACGTTGAGAAGCATTCTGGAAAATACTTCGTTTCCCGCCGTTTCGCTGGTAACGTTAATCGCGTCGAGGATGGGAACGCCTGCCCCGATAAGAGTGCCCAGCGTTCTGGTCCACCGTGTGACGGCTACTTTTCGGGTCAACTGCCCCATAACGGGCATTCGGTTTTTGATGCTGTCGAGGACGAATCGCCCGACGCGGAACCGCCGGATAATACGGGTCAGGAAAATGAAAGCAAACGGCACACCAAGAATGACGGCCCAGCCGTAGTCCTCCGCAAGCCACTTCGCTACCTTGAGCGTGATTTGCGTCACCGCGGGCATTTGACCCTCCCCAAGCATTTCTGTCAAGACAACTTGGAATTTGGGGATGATAAATATCATCAGCAGCATAAGCATCGTAATGGCCGCACTAAGAACCACTATCGGGTAAATCATCGCGCCCTTGACGCGGGATTTTATCTTCTGGGATTTTTCCATAAAGTCAGCCACGCGGGACAAAATCAGGTCGAGCACACCGCCCGTCTCGCCGGCGGCAACCATACCCACCATCAGGCGGTCGAAACATCGGGGAAACCGGTTCAACGCCTCAGACAAAGTCGCGCCTCCCTCGATTTCGTCGGCGACATACCCGATGATGCGCTTGAATGTGCCCGCTTTTTGCTGTTCCTCAAGGATTCGCAGCGACCTCAGGATGGGCAGGCCCGCGTCCTGCAAAGTGGACAACTGCCGGGCAAATTGGGTTATGTATTTTATTTTGACCTTGCCGCCCGCGCCTCGCCTCTTCTTAGGTTTGGCGATGGCTCCGGCAGCAGCAGCGCCGGCTTTCCCGGCACCAACAGACAATACCTTCGTGGGGAAATACCCCATATTCCGTATCTTGCTGACCGCCTCCTTCTGGCTTAACGCCTCGACCTCATTTTTTATCGCAACCCCCTGAGAATCGAGCGCTTCATATTTAAAGAGCGGCATAAATACCTCCTACGAATATCTGGTTCATAAATTATTCGCTTTCAGCCATCGTTTCCTTTACGACCTCGTCAATTGTTGTCAGGCCGTTGTATATCGCCGACAGACCCGCGTCTCGAAGCAGTTTCATACCTGCCTTCTGGCTGGCTGTCCTAAGAACATTTGATGACGCGTGGTTCATTATCAGCTCGCGTATTTCGTCGTTAAATGTCATAATCTCATAAAGACCCGTTCTGCCTTTGTACCCGGTGTTGTTGCACCTGCTGCAGCCGGCACCGTAGTAGAACTGCTTGCCCTTGACCTCATCCGGCGTAAGACCAAGCTCCATAAGCTGGCTTTCCGTCGGTGAAAACGGCGTTTTGCAATTCTCGCAGATTTTCCTGACCAAACGCTGTGCAACGATGCCTTCTATCGTCGCCGTCAGAAGGAACGGCTCGATACCAAGATCCAAAAGACGGGCAACCGAGCTTGGCGCATCGTTCGTATGCAGAGTCGTAAATACAATGTGGCCCGTCAGGGACGCCTGGGCGGCGATTTCCGCCGTCTCAAGGTCGCGGATTTCGCCGACCATCACAACATCGGGATCCTGACGAAGAATGGATCGCAGGCACTTCGCGAAAGTCACCCCTATGTCCTCCTTCATCTGGACCTGGATGATACCGTCGATATCATATTCAATCGGGTCCTCAGTGGTTATTATCTTGGTCTCGATGTCGTTAAGTTCGGTTAACGCTGCGTATAGAGTCGTTGTTTTACCGCTGCCCGTCGGGCCGGTAACAAGTACGATGCCATTGGGCTTGTGAATCAGCTGCCGAAGAACATTCAGGTTATCGGTCCCGAGCCCGAGCTTTGCAAGGTCGAGCTGCATCTGGCTGCGGTCAAGAATACGAAGCACGACGCTTTCCCCGAACATCGTGGGCAAAACGCTTACGCGAAGGTCAACGGGATTGCCCTGCACAGTAAGAGAAATTCGACCGTCCTGGGGCAGCCGTCGCTCCGCGATATCGAGGTTGGCCATAACTTTTATTCTGGAGCTAAGCGCGGCAGCAATATGTTTAGGCGGAGGAACCATCTCATAAAGCACGCCGTCGATTCGATACCGCATTTTATATTCGGTTTCAAACGGCTCAAAGTGTACGTCCGATGCCTTGTCCCTGATGGCCTGCATCAGCACTAAGTTAAGAAGTTTCTTGACCGGGTTCGATTCCGACAGTTCCTTGAGTTCATCGAGGTCAATGCTCTGGTTTCGACCCTCGAATTCGGCAAGGAATCCGTCTTCCTGAATCTCAGTGATAAGCTCGTTTATTCCCTCTCCTTCATCCTTCTGCTGATAATATTTCGTAATTGCCGCGTCAAGCGCCTTTGAGTCAACGATTTTCCCGGTCACTTTCAGACCGAGCAGCGTGCTCAAGTCGTCTGTGGCGCGGAAACTGTCCGCCTTGTCAACCGCCACAACCAATTCGTTTGTGTCCGCCTTGAATTCAATAGGCAAAACGCGGTATGTCTTGGCCATCTGTGACGAGAGCTTCTCCAAGGCACTCGGCGGAACATCTATTTCGCCGAGATTTACAAATTCCATCCCTCGCTGGGCAGCCAGAGCGATATGCAACTGCTTCTCATCTACAAGCCCAAGCTCAACAAAAATCTCCCCTATCTGAACGGTCTTATGCCCTTCTTGTTGTCGCTTTTTCTGGATTTCAAGACACTTGTGGATATCTTCGCGGGTTAGCGACCCCATCTTCATAAGTACTCGGCCGATGGGTCTGCCTCGTAAATGTTCTATTGGCGGCATCTTTTCCATAAACTCATCCCTTACTTGTATCTTGCCAACACCCTCTATTATATGCTCATAATTTGTGTTCTGTCAAGGAATTAGCGATTGGACATACGGTTAATGAGACAATATTTAGGTCCCATAAATCTTGTCTGTGTCTTAAAAACCATATCCCGCAAACCTAACTTATGCCCCTGCCACGCACAAGATAAACCCACTAACGAATGTATCCCCCACAAAATCACTGTCGGCTTAGTCATATACCCCAAAACCGCCGTAACATCAAAAACCATAAGACATTACGTTCGCAGGATAGGCCCAAAATCATCTTCTTCTTCATGAGGTCTCTCGTGCGGTTTGAGGGTCTTGAGGCGTGCCATCGCCTTATCATGTAAAGCGCCAGGCGACCGGGCCTTATCGAGCATCTCCGCCATAGTAATCTTACCGAGTTCGTAGAGTTGCCACAAATGGTCATCGAGAAGCTGCATACCAAGTTTTTTGCCGGTCTGGATACTGGAGTCGATACGATAGGTCTTGTTTTCGCGGATAAGATTCGCAATAGCAGGCGTAACTACCAAAAATTCGTAAGCCGCAGCTCGACCCTTACCCGTGGCTAACGGACAAAGCGCCTGGCTCAAAACGGCAATCAAGTTACTGCTTAACTGAATGCGGATTTGCTCCTGCTGGTTAACAGGAAATACGTCAATAATTCTGGTAATAGTACCTGCGGCGCTGGTTGTGTGGAGGGTACTGAAAACCAAGTGTCCCGTTTCCGCCGCACGAACAGCGGCCTCAATCGTCTCAAGGTCTCGCAATTCGCCGACGAGAATCACGTCAGGGTCCTGTCTCAGAACGCGACGAAGCGCCTCGGCAAAGCTGGGGACATCTATTCCAACTTCGCGCTGGTTAATGATGGACTTTTTGTGCGAATGGTAGTATTCGATAGGTTCTTCCACGGTAACGATATGGCGGTCAATAGTTTCATTAATGTAATTGACCATCGTCGCCAGCGTAGTTGTTTTACCGCTTCCGGTCGGTCCTGTAACAAGAAAAAGCCCCCTCGGTCTGCGGCAAAGAGCGGCGCATATCTTCGGCAGACCAATTTCATCAAAACTCAAAATTTTGGATGGAATCAGACGCAGAACAATACCGACGTTGCCTTTCTGCTTGAACACGGAAACACGGAATCGGCACTGCTCGCCATACGCAAAACCGAAGTCGGTGCCGCCTTCTTCCTGGAATTCCTGCTGGTTTCGTTCCGGGGTGATGCTCTTCATCAGGGCAAAGGTGTCATCCGGCTCAAGAACTTTTGTTTCCAGCGAGCGCAGCCGGCCATCTATCCTCAGAACGGGCGGTCGGCCGACGGCAATATGAATATCTGAGCCACCCATAGTGACACAGGCCTGAAGCAGGCGGTCAATATTTACTGTTGCCATTTAACGATTCCCAAAAAAAGTACAGATTTATCAAACGACTATACCCTCGGTCTGTGCTACGGCCGCGATTTCCGTCGGCGTGGTAACTCCTCTGAATATCTTGAGTTTGCCGTCTTCCATAAGGGTTCTCATACCGCTGGCGATACAGGCCTTTCGCAGTTCACCAATAGGCGCCTTCGAGAACGCCAGCTCTCTAACTTCATTGTTAAGCTCGACCATTTCAAATATGCCTTTACGCCCCTTATAACCCATTCCGTTGCACTGGCTGCAGCCGGCGCCCTTGTAAATAGAGTTCGTCTTAAGGTCTTCAGGCGTAATATTGAGCAGACGAAGGTGCTGGGGGTCAGGGTCTTTATCGACTGTTTTGCAGTTTTTGCATATTATCCGAACCAGTCGCTGGGCCATAATGGCCTGAATCGAGCTTGCGACAAGGAACGGTTTAACGCCCATATCAACCAGACGCGTGATAGCGCTTGGGGCATCGTTGGTGTGAAGTGTGCTAAAAACAAGGTGACCGGTAAGTGCGGCCTGGATAGCAACGTCAGCGACGATACCGTCACGAATTTCGCCGACGAGAATAATATTGGGCGCCTGCCTTAACATTGCCCTTAGGATTTTATCGAATGACAGGCCGATATCTTCCCTGACCTGGCACTGGTTCATCCCTGCGAAGCTGTATTCAATGGGGTCTTCAGCGGTAATGATCTTCTTGTCGGGCTTGTTCAATTCTTGCAAAGCAGCGTAAAGCGTTGTTGTTTTACCGCTACCGGTCGGTCCTGTTACAAGAAATATGCCGTTGGGCCTTCTTATGATTTTCTGGAAACGGTCATAATCGTCTGATTCGAAACCGAGGGCCTTAATACCGATGTTTACCGCGTCGGGGCGCAAAATACGAAGCACAACGCTTTCGCCGTGGTTACCGGGCAGTGCGGATACGCGGAAATCAACGTCCTGGTTGCCTATGGTGCGTTTGATACGACCGTCCTGCGGAATACGCTTTTCGGCGATGTTCATACCGGAAAGAATCTTCAGACGCGTCATCATGGGCGCCTGCATATTCTTGGGAATGTTATCCTTTTCGAAGCACACTCCGTCAAGCCGATACCTGATTCGCACCCTGTCGGCCATCGGTTCGATGTGAATATCGCTTGCTCGCATATTAACGGCTGTATCGATTATAAGGTTGACTAACCGAACAACGGGGCCGTCATCGCCCGCTACCTGCCCTGCCTTGAGGACTTCCGCCTGAAACTCGTGCCCTGCCTCGGCAAGCTCGGCGGCAGTAGCATCGATGCTGTGTCTGAGCCGGTCGGATTCCTCTGCCCTGTTCTGGTCAAGCGAATCTGTAACAAATTTGCGGATTTTCGAAGGATTGGCCACATAGCAGTCAAGCTCCTTGTTCGTGCGGAACCTGACGGAGTCCATCGCGTCGAGGTTTACGGGGTCGGAAATGGCCAACTTGAGCCGGCCGTTGTCCAGGCCCAGAGGCAAAACATTATGTTTCTTTATAAGGTCCTCAGGAACAAGCTTGAGCGACTCGGGCGTTATGGTCACGGTATCAAGATTTACGTATTTCATGTCGAACTGCTTGGCAATGGCCTTAGCCAGGTTCTCCTCATCAATAAGGCCTTTTTCAATCAGGACCTCACCCAGCCGCTTTTTGCTTGCCTGACCCGCTTTAATAGCGTCTATGAGGGCCTGTTTTTCCACCACGCCCGTCTTATATAGGATTTCCCCCAAATGTCTGCGTGCCGCTTTAGCCATATATACCCGCTAATAGAGATTTGATACAATTCGCATTATAGCACTTTCACCGTAATTAGTCAATATCATCGTCCATGTAAGCTCTTTAACAAACGAACAGGGCAATCTGCAAGAAGTTTTTGGACGTGGTTATTGCTTTACAAAACCGTCAGGAAATGATTTAATGGCTCGTCAACCACCGGGGGGTATAATGGTCGTTATTGAGAGAAAGGTGTATGCCGGGTACTAACGATAATAATAATGGCAATGACAAGACGCCGATAGCAACCAGCAAGTCGTTTTTGACTGCGGGGCCGACGCTGCATTACAGCCATACGAATGTTATCAGCTTCTGGCTTCTGACGATAATTGCCTTTGCCGGGGTTTGCCTGTTCTGGTCGAAAATACTGACCGGCTCACCCTGGGCATTTAATCTCGACCTGGCAACGACGCCCGCGTCCTGGCAAATAGGCCGATTTCTTTTAACCGGCATAAATATCTTTGAGTATCCCTGGCAGATTCTCGTACTTGCCCTGTTTATGGCGGCACTGGCGGTAATCCCCCCGCTCACGTCTCTGCTTCTGAGCTTCAGTTACAGCTTGCCTTTGATTCTGGCCGTATTTTTCCTCGCGGATTTACCCGCATTCGCGGTCAGCTTGCTGATAAGCTGTATTGCGGTTGCCTGCCGGCCTCTGCGGTTTCGTTCACGCATAACCTCGATTGCGTTGTGTATGCTGCCGCAGCTTTTATACTGGGGCATTTTCGGCGGCGCCAGAAACGTTGAGCCGATTAAATGGGGCTTTTCTTTCACTCCATGGATTGGCGCCTGGCTGATTGGGCTTGGCATTGCAGGCGCGGTGCTTGGCATCGGACATTTCAGCCGGTACAGGCCGGGGCTGATTTGGTCAGCCACCACAATTTTGCTTGTCCTCGCGGCAATAACCTTCAGATTCAGGGTAGGTTTTGACGAGCTGGACTATCAGCTTTACATCGCCCGTAATAATCCGGAACAGATTGAGGAATTCCACGACCACAGTATCACCAAGGCAATTGACCGGGCCATAAAAAATCCCGCCGTTGCCAAGTATTTAGGCGGCTTTTTCTACCCGACTGAACCGATAGCGTTGCGCAAAGAGCTAAAGACCGAAATCCAGTCACAACTCGCACACGACCGCTGGCCGACGTGGTTTGTCGTCCCGCAAGAATTTAGATACCAGGAAAAAAGAGAATGGCTGCTTGAGCAATACGACTTGTTTATCAACCGCCGACCCAAAAGCAAACGGATGCCCATCGCCTTGTATTACAAGGCCCTGCTTACTGAATACAGCCCTGATAACCGCATTCTGGACGAAAAAGAAACGCTTCATTTCTACAGCGATTATCCGTTCGACCGTTCTCGTGCGGTGTGGTTCCAGCTATATGCCGGCTTCGGTAAAAGTCCCGAATCGCTTGAAGCCCGCTGGCGAATCGCGATCCAATGGGCAAGCCAGGCGAGGTTTGATGAGGCAGAAGCTATTATTGCCGAGGCCTCTAACCTGCTCGAAGCACGATTGAAGCTTCTGACCAGCAACCAGCCGACTGAAGAATCGATATTCAGCTTGTTCCGCCCGCCGCCCGATTCGGCGATGACCATTTCCAAACTGATGGAACTCCAAAGAAAACTAAGCCAGTTGCGCACCCTTATCAGCCCGGACAACCGCACATCCAGGCCGGATTCCTCAAGACGGCTGGCAAGGTTTGTTATGCTCAACCAAAACAGCCCAAATTATGCCGCACAGCTTGATGACCTGCTGGCGGAAATGGGAAAAATAGACCCCCTGCGAGACAATGTCCTGCTCGCCCAGGTCAAGCTCATACCAGATGAACAGCATCTCGCCGAAAAACTTGCCGAGCTGCACATACAATATCAGAACACCGACGGGGGAATGCAGGCCTTATACGAACTTTGCCTGCTCAAAATCCACTTCTGGCAGCAGCAGGATGCAGCAAGCACCGAACAAAAAAAGAAATATCTGGCGGATGCCAGGGCAACACTGACGGCATTTCTCCGGATGTATCCCAATAGTTTCCCTGCCGACCAGGTCAGGAAAAACCTCGCCAGTTTGCCCGCAGGTGATTAACGTAAATCCTACATCCCCCTGGCACCCTCGAGCCGCTTTCATTGTGGGAGTTGACAATCGGGCGTGATTGCTTATTCTGTGGTAAATGTATCAATACAAATACCGTGTGGAAAGGAAAATAAATGGCTGAAAAACAAACCCCGGCGATAAGTCGGAGACAATTAATGGCCAGTGCCGCAGGAATAGCGGCCCTCGCGTCCATTCGCGCGACCTGGGCAGAGGAAATCAAACGTATTGTTAAAAACGGAAGGATAAATCAATCCGTCAGCAGATGGTGCTACGGCAAAATACCTCTCGATAAATTCTGCGATATATGCGCCCAGATGGGATTAAAGGGTATCGACCTGCTCCAGCCGGATGAATTACCCGCCGCCAAAAAAGCGGGCCTGGTCTGCACAATGCTTTTCTCGCATAGCTTGACCGAGGGACTGGCACACACTAAAAACCACGATGAATGTCTCGCGAAACTAAAAACAAGCATCAACGCCGCCTCGGAATTCGGCTTCCCCAACGTTATCTGCTTTCCCGGCAACCGCTATGGCATCAGCGAAGATGATGGAATCAAAAACACCGTCGAAGGAATCAAGAAAATCATCGCCCACGCCGAGCAGAAAAATGTCACGCTGCATCTCGAATACCTCAACAGCAAAGTGGACCACAAGGACTATATGTTCGACAATATGAAATTCGGCGTCGAGGTCTGCAAACAGGTCGGGTCCGACCGCGTGAAAATTCTCTACGATATTTACCACGCCCAGATTATGGAAGGCGACATCATCCGCACAATTCAGAAAAACAAGCAATACATCGGCCATTATCACACGGGCGGCGTGCCGGGCCGGAATGATATCGATGAAACACAGGAGGTGTATTATCCTGCGATAATGAAAGCCATCCTGAAAACCGGCTACACCGGCTACATCGCTCACGAATTTATGCCCAAATCATCCGACCCGCTAAAATCACTCGAACGGGCAATCGAAATATGTGATGTCTGATGGAGATTCGACTTGATGTCTAATGTTGCGGCGATAATTTGTGCAGCCGGCCCCGGAAAACGATTCGGCGGAAAACGACATAAACAATTCGTCGATATCGGCGGGAGGGCCGCCTTCCTGCGAAGCGTCGAACTGTTCTCAAACCGCGAAGACGTCAAGCAAATCCTCTTGGCTATCCCGCAGGAAGATGAAGAGATTGTGAAAATCCGCTATGGGGCGAATCTCTCGCTTTTCAACGTCAAGCTTTTAATAGGCGGCGCAACTCGATTCGAAACCGTCAACAAGGCGATTCAATTATTGAAAGATGATATCGAGCTTGTGGCTATTCACGACGCCGCAAGATGCTGCGTGACAGCAAAATGGGTTGACGAAGTTATAAAGGCCGCCGCCAAAACCGGAGCCGCAATTTTGGCCTGTCCCGTTACGGCTACTCTCAAAGAAGTCAAAAACGGTGTCATAGTAAAGACCGTTGACCGAGCGGGGCTTTATGAGGCGCAGACGCCGCAGGTTTTTGAGGTTGCGCTTCTGAAAAAATCCCGCGAAAATGCCGACAAGGCAAACTCCGAAAAAATCACTGATGATTCGCAGTTGGTCGAGGCACTCGGCCACAAGGTCTCGATTGTCGAAACAGATTCCTCGAACATCAAGGTAACATATCCTGCCGACGCCGCCATCGCCGAGGCCATTCTCAAAACTCGCCCCGACCCGAAAAAAGACGGCTACATCGGCCCGTTCTACGAGGCACAGTGGTAACCGCGTTTATCACCTGCGGCTTGTTCGACCGTTTAGAACCGTCCTGATATAATCATTTTTTTCTTTTTGCGGCGAACCAGGTTTTCAATTTCGCCAAAGGCCAGGTATTCAGCACGTCGGCCTTTGTCGCCCAGCCCCGTCCCGCCGTCGCCACGCCAAACGGCATATAATCAAGCTGGTGCAATCTATGGGTGTCGGTATTTATGACTAATTTTACGCCCGTCTCAATCGCCATTTTACAGTGAACGTCTTTGAGGTCGAGCCGATATGGATTCGAGCTGACCTCCATCGCGGTATGTGTCTCGGCTGCGTGTTTGATTACCGCCTGCATATCGATATCCATCGGCTCACGTTCGCCGATGAGCCGACCGGTGGGATGGCCGATACAATTAAGATGAGGATTATCCATCGCCTTGAGTACCCGGGTCGTAACCTGTTCGCGCAAGCCGGTCATTCTCGAATGTATCGAGCCAATCACAAAATCAAGCTGGGCCAGCAACTTATCATCATAGTCGAGCGAACCATCCGCGAGTATATCGACCTCTGAGCCGACCAAAACGGTGATGTCTTTTTGCCGGTCGCTGAATTTGCGAACCTTGTCGATTTGTTTAGCCAGGCGGGTGGGGGATAACCCGTTGGCAATCCCGACAAAAGGCGAATGGTCCGTTATGCAGATGTATTGATAATCCTTTTGTCTGGCAGCATTGACTAATTCCTCGATTTCACAGGAGCCGTCCGAGGCGGTCGTGTGTATATGCAAATCGCCTTTGATATCTTCCAGGCGAATCAACTTCGGCAGATTATGTTTTTGCGCCGCCTCGATTTCGCCCCTGTCTTCTCTTAACATCGGCTCAACATAATCGAGACCGAGCTTTTTATAAATTTCACTCTCTGTCGCGCCCGCTATCATTTTTTTGCCGCGATACAAGCCGTATTCATTCAGCTTCAGCCCTGCCTTTACCGCAATCTCTCGCAATCGCACATTATGCTGTTTTGAGCCGGTGAAATACTGCCAGGCAGCGCCGAAACTCTTGTCCGGCACAACACGAACATCAACGTGAACGGGACAACTATCTGTCTTTATGATTGCCGCTCCTTTTGTGTCCCCAGCCGCGATAATCTCCTGGACAAATTCCGCACCGACAAAAACATCGATGATTTTTTTGCCTTCCTTTGCGGCAACAAGAATATCAACGTCGCCGATTGTTTCCGCGCATCGGCGAACTGAGCCGGCATACGCGATTTTTTTGACGTCGGGTAATCCATCAAGAAAGTCCATCACGATAGTCGCCGCGTTAAACGCCTGGTCTAAGCGAATCCTGCCCGTTGATTTTTCCAGAAACTCAATACCTTTGGCGATAATCGCCGCCTTCTTCTCTCCGAACCCGGACAGCGTCTCCAAAGAAGCATCCTTAATCGCCGTCTTCAAATCAGCGATACTTTTGACCTTGAGGTTTTCATAAACCGCCTTAACACCCTTAGGCCCCATCCCCGGTATCTTTAACAGTTGCAGCAATTTCTGCGGAATCTTTGTTAAAAGCTCCTGATGAGCCGTGATTTGTCCTGTCTTTATGAATTCATCGATTTTGGCTAACGAAAATTTCCCAATCCCTGGCGTCTCAGCCAATTTCCCCGTCGCCAACATTTCTTCGATATCCGTCGGCATATCGCCGATAACACGCGCGACCTTGCGATAACTGTTTATGCGGAACCTGTCATCGCCGAGGATTTCCATTATGTCCGCCATCTCAGAAAATATTTCACTTATCGCTGCGTTCTTCATCGTGCAATTTCCCGGTCAAGCTGCCTCTCAAAGACAACGTAGCTTTCCCTGCCGAAGAGGCAGAATACGACTTTTTTCAATCCTGTTTTGGTCTTCAGATAATCAATAGTCGTTCCCAGCATTATCTCGGCACATCGGTCTATGGGAAAGCCGAATATGCCTGCGCTGATGGCGGGAAACACGATACTTTTGAGATTGTGTTTATCCGCCAGTTTGAGCGAGTTCAGCGTCGCGTTTTTGAGTTTGGTATCTTCGTCGCCCTCGCCCATTCTTGGGCCAACGGCGTGGATAACGTATTTGGCCTTGAGATTGCCTGCCGTGGTGATTACCGCCCCGCCGACGAATGTCCCGCCGATTTTGTAACACTCCTGTTGAATCGTCGGCCCGCCCTTTTGCCTAATTGCGCCCGCTACTCCGCCGCCGAGAATCAATTGGGCGTTGGCCGCGTTTACGATTGCGTCGGTATCCATCTCGGTGATGTCACCGTCGAGCAGTTCCAGAACACTATTTGCAATATCCACCTTCATAATTCTGCTTATAGATTAACCCCCGAAACGCAGATTGAAAGCAAAAATTGCGAGTCGTTCGGGACATTACAACTTCGCCAACCTAAAAAACCCTGGCTAACTATGGCTAACAAGGGATACCTGCGTTTCTTAGCGTAAAAATGCGGGTTTTTAACCACCCCGCAGTTACAATCGGCAATCGGCAACCGGCAATCCCAAATCCCTTACCCCCCCATTTTTCTTGACTTTAGGGGCTGTTTCGGATATACTAATTTGTAGTTTAGGGGAATAACTTCACGGGAGCGATAATGAGCGTGTGTTTGCGAAGGCGTTGTGCCTTGCGCAAAGCCGTTTGCTTTTTTTATGCGGGCGACACAGCTTATGAATACCAGATGCCTATCGGCGATATTGGCTGTTATTTTTCTCGCTGCCGGTCTGCCTTCTGTGGCCAATGCCGCTTTTTACTTCGGTACCGACCCGTTAATCTCGGGCCAGGCCTCTTTTTCCAATCCTTCATCTCAGCTTTATGGTTACGTCGATTACGCCGTTTATTCGCCCGGCTATTTTCCCTGGTCCGATTCTTTCCCGGACCAGTTCTTCTATTGTTACCAAATCTTTAACTCCTCGGCGTCCTCCAACATTGCCAGATTTATTGTTGACCTGGATTCCGACATTACCGCCTATTCTCCCGATTTTTTTCTTTTCTCCGAAGACGACATCCAACCGAACTATGCCGCCATTCAGCAAAATGATGTTATCTATATGTTCAACGGTCGAATCACTGCAAACCACAACTCATATGTGCTGTTCTTCGCCTGTGACGTTGGGCCGGAAATTTATCCGGGTACTATCATAGAAACAGTGTTCGGCAGCACCACCGTCCGGATACCCATTCCTGCCACTGAACCTGCCCCTGAACCAGCGTCTCTGCTCATCTTTGCCCTGGCAGCACCTGCCCTGCTGAAGACCCGCAGACGCAAATCCTGAAAACCGCACAATAAAAAAAGGCCGGCAAATCACCGGCCTTCTCGAATATCATCCAGTTACCTGTTCTATTTCTTCTTTGCTTCTTTGGCGGGCTTTCCAGCCGGTGCTGCCGCTTTTGCCGCCGGCGCTGCTCCTGCCTTGGCTGGCGCTGCCTTGGCCGCTCCAGGAGCTGCCTTGCCCGCTGCCGCCGCATCAGGCGTTGCTGCGACTGCGCCTTCCACACCCACTGCCCCTTCCGCAGCCACTTCCTTCTTCTCTGCCTTCTTCGCTCGGGCTTTTCTGTGCGACACTTTCGGAAGACCCAGCACGGAACTGCCGTCTTCCCATTTCTCCTCGTCCTTCAGGCGATCTATTCGCTCCGCACGCGTCAAAACGTTGCGGTGTCTCACAAGTGCATCCTTCAACTTCAATGACCGGTCAATCGACATCAATTCTTCTCCTAAAACTTATTCGTCAAATCTTTTCCCGTAAGCATCACTGAAGAGCTTTGGCCTGAATGTTTCGAAACCCGCCGGAGCCTTATACCCGGCACCAATCTCGATAACCTTCTGTTTGGCCACATACCCGTCGGTTCCCGCCTTTTCGGGATTATCATACTTGTTTTTCGTTACTAAATAATACCAGTTATCTTTTTCTATAATCTCTGTGGCGACGCCCATTTTGTCAAAGTACTCTTTCACCGGCTCCAGGTGCGACCGGACCTGGTATATCGTTAACACTATCCGGTTCTTGCCCGTCGTTGCCGGCTGAGCCGCCGCCACCGCTGCGGCGGATACATCTTGTGCTGTCGGCTGTTTTACAACAGGCGTATCCTGCGTTACCGGCTTCGGCGACACCGGTTTACCAACCACGGGCTTTGCCGCCGCCGGTGCCTTCGCCGCAACCTCTCTGTTGCCAACCCACTCACCTAATCTGAATAATACCACTGCCGCCAGCAGCATACCAAGCGCAACCACTATACCAACCTGATACGGTATCGAAAATTCTATCCGGCCCGCGTTAAACTGCGCCACGCTCGGCTTTATCGCCCACCGTACCACACCTTGCGCCTGCCTTGGGCTTGCCTGCCCTCGAACACCGTTGTCGGGGGGCAAACCAGCCTGCTCTGCCGTGCCATTCGGATGCAACTGCTCATAGCCCGGCCTCGACCCGGCCCTGCTTATCACCTCGTACAGCGCCTTTTTCTTCGTATTATGAATCATCGCAGTCGCCGCCTTATATCCGCTCCCTTTTACACTATTGCCCAGCCCTTTTCAACAACAAAATCAAACTATTTCCCCCCACCGCCGAGGAGCTTTTACTTGCCCCCGCGTCTCGTCCCTGCCGTAAGGCATGGCCAAGCCATTAGGGACGGCGGGGGTCGAAGGCCGCAAAACACCATACGAAAAAGGCCCACGCTGGTCGCGTGAGCCCTTTTGTTTGCGTGCGAATATTTTTGTGACTTCTAAACTTTACGCCTTCTCACCACGGATATAGCGCCTAAGCCCAGCATAATTACAGTCATCGGTTCGGGGATAATCGGGGGAATCTGTACTAAATAGTCCTGACCGCAAGGCGAACTGGTTGCGAACAGATTATTTGCGAAATACGCTGTGTTGCCGTTCAACTGGCTAAGCCAGAAATTGGCTGTAGCGGCTTGTTCTATGCCTGCAGCACGGAAACCCGGACCACTGGTTACATTCCACGTGGAACTGGTTTCATAAATAATTTCCCATAGAGCGACACCAAACGCCTCCGCCAGTTTTTTGTTTGCGCCGGTTGCCCAGGCGGGGTCAAAATCTCTGCCCCAAAGCTCGCGAATGTAGTTGGCTTTGGTGGTTCCTATAGCAGGTGCAGATGCTTCATTGAGGGGAACAACATTCTGCCAGCCGTTAGACGGTCCCTGTGTCAATTCTATACAGAAGCCCCAGTTGGGTACCTCTGTTCCCAGACCGGTGCCGCCCGCGTTGGTCCACGAATAGACGCCCGTGTAGCCGGTTACGCCGTGCAGACCGCCGCCCCAGAGAGTGCCTCTGTCAGAAAGACCGTTATTGTGATTCCGGATATTTACAGTGCCAACAAGCGTCGCACTTGCTGTCGAAGCCAGTGCGATGCCGATTAAGACGGCTACCGCAAAACTTCTCACCCTTCTCTTCATACTCTTCTTCTCTCTTCTTCTTCTTTACTTATGCACGCGGTCAAAACGGGCGCAGAACGCCTCCACGCCAAATCAGGGTATCTCCCGATTTAATTATTCCTTATAGATAGACCTGGCAGGGTAAATGTTACCGGAGAATAAAATCGCACCACATCGCGTTACATGGTGAACTGGAGGAGTGTTACTTTTCGCCTTCTCTTTTTACCCCTCGCACTTCATTCTCTCGCTACCCCCTACTACTGTCGTAAGGCCTCCAGCCCTACGATGATTACTATACCATAATTGACCATAGTATGTCAAGAGTTTTTGGAGTATTTTTAAGTATAATTAATAGCATCGCGAACGTCCCATAAGTTATAGTTTTTGGACTATCTTTAAGCACAATTATGCGACCCTATACCGCTCCCCGTTAAGGAATGGGCCAAAATATGGAATGTATGTTAATTCGCGTTGTTCTTCGTTATAATGGTAATTCGCTATGACAAGACACAAGGCATTCACGCTCGTCGAATTACTGGTGGTCATCGCCATCATAGCGCTGCTTATCGCAATACTATTGCCGGCGCTGGCCAAGGCGAGAGAGCAGGGCAAACGCATCGTATGCATGAGCAATCTCAGGCAGCTGACCGTCGCGTGGACAGCATACGCCCAGATGAACGGCGAGAAACTCGTCAACGGCGCTCCTATCGCTCCCGGAGCTTTACCCCCCGCCGGCGCAGAATGCGCACCTGCGCCTGCCGGCCTCGATAACAGAACCAGGGCGATGCTGCCGACACCCGCAAGCTGGGGTTTCACCCTCCACCAAAATGAGCTGCCCTGGGTCGGTCCCGCCTGGGCCTTTACGCCCGGCGGAAATGCAGTCCTCGGCATTTATCAAAATGAATGTCTCCAGAAAGTTGCTATCCGGACAGGCGCATTGTGGGGATATGCCAAACAGGACAAAATATACCACTGCCCCTCCGGCGAAAAAAACGCCCTTGTCTCATACCCAATCGTCGATTCAATGAACGGCAAATATCAGTTCAGCGGCTGTTCTACCAGCCCCGGCTCAACTACGGTTCCACAAAACCTCTGCCTGAAAATGCTCACCAATGTAAAAAACCCGGCAGACAGGTTTGTCTTTATCGACGAGGGCTTTCTCTCCCCCGACAGTTACGCCATCAACTACTACTGCCCGAGCTGGTTCGACGCCCCAGCGATGCGCCACACCAATGGGACCAATGCCTCATTCGCCGATGGCCACGCCGCACGCCTGATGTGGCGGGCCGACGAAACCATCCAGGCCGGGAAAAATAATACTATTAACTACATACCGACAACCTGCACAGGCAAAAACGACCTCTACAATGTGCAGATGCGATGCTGGGGCCAAATCGGCTATACCCTCGACGCCGTCTGCAAATACAAACTCAACGACTATTGACCGCCTTTTTGAGCTATTTTTTGGTGAGCTTTTTGAGCAGGCTCCTGGTCTTGGTCGTGATGATGAGCGCCTTTTTCCGATATTGCTGTGTGCATTCCTTCCACGTAGTGCACATATTCGACATAGGCCTCAACATATTCGCGGCCGGCCTCAACACTCTCGTCTTTATGTTTTCTTTTCTCAAGGGTGCGGTCGAATCTTTCTTTAACCTCATTAGTAAGAAGCTTTGACATTTCAGTAGTTAAAGTGCCAACTGAGCCGGTCTCTAATGCCTTGTCGGCTTCCGCAATGATTGGCTCTACAGCATCAGCAGGCTTTAAACCTGTAAAGGATGCCCCTTCTCCGGCCCGATGGATACGAACTAAGGTCTCAAAGAATTTCATGTCCGCTTTTTCCCTTGCTTCTTTGCCTTTGGCTCTTTCAGCAAGTGCCGTGTTAAACGCGGCAAGGATTTGGGGTTCCGCATTTTTCTTCACCCATTTCAGGACAGCCGTTACATCACCTTTCTCCAAAGCAGTCTGGGCATCCTTTACTACCGGGCCATTCAGAGTATCGCAGTGAGCATATGATTTATTTAAACCCACCAAAACAATACCGAACAATAAAACTCCTGACGTCATAATCCCTAACAGATTAATCTTTTTCATTTTTTTACCTTCCTTCCCTGACTTTAAACCGGGGACAGCTGTCTATTTTAGGCCTTTTAACTTTCCCACAATTCTATCTACGCTCTATCCTTTTACAATGGCAAAATTCTGTGAGTTTTAAGCCGATTGCGCTTCGCGGGATAGTGGAAAGTAGAACAGTAGAGCAGTTGAGATAATTTAATTCTGACCCGGTTTAAATTGGTTAGTCGGCTATCCGGATTTTGCAGGTGAAAAACTGCTCGCCGACGTCCGGGACGATTGCGTCCCGTTCGCCCTTCGGCCCTACAAGACCGGAACTGGCATTGGTCTTCTCATTTTTATTTTTGCCGGCGGCATTTATCTCGACAATATAAATGCCAAGCGCTTTGGCCCAGAGATTTACATTTGATTCATGAAAGGCCCGATACTGCTGGTCAGTCCCGGAATTGACATGATGAAATATCAGTTGAGCGCCCATTTTCTTTAGCTGCCATGGCAAATACGGATTAGGCATTGTCGTATAACCCGGCGTGGCCCAGAAGTCATTACAAATCAAAACCCCGAAGGTGATTCCGTTCCATTCAAATGTTCGCAGGGGACTCTGGGCATAATCAGTCATCTCACCGCTTCCGGGCGAATTCAAATCGCTGCATCGAAGTATCTTGGCATGATAACCTAAATACTCGCCCTGCGGCGTATAAACCCTGACCTGATTGTAGCATTGAACGTTACCGTCTGTTAATTCCTTGAAACAAGTCCCAAGCAGCAAACCAACCTTGTGCTCTTTGGCTGCGGCCGCCAACCTCTCCACGGCCCCGGCAACCTGCAGGCGGTCAAAATTCGGCGTATAGCCGGACACCGAACCTTCCGGCGTAACAAGAAAATCAGCGCCTGCCTTTGCGGCTTGTTTAATCGCTTCGAGTATGCGTTTCTCATTGGAAGCCACATCGCTGGTTACAAGCATTTGCAGCCCTGAGATGGTTAAAGTTTTCATGTTTGTATTACTGTCGGCTTTGCTCTTGCCCAAAGTCGTCTCCGTCGGATTTAAAAAACACACTAAAAAAACCAGAACCGCAACGGTCAATCTTTTAAATATTATATCCATTTCGTCGCCTCTTACACTCTCTTATCCTTCTTTCCGGCTTCGTCCCTTAGGGGCTACGCCTCCCGTAAGGGACGCCCAACGGCGGTGACAAGCTTTGCCTTTTGCCCCCCTGCAAAGGCGGCGGTGGGATTCGAACCCACGAATAACGGTTTTGCAAACCGTCCCCTTAGGCCACTTGGGTACGCCGCCAAAGCTTAATCAATCTATCCAAATTTGACGGGTTTTGCAACCAAAATCTGCGCTTGCCTAACCTGCCTTCGGCGGCTGGTGGACGCTCAGACCAAAAGCGTCTTCCCACGCCTCTTTGAGTACCTCGGAAACGGTCGGGTGCGGGAAGGCAACATCGTGGAATTTTTCTGCTGAGCCAATAATAAGACGGGCAGCGGCGATAAACTCGGTAACATTTACGCCAACCATTGTAACGCCCAATATCCTGTCGCCTGCCTTCTCGCGAACAACCCTGATTTCGCCCGTGGTTTCGTTGTGCGCGACGCTTCTGCCGTTGGCCCTGAAGAACCCCCTGCCGACTGCAACCTCAATACCATCTTTTGCGCATCTGTCTTCAGATTTGCCCACCGAGGCAATTTCGGGGAATGTATAAACGGCCCTGGGAATAAGCGAATAGTCGCCCATTTTGGAATTGCCGCCGGTGACATTTTTCGCGGCGACATGGGCTTCCGCGAATGCGCCGTGCGCCAGATACGTCGTGCCGACGACATCACCGATGGCGTAAACGCCCGGGACACTGGTTTGCATACTGTCGTTGACCTTTATCGCCGGGCCATTGGTTTGCAATTTCAGGTTGTCGATTGTCTGCTTGTCGCAAACCGCCCTTCTGCCGACTGATACGAGGACCTTCTCGGCTTCAAGTGTCTGCCCCGACTGCAAAATAACCTTCGCCATACCGCTTGCTTTGTCCACCGCCGTTACCTTTTGACTGGTCAAAACAGTGATACCGAGTTTTTTGAATTCGCGTTCGAGTAACTGGCTGACCCATTTATCTTCGGTACTGATGATTCGCTCCAGCGCCTCGACGATGGTTACTTTTGTTCCGACTGCGGCGTAAACACAGGCAAGCTCGCAGCCGATTATGCCGCCGCCAACAATTACCATCGAAGCTGGAATTGCCTGCAATGACAATGCCTCTGTGCTGCTGATGACGGTTTGGCCGTCGAATGGGAATGCCGGGATTTCAACCGGGACGGAGCCGGTCGCTATTATGATTCCTTTTGTCGCGTTGATTTCGATTTGTCCCGTCTGGCTTTTAACAACGACCGTTTTTGGCGAAGAAACAATGGCTGTCCCCGCAAACATCTTAATTTTGTTTGCCTGCAAAAGACCGGACAGCCCTTTTCTGGAACCGGCGACGATTGCGTCTTTTCGCTGCTGCATTTTCACCCAGTTGGGCGAGATGCCGGTAACGTCAACACCCATACCGCCTGCGTTTTTTGCCTGCAAGAGAACTTCAGCGGAGGCAAGAAGCGCCTTCGAGGGAATACAGCCGCGATTCAGGCATGTCCCGCCCGTCTCGGCCTTTTCGATAATCGCGACCGTCGCCCCTTTTTGTGCGCAGCGAATCGCCGCGTAATATCCGCCCGGCCCTGAACCGATTATCACAACGTCAAAATTTTCCGCCATTTTCAAAACTCCCAAATCCGACTAATTCTTCGACTTCGAGATTATGTTAGAATATTACCACCAAGTCGCAAAGACACGAAGATATTTTTGGATTTGCTGGTTCCGAAGAAAATTAAAAACGGAAAATCGAGAACCCCCTCCTCGAACCACTTAATACTACTGACTAAATACTAACGATTATCAACTGACCTTACCGACTACCACGCAGGCGTTGTGCCCGCCGAAGCCGAACGAATTGCTCATCGCGACGCCGACTTTGCGCTCCCTGGCTTTGCCCGGCACAAAATCCATCTTTACATCGCAACGCTCATCCACATTCTCGAGGTTAATCGTGGGCGGGACTATTGAATTCTTAATCACCTGGGCACAAATTATCAGCTCAACCGCCGCGCTTGCACCCAGCAAATGCCCGTGTGCGCCTTTCGTCGAGCTTACCATAACTTTATACGCGTGCGGTCCCAGCACTGTCCTGATTGCCGAGCTTTCGGCGATATCGTTCAATTCAGTTCCGGTCCCGTGGGCATTAACGTAATCGACTTTCTCAGGCGACAGTTGCGCATCCTTAAGCGCAAACTCCATCGCCTTTGCCGCACCCGCCCCATCCTCCAGCGGCGCCGTTATATGGTTCCCGTCATCCGTCGCCCCGTATCCCAGCACCTCCGCGTATATCGCTGCCCCGCGTTTTTTCGCATGCTCGTATTCTTCGAGAACCGCTATGCCTGCGCCTTCGGCCAGCACAAACCCGTCCCTGTCCCTATCGAAAGGCCTCGACGCCGCGGTCGGATTATCGTTGCGCAAACTCAGCGACCTTGCCGCACAGAAACTCGCCAGGCCAAGGGGCGTCATTGCCGCCTCCGTTCCACCCGTTATCACAACATCACTGCGGCCCGCAACTATATTGCAGAACGCCTCACCTATCGCGTGATTGCTGCTGGCACAGGCGCTAACAACGCAGAAATTCGGCCCGCGCAGACCGTATCGTATCGCGATATTGCCCGCCGCCGCATTGGCCATAAGCCGGGGAACCGTAAAAGGCGAAATCCTCATCGGCGCCTTGTTCAAAAGCACAAGATGCTGTTCCTCTATCTCTTTTATCCCGCCGATTCCCGTCCCGACTATAGCGCCCGTCCGGTATGGGTCTTCCTTGCTGAAATCCAGCCCGCTGTCTGTTACCGCCTGGCTGGCCGCTGCTACCGCAAACTGGGAAAATCGGTCCATCCGCTTGCTCTCGCGGAAGTCGATATACTTGGTAACATCGAATTGCTTAACTTCCCCGCCGAAATGAACCGGGTACGCGCTGGTATCAAACGACTCTATTGTCGCGATGCCGCTTTTACCCTGGCAAAGTGCCTCAAAAAACACGCCAGCGGTTTCCCCCAAGGCCGTAATACAGCCCAGGCCCGTTATGACTACTCGTCGTCTGCTCATTTGCTGCTATTTCTTCTTCGCTGCCTTTGCCGCATTAACGATGTAGTCAACCGCCGCCCCGACTGTCTGTATCTTCTCGGCTTCCTCATCCGGGATGCTCATCCCGAATTCGTCCTCGAATTCCATTACCAGCTCCACTGTATCCAGCGAGTCGGCATTCAGGTCGTTTATGAAGGAAGTTTCGCGGCTGATCTCCGCCTTATCAACGCCCATCTGCTCGCTAATTATATCAACAACTTTTTGCTCTACTGCCTGGACATCCATATCAGCACTCACTTGGTATTCCTCCAATAAACAACATATTTACATAAATTGTCCACCAGCGGTTCCTGGCATCAACGCTGCGCCATCCAATGACGGTCGGGTGGTATATTAACGACCGGATGTGTTGCCGACAACCATTTTTTTGAAAATTTTTAGAAAAAGCTGCCTGCTGACAATTTATCGCGGCTGGCTGATGTCAACCACCAACAGGCGTCTTCTGGGTAAATTTACATTTTTACCCTTGCGGTTTGGGCAGTAAAAGTCAAAATAAGTCAAATAGCGTTGATATGGATAATCTCAATACGAACAATCAGGCGGGTAATCACTTTGCTGATTCCATAGACGTCAGGAAACGCAGCTGGCTGCGTCGTCTTTTTGCTTTTATCGGGCCTGCTTACTTAGTCAGCGTTGGATATATGGACCCGGGCAACTGGGCAACGGACATCGAGGGAGGGGCCCGATTCGGATACACGCTTATCTGGGTTCTGCTGATGTCCAATCTTATGGCGGTCCTGCTTCAGACCTTAGCCGCCCGACTGGGAGTTGTCACAGGGCTGGACCTTGCCCAGGGCTGCCGGCGGGAATATCCCAAACATTTTAATCTCCTGCTGTGGCTGCTGGCGGAGATTGCCATTGCCGCGACCGATTTGGCAGAGGCACTGGGAACCATCATAGGATTGAACCTGTTATTCGGCCTGCCCCTGCTTTGGGGCTGCTTAGTAACCGCGTGCGATACATTCCTGCTCTTGGTATTGCTGCGATTAGGCGTCCGCAAAATGGAGGCGTTTATCGTATCGCTTGTGGCGGTCATAGGCGGATGTTTCATATTAGAGGTATTCCTCGCGAAGCCCGAGTGGTCGAGTATCGCCGCCGGATTTAAACCCAGTTTGGATTCCAAAAGCTTATACATTGCCATAGGTATGATTGGGGCGACAGTGATGCCTCATAATCTTTACCTGCACTCCTGTTTGGTGCAGTCACGCCGGATATCCAAGACCTTCATTGGCAGGGTTCAGGCCTGCAGTTTCAATTTTATGGATTCAATGGTGGCTCTGAATCTGGCATTTTTCGTCAACGCTGCTATCTTGATAATGGCCGCCGCCAACTTCCACAGCAGGGGCATCGAAGTTACCCAGATTCAAGACGCTCAACGTCTCTTGGAAACCATCCTCGGTTCCAAAGTAGCCCCTATTGCTTTTGCGATTGCCCTTATTGCCGCGGGCCAAAGCTCCACGCTTACAGGCACAATCTCAGGCCAGATTGTTATGGAGGGCTTCCTGAACATTAAAATGCGTCCCTGGCTGAGAAGGATGCTGACTCGCGGTATCGCCCTTGTGCCGGCGGTCATCGTAATCGCAATAGCAGGCGACACGGGAACATATCGGCTTTTGATTTTGTCGCAGGTTGTGCTCAGCTTGCAGCTGCCCTTCGCTATTATCCCGCTTATCCACTTCACCTCCGACAAAAAGAAAATGGGCACTTTCGCCAATAACCTCCTGATAAAGATTGCCGTATGGTGCGTAGCGGTTATTATTGTGGCCTTGAATATGAAGCTGGTTTTTGACGAACTAATGGTCTGGGGCAGCGCATCACCATGGGTGTGGGTGGCACTTGTTCCTCTTGTTCTTTTGCTGCTTGGTGCGCTTGGCTTTATAACGTTTTTGCCCCTGTTCCGCAAAGGCACAGCGTGGACAACGACGGACGACCAGGCCGGCGAAAGGTTAGCGAAACAAATCAAGCCAATGACAATCAAGCACGTCGGCGTCGCCCTTGAGCACTCCGAAGGAGACGCCAAAATCATCTCCGCCGCTATCACCCTTGCCAAAAGCCACAACGCAAGCATTACCCTCGTTCACGTCGTCGATACCCCCGGCGTAACGGTTTATGGCAAAGAAAGTGAAAGCTTGCACAGCGCAAATGATAAGGCATATCTCGAACAATTAGCGGCAGAAGTCGCGGAGAGGGATTTCCAGGTGAACACCGATTTGCGTTTCGGCAGGCCGGTCGAGGAGCTTGTTAAATCCGTCAAGGCAAACGGCTTTGACCTTTTAGTGCTCGGCTCACACGGCCATCGTCTTATGGGCGATATCATATATGGCGAAACCGTTGACAGCGTCCGCCACGCAATCGATATCCCCGTCTTCGTCGTCCGGACGCATAACCAGGAACACCCGCAATCCGAATCAAACTAAGAACTTAAAACTAAACACTCAAAACTACATCGCCATTCCACCATCTACACCCAATACCTGACCAGTAATATAGCCGGAGTCGTCGGAAGCTAAAAATGCTACCGCCCTTGCGACGTCCTCGACGTTGCCGAACCGCTTTACGGGTATGAACGCCAGAGCGCCTTCCTTTACAGCGTCGGGTAAAACAGCCGTCATATCGGTCTGTATAAAGCCCGGCGCGATGCAGTTAGAAGTAACGTTCTTTTTGCCGACCTCGCGTGCGATTGATTTGCTCATACCAATCAGGCCCGCCTTGCTGGCAGCGTAATTAGTCGAGCCCGCCTGGCCTATGACACCGGCGACGGAGCTGATGTTTACGATTCTGCCGAATTTATTGCGAACCATCGACCTTGCCGCAACACGTGTCGCGACGAAGGCCGCGCGAAGATTGACCGCTATCACCTTGTCGAAATCCTCGTCGTCCATCTGAATCATTAATTTATCGCGCGTAATGCCTGCGTTGTTGACCAGAATACCTATACCGCCAAACTGGTTGGCTAATTCTTCGAGCACCTCGGTGAGCTTTTCGGAATTTGTAATATCAATGCACTTGGTGATGACCTCGTGCCCCTGCTGTTTGCATACGGCCGCAAGCTCTTCAAGCTGAACCGCGTTGAGGTCCAGCCCCGCGACGATGCGCCCCTGCTTCAAAAGTTCCAATACGATTGCCCTGCCGATACCCCTCGCAGCACCCGTTACTACCGCCAATCTTTTTTCAGACATTATAAATTTCTCCAGATTACGAAGTATTAATCGTTTTGGGCAAGTATACAAGTATATTAGTTTTCGGACATGATGCAAGCCGGCTGTAAAGCTAAAAACTGTTCTGTCGTTTTCGCTCTATGGTGAGCTTAGTCGAACCATTATTTGCGACGACGAAGGAACAGGCCGCCAAGACCGAGCAGACCAAGAGTCATCGGCTCAGGTATTAAGCTAATCATTACCGCATTCGTTTCCGTTGCATAATCACTGAAGTCTGTCGACGCAGCGAAGAAACTCTCGGTAGAGATTTCAATCACTAGATCGAACGGCACATCTGGAATGTGATACTCAAAGCTCCACAGAACCTCTCCGGGCTCTACATCAGGTGATCCAAGGGCCACGGTACCCCAAACTCCCTGAACGGCGGTGCCGCCAATATTAATGGGCCTGCCTGCACCCATTATATCATCGAACCCGGCATTCAGCCATGTGCTCATCGCCTCACCATCTGTGGCGTGGACATAGTCCATTGAAATCACACCAACGGGAAAGTCAGCTACCACCTCGAAGGTAATAATGTCGCTCGGAAGATAGGCCTCTTTTACATCATCAGGAGCGACTCGAAATAACGCCGTACCGGCCCAACAGGTTTGTGCCGTCCCAAGAACCAGTATTAGAACAAGTAATTTCCTCATAATATTCCTCCTTAATAATACCACTTGTTTAAAACCGTTCACTTTACAAAAAATTAACCTGCCCCCGCAGGCCGGGTTATATTATATCATGATAGACGGCGAAGATAAAGAAAAGTGACTTTTTTTCGTAAAAATGGAAATCCCCCTAAACACCCTTTAACAGCAAAACCCGCTTTTTAAAGCAAAAATTGAGACAAGCCGAACTGGCTTGCCTCTCTGTAAAGCTAAAAACTGTTCTGTCGTTTTCGCTCTATGGTGAGCTTAGTCGAACCATTATTTGCGACGACGAAGGAACAGGCCGCCAAGACCGAGCAGACCAAGAGTCATCGGCTCAGGAGCAAAAGGTGTTGTTATTTTTTATTTTCTTTCCAGAGCCAGATTGCCAAACCTGCCGAATTCTAATCGCAAATTGCGCGTAATGCACGAATTTTTAAGGAGATTAAACCTGAAGGCCCATTAATCAGCGGACCAGACAATCGCCTGAGTGAGTAATCTGCGATAGTTCGGATTTGCGTAGGATGGGGCGCCATGGCCGGGCTGAATATAACAGATTCTCGCTTTGCGGTAACTGCTTATCCAGCCGATGACCTTCTCACTGGTTGGCGAATCAGTGGTGAGTAATGCCTTGGCGGAGGGATCAACGAAATAGTATTGGTATGTCTCATCATTGACAATAAAATCGCTGAGGCCGGAAGTTATGGGGTGGTTTTTATCTTCGATGTGAATCCTGAAGTTAAGCCCTTCTTTATAATCACTTCTCCTGTGAGAGACGCCGTTTTCAACGCGTTCACTGAGGAAGTATTTACCGCCGATGATTTTCCCATATTCGGGCCAACCCTGGAATGCGGCGATAGCATGATGAACTGCGACAAGACCAACTCCTTTATCGAGAAGCTTGAGGAAGTTCTGCTGCCGTTGCGGGGAAATTTTCTGGCTCATATTGTAGAGGACGATTACATCATAGGGCCAGTTGTTGATGTCCTCGAATATTTCACTGTCATCGGCCTGCGGCTTGTGGGTATATTTTATGCCGTTGAATGAGTCGAACATCTGAATGAATTCCTTTTGCTGAAAGTCATGCCCTCCTGTTACGACAACGACTTTGACCGGTTTATCGGATTGCGATTTGTTCGTCTGACAGCCAGCAATTATCAGTGCGATTATAGACGACAATACGACAACGTACCTCATTTACTTTATCTCCTTGATATCAATCTTGGAATTCCTTGTATCAGAGGTTTCTCCGGCACATAGCAAAAAGGACACTGCCAGCAACAAAATCGCTGAAATCAAAGCGACTTGTGTTTTTCTCATCATTTCTATTTTTTATTTTCTTTCCAGAGCCAGATTGCGAGACCTGCTGTAACGAGACACCCCGGGACGCTCATCCACATTGGCACCTCAAAAAGATTAGTCATAACAGTCACCTGAAAAATCAGGCGCAGCAAATGCATTATTGAAACAATCAGCAGTAATATCATCGTGATGGTTGTTGCCGGTTTCATAATCGTTCTCCTTACAATTCGTTAATTGCCGCCGCCGAAGAGACGTTAATTATGTTTGCCCTGCGGTGAATGCGTTTCATCAAACCGGTGAGTACCTTGCCGGGGCCTATTTCGTAAAACGTATCGACGCCGTCGGCTATCAATCGCTCGACGCATTTTCGCCAGTATATCGGCTGAACTAATTGTTTTGCAAGTGATTGGCGGACCTGATTTGCGCTTGTGTAATAATCGGCTGTGATATTGGCGATAACCTTTGGCTGCGTTGGGTCTTTAATAACGGTCAGGCCAAGCGCCTGGCTAAGGGCATCGGCCGCAGAGGACATCATCGACGTATGAAACGCCCCCGCAACCTCCAGCCGGATTGCCTTCATCGCACCGTATTTTTCCGCTAATTTCTCCGCACGCTCACAAGCCGGTTTCGTGCCGCTTATCGCGATTTGACCGGGGCAATTGAAATTAACGCCTTCCAATAATTCCCCTTGTCCTGCTTCGGCGCACAAAGCTTTGGTCTTTTCCTCATCGAGGCCGATGATTGCGACCATACCGCCTTTGGTTTTATCCGCTGCGGCCTGCATCGCCTCGCCCCGCTTCTTGACCAGTTTCAAACCATCCTCAAAACTAATCAGCCCCGCCGCGTAAAGCGAGGTGTATTCGCCCATACTCAAACCGGCTGTTATTTCCGCGGTGATATTTTTTGTCTTTTCGCCTGTTCGGAAAATTTCCAGAATCGCCGCCGATACCGTGAAAATCGCCGGCTGGGATATCGTCGTCGTGTTGAGTGTATCGGCAGGCCCCTCGAAACAAATCTTCGCGATATCGAATCCTAAAACCTGGTTGGCCCTGTCAAATATGGCTTTTCCCGCGCCAAACCCCTCCGCGACGTCTTTACCCATTCCAACGAATTGCGCGCCCTGACCCGGAAATAAAAATGCCGTTTTCATCATTTCGTCCTTAGCGATTAGTATCTCATTGGCTGTTCAGGTTTCAAAACCGCCGGTTTTATCGCAAAAAAAGGCGGGCCTGTCAAGAGATACCCGATATCGTAACGAAGCATAAACCCATCAAAACCGGATTTTCTATGCGTCTATGGCGGGGTATGCCGTAAAAACAACAAAATCGTCTTGACAAATCACCCGCGGTAAACTATCTATTCTCGTTTCAACCGTAACAGCTTAAATCAGAAGCAACTTTTGGAGTACCAGTTAATGTTACCAATAAAAAAGATAAGTAAGAGCAGAACTCACTCGCGCAGGTCACATCATGCCCTGAAACCGGTGAATTACACGGTATGCCCGAAGTGCGGCCAGGCGAAGCTGCCGCACGCCGCGTGCGAGAAATGCGGTTACCTCAATTCCAATATCACCCTGAAAGTCGCAGAACAGGTCGAAAAAAAGAAGAGGTAACGCCAGATGCGTATCGCTATCGACGCAATGGGCGGTGATCAAGCACCCGATGCCATTATCTCCGGCGCGGTGGAGGCGATTGGGCTGCTTGAGGAAGGCGACGAGGTTATTCTTGTCGGCCCCAAGGATGTTATTGAGCCGAAACTGCCGGCACAACGCTCTCATCGGGCGATCCTGACGGTCGTTCACGCACCTGATGTTATTGGTATGGACGACCCTCCTATTGATTGTTTGCGAAAGAAACCCCGCAGCTCGATATCTATTCTCGCCAAATTAAGCAAACTCGGCAGGGCTGACGCCGTCATTTCCGCCGGCAACACCGGCGCCTGCGTCGCGGCCTTCCAGATGCGTATGCGTAATCTCCAGAGCGTCAATCGCCCCGGAATAGCCGTGGTATTCCCGACCTTCGAAGGCCCCGTTACCATTTGCGACGTCGGGGCCAATATCGCCTGCAAGCCAATCAATCTTTACCAGTATGCGGTTATGTCTTCGATATATGCGCGTGAGCTGTTCGGAATACAGAACCCCAGGGTAGGGCTGATGAGCATCGGAGAAGAAGACGCCAAAGGTAATGAGGTAGTAAAAAAGGCACGCGAACTCATAAAGCAGGACCCGAAAATCAACTTCATCGGGAACATCGAGGGCCGGGATATTTTCAAGGGCGTCTGCGACGTGGCAATATGCGAAGGATTCGTGGGAAACGTCATCCTGAAGCTGACCGAGGGACTTGTCGAGGGGCTTGTCAAGGCGATAAAACAGGAAATTATAACGCATAAGTTCCGGCTGATAATCGGGCCGATGTTCAAAGGGGTAATGAAACGATTCTTCAAAAAACACGACTATCACGAATACGGAGGCGCATTGCTTCTGGGCATAAACGGGACTGCGCTTATCTGCCACGGGGCAAGCGAAAGCAGAACGATAAGAAACGCCATAATGGCGGTGAAAAAATATCACAGCGTAGGGATAAACGATAAAATTGCCAAATACCTCCTGGCCAGCAGCATAGTCGATGAAGGACAAAACGCCGAGCCGGAGGATGCTGCTTTAAGGGTCAAGGATGAACAAGTCGATTGAGTCGCACCACTCGGATTTCATCGCGGTTATTGCGGGGAACGGTTCGTATGCGCCGGCCGGAATTCTGACTAACGATGACTTCACCAAAATGATCGAAACCTCGGATGAATGGATTAAGACACGGACAGGAATTGAACGACGGCACATCTGCGGCAAGGATGAAAGCACGGCGCAGCTGGCGACAGAAGCGGCAAAAAAGGCGATTGCTGCGGCAGGACTAAAGCCCGAGCAAATAGAGCTTATCATCGTCGCGACAATCACTCCCGAAATGGTGTTTCCGTCCACGGCATGTTTTGTTCAGCAGAATCTCGGCGCGACTAACGCCTGGGCGTTCGACCTGATGGCAGCGTGCAGCGGGTTCATATACGGGATTTCAATAGCGCAGCAGTTTATCGAAAACGGCCGGCTGCGAAACGCCCTTATAATCGGGGCCGAAACACTGACCAAAATCACCAACTACAAGGACCGCACCAGTTGTATCCTTTTCGGCGACGGAGCCGGAGCGGTGGTGCTTGAGAGCAGGCCGAGGAAAAAAGGCGAAGTGCAAAGCGGGATTATTTACAGCACGATGTACGCCGACGGCAGCTCGTGGGAGGCGCTGAATTGCCAGGCCTACGGTTCGCGGAATCCCGTGAGCAGGCCTTTGGATGACCCCAAGAAAATTTATATGGAAATCAAGGGGCGGGAGGTTTATCAGCAGGCGGTGCGGAGAATCGTCGAGACGGTAACGGAGTGCCTCGAAAAATGCGATCTCACGCTCGATGACGTTAAAATGGTCGTCTCGCATCAAATGAACGCCAGAATCATCGAATCCGCCGCCAAACGGCTGGAAATACCCGACGACAAAATCTTCATCAACATCAACGAATACGGCAACACGTCCGCCGCGTCGGTTCCGCTGGCTTTCGACCAGGTTATCCGCGAGGGTAAAATCAAACGCGGCGACATAGTCATCCTTGTCGCCTTCGGCGCAGGTCTAACCTGGGGAGCCAACGTCATCCGGTTTTGACCGCCCAATCGCGAAGACGCTGAGGACCGCACATTTCGGATTTGAAACCACGGAGCATTTCAAAAAAGCATAGAGTCGGCGAATGTGGACTGGAAGAGGGGATCATTGGCTATTTCGACGTATTCAATTTTACGGGCAAGGTCTGCGGCGAGGGTTCGGCAGCGAGAGCTGACAAGAATAAGCCCAGCGCCTGAGGAGGCGGCGTTGCCGACGGAATGGATGCGCTCAATGGGAACATTTGGCAAAAGCCCGACGCGAAGAGCGGATTGCCGGCGGATATAATTGCCGAATGCGCCGGCGAGAAAAATTTGCTTTATGTCGGCGTCGGCAATCGATAAACGATGCTGAAGAAGATGTATCCCGGCGCGGATGGCGGCCTTGGCAAGCTGTACCTCGCGGATGTCCTGCTGGGTCAGATATACCGCGGGTGTATGGCCATGATAAGCGAAGACGAAGGCTGGACCTTCTTCTTTGGCCGGGGAATTTTTGTGTTTCATTTTGGTTATGCGTTTCGCGATGGCCGAGGCCAGGGATGTTTCGGGATTGAATCGGCCAGTGAAATCAATGACGCCGGAATCGAGCATAACAGCGACAGCATCGATAAGGCCTGAGCCGCAAATCGAAACGGCCCTGCCCCCCCCTATCACATCGATAGCGATATTGTGTTTGTCAAGAACGACGGCCTCGATTGCGCCGTCGGCGGCCCTTGAGCCGCAGGCAATTCTCGCGCCTTCGAATGCAGGGCCCGCGGCGCAGCTCGCGGCGAGAAGTTTATCCTTTGTGCCGAGGACGACCTCGCCGTTGGTGCCTATATCGATTACGAGCGTTATCTGGTCCGCGGAATCAAGAGATGTTGCCAGAGCGACCGCTGTTGTATCGGCGCCGACGAAGCCGGCGATATTGGCGACGGTGTGAACATTGCCGACGGGGTTGATGCCAAGGCCCAGTGCGGCGGGAGGCGAATCATTTGCATCGAGTGAAAACGCCTTATATGGCGCTTCGCCGAGCTGGGTTACGGGCAATCGCAGGAATATATGGTGCATTGTGGTATTGCCGACGACGCACGTCTCGTATATGTCGCTGCTTTGAGCCGAGGCCTGGCTGCAGCAATCGGCGATGAGGTCGTTGAGGCAACCGACAATCAGCGAATTTAACTCTTTTAGTTTTTTGTCGGTCTGGGCATAGCCGATTCTTGATATCACGTCATCGCCGAATTTGGTTTGCGGATTAAGGGTGGCAGAGGTCGCGAGGAGTCGGCCTGTTTTCATATCAATCAGTTTGACGACGACGGTTGTTGTGCCGATATCGACCGCTAAACCGAGTATGGGACGGTTGCCGGCGGCAGAAAGATATTTTTTGTAAATATCCGGCTGGGCGGCATCTTTGCGAGTGGCCCCTTCGGTAAGGATTTTGTGTTCCGCGAACCGCGAATCCGGCGGGACAAAGACAATAAGGTTCTCGGTAACGCGATGCTGGCAGGCAAGGACGGTTTCGCCTTTTGGCTGCAGGATGACGGCGCATTTACGGCAGGTGCCCTTCTCGCCGCATACGGTATTGAGAACGATACCCGCCAACCCCGCGGCTTCCAACAGCGTCGCGCCGGGGTGAATGGAAATCTCTCTACCGTCGGGCTGAAAGGTAACGGTAAAATGCTTCATTTTTTAGACCGCTATTGAGTGTGCTTAAATGCCGAAAGCGGATACCAAATAAGCTTACCAGCTTATCTTGTGGCGAATTTTCCACTTTTGGTGACGCTTTTTGCTTCCGATTTTGCGTCTGCGCCTTGGTTTTGCCATACTATACTTACTCCGTCAATCCAACCTAAAGACAATCTAAAAATTGCTCTGTTTATTATATAAGGCGTTTGATAATATAGGATTATCGCCAATAAGTCAAAGTCCAAATTGGTTTATATACATAATCTTTGCCGGGGCGGCAGGAGATATAGCGATGATTCAATGTATACAGTGCGAGCTGTGCGAGGTTGGACCGGACGGCCGGCGGGCGTTCAAGTGCGACCCATTCTCGAATATCAAGGAGCCGGAGTGCCTCGCGAAGTGGCAGTTGATTCGGCTGGATATGCTCTTAGTCAGCTATCAGAGTATGCTGCGATGGCAAAAAGAGATGGAGCCGATACAGCGCAAAATGATGAAATACGTCGAGAGGGAGATAAACGACATCGACGAGAGCGATAAGTGGAAGATTGACGAGGATGAGCCGCAGGAAGAGGATGACGGAGGGCAGAAGACGGAGGACAGCGGCGATAAGAAGCCGGAAATCTGATAAGGAAAGGAATTGAAAAGAATGAACGAATTTCAGGCAAAACAAATTGCGGGAGTGCTTTCAGGTGAAGTTTGGCAGTCAGGCGGCGGAATCTGGCTCGTTCTTCTAAGACAGGCAAACGGCAAACTGGTTGTGATATCCGACGAGATAATCATAAATGAATAGGGCGTACTACTCGGATTCGATAATTAATTTTCAAAATGCAAGCACTGATGAAATTATTGGCAAACTAACACGTACCAATGATTTTGCTTTGGAACAAACCCAGCGCGATGCATGGTTAGAAGAAATCAGCATCCTTCGAAAAGCTCTAAAGTCCTATCAAGGGAATATATGTTTTGAATATTCAATTCCAAGGATGGGGCAACGTATTGATGTGGTAATTCTTATCGGCTCCGTAATCTTTGTCTTGGAATTCAAAAGTGAGGCAGAATTCCAATCACATGCTCTAGAACAAGTTTGGGATTACGCTTTAGATTTAAAGAATTTTCATGAACCAAGTCACAATAAATATATTGCTCCTATTCTTATTCCCACGAAAGCGAAAAATATTACTCCTTGTGTATCTTTGACTCCTCATAATGACAAATTATTCTACCCAATCAAATGCACCGTTAATTTACTTCCAATGGCAATCGAGTCCGTTTTGAAATTATCTGAAGGTGAAAAAATAAAGTTTAAGAATTGGGAAAACGGAAGGTACTGCCCAACACCAACAATCATTGAAGCAGCTATGGCGCTATATAATGGCCATAATGTTAAGGATATTTCGCGAAATGATGCAACTGCAATCAATTTAAGCAAAACCACAAAAGCAATTTCCACAATAATTAAGTTATCTAAAAATCACAAACAAAAAGCAATTTGTTTTGTAACGGGAGTTCCAGGTGCTGGGAAAACTTTAATCGGACTCAATATCGCGACAACACATATTGATAAATCTAAGGAATTATACAGCGTTTTTCTTTCCGGCAATGGTCCACTAGTAGCAATCCTTCGAGAAGCACTGACACGAGATAAAGTTAGCCGCTACAAAGAAAAAAAACAAAGAGTAAGTAAAGGCGAAGTAATGAGCGAGGTGAAAGCATTCATTCAAAATGTTCACCATTTCCGAGACGATTGTCTCATTAATAAGAACAAGGCTCCAATTGAACATGTTGCATTGTTTGATGAAGCTCAACGCGCATGGAATAAAGAACAAACATCAAAATTTATGCGACAAAAACGAAAAAGCAAGACAGATTTCAATATCTCAGAACCAGAATTTTTAATATCGTGTCTTAATCGTCATAAAGATTGGGCCGTCATTGTATGCCTTGTAGGTGGAGGGCAAGAAATTAATACAGGAGAAGCAGGTATTAGTGAATGGATCGACTCATTAAATCGTTCTTTTCCAAAATGGCATATCTATATATCACCACGCTTAACAGATTCTGAATATGCAGCTGGTGCTTCATTAAAAAAGCTCACATTTCATTCACATGTTGTTTACAAAAAAGAATTGCATCTTTCTGTATCTATGAGATCATTCCGCACCGAGCATATTTCTTTGTTAATAAAGCAAATACTTGATCAAGATAAAAAAGGTGCTAAGCGCACGTTAGAAAAGGTAAAAGAAAAATATCCTATTGTCATAACAAGGAATATTTCTGCTGCAAAAAATTGGTTAAGGCAACAGGCTCGCGGCTCTGAACGATATGGTATCGTGGTTTCATCACAAGCAGAACGATTAAAGCCATATGCAATAAATGTAAAAGCCCCTATAAATCCGATTCACTGGTTTTTGCATAACAAAAAAGATGTTCGTTCTTCTTATTATCTTGAGGATGTAGCGACAGAATTTCATATACAAGGTTTAGAATTAGATTGGGTTTGTGTTACATGGGATGCGGATTTCAGGTATTCCCCAAATGGTTGGGAGCATTGGTCTTTTCGTGGAAGTCGTTGGTTAAATATTCACAAACCAGAAATCAAAATGTACCAAAAAAATGCTTATCGCGTTCTTTTAACACGTGCTCGACAAGGTATGGTCCTAGTAATACCCTCAGGAGATTCAAAAGACCTCACTCGCAGTCCTAAGTTTTATGACGCAACTTACGAATATCTAAAAGATATTGGTTTTACTGAAATATAGGAAAAAAGAGCCAGTAAAAGTCATTTTGATTGAGCGTCAAGTTGGGCTTCAATCTCTTTGATGATCTCTCTGTAAAAAGTTTCAACTTGGCGGGCTTCCCTTTCATCGCTGCATTCTTCGATACAAGGGTCGTCCGGGTCAACGACGACGCCATCGGAAAGGTAAATTTTAGTGTGTTCCCAACTTTCGGCCCTTATTCTAAGACCATCGAGTATTTGACCGACAAATAGTTTTGGCAGCTTAAGTGTTACGAATTCATCAGACATAAAATTATCCTTACATCCTTTTCGATAGTCATACACAGAACTCCTTATGGGTTTGCAGGATAACGTAAATGTACGGGGGTGGCTTCAGACCATAGTATGCAATATAAATTCAGCGACATCTGCGCAATCAGCGTCTAAAATAAATCCGTGTTATTTCCGAAGCGGGCTCGTCGCTTCGCTCCGAGTGTTCGGCTTAAAAATCTGTGTCTTTTGCTTGGCTTTATATTATGAAGACCGAAGGAATTCGGCGATCAAGGCAATGGACTTTTGCAGAAACTCGTTTCGAAAAAAGGCCTTGCCGAAGAACGCAAGCCAAGCAAAAACAGTGCAATCTGTGTCGAAAGTTTCTCTGTGTGTCCTGCCTGCCCCGGCGTAGCGTAGCGAAGAGGGGTGCTCTCTGTGGCTAAAAAATCAGCGTCACTTTGCGTTAATCAGCGTCTAAAAAATCTCCGCGCTCTCCGCGAACTCAGCGGTAAAAAACCGCAATAGCGGGCTAAAAACAGGTACATTTTTCGAAAAAATTCAAAAAAATTCAAAAAAAACGCGAAAATTTGCGAATATTTAGTATTTTTAACGAAATGGCCTATAACGCATCGGCTCCCCCGTTTTAATCACTTATAATCAATTCTAAGGTGTCTTGTAGCCGCCATTCCGGCTGACCCGGGAAAACCTTAGAATTCCACCATGTTACTTCTTCTCAAAGTGGATACCGCAGGGGGTTTGGGTGATATGCTCGGATTCGGTGCGGGGGTATTTTCGGCAGTTCATAGGACGCAAAAAGTATATTTTGCACATTGCTTTGCCTTCGTCGTCAAATCGAAGCCAGGGGCAGACATTCGGGAGTTTGCAGCAGGCGCCGCAGCGGATACACTGGCCCCGGCGGGTTTTTGAGACGGGCAAAAAGGCGGTTACGGTCCGCTTGAGCTTGGCGGCCCAGGTGTTTTTGGAGGATTGTTTTTCTTCAGTAATAGCCATAATCAGGGTATAACTATAGCGTTTCGGCGTGTAAATGCAATAAACAGTCGGGCAGATACGTCTAAATATGTGAAAAATGGCCAATTATGGCGCAGCATGACATAGACCGGGTAATTATAGGATGCAAAAAAGGCGACGAGGGATGCTTTACGCAGCTCGTCGATATTTATGGCAGGCGGTGCTTCGGATATTTTTACCGCCTGACCGGCAACAGGGATTTGAGCGAAGAATTGCTTAGTGAGCTATTTGTCAAGTTAGTGGAAAAGATAAGCAGTTACCGCGGCGGCAGCTTCGACGGGTGGATATTCACGATGGCGTCGAACATCTTCCACGACCATTTGCGGTTCAAACAAAGGCAGACGCGGCTTCTCGATGGGCACAGCAAACGGATAATGTCGCAGTCAGCGGGCACGGCAGGCGGAAAAGACGATGATGCTGACAAGCTGCAAATGGCGCTGGGAGAATTAGACAGTGACGTGCGGGAACTGGTAATGATGAGATTTTACTCGCAGATGTCGTTCAAGGAAATCGCGGAATCGAGGCGTGAGCCGATAGGGACGATATTATCGAAGGTGCACCGGGGATTAAAGAAATTGCGGGAGTTGATGGGATAACCATATATGAATAATTCAGCGAATGAAAATTTGAGAAAATTGCTTGCCGGCTTTATGGATGAAGCGGCAGCCCGGCAGACGGCTGAGGATATAGAAAAGGGTGAAGAAATTCTGGGGGCGAATCAATCGCCTGGGCCGGATGAACGGGTACTCGCCGAGGTGAAGAAAAGTGTCGTAGCCGCGTTAAGACGACAGCGGACAGTTGTATTTCAGAAAAGGATACTGGGTGCGGCTGTCGCGGCGGCGGTGATTGTGGCGTCAGTTCTGGTAATGATGCGGTATGGAAATACGCCCGCCGGCAATCAGCAAACCCGGCTGATTGCATCGAGTGTGTGGGAAGGCGCAGATGACGCGGATGTAACCGTGCTGAAAGCGGAAATAGAAAATATACAGAGTGAGTTGTCGGGGGCTCAATCCGATGACGGCGGCAACGGAAGTAATGACATCGGGGATTTGGAAACAGAATTAATCGAAGTTAACGGCGATATGTGGAAAGGATAAGGATATGAGAATCAGCGTATGGAAAACAGTGTTAATCGCCTGCTGCGTACTGGCGATGGCGGGTTTGAGCCAGACAAAAGCGGGAGATCTCGCACAGGAAGAGCGGGTTAGTGCTGCCCCGCCGGGACATGGTGGCCCGATGATGGGCAAAGGGCAATTCGAGCCGACGCCGGAACAGATTGACCATATATTGGCCGAGTTAAAGGAAAAGAATCCTCAGGAGGCAAATGAGCTGACGAAGTTACGCGAAAAAGACCCCAATACCTTCAAAATGGAGCTGCAAAACCATATGCGAGAGCAGTTTATGTCGCGTATGATGGAACAGAGAAGACCACAGCAAGGCGGACCCGCGGGACAGCCGCAGGCCGGGCACGATATGCCCGGGCCGGAATCTATGCGTGAAAGGATTCAGGAAAAAACCGATGAGTTTTTGAAATGCCTCAAGGAAAATTATCCGGATGAAGCAACAAAGCTGGAGCAGCTTAAAAAGGACAATCCTGAACAGTATATGCGGGCAATGATGATTAGCGGAAAGAAATATGGGCCGATTTGCCAGGCAGTTAAAGACGACCCTAATCTTGCGAAAGTGCTTAAACAGCAAATGGAGCTCAGATGTAAACGGGCAGAACTGCTGAAGCAAATCAAGACGACAGCCGACGAAAAGCAGAAAAAGGCGATGACTACGGAATTAGAGCAGATTGTCGGCCAGCAGTTCGACCTGATTGTCAAGCGAAAACAAATGGCGTATGAAGACCTGACTAAGAAGCTGGCGGACCTGCAGAAAGAGGTTGACAAGAAAAAGACCGAGGTCGAGAGGTGGAAGAGCAAGGATTTCAAAAACCAGCGGATAAAGGAACGGGTTAACGAACTGCTTACAGAGCCGGAAAGATTCGAGTGGGATAATTAATTTCCAATTTTGAAGTGGGTCCCCTGTTGCTCGCCAGGAAAGCGGCTGCTCGGGGATGACGCTTCGCGTCAATTGATGATTGATGCTTCTCGAGGCCTTGCCCCCGCCGTTTTGCTTCGCAAAATCGAAGCAGCGGGGGCAAGGCCTCGCCGTTTTTACAGAGGACAAGGGTGTCCCAAAAACACAAAAAAATGCCCGATTTTGTGCTTGAATTTCTGCATCTGCCGGTATAGAATACAAATAATCAATAAGGAGAAGAGCTATGCGACACATCTTAATAGCCATCGTGGCTATAGCAGTGGCTGCTGCTTGCCAGGCCAGAACCATCACAGTAGATGACAACAGCCCCGCAGATTTCACAACAATTCAATCGGCAATCAATGACGCCAACGACGGAGATACTATTATCGTCCAGCCAGGGCGGTACTACGGCAATGGTAACCGCGATATCAGGTTCTCAGGCAAGGCCATAACTGTCCGGAGTATCGACCCCTGTAACCCAAACATAGTATCCGCAACTACTGTTGTGTGCGGCGGCTCTGCGAGTCAGCCATACAGGGGCTTTATATTCGACAATAATGAAGGGCCAAACTCGGTTCTGGCAGGATTAACGGTTACCGGAGGCTATAGTGCCCCAAATCAACCATTAGTTTATGGCCCTATTGAAAAATATAGTGGAGGTGGAATTTTCTGCAAAAATTCAAGTCCCACAATCACGCATTGCCGCATAACAGGCAATACAGTTGGCGGCAGCAACGCATCGGGAGGTGGGATTTTTTATTGGGGAGGCAGGCCAACTATTTCGCAGTGTATAATCACAAATAACAATTCGAACACCTATGGCGGCTGGTCATCATCGCAATCGGTCGGCGGCGGCGGTATTTATGGGGATGGCGAAGGGACTATAATCGACTGCGTTATTACTAACAATACCACATCTGAGAGCGGCGGGGGAATATTGTGCTCTGAATCAACAGTTATTAATTGCACTGTCGCAAACAATTCAGCATATGATAGCGGCGGTGTATCGTGCTTTAATTCAACGGTTATTAATTGCGCCATCAAAAACAATTCAGCAAGTTTAGGTGCCGGAGGAATAGATTGTTCCGACTCAAGAATATTAAACTGCACGATTGAAGAAAACAAGGTTATTATGAAGGTAACATTTCCTGCAGTTGGCAATGGATCCTCCCCTGCACGTGGCGGTGGAGTAGTGTGCGATGGTAATTTTATTATCGACAATTGCGTCATAAGGAAAAACAGCGCCACCGCCGGCGGCATACTTAGACAGGGCGATAAGGCCCAATATGCTAAAGGAGGCGGTATTTATGCCTGGACAAACAATCCATCGTCAGTGGGCACTATTACTAACAGTATAATATCCGAGAATTTGGCTCAGGGCGGAACAGGACTGGTGCCCGGGTCAGGGCCAATAGTAAAAATAGTCCTTGGTGCCGGCGGCGACGGCATGGGGGGAGGAATATATTGTAATGACCCCTGTGGAGAAGTAAAAATCGTTAATTGCCTGATTGTTGCCAATAAAAGCAATTATGGGCGTTGTTTTTATCCCGGTTATTATCCTGATGGAAATGCCTACGGCGGTGGTGCGTATTGCAACGACGTAACCTTCACAGCTTGTACCTTTGTCGCAAATGAGGCAGCTAACGGGAAGGGGGCAGGAATCTATGGCTCTTCTAATATCAATAGCTGCATTTTGTGGGATGTGAACGACCAGAATTCGCCTCCGGTAACCGAGGTGTCCGGCGGAACCATAATCCGATACAGCAACATTCATAATGGTTACGCAGGTGAGGGCAATATTGACGTCGATCCATGTTTTGTTCAGCCGGGCTATTGGGTCGAAGGCAACATACCGCCACTTCCTTGTCCTTGGTGCTATCCACCTCCCCGAGAACCAAATATTTGGATTGAAGGTGATTATCGTTTGCTGTCTGATTCATCATGCATTGACTTGGGGGACCCGAATTATGTGGCCGGGCCGAACGAGACGGACCTTGACGGGAATCGGCGCGTAGTCGCAGGCAGGATAGATATGGGAGCATACGAGTATCCCAATAACCTCCCTGTCGCCAATGCCGGACCAAATCAGGCCGTGTACGCTCGGAAGATTGACGGCATAGCGGAGGTAAATCTGGACGGCTCAGGTTCATACGACGCCGACGGCGATGCGCTGACATATCTGTGGAAGTGGTCGATTGACGGCAATGATTATAATACAACCGGTGTCAACCCGACGATTGAGCTGCCTGTCGGACAATATACGATTGAACTCGTGGTAAACGACGGCAGAGAGGATTCCGAGCCGAATCAGGTCGTTATAACTATTTATGAATACCCAAACACCGCGCCTGTCGCCGATGCGGGCGCCAATCAGGTCGTGTACGCCTGGATTGACGGCATAGCGGAGGTAAATCTGGACGGTTCAGGTTCATACGACCCTGATGGTGATGAGCTGATATATTCCTGGAAATGGACGATTGACGGAAATGATTATAATACAACCGGTGTTAAGCCAACAATTGAACTGCCTGTCGGACAATCCACATTAGAGCTTGTGGTAAACGACGGCAGAGAGGATTCCGAGCCGAACCAGGTCGTGGTAACTGTTGTCGAGCCGATTAAATCGACACTGTGTATAGTCCCGAAAATAATAAACTGGCGCAGCGGCCAGCCGCGGATACTGGCAATGCTCCGATTGCCGGCGGGAATTGGCAGAAAACAAATAGACCAAAAGCAAAAGCTGCTGCTTTACCCCGGCAAAATCGAGTCGAGTTTCCAGCTTGTCCTGCCCTGCGGCCAAAGAGGCGTCGAGCAATGTCGTATCCTCGCGTACTTCGATAAATCGGAGTTAATGGATGCGGTCGGCAATGCCGGAATGGTGCAATTGGAGGTTGTTGGTCATTTGAAAACTGGTCAATACTTCTTCGGCTCCGATAAGGTTGGGGTAATAAAACCGCCTCGTAAGCCGGTGTGGCGCTGGACGGGATACTGATGCGACCGGGGTTTTGGCGGCTGCGACAATAAAGATAAAGACCAGACCGACGCTGATATAAAAGCGGCTATTTACGCAGGCGCTCCTGTTCGAGACGGGTCGCTTTTTTGAGGATGCTTTTTTCAGACGAGGTAAGGGATTGTATCCCGTGGTCGTGGACTTTCTTGAGAATGCGGTCCACCTCAAGGCGAAGCCGGCGTTCGGACTCGATATATTTATCCCATCGCGATGCCTTGAAGCGTAATTTCAGGGCGCTCCGCCAGGAATCAGAAAGAACGTATATCGCCCCTGCCGCTATCCCCGCGAAATGACACGCCTCGCCGCCGGCGTTTGCGCCTTTGGAAATAACAGCATAGAAGGCGATACCCATCAGGATGATTGCGGCAACGCGAATCGGCACAGGGAAGATAACAATAAATACGACAAAATGCGGGAAGAGAATCGCGCAGGCGGTGAGAACGCCGAGGATTGCCCCTGATGCGCCTACCATCGGCCCGGCAGACAAAAATCCGGCCATAACCAGAAGTATGTAAAACAATCCCCCTGCCACGCCGCAGGAAAGGTAAAATGTAAGAAATTTTTTGCCGCCCCACTGACGCTCAAGCGACGGGCCTAAGAAGAACAGGCCGAGCATATTGAATAATATATGACTGAAACCATTGTGAAGGAACTGATAGGTAATCAGACGCCATATCTGGGCGACGTAAAACAATGAAATTGGGTACAAGGCAAAATACTTTTCAAGAAACGTCATTCCCGTCCCTTCCTGGGATGAGAAAATGGTATTAATTAAGAAAACGGCAACATTGATAATGAGCAGCCCCTTTACGACAGGGGTTAAAGACGGGAAGCCCAGGCGCATCTGCGGCGCATAACCCGGCTGCGAATCGTTTTTTTCCTGGGTGTAATCTCTGTCGTAAAGCCCCATAGTATCCTTAAGAAAATTACTGTTTGGTGCATTATATCAAACGCTCGCGAATTGTTCAGAAAAATCAGCGGGCTTTGAACGATTGTTTATCGGCAGGAAGTTTCTGGAAGATGAGCATCATGACAACACCGAAAATAACCATATAAATGGATATGTTCTGGGAGATGGTGCCGCCCTTGTAAATTATCCACCACCCCGTTTCCAACGGGTTGTCATCACGGAGAAACTCTTCGAAAAAGCGGGCGCAGCCGTAAAGGATAAACATAAGGGCGGAGGCGCTGCCCGGTTTTGTGAGGGGTTTGAGGAAGTTTTCGGTTTTTTGAGCGTTTTGCGCCCTTCTCCAGAACAGGTAAAGCAATCCCGCGATGACAGCCGCATCTGCGGATGAATACAATTCCGTAGGATGAACAGCTAAGCAACGATAAGGACCTGTTGTGACCATTTCCTTTTGCTGCGGGGTCAGTTGGTCATAGGATTTCAGTATGCCGGAATTAAAAAAGTCGTCAGGCAGTTGCATTTGGGGCAAGGGGCGATTTCGGGACAGGTTTGGCTCGACCTGGCTTGTGTATGCGAAAGAGCCATAAGGGAATCTGACCGCCCAGGGTAAATCACAGGGTTTGCCGAAACAGCATCCGTTGAGAAAACAGCCCATCCTGCCAAAACTCAGGGCAAGCATAAGCCCGATTGCGAGAATATCGAGATATTGGCGTGCGGGCAGCTTGTGATATCGAAGGTAAAGGATAATTACGGCGATAGCGGCAAGAACGCCTCCCAGAAGCTCAAGCCCCCCTTCCCAAATTGCGAAAACGCTTTTTAGATTGCCCGCAAAATTGTCGAAGTGATGCAGAACATAGAATACACGAGCGCCGATAACACCCGCGACAAGAGAATACAGCGAAACGTTGATAATCATCTGCGGGTCGGGCGTGATATTTCTGCTGAGGCGCCTGATGACATGCGCAGCCAGCAGGAAACCAATGACCAGCATCAGGCCATAGCCCTTAACCGTCAACGACGTAAAAGGTATTCTGAATAGTTCCGGGTGCATTAAAAATTTTCTACTTATTATTTTTTATTTATGATTTTGTTACGCTTATCCAGAAGAATGACTTTAGGTTTAAGTTTTCGGGCTTCAGAATTAGTGCAGTAACAGAAACTAAAGATAATTATGATGTCGTTTTTCTTCACGCGTCTGACCGCGGCCCCGAGGACGATTATCTGGCCTGAGTTTGCCGGCGCCGGCACCGCGTATGTCTCGACCCTGTTGCCGTTGGTCAGGTCAGCGATGAGAACGCCTTCATAAGGTAAGATTCCAGCCGCCTTCATCAGGGCCGAGTCAATGAGGATGCTGCCGGGGTAGTGAAGCCGGGTCTCAGTCACGTGTGCCCGGTGCAGTTTCGATTTTAACATCTTTAAGAGCATTGTTATCTGCCTGCCTTCTTATAAAATTAAAAGCAAGTATTATACATCATCTTGTCCGGCAGTCCACTGTCAGGTTGTCAATCAGCCGGGTCGAGCCGAATCTCGCCGCGATGGCAATCAGCACCTTTCCTTTTATGCGACTGACGTCCCCAAGGGTATCGGCGTCAACGATGCTTATGTAATCGACGCTGCCAAGCGACTTTGCGGCGGTAATTATCCTACGAATTTTAGAGATGATTGTTTTGGGATTTGCTGTGCCCGCCTCAATCATTTCGCGGGCGATCCTGAGCGAACTGTGTATGCAGGTCGCGTCTTTTCTCTGCTGCGGCGACAAATACCGGTTTCTGCTGCTAAGCGCAAGGCCGTCCGCGTCGCGAACCGTCGGGCAGCTAATGACCTTGAGAGGAAAATTAAGGTCGGTCACCATTCGCTTTATCACCGCAAGCTGCTGGGCGTCCTTTTGGCCGAAATACGCGATGTCGGGCTGCACGATATTGAAAAGCTTTGCGCAGACGGTAGCGACGCCGCGAAAATGCCCAGGCCGGAAACACCCGCACAGCGGCTCCGAAATTTTATCCACGTTGACCCAGGTCAGCTCTTCTTCCCGGTACATTTCCTTTGCGTCGGGGACAAATACCACATCAACGCCGTGGTCTTCGCAGATTCGCAAGTCCTTCCGCAGGGGTCTTGGGTATTTCGCGAGGTCCTCTTTTGGGCCGAACTGTGTCGGGTTGACAAAGATACTGACCACGACAAAATCACCGTGTTTGCCGGACCGTTCGATAAGTGATATATGTCCCCGGTGCAGCGCGCCCATCGTGGGGATAAGGCCGATTGTTCTGGCCGCGTTGCGGGCGGCACCGATGAATGTTCTGAGTGATTTAATGGTTTTTATGACTTTCATTTCAAACCTATTATCCGCACGCAAGGTAATATTGCAACTGCCTGACGAGCAAATCGACCGTCTTTTTGTCGAAGCAGTCGAAATTGAGGAGCCGGATGACCGGGCAAACCTTCCAGTCGCGCAAACCCTCTTCGTAACCCGCGCCGACGGCCTCAAGAAAACTGCTCTCAATTCGCTGCTCGTAGGGCCTGCTTCGCTTGTGAATCCGCTCAAGGCACTGCTGCGGCGGGTTTTGCAGGTGTATCACTAATACCGGCTCGGCAACCGCGGGCGAGACAATCGAATAAAATTTCTGATACAACGCCAATTGCTCGGCATTCAAAAGCAATTTCGCGTATATCTGCTCTTTTTGAAAAAGATAATCGGTAACAACTGGCTTTCCTTTTTCGAGCGACGCCGGAGTCAACTGCTCAAGCCGCGTAAAAAGGAAATATAACTGGCTGTCGAGGGCAAGGTCGTGATTGCCCGCGTACACTTTTGCCAAAAACGGATTGGTGTCATACGCCTCGAAAATTGCGCGGCACTTAAAAGCCTCGGCAAGTATTTTTGCCAGCGTGGTTTTGCCCGCGCCGATATTACCGGCGATACTGATAACCTGCGGCATATCAGGCCTGAGAACAAAATCGCCGCCATTGAGCCGGCTTGCAAGCGTATCAACTGTCTCATTAAGAACAGGATGCTTCAGCTTCGGATTCAGTTCGCACAGGCCCGAAAGCACAAAAGAACGCAGATACATCTGCGAGTGGGGAACGGTAAGTTTTTCGCTCTTTATTACCTCGTCGCCGAAGAACAGCAAATCCAAATCTATAGTCCTTGACGCCCATTTCCCGTCTCTTTTGCGGCCGAGTGTGTTCTCGATGAGAACAAGGCGATGAAAAAGTTTTTCAGCTGACAGCGATGTCTTTATTTCAGCGGCGCAGTTAAGATACATCGGCTGGTTGGCATCGCTCAATGGTTTGGTTTCGACAATGGTTGAGATCCGCTCGACCGTAACATCCGGCGTTTCACGCAGCAATTGCAGGGACTTATCGATATAGTTTTTCCTGTCGCCCAGATTGCTGCCCAAACCGATGTATGCGATAGTCCGGCTCATTTTATGGCCTTGATTCGCCCAAGCGCCTCGACAACATCAGGCGGATTGCCGAACGCCGTCAGCCGCACGTAACCCTCCCCTGCCGGCCCGAAACCCGCGCCGGGGGTCGTTACAACGTGCGCCTTGTTGAGAAGCAAATCGAAAAATTGCCACGAGCCGACGCCCTGGGGCGTTTTCAGCCAGATATACGGCGCGTTGACACCGCCGTAAACCTGATAGCCAAGCCCCGTCAGCGACTCGCGAATCACCTTCGCGTTGTTCATATAAATATCAATCGTTTTGCGAATCTGCTTTTTGCCTTCGTCGGAATATACCGCGGCAGCCCCCGTCTGCGTAACATACGATACGCCGTTAAATTTCGTGCACATTCGCCTGTTCCAGAGCGGATTCAAAACGACGCTTTGCCCGGCCCTGGTGAACACCCGAAGCTCTTTCGGCACAACGGAAAAAGCGCAGCGAAGCCCCGTGAACCCCGCGGTCTTCGAAAAACTCCTGAATTCAATCGCGACGTCCTTTGCGCCGTCTATTTCATATATCGAGTGCGGTATCTGCGAATCGCTGATATACGCCTCGTACGCGGCGTCAAAAAGAATTACGGCTTTGTTCTCCTTCGCGTAATCGACCCATTTTTTTAACTGCTCTTTAGTCGCCACCGCACCGGTCGGATTATTCGGAAAACACAGGTAAATCATATCCGCCTTTTCCTTAGGCACTTCCGGAACGAAACCATTTTCAGCCGTCGCCGGCATATAAACGATTTTCAAATACGTCCCCTGCCCCGCGACCGCCCCGGTCCGCCCCGCCATTACGTTGGTATCAACGTAAACCGGATAGACGGGGTCCGCGACCGCTATGATATTATCGAGGCCGAAAAGCTCCTGTATGTTGGCGGTATCAGATTTTGCGCCGTCGCTGATGAAAATCTCGTCGAGGTCGATACCGACTCCTCGCGATTTATAATCGTTTTTGGCAATTGCTTCCCGCAGATATGCGTAGCCGATGCCGCCGTCGTCGTAGCCGCGAAACGTCTCTTTTTTGCCCATCTCATCGACGGCCTTCTGCATCGCCTCGATTACCGCCGGGGCAATCGGCTGTGTAACGTCGCCGATTCCCATACTGATGATCTTCGCATCGGGGTGCGCCTGCTGGAACGCGCGTTTGCGTTTGCCTATTTCCGGGAACAAATATCCCGTCTGCAATTTCAAAAAATTCTCGTTTACCGTTATCATCTTGTTTCTTCCTGCCGGGCTGTATAAAAAGTTCTGCTCACGTCTCTCTTACAATAGGATTTTAGGGCTTGGCGGATTCCACGTCAACAAAAGTGATTATTTTTTCAGTATCAGACAGCAGAACAAGCCGAGAAATTGCGTCCTGCCCTTTTGGAAAAGTGACGACTGGGCAAAAGATTCGAAGTTCTGTCGTGTATAAAACGGCTCCTCGAAGCTGTGAAGCCAGAACAGCGTCGCTTTCAGCCGGCCGAATTCCCGTTTTATCTCATCCCACGTGCTTTCTGTCGTATCGCTCACAAGGTCGTATATAAGAGCGTAACTATTATCTTTCAGGACGCGATAAACCTCATTAAGGCACGCCTCCGGCTGTTTCCAGTGATGCATCGAAACGGTGCTTACGACAATATCGAAGGTCCGGTCCGGAAATGGAATGTGGCTTGCGCTTCCTTCTTTTAACTCGATGAATTCCGACAGGCCCGCTTCCACGACGTTGTGTTTCGCCTGCGTTACCATTGCGGCTGACGAGTCAATCCCGACTAATCGCATACCCGGCGATTGCTGATGCAGTTTTAACAAGAGGCGAGCGGGGCCAGTGCCGATATCGAGCAATGTCCCCTGCGAACAATGGCTCACTATGTCCTGTGCCGCAAGCTCGTAGTGCTTCATAAATATCGCCGACGAGCTGAGCGCGTTATACAAAACCGACCCGGGCCACGGTATCCCCTCCGGATGAATCAGTTTCATTAACCGTCGCATCGGTGATAGTTTTGCCATTTTATGTTTTTCGCCTATGGGACAGATGACGGACGTTTGCGGGATTTTAATTTTTCCCAAAGCATCGGTATCAGCGCAAGCAACATAATGGGAATGAGCAATATAATCATCAAAAGGCGAAAGCTACGCCCCAAAAAGGAAACCTTACCCGACCAGATCTGATGCCATATCTGCGCATAGAAATTTATTTGCATACGCAGATTTACAAATGGAATGTAAGGGGTCAATTGTCCTGTTGCCTCGCCACAATGGGGACAATAATGGCTCATTTGATCAACGGGACGAGCACATTTGAGACAAAGCGGAATCTCCTTTTCCTGTTCGGCGGATTTGTCCGCCGTGTCGAATTCACCTTGTCCTTCAATATCTGATTCCATTGTATATAATATTATACCCCGAGCGTTACTTCTCCGCAAGCCAACTTGGGCCATATGTAACATCGACTTTCAAAGGAACGTCCAGCTTAATAGCGCCGGTCATTTCTTCTGCAATCCACTTTGAGTGCTTCTCGGCCTCAGCGGTCGGCAACTCAAACACCAGCTCATCGTGGACCTGCAAAATCATTTTAACAGGCAGGTTTTCCGATTCTATTTTGCGCTGGATATTGACCATAGCGACCTTAATCAAATCGGCCGCGGAACCCTGTATGACAGTATTTATGGCCAAACGCTTTGCCTGCGCACGCTTGCCCGGGTTGCCGCTTTCAAGATTCAAAATTTTCCGCCTGCGATGCAGAATCGTCTCGACGTAGCCGTTCTTCGTCGCCTGCTCGACAACACTATCCATAAACTGACGGATGGAACTGTACCTGGCGAAATAATCATCTATGAATTTTTTCGCCTCCTGTAAAGTCAGTCCCGTTCCGTGTGCCAGGCCGAGAGCGCCCTGCCCGTAAATTATCCCGAAATTTACCGCCTTGCACCGCGAACGCATCTCGGAAGTAACCTTTTCGATTGGGACATTAAAAATCTGCGACGCGACAAAACGATGAATATCGAAATCCCTCGCAAACGCCTCCCGCAGCGCCTTATCGCCCGAAAATTGCGCCAGCAGCCGAAGCTCTATCTGCGAGTAATCCGCGCTGAGGATACAATCGGTTTTATTTTTGGGGATAAACGCTGAACGTATCTTGGCGCCCAAAGGCGTGCGAATGGGAATATTCTGCAAATTAGGGTCGCTTGAGCTTAATCGCCCCGTCGCGGTTATCGTCTGGTTGAATGACGCGTGTACCCGGCCTGTTCGGCGGTTCACGAGATAGCCCAGCTTATCGACATAAGTATTTTTGAGCTTGCTGAGGGTGCGGTATTCAAGGATTAGATTGATGATTGGGTGTTCTTCGGCAAGCTCATCCAAAACTGCGGCATCGGTGCTTTGACCTGTTTTGCCGGAACGCACGGATTTTAATCCCAGCCGGCCAAATAACACCTCAGCAAGCTGTTTGGGTGAATCGATATTGAACGGTGCGCCAGCCGTCTGGTAAATCTCATCAACCAGCCGATTAATCGACGCCGTTATGTCCTCCGACATATCCGAAAGTATCTCGGTATCGAGTGATACGCCGTTATATTCAATCTCCGCAAGAACGGTTACTAATGGCATCTCAACATCGTAAAATAATGGCTGTATCTGCGGCCGTCGTTCCAGTTGCGCCGTGAAATACTGATACAGCCGCCAAGTCAAATCCGAATCCTCCGAGGAATACTCGCAGGCCGCCTCCGTGTCGACCATATCGAAAGTTAGCTGATTTTTCCCCTTGCCGATGAGCGAGGATATCGGAATGCTCGTGTAACAGAGAAAATCCAGGGCCATATTATCAAGTGAATGACTGTTTCGCAGCGGGTCAAGACAATACGACGCGACCATCGTATCGAAATACACACCCGCAAGCGGAAGCCCAGCGTTTCGCAAAACCAGCATACCGTATTTGATATTCTGTCCGATTTTTTTAATCGCCTTGTCCGCGAATATCGGCGAGAGTTTCTCCCGAACCATCGCTAAAGGCAGGCGTTTTGCCCCCATCGGCCCACGAACCGGGATATAAAATCCCGTCTTCGCCTGCCACGAAAAACTTATCCCCACCAAATCCGCCCGCATCGCCACAATAGAAGTGGTCTCCGTATCGACGGCAAACGATTTCTGCTTTTTCAGCTCCTCTAAAAAGGCCTCGAATTTTTCCGGAGTATCGATAAGCTGATAATTATGTTCCGCTGTCGCCGCCGAAACAGGCCCCCCAATCGGCGCTGTTTGCGGCTGTTGCGTTTGAACCTGCTGTTCGGATGATAAAAGTCCCATTTGTGTCAGCAGCCGGGCAAAACCAAGCTCGTTGAATATCTGCGTCAGTCGCGCCTCATCGACCGGCTTTACCGCGAACGCCTCATAATCGATCTTAACGGGAACATCGCAGTCAATCGTTACTAAGCGCTTGCTGAGATGAATAATTTCTTTCGATTTGCGAAGATTATCGCCGCGTTTGCCCGTGATTTCGTCCGCGTGCGCCAGCAGGTTATCGACCGAGCCGTATTTTTGCACCCACTCCAGCGCTGTTTTGGGTCCCACGTCCGCTACGCCGGGGACATTATCAGAAGCATCGCCCTGAAGAGCCAAAACGTCGATGAACTGCACAGGCGCAATTTTCATCTCCGCCTTAACCCATGCCTCGTCGGTTACTTCGCCCGTCTTGATATCATATCCGAAAACGTGGTCATCGATAAGCTGAAGAATATCCTTGTCCTTTGTGCATATATAAACGTCAATTCCCTCTTTCGATGCCTTTTTTGCAAGCGTCCCGATTATATCGTCCGCCTCGAAGCCGTTAACACGCAGCATAGGGATATTCATCGCAGAAAGAATCTGCTCGATGCGATTTATCTGCACAGGCATATCATCGGGCATGGGAGGCCTCTGCGCCTTGTAATCGGAATACATCTCATTTCTGAACGTCGGCCCCTTGCTGTCCATCGCCACAACGAGCATATCGGGCTTTTTGTTTTTCAGCAGGCCAAGAATCGCGGATGTGAAAATATATGTCGCCTTGGTGGGCTCGCCCGACGGGCTGGTCAGCCGCTGCCGCATAGGTGCGAAATACGCCGCGTAGATATGTGCGTGCCCGTCGATTATATAAAGGTTTCTGGACATCAGACAAAACTCTATTTGCAGGCGGCGTAACTGTCAAGCAGGATTGTTTTTATCAGGGCCGCTCCCATTACCCGGGGCGCACGGGACTTGTGGGTGGTTTTGTGCATCGGTTATTGGGAAACAGTGGTGATTTTATGATGTTCATTTTCGCCAGGCGGAAAAGCAGGCCCGTCCACAGGCAGCCCAGACCGTATTTGGTGCTGCGAACAAAATTAATCGACGACGCCTCCGGGAAGTATTTTGTCGGGCAGCTTACTTCGGCTATCGTGTACCCAAACCACAGTATCTGGGCAAGCATCTGGTTATCAAAAACAAAATCGTCGGAATTGCCGTCCAGCGGCAGTTGTTCCAGTAATTGTCTGGAGAATGCGCGGTAGCCGGTGTGATATTCGGAAAGTTTAGCGCCCGTAAGGATATTTTCCGCAAGTGTGAGGAATCGGTTTGAGACGTATTTGTAGAAAGGCATATTGCCTGCCAATGCCTGCCCGCCGAGAATTCGTGAGCCGAGAACGCAGTGGTAAAGACCGTTTGCTATCATAGACGCCATCGCCGGTATCAGCAAAGGCGTGTACTGGTAGTCGGGATGCACCATTATTACGATGTCGGCCCCGTTTTCGAGGGCAAGTTTATAACACGTCTTCTGGTTGGCCCCGTAGCCGCGGTTTTGCGGATGCGTATGAACAATAGTGTCTGACAGCTTCGAAGCCGCCTCCACCGTCCCGTCCCTGCTTGCGTCATCGACGACAACCACAAGGTCAACGACCCCTTGCGCCATCACCTCATCGTGGGTCTTGCGAATGGTCTTCTCGGCGTTATACGCCGGCATTACGACAACAACTTTTTTATTCGCGAACATAGGAATATTATAATGGCTTTGCTTTGTACGCGGTAGCGCAAAAAAGCTCCAATATCAGTGACGCCGCTTGAAAACGGCAACCCAGAACTCTGACGCAGGCGTATAGTTGACCGCCTGCTCATCCCAGCGATAAACGGTTTGCTCCGAAGACAGAATAGTAGCAGCGCCGACAATATCGTAGAATTGCACACGATAAGAATCGAACCATTTGAATATTGTCTTATCGGAAGAAGGTTTCCACAGCCATGATATGTTAACATTTACATAAACCATAAATTCGGGCTTGGCGGCTTCAATCTGCGTAATCATCTCCTGCTGCATACTACTCGCGAAAGGGCCTGGCTCCATAAGAGGATACATATAAATATAAGAGGTTGCCGAACGCCTGCCCGAATAAAAATAAATTTGCGGCTCAGAACCAATCACTGCCACGGTGTCGTCCGGGCGACTGTTTTGACGGATAAATTCCGCTATCCGCAGCGATTCAGGGAATGGATTGGAGCCATAAACCATTCGACAAACGGCCTCAGGAGAATTGTCAAATAAATATGCCCGTTGCTGATATAGTGAGTAGCCGACAACACCCACACTAATCGCGCCGATTATAAAGACCCGCGATATAACAGGCATTATTCTTTGAAATAAAACGTCGGTGGCTGCAAGTCCTGCTCCCGCCAAAATGGCAAGCGCAGGCAGAATAAAAATGAAGTAATGTTCCCGGAAATAGAAACCCGGACATACAGCCAAAAACGAAAAAACAAACAGCCCGATAGTAAACACGGCCCATTGACGATATCGCTTTACAATAGTGACTGCAAATAAGCCCGCAATCGCAAAAAGCCATATAAAAAATGCTTCCGTAACGATAGGGTGTATCTGCCCATTGAAAATCATCCAGACATCGGACAACGAAACCGACGTTGCGTATTCGCGGGCGTATGTGAACGTCCAGAACCAGAACTTGCCAAAAGTGCCGTTGCGCCAGAAGAAAAAGCAGACAAAAGCGAAAGGAGTAACGGCGCCCGCGGCGAAAACAATCTGAGCAACAACGACTTTTATCCATTTGACGGGTTTGTTACGCAAACCGGAATAAAGCAGATACAAAGCGGCAAAAAGGACAAAAAAAATACTGTGCTGTTTGGTAATGAATGCCAGGCCGAGAAGCAGCCCGGCGGCAAGCAGACGGCTATATCCGATTTTGTCGTCGGTTTTACAAATAAGCAAAAGTCCCAAAAGCGCAGGCAGGATAACAAAATGCTCCGAATTTGCCCAAAGCCCCGTCACCCCCGAAATGAGCGATATTACAGCGAATGCTCCCCCCGCCATAACCCCCGCAACCGACCCGAAAAATCTCCTCGCAAGCAGGAATATGACAAAAATTGTCCCCGCGTTGAAAACCAATAATCCCAGATGAATCCCGGTGTGTGTCTGTCCAAACAAGGTCATTATCAGGGCATACACAACATAAATACCTGGCAGCTTCATACTGTACGCCGAGACATATGGAGGCACACCCTTTAACATCTGTTGTGCTATGTAGGCGTATTCGCCCTCGTCACGCTCGAAGGGTACAGAAAGCAGCCGGCCTCGAATGACAGCCGCGGCGATTATCACCGCGATAATCGCAACCCACGGCCAGATATCGTAAAGGGCAGCGACATCCTGCTTCTTGTCAATAGCCGGCCTTTTCGCCTGACGCATCATTTTATCCTTTCGTGAACGACGACCTCGTGCTCGTCCGTGCCGGTTCGAATACAGACAGTTTATACGACTCCTTCACATAATTCAAGATTACCTCTCTTGCGTCTTCTTTGCGGCAGATTCTTTAAACTCGCGATTGACAATAACCGACTATTATGGTAGGTTTGTAATATTGTTAAGGTGAACTTATGGCGTTAAAAAAATCTGCAATACGATTAGTCGCACAGGCAAAGCACATCATGTGCCCCGTTTGTATTGCGATTATCATTATAGGAGACATAACTAAGCTGCCCTGAAAGCGTCAAATAACGAATTTATAAAGGCCTTTCAGGATGGCAATCCCGAAAGGCCTTTTTCTTTTATATAAACCGGCCGCTCAATCGTTGCGTTGACTGTGCGGTTACTAACGTTTAGTATATTGAGTTTTAACATTTGTCATTCCCGCGAATGCGGGAATCCAGTATTTTGAGGTATAACGATGTCCGACGACAAGAAAAGTTACAGCCAGACACTGAACCTGCCGCAAACGAGTTTCGCGATGAAGGCCAACCTCGTCCAGCGCGAGCCGTTGATGCGCAAGGACTGGCTCAAACGCGACTTCTACGGCAAAATAAGAGCGGCAAGAAAGGGCTCGCCGTTATACATCCTCCACGACGGCCCACCCTACGCCAATGGCGATATCCACATGGGCCACGTCATCAACAAGGTACTAAAGGATATCGTCATCCGCTGCAAAACAATGGCCGGTTTCGACGCTCCTTACGTCCCCGGCTGGGATTGCCACGGCCTGCCAATCGAATCGAAGGTCGTTACCGAACTCGGCGACAAAATCCGCCAACTGAGCAAACCCGAAATCCGCGCACTCTGCAAAAAATACGCCAGCAAATACGTCAAGCTCCAGGGCAAACAATTCCAGGACCTCGGCATCTTCGGCGACTTCGAAAATCCGTACCTCACCTTCAAACCATCCTACGAAGCGGGCATCTTAGAGGTCTTCGCCGAACTCGTCGGCAAAGGGCTCGTCAAAAAACAACTGAAACCCATCCACTGGTCCGTCGGCTGCGAAACCGCACTGGCAGAAGCGGAGCTTGAATACAAAGACGTTGATTCCCCAAGCATCTTCGTCAATTTCCCCGTCGCCAAAGACAGTGTCCCGCGATTAGCCGAACTCGGTCTGGTAACAGCAGAGCAGGCACAAAACTCAAAAGTTTGCTTTATGATTTGGACGACCACCCCATGGACGCTCGCCGCAAATCTTGCCGTCGCCCTGCATCCGCGTCTCGAATATGTAACACTCGACTACCAGCTCAATGGCAAGCGTTTCGTCTCCGTAGTCGTTTCAGACCGCCTCCCCGCTGTCGTCGCCGCCGCGGGATTAAATGAAGGACAATACAAAATCAGCCCAAATAAAGTCCTCGGCTCCAAACTCGAGGGCCTGAGATATATTCATCCCTTCGTCGAAACCAACCCCACCGATAAAGACGCCTATAAAGTCATCCTCGCGGAATACGTAACAACCGAAGACGGCACGGGCCTCGTCCACATCGCCCCCGGCCACGGTGCAGAGGACTATATCTCAGGTCAGGCCAACGGCCTCGCAGTATATTCCCCCGTCAAAGACGATGGCTCCTACGACAACACCGTCCCCGAATGGCTGCGCGGCAAAAGCGTCCTCAAAGTTGACCCCGAAGTCATCGACCACCTTACTAAAACCGGCTGGCTTGTAAAACAGCAGAAACTCACCCACAGCTACCCCCACTGCTGGCGAAGCAAAATGCCTGTCATCTTCCGTGCAACCGAACAATGGTTCGTCAGCGTCGATAAGGAAATCCCCGGCCTCGGAAAATCTCTCCGCACACTCTCCCTCGAATCCACAAAAAACGTCCGCTGGATCCCCGACTGGGGACAAAAACGCCTCGAAGGCATGCTCGAATCGCGTCCCGACTGGTGCATCAGCAGGCAGCGAAGCTGGGGCCTGCCTATTCCCGTCTTCTTCAATCCACAGGGCGAAACACTTTTGACAAAGGAATCGGTCCTCGCGGTTTCAAAATATATCGCCGTCAAAGGTTCCGATAGCTGGTTCACCGATTCGCCAGAACAAATTCTCGGCTCGGACTTCAAACTCCCCGCCGGCTTTTCATTCGGCGAGATGAAAAAAGAAGAAAACATCTTCGACGTCTGGTTCGAGGCGGGATGCAGCTGGTACAGTGTCGCTACAAAAATCGGCTGGCCTGTCCCCGTTGACCTCTACCTCGAAGGCAGCGACCAGCACCGCGGCTGGTTCCAACTGTCTTTGCTTCCCGCCCTCGGCGCAATCGGCAAAGCCCCCTTCAAAGCCGTCCTTACCCACGGCTTCGTCGTCGATGAAAAGGGTATGAAGCAATCCAAGTCCCTCGGCAACTATACAAACGCCCAGGAAGAAATCACCAAATACGGCTCAGATATCCTCCGCCTCTGGGTCGCCAGCGTCAACTATCAGGACGACGTCCGCTGCAACGACGAACTCATCGGCAAAACACAGGACGCCTACCGCAAAATCCGAAACACCATCCGCTACCTCCTCGGCAACATCTACGATTTCGACCCCGCGAAAAACGCCGTCGCCTATGACAAAATGTTCGAAATCGACAAGTGGGCGATGCAGCAGCTCCAAAAGCTAATCGCCGGCGTCACTAAGGAATACGACGACTTCGCCTATCACCGCGCCTTCACGCTGCTTTACAATTTCTGCAGCGTCGAAATGAGCAGTATCTATATGGACCTGCTCAAAGACCGTCTGTATTGCGACCCCGCTGATAGCCCGTCTCGCCGAAGCTGCCAGACCGCTCTCTATCGAATCCTTGATTCGCTCACCCTGTTATTCGCCCCCATCCTCGTCCACACCGCCGAGGAAACATGGGCTGCCATTCAACATAAATCGCAAAACGTCGAGAGCGTTCACCTCGCTATGCTGCCCAAAGTTGACCCGTCTATCGACTGGCAGGCAAACGAACCGAAATGGCAAAAGCTTATGTCCCTGCGTAATGCCGTCCTTCTCGCCCTTGAGCCGTTGCGTCGTGATAAACTCATCGGCAGCAATCAGGAATCCAGCGTAACCATCCGCTGCGGCAGTGAAGATGCAGCCGCCATTGAGCAGTTTGGCATAAAGAATTTCACTGCCCTTTGCATCGTCAGCGAAGTAAAACTCGAAAAAGCTGATGGCCCGACCCAGGTCATTGCCCAGAAGAGCGCTCATCAAAAATGCCAGCGTTGCTGGAACTACTGGCCCTCCGTCGGCTCAGACCCCAGCCACCCCGACGTTTGTGAACGCTGCGCCAATACGCTAAATAAATGATTCACAGAATTATACGAGTTATCGTTGTTTTAACAGCCGCGATGGCGTTAATTGGCTGTGCCGATGACATCAGCCGGCGGACAGGCCATATCGAGTTGCCGCAATCCGCCGAACCCCCGGTAATCCCGGTGGGACTCGACAGCTATCTGATGTGGGACCGCCTGCCATACCAGCGCATCGGGGTTCGGGCCTTTATGCGCAGCACATACGACCGTCAGGGTAACAACCACTGGGCCGACGCAAGCCATTTCCTCTACCAGCAATCCGATGAGTTTAACGTGACTCTTGATACCAAAGGTCCGGGCGTGCTCTATTTCGTGAGAACCAACCACTGGCACGGCAGCCCCTGGCACTATGAAATCGATGGAAACGATTTTCAGGTTCGCGAAACCGCCACCGCCAACCCTGTCAATGCCAAAAACGTATTTAGTGAAACATCTTTTATACCCCAGGAACTGTTTCCAAATCCGCTCACGTGGACATGGTCTATCACCAAAGGCGCTGACCTGATGTGGGTACCTTTGGCATTCGAGGACTCGCTGCGAATTGCTTACACCAGAACATTCTACGGAACAGGGTACTACATATATCACATTTTCCCAGAGGGAATTGAAAATCTTTCTCGGCCGTTAAAATCATGGGATAAGCAGCCGCCGGATCCGCAGGTGCTGACCCTGATAAACAGAGCCGGGACCGACATCGGCCCAAAAGGTCCGGGCGTGACAACCTTGAGCGGTTTAGTTGACCTGAGGCCCAATCAAACTCGAATCATCGCAAAACTGGATGACGGGCCTTCTGTGATACGGGCGATTAAATTCATCGTCAGCCGTGAGCAGGCGTACGATTTCGGAAAGACGCGTCTTCGCATAACATGGGATGGGCGTAAGCACCCCTCAGTCGAGGCGCCTGTTGACCTGTTCTTTGGCGCCGGGCATCTTTACAATAACAACGACCGGGAATACCTCGTCAAAGGTTTCCCTTCCGTGATTCGTTACGACGGGAATAATGTTGAGCTGTCGTGCTACTGGCCTATGCCGTTTTTCCGCGGCGCAAGGATTGAAATCCTTAACGAACAAAAAACTAATCTGCGAAGCATACAGTGGGAAATCCGCACCGTCCCTTATACCGACCCGGTCAACCACGCCGCGTATTTCCATGCAACTTACACAGACCATCCCGTACCCGTCCCGGGCTACGACAATACGTTTCTCGATACTGCGACGGTTGAAGGCGGCGGTCTCTGGAGCGGAAATTTCGTCGGAATGAGCTGGATATTCACTCGCAGAGGCAAATTACAGACGCTCGAAGGTGACCCGCGTTTCCTCTTTGACGACAGCAACACGCCGCAGGGCTGGGGCACGGGCACCGAGGAATGGGGCGGCGGCGGCGACTACTGGGGCGGACGAAATATGACTATCCCCTTTGCGGGGCATCCCGTCGGAGCCGAAGCGAAGAACGCTAAAGATAAACATGACCTGCTCAACTCGGCTTATCGATTCCTCATCGCGGACATCTTCCCGTTCGGAAGGCGCGCCGTTATCCGACTTGAGCATGGAGGCGTCAACGAGGCCAACGAGCATTACTCAGGCGTGGTTTACTGGTATGGAATTGATTCGCCCGCCCTGGTCGTCACCGACCAGTTCAGCGTCTGTGACGAGCAGGATATCAGGTCACATGAATACTCCTGCAATCCCGCCGGCCGGCCGTACACACTCATCTCCCGTTACGAATTGGGCCCCGACCATTTCGGCTCAAAGGAGATTTTCCCTGCCGAAGAAGACCTTGTGCGGACGACAAAAGGGACATCTGGGTTCAAGGTGCGTCTGGACCCCGACAATCTTGGGGTGATGCTGCGGCGTAAATTCGATTATGTGTATCCCAACCAGCGGGCGAAGGTGTGGGTGCGGCCGGAAGGCGCAGGCGATTGGCAATACGCGGGCCAGTGGTACACAGCAGGCAGCAATACGTGCGTTTACAGCAATCCGCAAAAGGCCGGCGAGCTTGGCGCAGCCGAGCACAACGTAATTACAAGTAATCGTCGATGGCGCCAGGAAGAGTTTTTGATTCCACGCCGTCTGACCGCGGGCGTCTCGCATCTGGAGGTGAAACTCGAATTCGTCCCCGATAAACGAGAGCTTTTCCCGGGCCGGCCCTTTGAGGCCGAATCGGCATGGAGCGAATCCAGATACTGGGTCTATTGCTATAAAATGCCGACGGTTACGCTGAAATAAAAAGAAGAAGGGGTCAGTGTTTAGCCGTTGTCGGCACGACAACGAGCAAAAGGTATTATTCCATTTGCCCGCATACCTTCTCAAAAACCTGTTCGACAGTGATATGGGTTATGTCGTGTCTCGGCTCGTAGCTGTCTGCCTTCATTCCACGTTTATTCGGCTCAATCGCCGCGACGCATTTGGGCCTTTTATAGGGACATACCCTCGCGGGGTTCGTCGGCCCGAATATCATCACTATTGGCACGCCCAGCGCAGCCGCGATATGTCCCGGCCCAGTATCATTACTCACTACCAGCGACGCCCTCTTCATTAACGGTATCAGCTCACGCACCGTTGTTTTCCCCGCAAGATTGACGACTCGCTTGCCAATCGCCTCAATATATTCCCGCTCCCCCTGTGTCCCCGTCGCCACAACCGATAATCCGAATCTCTCGCCGATTTTATCCGCCAGTTCTCTGAATCGTTCAATCGGCCATCGCTTATTCACCTGTGCCGCCCCCGGCACAATAACGGCGTATTTGCCGTTTACACCCTGCGACTTCAAAAGTTTATCGATTTTTTCCGCCGCCCCCGTATCCTCCGGCAATTTAAATTCCGCTTCCCCATTTTTTGCGCCAGCCGCGGCAACCATTTTCAAATAATAATCTACTAAGTGAATGCTCGAAGCATCCTGCGAAATTTTATCCGTGTAAAACAGGTGCGCCAGTTCCCTCGCGCCAGCCATCCCGAATCGCCTTTTGCAGCCCGTCACCCGACTGAAATATCCCGTCCTGAAAAGTCCCTGAAAATCAAATACCAAATCGAATTTTCCGGCCTTTAGCTGCTTAACAAGCGACCGCAACGCATTAAAACTCCCCCGCTCACACCACCATTTGGATAGTTGCTTTCGGTCAAAAAGGATAATATCAGATATAAAGGGGTGCCCCATTATCAGCGGCGCAAACTCAGGCCGCACAAACCACGATATTCTCGCATTCGGAAAACTTCTCCTCAGCGACGACAACGCCGGCAGTGCAAGCACAATGTCCCCTAATGCGCTCGGCTTTATAATCAAAATCCGTTTCGGCTCTTCACCCGTCATTTCACGCGCTCGTCTTCTGCTTCAAACGATACTTCGCTTGTGCCTTCCGCGCAAGTCGCCGATATATGTCCCCTCGTTGTTCCGCCGGTATCCTCACCTCATCGCAGTATGTCTCGAACATTCGCAGATAATCCGTCCGCGTAATACCCGCAAATCCCATCACCGACGCCGCCAACTGCCACAGCCCCTGCATCTGCCTGTCCTCGCTGCGGGATAAATACTGTTTAATCCCGTCCACGTCGGTAATCGTAATTTGATACTCCCCGTCCCCGTCCTGATTAACGACAAAATTAGTCGCCTTGGCGTCCCTGTGCCACAAATTATTCTTATGAAGCTCCGCGAATATCTCCGCCATTTTCCCGCAAAGCTCCCGCATTATCCAGTACCGTTCCTCGCCCTGTGCCCGCATATTCTTCAAAAACTCGTGCAGGTTTGTCCCCTCAACGTATTCGCTGATATATATGCTCTCGTCGCAAAACAAAAATCTCTTGTGATACACCGCCGCTAATGGCGCCGCAACCGGCAGACCATATTGCTTCATTTTGACCGCCGCGATAAAATTCCGTATCGCGTGCGCCGCCCCCATCGACCTGAAAATCCCCCGAACACCGGCGCCGCTTTGCCTCCGTTTTATCACCGCCTTGACGCCCTTGCCCCCGATATCCAGGTACTTGACCGTAACGGTATTTAAACCCTCAACCTTCAGCGTCTGCTGCGCCCCCTCGAGCAGCTTCTCCGGCGAAGCTAAGAGTTTCTCCCATCCCGATTTTGAAAACTGGTCTCTGCCCCCGGCGCGAACCGCAACCCATCCGCGCCACCCGCCCCCCGGCGCAACTTCCGATATCTCGATTAAATTCCTCATTACTGTTTCAACTTCGTGCATACGCTTATTTTATGCGTTTACCTCCCTTTCGGCAATTGCTTAAATTCCAAATATTAATTATGCTGTCCGAAATGAACAAGAAAGGAAAATACGTTTACGACTGGCCCAGACCTATGGTTACTGTCGATGCCGTGGTTTTCGCCGTCACCCCCGACGCTATCAAACTTCTGTTCATCAAGCGAGGCCACGAACCCTTCAAAGGCAAATGGGCCTTCCCCGGCGGCTTCATTGGCATGGACGAAGACCTTGATGACGCCGTCGCCAGAGAATTACAGGAAGAAACGGGCCTTACCGGCGTCCGCCTCGAACAGATGCACACCTTCGGCAAACCGGGCCGCGACCCAAGAGGCAGGCAAATTACCGTCGTCTATATGGGAATTATCAATCAGGGCCTTGACCATATAAAAGCCGGCGATGACGCCGAACTGGCGCAATGGTTCGATATTAACGCCCTGCCCTCCGATATATCCTTCGACCACGACATTATGGCACAATTCGCGATAGACCGCCTGAAATCAAAAATCATAAATGCGCCACCTGTTCGTTGAACGTCCGCAGCCGCATATCGATTGCGCCCAGCGCCCACTCAATGTAATGCAGCTTATGCGACGGCCTGTGGTGCGCCTCGTTCATTAACCCCTCCCGGACCGTCTTCAGAAAACTCTTTATTATCTTCGGGCTGATTTCCGCGGGATTCGCCGCCCACGTCTTCAATTCCTCGTATTCACGCCGCAGCTTCGCGCTCTTTTTCAGCTGCTCCGCCGTCAGGTAATCCGCCGGGTTATACGCCAGTTGAAGCCCCTTCAGGCACATTATCAGCGGCTCATAATTCGCACGTTGTTCCAGCCGGATAAATTTATACTGCTGCGTATGTGTCATCGCCGACTTCGGCGTCTTGTCCCCTTCGCCCTCCGCGCCCACAAACCACTGTCGCTGGCTCGTCCTTGCGAATACAAGCTCTTCCCCGCTGGTAATCTCATCGTGCCCCATCCGCGAAATCCACAGCCGGCCCGTCTTGTTTACCTCTGTCCCCCCGCCCAATACCAGCAGGCACTTCACAAAACCCAGAGGCAGGACCTTCTGTTTGCCGATTTGTCTCCACCGCATCTGGAATGACAAATGCAAACTGTGCGGCCGAACATTGTAAAACGCCGTAATCTCATTTATAAGCTGATTCAACAGCCACGGGCACGCCGTCGCAGGCCTCGACAGTTCCATCGCGACATTCAACCGCCCCGGCGCAAGCTCCAGAAATCCCTGCCTTCTCGTCCTCTCCGCCGACCCGATGTGGTCGTCAATGTACCCGCCGACCTTCCACGACAAAACATCAAGCTGAAAATCATGAAAATACCGGAAACAATCGTATGCCGGGTCCTCTTTTTTCGCCTCCTCAGCGTCCTCCTCCACCATTGCCGCCCCCACGTTGCTCAGTTCCGTCTCGCATCCCATCGGAACCAGACCGGGCTGAAAATTCGACCGTATCGAATTCAACTGCGTCTCAACTATCCTCTCGTCAAACAAGCTCCTCGCCGCCCTCACCGCGTATTTAACGTAATCTATCAAATCGTATCTCTCGAATGGCATCGTCTTGAGGCACTGCTTCACTATCATCTCTACCGCCGAGATATTGCTGTTGATTATCTGCAGCGCTATCAGCAAACTCACCGAACGCTTGAAATACCGCTCCGATGACCGCATATGCTCAAGCTCGAATCGAAAATTCGCCTGTATCCTCTCGTCCAGCTGGTTCAGCAGCACCTGCTTTACCGCAAGAGCGAGATAATTGTTGATATACCTGGCCGCCTGCGCATCCCCGTACAAATGCCTGATGCTCGGCCTCGGCCGGTTAAGCTCATGCTCCAGAAAATAATCGCTCACCGCGTCCGTTCGATAATGCGTTATCACCAAATCCCGTTCCGTCGTCGCCAGCAGCTCCCGCTCCGCTAATCGCTCCAGCTCCGCATCGATACTCTTGTCCCCGGGCCTCGTCCGCTTCTTAAGAAAATTGTCTATCCTTTTGCGAAGCCATAACTCATGTATCAGATTGACGTGGAACCTGTCCCCGAAGTGCTTCTTCATCGCCTCAGCGCTCACAAGATACGATTGCGCCGAGACAAGTCCGTGCGCTGTATGTACCCTCACTGTCTCTCTTTCGTACCGCTTCCCCTCGTACCGGTCGATCTCCGCCATCGCCCCCGCCGGCACGTCATAAATCACAAATCCCTCGATTTTCGCCCCCCCCGACTCAACCGCGTAAAAATAAACATTGTCCGGGCTGACCTTTTTGTGACCCGCCAGAAACGCCGGCTCCGCCAATAGCGTATGTGCATCCGCCTTGCCGCTCTTCCGCGTAAAACTCATCCCGCATATCGACTCGAATATCTGCGGGTCCCTCAGCGAACCGTATATAAACAGATTCGTCGTCGTTTTCTTCTTCGTCTTTCTCTTGCCGCCCGCCATTTTTATCTTTTCACTTTTATATTGGACATTGGATATTCGATATTGGACATTCAATTCCGTCTTCTGTGGCTTAAATAACTCTGTGGCCTGCTAACTCAAAACTCAAAACTCAACACTCAACACTCTTATTGTCCCTTCCGTATCCGGCTGTACAGCTTAAACAACTCCTTGAACGCCCGTATTATAACCGCCAGCTTCGCCCCCGTTTGCTTGCCTGCCGTTCGCGGATAATGATGAACCCCTACCTCTGCTATCCTGTACCCTCGCCGCGTCGCCCTCGCTAATATCTCCGCGCTTATCAGCGCCCCCGCGCTCGACATCGTCATACCCTCGAATATCTCCGCGCGAAACAGCTTAAATGCGCAGTCAATATCACGTATCCGCATCCCGAACAGCAGATTTACCAATCTCGTCCACATCCACCCGTTCAGCTTTCTCATAAACGGGTCTTTGCGGTCCAGCCGATACCCGCACACAATATCGTTCTGCGTTATAAGAGGCAAAAGCAGTTTTATCTCGCCAATATCGAACTGCCCATCCCCATCCGTAAAAAATATCAACTCTTTTTTAGCCGCTCTGATTCCCGACTGTAATGCGGCCCCGTACCCCATATTGTGTGGATGATGCACGACCCGGACTCGGCTGTCTCCCGCCGCTATTGCGTCTGCTCTTGCGCCCGTCTCGTCCGCGCTGCCGTCGTTGACAAGGATTATCTCGAAATCCGCCCCAAGCCCCTCGCAAACCTCCTTCGCCCGCTGCGCTGTCCGCTCAACGTTCTCCTGCTCATTATAACACGGAAAAAACACGCTCAGCGATAAGGGTCTTTCGCTCAATTCACCGTTTGCCATTTTTATCTTTTCACTTTTATATTGGACATCCGATATTTACGGCCATCTGTCTTCAGTCCTCTGTCTTCCGTGTTCACCATCTTTTGTCCTGCATCGTTTCTATTATTCCTTGCAGCTCTATCCTCTCCCGCTCGTAGGACTCAATCGTCTCTTTATTGGCTGTCGGCTGCAGATGACCCATCGCCATTAGCGCGGCCACCGCCCTGAAATAATACCCGTCGCTGCTGAGATACTTCTGCTTGTTCGCGTGAAAATCTTCCAGCACTTTTTGCCAGAACGCACTAACCTGCGGCCTGAATTGCGGATAACGATCGTAATACATCTGTATCAGTGATATGGGTGTCCGCGTCGGACTTTCCTCAAATGCGCTTAAAGCGCACTGAAAGCCAATGGCAAGCTGTTCCGCAGGACCGCCGTATAACAGCACGTTGTGCGCTATTATAATGTCGCGATAACATTTCTCGGGATATATCGTGCTCCCGTCGCCGGTGCCTCTGAATATCTCCTTTCCGCGAGGCGTCGATATATCAACGTATAATTTCTGCTTGTCGTCAAGATATACCAGCCGCCAGCTCGGATTGCGCTCAAGACCCCTTACAAATGGCGTGTCGAACTGATTACCCGGCATCAGTACCACCCATACCTTGAACTGTTTCAGCCGGCTGTCCAACCATTCACCCACTTGAGCATAATCCCCTTCCGTAAGATTTTGATTTCTGATTCTGGCCTTCTGAACAACAGGACCGCCGGCCATAATCTCCGACCAGAGCATGTAAGCATTATAGTTGTATGCCGCCTGGGCCCTGCCGTCCATAAATAGCTGTAGTGGAGTGTGCCCGTCCGCGTCTGGCGTCTGACCCCACGCGATAAAACCGCCTTCTGTCCAGTAGTTGAACATCTTGCCTCGCATCTTATTGTCTGTTATGAACCGGCACGCGTCGAATGGCTTCGCCGCCGATGCCGTCATCCTTATAAACGCCGACGTCAGCTTCGTCTCCGTCGGCCACGGGTCGATATATACATTCTTGAATTTAAGCCCCCACCATGTCCCAAAACCTATCACTGCCGCCGCCGACCCGGCAAGCAGCCACCTCTGCATCTCAACGGACATCCGGGGCAGCGTCAGCCGGCCAAACCTGCGAAAATTAATCGATGCCGCGACCGTCTGGATAATCTGGTCCGTGAGCAACGCTATTAATGGACACGTCACGTATCCCGAAATCGGTATGAACCGCCGGGACCGCAACGCCATATAAACCGTCATCGCTGCTACCACAACCAACGCAATATCTATCTTCGGCCTTCGATACTCCCCTTCCTCCATCGTCGAATTAGTATTTATTCCCGCAAATAACTTCTTCGCGTATGGCGCAGCCAACCACGCCACTATGCAAAATGCGTTTATCCCGTAAAGAACGGGAAACAGCTTGGCGTAAGTGATATCCAAGTTGGCCTCATACACTAATTGCCATAATCGGTGCAAATTTACATACTGCTCTAAGTACAAATTCGGCTGGGTGAATAAATGCCAAACCGGCTGGGCGAACTTGAACGGATTCACCGTCGCCGCCGAAACAAGCAGTGTTACTATTGCCGCCGCCGACACATAAAATATATTAAGAATTGAATACGCCGGCTTCTTCGAAATCCGCGACGCTGCCGCGAACAACCCGCAATAAAACGGCACTGTTATAAATGGAAAAATATATCTGCCCATGTATCCCTGCGCGGCATCCGTTGTATACAACGCGAACAGCCCAAACGGCAAAATCAAATGTATAAAGTGCACGTTTACGAGTACCGACGCCCATAGTATCCCCACAAACAGGCCGCTCAACAAAAAACTCGCCGGACTTGCGTCCGTGAATGAAAACGAAATCATTGTTGCCCAGATTACCAGCATCGCCGATGCGAACCCCACGGCATTCGCAATCACATTGAAATTCTTCTGCTGGTTGCCACCCTGCATCTTTGGCAGCTTATTCTGCTTCGGTATCAGCAGCCGGCTGAAAACCCATATCACCAGCAACCCTATGCCAACCACCATCATCACCAAAAGCGGAAATCCTGTCCCTACAGGGTTATCCCACCGAAACGCCGGCCACCACTCATGAACGTTTCGCCAGCCCTCGGCGTTTGCGCTGATGCTGATTTGGAAAGTGTGCGTCAGGTTGGTGAGATGAAACGGATTTAAGATGATTGAAGCGGCGAAGGCCGCGGCGCCGGCGGCAATGGTATGCCATAAGGCCGGAGTGGTTGTTCCCGGAAGTAAGTCGCTCGGCTGCGTCGCTTTCAACTCCAGCTTAACCGCCGCCTTTCTCCAGAATATCCCCAGAAAACGAATCGCCACAACAGGGGCAAGCACCATAAAGACGTAAATGTATCCCCCGTGCAAGTTTGCCCAGAATATCGTTGCGGGCACTATCAGCCAGATATAAAGATAGTTGCGGTAAATCGACAGGACAAGGACGAGCATAAACAGCGAGATCATCAGGTTCGAGAAACCTGCGGGCCTGATATCCAAAAACGAGCGTCCTATGAACATCGCGGCGCAAGCGGCTGCGGCGGATAAGGCGGGATGCGCGCCTATAACCCTTCCCGTGTAGTAAACGCAAATCACGGTGAGGATGTATATGGCAAACTTCAAATACATAAGGGTATTGAAAGATAACGACGGGCCATCGGCAAAAGGCGAATGATACGCCAGCCAGTGGAAAATGACGTGGGTAAGCCAGTTCTGATTGACCCAGCCGGTTGGGTGCCAGTACTTGACGGTATCGATGCCGACCTTATCGGCAATCGTCTGCGCCCATTCGGGCCAGGTCGCGATTTCTTCGGCTGTCGGGCCAACCCTGTGCGAGTTGGCGCTGAACGGCTCGTTGGTATCGACGCCGTGGTTGTAAAAGTGCCTGCCGCAGGCGAGAGCTACCCAGGTATCGCCCGCGCCGACCATGTGAGTGCTTGCGTGGAGGGCGAAAATGAGCATCGCGATAAGGCCGATGGCCCATGCTGTTTTGCCTCGCAAAAGCGAATGTGCCGGGGCCGGCATCTGTTTGTTATCCTGTAATAAATCCGCCATAACTCGTTCCTTTAGCCACAGATTCCACAGATTACACTGAATTACAAAAGCTTTGTTTAAATTCTTTGTGTCTTTGTGATTATAATCATTTACATAAACCATTACCCGCGAAGGCGTTAGAATCCTGCTTACACCACCAGCGCACAGGTATAATAAGGCCTTAACTATATATCGTCAAGAACGGCGTAAGTTCGTAACCACGGATTACACGGACTTAATTTTTAGACGCAAGACCAGAGATCACAGACGCAAGGGAGCCCCATCTTGCTTTCAGGGGAAAGGGGGCAGGTTTACCAGTTTTGGGTGAGGGCGGCAAAATCTTTAAAATTGACGCTGCCGCTGTGATTGGTGTCCATACCTTCGCAGAAGTCGGGGGATGAGCAGGCCAGGAGCCAGTTATCCGCGAACGCCGCGAGAATATTAACTTTTTCCAGAATCAACGCAGCGTAGGCGTCAACGAGGCCATAGCCGAAAATATCGTCTCTGCCCGGGAGCCCGAGGTCCTGGGCGGAATCGAAAAGAATATCAGAAACCTCCTGAGGGGTTATATTGTAATGGGCGGCGGAGAAGAGCAAAGCCGCCACGCCCGCGACATGGGGACATGACATCGATGTGCCGTTCTTATATCCATAAGTATCGCTGACTGAGACCGTGCCGGAAATATACGACTGGGCAAGTATCTGGAGCGCATCACCATCGGCTTGTGAAACCGATGCAACGACGAGAGGAGTTGAGTCGCTTAATGTGCCGTTGAAATTGCCGGAAACATTGTTTGATATGATGACGCCGATAGCGCCTTTGGACTGGGCGTGCGCCACTTTCGCGGCAAATGTGATGATGCCTCTGCGAATATGGGCGATGTTTCCAGCGACATTGTCGGGGCAGGTATTCTGCGAGTTGGAGTCATCAGCGAGGCCGCAATTGCAGATTTGGCCGCTGACTGAGCCGGGGGCCGAGCCAGCTACACCATTTGCCTGATGGCTGGTGCTGCTCCATACCGCATCGGCAATTGTAGTAGAGCCGACCGGGACAGTCGAGTAAACAGACACGCCCGGCGCGGCAAGCGCGATAGTCGGGCCATAATTTGAGAAACTCGCCTTGTTTTTGCTCTGGTCAACTGCCGCGACGGAAATTACAGAAGGCAATGCAGCCGGATAGGAAGGCGCGATTGAGTTGTCATTTCCCGCTGCGGCGACCAGCAGTGTGCCGGCGGCGAGGGCGTTGCTGCAGGCAGTATCCAAAGCCAACGAGTAATCGGGGCCGCCTAAACTCATACTGATAACTTTAGCATTGTTGCTTACAGCCCATTCGATACCGGAGATTAACCAGCTATCCTGGCCGTTACCGGTGTTGTCCATTACCTTGGCGATGAGCAAATCGGCCTGCGGCGCGACACCAACAACGCCGATATCGTTATCCGCCGCGGCGATAGTGCCGGAAGTATGGGTGCCGTGGCTGTGGAAATCCTCCACGGGTATTACTACACTGTTTTGGTCGGTCGCAAAACTCACCGAACCGACCACATTGCCCCTGTCGGGATGATACATACTTATGCCTGTATCCATAACAGCGACTCGCACGCCTGCGCCCTTAGTTCGGGGCCATACAACGGGGGCATTGACCATAGTGATGCCGTAGGGAATGGTCTGGGGAGAAGACAAAACACCGATGTCCAATGCTGAATAGCCGTCGGCATCGGGGCCGCCGAGCGCGTGAATTTTGTAGTCGGGCTCGATGTATTCAACATCGGAGTTCGCCCGAAGCTGTTTGACCTGGTTGGCGTCGAGATGAGCCGCTACGGCGGGAATAATATTGAAGTTGCGAGATACAGCAAATGCCGGACGTTTGAGCATATTTTGTTTTTTTGAATGACTTTTGTAAACGATTATATAATCATCCGATTGCGCTTTGACGGGCTGGACGATTACCGATAGTGCCGTAAAAAGCACAGCCAGCAGGATATTTGTACGTGTTATCGCCGGCCCCGGGTATCTTGTCATAAATAAACCGTGCGTATTTTGCCTTTCTCATTACAACCAGGCATTATCATTTTAAAACCCTACAGTGCTCTATGACTATTATACCCGATAATCAGAAATATTGTTCAACAGACAAATGATTAATTCTTATAAAGCAAAAGAAACCCCCCGAAGGGCAGGTCTGGGACGACGGCAACATTGGCCATCACTTAACAGAATTCCTGCTCTTTTCGTCTAACACCCTCAGTTCATTATAAGAATCCTCAACCATACGGTCACTATGGTGAGCCCTGGCAATATCCAGCGCGCGGAGGAAATGTTCGCGAGCCGGCTCAATTTTCCCCTGAAGAGCCAAAATTTTAGCGAGGCGATAACTGGAATTCATCACCACCTCAAAATAATCCGTGAGGTCGAGGGCCTTTTGGTAATGTCTGGCGGCATCGGAGAATCTATTCTGTTTTTCGCGAATAAGACCCATATCGTAATGTAGTGCCGCATAAACGCGTGAGTCAATTTTCTGCAAATAAGGGGCAACCTCGAGCGCCCGCTCCAAATGGGACTCTGCTTCAGTGATATTTCCCTGGTCAGAGAAGAGCTTATAGAGCTGGCCATGCGCAATCGGCGAATCGGGATTTTTGCTGACGGTATCCTGCCACAAAGACATTTTATCAGTGTAGATTCGGGACTGCCGGAAGGTAAGGGAGCCAAGAGAGAGCAGCACAACGCCCGCTATCAGCAGGACAATAATTTTTATGGCTGGAGCCGACTTTCGCATCAACAGAGCGCCGCCTGCCGCGACAAGAGCAATGGGGCCGATACAGGCGGCATACTGATAATGGTCGGCCACGAAAGTGTACATAAAGGTGAAGAGGGAAAAGAACCCGAGAACCGGGAACAAGGTTACGGCGAAAAATAATATCGCAGTCAGGGGCGCCCTGCCGAGGCGTTTACGAAATAGCCAGGCGAAGGCAATCATCAGTATGCTCGCGGCGAGCCATAGATACTGGCGAATCGCAGCGGGGTCGATATTCCAGCGAGGATAGCTAAATGCAAGGTTGACGGGCCAGAATAGTTTGGAGAGATAAAACCATAACGCCCTGCCGGCAATTAAGAATTTGGCGGGCAGGTTCAAGCCGAGATTTATCTGCCCCGTTCCCTGATGATATTTTTCCCACCAAATCACAAAAAGCCCTATTCCAATTGCCATTACGAAAAAAGGGACAACCTGGAGGATACGTCGGGCACAGAAAGGAACGCGTTTGAGCCACAAAATAAGCAGCATCGCGGCGGGAAGCGTGCAGGCGGTTGCCTTGCCGAAGAGTGCCAAAGCAAAAAGGAACAAGGATACGAGATAAAGCAAAATCGCTTTTTGGCCTTGCTTGTTATCAAAGACAAATTTAAGCCAGCAAAGGAATGATAAAAGAGAAAATAAAAGCATGAGGAGGTTTTTTCTTTCGGTAACCCATGCGACAGATTCAACCTGAACAGGGTGGAGAGCAAAGACGGCTGAAGCAAACCAGGCGCCCGGGACAGACAGCCGGCGGAGAACCAGCCACAAGAGCAGGGAATTTATGATATGAATGACGACGTTTACAACGTGATAGCCTACGGGGTTGAAGCCCCAGAGGCGATACTCGAACCAGAACGTTGTGTATGTGAGGGGGAAATACTGCGATGTAACGGCACGTGAGGTCCAGATTCGATATAATCCGCCCGGGGCCGTTAACAGTGGGTTATTAGTAACATAATAATCGTCATCCCATATAAAGCCGGCTTTCATCGCGGGGATATAGGCCGCAAAACAGGCGGTAATGATGGCTAATGCCCCCGCCAAAAGAATCATTCTGGACTTAGTCGCACCAACAATCGGCATCATATCGACTACTCTATATCAAACCCGGCTCAGCGCATCCATGCCATGTCGCCTGCTGACAAGCCGAAGGACCAAAATGACCGGTTACGAACTCAGCCACTTCTGGATTCGGTCGATGCCTTCGGTAATATTCTGCATCGAGGTTGCGAAACTGAGGCGGATGTTTTTATCGCAGCCGAAGGGTAAGCCGGGGACAACAGCGACATTGGCCTGTTCGAGAAGCGCCTTAGCGAAATCCATACTGCCCTTCAGTTCTATGCCGCCTTTGGTTTTGCCGAAATAGGCGGAGACATCGGGGAAGCAGTAGAACGCGCCGGTGGGCTGGGTACATTTGACGCCTTTGATGGCGTTGAGACGGTCAACCATATACTGGGCGCGTTTTTCGAATTCGGCTCGCATTTTTTCGACTTCGTTATTGGGGTCTTTGAGCGCGGCAATGGCGGCATCCTGCGCGAAGGTTACGGGGTTGCTTGTCGAGTGGTCCTGGAGTCGTCCCATCGCTTTGATAACGTCAACGGGGCCAGCGGTGTAGCCGAGCCGCCAGCCGGTCATCGAATAGGTTTTGCTGAAGCCGTTAATGGTAAGTGTGCGGTCGTAGGCGTCTTTGCTGAGTGCGGCGAAGCTGATGAATTTTGTGCCCGCGTAAACGAGGCGTTCGTAAATTTCATCGGAGAGGACCGCGACGTCGGTGCCTTCGAGGACTTTGGCAAGAGCGGCAAGCTCGTCGGGGGTGTAGGTGAAACCGCCGGGATTATTCGGCGAATTGAGGACGAACATCCGGGTTTTGGGGCCGATGGCTTTTTTCAACTGTTCGGGTGTCATTTTGTAACTGTTCTGCCTGCTCGTCTTGATAATTTTAACTTTTGCCCCTGCTAACTTGATAGTCTCAATATAGGTAATCCAGTATGGTGTCGGTAAAATTACAACGTCGCCGGGGTCGAGAACGGCCTGCATCACACCATATACCGAGTGCTTTGCTCCTATGTTAACGACAACCTGTTCCGGTTTGTATTCAAGCTTATTATCCCTGAGCAGTTTTTCGGCGATTGCTCTTTTCAGCTCGATGGTTCCTGAGGCGGGTGTATATTTTGTTTTGCCCGCGTTGAGGGCGGCTATTGCGGCATTCTTGATGTAAGCCGGGGTATCGAAATCGGGTTCACCCGCTCCGAAGCCGATGACATTAATGCCCTGTGCTTTGAGCTCTTTCGCCCTGGCGGTTACGGCCAACGTGGCAGACGGGGGCACGGCCAGTGCCCTTTTGCTAACTTTCATAATCATATCAGTCATCCTTATAATAAGTTCGTAAAGGGTAATATTTAACCTGACGTGGGTTAATTCGTCAACAGTTTGTTTGGCGGGGCAAGCCCCGCCCTACAAATACTCAACACACCCTACTGTAATTGAGATTTGACGGCGTCGAGGATGAGTTTTTTGGCGTTGTCGAGCGGGCCGGGAAGGTAAGCGCCGGCGGCGGCGGTGTGACCTCCGCCTTCGAATTTGCGGGCGATTTTGCAAACATCGACAGCCCCCCTGCTGCGAAGCGAGCAGCGGATTCGGCCATCTTTCAATTCGACGAATAACGCGGCGACAACGACAGAGCCGATGCGCCGGCACTGGTCGATAAGGTTTTCGGTGTCCTCGTATTTGGCGCCGGTGTTTTTGAAATTCTGCAGGGTGATGAACTGCGAGGCGTATCGGCCATCGAAATGCAGTTCGAGCGTATCCTGCATCACGGTCATCAATTTGAAACGCTGCGGAGTAAAGGTCTGGTAGATAAGGCGATAAATATCAGCCGGGTTTGCGCCGGCGTCGATAAGGTCGGCGCAGTCGCGGAGGCATCGGCTGGTAGTGTTGCCGAAGTGAAACCAGCCGGTATCGGTGGCAATACCGACAAAAAGGGCCTGGGCAATTTTGGGGGTGATGGGCCAATGGGCGAACCGGAACAGGTCGAGGACAACGGCGCTTGCGGCGGCGGCGGTGGAATCGACAATCTCGACATCGCCGAGACCGTCTGAAGTCGCATGGTGGTCGATAACGAGGACGGGAATACCGGCCTGTTTTAGATATTCATCAAAACCGGGCAACTGGCTGGAGCTATTGGTATCGACGATAATAATGAGGTCGAATTTGTTTTGCTGAAGCTGGTCTTTGGAGAGGTCCCTGCCAAGAACGGAAACGGGCTTGTCGAAGAGAAAGGCATACCAGTCAGGCAGCGGGGACAGGAAGAGAACCTGAGCTTTTTTGCCCAGCGTCGAGAGCGTTTCTGATATCGCGACGCAGCAGCCAGCGGCATCGCCGTCCCCCTTGGTATGGGTGGTAATCAGCACATTGGCCGATTTGTTTATGAGTTCAACAGCCTTTTGAAAATCGTTCGTGGTCAATGCTGACTTCGTCATTTCCAGCGATACCTCACTTTGTCTTGAGCAGTTTTATTGGCCCCAACAGCCCTGAGGGTTTCAAGGGTTTATTTTTGTCCAGGTACTTTTCCACAGGGGCGGAGGTCCAGATATTCTGAATCTTGCCGAACTCAATATAATCTCCTATAAAACGGTTACGATACACATTTGCAACCCTGACTTCCAGCAGATTTTCGGCGTCACTTTTCAACAGGCCTGTTACATCGAACGTCGAGTCCGGCCTCCAGGCAAAGCCAAGTTTGCGTCCATTAAGAGAAACCTCTGCTGTTGAGCCGATGGCGCCGAGAGACAGCGCTAACGAATCGGTTTTAGAGGCGAAGCCCGCCGGCGTGGTGAAACGTATGGCATAAGCGCCCATGCCGGAGAAATACTTGATCGCCGGGGCTTCAAAGTCGGTCCATGATTTCAGTTCGGTGATTTCTACCGGCTTGATGTCGGCCTTATACTCAGGCAAGAACTCTAAAGTTGCCTTGAAGTCCTTAATCTCATATACCTCTGGCTTCTCCTGTTTTTTAGCCGCGCTCGACGATGCAATAGAGTCACCCGTCCCACCTGTCTTGAATACAAACATTAGGGACTGACGCGGTTTGAACGAAACCGGCAGGCGTGCTCTTCCATTTTCAAAAGTGCAGGCAGCCGGTTTGCTCACCGTGCCCTGTTGGGGGTCCCAGATTTCAGGTTTCTGGTTCATCGCGGCAAACAGACATTCGATGTTCAGCTCGGCATTCAACTGGTTTACGACAAAGAATACGTCGGCGTCGCTGGCCTTCTTGTGAATGTACAGCAGAGTATTTGGCTTGTTGGGTTTCGCTTCGAAATCAGGCAGAATTTTCATATCCCGCAATACACTTGCAATGGGCTTACCCCATATTACCCTGCCCTTGCCATACCGATTTTCCGTAATATCCTTTCCATCAACTTTGCCCCACATTTTATTTGCGAGCGTTTCAAGTTCGCGGCTGTTTTCCTCACGATTGCCCAGTGATATTACGCCGGTCGGCTTCGGCCCGTAGAGCACGGCGCCATTATCCACAAATTCGGCAATGCGGCGTAAAGTCGCCGCCTCCATTGAAGTTGCCCTGGGAATGGTCAGAAGCTGACACGTCCCGCCGTTCGACATCAGCATCGAGCCCTCTCCCGGTTTGATTTTATTTGTGAGGATGTCGAGATTGCATAATGCAGCGCTGTAGCCGGCAGGCAAAACATAGGGGCTGGCCTGTTCAATGGATTGCGGAAGCTGGTCGCCGATAAATTGTAACACCTGCGGCTGAGTTGTTCCTTTCTGCAGAACGTACTGAACCCTCGCGTGATAATCGAACCAGTCGCTGATATGCTGCCAGTAGAGATTGTTGCGGTTGAAATGCGAGCCCCACATAAAAAGCGTCATACCGGGCTTTTTGTCGAACGGCTGATGAACGTAACTGTGCAGAATGAACTGATTGATGCCCGAACAATACGCCCTGTCACCGAAGGGTTTCAAGTCCCATAGTGATTCGCTGTAATGTGCCTGTGCGGTATATGCCTCCGCGCCCACCACAGGTTTGTCATACCAGAGGTTTGCATAAACGGGAAAAATATTTTCAGGTTTATCGACCGCCGTGTATTCGGGAAATGACGTTTTTGCATTATGGCCTGCCCAGAACTCGCACATAGGCATATCAGCAAAGCTGTTGCATTTTAAAATATCCAGGGGCGGATAGCCGCCTCCGCCATAGATAACTTCGGCGTGCATTTCGATATTGGCCTTGTGGCAGAGTTCGCTGAAGTGTTTGTAGTAGTTCTGCTCGATGAGTTCGGCAATGGTCTTTCTGAAATCATAGAGGAACGCCTCACTCTGTTCATTGCTGCCGACCGTCTGGCCGCAAAGCACCGGCAGCCATGCACCCAGCCGGTAACCCCTGCGCTTTTCAAACTCAGCGGCGAAACTTTCACTCCAGTTCTGATAATTGCACTCCCAGCTGTCGATGAGCAAAAACTTGAACGTGTTGCCCGTGTACTTGCCCGCCGCATCGACCAGTTTCTGAGGAAAACTCCTGAAGTGCAGGTCAACCGCCGAGGCGTCCATTTTGTCACATTCGAGTCCAAGGCCTTCTTTGGTAGCCGGGTTATTATTGGCGCCTGTTGTAGTATAGCCGAAACGTATGATATGCCAGTTGCCCGGAGGGGCGTCCCATTTCAATTCGCCGTCACGCGACATCCTGCCGGTCAGTTCGACCACCTTGTCGGGTGATGCGGTTGCGTGGTCCGCCTTGGCCGAAACGTTGATGTACTCCGCCTTCTCGTACTTTACGGAAACTGCCTTCTCAAGATGATAAGGTATTGAAGGATTATACAAGGGCGATTCATCTTTTTTGAGCAGCTCCGCCTCGGCCATATTGAACGGCGTATAGGAGTCAATATCGGACAATTCGCCGATTTCAAGCTGATAATACTTAGCGGTTGTCGCGGGTATTTCAAATGACACAGAACGATTAAGTCCCTTTATTTCCATCTCTTTAACCATCTTGAAATCGCTGCCGTCCTCTGACGTTCGAAGAACATACTTGCTCTTGAACGAATCCATATTGCCCCAAATGAATCGTTTGCGCGGATGGATTACTATCTTTTCAGCGGCAAACGGTTTGCCGAATATAAACAGAATTTTGTCACCCTTCTTGACCGATACGGCGCTAATCGGATTGCCGTCAGTAAGCCATGTTGTCTGGTTGGCACCGTTGACGGTAACTCCTGGTGCGGCTGACTGAAAAGAGCTGATCGGTTCATCGCAGGGGTAAGCAATCACGGCCGCATCACGGTAGAAGTTATATTCTGAATATGGCTTTGGCAATTGTATAGCAACGTTTCGCCCGCCCGTAACGATTGTCTTTGTCCAGACATACTGCTTCATCGACGTTTCCGGCGTAATCCATGGCCCTCCGCTGGAGCTCCACCCGTCGCAATTGTGTGCGCCTATGGTAATGTCGAGACGGTTTGCCTCCTGCAAAGCCCACTGGAACATCTCGTGCCACTGCGGGCTGTTGAATTTGACCTGCGGGACTCCAAAATCCCGCCCATCGAACAGGCCGATGTTGAGAATGGTCGCCTGCACAACGCCCGCCTGCTTCATCGCTTCGAGGTCTTTGGTAATGCCCTCTTTGGTTACTGCCCCGTCAAGCCAGTGCCACCACGTATGAATCCTGACGCTTTGCGGCGGACTCTTGAAATCAGCGGGATTCAATCCGTCCGAGGATATGCAACCTGAAACAGCTATAGCTATAAACGACAGTGCTGCAAGGGTTACTATACGCTGCAATGTTCTGGTATTCATTTTGTTCCTTTCACCCGGTCATTTACCGAGTATCCTGAATAATATATCGAGGTGTTTCGCGGCGAGAGCGACGGGCATCGCCGGTTTGGCTTTGCGGGCGAGACAATCGAGGAAGTGATTTATCAAGGCGGGGTCATCGCCGGGATGCTTTGACATATCAACTTTATAGACGGTGCGTTTTTCGACGCGATTTTTATTTACCCAGAACTTTTCAATCTCGGGAGAATCCCAGGTTGTGTAGGAAAATCGCAGCGAACCCTTTGTGCCGAAGATGCGGGTTTCGTTGGGAACTTCGCAGTGGACACCCGCGCCGCGTTCGTAATAGTACGTAAGACCTGTGTCGAATTCCATTAAGGCAGCGCCGTGCTCCTCGACATCGGATTTGATTTTGGGGCTGGAGAAGATTTTTATGCCGTTTCTGGCGAAGCGTTTGATTCCGGCAAGTTTTGGGCGGTCGTTGAGGAGGCCGAGATGGAAAGAAAGGTCATAGACGCCCCAGTCGAGAAACGGGCCGCCGCCGGCGAGGGATTTTTTCAACGAACAAACGCCGCGCGGATTATATTCGATGAAGGTCCTGCGCATCAGGTGATTGTGGTGGATGTGATAGACCTCGCCGATGTCGCCGTTATCCAGTATTTTTTTGACGAAATGGAATTTGGGCTGGAGGCGGGTATGCCTGGCGGAACATTCGAGGATGACGAGGTTTTTGTGTTTGGCGGTTTCTTTAACCAGGCGATTCATTTGCGAACGATTTATCACAAGCGGCTTTTCGATAAGAACGCCTTTGCCCGCACGCATCGCTGAAACGGCGGCGTCGAAATGCTCAAACGGCGGAGCGCCGACAATAACGGCGTCGATATTGTCGTCCCGCAGAATATCGCGATAATCGGTTGAGCCATTGGGGACATTATATTTTTTTTGTTTTTCAGCGAGTACCCGCTTATCAACGTCCGCGAGCCAGAGGACTTTCGCCCCTTTTGTATTAAAGAAAGCGTCGAGGTGGATACCGACAATCATGCCGGCTCCGATGATGCCTATGTTCGGTTTGTGTTTCATTTTGCGTTCCTTATGGTTACGAAGAGAAGACAGAAACGATAGCTTCCTGCAGTTTTTTTCGGCGGAATTTTCTGGGAACTACGCGGAGGCCGTCGGATTCGATGGTTTCGCCTCCTTTGAGAGCTGAGCCGAAGGTTTGATTGCACCATTCGGCGAGTGTGGGGACGCGGCCGGCGAATTTTTCTGACCAGTCGAGGCCGAGGTTTGAGGCGACGGAAGTCATATGGACGCCGCCGCCCATAATCCAGCCGGAGGGGCAGGGATGAATATGCGTCGGGAGGCGGTCGAATTCGTCTTCTATTTCGCCGACAAGCTCCTCGATTATGTCTTCGAGGGTAATCATACCCATTACGAGATTCTCCGCGGAGACGACGATAACGATGTGGGTTTTTTCCTGTATCATCATTTCGAGCAGTTTTGGCAAAGGCATATCATCCCTGATTTTGGTTATGGGGCGTGAGATGCCTTTGATAGTGGGGTCGGAGGGGTTTATGCGGAGCGCGGAGACAATGTCTTTGAAGTTGAGATAACGCTCGATTGTCTGGGGGTCGTTTTCGACCATACAGATTGGGAAGCGCGTGTGCATATCGAGATGGGCCTGGACAAGGGCCTTAGACAGAGTGCTGCCGACGTAAATGGCGGAGATGTCCTTAACAGGAATCATAATGTCACGGGCAAAGTGGCTTGAGAGGTGTGCGGCGGCAAGGACGATTTTTTCCTCGCGCTCGCCCATAAGTTTGGACGTGCGGGCCAGTGAGACGGCGGCGCGAAGCTCGTGGAGCCAGGGAAGCTGGGCGTCGCGAGTTTCGGGCTGCATCCGGGCAATGGCGGCGACAAGTTTTTTGACGACAAATTCGATAACAGAGACAAGGGGGTCGATGATTTTCGCCAGGATTTTAATATAAGGCGAAAGCCGCAGGACAATCCATTCCTTGTTGCTCAGCGCGAACATCTTCGGAACAAGCTCAGCGAAAATAATTGTAGCCAGCGTGAGGGGAATAATAACAAATATGACGGCGAGGACCTGAGCGAAGACAATCGAGATACCCCAGGCCTGTGCCAGATATGGGGCGACAGAGGCCTGAGCGCCAACACCGCCGGCAGCGGCAGCGACAGCGGCAAACAGGGTGATACCAAGCTGAATGACGGCCAAACTGGCCTCCATACGGTCCTTCATAAAGGCGGCGGCATCGGCGCCTTTTTTATGCTCGTTGACAAGGATTGATATTCTGGCACGAGAAATTGAGGCGAGACCCATTTCGTAAGCGGCAAATATCGCGTTCAAAATAAGCATTAAAATTATTACGCCAAGCTCGTAACTGAACATATCAATTCACCTTTATTTTAGTGCTGTTTGGCCAGGATTTGTTTAGCGGAATCACAATCTTTGGCGATTTGGGCGGCGAGAATTTCCGGGGATTCGAACCGCTGCTGTGTTCTGATACGGTCAACGAAATCCATAGCGAGCCATTTGCCCGACATATCTGCGAGATTTGCGTCGAGGATGTGTGCTTCGATAAGCTGCGAATGCTGGTCGCCGAAAGTAATGGCCTGGCCAATGCTGAAAACGGAAGGAAGACGATTATCAGAGCAGCAGACATCTTCTTCGGAATCGCCTATAAGTGCGAAGCCGGCGTAAACGCCCTCCTGCGGGATAATCTGAGAAGGCATTTGCATATTGAGGGTTGGGAAACCGAGCTGTCTGCCTTTTCCTCTGCCGGGGGTTATTTTGCCTATGAGACGATAGGGCCTGCCGAAAAGAAATGCGGCGTCGGCGACGTGACCCGACTGGAGCATATAACGGATGGTGGTGCTTGAGACGCGAACGGATTGCCCAGTGTGGAGTTTTACGAGTTTCGAGGGGACGACAACGACGCTAAAGCCATCGGGTTCGGCCATCTGCTTGAGGGTATCGATATTGCCCGCGCGGTTGGCGCCAAAGTTGAAGTCGTCGCCCTCGACGAGGACTTTTGGGCGAACGTCTTTCAGGAGAAATTTATCAATAAAATCGGTCGGCGAGAGACGAAGCAGGCTGGTTGTGTCTCTGAGAATGATGAGGTAATCGACGCCGCAGTTTTGGAGCAGATGAATCTTGAGAGGCAACGGCGTAAGAACACCGGGGGCTTTTTCGGGGTGCAGAATAGCGACGGGGTGGGGCTCAAAGGTCATCACGGCCAGAGAGGTTCGCTCAAGCATCGCGATATCACGGGCAACTTTTATATTCTGCTGATGCCCGATGTGAACACCATCGAAGTTTCCGATAGTCAGGACGCAGCCGTCGGGCAACTGACCAAGCTCAGATACGGTTTTCAGGACTTTCATAATCAGGGACTATCATATCTGGTTCGAGCAAAAAGTGAATAGTAAAATTTTGGTGTGCAGAGAGAGATTACTATTTTGCGTTCCGGATTTTGAGCATGTCGTCGTCTTTTGAACAGGTGGGGAATGTTATGGCAAGGTCTTTAAGAATATCCGGGATTTTGTCGGATTTGCCTGTTTTTTCGTAACAGAGCGACAGCATTTCGAGCGAGGCGCGATAGTATGAGAACGAGTCGCAGGCGAGTGTGGCGGGTGATTCAGGTCCGAGAATTCTAATCAGTTCAAAATGCGGAATGGCCCTGTAATAATCCTTTTCGAGGACAAATATCATCGCGACCCTGAAATTCGCGACTTTATTGGCAGGATTGGCGTTAATGGCATTGAGGTAGGTATTGACGGCGTTGGGGATGTCACCCTGGCTTCTATAAGCGCCGCCGAGCAAGTTCCAGGCGCGGGTGTTGCCGCCATCGAGAAAGATGGCCTTTTGGCACTCCCTTGCGGTATTATTGAACATACTATTTGAAGAATAGGCCTCTGCGCGGGAGATGAGCCGGTCAACAATAATCGGTCTGAGGGCAAAAAGAGCGACCAGAACAAACAGGATACTTAAAGGCCACCTCGTCCCGGGCCTGGCGAGCCAGGGGTCGGCGAGCATACTTTCAAGTTTGTCATCTTCAGACATCATAGGCAAACCACTCATGCGATAACAAAATAATAGATTCCGAGCGTAATCAGCATATTGCCCGCGAAAAAATCGATGCGGTCTTCGATGCGCCGGATTTTCATTACCAGGAACATAATCACGTCGGTTTTGACTAAATTGGCTGACAGCGCAACGGCGAGGACAGGCAAACTCTGGCCGAGGGCAAAACTTACAAATATCAGCACGGAATACTGCGCGAGATTATGGGTAACGACCAAGCTGGCGAGCATAAGGAGCAGACCAGCGCTTGCCGGACAGGTTGGCATTTCGATAAGGGCAAATAATGTCCCGAAGAAAAACGCGCGGAAAAATGTAGCGTGTTTTAAACTTTCGCGGAACTGGAGGACACTCGGGAGTTCTTTGATTTTGAGCAGGCCGGCGATGAACAGGCCGAAAACGAAAAGAAGGAAACCAAGTAAATAAAATATGTACTTATTGCACTGGATAATCGTGAAGGCGACCCGACCGACCATTCCAAGGAACAATCCCAAAACGGTGCAGGCAATGACAAGGCCGAAGATGAAAAGGAAAGTAACGAACAGGGCTTTTTTCTTCGATTCGGTCGCCCCGGCGATGAAACCGAGCGCCACGGGGACACGCACAATTGTGCTTGAGCTAAGCGAGGTGAGGGCTCCCGTCACAAAAACGACGGAAGCAATCAATAGCGGCGTATCAACAATCAGTTTTTGAATACCTGGAACCATCCAAAACCCTTTATCAGCACCAACAAAACCTCAACAGAACAACGGTGTTTTCGGACTAATCCGGCTGCGACTTAATCAACATTGGCATAAACTAAGGGTTGTTTTGAACAAAGTCATCCTTGCCGCCTCAACACACAACCCCTTTGCCAACAAATAGTTACATAAACACATAATCTTCTCAAAAATGTTATTGCAACTAAGTTGCACCTGGCTATAATAAGCGGGCAAGGTCAAAAAATACACGGACGACTATCAAATGGGATAAAGAAAGGAATTGCCGGATGTCGGTGAGCAGCAGGACAAAACAGGTGTTAGCGGAACTGAAGGCGCATTCGCCATTTACATTGTTCGGGGCGTTAACAGGCATAGCTATGATGCTGATATTTAAAGATATCAGCTATCAAGCGAGCTATAAACTATTTTACATATTTCACCCGATGCACGTTGTACTGAGCGCGATGGTGACAACATCGCTTTTCCGGCTGCACGAAAAGACAAAAGGATTTTTAATCGTGCTGATTGTAGGATATGTCGGGTCGATAGGCACGGCGACTTTGAGCGATTCGATACTGCCATTCTTCGGCGAAGAGATTATGGGTGTTGTGATACCAACGGAGGCGGCGGTGCACTCGCACGGAGACCAGGCCGATGAACACGGCGAAAAAGGTTTGCACCTGGGATTTATCGAGGAATGGAAGATAGTGAATCCGTCGGCGCTGCTGGGGATATTGATTGGGTATTTTTTGCCGAGGACGAAACTGCCGCACGCGTCTCATATCCTGATAAGCACCTGGGCGTCCGCGGCGCACATTATGATGAACACACATCGGGAAATGACCGCGATAGTGATAGCGGTGATTATATTTATTTTGTTCATAGCGGTATGGCTGCCCTGCTGTTTCAGCGATATAGTTTTCCCGATGCTGCTTGTGAAATCCGAGGGCGAAGAATGTTCGCTCTGCGAGGGCGGACACCACCACGAGCATTAAAAAGAAAGTTTTGAGTTTTAAGTGTTGAGTTTTGAGTTGTAACGGGCAACGGATTGATAAAACAGATGATGGCGCAGAAAAAAAATAAAATTGACGCATTGTTAAATTCGGCGAAATTAAAGAGGACGAAACCGAGGAGAATGGTTCTCGATGTCTTGCTGAGCGCGGCACAGCCGAAGACAGTTGATGAGATTATTTCAGCGATGGGGAAAGCCGGCCCGGACCGTGTAACGGTGTATCGGATATTAGAGAGTATGGTTGAGGCAGATATTGTTCACAGGGCGTTTGTCGCGGAGGGAAGCCAGCATTTTGAAATGGCGGACAAATGCAGTAAGCATCAGTGTCATCCGCATTTTGTCTGCACTGACTGCGGCAAAACGAGCTGCATGCACGATGTGTCGGTTTCGATAGCGACAAGCGCACCGGCCGGTTTTGTGATACAGCGACAGCAGGTGCGACTCCAGGGGCTTTGCCCGAAGTGCAATCAGGCAAAAATCTGATACTCGATATTCTATTCTCACATATCAGACCTATACGCAGTCCTTGGGACTCCTAACGGAGGACTGGACAATGCCCCCCTGCGGGATTAACATAGGGAATATGCAGATTTATCCGTTAAAATTTGGGCCGATATACAAAGAACGAATATGGGGCGGAGATAAGCTGCGTGAGGTATTCGGCAGAGAGATGCCCAGGGGCAAACGCATCGGCGAAAGCTGGGAGCTGGCGGATTTGCCCGCGGACAAGTCAAAAATCGTCAACGGCGACATGGCGGGCGAGACGATTGAGTCGGTGATTCGCAAATATCCGCAGGAACTAACCGGGACTGAACAGTTTAAGCTGCCATTTCCGCTGCTGATAAAATTTCTGGATTGCGGAGACGTGCTTAGCGTTCAGGTTCACCCGGATGAGGCGACCTGCAGGCGAATGGGCAAGGGGAATTTCAAGACGGAGTGCTGGTATATTATCGAGGCGCAGCCGGAGGCGGTAATTTACAAGGGGCTGAAAAAAGGCACAACAAAAGAGCGATTTGCGCAGGCGATAAAAGACGGGACAGTCGAACAACTGCTGATTAAGGTGCCGGTAAAAGTCGGCGAATGTCATTTTCTGCCCGCGGGGACACCTCACGCGATTGGCGCGGGCCTGCTGATAGCGGAGATTCAGACGCCCTCGGATACGACGTACCGTGTGTTTGACTGGAATCGCGTGGATGACGAGGGTAAACCGAGGCCGCTTCATATTGAGGAGGCGATGGAGAGCATACATTTTGACCCGTCCGGGGACAATCTTTCAGTGGTATCGGTCGGGCGACTTGTTGACAGCGATTATTTCAAGGTTGACAAGGGACATCAGGCGAAGAACTGTGAAGTGCTGCTCTCGCCGGGGAAAATGAAGACAATTATGATTATGAACGGATTCGGGACAATCGTCTGCGGAGGCCGGACAGTTGATTTCAAGGCGGGCGACACGATGCTTATACCGGCGGCATACGGCGGAGTAATGCATTTTGCGGCAGAAACGGAATACCTGACGGCAACAATATAGGATTAGGATTATGGAGAATCGCGTTTGTTGAAGCCCAGCGACAATCCGGCAATGAGTTGGCCCGAGGGGAAAACGCTTCGCGAATTTGCGGGGCAATGGTGGGTTGCGCATACGAAGAGCCGGAATGAAAAGGCGCTTGCGAATGATTTGGCGGTCAAGGGAATCAGTTATTTTCTGCCGATGAGCTGGAAGGTAAAAAAGACGCGGGGCAGGACGACAAAGTCGCTGCTGCCGATATTCGGCGGATATTTGTTTTTCTGCGGAGACGAAAGGCAGCGGGTTGAGACGTTAAAAACAAACAGAGTAGCGAACCTGATAGATGTCGCAGACCAACAGCGATTGGTTGAAGAGCTGTCGCAGATAGAGCAGGCGATTATTGCGGGAGCGGATTTGTCGCCCCACGACTACATTAAAGTTGGTCAGCTATGCAAAGTGATTGGCGGTGCACTGGCGGGACTGACGGGAATAGTCGTGAAGACAAGGAACGAGACACGGCTTGTGCTTCAGATAGATATGCTGGGGCAGGCTGCGAGTGTAGAGATAGGCACGGATATGATAGAGGTTGTTGACGAAACCAAGGGAAACTAAAAAGGAGAGTCAAATCATATGAAGGTTTGCGTGGTAGGGATAGGATACGTTGGGCTTGTTACGGCGGGATGCCTGGCCGAGGCGGGCAATCATGTGACTTGCGTTGACAACGACGCGAAGAAAATCGACGGGCTTAAAAAAGGCGTAATACCAATTTATGAGCCGGGGCTGAGCGAAATAGTGGTGCGCAACGAGAAGGTCAAACGGCTCGAATTCACAACGGATTTGAAACAGGGGGTCGATAGCGCGCTGATAATATTTCTGGCGGTAGGAACACCATCGCAGCCGGACGGGTCGGCAGATATATCGGCTGTATTGGCGGTCGCGGGCGATATTGCACAAATTATGCCCGACTACAGAATTATTATTTCAAAAAGCACTGTGCCGGTGGGGACACACAAAATAGTGGCGGAGGTAATGAAGGCCAAGACCAACAGACAATTCGATTACGTAAGCAACCCGGAATTTTTGAAAGAAGGTTCGGCTGTAGAGGATTTTATGAGTCCGGACCGAATTATAATCGGAACAGAGAAGCAATCGGTGCGGGAGACGATGAAGCAGCTTTACGGGCCGTTTATGCGAAAAGGCAACCGGATTATATTTATGGACCCGGCGTCGGCGGAGATGACAAAATACGCGGCCAACGTGATGCTTGCAACGAGAATTTCTTTTATGAACGAGATAGCCGGCCTGTGCGAAAAGATAGGGGCGGACGTGGAATCGGTACGACAGGGAATCGGCAGCGATTCGCGAATCGGCAGAGCGTTTTTATTCCCCGGGGTCGGTTACGGCGGAAGCTGTTTTCCGAAGGACATCCGCGCACTGATACACACAGGCGAACAGCAAAAAATGGAAATGAAGATGGCCAAGGCGGCACAAAAAGCCAACGAGGCATCACAAGAGAGATTCGCAGGACGCATAAGCGACTATTTTAAAAACAAAGGCGAAGGCATAACTCTCGCGGTATGGGGACTCGCGTTCAAGGCCAAGACCGACGACGTGCGGGAATCGCCGGCCATTAACTGCGTGAATAAACTATTAGAACAGGGTTTCAAAATTAATGCTTATGACCCTGAGGCGGGGTTAACAGCAAAGGCAGCACTTGGCGGCAAAATAGAGATATTCGAAAACGGGTATGATGCGCTGGATGGCGCAGATGCGCTGGTGATTCTGACGGAGTGGCAGGAATTTCGAAATCCGGATTTTGAGGTAATCGTCAAAAAGCTCAAGAAGCCGATTGTTTTCGACGGCAGAAACCTCTACGACCTCGACATCGCGAAAAAAGCGGGAATAGAATATCATAGCGTAGGCAGGCCGGACGTAAAATAGCATGAATATGGAAACAATCATAAAAGTTATTGGGACGGTAATCGTTTGCATCGGGCTGGTTTTTCTCATCCAGCCGGAGATTATGAGGGCGACTACGCGATTCTTTTCCAAAGGCAGCCGATTATACCTGGCGGCAATGGTGAGGTTCGCACTGGCGATAGTTTTTATCTTAGGCGCCCGGCATTGCGGCATAAAATGGGTAATCGTGCTGTTCGGATTGATATTCCTGCTTTCGGGGCTGCTGATTTTTATGCTGGGACTTCAAAAGGCCAAGGGCATTCTCAGGTGGTACCTGGAGCAGCCGAAATTTATTTCGAGGATTGTGGCGGGAATTGTGTTAGCAGTCGGACTGATTATTGTGTATGCGGCGTAGGTTATACTTATGAAAGCGATAGTAACGGGAGCGGCGGGTTTTATCGGGTCGCATTTGTGCGAACGGCTTTTGAAAGACGGATGGTCTGTCGTCGGGGTGGATAACTTCGATAATTTTTACGACCCGCAGGTCAAACGCGACAACATCAAAGATTGTCTGCGGAATAAGCAATTCAAATTAGTCGAGGCCGACATTCGCGATTCGGCAGCTATGGATAAAGTCGCGAATGAGGGTATCGATGTAATAGTTCATCTGGCGGCAAGGGCCGGTGTGAGACCTTCGATTGCGCAGCCGGCGCTTTACGCGGACGTGAACATAAACGGGACGGTAACATTGCTCGAGGCGGCCAAAAAGAACAATATAAAAAAGTTTGTGTTCGCCTCAAGTTCGAGCGTTTACGGCAACAATAAAAAAGTGCCCTTCTCTGAAGATGACAACGTTGATTTTCCAATTTCGCCATACGCGGCGACGAAAAAAGCCGGCGAACTGGTTTGTCATACCTACCATCACCTGACTGGAATAGCGATGACTTGTCTGCGGTTTTTCACGGTATATGGGCCGAGACAAAGACCCGATTTGGCGATTCACAAGTTCACCAGGCTTATAGAAGACGGCAAACCGATATCCGTTTACGGCGACGGCAGTATGATGCGGGATTTTACCTATATCGACGACATAATCGACGGTACCGTTGGGGCAATCGACAAATGCGCGGGTTATAACATTTACAATCTCGGCGAATCGAGACCGGTAACAGTCAATACGCTGATTGGCGAGATTGAAAAGGCATTGGGCAAAAAGGCGGTTATAGAGCGACTGCCCCTGCAGCCGGGGGACGTGGAGCGGACATACGCAGATGTTACAAAAGCCCGCAGGGATTTGGGATACAATCCGAATACCGAAATAAGCGACGGTTTGAAGCGTTTCGTAGAGTGGTTCCGGCGGTAAAAACCGCAAAATAACACACAAATCTTGGGTTTTAATCGCTCGGACAGGCAATTTACCTTGATTTTTGGGCCATTTTGGGCTAAAATAAGGCATTCTTTCATACTGATTGACCATGGAGGATGGTGTGAGCAGATACGCCCGAATTATGGCGATGTGGGGTATTATCGTTTCGGCGCAGTATTGTGCGCTGACACAGAAGGCATACGGTCTGGAGGAATCGACCGGGCCGGGCGGGTCCAATTCGACAGCGGTGCATCAACTTGGTGAAACCGGTGCAGGCGTAAATGTCGGGTTCTTATCACTCGGAAACGTGTTAACAACACACGAGGCATTTTTATCACATGCGTTCAATATTACCGATTACAACGGTCCTGCCATTTCAGTAATCGCTCACGACACACAATTGGCAGGCATAATCGCAAGTCGAGGCGGAGTTGCGTATCCAAACGATATTGGAGTGGCGCCGGGGGCGGATATCTACTGTGCCCGGATCGTATCAGGTACTGACATACTTAATGCGCTACAATCGCTTATTACAAACCACAATTGCCGGGTCATTGTTACAGGTTTTGAGATGACAGGCAGTTCTGATGCCAATGGTGATAATTCATGGACACGGTTTTACGATTATTACGCGTATCAGTACGGCGTGATTTTTACAAACGCGGCGGGCAACGAAAACACTTACGTTGCGATATTCGGCGACGCATACAACGGCATTACCACGGGCGGACTTCGGCTTACTGACCCGAATAATCCTTATGACTACCGCAGAGTAGGGAGTATAAGCGGTTCAGGGCCTACTGCTGACGGCAGACGCAAGCCGGAGATAACCGCACCGTCACAAAGTCAGACCGTCCCGGCATCCAGCAGCGACACTGCGTGGACAACTGTTGGGACAACATACGGGGAAACGAGCTGGTCGGCACCTCAGGCCGCGGGGGCGGCTGCGCTGTTACTGGGGCTTGCAGATACAACACCGGGACCGAATGACAATAACAGTGTAGTGATAAAGGCGGTGCTGGTTAATTCCGCAATGCCCAATATCAAAAATAAAGCAGGCATCAGCACAAATCCGGCAGACCCGTGTAATACCTGGCATAAGGACAGAGGTTACGGCCGGCTTGATTGTCTTAGAGCCTATCAACTGCTGGATACCAGCGAAGTGGAGCCGGGGACAACAATCACACAAGACAAGGGCTGGGGGCTTGGCCAGATTGAGCAAAATATAACAAATATTTACACAATTAACATACCTCAAAGGGCCCGGCTTATAGCGACAACTACCTGGCATCGAAGAATTGATTGGGATACCCTGACGGGTTATCTTGCGAACCTGGATATGAATGTGGTTTCCCCATACGAGCCGAATGCGATTTTCAGCAAAGCACAGTTTGGCTACGATGAGAGCGACAACCTGATAAAATGTGACCTGCCCATACTCACTCCGGGTGATTATACGATTGTGATTTCGAATAACTCGACTGCCAGCGAGACAGCCAATTACGGCTTTGCCTTTGAGCTTCATCCGATTATGACAGGCGACCTGCCGCCGGTTGATTACATTGTCGGCTATACAGATTTGGCTGCTCTTGCCGAAAGCTGGCTTGTGGAAGGCGCTGATATCGATAGTTTGTTATCACCAAACGGCGCTATAGATTTCGCCGACTTCGCGATACTGGCACAGGACTGGCTGCAAATCGACCCCCTCTATTATCAATACTAAGGCCGTTATAAAGCCATAACGACTGAGCCGAGTTGATAGACCATCAGCGTAACTACATAGGCCAGCACGGTGAGGGAAATAAACTGGAAGGCGGCCCAGAACCAGGAACTGGTTTCAGAACGCGTGATGGCAATAGTGGCGAGGCAGGGAGAGCTAATCAGACAAAACAGCATTATGCAAAAGCCGACAAGCGACGAGTAATCGGCCTGCAAATGCTGTCGAAGTGTTGAGGCAGAGGCATTTTCGTGGGAAGAGACAGCATAAATAATTCCCAACTGTGCAACGAATAATTCTTTGGCCGCTGTTGCGCCAATCAGGGCAGTGCCGATTTTCCAGTCAAAACCAAGCGGCTTAATCACCGGCTCAATTGCCCGCCCTACCCGGCCTATAACGGAATTGGCAAGTTGTGCCTGTCGAACTTCATCTTGAGATAAGCCAGAAACAGATTGTTCGCTGACCCTCGGGTAATTCATCGCAACCCAGAGAATAATGGAAAACGCGAGAATAACAGTGCCCGCCTTTTTGAGGTACATCAGGCATCGCATCCATGTATGAGCAGAGAGAGATTTGAAGGTGGGGACACGATAAGGAGGCAGTTCCATAACAAAGTCGGTGGTGTCGCCGCGGAAAACCGTGAGGCGCAAGACCTTTGCGGCGATAACGGCCAGAACAATTCCCGTAAGATAAATCAGCCACAGGACCGGCCCTCGCCAGTTTTGGGGAAAGAAGGCAGGAATAAGAAGCCCATAGATTGTCAGGCGTGCGCCGCAGCTCATCAGGGGTAAAATCATAATGGTTGTGAGACGATTGCGTTTATTTTCGAGGATGCGGGTCGCCATAATCGCGGGCACTGAGCAGCCGAAGCCAATGAGCATAGGGATGAAACTTTTGCCGTGCAGACCGATTTTGTGCATCAGGCGGTCCATAATAAAAGCGGCGCGGGCCATATAGCCGGAGTCCTCGAGGACGGCTATCGCCAGAAAGAGAATGAGAATGTTTGGCAGGAAAACAATAACACCGCCGACGCCGGGGATTACGCCATCGATTATAAGTGAGCGCAACCAGTCGCCCGCTTGCGCAGGCCAGACAGAAGCCAGCGATATCGACAGCCAGCCGAAAAATTGCTCCAGCCAGGCCATCGGGTAAGCGGCAATTGAAAACGTTAAATAAAAAACCAGGTACATCATCAGCATAAAAATCGGCAGGCCGAATACGCGGTGGGTAAGAACTGCGTCGGCAAGATCGCTTGTGGTATGAGTAAGCTCAACGGTCGTTTTTACGCTTTCCTGGCAGGCGCCGGAAATAAAACCGTATCGTCTTTCGGCGATGACTACCTCGGGGTCGTCGCGGAAAATGATCTTTAGTTTGGCAACGGCGTCACTAACAACATCAACAAGCCGATTGTCCTTAATTTTGGCAATTATATCGCTGTCCTGTTCGATAAGTTTGAGAGCAACCCAGCGGGAACCATATTTGACGGCAAGGGCCGGCTGTTCCGAACAGACAAGCGGTTCGATTTGCTTAATCGCATCTTCGATTTCATCCCCGTAAGTTATGTGATGGGTCCTTGATTTTCGCGGGGAGTTCGCTTCGGCGACAATCGCATCGAGCAAAGCAATCCGGCCTTTGGTTTTGCTGGCGATGGTGGGGACAATCGGGGCTTCGAGAAGCTCGGAAAGCCGGGCGATATCGAAAACGATGCCCCGCTGCTCGGCCACATCGCTCATATTGAAAGCCAGGACAAGCGGCACGTCAAGCTCAATGAGCTGCGTGGTTAAATATAAGTTTCGCTCCAGGTTCGAGGTATCGATAACGTTGACAACGACATCGGGTTTTTCATCGATTATAAATTTGCGGGCGACCAGCTCTTCTGCGGAAAATGCGGTCAGGCCATACGCACCCGGCAGGTCAACAAACACGATACGAAAATCCCCATGCGTACACGTTCCCTGAACCGTTTCAACGGTAGTGCCCGGGTAATTGGCGACGTGGTGACTGGCGCCGGTCAGCATATTAAATACGCTGGTTTTGCCGCTGTTCGGGTTGCCGGCCAGGGCAACGGTTATTTTTTTAAGCTTACTGTCTGTCATATTGCGTCGAGTTAATAATGTTAGGCATACCTAACTTATAAACCAAAAAAAACAATATTCGGGCGAATCACGATACCATAATCTTGTCCACTATCCCTCTGCCGAGGGCCATCTTCGAGTTTTTCACACTTATTACAAACGGGCCGGACCTTCCGTTGTGAATCACCGTTACCTGCGTATTGGGTAAAAGCCCCATCGTAGTCAGGCGGACTCTCAGCCCCCTGCCGCCGTCAATTCTTATTATGTTGACGGTGTGCCCTTCATCAACTTGCGACAATGGTCTTGTGATAGTAGTTTCCATATCTTACCTTTTTACCTGTTTGACGTCAGGAATCCTTCCGCGTCGGGCCTTCTTTTTCGCGAAATTAGTAAAATCTCGCATCCGGGAGATTATGACTGGGCCTAAAAGGTGTTCCGCCTTGCAGGCGGCTTTTTGCGCAACGGCTGCATCGACACTGAGAACATCCACAAAAAACGACTTTATGATTTCGTGCCTCTGAGCAACGCGTCCCGCCTGCGAACCGCCCTTCTGCGTCAACGTCACGCAGCCGTATGGCTTGTAATTAACAAGACCCCTTTTGGCCAGCAGCTTCAATGCCCCGGTAACGGACGGCTTAGCCACACCAAGAGATACGGCTATATCAGTGCTGCGAGCTACACCGGAAGCGTCTGCCACATTCAGAATGGCCTCAAGATAATCTTCCTGAGAAGCGCTCAAACCGTTGTTTTCTCTAATAGCCATAAAATTAACAGGGTTCCTTTATTATTTATACGACAGAAATGTTAGTTATGGCTAACATTTTCGCATAGCCGGCCGGCTTTGTCAAACATTTTTCATATATTATTTGCAGGCGGAAAAACCTTGTTGAACCGGTGAACCGGTGTTAAAATGACTATATTCGGGGCGTGGCGCAGTTTGGCTAGCGCACTTGCATGGGGTGCAAGGGGTCGCAGGTTCGAATCCTGTCGCCCCGATTTTGGCTGGCTCCTGCCAGCCAAAATAGAGCAGGTGAACAGCGGGACAGGTGAGCAGGTGATAATACCGGCTCCTGCCGGAAATTGGTTCAAGCGAATAACAGGCCGGTTCACCTGCGGTCTACTGCTCAACTGTTCGACTGTTCAGAAGGAAAAACAGCAATGGCTTTTATGTTTGAAAAACTGGAGGTCTATCAAAAAGCCGTTGATTTCGCAGACAGGATAACCAGGATTACCGAACAATTCCCGCGTGGATATTATTTTCTCACTGATCAGTTGAACAGAGCCGCTTTATCCATAAGCACGAACATCGCCGAAGGCAATGGCCGGTTTACGAAAGCCGACCGCAGAAACTATTTTATTATTGCACGTGGCTCCATTCACGAATGCATCCCTCTCATCGAAATCGGCTTTCGCAGAGGATTGATAAATAAAGAGATGTACAACCAGTTTTGCGCGGAATTAGAAACTCTGGCGAAAATGATAAGCGGTCTAATTAAAGGATTGGACAATAGATAGCAGGACAAATAAACGAATATCTCCTGCTCACCTTTCACCTCTAAAATTTCTCCTATCGATTCTGCTTACGCTGATTTTCTGGCTGATACGTTACCTTCGCCGGTAAATTCCTGCTACGAAGACACAGAGAATATATTCAGTCATTAGCAGAACAACCAATATCGCTTGGCATTTCCTTTTTTACGACAAATTCCTTCGCCCGTTTTTCCGCTTCGGCTATCTGCTCTGGAGTCATATTGTAAGCTAATTCTTGCTTGGTTTCGGCATAATATCCGCGATCTTTCATACCTGCTATCAATAACCATTTATATGCTTCTACATAATCCTTGGCAACATTTACCCCCTCATCGTACTTTGCCCCCTCATAGTAAATAACACCAAGATTAAGCTGGGCTGTTATGCATCCCTGATTTGCTGCCCTTTTGAACCACTTAATTGCTTCATTATAGTCCTTTGGAACATTCCCAATACCGCAATACATCATAGCAAGTGCATTTTGAGAAGCCATATGTCCACGCTCGGCGGCCTTTTTGAAACAAACCATAGCCTCATTAGAATCTTGCGCGAGTCCTCGGCCATTAAGATATACATAACCTAGATTGCACTGAGCATCTGCATTACCATGCCCTGCGGCTTTTGAAAACCACTTAGCCCCTTCACTCCAATCCTCTGAAACACCTCTGCCGTAAGTGTACATTATGCCAAGATTGTACTGGGCATTGGGGTCGCCTTTGTTTGCTTTGTCGATAAGAATTGGTAGTGAATTTGGTTCTGTCGAGATGGAATTTGGCTCCACAGATAAGACCTCAGAGGCCAAAGGTATCGTTAATGAAACAAATAAGAATAACACTTTAGTGATCATTACTTATTCTCCTGTAAATAAGTAGAAATTATTTCTCCATTTCGAAAGACAAGCGAAGCATATTCAGGGCGGTAAGAGCGGCCCGGGTGCGAATCAAATCCCTCGTATAAGAGAACAGGCATTTTTTCGTTTGGCAATCATCGCCGTCGCAAACGCTGATATACACCAGGCCGACGGGCTTTTGTTTGCTGCCGCCCGCGGGGCCGGCGATACCGGTTATAGCAACAGCGAAATCCGACTTTACTTTTTTTCTGGCGGCAATTGCCATAGCGGAGGCGACTTGTTCGCTGACCGCGCCGTGTTTTTCGATGAGCTTTTTTGGCACGCCGAGCAGTTCAGTTTTGGCTTTGTTACTGTAGGTTATCCAGCCATGAGTGAAGTATTCGCTTGCGCCGGGAACATCGGTAATGAGTTTTGTCAAAAGCCCGCCCGTGCAGGATTCAGCGACTGTAACGGTCTTACGATTCCGAGCTAACCACTCCCCTACCACTTCCGGCAATGTCTGTTCATCAACGCCGAAGATGATGTCGCCGAGAAGCGAGCGGAGATAGTTAACATCTTTTTTGGCCATTTGCTCGGCTTGTTTTTTTGTCCTCGCGCAGGCGACGACATGAAGTGTAATGACACCCGAACTGACGGTTATATTTATGAGCGGATTTCTGCCGCGAGCCAAAAGGTCCCCAAGTTTTTCGGCAAGTGCAGATTCGCCCGCACCAAAACACCGGACTTTTTTGATAATAGTAAAGCTGCCTGCCCCTTTCTTTGCCAGGCGAGGCAGGACTGATTTTTCAAGCATCTCTTTCATTTCGACAGGCACGCCGGGCATAGCGAAAAACAGTTTCCGCTTCATTTTGGCAAAAATACCGGGTGCGGTGCCAAAGGGATTTTCGAGGGCGGATGCGCCTTTTGGAACGCAGGCCTGAATGGCGTTTTTTTCCGGCATCGGCAATCCCCTGTCGGCGAAGAATTTGCGGATGTCCCTCAATAGAGCCGGTTTGAGCTGCAATTTGACTCCCAGTAATTCCGCGAAGGCCTGTCGGGTGAGGTCATCATCCGTAGGCCCCAGACCTCCCGTAACGATAACTAAACCAGCGTCTTCGGCTGCGCGTTTGAATGAACGGACAATTTGTTTTATATCGTCGCCGACGGTATAAACGCTGACGACGGGTATGCCGATTGAAAGCAGCCGGGAACAGATATATGGGCAGTTCGTGTCGGTGGTGTGGCCGTTGAGAAGCTCGTTACCAATGCTGACTATGCACGCTTTAATCATAGTTATCATTTTGCTTTGTAGAAAAGAATCCCAATGTCATTCCGAGCGGAGCGAAGCGCAGTCGAGGAATCTGTTTATTTAACAGATTTCTCCACTCAGCCCCGATACATCGGGGCTTCGGTCGAAATGACAAATAATATTTTCTACAAAGCATTATCATTTTACAAAGTAATCATCGCTTTGACGACGCCGTCGCGGTAATCGGCGACGAGGTCAAACGCCTCTTTTGCCTGTTCGATTTTGAAACGGTGGGTGACAAACGAATCAATCACCGCTTTGCCGGAAGCGACAAGCTCCATTGCATGCCCGGTTGAGCGGTTTTGCCTGCGGACGTTAATAATGGTGATTTCTTTTCTTCTGATATGATTGATGGGAAAACTGACGCGGTCGGATTCGTGGATACCAATGAGCATCAAAACCCCGCCCGGCCGGAGGACTTCAACTGCCTGGTCGATTGTTTCCTGCCGGCCTGCGCACTCGCAGGCGATATCGACGCCCAGCGGTTCTCGCTGAAGAATATCCTTCACAACGTCCCCTTTGTCCGGATTGCCTGCCCAGTTTGCGCCGGCCTTTTTTGCGAACTCAACGCGATAGTCAAGTTTGTCGGTCGTATAAACGCGGGAGGCGCCCTGTATTTTGGCGGCGGTTAAACAGCTTAGGCCGATGGGGCCTGAGCCGAAAATGGCTATCTTGTCGCCTTTGGCCAAACGCGATTGCTGAATGGTATAGACACCGATTGTGAACGGCTCGCAGAGGGCGGCCTGTTCGAGCGATAGTCGGCCGTCCGTAGGCAGACAGCAATCCTCGGGCATAACGATATATTCGCAAAGACACCCGGGCAGCTCGCCCGGAACGCCGAGAAATTTCAAGCTGCAACAGGTGTTCTCTCTGCCCATTTTGCACTGGGGACATTCGTGGCAGGAAACAGCTGGTTCGACGGCGACAGCATCGCCCGGCCTGACGCGTTTTACCTTTTTGCCGACTGCTTCCACGGTCGCGGAACATTCGTGGCCGACTAAATAAGGGTATTGGACGATTTTTGAACCGATTCTGCCAGTGAGATAATAATGGACGTCGCTGCCGCAGACGCCGACAACGGCGACCTTCAGAAGAACGTCGCTATCGTTTTTTATGGAGGGTTTCGGCAAATCGACGATTTTCATTTGCCTGATGCCCGTCAGTACAGCCGCCTTCATTACGAATTCCCCGGCAAAACATCGCCCGTGCTTATAACGCCCCTAATAGAGACGAATTTTAAAATCGTCAAAATCTTTGTCATCGCTGGGCAAATCGAGATTTTTGAACGAAACGGGCCCGCTTGCGTTTTTAATTTTCAGCGATTTAATATAGCCGGCGGACACACCAAACGGCACACCGCTATTATTGTTCAGGGGGTAATTCAGTGTTGCGCTGAGGATATTGTCCGCGGCGATATCGCTGTTGATGAAAGAATTCGATTCGCCTTTGATGCCCTTTACGGCAATACTTTTAATGGAGGCCGAGACATTGATATCGTTAGGCAGGTCGGGTAAGCCCGTAACGCCGTCTTTAATACCGGCAAAGCAAAGCGAATTTATCATCGCCCCGGCGCTGATTGAGCCAATATTTCCCCCGGATATTATATTACTGTCGGTAATGTGACTCTTTACTTTAAGAGCGCTCAGTGCGAGCGCCTTGGCGTCCGGCGCCTGGCCCAGAGTCAGTGTTGCCGAGGTAACGTTCAAAGCCGAAACGCTTTTAATCGCGTTACAATTCCACTCGCCCGACAGGGTTCCCGCGGTTTTGATGCTGCTGACAGAGGCATCTACTGCAGCATTCACGTCCAGGTCGCCTGCAATGCTTCGTTTCTTGTCGCCCTTGGTCGTGATCGTGCCGATGGATGGGGCGTCAATTTCACCGCCGAGCCATTCGGTCGCCGAAATTGTCTTTACCGGCATTTGGCTGTTTATTGTCAGGTTGGCAACCCGGTCAAACGTAAGCGACACCGCTGCTTTTGGATTCGATGAAGAGCCGACGGTTACCGTATGGTCGTTCGAGTCATCCACGTCATTGATAATCAAGCTTGCGAGCGAACCTGATACATTTATATTGCCTCGCAGGTTTGTCGTTTTGGCTGTAATTGACTTCAGTGGGCCGTCCGAATTTATATCGCCGACGCTGATTTCTGTTTTTACCGTGATGGCCAGCGCCGATTTTTCACCCGTGTCATACAGGACCACCTCATCGAAATTGGCGTCGCCGACTATTTCGCCATATCCGCCGCCCGTCAAACTGAACGTAACATAAACACCGCAGACGTCGGGGACCGTTAATTTTGCGTTCTTTGTGTTGCCGGGTATATCCCCGAATTCCCACGGAACAACGGTCCCCTTAATCGGAAACGAAAATTGGTTATTATCGACGTCGTTGTTGTCAAAAGAAATGGTCCCCTCAAAAACGCCTATTTCGTTTGTATCCAGCGTAATAGTAAAGGTCGTGTACTCACCCGGAGCCAGCGTCGATTCTTGTGGTTGCGTAAGAATAAAATGGTTCGGCTCGGCAAAATTCGGGTCGAATACGAGTGTCTCGCTGCCGTTATTGCGAATAGTGAAGGTTTTGCTCGGCCCCGCAAGCCGGACAGGAGCAGCCCCCAGGACAAACGCGGTGTTCTGGTCGCTGGTAATTTCATTTGCTTCACAGAAAACCCTTAGCTGAACCCCTTCCGGGATTATACTGCCGAATTTCCACAGGTCATTCAAATTGCCGTCGCTGCCAACTTGGTCGAATCCAGTTCCGCCGAAAAGCCACAGGTTATCGTTTGTATCGATACAGGAAACACTGTAACTGCGTGCCCCCGGTGTGTTATCCGAATCTGCAATTCCTTTGGTGCCGTATGTGCCGGCTTGCGATATGGTTTTGGAGCCGCTGACCCATTCCCAGACAGAACCGTTAAACTTCCATAAATCATTTAATAGTCCATTGGCCCCGCTGGTATCATGTCCTATCCCGCCGAAAAGCCACAGATAACCATAATTATCTCTCCAGGAGGCGAATGCCTCGCGGTCGCCGGGGACAGTATCCGCAGCAGATTGCCCCTGTGTTCCATATACTCCGGCTGAATGCTGATTGGCGAGATTTGAGCCGCTGTCCCACGTCCATTCACTGGTGTTAACGTCAAATTTCCAGGAATCGCTCAAATACCCGTTTGAACCCTTGCTGTCATAACCTCTGCCGCCATAAAGCCACAGGTTGCCTTTGGTATCCATCCACAAGACGCTCCCATATCTCGTCCCCGGCATATTATTCGCATTTGCGATGCCTTTGGTGCCGTAAACTCCCTTGCGAGAAATGCTTTTTGAACCACTGACCCATGTCCATTTGGAGCCGCTATACTTCCATAAATCATTCAGTGTTCCTGCAGAGCCGCTTTCGCCGTTGCCGAAACCACCGAAAAGCCAAAATGTTCCGTTGCTATCCGCGCAGGTTGAACTCCACCCTCTCGCCCCCGGCGTATTACCCGAAGCCGCAACTCCCATTGTTCCATACACCCCATATTGACCGACGGTGCTGGAGCCGCTCACCCATGTCCAGGTAAAGTTGCTGCCGATTAAGTTAAATTTCCACAAATCATTTAATAATCCGAGGGTTCCGTTGACATCGTATCCGTATCCGCCGAAAAGATAGAGATAACCGCTGGTACTGCTGGTACCTGTCCACGAAACACTGTTGGTTCTGGCGCCTGGCGTGTTACCCGAATCCGAAGCCCCTTTGGTGCCATATACTCCGACCTGTAAGGATATATCGGTCACGGCATCAGAACCATTCAGCCATGCCCAGTCCGCCCCATCAAACCTCCATAAACCGTTCAGCAAACCCGAACTTGCGCTGTTCATACCTATGCCATCCCCGCCGAAAAACCACAGGTTTCTGTCGCTGTCTATCCAGGAGATACCTCCCTCTCGTCCGCCTGGGGCGGTGGTGCTATCGGGTGGGTTATAATTATTTACGCCGCTGACCCACATCCACATCGCATCATCAGCAACCGCCGGAACCGAGGCAGCAGCCAACAAAATGGCAATGAGCATCATTTTTGCGTGCGTTTTTACCGTATCCGTCATGCTTTTTACCCCTCTAACAGAATAATTAACTTTTTATTATACGTATTTATCGGCCGAATAGTCAAATAAAATGGCGGAAAACTACACGAAGTGACACGGGGTAATGGTTGAAGTGTGCCGAATGACCTGCTATTATTGGCCAGTCGGGAACGGTATTTGCGCCCGTAGCTCAACTGGACAGAGTGCCGGGCTTCGAACCCGGAGGTTACAGGTTCGACTCCTGTCGGGCGCATTAGAAAATTCGTTTTCGCTATCGTCAACGCGGTTTGACTCCGCACCGTCGCGCACCGAAGCGCGCGTTTCAGCGGCCTCTCGCGCCAAGCAGAACGCCAAGACATCTTCGCCGTCTGTGCCTGTCTTGACGGCTTGTTGTTTCTGTTGGCTCGGCAGCGACAAGTCCGCCAGGGATTCAACCGCCTGCGCTTCTTGTCCGGTTAGGGTATGAGTATATCGGGACATCGTTAGGTTTATATCGGAGTGCCTCATAATCGACTGCGCGACCTTTGGATGGACGTTTGCCGCGGCCAGCAACGTACCACAGGTATGCCTCAGTGAATGAAAGTCGGCATACCGTCCAGCATCGTCAATATAGGGTATTGCTTTTATTACCACTTTACCCTTCGCGTCCTTTACCTCTGTTGCAGCAAGGTCAGCTTTAATCAGTAAATGGGTCTTGTCGCACAACCGTTTATATCTGCCCCCGAACGCCTTCACCCCCGGCAGCTTACCTGTAAAGAATTGTCTCAAAGTCGCCGCTGTATCAGCCCTCAGCGGGAGTAATGCCTCTTGACGGTTTTTGGTGTGCTGCGGTTCAACCGTCACCGTATTATTATCAAAGTCAAACGATGATATTTTCAGGCTGCGTAGCTCTGCCGCCCGAAGTCCGGTCTCAGTCGCAAGTTTGTACAACAAAGCCCTCTCAGGCCCGGACATACCAAACCTTTCCGGCCCTGCCGCCGCTGCCTCCAGCAACCGACGCACCTCATCAGGTTCAAGCGCCCTGCGTTTGTGCCGTATGTCATCAGAATTTACGGAAACGCAGTCAAAATGCTCAATCGGTGATTCACTCGCCCTTCTCTGCCTTACCATCCACCTGCAAAATTGTTTGATACTCTTTTGATAATCGTTTCGGGTCTTTTTACTTAGCTTGCCCGTTTTCTCCAGGTCATCCAGATAGTTTTCGATTCTTGCTGCCGATATATCCCCCCAATGACAAAACCGACATCCCTCAAATATGGCCTTAATCCGTGACAACATCAAGTCAACATACCCAGAGGAGCGAGTTTTTGCTTTCAGTGATTCTACGAAATCGGCCAGATGTTCGGTTAAGGGTTTCCCGCCGGACGCCCGCTCCGCATCGAGAATACCTATTTCGGCAAATCGTCTTTTCAAACTCTGTGGCGTTCCCTCAAGCCAGCGTGATAATTCCGGTGTCGGCTGTTCGCCTGCACCCTTACGAGATACGAGCCGCTCAATCTGTCGGCCAAGTGCTTCCGATGCCGACTTGTCTGTGAAGGCCGGGAAACGCCGGACAGCCCCAATATGGTCTCTTAGCTCAATATACCACTTGCTGGCCTGTCTTTTTACCCCGTCCCTGTCTTTGTATGACGTTCTGAAAACCCTCATATTTCACCTTGCCTTTTTCTAAAGAATCAACTCAGTGTTACGAGAAATTCTACGTCCAAATAGCTCCAAACATATATCCTTGAAGGTGTCCTCAACCATTGGCTCCCTTCGGAGGGGATTCACCCATTTTGATAACCAGTTTTTGGTTTTTTCTCTCAGAAAACCAGAACTCAGTTCTTTCAAAATTTGCTCACAAACCATCTTGCCACGCCGTTGTCGAATTGGATATTTGCAAAGTTCTCTTGCACGGTTAATATCACAACCCTCTCTAAAATAGAACTTTTCGCTCATTTTCTGACCTCCTTCTTTTGCTCTTTTTGTTTGCACAAGCTCAAGCCCAAGCACGTCCGCTACCTTCGCGGCAGAAGTCAGCGTTAGCGTCCTCTGTCTGTTCACAAAATAAGACAGTTGCGACTCCTCAACTTTTGTGCGTCTGGCAATTTCAGCTCGACTTATATCCGAAGTCGCTATCGCCTTTCTCAAACACTCCTCAATGTTGGCTTTTTCAGTTTTCATATACACATTTTACAAGCTTCAATAAACTTGTCAACTGATAAGTAGGAATTTTTTCGCTTTTTTTTTGAAAATTCTACCGCCGCCTTGCCCCTGCCCGCTCATAAGGGCGGGCTGCGGCGGCTGGTCAATCAACAAAACACTGTTTTCTTTCATTCTAACTTTCACAACTGCACACAATCTCAAAGTGCGCTGCGCTATGGTAATCTATAGAGCGCTGCTATTAGTGCGCATAGCTGGCAATTTAGGCAACTTGTGTGCATAAATACCGCCCATCACAAAAGTTGTAGCGATTTATGACTTTTTGGCCGTGCGCATCCGTGCGCATAGCCAAAATCTCACCGTGCGCATCCGTGCGCATAGCCAAAGCCCCGCCGTGCGCACTGATAGCAGTTGACTTTTTTCTTTTCGCCTTCTGCCAGAGCTTGTTGCGTTTTTGGAATCCGCATTTAATTTGTCGCTCCGGCCTGTGCGCCTGCTGAAACGAAGGCGTCTTGTAATCACGCCAGCGTTCGCTTATGCCGTAAAGCGTTTTTAGCTTGTAAACGCCACTACCCGATTCTGCAATGTCCAAAAAACCCTTCTCAATAAGCTCGTCAATAGCCCGCACAAACCGGCCTGCCGTAATTCCGTGTTGCTGTTCAACTTCCTCGTAAGTAAATTCGATTTCGCCGTTGTTCAGAAGCCGCCCCATAAGGTCATCGCTACGTTTCCCATTCCCATAACGGGGGCTGCGTTTCGCAAACTGGCATTTACACCGGAAAAGGCAATAGACCTTAATGGCTGTCCCCGACAGCGAAAGCCATACAGGGGATAGCACCATTAGTTTATTCAACACAATCACGCCGCTTTTGCTCATTATGCCTCTACCCCCGTATCACAGACCCTTTGAGCAGCTTTCGTCGATTCTACGGTCGAAAACCCCCTCAAATTAGGGGTCTGGCAAGATTCTGGCGCGTGTCTCAACCGTCCTTGATAGGGTCGGTAAGCATACAGGGGGCAGCCGGTATCGCCGCATCGAGTAATTTCGTCTCGTTCATAAGCAAGGCACTCTAAGCACTGAGCCTTTATTGCCTGTCGTGGGCTTGCCTTGCCGGACAAAGCCCGTTCATACAGCCCTCGATAAAGTTTCGGTATGCCGCTTCGATTCATAATTCGTTGTTCCTCATTTGCACCCATTTTTCTCTTGGCGGAGTGCCCGCTGTGACCCACGCTCGAAGTTCATCGGCTGCCCAAAGTGTGCGCCGTCCCAACCGCACCGGCAGTGGCAACCGACCGCTCGAATTAAGGGATTGTAGAAGACGTATTGAAATTCCCAGCGTCTTTGCGGCTTCAGCAGCAGACAATAGCAATGGCTCAAGAGTAGTTTGCTGGTCAGCGGTCATCGGCCTGCCCCTGCATTGCCTCAAAAGTTTTCCTGTCTGGTGCTCCGGCATTGAGCCAAGCTGCAATTGTGCTTTCGGCCCAGCGAACAGACCCGCCGATACGAATAGGCGAGGGAATTTTCCCGCAGCTATTGAGCCGGAAAATCTGACGCTTCGATAAGCTTAGTATTTGCCCCAATGCCTTAGCGGTCAGTAATTGACAGGTTTGGTTTATTTTTCCAATTTGTGTCGTTTGCATTTTTGGTCTCCAAAAAGTGCTAATAAAGCAAATCAATAACTATGGAGACCAATTTAGGACAGGAGTGGTAAATTGTCAGTCCTGACGTTTGTCACTGACAAAGGCATAATAGCCTTTGGTGTTTCTGCCAATTATTCGCCGCTTGACAAGATTTGAAAGTATCTGTCGGTAGTGCGAGCTATTATCATATCCCGCTTTTTTTAAGAGGTCTGTGGCTTTGAGAGTTTTATCGCTCAAACCCTCAAGAATATTGTTCTCGGTGTCAGTTAATTCATAATTAGGCGGTTCACTGTTTTCAAAGTGCAACCGTTTTTCTTCGAAATCATCAGCTTGTGGCGTCTTGTGGATTCCAAAATTATAAAGAGAATATAATTTATTGCCTAATAGTTGGCATTTATCATTTAAATCTTTGGAGTATACAACCTCAATCAAATTGTCTATTCTTTGTCCTATTGACGTTACATAGTCCTCTATCGATTTTGCGTCTTGTTGTGCAAGATAGCCACACAAGTGTTGTAGCATGTCATAAATCTGCTGTGCCAAACCCATAAAATCTAAAATCACTTGAGCTATTACGATATTTTTTGAACTCCAATACAAAAATTCGACCCCCGCATATTTAATCCAACTATTGACCCATTCTTCTTGGACGTCATACACATAAGACGATAGGTCGTCATTCCAGCTTCTCCATTCCTGCTTATTTATAACAGGTAACTTTGCTTCTAAACTCTTGGCTTCACGCATACACTCTGCTAAATTCTCCCTGAGGCAGTTACCATCGGTAAAAGAAGCAAACCCCCTAATTTGACTTGCTTGCTCTTCGAGTTTTTCAAATTCTTGTTTGGTAAACATTTTCTACCTGTCTTTTTCGGGTCGGCCTGGGCAAGGGAAGGCAAGACAGGTGAGAAAACCTACCCTTGTCCAGACCGCTTGACCGGTAGCTGGCCGGTCGTCCCGATTTGTAGTAATCTTGTCGTTAAACTAATGTTATTAAACGCATTTTACAACTATAACGGAGTCAGTCAAACGAATCTCTTGAAGGCAATGGTATGAAATTTAGTGAACTTTTAACTTGATTTTGGCGAAGTAATAGTGTATAAAGAGCGTTTATGCAATGGGAGATATATGGGATTAACAGTGCGCCAAAATGAAAATAGTCCTTTCAAGTTTGACCAGCAAAAAGCTATACAAGCAGTAGCTTTCTTGTTGAAGCAAAGGCATTCTACTCCCAAAACCGACAGCTATATGAGGTTACTCAAGCTGTTGTATATTGCTGATAGGGAAAGCTTGCAAGAAACAGGCCAACCTATAACAGGTGATAAATACATCGCAATGGATAGAGGCCCGACTTTGAGCCATTTATTAGATTTGGTTCGCCAGAAAGCGTATGATTCTTCAGAGTGGGACAAATTCATTGAGCGTAATGGTTACGAAATTACACTGGTGGCAGACCCCGGCAATGGGAAATTATGCAAGTATGAGATAGATAAATTAACTGATATTTGCAATAGATTCAGAGATAAGGACGAGTGGGCAACTGCCGAAGAAACGCACAAGTTCGAGGAGTGGGAGAAAAACAAGCCCGCGCCAGGCAGCGTAAAGGACATACCATTGTTGTCGCTCTTGGAAGCTATCGGCAAAAAAGATTGGTATGAGGCCGTAGTAGAAGACGCCCAAGACGAAGCTGATTTCACACATAGATTTCAGGGGACATAATAAGTGGATTTCACGGAGGGAAGCAGTTTTCTTTTATTGGATGGAAGTGGCAAGCAACACCTCTGGGCAATTCTGTCAGACCCGACACAATCAAACAGTGAAATTGTTATCGCCAATTTTACCACTTTCAGAGGCACTGGATACGAGGACACAAGTTGTATTGTTGAAAGTGGTGAACACCCCTTCATAAAAAACAGAAGCTATGTCCGTTACCGCAGTTCAAAAATAATTCATATATCAAAGCTTGACTTATGGTTCAGCACCGGCGAACTCATTCCTAAAGAACGTTTAAGTCCTGGATTGTTGGCCAAAATCAGGGCTGGAGCAAAAGAAAATGTATTTCTTCCCCTTAATGCCGAACAGATTTTATCTATGCAGAATTTGATTTGATTCCCTAAGAATTTTCTCCTGTCTTAACAATCAAACCCAAAATGCCGGTTTCTTCTCCAGTAAAATCCTGTATCTTGACACAATTCCCTATTTACCCGACAATGGGCAGGTAATTTTCAGGTTTCCCGGAGAGGTTTAATAATGGCCAAAAAAGCTGAACGAAAGCGGCAAATCGAACAAGCCGACGAAAGGAACACCCTCTCTATGAACTCTGACCTGACATTTATCACTAACGAGCCGGGCAAACAGCTCTGCGACCGCTTCGGCGTCCTGCTCGGCGAGGACACTCGCTTATTTGACTGTCTCGTCGGCTACTTCTTCATCAGCGGCTTCCACAAACTTCATCCCGCACTCACGAAGACCGAGAAAATTCGTATCCTCATCGGCATTGCAACCGACCGGGCGACATACGACGTGATGCAGACCGCCAAAAAGCAGCAGGAGTTCGTCTTTGAATCCCATGCTTATGTCCGGGAGCGGTTGCCGGGCGAAATATTGGCTGAGTTCCAGAAACACGAGGACAGTTCCGAAATTGAAGATGGTGTCCGCAAATTCGTGGAGTGGATTAAGTCCGGCAAACTGGAAGTTCGCGCTTATCCGTCGGAGCGCGTTCACGCGAAACTATACATCATGACGTTCCAAGAGGGCGACCGCGACAAGGGCCGCGTCATTACGGGTTCGAGCAACTTCACCGAGGCGGGCTTGCAGGACAATCTGGAGTTCAACGTCGAGTTGAAGAACCGCTCCGACTACGAGTTCGCCATCCAGAAGTTCAACGAGCTTTGGGCCAAGTCCGTGGACGTGACCAAGGACTACGTCACGACCATCGAGGTCAAATCGCCCTATGCACAATTCACGCCCTACGAACTCTACCTCAAGTTTCTCTACGAGTATTTCCGTGGCGAACTCAATCTGCCGGATGAGATTGAGGACATATATCTGCCGACCGGCTTCAAGAAACTGAAATACCAGGAAGAGGCCGTGCTGAATGCTCGCAAGGTTCTCGACGAATACGGCGGCGCGTTTCTGTCTGACGTTGTCGGCTTAGGCAAAACCTATATGTCCGCGTTGCTCGCCCAACACCTCAACGAGCCTTGCTTAGTCATCGCTCCGCCGCACCTGCTCGACGAACACAATCCCGGCTCTTGGCCGAATGTCTTCCGCGACTTCGGCGTGCGAGGCTATTTGTGCGAATCCCTCGGCAAACTGGAATCGCTGTTAGAGCGTGACCTCAAGAAGTTCACCACCGTCTTCATTGATGAGTCGCACCGCTTCCGCACCGAGGACACGCAGAGCTACGAGCTGCTCGCGCAGGTCTGCCGAGGCAAGCGCGTCGTTTTGGTTTCCGCCACGCCGCTGAACAACACGCCACAAGACATCCTGAGCCAGATTAAGCTGTTCCAGCCCGGCAAGAATAGCACCATCCCGAACGTTCGTAATCTCGAAGCGTTCTTCGGCGCTCTCCGCCGCAAGCTCGAAGGACTTGACCGCCAGCACGACCGCGAGGTCTATTTCCGCACGGTTCAGGAAAACGCTCGCCAGACCCGTGAGAAAATTCTCAAATTCTTAATGATACGCCGCACCCGCACCGAGATTGAGAAATACTACGGTGAAGATTTGAAACGGCAGGGCTTTAAGTTTCCAGAAGTCGTCAACCCTGAGCCGCTTTTCTATAAGTTCAACAAGATTGAGGCCGAAGTGTTCGACGAGACAATTCGTTCGCTGACGCACGACTTCAAATACGCCCGCTATACACCGCTGGCCTACTACACCGGCGACCGCGATGAGCACGAAGTCCAAAGCCAGCGCAACCTTGCCAAGTTCATGAAAATCCTAACAGTGAAGCGGCTCGAAAGCAGTTTCACCGCGTTCCTGTCCACGCTCGGGCGCTTCATCCACACCTATGAGCGCGTCATCGCGGAGTTCGGCAAGGGCCACGTCTTCATCAGCAAAAAACACATCGGGAAGATTTTTGAGCTGCTCGAATCTGACAACCAGGAAGGGATTGACCGGCTGTTGGAAGAGGAGAAAGCCGAAGAACTTTCCGCCAAGGATTTCCGACCGGAGTTCATCACCGACCTCGAAAATGATTTGAAGGCACTGAAAGCCGTCCGCGAACACTGGAAGAAAATCACACGCGACCCCAAGTGGGAATCCTTCCGTGACATCCTCAATAAAACCAAGCTGCTCAAGAACAGCAAGGTCATCATCTTTACCGAATCCAAGGAAACCGCCGACTATCTGGCCGGAAAAATCCGCGACGAAGTCGAACCCAAAGTCCTGCTCTTCACCGGCAAATCACTTGAAACAGTGCGAGAGGAAGTCATCACCAATTTCGACGCCAAGGCGCATCGGCCAAAGGACGATTACCGCATCCTGGTCGCCACTGAAGTCCTCTCCGAAGGCGTGAACCTCCACCGCTCCAACATCGTCATCAACTACGACATCCCGTGGAATCCCACTCGCCTCATCCAGCGTGTTGGGCGAGTTAACCGCGTGGACACCAAGTTCGACAAAATTCACACCTACAACTTTTTCCCGACGGACGAGGGCAACGACCTCATCAAGCTACGCGAGGCCGCCGAGGCAAAAATCCACGCCTTCATTCAAATGCTCGGCGCGGACGCCCGCCTGTTGACCGAGGGCGAGGAAATCGTCTCGCACGACCTGTTCGCTAAGTGGAATTCCAAGAAGACCATCACCGGTGAGGACGAAGACGAGGAAACCGAACTAAAGTTCCTCACCGAAATACGCACCGTGCGCGACAAACAGACCGACCTGTTCGAGCGAATCAAACGCCTACCGAAGAAAGCACGCTCCACCCGCACTCTGCCGTCTGAACCTGCTGTCCAGAACTTCCCTGCGCTGCTAACCTACTTCCGCCAGGGCAAGCTCGACAAATTCTTCCTTTCCAGCAGCCAGCCGAGCGCTGAATTGGATTTTATGTCCGCTGCTAAAATCTTGAAACCCGCCGACCTAAGCGAGCCGCGTCAATCCATCCCGCGTGAGTTCTACGACCTGCTTGACCGCAACAAAACCGCGTTCGTCACGGTCACTACTGCCGACGCCGAGCAAGCGGAGTCAACGCATCGCGGCAGTCCGAACGATGCCTACCTCCTGAAACGGCTCAAAGACAAGGCCGTCTGCCGCTGTCCGCAGTTTACAGAAGATGACGAGGAATTTGTCGGCAAAGTCATCCGGCTGCTGGAAGACGGCTCTCTGCCGAAAGCAACCGCCAAAAAGGTAGCTGCGGCCCTCAAGAAAGAAATCGAGCCGCTCAAAGTCCTTGCCATCTTGCGCCGTCACGTCAAGCACGATTTCTTCCAGACCAATCCCGTTGCGAATGCGAGCCATGCCCTTGCGCCGCGTGAAGTAATTCTTTCATCATACCTGGTGCAGCAGCCATGAACAAACACCAAGCTCGCGCGCTCGTTGCAGAGACTTTCCCGAAAGCTTTCGACAGAGTCCGCTTTCACCAGTTTGCCAGAGAACTCCTGAACGGCTTCAACGAAGACAAGATGGCTGCGATGGCCGTGCCTGATGCTTACGCTCCGCACGTTCGCAGTTGTATGCGGCTCGGCACTTACGAATCACCTGACCACGAACTCGCCGATGTGCTCATCGTCAACACCACCGAACCGTGGAAACTCGAACGCACCCGCACCGCCCTCCGCGATTTCGTCGCCCACAAACTAAAGCGCGGCGACAACTACAAGGAAGCTGGACTCGTTGCTTTCGTCTCGCCCGACGCCCGTTCGTGGCGTTTTTCCTTCGTCCGCATGGAATACCAGTCCAGGCGTGACCCCAAGACCGGCAAAATAGCCGTTGAGGAATGCCTCACACCCGCCCGGCGCTTCTCCTACATCGTCGGCGAAAACGAGAGTTGCCACACAGCGCAGAGCCGGTTTCTCGACTTGTTGCAGGACACGGAGAACAAACCAACGCTGGCCCAAATCGAAAACGCCTTCAGCGTGGAGGCCGTCACCAAGGATTTCTTTGAGCAATACAAAGCGCTCTTCCTCGACCTCAAAGACGAACTCGAAAACCTCGTGAAGAAGGACAAAGCTATCGGCGAGGAATTCGCCGCCAAGAATATCAGCACTGCCGACTTTGCCAAAAAGCTCATGGGGCAAATCGTGTTCCTCTACTTCCTGCAAAAGAAGGGCTGGCTCGGTGTGCCCAGGGGCGGCAATTGGGGCGACGGGCCGCACAACTTTCTCCGCCAGCTTTCCGACGGCAGATTCGGCCCGCACAAAAACTATTTCAATGACATCCTCGAACCACTTTTCTATGGCACACTGGCAGATGACCGCACGAAAGAAAAAGACTGGTCTGATAAATTCAACTGCCGCATACCGTTCCTGAACGGCGGACTCTTTGAACCGCTCCGCGATTACGATTGGAAAAAGACTGACATAATCCTGCCGAACCGCCTTTTCACGAATAACGAACGCTTCGACGAACTTATCACCGGCACGGGCATCCTCGACGTTTTCGACCGCTACAACTTTACTGTCAACGAAGCTGAGCCGCTGGAAAAGGAAGTGGCTATTGACCCCGAAATGCTCGGTAAAGTCTTCGAGAACCTGCTTGGAGTGAAAGAACGCAAATCCAAAGGCTCATTCTACACTCCGCGAGAAATCGTCCACTATATGTGCGAGGAAAGTCTTATCAACTACCTCGACACTGCTGTCAATACAGCCGAGGAATCTGTCGTGCCAATAAAGCCGAAGCAAGCCAAGCTCTTCGGCCAACCTGAACCGGAACAAACCACACTCAAAACAACAGTGCGTCGTGAAATCGTCCCCCTTGGCGACCTCGGAACCTTCATCCACTCCGGCGACCAGGCCAGTTATTACGAAGCCGCTCGCGTGGAAGGCACGAACTACAACCGCAAACTCCCAAAGACAATTGAAACACATGCCCGCGTGCTCGACGATAAGCTCGCTGACATAGCCGTGTGCGACCCCGCCATCGGTTCGGGCGCGTTTCCCGTGGGCATGATGCACGAAATCGTCCGCGCCCGCTCCTCGCTAACGCATTACTTGGAAGATGAAATCAAGAAGGATAAACAACTCACGGAAGAAAACCGAGAAAAGCGGCTCAAGGAATTAGCGGCAAAAACGACAATTTACGCTCTAAAAAAACACGCCATCCAGAACTGTCTTTATGGCGTGGACATTGACCCCGGTGCAGTGGAAATCGCAAAGCTGCGCCTCTGGCTTTCACTCGTCGTGGACGAAGACGACGTGAAACAAATCAAACCGCTGCCAAACCTCGACTACAAGGTCGTCGTCGGCAACTCGCTGCTTGGCGTGGATAAATTGAGAAACTGGAAAGCCCTGCATCGCCTCGAAGAACTGAAGCCGAAATTTTTCGATGAAACACATGGCAAGGAAAAAAATAACTACAAACGCGAGATTGATGCGCTTATTCATCAACTAACCAGCAGCAATGAGATTTTTGATTTCGAGATTTATTTCTCAGAAGTCATGGACAAGAAACGGGGTGGCGGTTTTGACGTTGTGATAGGCAATCCTCCTTACATTAGCCACGACAAACTCGCTGAAAAAGAACGACTCAAAGCAAGCTTCAACGCCTATGAACCTTTCGCCGATGCCTATTGTTATTTTATTGAAAAGTCCCTCGACATTCTCAAGCCAGGAGGAATTCTATCTTTCATCACCTCGAACTCATATATTAAGGCTAATTATGGTTTGCCGCTGCGGAGATTGTTGAGTAACCAAAGTACAATCCGTCAACTTTTGAATATAGAAGATTCTCAAATTTTCCAATCGGCGATTGTAAACGTAGCAATTCTGCTCACAAAGCGAGGCAGGCCCGAAAAAGAAACCTTAACTCGCGTGACAAATACTCCATGCAATACAGACTTTTTCCGCGAGTATGTCAGCAAACAGTCCTTTGAAATCAATGCCACAGCTTTTCGCGGCCCATTTTGGTCTCTCGTCCCACAAGCAATTCTGTCGCTTAAACAAAAAATTGAAAGCGTTGGCATAACGCTCGAATATCTAAATGCAAAAATTCGCCTTGGTATCGCGACGGGAGCTAACGAGGCTTTCATTATCGATGAAAATCAGCGGGCGGCCTTTGTGAAAAAGGACAGGCGCAACGCCGAAATCATAAAGCCCATTTTAAGAGGCAGAGACATTGAACGTTTTGCTTACAAATGCGCAGGCTGTTATGTGTTGCTTACTAAAAACTGTATTGACATAAAACGTGATTTCCCCGACATCTACGATTATTTGGATTCGTTCGGCCCAGATTTCAAGAAGCGAGGAGCACAGGGTCGAAATTGGTTCAATTTACGCGCATGCGCTTTCTTTGAAGATTTTAAGAAAGAGAAAATTGTTTGGATTGAGCTTACAGATAGAGGCCGTTTTGCTTTATGTTCGGACGAAATCTATCTTGTAAATTCCGCCTATTTCATGCTGCCACCCGCTCGTCTCAATTCAAAATACCTCTTGGCGATTTTGAATTCGAGATTGGTAGAGTTTTATCTTGGTCTGATAGCAGAAACGAGTGGCATGGGAACAACTCGCTGGATAAACAACTACGTCAAAGAGTTTCCAATCGTTATCGCAAAAATGGCAGAACAAACGCCTATCATCAAACTGGTTGACCGCATCCTCGAAGCGAAACAGCGGGATTCCGAGGCGGACACAATCGCGTTGGAGCAGGAGATAGACAAGTTGGTCTATGCGCTCTACGGCCTAACGCGGGAGGAAATCGAAATTGTCGAAAAAAGCTGATATGTCGTTAATGCCATAAAAGGATTGCTTATGCCACAGAAAAAATCGGAAAACATGAAGAAGGGCGATATAAGCGATGCCGAGCGAGAACGGCTTATCAGAGAAGTTGAAGAGGAAATCCTGCAAAATCCTACTTATCAATTTTATGAAAAATTATTGGAAGAACAAACAGCCATTGACGCAGCTCGCACCAGTGCTTTAACCGCTGAGGATTTATTTAGAGTGCATTTGGATGCCGCACAGGCCGGGGATAGTTCCGCGATGTGGGCGGTTGCCAATATGTATCTATATGGCCAGGGCGTGTCAACAGATGTTAAAAAGTCTTTGGAGTGGCGACAAAAAGCCGCTCAAGCCGGTGACAGTGATGCTATGATAGAGCTTGCAAGAAGGGGCGGCTATTTCGGCAAACGTCATAAATCTGCAAACGATTATGCTCAAGCAGTGGTGTGGTATCGCCGGGCAGCGGAGATGGGACGCGTTGAGGCCATGTATCGGCTTGCATTTTTGCTTGGTATGGGACAGGGAATAGAAAAAGATGCACCGCAGGCAATAGAGTGGTTGCGTAAAGCCGCCGTAGCCGGACACGGTAACGCCATGGAAATGCTGGCGAAGTGTTATCGCAATGGCCGAGGCGTGGAGCAGAACGATATGGCCGCGCTGATATGGTATCAAAAAGCAGCCGCTGCAAAAAATTCTTCCGCGATGTACGAGCTTGCGCAGTTGTATTATCATGGCCATATCGTGGCGAGAGATAAGGAAAAAGCCATGGAATGGTATAAAAAAGCGGCAGACCTCGGCCATAAGGAATCCCAAAATCTCCTCCGCGAACTTATGCCCAATACTTCAGATACACCAAAATCGAAGAGGATACCGCACGAAAGAGGGGTTTACTGTCGAATGTTAAAGGCAAGAACGGCTACCTCATTGGAAAAAGTGCGGTCGGAGATGTCTATGCCGCCTTCATCAACGGAAAACTCTCCAACTCCAAAGCAGTAACAATAGCGCCCTTTTTTATGTGCAAGAGAATTCATTTCTGCTTCAAAAACGAGTTTTTCGGTGCTTATACGCGCGCACGCGCGTTTTTAACTGGCGACATTCATTTGTTATTCCATTGCTAACAAATCCCCCAAGATTCTCCGTCCTCCGCCTCTTTCCCCCCTTACCTCATCCAGACTGCGGAACACCCATGTTATCCCACATTTTATCTAACATTATCGTACATTTTGACCTTACTATTTCTTACCATATTTACCTGCTAAAATGTTAGGTTTTGTTAGGTCTCTATTCTGATATACAACAATAGTGGCCCTTTGGGGGTGATACTCCCTTATTAAAACCATTAAAAAAACACACGCGGTTGCCCGCCGGTTGATAATCTCTTACCCCGTAGAGATTCCCTTCCCCCTATACCCTTCGCTTTCCTACACACAGCTTGGGGGCCATATAATATCCCGCCGCTGTCTTTGGGGTTACTTTCCCTCCCCACCCCACGCCGTCTTAAAAAACTATCGTTTGCAAGATTCTACCGCAAGCTTCCCTCTTTTGCTGTAAAGCGTAAATCCTATTTGCCTTCCTTGTCGGCCTGCCCGCATACGTCCAGCGTTTCGTCTGTTCATAAAGCTTGCCGATTCGTTTATCAATGTCCAAAAAGCTCCCCATAATAGCAAACTTACCGCCGTGAGATTCATTCCGACTCTCATAAGACAGGTCGTAACAATGCCGACAGCCAAAGCGTATATGACCCGCTCCCAGAAACAATTTACCCACCCGTCGGCCACAGAACGGGCAGTTGAACCAATACCTAACACCCCCAAAATGACAGGGAGTCGTTGTTAGACCCACCTTATAATCGTGGTAGGTCTCTTCTCCTGACCAGCGGTTTGTATTGGTGTATTGAAATCGTATAGAATTGTCCCCGTGCAAGGTAGAAACATAGACACTTATACTGCTGGTTTCCTCACCATAATAGTTTTTCCAAGAGATTCCGCCCGATGTGCAACACTCAGTATTCAAATAGTCGTGCTTTTTCAGAAACGCTATGCTGACGCTCCTGCAATCCTCGACCGTATTTTTACTCATACCTCAATCCTGTTATTGTTATTTACCGAAATCATTAGAGATTCTAATCACTTTCTTGACGCATAACTAACGTGGTGAAAAGACGTTGGAAGCGTTTTATTGTTATCTTCAAAATACGCCTGTATGTGCTTTTCAAGTGGTGACATTTCAACAGTAAACCTCTTAAAAGTAACCTATTCTACGCCAAAACTCGCGTCTTTTTCGCCTTCTTTCAGCCCATTCATATACCCAGGGCGGACATCGCCTGACAAAAACGCCGTGTCGTTTGCACCACCTTTGTAATGTTCTTCGGGGAATTTTGAGGATTCTCGCCGTAGCTCGTATGCCGCTCTCATTGATTAGCTCAAAGGCATAGGTTCTCTGTTGGTCGGTATATTGGCCGTCGTCGCCAAGCGATTCAAACTCATATCGCTTTTCTTCATTGAACTGCTCCGCCGCTGAGCGGAACATTTCCCTATTGGACGCCCTACTCATCGGCCCTCACCCCGTAAGCTACTGTTTATCAGCGCCTTGACGGCTGCTTTGATAGGCTCCGGAAGGTTTGGCCAGCATTCGACCAACTGAGCCAAATCGGGGTCTTTTTCGCTTAAAAGCGCCAAGCAGGACGCCAAGACGCTTTTGGGGGTTTCCGTAAGTGGTTGCTGTGGTAAGTGTTTAGGGGTTTTCGTTGCCGGGCTTCGAACCCGGAGGTTACAGGTTCGACTCCTGTCGGGCGCATTAGAAAATTCGTTTTTGCTATCGTCAATAAGGTTTCATTAAATGGTCACTTAATCCGTCCCAATAACCTGAGCAGGCCGTCAAGGATTGTCAGCGGATGGGGCGGGCAGCCGGGAATATACAAATCCACGGGTATTATTTTATCCGCGCCGTTATTAACCCGCGGCAAATCAATATATGGGCCGCCCGATATGGCGCAGGTGCCGACCGCGATTGTTATCTTGGGGTCAGGCACGGCATCGTATGTTTTTTCCAGGGCGAGTTTCATATTCTCTGTAACCGGCCCGGTGATGAGCAAACCATCGGCGTGTCTGGGTGAAGCGACGAACTGAACGCCGAACCTGCCCAGGTCATAAACGACGGTGCCCAAGACATTCGTATCGGCCTCGCACGCGTTGCAGCCGCCCGCGGATACCTGTCTTAATTTCAAAGACCGGCCAAACAATTTTTTCATTCTCTTATCAAGGGCTTCGGCCAATTTCATTTCCTGCCCGTTAAGAAGCAAATCTTTCTTTGTCCTCGCGGCAAGTCGATACTCCCTGCTGAATTTTATCGCGCCGCAGGAACAATTCCCCTCACATTGCGCACAAAACAGGCATTTGCCAAGGTCAATGCTTAAAGCGTTCTTTTCTTTTTTTATGGCACCGATTGGACAACTATCGACGCAAAGTTTGCAGCCCGTGGCGCATTTTGAGGAATCAACGACAGGCCTGCCCCGAAATCGTTCCGGAAGCACGGGCGTCCCTTTCGGAAACGAAACAGTCCTGTGTTTCTGCTGCAATCTTGCGAGCAACGGTTTTATCACTTTGTCACCTCCCGTAAGGGATACTGCGTATTATAAATCATAACCACAATAAGACAGATTAAAACTTTTGTTGCACAGCGGGAAATCAGATATTTGCTGATTCCTCATCGCCATCGCCAGCCCTGTCCAGTTATGAAAAGACGGGTCAACGATTTTGTAATGAGATAAACGGCCATCAGGGCCGGTCAAGCCGACGTGGCATATTTCGCCTCGCCAGCCCTCTACCAAACTCACGCAGAATTTTCCTGGCAAAGCCGGCTTTATATTCGTTTTGATTTGCCCTTCAGGCAATGTATTGAGCTGGTCATTTATGAAATCGATTGACCTTTGTACTTCGAGCCATCGCACATACGCTCGCGCAAAAACGTCGCCCGTATGCCAGCCCGAAATTGGTATCTGTGCGAAACGATAAATGCCCGCCGGGAAATTAAACCGGCAATCAATCTCAACACCGGAGGCCCTGGCGGGAATACCAACCAGGCCAAGCTCTTTGCAGATTTCCGGCTGCACGACGCCTGTTTCTTCAAAACGGGCGAGAACCGAAGATGTGTTCCACAGCAAATCAGCAGCAACATTGACATCCTTGAGAGCACGGGCAAGTTTTTCCGTCAGCGTATCAGAATGTTGTTTGTTTACGTCGAATCCGACGCCGCCGGGAATAACCAACCCCCTGCCAAATCGGCTGCCGCAAATCAGGGCGGTCATATTGAGAAAATCACCGCGTATCCTGCCGCAGAAAGATGACGTAGGCAGATAACCAATATCTCCGGCAAGAGCGCCGAGGTCGCCTGTATGATTAGCGAGCCGTTCAAGCTCCAGAGCTATGCCGCGAAGCGATTGTGCTCTCGGCGATACATTACTTCCCGACAACGACTCGGCAAGCTGGCAATAAGCGGTCGTATGACCTATTGATGTATCGCCCGCGAGCGTCTCCATATAATGCAGCGTTCTTTTATCCGGACCGCCAATCATGGCACGTTCAACCCCGCGATGCTGATAGCCCAGCGATATTTCGAGATTCAAAACGTTCTCGCCGAAACACTGAAACCTGAAATGTCCCGGCTCGATAATCCCGGCGTGGACGGGGCCGACGGCGACTTCGTGAATCTCCTCGCCCTCGACCTTGAAAAAGTCCATAACCGAAGGAAGAATCGGCTCTTCTTTTTTATTATCCCTGCCTGTCGAATACGAATGATGAAAACGAACCGGCTTTAACCACGGATGTCCCTGTGGTACTACGTCCCACTGCTCGGCTATTTCACGCTCGAATAAATGGGCCTGCGGGCAATCGGGCGTCAACGAAGGATATTTATCCGACACATCTGATGATAATACTGAAAGGTTCCCGGCATTATCATCGGCAAGAACGGCAAACAGACGAACCTGCTGCGGACTCGACGGCGAGGCAAACAACGACACTATTCTTTTTCCAGATTTGGCCGCCTCAATGACAAAATTCCTGAACTCGGTTATTCCCGCTACGGGAATCCGCTTAGTATCGACCGCCTGACAGTTATAGAGCGAAATTGCGTTTGCAGCAGGCATCAATATCCTCCTATAACTGAAGCGACACTATGAAGCAAATCACTAACGACCGGCGGAATATACAATCCGAACATCAACGCCATCGCTCCTAACGCTATTGGCGGCAGGATAGTAAATGCAATGGCGGGCCTGTCTTTGACCTGCAAATCATTATTCTTCGGACCTTGCGCCATATTCAAAAACGCCGCCGACATCCCCACAAAAACAACGGCGAGTATGCCTAAAAAAGCAACCGCAATGCCGATTCTGCCCTGCTCAATCATCGCTTTGACAATCGTAAACTCGCTGACGAAAATCCCGAAAGGCGGTATCCCGGAAATAGCCAGAAATCCCGCTATCCACAAAACGCCCGTAATCGGGGCAACGGACAAAATGCCGCGAACATCCTTAGTCGTCTTGGTTTTATAAATAGCGATGATATTACCAGCGGTCATAAACAGCATCGCCTTGGCAATTGAATGATTGACCGCGTGCAGCATCGCGCCAAAAGTAGCGCCAGCGCCAATACCCACTCCAAGAGCCAGAATCCCGACGTGCTCGACGCTCGAATAGGCGAGCATCCTTTTATAGTCGGCCTGACCCAAAATAAAAATTGCGGCCCAGCCGATTGATATTAAGCCGAACAATACGAGTAAACCCTGGCAGAATTGCGCTTCACCCGCTGCGGAACAAACCTGATAACATCTCAATATCCCCAGAAAAGCGCAATTCAAAAGAGCGCCCGACAACAACGCCGAAATCACCGAAGGCGCTTCGCTGTGCGCATCGGGCAACCATGTGTGCAGCGGGGCCAAACCCATTTTGGTCCCGTAGCCGACGAGGAAAAATAAAAACGCGGCCTTCAACCACTGGATATTCAGATTGTGTCCCTGTCCGATGAGGGCGTTTAATACAATCGCTGTGCCTTCGGATGCAGGCTTTGTCGCGGCAATCACCATAAAGAAATTGCCAAGCAACGCAAGAGCGATGCCGACCGAACAAATCAGCAGATATTTCCAAGTGGCCTCAAGAGAACGATGATGGCGGTGAAAATATATCAACGGTGCGCTCGCCAGTGTCGTCGCCTCCATCGCAACCCACAGCAAACCAAAATGCTGGCTCACCGTCACCAATGTCATCGTGGCGAGAAATCCTTCTATGCAGGCACAAAAAATCGCCTCAGGGGCATTTGTAAAAAACGCTTCTTCTTCAAAAACCTGCTTTTTACTCCTGGCTTCGCCCGCGAGATACCCGAACGCGTAAAATGAACAAGCCAGGAAAAGCACACTTGTAATCGTCAAAAACAAAAGCCCCGGCTTATCCAGCATTAGCCAGCCGTTCCATAATGTCCCCGGCTCTACGCCCCACGCCGTTATGGTTATCGCGGTATGACTTACGGCTGTAACAATAAGAATAATCCGGCGTAATATGTCGTTTCGCACTATCAGCGACAAAACTGCGGCTATGACCGGAATCAATAACAGGGCAAGAATCATAGCATCAGCTCCTCAACCTCGACAGCTGGTCCGTATCAATGTGGTCGAACTCGCGATTAATGTGGAACATCGCGATGCCCATCACGAAAACCGCCACGAATATATCCAGCAGTATCCCAAGTTCGACAAGCATCGGCTGTTTTCCAACCAGCGCAACACCAAAGGCGTATATCCCGTTTTCCAGGACTAAGTAACCGAGCACCTGGGTCAATGCCTTTTTCCTGCTTATGATAAGAAACAGGCCAGACATAATCGTAAAGAAAGCCACCGGCACAATCAGCGGCGACATCAACGGCTCCGGGAAAGGTAATCGCGAGCTAAGCCACATACACATTACAAGAGCGATTGTCCCCGCGATGATTGAAATTCCGTAACCGATAAACGGCTCGATTTCGCGCTGCGTCGCCAATTCCCTCAACGTCCTGTTGAGCATCCAGGGAAACGCAATTCCTTTTAAGCTGATTATGACGATTGAAAACAGGACAAGATGCACTTCCATATCCCAGTCGTTCAATATAAGCGGCAGAAAACCAAGCGCAACCCCCTGAAGGGCCACGATGCGAATACAAGCGCCCAATCTGCTCAGGCCGAGCAGCATCAGGTTCGTCAGCACAAGAAATATCATTATTATATCAGCGGTATTATTCATCGAATCACCTTAGCACCAGAGCCAATACTGAAAGAGTTGTCGCGCCAATCAAAAGCTGAGGGACGTGCAGAAGCCGTAAGCGGGCCATTGACGACTCTATTATGCCAACGACCACCGCCAGCAGCAGCATCCCGACAATCGCCGCCGAAGTATCGAGCAAGATATTGCCGGTATGAATCGGCACAGCAATGCCAATAAGTATCTGGCCCAGAAGCCACATCTTCAGCGCAGCAGAATAAAGAATAAACCCGAAATCAGGCCCGCCGTGGTCGAGTACCATAACCTCATGAATCATTGTCAATTCGAGGTGCGTATTCGGGTCATCGACGGGTATCCTGCAATTCTCCGCCAAAAAGACAATCAAAAGAGCAACGCCCGCCAGCACAAGGGCTGGGCCGGAGTTTAACCATAATCCGGGGACAACCGACGAAAACATCTGTGTCAGGGATATGTACCCCGTACATTTCGCAATTGCGGCAAGACCAATAAGCAAAGCCGGCTCGGAAAGCGCAGAGAATGTTACCTCCCTGCTCGCTCCTATTCCCTCGAAACTTGAGCCGGTATCCATCGCGCTTATGACCGTGAAAAACCGCATCAATCCGAAAAGATAAACAAATAAAATCAAATCACCGTTGAAAGAGACCGCCGAGGGCAGACCGCCGAATGGCATAAGCAACGCTGCGGTAAGCGTAACAGCCAGCCCCAGCAAAGGCCCCACACGAAAAACCCATGACGTTGTCCTGCTGTAAACCGCGCCTTTGCGCAAAAGCTTCCAGATGTCATAATATGGCTGTAACAAGGGTTGCCCCGTCCTGCCCGCGAAGGCGGCTTTGGTCCGGTTTATCACGCTGAGCAAAAACGGCGCGATAACAAGTCCAAGAACAGGATTGGCAAATTTCAGTATAATCATCACATCAGCTTCCAAATCAGGAGTATCCACAGCGTCATCGCGATATATAAAATGTATATTTGCAGCCGGCCCTGCTGAAGCCATCGCAGCCTGGAAAACGACGAGCTGACCCAGCTAAACAGGGGCTGATACATATATTTTTCACTGATATCAGACGTGTCCGTATGAAAAGCCGACTGCGCGGGGAAAATATCTTTGATAGGCGAAATCTTTTTCAAACTTCGCAGGAACATCTTGAACAAATCCGTCAGCGGCTGCGCAAAAGACGCCGCGGTATATTGCATTCTCGCATCGGGCCTCGCGTAGCCGCAGTCCCATGTCCCCACCTCCCTGATTCCACGGGTGCTAAGCATCAATTTACGCAAAACAGCGAAAGTTGCCGTCAATCCCAGCAAAACCAGCGAGATAATAACAATGTTCGTCAGCACAGCCGATGTAGCCGCAAGTTCTGTCTGAATTGTCTCAAGCGGGATTGACGTTATCTCAAAAATAACGTTCTCAGCTGACTTTATAACTAAGGGCGAGCATATTCCCAGCAGGACGCAAAAAGCAGCCAGGATTACCATTGAAGATTTCATAAAGAAACCAATCTCATGCGCCTGCTTTGCGTGCTCGCTCCGCGGCTCACCGAGAAATATCACGCCGAACGCCTTTGTGAAACACGCCAGAGCCAATCCGCCAATCAAAGCCAAACTGCCTATAACAACCAATGCAGGGATAATCGACTCGAATCCGCCTGCAAAACCGTTTTTGAAAACGCCAAGATAAATCAGGAATTCGCTGATAAAGCCATTCAATGGGGGCAGCCCCGAAATCGCTATCGAGCCGACTAAAAAAGTAAAGGCAGTTACCGGCATCCGTTTGATAAGTCCGCCAAGCAAATCAATATGGCCCGTACCACTGCTGTGCAAAACTGACCCGGCGCCAAGGAAAAGCAATCCCTTGAAAACCGCGTGATTGATGACGTGCAGCAATCCGCCGCCGAAACCAAGAATTGCAAGCGTCGGCGAATTCATATTGATACCAAGCAATCCGACACCAAGCCCGATAGTGATGATGCCGATATTCTCAACGCTGTGATAAGCGAGAAGCCGTTTCAAATCGTGCTGCGCCAAAGCAAAAAGCACACCAAGAACACCGGACACCGCACCAATTGCTATCAGCGCCCAGCACCACCACGCCGGAGGCATTCCCAAAATAGTCAAAGCCCTGACCAGACCGTAAATGCCGGTCTTAATCATAACGCCGCTCATAACCGCTGAAACATGGCTCGGTGCGGCCGGATGTGCGTATGGCAGCCAGACGTGCAAAGGCATAAAACCCGCCTTTGTGCCGAAACCAATTACCGCCAACACAAACAATATGCTCGCCAATGAAGATGGTATTGCGGAAACCTTGTCAAAATCCAGTGAGCCGGCCTGATGCCCGAGAAGAATAAAAAATACGATTAAAAATGCTGTCCCTATATGCGTCGCTATTAAGTATATCCAGCCCGCCTGGCGGACCATCGGCTTTTCATATTCGAAGGTAACAAGAAAGAAGGATGCCAGTGACATTATCTCCCACGCCACTAAGAACAATAAGCCGTTTCTGGCGACAACAACCAGCATCATACCAGCCAAAAGCAGGTTATAAAAAAACCACGGGACACCGAGGTTTTTCTTTTCACGATATGCCCAGAGATATTCAGCGCCATAAATCGCCGCGATTGCGGTAAGGCCAAGTATCGGGATTAAAAATAACGCGGATATGGGATCTATCTGGATAAAAAACGAACCGCTCGGCACGCTCCAGTTCAATCGCAGTGATTCGGTAGAGCCGGTTAAAAGCACCTTAAATGCCGGAACAACAGCAACGACACTGCCGACAACGGCGCTGACGCTGCCCAAAAAAGTTGCCAAGCCCGGTTTTCGCCCGCTAAACAGCGAAGCCAAACCGCCGGCAAAAATAATTACCAGACCCCAGAGGAAAAGCGACATTTAGCTTACCTCTCTCGTCTCAACGGCAGCCGACTCCTGCTTGATACCGGCTTCAACACGCTTTATCCCAGCGTAAATCTCATCACGGGTTCCCTGCTTTTCAATGACCGCTCTAAAGCCCTCGTCACGCAGGGAAAACGCCAGACGTGAAAGCAGATACAGGTGGGCTTTGACAGTAGGACTGATAAGAGTAAAAAGGCATGTCACCGGTTTGCCGTCGAGAGAACCGAAATCAATCGGCTTTTCAAGAAAGCACAGCGATACTATCGGCTCAGTTACATGCAAAACAATCGGGTTGCGAACATGCGGAATTGCTATCCCGTCGCCAACGGCGGTCGAGGCAATTGCCTCTCTCGCCAAAAGCACCTGCAAAAGAAAATCACGGTCAACCTCCTGAGGCAGCCTCATTAACCCGACCACGCTTTTCAGTGCGGATTCCTTATTGTCGCCCTCAATACGGTAATAAATCCCGCCCGATGTCAACGCCTGAAAAAGCCCGCTAACAGGCACCTGGGCATTATTGGGCTCCTCGAACAAATCCGCGGAAACGCCTATTTGGCGGGATGTCGCCCATTCGAGCAGTTCCGCCTTGTTGAAACGATACTGATTGCCCAGTTGGTAGGCAGGCAAACTGCCCTGCTTCAACCACCTGTAAATCGTTTTCTCGTTTACATTTAAGAGCTTTGCTACGTCTTTTACTGTAAGTTGCATCTTTCTCACCTAAAGAACAATTACGCCATCACTTTGGACAATTGTGGACATTGTAATTTCGGCGAGCATAGTTGTCAAGCTAAAATGGCTATGAACGTGAAATTTAGGGAATAAACGAGGTCCAGCTCCGCAGCAAACGAGGATTATAGGCGGAAGTGCTAATTATGGGGCGAGGAAGGCGTCTGCCTCAGAAGCCGGCAACTCTACGCCCTGATAGGTATGCGTGTTTTGAATCGTGAAAATATCGTCCAATGATACGTCAACTGTGCGGCCTTTTACGAACGCAACCGAGCCATCACAGAACAGGACATTTTGACCTCTGCCCCCATGATTCGGGCTGTTTCGCTTCAAAAGCGCATCACTGATATTAACAATCAATTCCTTTTCGGATGCCGATACATTGGCAAACATAGGACTCAGATCCGCAATAATTGGCTGCCTGCTCATTTTTTCCATTCCCGTCTTCGGGCAGCCGATGCGGAAACTATAAGTAACAAAAGTTCGTTTGGGGAAATCGTTGTATTCTCTGGGGTTGCAGTTGAAATTACAGGAAGGTTTGGTGACGGGGCACATAAAATCGTCCGGCTTAACGTATTCGTTCCTTACCAGGACCCACATCCTGCGCGTGTTTGACACGTTTTCCGAACCCTGATCGCCAACTCGCCACCACGGGGTTCCGGGTGTTGCCGCCAGCATCGGCATCTGGCCGTTGTTGTCGTTCTTGTAATTGCTCAAGCCGGTAAACAGGCCGGCCATCTGAGAGCCACACTTTGTCTGCCATGACATCTGGCGGGCATAGCTTGTGGCCATTTTCCCGCCTGTTAAAAGGGCGCTACCTACAATAACAAAAACCGCCGCTGTCGCAAGCCGGGCAAAAATATCGCGTCCCCAACCCCAATCGGTTTTGCGCTTCTGTTCGGCCTTAAGAAGCTCATTAAGTCCAACCTGGCTTGTCCGCAACGTTTGTTTGATACGCCAAACCGTACCTTCAGCCAGTTCTGCCGGACACTCTTGTGGGATTATGCTTTGGAGGGGTGATAATGACGCTTTGATTGAAGTGACGAACTTTGCTGCCTCTTCGTTTGAGAATACTAATTCCTGTGCTTGAGCTGATTCTTGTTCAGAGGTGATTCCCATGCAGTAATCGAAAAGAAGCTCTTTTTGCTGACTATTTAACGATATCATTGCGTCTTCTTGCTCCTAACGGCTGCTTTCCAATCTTTGGCAAACCGGCCTACTGCCGTATGCAACCGGCTTTTTACCGTGCCAATAGGAATACGCAGGACGTCGCTCATTTGTTTGTAGGAAAAATGGTTAAAATATGCCATAACCAAAATTTCTCTCAGATTATCCGGTATATTCGATATAACCTGTCTAACATTGGCCTCTATTTCACCTTTTTCGAGGTCGTCGTAAGGTCTTTCCTCCTCGGAGGTTAGGACGTCAAGCATATCGTCAAACGACATTTCGTTGGAATCGCTCATAGTGCCGATGGAAACAGTCGCAGTTCTTTGCATTTTTCTCAGGGCGTCTTTGGCCTTATTCGCGGCGATGGTGTATAGCCAGGGGCGAAGAGGTCTGTCCCGGTCAAAACTATCCCTGCTGGTGAATAACTGCAAAAAGGTCTCCTGGAAGACGTCATCGATAAGGTCGGTACGGTTGAGGAAATTCCGCAAAAAGGCGTATAGGCCGTTTTTGTAGCGGCCAACGATTTCCTGAAACGCACCCTCTTCGCCTGCCGCGGAGCGGTCGAGCAGTTCGCCATCACTCAGTTTCGTGAAATCGGTTGCCATAGTATACATATCTGTTTATTTAGACAATCAAAGATAAAGGTCGGCATTATAACATTTTGCAGGCAACTTAAAACCCTTTTATCAGCAAAATTCCGGCCTTTCTTACCATAAAGGCAAAGAACAAGTGGTAAAACACAGGTAAGTTTAAGTAACCATCAGGAATTCGACAAGTTCTCCAGGCAAGTCGCAGCATCGACTGGTTCGACTCTTTCGACTGCGCTCAAGACAGGTGCGCTCACCACAGGTCGCTACGCTGGTTCGACTTTGCTCACCACAGGTTGCTCAGAACAGGCGAGTAAGTTTTTGAGGCAGATTTGAGCTATTTTTTTGAGATGCTCTAAGCCGGGACGCAATATAGGGGAATGGGCAAACTGAATCTTGAACTGTTCCTCGGTGAGGTTTAGAAAATCACTCAAATTCAATTCAGCCCGATCGGCGTAATGAACAAATTGCCTGTTGGCGCGGGCCGGCGCTTTTTGCTGGTACGGACAGGCAATCAGACATTCGCCGCAGCCGAAGATGTGATTGCCGATTTTGGGGGCGAGGTCGGCGGGAATATCGGTTTTGGCCTCGATAGTCAGATAGCTGATACATTTAGTGGCGTCGAATGAGCCATCCGACTTTAACGCCCCCGTCGGACATGCGGCAACACAGCTATCGCAGCCGGGGCAGGATTCTTTCAACGGCTTATCCGGGTCAAGCTCGATACTGGTTACGATTTCTCCCAGGAATATTTGAGGACCAAAGCGAGGATTAACGAGCATGCGATTTTTGCCGATGATGCCGAGTCCCGCTCTTACAGCCAGCGCACGTTCGAGCAAAGGCGAGGAATCAACACAAATTTTAAACTGCATACTCGGACAGGTAATTGAAGCGATAAAATCGGCGAGCTGACGCAGCAATTGTTTTATAAACTGGTGATAGTCATCATATTGCGCAAAGGCAGCAACCCTTCCCAAAGGAGCGGAAGACGGAGAACAGAGGACAGAATACGGATGACCATTCTGCGGCTTGTAGTTCAGGCCCACAACAACGACGGATTTTGCGCCGGGCAGGAGCTTGGCGGGGTCGGTGCGTTTTTCGAGATTTGAGTGCAGCCAGGTCATATTGCCCGCATAGCCGGCGTCGAGCCAGCCAAGAAGGCGACCGACCTGCTCTTTGCTGACCGGAGAGGCATCTGTTACGCCGACGAGGTCAAAGCCGAGTTCCAGTGCCGTTTGCTTTATCTTTTCTGTAAGTGTCATTTTTCGAGCATACTAAACGGGTGCAGGGTAATATTATTATACCACTATATAACGGGACAATAAAAGCTGATTAGAGAAAATACGTTCTAAGCGACGATATAAGCAAATATAACGACAATATGATAACATGGAGATAAAGATGGAGCAAGGGCTGACAGGATTGATAGGCGGGTCGGGGCTGGGTGATGTGCTGGCCGACAAAATCAGGGACGCGAAGTTTTGCAATGTGGCGACGCCATTCGGAAAACCCAGCGACAGGATTATGGTTGGCAGGATAGGCAAAAGGCGGGTCGCCTTTATCAACCGCCACGGTCAGGGCCATAAGTTATCTCCAAGCGAAGTGCCCTACGCCGCGAACATATTCGCCCTCAAGAAACTTGGGGCACATTCCGTCATAGCAACCTGCGCCGTGGGCTCACTTCGCGGCTCAATCCGCCCCGGCGAGCTTGTCATTGTTGACCAGTTTATCGACCGCACCTTCCGCCGTAAGAACACCTTCTTCGACGGATACGGGGCCGTACATACCGAGATGGCTCAGCCGACGTGCAATCGACTGGGGGACATTATCGCGGAGGCGGCAAAAAAATTGGACGTCAGAACACATCGCAAAGGGACATACGTCGGAATAGAGGGGCCGATGTTTTCAACAAGGGCAGAATCGCTTATGCACAGGATTTGGGGAGGAGACCTGATTGGGATGACGGCGATGCCCGAGGCAAAATTAGCCAGAGAGGCCCAGATGTGTTATTCGCTGGTTGCGCTGGTGAGTGATTACGACTGCTGGAAGCCGCAGAAGAAAAAAAGAGACAAGCAGGAACTTTTGCGAGAGATAATAGGGAACCTGAATCGGGCAAGCGGTAACTGCCTGAAGCTGATTGAGGCGATTTTGTCAAATAAGCACGAGCTGGTTTGTGATGACTGCGATTGCAGACGAAGTCTGGATATGGCGGTCTGGACGGAAAAGAAATTCATAACCGCAGCACAGAAAAGAAAAGTCGCGGTGCTGTTCGAGTAATTCGCCGATACCCCCTGGCTAATCAGGAACAGAGGTTTCGCACGGCGGTGACACAATCCGGGGAATCGTTTTTCGGGTAGCGTTTCCGCATCGCGGCGGCGACGAGGCCCACGAACATCGGCTGCGGCCGCAACGGGCGGGAAGTCAGGCAGGGATGGGCCTGAGTGCCTACGAAATAAGGATGCGAGGGTATTTCGAGAATCTGCATAATGGGCTGATTCGGGGCCTTGCCTGAGAAAACAAGACCTCCTTTTTCGAGCGAGTCGATATAACGAGGGGCAACTTCATAGCGGTGTCTGAATCGCATCCTTACGGAGCGTGCCTTTGCGAATAGCTGCCAGGCGAAGGTGTCTGGTTTGAGCTCGATATCGAATCCGCCGAGACGCATATTGCCGCCGAGGCCCTCGATTTTCAACTGCTCCGGGAGGTAATCGATAACGGGTTCTTTGCAATCCGGCTCAATCTCGGTGCTGTTTGCGCCGGCTAATCCGCAAACGTTGCGAGCGAATTCGATTACAGCCATCTGGAAACCGAAGCATATACCGAGATATGGGAGATTGCTTTCGCGGGAGTGCTTGACGCAGCAGATTTTGCCTTCCGCGCCGCGCGTGCCGAAGCCGCCGGGGACAATTATGCCATCGACGTCGGCAAGATTGGTTGACACATTGGCGTCGGTTAGGTTCGTTGTTTCAATCCATTTTATATTTACCTTTGCGCCCAGCGCAATACCCGCGTGTTCGAGGGAGTTGATAATTGAGGCGTAGCTGTCGCGGACGGAGGTGTATTTGCCAGTGATGGCGATTGTTACGGGTTTCTGTGCGGCGTCGATTTTGTCGGTGAAGTCGCACCACTGCGCCCAGCTTTTGCGTTCGTGGCGGAGGTTGAGGCGGTCTTCGATTTTCAGGAGACGCGCGACCTCGAAATCGAGGCCCTTGTCGCGCAGCATCGCGGGAATGGTATAAATGCTGGCGGAATCGTGCAGCGAGATGACCCGTTCAAATGGGACATTGCTATAGACGCTGATTTTCTGGCGGACAGTTTCTGTAACGGGACTCGTGGCCCGACAGGCGATTATGTCGGGCTGGACGCCAAGCTGCATCAGTTGCTTGATTCCTAATTGAGCGGCCTTTGATTTTTGTTCGCCGAGTGTTTGCGGTTCAAGGATGTACGTCAGCGCGACAAAACAGGCGCTGTTGGGGCCTTCTTCATAGGCCAACTCGCGCATCGCCTCGATGAAGTAGGCATTTTCAAGGTCGCCTACGGTGCCGCCTATTTCGACGAATACAATGTCGGCGTTTGATTTCATTGCGAGATTTCGCAGGCGTAATTTTACTTCGCCCGTAACATGCGGAATCATCTGGACGTCCCTGCCTAAGTAATCGCCTCGGCGTTCCTTGTTGAGGACGTCGTTAAATATTTGGCCGGAGGTGCAGAAGTTCGCCCTGCTCAAATCCTGGTCGAGCATACGCTCGTATGTGCCGAGGTCCATATCGCATTCCATACCGTCATCGAGGACAAAGACCTCGCCGTGGCGGAACGGGTTCAGAGTTCCTGAATCGATATTGAGATAACCTTCGAGCTTGATGGGGGCGACCCTGAGGCCCTTGTCCTGCATAAGTTTGGCGAGGCAGGACGAGAATATCCCTTTGCCTAAGCCGCTCATCACGGTGCCCATCACGAAGAGATACTTCGTCTTGCCTGGTTTATAGCCGGGCGGCACAGGCGAGAAAAATTCGCTGTCGGTTGATGTTTTGCTTACCGATGTCAATAATTCGCTATCCTTCATAAATCACCTTATATATTATTTCTTGGCATATCGTTTGACAAATTCCGCGTATTGAACGGGGGTGTCGATGCCGGCGCAGGTATGCTTTACCTTAGCGACAAGAATATCGAAGCCATTTTCGACAGCACGCAATTGTTCGAGTTTTTCTAATTTTTCCAAAGGCGTCTGCGGCAGCTTTGTAATCTTCAGCAGAAAATCTTTTCGATAAGCGTATATGCCGATATGACGCAGATAATTCTTTATTTCACCTATGCCGCCCTGCTCTCTATCGTAAGGTATCACCGACCTTGAGAAGTAAATCGCTTTGCCGCAACCAATTTTGACAGGAATCGGCGGGGTAAACCCCGCCCTACAAACTACAACTTTGACAATGTTTGGATCGGCGATTTGTTCTTTTGTTTCGAAGTCGGCTGCCAATGTTGCCATTTGGCTTTTGGGGTTATCAGCAAGCAGTTTCGCGACTGTATCGATATTGGCGGGGTCGATTTCGGGTTCATCGCCTTGTAAATTGACTACTATATCAAAATCTTGTCCCCCTACCGCCTCGGCTATGCGGTCTGTACCGCTTGGGCAGTCAGGATTAGTCATAACACATTCTGCACCGAAGGATTTCGCGGCATCCGCGATTCGCTTATCGTCCGCGGCAATGATTACCCTGTCGGGCAATCTGGCGAGTTTGGCCTGTTCGTAAACGTGCTGGATGAGGAATTTGCCTGTATCTTTGGCGAGAACTTTAGCTGGGAACCTTGTTGAGCCGTAACGGGCTGGAATACAAACTATGATTTTTTGTTTCTGCATTGCCGGTAGTTTTTTTTCCAAACTACAGCTACAGTATAATATCAGCATCGCCAGCTGATGTCAATACAGGCAACTCGAAATTTGCGGGAATATTTATAAAGAGCGGATGGGCAAAATACCATCATTTGGCAACAACAGTTTGACGCCGGATGCGGGGGTCTGAGAAAACATCGGATTCGTCGCGGGATTTGGTGGAGAACTCGGAAACAACAGCGCCTTTTGTGCCTGCCTGGAACCAGTGCCATGTGTCGGGGGCCAGAGTGTACTGTTGGCCGGGGTTTAGAATGATTTGTCGCCAGACGCTGTAATGTTTTACGCTGTCTTCCGGCGGCTTGCATTTGGGGTTGGCTGTGGGCCTGCCTTCGACATAAAGATACACCCTGCCCCATCGGCAGCGGAAGGTTTCTTCTTTGCCTGGTTCCCCGGCAACCGGCGGATGTCTATGCTGAGGGCAGGTCTGCTTAGGGAGCAATATCAATTCTTTTGCGCAGCAGCGTTCGGTATTGAGGTAAACAATCAACTGCAGGCCGGTGTTTTCGGGGTGACCAAGGCCGAAATCCGCCGTTTCCACATTCTTTGCTTCTTTTGGCGTGATGACTATGTGCGCCTTTTTGAGCAGCTTACGCGATTTAACAATCAGTTCATTTCGTTTGTTTTTCGTAATCATAAGATAAATCGGCCCCATTCAAGCTATAGAGATTCTGTCTTCTGCCTTTGGAAGCACTGTAATATATAGAAAAATGCTTTACAAGCGGGTAATTAGGTGAAAAATAGACAGGCACATCCCCGCCGAAGTGGGGGTTGTTAAAAAATTGCAGGAGAACAAAATATGAAGGAAATGTTGAGGACACTTGCGATTCTGGTAATCGGGCTGTTTTTGTGCGTGGGGCTCAGTTGTAAACAAAAAGGCGAAGGCAATGCGAAAAAATACAGGATAGCTGTAATACCAAAAGGAACGACACACGTATTCTGGAAGTCGATACACGCCGGGGCTATAAAGGCCGAGCAGGAATTGAAGGAAGCAGGGGTAGAAGTAGAAATCATCTGGAAAGGGCCTCTAAAAGAGGATGACAGGGAATCGCAGATACGGGTGGTAGAAGATTTTGTTACGGCCGGGGTAACGGGAATAGTTCTTGCGCCGCTGGATGATACGGCCCTTCGGGCGCCGGTGAAGGACGCGGTGAACAACGGCATACCGGTTGTTATTATCGACAGCGACCTTAAAAGCGAGGACTATACCAGCTTCGTGGCAACAGACAATTACATTGGGGGAAGAAAAGCCGGAGAGCATTTGGCGAAAATTCTGGGCGGCAAAGGAAAAGTGATAATGCTGCGGTATCAGGAAGGTTCGGCCAGCACTATGAACCGCGAGCAGGGATTTTTGGACGTGCTTAAAGAAAAGTTCCCGGAAATTGAAATCGTAAGCACAAGTCAATATGGCGGGGCAACGACCGAAAGCGCATACCAGGCAAGCGAGAACCTGCTTGCGCCATTGCGAAAGCCGGACGGCAGTTTGACAATAGACGGAATATTTACCCCCAACGAGTCAACGACGTTTGCAATGCTGCGGGCTTTGGAAGACAGCAAAATAGCCGGTAAGGTTAAATATGTCGGGTTTGACAGCTCGGACCGCCTGGTGCAGGCATTAAATAAGGGCTATATTCACGGGCTTGTCCTGCAGGACCCGATAAATATGGGATACCTCGGAGTCAAGACGCTTGTGGCGCACCTGAAGGGCGAGAAGGTGGAAAAGAAAATCGACACCGGCTCGGAGGTCGCAACAGCGGAGAATATGAACGAGGAGAGGATAAAGAACCTGCTTGAGCCGGATTACAAGAAATGGCTGAAAGAGTAGAACCCGAAAAAACGGATTTTTTTCTTGAAATGAAAGGGGTGAGCAAGCGCTTCGGGGCGACCGTTGCGCTTGAGGACGTCAGCATAAGGGTAGCGGCAGGCGAGGTGCTTGCGCTGGTGGGGGAAAACGGCGCGGGCAAAAGCACACTGATGAAGGTGCTTTCAGGGGCGATACTGCCGGACGAAGGCGAAATGTGGCTGGGAGGAAAACCATACAAGCCGGCAAACCCGCTGGATGCCAGATACGCAGGTGTGACAATGATATATCAGGAATTGTCGCTTGCGCCGCATCTGAGCGTGGAGGAAAATATTGTATTGGGGATGGAGCCGGCAAGGATAGGAATTGTGCAGTGGAAGGAGGTGCGGCGGCGAGCGATCGAGGCAATCAGTCAGTTTGAAAATCCTGAGCTTAGGCCCGAAGCGAAAGTCGGAAAGATGTCGGTGGGGTCGCAGCAATTAGTTGAGATTGCCCGTGCCCTCGCGTATGGCTGTCAGGTGCTGGTGCTTGATGAACCGACGAGCAGCTTGACGCGTGAGGACGTGAAGCGGCTGTTCGAGATAATCAGCCGGCTGAAAAAGCAGGGTAAGGCCATCATTTATATTTCTCACTTTATCGAGGAGGTCAAACAGGTCTCGGACAGGGTAACGGTGCTGCGAGACGGAAAAGTTGTTGGCGGCGGTGATACAGCAGCAATAAACACGGAAAAAATAATAACGTTAATGGTCGGCAGGCAGGTTGAACAACTTTACCCGCGTTCGTTACGTAAGGTCGGCGAAACGGTTTTGGAAGTGGAGAACCTGATGGGCGCTGATAAGCTTCAAACGGCAAGTATGGCACTTCGGCAAGGAGAGGTCCTAGGGATAGCGGGACTTGTCGGCGCGGGCAGGACAGAATTGTTACGGAGTATATTCGGACTCGACCCGGTACGAACAGGAAAGATTCGCATCGGTGTTTACACGGGACCCTCATCGCCCATGAGGCGATGGGACCAGGGGGCAGGAATGGTCAGCGAAGACCGCAAGGTTGAGGGACTTGCGCTGGGCCTGAGTATCGCAGACAATATGACGCTTTCGAGGATGCCCTTTATAGTAAGGCCGGCCAGACAGGATAGTGATTGTGAGGCATTGATACGACAACTAAGCGTGCGATGCCGAAATCCGCGACAACGGGTAATTGATTTATCAGGAGGTAACCAGCAGAAGGTTGCGCTGGCGAGGCTTCTTCATCATAAGGTAGATGTTCTTTTACTTGATGAACCGACACGAGGAATCGACGTCGGCTCCAAGGCGCAAATTTATAAGGTAATCGACGAGCTTGCCTGTGCAGGCAAGGCGATTTTAATAGTATCGAGTTATCTTCCCGAATTATTAGGCATTTGTGACAGAATTGCGGTAATGTGCCGGGGCAAACTTGGGCCAACACGCCAAATCGGAGAAGTGAACGAGCATACACTTATGCTTGAAGCGACAGGACAGGAGACGGGCACATGAGCGAAGAACAATTTAAGGTAAAAGCCGCCGGAGAAACGAACTCGAACTGGCGACGATGGCTAAACACGCTTGGGCCGCTATTGGCATTGCTGCTTGTTTATATGATATTCGCGGCGATAGCACCTGCGAGTTTCCGCACAACGCGGAACCTCGAAATGATAGGCAGACAAACGACGATTGTAGCCATCGCAGCGCTGGGGATGACGCTCGTCATTATAGCCGGCGGTATTGACCTGTCGGTTGGGTCAGTTGTTGCACTTAGCACGGTTGTTATTGCGTGGTTATTACAGAAAAGCGGGATGTCGGGGGTGCTCGCAAATATGGGCTGTGGAGGATTGTCGCCGTGGATTGCAGCGATGATGGGGGTTGGCGCAGGGGCATTTTGCGGATTCGTCAGCGGGGCATTAATAACGCGACTGAAGGTGCTGCCGTTTATCGTTACTTTAGGGATGATGCTGGTTGTGCGCGGCGCAGCCAAGGGCATCGGGCGCGAGCAGAAAATCGACATTGAGCCGGGACTTTTGAAATGGCTGGACGAATTATTGGCATCTGTGCCGAAAGAGCATAGCTGGATGCTTGTACCTGTTGGTGTATGGATATTAATAATTCTCGCTGTGGTTACCGCGGGGCTTCTTCGCTACACACGGCTGGGAAGGCACATATTTGCCATAGGAAGCAATGAGCAGACAGCTCGGCTTTGCGGGGTCGCAGTTGAGCGGGTGAAGCTTTCGGTATATACGCTCGGCGGTTTATTCGCGGGGCTGGCGGGACTTATGCAGTTTTCACGACTGACGGTGGGCGACCCGACTGTGGCAGTGGGTCTTGAACTGGATGTTATAGCGGCGGTTGTAATCGGCGGAGGCAGTTTGAGCGGCGGAGAAGGTTCTGTGCTGGGGACAATGGTCGGCGCATTGATTATGACGGTTATAGCATCGGGCTGTACACAAATGGGAATGCCCAACTGGGTACAGGAAATCATAACAGGCGCTATTATAGTCGTGGCTGTTGCGCTTGACAGATTACGACATCGGCGAAGTGTTTGACCAGTTTACCAGAACAGCGGGAATTTAAATACCATGGGCCGGAAAGTTGGTTAGTTGAAAAATTATCACTTCAATTCTTCATCAAAAACAACGGCAACTTTACCGCATTTGCCGCTGGCCATGAGCGAATAAGCATCACTAACCTTGTCCAGCGGAAAACGATGAGTAATCAGTTTGTCCGGATGAAGATTCCAGCGTACAAGCCGCTCTACCAGTTCTTCCATCCGCCAGATATTGGTTACCCATGAACCGTAGATTGTCTTCTGGTCATGGATGATATCCGGCGACGGCTGGAATTCACACGTGCCGCCTTCACCAAGGAAAACTATCCTGCCCCATTTGCGGGTGGCCTGGATACAAACCAGACGTGCCTCGTTGTTGGCTGAACAATCTACCGAACGCTCGACGCCCATACCGCCCGTCAAATCTCTAACCTGCCTGACATTATCCGCCCCGGTCTTGAGCACTTCATAAAACAATCCCAAATCCTGAGCTATCCTGATGCGTTCGTCTATGACCTCGATGCCGATAATCTTTTGAGCTCCCATCGCTTTACACAGCATCGCTGTTGCCAGGCCAACCGGCCCAAGGCCCGTTACTAATACTGAGTCATTGCCGCAGATACCGATTTTTTCCAGACCTTCGTAAACGGTCCCGAATCCACAAGCCACCTGGGCGCCGTCAGAATACGACAATACATCAGGCAGCAAAACCAGGTCTTTTTCCTCTGCAAGCATGTACTCGGCCATGCCGCCATCGCGCTGCCAGCCGTATGCCCGTCGGTATTCCTGGCTCGTGCAGGAAATCATATAACCACGACGACAATCATTACACAAACCACAGCCGGAGATGTGATAAATAATCACACGGTCATTTTCTTTGAAACGCCGACATCCCGGCCCGACTTCAACAATCTGACCGCACGGTTCATGGCCGGCAATCATGCCCGGCTGATAGCCCTCCGGACCTTTTCCAAGATGTTTGCGATAAATGCAGCGAATATCAGAGCCGCAGATAGTTGAAGACTTCATTTTGACCAGCACTTCACCGTGTCCCGGCGTCGGGATATCAAATACCTTCAACTCAACCGTACTGTTACCTGGTAAGACCGCACCTTTCATTTTGCCCTTCATATATTCTCTTGCGCTCCTGACATTATCATCTTCCAAATGTTGTCTTGTTGTCTCTACGCGGGAGTAATTTCTCCATTTATATCCCAGAGGTCCTCCCAGCTTTGATTGTCCTTCCACAAAAATACCTGGCCCTTTATCAACCGGCATCCCTTGTCAATCTTCGCGAGTTCAGCCATATCCTTTTGGGTTAAGGGTTCGCCGACCGCAGCTTCCAAATTGTCCCGGTAATGATTAACTGAAAATGGAATAGGAATTTGTCCGCGCTGAATAGCCCATTTGATACACACAATCGCCGGACGTATTCCGTGCTTCTGTGAGATTTTAACAACTACAGGGTCCTCAACGTCCACAGTATCATCTTCAGTCCTGTCGCGTTGGGGACGACCGGGCGAACCGATGGGAGAATATCCTATTGGCTGAATTTCATTGTCCATGCAGTACTGGAACAGTTCCGGCTGCTGGAAATGCGGATGCAGTTCCATTTCATTACACACCGGCTTAATCTCGGCATCACGCAACAGCAGCTCCAGCTTCGGAATGGTCATATTTGATGTTCCGATATTTTTGACAAGCCCCGTCTCCACCAACTGTTCCATCTGACGCCATGTTTTCATATAGTTCTTGTGAATGTACGGCCTGGCATCCTTGCTGCGTGAAGCCACATCACACCCCGGCGGGTGGTAATTCGGAAAAGGCCAATGAACCAGATATAAGTCCAAATAATCTAATTGAAGGTCTTTAAGCGTTTTTTTGCATGATTCAATCACTTTATCATGCATATCGTTCCAGACCTTCGACGTAATCCACAGTTCCTGGCGATTGACTTCGCTGCTTTGAAGAATATCGCTTAATACTTCGCCGATCTGCCGCTCATTTCCATATACTGATGCACAGTCAATATGACGATACCCTGCAGCAACAGCGCCTCTGACCGCTTCGGCAACCTTTTGAGGAGTGACTTGGTCTGAACCAAAAGTGCCCAACCCGATAACTGGAATTTTAGCTCCCGTAGACAGGACTTTTTTGGGAACACGGCTGGGGTCGATACCATCGCTGGCTATCTTAAAGGCAACCACAAAATCTCCCTAATCACCTTTTTCGTCTCGGCTGGGTGCCGAGCCCAGACGGAATTGAATAGACATCTTTCTCTTGAGCATAGTAACGAACAATGGTTATAAAAACCAAAAGAATATAAAATCTCTTTTGAGCAACGTCAAGTACTTTCCCCTATTAACTTAGGGATGTTCCTTCTCATTTTTTTGTTTTTGCTTGAAAAGTTGCACGAATCTGGTTTGATATGAGGCAGATTAACCGTAGAATCGAAGATTCGCGTTTTACGAGAGGGCCAAAAAAGCATACGCTGTCGTCGGAAGCAGTGAGAAGGCCCTATACGCTAATATAATTCTTAAAAAAGGCGTTTTATAATCCTCGATTGGATTACCAGGGAGATTTGACAATGGCAAAGAGAATCGAAGCAACGAAACTGCCGGGAACAACCGGCGAGCCGAAGGTCCCGGTTATCGGGGTTTTCGCGACCGGCGACCCGCGGATAGATGAAGCGAGCCGCAAGCGTTGCCAGAACATCATAAAAATGACGGCGGACACCATAAGCGGCAAAGTGATACTGCCCGACAAAAAACCGGTGCCCGTTGTTTATTCGACCACATTAGTCGATGGCGAAAAGCAGGCGGATATTGTCGCCGAGCAATTCCGCAAAGCCGGCGTTGATATACTGGTCTGTGTGCCGGATACATGGGCATTTCCGCAGTTGACGGGCATATCGCTTTTGCAGCAGTTCCCGGCCAATACGCCCATAAATATTACCTGCGGCAACAGCGGGCCGAGGCCTGGGGTGGTTTACGCCCACGCGCTGAACGGCGCGATTAGTCAATACGGACGACTTTGCACGCTGAACGTCGGCAACTGGCCCGACACAGGCGCAAATCCCAAAATGAGCGAGCAGACAGCCAAATGGCTTATCGACTGGTGCTACGCGGCGGTAACAGCAGTCGGACTGCGAGGCAGACGAGTTGTGATTTTCGGACACGACTCGATGGGAATGGAAACCACCCTTGCTCATATAATACCAACGAGAAATACCTTCGGAATTGAGATTACCCGATTGGATATGAAGCTCCTGGCGGATATGCTGCGCAAAGAGGCATACGACAAAAAAGAACTGAAAGCGCTACGGGGATGGATAAATCGATACGTTGGCGACCGGCTTGAATTGCGAGACGAAGACGACAGCGTCCGTTTCAATATGAGTTTGGCGATGTATTTGATTGTGCGGGATATTATGGCGGAGCTTAACGCGGTGGGCGGCGGATTTATGAGCCAATTGGAATGGGGAAGCGACAACCGCGGGCTGCCGCTGCCGGTAGCGGATTTAATGGAATCATTGTTTAACAGCACATTTGATCATAATGGCCGCAAAGCCCCCCTGCCTTATGCCACCGAAGCGGACGCACAGGGACTTTTGACAATGCTGTTTATGACATACCTGTCCGGCGGGAACCCGCCATTATTTATGGATTTCAGAAAGGTCTGGGAGGCGTGGGAGATTAAAGAATTGGCCGATAAAATCGGCGTTGAGAATCTCGACGAGAACGCGGACTGGTATGTTAAGGGACTTGTCGATGGGGACAATTCAGGAAGCGCGGCTTTTGACTGGTCGGCCAGCCCCGGCGCATCGGTAAAGGACATTATGGCGGGCATCAGTATGCCTTTGGCAGGCGTAGATTATTTCCCCGGCGGCGGCAACTCAGTAACCTTTATGTCGCCTGCGGGAATAGAGGGCATCGCGGGACGACTGGCTTATAGTTCCGGCCTGCAGGGATTTAGTTTGATTTGGGATGAGGCGCGAACAACAGAGGTGCCGGCCGAACTTGCGAAAGCGATGTGCAACCTGACAACACCGACCTGGCCGCATACGTTTGTTGTACCCAGGTTTGCCAGTATGGTCGAATACAAGCAATATCCCCCCGCCAATCATTTTCATATGACCTGGAACCTGCCTGTGGCGAGATTGCAATATTGGATGGATTTGACCGGCGTTTCGAGCGTTACGCCCTGGGCCGCAAGACCAAAATTCATCGAGGGCATTGACCGGCCACAGCCGTTGGTGAATTTGCTGAACGGTAAATTATGAGACCAAAACGATAAAACACTTATTTTGTAAATTTTTCAGGATTGGCCATTGACAAAAAAGACGGAATGTGGTACAATAGTATGATAATGCAGAATAACCGTGGCAATTTGTTTGGTTGGTGGCGGCCTGTTGGATAAATCCGGCGGGCAGGCGGGGAATCTGCACTAAAGAAAAAACAATAAAATCAAAGTAATTTACGCGGCCTGTTGGAATAAAGACAACAGGCCGCTTTTTTTATGGCCAGAAAGGGCCTGTATCCTCATAATAAGGGCACGAAAAATGGATGACTACAGACAAATAATTGAAAACGCGAAGCCGGGGGAGATAATCCCGATTGTCAAACGAATCGAGATGGCTGACCCTATGGACTTTTTCGCCAAGATAAGCGACTACGGACGGGCAAAGAACTGCTGCCTGTTGGAGTCGCGGGAATATCTGGCGGGGAGCTCCGCACTTAGCTTCGGGACGGCCAAGCCGGCGTTATACCTGACGGGCAAAGGAAACGAATTTGAAATCAGGGCACTGACCAAAACCGGCAGGAGAATGATTAAATACCTGACCTTCGACCCTAAACGATTCGGCTTTTGTGAAACCGCGGACTTCAACGCCGAACGGATTAAAGGAACCATCAGGAAACCCGCGGGATTAGTGGATGAGCAGACCCGCCTGACAAGCACAAACCAGATGGACGTCCTGCGTGCGGTAGCTTTCTCATTTCGGCTGGCAAGCAAACCGTTCCGCGTAACCTGCGGATTGCTCGGCGCGTTAAGCTACGACTTTATCGACCAGTTCGAGAAACTCCCCCGCAACGAAACCGACCTGCTCGGCAATCCCGATTACGAACTGTACTTCGCGGACAATATCTTCCTGATGGACCACGAGAAAAACGAGGGTTACATCGTCGTCAATGTTGTTATCACCAACGGCAACAGAGCAGAGGTAATACAGGAGGCGCAGGAGTGTTTCGACTATTATGAAAATATCGCGAGGTTCGAGACACCAAGGGCAAAAAAATGCGAAGTCCCCCTGCCTAAGCCGTCGACCGATACAAACCAGACAGAATACGAGGATATGGTGCGGTCTGCCAAGAAGCACATTTTAGATGGGGACATATTCCAGGTGGTTTTAAGCAGGACGAAGGTTGAGCCGTGCGCTGATGAGCCGCTGGATGTTTATAAGCGATTGCGTGAACTGAACCCATCGCCCTATATGTTTTACATAAACACGCCGAATACAACACTGCTGGGGTCAAGCCCCGAACTGAATCTGCGGGTCAGCGGCACAGAAAACCGCAGTGTGGAAATCAGGCCGATAGCGGGGACAAAGCCGAGGGGCAGGGTCAACGGCAAGCTCGACGCGGACATCGATTTCAGGTATGAAGCTGAATTGAAAATCGACCGCAAGGAACTGGCCGAGCATATGATGCTGGTCGATTTGGCCAGAAACGACATCGCCCGCGTGGCAGGGCCGGGGAGCAGGGTTGTGACGGAACTATTGACGGTGGAGAAATACGAATCGGTGCAGCACCTGGTGAGCAACGTCAAGGGGACATTAGCGAACAATCTCGACGCGTTAAGCGCGTATCTCGCTACGATGAATATGGGAACGCTGACCGGCGCGCCGAAGATAGAGGCGATGAAGATTATCAGGCAATTAGAGAAGACAAAACGCGGGTACTACGGGGGAGCGGTGATGTACCTGACGGTTGACGGGCAATTCGACAGTTGTATTACGATAAGGAGTTTGCAGATTAAGGACAATAAGGCGTATATCCGGGTCGGCGCGGGGATAGTTCACGACAGTGTCCCCAAGACGGAATTCGAGGAGACGGAACACAAGGCCGGGTCGTGTATGCGGGCTTTAGTAAAGAAATAAACAAGGATAAAAATATGAGCGACAGAAAAAGAAAAGTTTTATTCATCGATAATTTTGATTCGTTCACGTATAACCTCGTGGACGATTTTTGCAAGCGGGACTGCGAGGCGAGGGTTTACCGGGCGGACACGTCGCTTGAGGATTTGAAGCAGGTGGCGGAAAAGTTCGAGCCGGATTTGTTAGTAATTTCGCCGGGGCCGGGGACACCTGCCACATCGGGTGTAACGCTTGCGGCAATCGATTATTTCAAGGACAAGCTGCCGATATTCGGAGTGTGCCTGGGACACCAGGCGATAGTGGAATATTTCGGCGGTAAAATAGGCCACGCCCCTGAGCCGGTGCACGGCAAGCCCTCGCGTGTAACGCACAACGGCAAAGGCGTATTCGCCGGGGCAGAGAATCCTCTGCAGGCGGGACGATACCACAGCTTGTGCGCATTAAGTATGCCGGAATGTTTAGAAGCGACTGCTGAATTTGAGGGCGTGAATATGGGAATCAAACACAAAACGCTGCCCATTTATGGCGTGCAGTTTCATCCCGAAAGTATTCTCACGCCGGCAGGCGGCAAAAACATCGAAAATATTTTAAAAATCGCTGAACAACACTCAAACAAGCAAAGGGTTTGAATATGGCGACAATAACCGAATACATAGAGCCATTGCTTCGAGGCCAACACCTGACTTTCGAGCAGGCGGGCAAAGTCCTCGATATTATCTTTGAAGGCGAAGTGCCCGAAGTGCAAATCGCGGCTTTTTTAACCGCGATGCGATGCAAGTCGGCGACCGCCGCGGAATTTGCCGGTCTTGCCAAATCGCTTCGTGCTCACTGCGTCAAAGTTGACACCGGCCTTGACAACCTCGTGGATACCTGCGGGACGGGCGGAGCGACAGTGAAAACATTCAACATATCAACCGCTTCAGCAATCGTCGCCGCTGGGGCGGGCGTGAACATCGCCAAACACGGCAACCGAGCCATAACCAGCAAATGCGGCTCAGCGGACGTTTTCGCCGAGCTGGGCGTCAATATCGAGGCGGGGCCTGATATAGTGGCACGGTGCATAAAAGAAGCCGGCATAGGTTTTATGTTCGCACCGAAGCATCATCCGGCGATGAGATACGTTCAGCCGGTGCGCAAGGCGCTGGGTTTCAGGACGGTATTCAACATATTAGGCCCCCTCGCGAACCCGGCCGGCGCACAGGGACAGGTTATGGGCGTGCCTGAGCAGGGTCTGATGCCAATCGTGGCCGAGGCGCTGCATTTGCTTGGCGTCAAACGCGCGATGATTGTGCACAGCGACGGGCTTGATGAAATCAGCACGATGGGGCCGACAAAAATTATGGAGCTCAAGGCGGGCAAAATAACCGCCTCGATGCTGAACCCGGGCGATTATGGAATTAAAAAGGCCTCGCTCGACGACCTCAAAGGCGGAGACGCCAAAAGCAACGCCCAGGCAGTAAAAAATATAATAAGCGGAAAAGAAACCGGGGCGAAAAAAGATATAGTTGTGCTGAACGCGGCGGCGGCGATAATTGTGGCCGGACTGGCCCAGGATTTTGGTCCAGCGATGCGTATCGCCGAGCAGGCAATAAGCAGCGGCGAGGCGACGCGACGGCTGGAAAAACTTGTTAAGGTTTCTAACAGCTAATGTAACATGAAAAAGACACGGATTAACACAGATTTACACTGTTATAATTCATTTCTCTGTGTGCTCTGTGACCTCTGTGGCTAAATGAGAAAGGGACTTCGATGAGAATGGTGGCGGTCAAAGTGAAAATCTGCGGCCTTACGAATTACGAGGACGCGGCGGCAGCGGCGGAAATGGGCGCGGATATGCTGGGTTTCAATTTTTACCCCAAAAGCCCGCGATACATAAAGCCCGCGGACGCGGTAAAAATCATAGACCGGATACCCGCTTTCGTTGATATTGTGGGTTTGTTCGTCAACGACACCTTCGAACACATCGAGCAGGTAATCGACGAATGTCGCCTCGACTGGGTTCAGTTCCACGGCGATGAAACGCCGAAATACTGCGAGCAATTCGGAACGCTCAACGTGCGGACAATGAAAGCGATTCGCGTCAAAGATGAAAAAGACATCAAACACGCGGAAGAATATTACACCGACGCTATTTTACTCGACGCCTTTGACCCCAAAAAATACGGCGGAACCGGACTTGTCTTTGACTGGAACATAATAGGCAACATCAGCAAACGAGTATTCCTGGCGGGCGGCATAAACGCGGAAAACATAACTAAGGCAGTGGAGCTGGGAATCTACGGCATTGACGTTTGCAGCGGTCTCGAGAGCAAACCCGGCAAAAAAGACCACGCCAAAATGCGAAAACTGTTCGACATGATTCAGAACTTGAGAGGTTAAAGAAAAATCTTATGAAACGAATCCTGTTTTTTTTAATGTGTATCTCTTTGATACCCACTGCCTTTGCTGACGTCAATACTCCAGACAAGAACGCCCAACTGTTCCAGGCCGCAAGAGACGGCAACCTCCCGGCCGTGCAAACGGCCCTTGCCGATGGTGCAGATGTAAATGTGAAGAAAATAACCGATGGCGTAACCGCTTTGATGATGGCTTCGCAGAATGGCCATACCGAGGTCGTCAAGCTCCTCCTCGAAAAAGGCGCCGATATAACTGCGAAGAGAACAACGGACGGCACATCCGCCTTGCTGGCAGCGTCGAGGAAGGGACACACTGATATCGTCAAGCTTCTACTGGATAAAGGCGCTGATGCAAATGTAAAAAGAACAACAGACAGCGTAACCCCTTTGTGGATAGCGTCGCAGGAAGGCCTTACGGAGGTCGTAAGGCTTTTATTGGATAAAGGCGCTGATGTAAATGTAAAAAAAACCGATGACGGCGCAACCGCATTGTGGATTGCGTCGCAGAACGGCCATACAGAAATCGTCAGGCTTCTCCTGCAAAAAGGGGCTGATGTAAATACAAAACTCAACAACGGTGTAACTGCATTTTGGATGGCGTCATCGCGGGGTCAAACAGATGTTGTCAAACTTCTGGCGGAAAAAGGCGCTGATGTAAATATGAAGAGAACCAACGACGGCGCAACCGCTTTGTGGATAGCGTCGCTGGAGGGCCATATAGGTGTAGTAACATTTCTGGTGGAAAAAGGCGTTGATGTCAATGCGAAGACAGCCGATGATGGTCGCACCGCCCTGCTCATGGCAGCAAGCGGCGGCCATACAGAAGTCGTCAAGTTTCTCATAGAAAAAGGCGCTGACATAAATGTGAAGGCGCCCGACGGCACAACCGCTTTGTGGCAGGCGTCGCAGAGGGGCTATCCGGAGATGGTCAAGCTCCTCCTCGAAAAAGGCGCTGACATAAATGTGAAGGCATCCGACGGCACAACCGCCTTGTGGATGGCGTCGCAGAGGGGTTATCCGGAAGTGGTCAAGCTCCTCCTCGAAAAAGGCGCTGACGTAAATGTAAAGGTGGCAGTCAACGATATCAAATGGACAGCCCTAAAGATAGCGAAGAAGATGGGGCACACAGACATAGTGCAATTGCTTAAAAAAGCCGGCGCAAAGGAATAATTTAGATTTCCGAAAAATAAAAAGAAAAACTTCGTGTCTTAGTGCCTCCCGTAAGGGATGGCCAAGCCATTAGTGGCAAAAAAGGAAATTCTATGAAATACAAAGGCAGATTCGGTGATTACGGCGGTTTTTATGTGCCGGAGGTTTTGATACCGGCCCTTGAGGAGTTGGAGAAGGCGTTTTACCGGTTCTACAAGGACAAGGGCTTCGTTAATGAGCTGTCGCGGCTGATGGCGGACTACGCGGGCAGACCGACGCCCCTCTATCACGCCAAACGCTTCAGCGAATACGTCGGCTTCAACGTGTATCTCAAACGCGAAGACCTGCTTCACGGCGGAGCGCACAAGGTCAATAACACGCTGGGCCAGGGGCTGCTCGCCAAATATATGGGCAAAACAAAACTCATCGCCGAAACCGGCGCCGGCCAGCACGGCCTTGCCACCGCGATGATTGGCGCGTTATTCGGAATGGAAACAAAAATCTTTATGGGCGCAACCGATGTCGAACGCCAAAGCGTCAACGTTCACAAAATGAAACTCTGCGGCGCTCAGGTCATATCCGTCAAAGGCGGCACAAGCACGTTGAAAGACGCGATAAACGACGCTCTTCGGTACTGGACCGCGAATGTAACGGACACGTTTTACCTTTTCGGCACAGCCGCAGGGCCGCATCCGTATCCCACAATTGTGAAACACTTCCAGAGCTGCATCGGCAAAGAGGCACGTCGGCAGTGCATCCAAAAACTCAGGCGCCTGCCCGATATGGTACTGGCGTGCGTCGGCGGAGGAAGTAACGCGATAGGAATATTCTCAGGTTTTCTGAACGACAAAGATGTTCAGCTCATCGGCGTCGAGGCAGGCGGCAGGAGTTTATCCAGCGGCAGACACGCAGCGTCAATCTCCGCGGGAAAACCCGGCATCCTGCACGGCGCAAAGGCGTATCTCCTTCAAAACACAGACGGGCAGGTAAACGACACCGAAAGCATCAGCGCAGGACTCGATTACCCATCGGTCGGCCCAGAACATTGCTACCTCAGTGACATTGGCAGAGCCACCTACGTCGCGGCAGAAGACGAAGACGTCCTCGATACATTTGGCTTGATGTGCAGAATGGAAGGCATTTTGCCCGCGCTGGAAAGCACACACGCATTGGCTTATCTGGTAAAACAGAAAGGCAAACTGCCGGCGAAGACAATCGCGGTCGTAAACCTCTCCGGCCGAGGCGACAAAGATGTTGGTATCGTTGAAAAATTCAGACCAGTGAAGGATTAAATAATTGCTGATTGCTGATTTTTGATTGCTGATTGAAAAAAGGACCAATAAATGAAATCTTATAAACAAGTTTTTGCGGAACTCAAACACGCGGCGGTCATACCATTTTTTGTAGTCGGCGACCCGGATTACAAAACAAGTTTGAAAATTGTCAAATCAGCCATCGACGCCGGCGCGGATATCCTCGAACTCGGCATACCGTTCTCAGACCCCATAGCCGACGGCCCCACCATTCAAAAGGCGGACATCCGCTCGCTCAAAAACGGCATGACCGTCAAAAAGGCGTTAAAATTTATCACTGAAATCAAAAAGCACAAGGATATCCCTATAGGCCTGCTGATGTATTACAACCTGATTTTCCAATACGGCACAGAAAAATTCTTCCGCGATTGCCACAAGGCGGGAGTTAACAGCGTTCTCGTCGCCGACCTGGGCATCGACGACGCCAAAGAGATTATCGGCCCGGCGAAGAAAGCGGGCCTCGATACCGTCTTTATGGTTACGCCCAACACTTCAAAAGAGCGATTGAAGCTCATCGCCTCAAAAACCACCGGCTTTATTTACGCCGTATCGCTTTTGGGCGTAACAGGCAGTCGAAAAACATTATCGACCTCGGTTAAAGGCCTTATCAGCAGAATCAAAAAAGAAACCGATGTGCCGGTATGTGTCGGCTTCGGCATCAGCACCCCCGAACACGCCGCAAAGGTCGCCAAATCAGGCGCAGATGGCGTCATCATCGGCTCAAAAATCGTCGGAATCATCGAAGAAAATCTGAAAAAACCAAACATCTGCATCAGCAAAGTAGTAGGATTCATAAGTAAAGTAAAGACGGCGGTTAAGAGATAGGTCGCCGGGAAACAATTTAAGGACTATAAAATTTCACGGAGGGCACTATGAGCAAGGTATTGTACATCAAGGCGTCGCCGATGAAGGAACGGTCAAACTCAATCGCGGCGGCAGACGCGTTCGTCGAAGCATACAAAAAGTCCCATCCCAATGACGAAGTAAAAACAATAGACCTGTTTTCAGCGAACATCCCCGAATTCGATTTTGTCGCGGCCTCCGGCAAATACAAGATAATGCGAGGCAAACCACACAGCCCGGAGGAAAAGCAGGCATGGGATAAGGTTGTCGCGACAATCGAGGAATTCAAAGACGCTGATAAATACGTCCTGGCTGTTCCGATGTGGAATTTCTCGATACCCTACCGGCTAAAGCAGTATATCGACGTGATTGCCCAGCCGGGGCAGACGTTTACCGTCGATTCGAGCGGCAACTACAAAGGATTAGTTACGGGCAAGCCCGCCTTTGTGGTTTTTGCCCGCGGCGGCGAGTATGCCAAAGGCACACCGGCGGAACAATACGACCAGCAAAGCAAATATGTCGAGTCGATACTGCGATTTATGGGGTTCACCGATATAAGGTCGCTTATGGTCGAGCCGACGCTTGCGGGCGGCCCCGAAGTCGCCGAACAAAAGCGAACGGCCGCGATTGAAAAAGCAAAACAAATGGCCGGCGAGTTTTAACCACAAGAACAGCAAATCACTTAGCCCGGCAGCATATGTCCAATCGCAGGTACAGGTCTCTTATCAGAACACTGACATCATTAATCTGAACCTGCAGTTTGTTTATCTGCTTGACCATATCCTTATTCAAATCACCGATGGTCTTGTCCATGTTCGCGTAATCATTTTTAAGTCCCTCGGCGGTTTTATCGAGGTACTTGATGCTGTCATTGAGCTTGACGTTGCTTTCAGCGACACTGCGTTCGAGTTTTTTTAGCCGATTTTCCGCTTCCGCATCATACTCGAATTTTTTCAGCTTTGCCCGTGATTCCACTTCCTTCGTCCACACCTCTCTGTCGTCCCGGATTTTTTTTATCGCCTTGTCGATGTCGGCTATTCTTTCACTGTCCGCGCCGCCCCCCTGCAGCGACTGTTTGGCCTTTTCGTAACAGCGGATGGCCTCGATGAAATCATCGGGGTCATCCACAAAATCCCATGTCCTGGCAGAGAAGTATTCGGCAAGTCGGCTGTAATACTGCCATTCAGGCATCGGCTTGGTCCTCACTGTGCGAGTATCGACTTCTCTTTTGCTGTAGGTTCTGGCAGCAACCGTGCTTTCGAATGGCTGTTCCACAATAAGCTGTGTCGCGTCATCGCTTATCAGTTTGCCAGATACGGTGTTCCCGTCGCGCATATAGAAATCAACCATAGTCACGACATCAAACCTCTGCCTAGGCTTTGCGACGGTAATTGGCGCCTCAGAAACCGGAACCGCAGGAACAACCGCATCTCTTTTATTCGGTTCATCAACGCTCGCAGCAAAACCGTTGAGCAGCAAAACAAGGGCTGCCACTGTAGCCATTAGAAAAATCACGCGTGCCATTTTTATGTCCTCCAAATATACAATTTCACTCAGACGGGCAAGATTATAACAAATTGAACGGAACGTGAAAAGATTGACTTTTGAAGTCAGGCGGTGGCGAGCAAATACGCGTGTATGAGTTCGGCAACGCTCCAGGCCTGGGCAAAACACCCTTTTGGTCTTTGCGGCGGGTCGCCGTCGAATATCTCGCAGATATTACCTATGCAGCCATCGCCGACCAGATGGGTCAGCAGCGGTTCAATGAATCGAGCGGCGGCCTTTTTAGTTTTGCCGTTAGAGCCATTAACTTTGAGATACGCTAAGACAAACGGGCCGATGAGATAAGGCCATACCGTCCCCTGATGATACGCACGGTCGCGTTCGGACTGGGGGCCTGTGTATGTGCCACAATACCTGTTGTCATCGGGGGACAGCGTTCGCAGGCCGAATGGCGTGAGAAGTTTTTCCTCAACGATTGCCACGACAGCTTTTTGCCGGGCAATCGGTAATGGCGAGAAAGGCAGGGACACGGCGAATATCTGGTTCGGACGAAGCGTCGCGTCGGAAGAGCCGTCGGGCAAAATGCAATCGTTGAGCCAGCCCCATGACTGGTTCCAGAAAATCTTGCAGAAATTCTCCCTGACTATTTCCGTCCTTGCCCGCACCGTATCAAGAAATTGACTCTCATTAGTATCGGTCGCCAAATATTGTGAAAGCAGCATAAGTGCGTTATACCAAAGCGCGTTGACTTCCACGGGCTTGCCGTATCGGGACGTGAAAGCGACGCCTTCGTATTTGGCGTCCATCCACGTAAGCTGCGTGTTCGCGTCACCCGCCGTTATCAGGCCGTCGCTGTCCGCATGAATTCCGAATTGCGTCCCGTGCTGATAAGAGTTGATAATCGAAATAACAGCCGGCAGAAGCTGTTTCTGAAAAGTCAGGCGGTCGCCCGATGCCTTGAGATACGCAAAGGCGGCGTTTATAAACCACAGTGACGCATCAACGCTGTTGAAATGCGCGACGCTGGAATAGTCGTCGAACCGGCTGGGTATCATCCCCCCGGATGCGGCCCCGGCAAAAGTTACAAGAACCGATTTTGCCTCATCGAATCGCCGCGCCGCCAGAAGCAATCCCGGCAACGATATAAAGGCGTCCCTTCCCCAGTCGGCAAACCACGGGAAACCCGCGAGAATCGTTGTGCGCTGCGTATTGTTTATAACGCGTTTTGCTATGAACTGGTCGGCGGCAAGGTAGAGCGTCTCCAGCGTTTTATCGTGTTTGGCCGGCGCGATTACCTCATTGTGGTGCGCGGCAAGTTGCTGGATGACCTGTTCGATATCAGGCCAAACAAATTTATCCGCCGTGGTGGATTCATCCGCCGTGGCGGACATCGCCGGCCCGCTGAGGTTCGCCCAAAAAACCAAAGTAGTCGGCGAATCGATATGACACCTGAAAACGCCGGGGCAGAAAAGGTCTTCGGCAAAGCCCTGACCTCTTTCCCTGTCGGCCCGATACTGGAGATTGAACCACCATTGCACATCCTCTTCGAAGGTCGCGTCGGGGCAATTCAAAAGTAACTGACAGGAATCGGGGGTATCGTGACGGATAAGCAGCCCATCCGCGACAGATTCGGCTGTAATACGGGCATCGGACTTCTGGAGCGAATGAAAATCACGCAGAGCGACAAGCGGACGAATGGTAAAATCAATCGGCTGCGGAACTTCGTCAAATTTATAAACAACGGCCGCCGTGTCCTCGTCGCGCAGCAAATAGACGGACTTAGTCAGCCGAAGCTCGCCAAGCTGGTAATGAAAATGTGCGCCTAAATCCCGGCTAAACTTTTTGAGACGCAGATACCCGTCCGGCAAAATCCTGCCCGGAAATTCAACGGTGCCAAGATGAAACACGCCCGGCCCCCAGAATATCGTCTCAAGGCAGTTGGACAAAGCCAGTATCCTGTTTGCGGGCGGGTCAAGGGCGCCGATAAGCAGGCCGTGATAGCGCCTGGTATTACAGCCCACGACGGTAGATGAGCTGAAGCTCCCCCGCGTGTTGGCCAGAAGCCATTCCTTTTCCAGCAATTGCTCAATCGGCATACCCGCCACATCCACGGACATACCGCGATTATCGTTTGTTTTTTGAAGTGTCAGCATATCATTATCTATCTAAATATATCGTCCTCTTTGGCAAGGATAATTTAATCTCGTTTTCTTCCTCCTTGCCTTTTACCCACCGCCTTGTACGCCTGTGGCGTATAGGCGAGTTCGGGGTTGCCTACTTGTTAATCAAGTTAAACAATTTGTTTGCCTGTTCGGCATCCAGGGTTTTTAAGATTTTGTATTCTTCGAGGGCTGATTCTTTGTCGCCGGTTTTTAAATAGGAAACGCCAAGAGCATAGTGTGCCGAAACAAAATCCGGCTTAATTTGGATGGCTTGCTTACAGGCCTCTACCGCATCCTGATAGCGGCCAAGTTTGTAATAGTTAACGCCGAGATTATAGTGGGCCTGAGTCGAATCCGGTTTGATTCTTATGGCCTGCTTATAGGCTTCTATCGCATCCTGATAGCGGCCAAGTTCGCCATAGGCAACGCCAAGATTGTCGTGTGCCTTGGCATAATCAGGCTTGATTCTGACGACCTGCTTAAAGGATTCTACCGCATCCTGATAGCGGCCAATTCTGCCGTAGGCAACGCCAAGATTATAGTGTACCTCAACCAAATCCGGCTTGATTTTGATGGCCTGTTTATAGGATTCTATCGCATCTTGATAGCGGCCAAGTCCGTAGTAGACAGTGCCGAGATCATAGTGAGCCTCGGCATAATCAGGCTTGATTTTTATGGTCTGCTTATATTCGTCTATCGCCTCCTGATAGCGGCCAAGTTTGCCGTAGGCAACACCAAGATTATAGTGCGTCGACGGAGCGTTGGGTGCTTTTGACAACATGTATTCAAAAAGGCCGAGTGAATTGCGCCAGTAAATGAGGTAACTGCGCGTCGCAAGGGATTCGGCAGAAGCCAATATCAGGACAAACAGGATTATAACGGCAGATTTTGAGCCACTGATTACACTGTTTTTTAACCGCAGATTACACAGCAAAGAAGCGAGAATCATCAGCAGGCCGAAGGAAGGGAGATAGGCAAATTTGTCAGAGGCGATTACGTTGGTAAAGCCAATGATGCCCATTGTTGGCAATATCGCTATGAAGAAAAAGAGCCAGCCGGTAAAAGCCGCCCGTGTCCAGCGGAGGGAGATGAGCAGCAGTGGGATTAAAATGCAGGTGCCTATAACACCTGCCAGAATCATCGGCTGAGAGAGATTCAGGGGGTTAGGGAAGGGGTAGTGTGAGGAGAGATTTACCGGCCATATAATTTTATACAGATAAAAAATAATATTGTGGCAAAGCGTGAAAAAAATACGCCCAATGCCCATCTCGACGGGCGAGGCGGTGATGGCGGTGCGAGTTTGGGAGATATAGGTTACGATGGCAAAGATACCGCCGAGGATAAAAAAAGGAATCTTTTCAAAAAACGACTGCCATTTGATCCTTTTTAATGGCCAAAAATCGAGCAACAACATCAGAACAGGCAAAGGCGTACTGGTGGGCTTGGACATAAGGGCGAGGAGGTAGAAGAACAAGCATGCGATGTAAAAGCCCCAGGTAGAGCGGCCCACAGGGCACTGGATTCCCGCCCCCGCCTTCGCGGCAGTGACACGCGCATGCGTATAGCGGAGGTAGCAGAGGAGTGACCAGAGGGCAAAAAAGGCGGCGAGAAGAGTTTTGCGTTCGCCGACCCAGGGAATAGTTTCCACCGTCATAGGATGGAGACCGAACAAGAGACCTACAGCCGCGGCAATCCACACCTCACCAAAAAGCAGATAGAGCAGCACAATTATCAATGCGGTATTTGCAGTGTGGAGGGCAAGGCTTGTGCGATGGAAGGGCAAAAGATTTTCGACCCGGCCTCCAAGGGAATAATCGAACATAAGAGAAATCATCGCCAGGGGTTGATAATACCCTCTTACCGTTGACGGTTCCAAAACTTGAGAAAGGAACTTCCAGGCGGAAAGCCAACTTGGGCTTTTGACCAGGGTGTTATTGACAAGATACTGGTCATCGTCAAAAGACAATGCCTGTGCGGAGAGGGCCGGCCAATGGACGGCAATAACGGCGGCGCAGACACAGATGATAAGGACGGCCAACAAGACAGCTTTTGAGGACATCGATTTTGCTCCAAGGTTATACTATTGTCGATTATATAAATTATAAATCAAAAATCAAATAGTAAAAATGCAATTAGCATTTATGCAAATAGGGACCGTCAAGGCGTATTGTATAAACCGGGTTAATGTTCACCGCCGCAGGCGATTCCACAGACTAAATACTAACGACCAGCGACTAACGACTTGCTATGAACGATGAACTATGAACTACGAACTGTAAATTCAGTTCACGGCGACCGCATCCGCCGTGAGCGATTCGGCGTTTTGCGCAACCTGGCCAATCGGGGCCGCGGGAGGATGTTTGACGCACCTTAGGTGCAGGTTACCGAGGATATTCATAAAGTTAATGTAAGAGTCGTATGGTGAATCGTAGGGATTGAAATACTTATGCACGTCCCCGTCCGAGAAATACTTTGTGCACATATAATAGAAATGGTCCGAGGTCTGGAGTTTACGCCAGTCGCCGATGAGCTTGGCGTCGCCGGAACCTTTTATCTTCTTTTCGAGGCGATACAGCTCGTGAATGGCGTTGGACTGCATCGCGTTGCCAAGCCACGCCGAAAGGTCTCTTTCGGTATCGGCCCAGCTTATCAGGTGAGGCACGTCAACCACTCCCATCGGCTGATATGTCTTCACAACCTCGCTCGGCGTCTTGAAATTGTTGTCCGGGTGTCTGAAGATTTCCTCCGGCAGATGTCGCATAAAATCGAAGATGCCTGTTTCCTTCCACTGATGCTCGCCTAACGTCTCGTAGTCCATAAACAGGTTCACTACAAAACCGTTTCCGTTCACCTTGCTTACCCAGTGCCCGAACTTGTCGGCGGTCAGCGGCCACTGAGACCAGTCGCGATTGGAGAACCGAAACGCGATATCATCGCTCAGGGCGTAGTTTTTGAGCAGGAGCCGCAGGCGATTGCATCCTTTCGGAGTATAGACAAAATTCGGGCTTCGATAGCCAAGGATGTGGTCCGCGCCTTCGCTGATGACCGCGTCGAAACAGCCCATCGACTCGATTAGCGACGCCAGGTCGTTATTGTAGATAAGCTCGGTATTCCGGAAAACACGCGGCGTCTGACCGAAAAGATCCTGAATCCTCTGAACGTGCTTGTTGACCTGGGCCGCGAACTCATTACGGGAATAGAGGAAACTCAGGCTGTGGTAATAGGTCTCCGCCAGGAATTCGACACAGCCGGTTCGCGCAAGGGCATCGAAGGTGCTGAGAACTTCGGGAGAGTACGCCTCAAGCTGTTCGAGCAGGACGCCTGTAACGCTGTAAGCAACCCTGAACCTGCCGTCGTATTTGCGAATCAGGTCCAGGATAAGCCGGTTGGCCGGCAGGTAGCACTTGTTGGCGACCTTTCGACAAATCTCGGCATTCTTGCGGTCATCAAAATAATGGATGTTGTTGTCAAAGACGGTGTAATGCCTTAGACGTGTCGGCTGATGAACCTGAAAGTAAAAACAAACTGAAGCCATTCCCTGGTCCTTATCGAATGAGTTTTTGGGTTATACAAACAACTTATACCGCCCCAACGAGCGCTTCCTCATATATTTTTGCGCATCTTGCGGCGGAATCTCTCCATCGTAATTTTCTCACTTCACAGTTGCCGTGGCTTCTCAGAGTAACGCCGAGAGGCGGATACTTCAAAACAGCCACTATTTTATTCGCGATTTCATCAACGTCCCAGAAATCAACTTTCAACGCGTGCTGAATGACCTCTGAGACGCCGCTTTGCTTGCTGATAATGATGGGGACATCATTGTCTAACGCCTCTAACGGCGCGATGCCAAACGGCTCCGACACCGAGGGCATAACATAGAGGTCCGCCATCTTAAAGATTTTATTGACATCCTCACCGCGTAGAAAGCCCGTGAACAGAACCTTGCTTCCGATACCGAGTTCGGCGGCCATTTCAACCGCGCGATGCATCAGGTCGCCGGAGCCGGCCATAACGAACCTGACATTGTCGAACTTTTCGAGGACTTTTTTGGCGGCCCTGAGGAAGTAATCCGGGCCTTTCTGCATTGTGATTCGCCCGAGGAACAGGACTATTTTCTCGTCTTTCTTGATGGTGGTATTTCCGACGAGCAGGTTGGAGCTGCCGTTTCTTTCGACGCCGTTATAAACGACCTCGACCTTGTCACCGCTGATTCCGTACCGGCTGATGACGATGCTGCGGGTCAGGTAGCTTACAGCTATGACCCTGTCGGCGGCGTGCATACCCATACGCTCGATATCATAAATCATCTGGTTGACGTGCTCGCCGCTGCGGTCAAATTCCGTTGAGTGGACATGGACAACCAACGGCTTGCCTGTCGCCCTTGCCACCGCTACCCCCGCCGGATAGGTCATCCAGTCGTGAGCGTGGATAACATCAAATTCCTCATTGGCGGCCAGTCGAACAGCGAGTTCCGCGTAACGCTGCACCTCGGCGTACATATCGCCGCTATAATCAAGCGTTCCCACAAATTTGTCTGTCCTGCCATGCGAGGCCTGCATCTGCGAGAGGGATTCTTCTATTTTTTTCTGGTAGCTGTTGGCGGTCAAATACGGCTGCAACGGGGAGCTTATCGTCCGGAAAATCACATTTTTCAACTGTTGCACCTTCATGGGCGTATGAATCGGCTGCATCGAAGGGCTTACAAGTTTTACATGCGTGGCATATTGACTTTGCACAACGGTAGGCAAAACGAACGTAATTTGCACGCCCATCTGATCGAGCGCCTTGGTCAGTCCATAGCACGCCGTTCCCAGTCCTCCACTGATAAACGGCGGAAACTCCCAACCAAGCATAAAAACTTTCATCTTGTTCCTCGTTGCTTAACAGTTGTAACCATTTAACAATCAATGAGTTACAATCAGCCGACCTGTCAACATCGGGAGTGTAAACTCAAGGCGGTAAAACAAAACCACTTGTTGTCTTACACGTTCGCTATCGACAGAAAGTTAGACTATCTTTATCGCGTTCCGAACCAAAAAATAACACACTCAACTATCACGTACTTCATGTAATAATCGGGATTTTCACGCCTGGCAGTTGAACAATTCTTGGTTAATGCGGTAATTAGAGCAGAATAAAGTGGTATTTTACCGGTCACCTTATAGGTGGATATGCCCTATAGACCTTGAGTAAATTTTTTCAACAATTTGTGGTATTTCCTGATACGAAGCCCGCTTTGGTATGGCAACGACTGATAACTCGGCGCACACCGATAGTATCGCAACGGTGAGCCGGGCGATTTGAAAACTGAGAGGACAGAAAAAAGGCCGATTCGTCCGGAGACGAACCGGCCTGATTCACCTCATACCCTTTTTAGCGTAAACTGGTGAAAACAAAGGGCTTATGTGACGGACCGGTTACAGGTCCTGCGGCTTAATAGTGCTGCGACGGTTTGCCTTTGTCCTTTCAGCGGCGTGGTCAAGCATGCAATAGACCTTATCGCTGATGGCGCCGATGGCCTCGGACGAGGTCATCATTTTCTTGCTCTTTATGTAAGCTCTTACTTTGCTTGCCACAACTAAAACTTCCTTTTGCTTTGCCATGTTCAAAAAACCTCCATAAATTAAGAACCCAAAATCTAAATTAGCCGACCCACACCATTGAGTCAGCAAACGAATTAAACGTCTTATATGAGGGAAAAGCGGGCCGTTTGCAACAAAAAAATGCGTATAAATGCAAATTTTTAATATGGTGCCAAAGTGGTTATTTTGAACAATCGGCTTAAGTTTTTGATAATTCGAGTCGAAGGTTTTGACGAATAACTTAATGATAAGATTTCAGTGGGTGATATTTTCGGACACAGAAGGTCTTATAGCAGGGAGATGTAAAATGAATAAGCGAATTCGCAAGACACACAAATCGCATTCGACACATACCGGCGACCGTGGTTCGGCACGAACTTCGACTGAGTTTGGCCGTAAGTCCTCCACAGGTACGAAAGGTCGAGGTCGAGGGATACAGGATCTTGTAGTGGTCGCAACGGCGAGCACAATGGATGAAGCAAAGGAGAGTGAAACACTGCTGAAAAACAACGAAATTCCGGCCATGGTTAAGGAGAGGCCGAATGAGTTCGGGGAAGGCACTCATTACGCGGTGTATGTGCCGGAAGATATGGCGGATGAGGCACACGTGGTAATCGAATCGCAGGACGCGTATGATGATTTTTACGACCTCGGACTGAATGATGAGAGCGAAGACGATTTAGAGGGTGAGCTTTTTGAGGACTGAAACCGGTAAAATATCCAACGCTCATCGACCAATGTGAAAATGTAAAAACACGAGAGGGATACAATGGAAACAAATGAACAATCCAATGAGCAACAGCCCGTGGGATGCAACACCGAGGAGGAACGCAGAGCCAGAGACGACCGCAGAGGCGGCGTGGTGGACAGGCGCCTGGGACTTGACCGGCGGCGCGGGCCGGGTAAGCGCAGGAGTGATGACCGCAGGAGCGCTGAAGAAGGACAGATGTCCGATGAGCAGTTCGAGTTCCTGATGGCTATCAATGAATACAAGAAGGCCAACGCCCGCCCATTCCCGACCTGGACAGAGGTGCTGGAGGTAATCAAGGCCCTGGGATATCGCAAAGTTGCTGAGCCGGGCCCGCTGGCAGAAACCAGGAAAAACGGAGGATAAGTATCAGGCAGCGTATAGCAGATAGTTATTGAAAGCCCTGCCGCAAGGCAGGGCTTTTTGTTTGCGCCAGTTTCAATCGGGGTGGTTTTAATCACAGGGAAAAACAGGAGGGGATGATTAAGAGACCAGCCCCCCTGCCCCCCTTCCGAGCCATTGGCAAAATGGAACAAAACCCAACAAGTCCGCGTATAATAATCATAATTAAAGATTGATATGGCGCGTTTTTTTGGGTAATGGTCGTTAAATGGCCAAGGCAGCAATAAAAATCACGGGGGTATTTTTATTTACCGCTTTATCCTGGTGTGGATGTGTTTTGGCATCACCGGCAGAGAGCTTTCATTTTACCGTAACAACCGACCCTCACGGCTACCACGCCACATTCAACAAGGTATGTCAGGCAATCAACGACCTCGCCGGCGGCCCCGGGGCGTTTTGCGTTTCAGGCGGAGACGACGTCGGCCAAATCTGGGAAAACCGCGCAATAATAGACGCACACTTCGGAACTTCAACAATATGGTACCCGGTCATCAGCAACCATGACGCAGCAAGCGGCGTTACGATGGAATGGCTGCGTGATGAATATGACAACGGCAATAATTTACGAACGCCCCTGAAAGATTACACAAACCAGAACGGCCCCACAGGAACGGTCAGAACAAACTATTCGTGGGATTACGGCAACATCCATTTTATCGCGTTGAACGAATACTGGAACGGCGGCACAAATGAAGGCAGCGGGACAAGCACGAGCGGCAGCGACACCGCAGCCAGTGGCGACATTGTGCCGGCGCTGTATAACTGGCTGGCCGCGGATTTGGCGTCCTGCACCAAACCTTTTATATTCGTAGTCGGCCATGAGCCGGCATTTCCTTTCTACCGGCACGTCGGTGACAGCTTAGACGCACATAAAGCCAACAGAAACGCGTTCTGGGACCTGCTCGAAACCGAAAGCGTCACCGCATATATATGCGGACACACTCATTATTATTCCGCACACCAGGGCGACGTCAGCGGTATCGGCAGCGTCTGGCAGTTCTGTGCCGGCAATGCGGGAAATGATGAAGGCGACGGACAAACCTTTCTCAGCGTTATTGTGGACAGTAATGTCGCAACACTTAATGTTTATCGTAACGGCGGGACTGCGACATTCACCAAAACGGACAGCTTTGAATTCACACCGAGGACCGTCATCGGCTCTTTCGACCCCAGCAAATATACGCCGGGAGAATCGGTCCTGGTATCTCTCGCTGTTAAGCCGGATGTCTCAATCGAGGCCTATACGGTTGAGGATTCGCCGCCATCGGGGTGGACAGTGAGTAATATCAATAACGGCGGCGTCTGGGATGATGTTAATAACAAGGTCAGATGGGGACCGTTCGCTGACAATTCGCAAAGAACTTTTACTTATAATGCTCTTCCGCCGGAAGACATATCATCCTCACAATGTTTCGCCGGCAAGGCCTCTGTCAACGGCATAAATATGATTTGTGACCGATGTATCGAATCGGCAGCCGCGTCAGATATATACAAGTTTGGGACTTTCGCCGGACATAAAAACGTCCCGTTAAAAGTCACCGACAGTAACGGCACGGCGGTAACATTCAATCTTAGCGGCGGCGGCTGGGGTGAAATTTCAGACACAAATTTCAACCGGATTATGTTATACGAGACAACAGAAAAATCCGCCTTTACCATCAAAACCACGGGAGCTCGAAGGACGAGCGTCGGGGATATTATTGCCGAAGGACCACTGAAAAGTATTTTGGCCGGCACCACTGATTTTCGAGGCGACATCTCAGTTAACGGCTCTCTGGGTACATTGACGGCGAATAATACAGCCGAGAGCCATAATGTAATTATTGATGGTTCTATCAAGAGCGTCAAAGTCGCCGGCACACTGTCAGGCGAGTGGGCCTGTGCCGCAATTAAGAGCATCTCCGCGGGCAAGGTAGTTGGCGCGAATCTGGTCTTAAGCCAGAAGCCGGACACAAAGATACCGGCCCTCGGCAATCTCACCGTCAAGGGCTGGATAGATTCAAGTCAAATACTATCGGCAGGCAACATCAGCACGGTCACTGCCGGGGCAATGATAAATTCGACCTGCTTTGCGGGTGTCGCAGACGATGTTTCAGGGTTGCCTGACCCGGCGGCGGACATCAATTACGCGGAGCCGGCCGCGATTAAGAAAATCGCGGTAAAAGGTATCAAAGGCGAGGAATATTGTTTCATCAACAGCAACATTGCGGCGGCTCAGATTTTAAGTGCCTCTTTGGCTTATTTGGAGAACAACAATGATGGCGTACCATTTGGGTTATCCGCCGGCCTTATTAAGGCCCTCAAAATCAAAGATGTGAATGGGACGCAATCCTGGAAGAATCTCGATAATCCCGCCGATGCTCCTGTGTTGTCCGGCGACGCTGAAATCCGCCTCTATTAAATATGGCGTCTCTCCTATGGTGCGGCTGAAAAAACAGCCGTCCCCCCTTTTAAAATATCTCCAACCAATCCCGGCACAGGCAGAAAAATCTTGCATGAGGGGGTTTTGACGGTAAACTCTGCGGGATTTATTGACGTTAAATAATATGTAAACACGGGGCACAGAAAGGAACAGCCAATGCCGGAATATTCGGTCAGTCCAGATGGCAAACAATACCCCCTGCCGGGTCAGGAGGAATACGCGCAGGAATTCAAACGTGTTGAATCACTGGCGGAGGCGGCACGCAAGCAAGGCAAAGAAGTAGTGGTGGTTATGGGAGTAGGGTTTGTCGGCGCGGTGATGTCGGCGATAATAGCCGACACGACCGATAAGAAAACGGGCAAGCCCAATAAGTTTGTCATCGGATGCGATTTGCCCAGCGACAGGAGCTACTGGAAGATAATGATGCTCAATGAGGGCAATTCGCCCGTCAAAGCGGAGGACCCGGAAGTCGTCCCGATGATAAGGCGGTGCGTGTTAGAAAAGAAAACGCTGACGGCCACATATAATAATGACTGCCTGAAGTTAGCGGACTGCGTGGTAGTTGATGTGCAATGCGATTATACCAAACAACACCTGGGCAATATGCGGACGGGCAACGTGGAGATGGGCGCGCTTGAGGCGGTAATAAAGACAATCGGCAGTAAGGTCGGCGAAAAGTGCCTGACGCTGATAGAGACGACGGTTGCGCCGGGAACGACGGAATATATCGGCTGGCCTATAATGAAACGGGCATTCGCGGCCAGAGGGTTAAAGGCAGAGCCGTTGCTGGCGCACAGTTACGAGCGGGTGATGCCGGGGAAAAATTATGTTTCCTCGATTCGCGATATTTGGCGAGTATGCTCCGGCTGCAACGATGAGGCCAAACAGCGGGTGGAGAAATTCCTGCGTGAGGTGCTCAACACCGAGCAGTTCCCGCTGACGGTTATGGACCGCCCAATCGAATCGGAGACAAGCAAGATTGTTGAGAATTCATTTCGGGCGACGATGCTGGCGTTTCTGGATGAGTGGAGTTTGTTCGCGGAACGCAACGGCGTTGACCTGATTAAGGTAATCAAGGCCATCAAGATGAGGCCTACGCATAATAATATGATATTCCCCGGGCCGGGCGTGGGCGGGTATTGTCTGCCCAAAGACGGCGGGCTTGGTTTCTGGGCGTATAAGCATATCCTCGGCTATGAGGATGATATATTCAAGATGACGACGATGGCGATTGATATCAACGATACGCGCTCGCTGCACGTCGCGGAATTGACGCGTAACGCCCTTCGCAATATGGGCAAAATGGTCGCCAACGCGAAGGTGCTGCTTTGCGGGGCGAGCTATCGGCAGGATGTCGGCGACACGCGATACAGCGGCTCGGAAATCGTCGTGCGCAAACTCACGGAGATGGGTGCCGAGATGTCGGTGCATGATCCCTACGTTGAACACTGGCTTGAATTAGAACAGCAGGATACATTTCCCTCGCCGGGACAATCGTGGGCGAGATTCTTCCATAAGCAGGAAGATTTAATGAATATGCGGGTACAGAAAGATTTGGCAATGGCAGTAAAAGGAGTTGAGGCGGTTATTTTAGCCGTTCCGCATAAACAGTACCTCGACATTGAGCCAAAACAGTTAGTCGATTGGGCCGGAGCCCCCCTTGCGATTATCGATTGCTTCGGAATTCTCGATGACGACAAGATTCGGCGGTATTTCGAACTCGGCTGCGAAGTTAAAGGCCTTGGCCGAGGCCATATACAGAGAATAAAAGAACAACTCCGCCAAAGGCGGATAGATTTTTCACCACCAAGACACTAAGACACAAAGTTTTTCCTTTTTATTTTTGACTTTTAATTTATTCTTAGTGCCTTAGGGCCTTAGTGGCTAAAGCCTCCTAAGCAATCGCCTGATTGGCATTAAGCAAGTTCCTAATTGAGGTTCTATGCCTCGAATTTTATATTGGCGACTATAGGGCAACGATGGAATTGCAGATAAGACAGTAATCTTAAATAAGCTTTTCATCACCCTCCTCCGAAGCCAGACTCTTAACTGAGACTCTGGCTTTTTTTGTTTATAAGGAGCCACTCCCTAAGGGAACGGGAATGGGAGAGGTAAAAAACGCCATTCCACAACACCCGATTTTCCTTGATTTAAGTCCTGCAATTTGATACAATCACAATCAAGTTAGTGAGGGAATATCAGCTAATATCATCGTGGCATCTTAGGTTATTCCGGTACAGGCCGGAGGGGAAGAAAAATGGGCGGGTGGTTTGAAATAGCAGGTGTAATAATAGCCGCGTTTTCAGGGGCCTTCGTGGGCCGCTCATTTTCTCGTCTCAAAAATCCGCACTGGGGCTGGGGGTATTTGCTGCCCCTGATGCTCATCTTTTTACTGCTCCTAATCACTTGTGCCGGCTTAAACGCTTCTACCCCGTTCTTCGCCTGGATTTCGTCGGGCGAGCTGCGTTTTGTCGTCATCGCACTTTCCGTCACTATGGGTGCTATGACCCTCATAGGCCGACTCAAAAACCGCATCGAAAAGGCATTGCTCTTTGTCGTTATGATTGGCGTCGTCGTCTGGGGCACGATACTGCCCTTCGCATACCCATTGATAATCAAAAACGACCTTGCCAGGCTGCCAACCTTAACCGATGCCGACAATGTCTGTTTCCAAAGCACCCCCTACACCTGCGGCCCGGCTGCGGCCGTTACCGCACTTAGTCGCCTCGGCATCCGCGCCCATGAAGGCGAATTAGCAATCCTCTCACACACAAGCCCAATCATAGGCACTATGCCCTGGTCTCTTTATAAAGCGATTCAGAACCGCTACGCCGGCGACGGCGTCGATTGCCGGTTCCGCCACTTCGACTCAATCAGTCAGCTGCGTGAAGCAGACGTTACGCTTGCGGTGATGAAGGATGCCTTCCTGCTCGACCACTGCGTCGCCATTATTGAAGTCGGCGATAAAACAGTAACTATCGGCGACCCCACCTTCGGCAAAATTAAAATGTCTCATAAAAATTTTCAGAGCGCCTGGCGTTTCTACGGCATCACCCTGAAACACAATCCAATATAAAAACCAATATTATCGGTCGTTGCCACACTATCTTCACGCAGCAATAATCGCCGTAAAAATATACTCCTTATTCCTTTCAAAAAGCTAATTTTGAGCTCAATCACCGCCGAATAGTCCTTCAGCGGTATCCCCTTTATGACGATAAATCGATGCAGGGCTTACCGGACAGCAGGTTAAGTGCTTTAGATTAAACATCTTGTCGCCTTAAAAGGGGCTGTAACAAGCGAGGGAATATGGTTGACGTAAAGACAATACTAACCGCGGCAATAGGACGCAGCGCCAGTGACGTGCACATCAACGTAGGGCTGCCGCCGATACTCCGTAAAAATACCGACCTGGTAGATATGGACTTTCCCGTTATCAGCAATGAGCACGCCAAGGAAATGGTCCTCGGTATGCTCGGACCGGAACGCTACAAAAAATTCGAGATGCTCAGGGACGCCGATTTCTCAACCACCCTCGACGACGGCCACCGCTTCCGTGTCAACGCTCACTACCAGAGAGGAACTATCGCTATCGCTTTCCGTCTCATCCCAAATCAGATTCCTTTGCTTGACGACCTGCACCTGGCGCCAATCGTAAAAGACCTCACTGATTTGCCAAGAGGCCTTGTCCTCATCACAGGCCACACCGGCGCGGGCAAAAGCACAACGCTTGCCTCGATGCTCGGCGTCATCAACGCAAAATACCGAAAGCATATCATCACGCTCGAAGACCCAATCGAATACGCCCTCGAAAACCGGATGAGCGTAATCGAGCAGCGTGAAGTGGGCTTTGACTGCCCAAGTTTCGGCGCGGCTCTCAAACGCGTTCTGCGTCAGGACCCTGATATCATAATGGTCGGAGAAATGCGCGACCTCGAAACCTGCCGCTCAACCGTTACCGCAGCCGAGACGGGCCACCTCGTCTTCAGCACGCTGCACACAATCAACGCCGCTCAGACGATTGAGCGTATTATCGATATTTACCCCGCGGGCCAGCAAAACCAGATTCGAACAATGCTCGCGAACACCCTTCAGGCGGTCGTCTCGCAGACCCTGTTCCGCAGAGTTGACCAGCCGGGTATGGTCCCCTGCACAGAAATTCTTCTCTGCACCTCGGCTGTCCGTAACTGCATCCGCGAAAACCGCATCTACGAAATCGCCAACATCATCGAGACCAGCCGGAAATTCGGTATGCAGACCATGGACAGCAGTATCGCCGACGCCTATCTCAAGGGCTTCATCGGCAGAGATGATGCCATCGCCCGCTCCGCCAATCCGGCCAAGATGGAAAAGGTACTCAAACCCTCAGACAACGCACCAGCAGACAAATCTACCGTCGCCTCTATTCTCGAATAGGTTCTTTGCCACAGAAAATATTCAACCCCCCAAAGTCCCTGACTTCGGGGGTTTTTCTTTGCGCCTGCCCTGCCTGTCCCGAGCATAGTCGAGGGGGTTGTCCCGCAAATACATCGAAAAACCATTGACTTAACACCCCAATTTAAGTAAACTGGTTTTATAATATTCAAACCACATGCCCCATAGGAGAGTGATGATGTCGTTTTCAATTTATCCGCTGAGACGGAAAAACGAAGACCAGCCCCGTGTTTGTCCCAAAACAGGTAAAATCATCCAGTCAGACCGCAAATCCAGATGGCAGTGGTGGTTACTCCCCTTCACTGGTCTGGCTGCGCTTATATGGTTTTTAGTTCGCGTTATACCCAAACCCTCACGCGCGGCGTATCCCTGCCAGCGGCTTGCGTTTCCCCTCGCGTCGGGCTTTATCGTCTGGATTATTGGCCTGGCTGCCTCGGCCATAGCATTCCATAAGGCAAAACGTCATCTTTTGCAGGCACGCTACGTCCTCGCGGCAATCTGCATCGTAATCAGCGTGGCATCCATCTATGTGGCCCTTAGCTATACTTCTCAGGATGATGCTATGGCTGTCCCGCCCGCCCGTATCCCACAAGCAGCGAACGCCCCTATAGGCACAGGCATTGGTGTTCACCCGGGCAGAGTCGCCTGGATTCACGACCCCAACGCCACTACCTGGGCTGGATACGGTGTCGGCGATGGAAACTACTACGACCCAACCCACACGGACCAAAACATCGTCAACGCAATGGTTTCAAAATCGCTTCGGGCATTAACAGGCAAAAGCAGCAATTACGCCGCATGGGACGCAATCTTCCGAAACTTCAATCAACAGCAAGGCAAAGGCGACGTCGGTTACCAGCCAGGCGAAAAAATTATGATTAAAGCCAACCTTGTCGGACTCATAAACAGTTCCTTTGGCAGCAATTACGGCGCTACTAATAAATCCAACTACCTGAATTATCCGAGCACTTCCCCGCAGGTTATGCACGCCGTTCTCGACCAGCTCGTAAACATCGTCGGCGTAAATGACGTTGATATCGCTATCGGCGACACATTGTGCACCTTTGCCAATGATTACTATAACAAGCTTCACAATGACTTCCCCCACGCAACTTACATCGACATCGTGGGGACCAGCGGACGCACCAAGACAACCGCTCCATCTACGAATCCTCGCATATATTGGGCCGACCCCAACTCCAACAGCGTGACTAATAAAGATTATGTCCCCAACTCCTATAAAAACGCCGCCTATATAATCAACCTCGCAAGTTTGAAGGGCCACTACAACCAGGCGGGCGTTACGATGTGCGGCAAAAACCATTATGGCTCTCTGTGCAGAGTACCTAATCAATCCGGCTACTACGACGTCCACGCCAAGCAGGTCTGGAACGTCCCCGGAATGGGGCACTACAGGGCCCTTGTTGACCTTATGGGCCACCCCCAGATAGGCGGAAAAACTGTTCTGTGCCTTCTTGACGGGTTATATACGGCAAAGCATTGTAGAAATGATGTCTGGCCTAACGCAGCGGAAAAATTTCCAAATCCGCCGTTTAATAATGACTGGCCTTCGAGTATTCTCGCCTCCCAGGACCCCGTCGCCATCGATTCCGTTGGCTTCGACATTCTCTACTCTCAATGGCCGGAAGCCGATGGCCCGGGCGGCGATGGCTCAGACGATTATCTCCACGAAGGGGCTTTGGCGCCGGCCTCCCCTTCAGGTTATTCCTATGACCCAGACGGCGATGGTAATGCGCTGACCACCCAGGGCGTTCACGAGCACTGGAATAACGCCACCGACAGGCAATACACACGCAACTTCGGCACGGGCAAAGGCATCGAGCTTGTTACAGCGGCATCGGCCGGCTGGCCGGACCTCACCGGCGACTGGTTCGTTGACTACAAGGACTTCGCCAGATTCGCAAAAGCATGGCGCAGCACAACAGGCGGCCCAAACTGGGACCCGAATTGCGATATGGCATTGCCCGCCGACGGCGTAATAAACGAAAAAGATTTGGCGGTATTGTGCGACAACTGGCTGTCCCTGCTCACTAATGACGTCGTCGTCCCCGGCGCGACACTGCAGCAGGTTTATTATGACGCCAGTTATAATTTCGAGGGGCCGACCTGGGACCCAAACAGCAATAAACTTTTCTTCACCAAAAGACCGAGAAGCAGCGGCACATACCAGATTTTACGGCTCGACTCGCCCGGCAGCGCAACCGTCTGGATGACCCCCTCTCCCTATACCAACGGCACGTTCCTCTCGCTCGATGGCCGGCTGCTCACAGCCGACGAAAGCACTTACCAGATTCGCAGTCACCGCATCGGCGCATCAGGCCCTGAAGATACCGTCGTTGTGGCGAATACGCCGAAAAAACCAAACGACCTCTGTGAGCTGCTCAACGGGGATATCTATTACACTTGTCCCGACTGGAACGGCGTCGGCCCCGCGGGCCAGGGTGTATATCTCCGAGAACCGAATGGCGTTATAACACGCGTCAACAATGCCCTGTATCAGCCAAACGGCATCCTTACCTCCCTCGATGAAACCAAGCTATACGTCGCTGAAAGCGCCAGCTCTATTACTGCCAATAAGCGCTGGTGGGTTTTCCCAATCAATGCTGACGGGACTTTAGGCACCGGCTCGATATTCTTCAAGCCGACCAATTTGACGGGTATGGGTACAAGCGACCCGGATGGCATGACAATTGACGAACGCGGCAACCTGTATTTCACCGGATTAGGAGGTGTATGGATTGTCTCGCCCACAGGCGCTGAGATTAAAAGGATTCCGACGCCTGATGTTTCAGCCAATGTTTGCTTCGGCGGGCCCGATTACAAAACGCTTTATATCACTTGTAATTACAGGGTTTATTCCCTCGCTATGGTCGTCCGCGGCGGCGAATAATGATGGCTTTACCCGCTGGGCGCAAAAGAAAAGCCCTGTCTTACGACAGGGCTTTTAGTTAAACCAAAACAACTAAAACACCGCTTTTATAGTGTTGTCTGTTCCGGGCCTGGCTCATCTGTCGCCGACTGTTCTTCCGCTGGTGCGCCTTCCGGCTGTTCCACTACGGAACCCTCCGGCTGCTCGATATCTGCGATGACCGCGTCTGCGACTTCGCCTGCCTGCTCCTCAGGGGACTGCCCTTCCGCCGCCCACTGCGCCCTTCGCAAACTCAAGCCAATCTTGCGGGCTTCGTTATCCACCTTCAAAATCTTGACCTCAAGCTCATCGTCAACCTTGACCACGTCCTGCGGCCTCTTGATTTTCTGGTCCGACAGCTCTGAAATATGAAGCAGGCCCTCGAGGTCCGACTCAAGCTGCACAAACGCTCCGAAATTCGTCAGCTTCGTTACCTTCCCCTTGACGATATGCCCGGGGATATATTTCTCCGGTATCGCGTGAAGCCACGGGTCCTCGCTCAACTGTTTGATGCCCAAGGAAACCCGCTGCTTGTCCGGGTCGATATCGAGAACCACGCACTTGACCTTGTCGCCCTTCTGCAGCGCCTCGTTCGGATGGCTGAATTTTCTCGTCCAGCTCAGGTCCGAAATATGAATCATCCCGTCGATGCCTTCTTCCACCTCGACAAACGCGCCGTAATTGGTAACGCCGCGAACGACCGCATTGACGAGTGTCCCCGGCGGATACTTCTGGGCCGCCACGGACCAGGGATTGGTCTCCGTCTGCTTCAATCCAAGCGAAATCTCCTGCTTGTCCTTATTGACGTTCAGGACCATTACCTCTACCTCGTCGCCGAGATTGAGCATCTCGCTCGGATGGTTCAGGCGTTTCGTCCAGCTCATCTCGCTGATATGGACAAGCCCTTCGATGCCGTCCTCAAGCCGGACAAACACGCCGTAATTCATAATATTGACAACTTTGCCCTTTACCCTTGTACCCACCGGATAGTCATGCTCGACGTTTTCCCACGGGCTTGGGCTTTTCTGCTTCAGACCAAGTGAAATCTTTTCGTTTGCCTTGTCAACACCTATGACAACGCACTCAATCTCATCATCGAGCCGGACAACTTCCGACGGATGACTGACTCGGCCCCAGCTCAGGTCCGAAATGTGCAGCAGGCCGTCCACCCCGCCCAAATCCACAAACACGCCGAAGTCGGCGATGTTCTTGACGATGCCTTTGCGCCGCTGTCCGACTTCGATTTCCGCCAGAATCTTTTCTTTGCTCAGCCGGCGTTCTTCCTCTATCAGCTTGCGCCTTGATATGACGATGTTATGACCTTCGATGTCTATCTTCAGGACTACGCACTCAACTTCCTTGCCTATGAATCTGCTGATGTCGCCCGGCCTGCGAATATCAACCTGTGACGCGGGCAAAAATACCGGCACGCCGATATCCACGAGCAGCCCGCCCTTGATTCGGCGGACGACCTTGCCCTTGACCACGTCCCCTTCCTTCTTGCTGTTAATCAGGTTCTCCCAGCCCCTGATTCTGTCCGCTTTGTGTTTGCTCAGCAGCAGCAGACCCGTCTCGGAATCCGTATCTTCAAGCAGCACTTCTATATCCGTGCCGGGTATCAGTTCCGAAGCATCCTCGAATTCAGACGCATCGACGACGCCTTCGCTCTTGAGCCCCACCTCGATAATCACATCATTGCCTATTTGGGTAACAATTTTGCCCTTCAGGATTGTTCCCGGCTGGTGAGAATCCACCTTCGCCAGCAGCGCCTCCTGAAACATCACATTTTCCTTTTCACCGAACATCTCATTGACCTGCAAGTCAACCTGCTCGGCAGTCATACCCAACTTGTTAATTATATTTCTGTCAACCATAAATATGCTTGTCCCCTGTGGCGTCTTGTTTTACGCCCGCCGTCGCCCCACATTTACGCCGACGAACCGCCGTGCAACATAGCCCGGCTAAAAAGTTAATAATCCAAAAAGCATCTGCCTACACAGCAAACGCCTGAAAAACGTATTTAGCATTTAGTATTTCGTATTGCGGTTACGTATCAAACGCCGTTTTACGATTCGACATCCACCGCTTCGAGGTTTTTTACGAAGTCGTCAATAATCCACTGGGGCGTTGAGGCCCCTGCTGTAACACCTGCGGTCCGACTGCCGAAAACCAGTTTTTTATCAAATTCGTCCCAGTTTTGCAAATGAAATGTTTTTTTATTGTACTTTTGGCACAATTCCGCCAGTTTTCGCGTATTTGCGCTCTCCCGCCCGCCCAAAACGAACATAATATCGACTTTTCTGCACAATTCGACGGCTGCCTGCTGCCTTTTTATCGCCTCCTTGCACAGGGTATTTATGACCTTCATCTCGTCAAAGCCGGCCCTGGCTATCGCGGAAAGCATCTGACCAAAAAATTCAGGACTTTGCGTCGTCTGACAGACAATTCCTAATCGCCCGCTTCCAATGGTGCTTATATCCGACTCATTACCAACAACCACCGCCCCCTTTGTGCAACCGACAACCGCGCGAACCTCCGGATGGTTCTGGTCGCCGACTATCACCACCTTATACCCCTGCTCCTCCATCTGCATCGCGATTTGCTGCATCCTTTTGACTAAAACGCAGGTCGCGTCAACGATATCCGCGTTTTTCTGTTTAAGATGGGCTATCTCTTCGGAGGCCGCACCGTGTGAACGTATCAGCACTGTTGCCCCTGCCGGTATCTGCTCCACGTCGTCAACGGTGACAAGGCCCTTCTTGGCCAATCGCTCGACTACGCCGGGGTTATGAATAATAGGCCCCAGCGAATAAACCTGGCCCTTCTCCGCCAGGACCTTCTCCGCTGTGCTTATAGCATTCCGCACGCCCGCGCAAAAACCGTATTTTTCCGCTACCATAACTTTCATAACCAACATATCTTACCGCGGAGAACGCAGAGAACACAGAGAATTTTTTTGCCACAGACCTGTCCTCCGTAGCTCTTAGCGAAGGAGGATTACACAGATTTCACGGATTTTATTTAGCCACGAAAAGACGCAAAAATCGTGAAGCACAGGGCTTGCAAAAATTGGGTGGGAATCACTCTTTCGTCCGTCAATGTTGTCTGACCGCAGGAGAGCTTTGGCCCTGTTTACACACCAATTTTCTGATGAGTTAAAATCTCGGGTTTCGGCTCGTGATGCACATAACCCTGATGCACATAGCCCTGAGGCACAGAACCCTGATGTATATGACAGTATGCCTCATGGTTGTAGATACTCAGGGTCTGCGTGCATTTAGGAAATATGCATTTTCTGTTATCCGCCGAAGTTTTCAGCTTCTTTCCCATCTTTACTCCTGCAGGTGAATCGCTAAAAAAACATGAAAGGCCTCCCACGGGCAGCGAGGCCTCTCTTTGTTCTTTGGCGTTAATTTACGGTGGCTTGTTTCGGAGTTACATTTGTCGCGCAGGGGCCTTTTTTGCCCTCGCCGACCGTGTAATCAACCTTCTGCCCTTCGTCAAGATTCGCATACCCGGCTGTCTTGACTTCTGAGTGGTGAACGAACAGGTCGGCTCCACCCTCGTCTGCCGTGATAAACCCGTATCCTTTTTCACCATTGAACCATTTTACTGTTCCTGAACTCACAATAATACTCCCTGGCCCTATAACCGGCCATCAATCTGTAATATGCCTCTCACATTTGTTGTTGGAGGATACCCTTGAAAGGCGGAAAGATATGCTCGACATAATACCTATTATACGACATATTACCTCGCCCACAACAAAAATAATAAATTTTTATTCAATATTCCCAGAAATGTGCCTTTAGCCACTGATTGCGCAGCTTTCACAGATTTCCCTTCCTTAAAGTAATTAGCCCTGCCACTTGTGGCAGGGTTTTAATCGCGGACTTGTCCGCTGGAAACTAAAATGCTATACTAACTCGCTCATTCAGGGACGTAAGATTGAGACCGGAGAAAGGACTTATGGAGCAAAAAAAGCCGGACGTAATTTCTTCGCAAAAAACCACGGAGCGGAATCTCGAACCGCTTCTTCGAGGCAAGCGCACGCTTTGCCTCGGTATCGATATCGGCTCAACAAGCAGCGACCTGGTTATCCTCGACGACGAAAACCGCGTTGTCCTGTCGGACTACAGGCGGACAAAAGGCAAACCCGTAGAAACATTCCGCACACAGTTGCGTGACATATTAGCCAAGATTAACCCCGCCGGCGTCGAGACAATCGCGGCGACCGGCTCCGCCGCCCGATTACCCGCGAAAATACTGGGAATTCCATTTGTAAACGAAGTGGCCGCACAAGCCGCCGCGATAACGCACCTGTACCCGGACATACAAAACGCGACGGTCATCGAAATGGGAGGCCAGGACAGCAAACTCATATTCCTGCAGCCGGGCGAGGGACGGGTGAGGGACTTCGCCCTGAATACCGTTTGCGCCGCGGGGACAGGGTCGTTTCTCGACCAGCAGGCCGACCGGCTGGGAATCAATATCGAAAACGAATTCAGCCAACTGGCTGTTCAAAGCAAAAACGTTCCGCGAATGGCGGGCCGATGCTCGGTCTTCGCGAAAAGCGACATGATTCACCTCCAGCAGCAGGCGACGCCGGTCTGCGACATCCTCGCCGGGCTTTGCCTTGCGCTTGCCCGCAATCTGAAAAGCAACCTCGGCTGCGGACGGGAGTTTGTCAAACCAATCGTCTTTACGGGAGGCGTCGCCGCCAACGCGGGCGTGGTCCGGGCCATCGAGAATGCTTTTGAAACCAAACCGGGCGAGGTCATTGTCCCGGATGCGCACTTTTTTACTGGCGCAATCGGCGCGGTACTAACCGCAAAAAGCAAGGGATCGCAGCACAGTATCTCCGCCAATTCGCTGTTGGAGAAGATTGACGAATATATCAGTCGTCAGGGTTCATCGCTTCAAAATGCCCCTCGCAGGGAGGTGCTCGCGACGCCAGTTTTGCCGCCTCCGCAAAATAACGTTCGCAGCGACCTGCTCGCCAATGTCATGGATTCGACAAGCTCACCGCAGGTTGAACCGATAGAGGCATATCTCGGCGTTGACGTCGGGTCGCTGAGCACAAAAGCCGTTGTGATGGACAAGCAAAAACGCATCCTCGCCAAAATTTATCTTATGACCGCAGGCAGACCGCTCGACGCGATACATCAGGTGATGGAAGCAATCGGCGACCAGGTGCAGAACAAAGTCAAAATCATCGGCGCCGCCAGCACCGGCTCGGGCAGATACCTCACGGGCGACTTCATCGGCGCAGATGTCGTAATAAATGAAATCACCGCACAGGCGACGGGCGCGGCAATCGTCAATCCGAAAGTCGATACCATTTTTGAAATAGGCGGACAGGACAGCAAATATATCTCGTTAAACAATGGTGTCGTTGTGGATTTTGAAATGAACCACGCGTGCGCCGCGGGGACAGGATCATTCATCGAAGAGCAGGCAAATCGATTAGGCATAAGCATCAAAGACGAGTTTGCCCAACTGGCCTTCGCGAGCAAATCGCCCGTCAAATTAGGCGAGCGCTGCACGGTCTTTATGGAATCGGATTTACTGAGCTATCAGCAACAGGGCGCGGCCACTGAGGACCTTGTCGCGGGGCTTAGCTACTCCATCGTCGCAAATTATCTCAACCGGGTCGTCGGCAGGCGCAAAATCGGCGACAATATCTGCTTCCAGGGCGGAACGGCCTTCAACAAGGCGGTCTGGGCCGCGTTCGAGAAGGTAACGGGCAAGCCGATTATGGTGCCTGACCATCACGAATGCACGGGCGCACTCGGGGCAGCGGCAATCGCGGCCGAACATATCGAACAAGCGGCTCAACTTACGGGCGTCAGGCCGGAAAGCAAATTCAAGGGATTTGAAAATCTCGTCAACGCCGATTACACCGTGGAGTCATTCGCGTGCGACCACTGCTCCAATCATTGCGAGATAAAGAAGGTTAAAATGGTCGGTTCCGAGCCGTTATTTTACGGCTCGCGATGCGACAGGTACAACGTCAAGAAAACCGCTCAAAAGAAGAGCCGGTTTGGGGCGTTCGAATACCGTCAAAGCAAATTGCTCGAATTCGCAGGGCTGAATCGACAATCGACAATCGGCAATCGACAATCTAAAACTATCGGTATCCCGATGGCGCTGGCATCGTGGCAGTTGTTGCCCACATTTTCACAATTTTTCAGAGAATTGGGTTTCGAGGTCGTGTTATCAGGCAGGACCTCGAAAGAGACAATTCGCAAAGGCGTGGAATCGGTAACGGCGCAGCCCTGCTTTCCGATAAAAGTCGCTTATGGGCACATCGTCGAGCTAATCGAAAAAGGTGTGGATTATATATTCCTGCCGAGCATAGTTTCGACAATCGCCGGCTTCCCGCAAAATAAGCACAACCATTTTTGCCCGTACGTCCAGTCATTCCCGTACCAGGTACGAAGCGCATTCGGCGATAAGCTTGGCAAAACAAAGTTATTAATTGCCACACTGCGTCTTGGCGAAGGCGATAAGCTCGCGAAAAAGACGTTTGTGGAATTAGGCAAACGACTGAGTGTTTCGCCCACAGAGGCACGGCGAGCGATGGAGAAGGGATTTGAGGCACAGCGGAATTTTGAACAGTCGCTGACAGACAAAGGCAGGGAGATTCTGGCGAGCATCAGGGAAGGTGAAAAACTTTTTATTCTTGTGAGCAGACCATACAACGGCTGCGACGAAGGCGTGAGTTTGCAATTGCCGAAAAAATTCACGGACGCCGGCGCGGATTCGGCAAGCTCACCGCAGGTGGAAATTGTGCCGATGGATATGCTCGATTTCAGTCAGGTCCGGCTGGGCGACGAAAAACTGCATAGTGAGATTTACTGGTCATACGGGCAAAAGATTCTGCGAGCGGCGGAAATTATCAGGCAGGACAATCGGCTGTTCGCGGTTTACCTGTCAAACTTCAGCTGCGGGCCTGATTCGTTCCTGATGCCATTCTTCAAGGACATAATGGCAAGCAAACCCTGCCTGCAATTGGAAATCGACGAACATTCCGCGGACGCAGGTGTGATAACGCGAATTGAGGCGTTTTTGGAAAGCTTGAAGAATTACAAACCGTCGCTCGTGGCTCGTGACTCGTCGCTCGTATCACGGGTCCCAAGTCACATGGCATCGTCTAAACGAACTCTGTATGTACCCTATATGGGCGACGCGTCATACGGGCTGGCCGGATGCCTGCGGGCCTACGGGCAACCAGCCGAGGTTATGCCGATAGCGGATGAAGCGGCGCTTATGCGGGGAAGGGCCTATACGACGGGCAAGGAATGTCTGCCCTGCGCGATAACCTGCGGTGAAATGCTGAAGGTGCTCAGCCGGGACGGCGTGAAACCGGAAAACGCGGCGTTTTTTATGCCGGGGGCATCGGGGCCATGCAGATTCGGGCTGTATCACTGTATGCAGCGGCTGATTCTCAAACACGCAGGCGTGGATGACGCTATCGTCGTCTCGCCAAATCAGGACAGCAATTTCTACAGTCACTTTGTGAACAGTTTCGACGGCTCAAGCGGACTCGCCGGCTCTGTGACTTTTATGAAAGACATCTGGATTTCAGTCGCAGGCTTAGACCTTCTGCACAAATTGATTTTGCGACTGCGACCCTATGCAATCGAGCCAAAACAGGCACAGGAGGTTTACGAAAAGTGCGTCCGGCAATGGGTCGAAGAGGTGGAGAAGCGCAGCCAGTTTGCCGACAAGGTGCGAATCTTCGAACAATTCGCAGAAGAATTCGCAAAGGTCAAACTGAACAAGACGCTGTGCAAGCCGAGAATCGGAATCGTGGGCGAGATTTATGTTCGCAATCACCCGTTCGCAAACCTCAATATCATTCGCCGGCTTGAGGAGCTTGGCGCGGCCTGCGACCTCGCCCCGCTCGCCGAATGGGTTTATTACACCAACTTCACAAGAAGCAAAATGGCAAAACGCAGGGGCCAGATTAAAAACCTGTTCAGTAACGCGATTCAAAACTTCTTCCAGCACAGAATCGAACGTGCCCTTGCGCAGCCGATAGAGAAAAAGTTCGGCAAACTCGCCGAGCATCCAACCGGGCACATTATCGACCTTGCCAAGCCGTACATCGACGACTCGTTCGAAGGCGAAGCGATTCTGAGTATCGGCAAAATGGTGGAATACCACCAGGACGGCTTCGGCGGCGTGGTCAACGTGATGCCATTCACCTGTATGCCCTCAACGATAGTCAACACACAGACAAGACGATTGAGCGCCGACTGCAATGAAATGCCGATTCTCAATCTCAGCTTCGACGGCCAGGAGGACCCGACGCTGACGACGCGATTAGAGGCCTTCGTCGAGCAGGTCGGCGCAAGAAACAAAGTCGGCATCGCAGAGATGGTAGCAACATAATTCATTTATGATTTATGATTTGAGAGGTAGGGCAAGTCGGACGGAGGAGATTGCCACGGCCTACGGCCTCGCAATGACAGATCCCAAATTTTCATTTTTGACCAGTCGCCCATTTCTTCTGCCAGGCGGGGTACTGGTCTAAAACGGTCTGCGGCTGGTAAGTGTACCAGCCATAGGCGCGTCGCTCTCTGTCCACTTCTGCCATAGAATAAAGCAATTCGCTTTTTCTGTTGGAAAACAGCGGCTTGTGTGTTCCAACCTCATAAAATCGAGCCCATATCGGCGGAGCTGATTTGTCTTCTACAACTCTATTGTCCGTTTTCAGAGTCCTCAACGGAGTTATAAAATCAGGAGTATTGAATTCCTCAACCCGGATTCCCTTCAATTTAGAATCTCCGAACCATTTAACTGCCGCCTCTACCGACTTGATAACTTCCGAACTGGGTTTGTCTATGCTCATTAAAAAAAGGACGACCGGTGCGCTTTCCCTGTTACCAATACTCGGCGGCTCATACGCCCGCGCCCAGGCGGGAGCCAAATTGACCTCATCATGCTGCTGACACCACGCTGTTAATGCACCGTTATCATTTATCTGGCATTTGAGTATGCAAGACAATCCTTTATCAAAAGCAATTTTGGCTTTTTCGCGGCGAGCCGAATCAACAAAGGAATAGTACGGCTTGTTCTCGATTATATTTTTGAGCATATTCATTATGCCTGTCATAACGTCATCGTTGAACGTGATATGTGTGCTGTAGTTTTTTTCCAGAGGGAAAAATTGCGGCCAGCCGCCGTTTGGGTACTGGGCCGAGAGGACAAAATCTATTCCTTTGAGGCAGGCATCCTTATATTTTTCGGTTTTGGTGATTTCATAAGCTTTTGCCAGATATTTTATGTGCGAATAGGTCGTGCAGTTATCGAATGTCGTATGAAGGGCGCTCTTTGCCTTAAGGACCCGGCCCTGCTGTTCGGCGGTTAATATTGCCCGCATATCGTAATTTTTGGGCCAGCCGCCGTTGTCTCTCTGGTAGAGAAGGACATTATCCGCTATTTCTTTTATCTGCGTCGGGTTGTAACGAGGCTGGTTCGGCTCCGCATTAATTATATTCTTCGCTTCGTAGATGTCATACCAGTGGTGAGCGCTGTTGTAAAAATCATTCGTATCTATCTGGTTTTCAATACTATCCGGCTTAGTCGGAGCACAAGAAACAAAACAGAAAAATACAGATGATACTGCCAGCAGAATTCTTATTTTATTCATCATAAGAGCGTTCCATTATCAATAATTAAACGGCTGCTTGCCTTCAGAGATTCGGACTTCGGACTGCATTTGCCTCATCGTATCGGTCAACGTAGCGGCGAATTCATCGTCTTCCATACCCGTTATTTTTTCAACTGATATCGGTTTGCCGTAAGTAACGGTAATCTTCGAGCCGATTTTGAATGACTTTCGATGCCTGGGCCAGCATTCGAATGCGCCGTCAATGAGGACGGGGACAACAGGGGCCTTACCGCGGCGGCAGATAAGACTGAAGCCGCCTTTGAAGGGAGCGATTCTGCCGTCGGTTGTGCGTGTCGCCTCGGGAAACAGGCAGACGCCTTCACCCTGCTTTAATTTGGCGATAATCATTTTAATTGATGTGATGTCTGCCTGGCCTCGCCTGACAGGGATGGCCTTGACCGATTTAAGCAGCGGGCCGAAGATTCTGCTTTTGAACAGTGTGTCGCGGGCCATAAAGCAAAGCTGGCTTTTCAGCGCGATGCCGGCAAAGAGCGGGTCGAGAAAACTCTGGTGATTTACGGCGAGAATATAGGGGCCGTCTGAGGGGACATTTTCCAGGCCGACGAAACGCATGCGTAAAAACGTAACGCAGAACAACCTGCACCACCAGCGGGCAAACAAGCACCAGCGAGATTTTACAGATTCGCCGAACATTTCTCTTTTACAACGCTAACCAGTTTCTCCACGACATCATCGATAGTCAAGCCGGTGGTATCAACAATAACGGCATCATCGGCGGGTTTCAAAGGCCCAACTGCCCTGCTCTCGTCGCTCTGGTCTCTTTTAAGAATGGCCTGACGGATTTCATCATCGGTTTGTTGTATTCCTTTGGCTTTCAGCTCCGCCTGTCTTCGGCGTGCCCTTTCGTTGAGGTCGGCGGTCAGGTAAAACTTCACATCCGCATCAGGAAAAGCGACTGTCCCCTGGTCCCTGCCCTCGGTAACAACCTTTCCATACGCCTCGGCGAATCGCCGCTGCATATCGACCAGACGTTCGCGGGCGGGCGCAAGACAGGCAACGTAACGGGCATTAGCGGTAACTTTCGGGTCGCGTATCTGTGCGGTGGCATCAACGCCATCAATTCGCACCAGCATACCATCGGGGGTCGCGTTAAATTCAAATACCGTATCGTCGAGCACCTCGAGTATTCGCTGCTGGTCAGTCAAATCCGCCCCATCGAGCATCGCGGCCAGAGTAGCCGCCCGATACATCGCGCCGGTATCGAGAAAGGTAGCGCCAAGTTTCGCTGCCACCAGGCGGGCAACGGTGCTTTTGCCGCTGGCTGCGGGGCCATCGATAGTAATAATAAATCGAGCCATAAATTTAACCGCGGAGTTCGCAAAGACCGCAGAGAATTTTAACCAACTGGTTTCGCGACCCTTACAACAACCATACTCGTGTCATCAATCTGTCGAGCAAGACCTACAAAACGTCTCCTGTAGGCGAGTATATTATTAATCACCTGGGAGGCGGAGCCAAGATGGCATTTATCGAATGTTTTGAGAAGGCGTTCTCTGCCCCAGGTGTCGCCTTCGAAATTCGCCGCGTCAATCAGCCCGTCGGTATAAAACAGCAGACAGTCATTTTCATTCAACTGGACGGTTTCGGACTGGTACTCGGCATTCGGCAAAACGCCGAGGACAAGGCCGCCCTTATTGAGGTCCACAAAACTTTTGCCTCTTCGCATCGCGGGCGGTTCGTGGCCGCAATTGCAATAGGTGATGGTTTTTTTGCTCACGTCGATAATGCCATAGAACAGCGAGATAAATTCTCCCGCGGCGCATTCCTTGCACGCCATTTTATTGAGGCGGCGAACGGTTTCAAGCAGCTCATCAGTCCATTCCGAATAAGCTCGCAGCGCACCGCGAAACGAGCTTGTCATAATCGCAGCCGGAATACCCTTGCCGATAACGTCAGCGATGGCGATACCGATTCTGTTATTGCCCAGTTCCAGAAAATCATAAAAGTCGCCGCCCACGTCGAAGCAGGGAATATACGTCGCGGCAATATCAAGCCCGGGCACCTGCGGCGCCTTTTCGGGAATCATTCGGCGCTGAATATGCCCCGCCAGCCGCATCTGCTCGGTAATTCGAGCCCCCTCAATGGCCTCGGCGTAGAGCCTGGCGTTGGTGATAGCCACGGCGCACTGGGAGCCAATGGCCCGGGCCAGGTCAATATCGTCATCTTCAAAGTGGACTGGCTTGCCGCTGTAAAGCCGCAGGACGCCGATGGGCTTGTCTCTGAATCTCATCGCGACTGTAAGCTGACCGACGAGCCCTTCTTTTATCGTGGATTCCTTGAATAGAACCCTGTCGTCATCCTGCATATCATCGAGGACAACGGCTTCGCCCGCGAAGGCCGCTTTAATTACCGGGTCGTCCTTGTTGACCACACCTTTGTTGCGATATTCTTCGCTCAGCCCGTAGGTGCTGCGCATTTTCAAGTCGCCGGCGTCTTCGTCGAGCAGGCGAATCGAGCAGGCCTTGAGGCCGGTAATTTTAACCGCGGCCTCAGCCAGTTTATCGAGCGCCTCCTGGAGCGTAAAACGACCAGCCACCAGCGTCGTTATCTGGTATATCTGCTCATCTCGTTCAATTTGTTCTTTCGTTCTTACAGGCATAGCCACTCAATACTGATACAACCGCACAATTGTGCGGGAAAAAACAGCATATTTAGCAATAAACAATTCGGGGATTATACCCGACGTCAGGCCATCCGTGAACATCAAATTAGCCGTTAAGCCATACTTGCATAAAATACGTTTTTTGGTTAGCATAAAACTTTCGGAAAGTTGATTTTTCGCAATAAGACACAAGCAATGGAACTGACTGCAAGAAAGATTGTATTCTCAGGACGCGTTCAGGGCGTCGGGTTTCGATTTACGGCCCTGAATATAGCCAATCGATGCGAACTGAAGGGCTACGTGCGAAACATTTCGGACGGCGACGTCGAAATGTTTGCCCAGGGAACGGCGGAGGCGATAGATGACTGCGTTCGCGATCTGCAGGATTCCTTCGTGGGGAGCATAAGCCACATAGATACTGAGCCGGCGACGCCCGACCCGAAACTCACCGATTTCAGAATCACGTTCTAAACAACGGCGGCAATTTTAACAGCCGGCGGCCAATTCCGCACTGTGCCTCGATAACGCTCACAACCCCAGGAATTGAATGGCCAGGCCGCACATCAGGATTGTCGCACCCGCTATGGCATGAGAATATCGCTGCATCGAGCTAAAATCGAGAAGCTTGACGCCTTTACGTCCGAGCGTAACGACCGTGAGCATCGTGCCGATGGTGACCGCGGCAAAAACCGCTGTTACCATAAACATTCCAAACATATTGTTTTTGGCCGCAGGGTACATAACTAATGGTATTAACGGCTCGCAAGGCCCAAAGGCAAATATAATAAAAAGGACCCACGGCGTAATTTTCGCCTTGTCGGGATGGTCGTGAATATGAATGTGCTCACTGTGATGGTCGTGGCTGTGCTCATGCTCAACACCGGGTATATGAAAATGAATATGTTTGTGGGGCCTGGTCCTGTATGCCGAGCGAAGACCCCAGACAAGATATGCGACACCAAAACCTATCATGAGCCACGCAGCGAGATTGCCGCGAACGGATTCGAACCACTGGAGCTTATTGACGGCTATGCCGAGAGCGACGCCCGCCAGTCCCAGGATAACCGAGCTCCCGACGTGCCCGATACCGCACAGGAAAGTTACCATCATTGTTTTAAGGCCGGACCACTTTCTGGCCCAGGCAATCATAACAAACGGCAGGTAATGGTCGGGGCCGAGAAGCGTGTGAAAAAAACCTAATGTGGCCGCGGTGATATTTAAGGCGTTCATTTCTACTGCCATAACCAACTCCTTTCGTTCCGGTAACTGAACATCTGCGCATAATAATATACGAATAGTGCTACTATGTCAATGGGGAATTTTCACGAATTGCGAAAAAATTAATAGTCAGGCGCCTATGCGTTCCTGGGCAGGTAATCTAAAACGGACTGGAAACGCAGCTTGTGTCCGGCCTCCTCCTGGGCCAGGGCAAGCAATATCTCTTTGGAATGAGCGTCGGTCGCCATTCCCGCCAGGTCAACATAAAGCCGAAATGACGCATCTTCCTTTTGCATGCCCATAAGCAGTATATCTTTGTAGTCCATTTCAATTTCGGGCGGAACATAATCGGCCCTGTCATCCTTAAACCCGGCCGGCGTCTTGTCTGTATTAACAACCATGCCTGTTTTCATAATCTCCAGTTCGATTTTGGCCTTGTGTTCAAGCTCCTCGGCCGCCAGTTCCTTAAATACCTTTCGTATGCGGGGATTTTTCACACGCGCAGCAAGGGCAAGGTAAAACCGGTTAGCATCCACCTCGCGGGCAACGGCCATCTCAAGAATTTCGTCGTCGATAAATTCCGCCATATACACAATAAGATATACCGCAGGCGTTCAACCGTCAATTGTTTTTAAGGACACGTAAAGTTCGGGGATTACCGGAATAAAAACTGTTTACTTTCGCACAAACAAACTGCCCGGCAACTGCTTTATAAGGCCTTTTAGTCGAAGCGAGACAATCGAGGCGCTGACGCTGCCCGCGGGCAATTGCGAATCCGTGATAACCTGCTCTATATGAACGGGTTCACTATGCAGACATTCATAAACCGACTTCTCGCTGGCGTTGAGATTTAACCGGGCGATATCGAACAATGGTCTTTCGGCTTTTGCTGTAAGCAAATCGGCCTGCTGGCTGACGTGCCCGCTGATTTTGTCGCCAACATAACCCAGCGATTCAATTATATCTTCGACGCAGTCAACTAATCTGGCCCCCTGCTTAATCAGCCGATTGGCACCCCGGCTAAGCGGAGAATCGATTTTCCCGGGTACCGCCATAACTTCGCGATTGTATTCGAGGGCCGATTTGGCGGTATGAAGAGCGCCGGAATTACTGCCCGCCTCGATAACGATTGTCCCCAGTGACAATCCGGCGATTATCCTGTTGCGAGGCGGAAAATTTTCAGCCAGCGGTTCATATTGAAGCGGTAATTCGCTGACGCATGCGCCGGATTCAGCTATCGAATCGAATAATTTTTTATTCTCCGGCGGAAAAACATTGGCCAATCCGCAACCCTGGACAGCGATGGTGCGGCCGCCCGCCGCGAGAGCGCCCTGATGAGCGGCGGTATCGATGCCGCGAGCCATACCTGAACATATAGTAAAACCTGCGCCTGCCAATATGTGCGCGAATCGTGACGCCTGCTCGCTGCCGTATAAGCTGCACCGGCGTGAACCCACTATCGCCACGCTAAGATTATCCTGCTCAACGAGAGTCCCCTTGACATATAAAACAGGAGGCGGGTCGTAAATCATTTTTAACTGGGCGGGATAACGTTGGTCCTGAAGATGAATAATCCATACCCCGAGCTTTTCGGCCAATGCTATCTCGGCATCTGTATCTGTTTTGTCGCGACTGGCCGCTATTTTCTCCGCGGTGTGATGACCTATCCCTTCAACCTTTGACAGTTCATAAGCCGATGCGCCAAGAACACTTTCCGCCGAACCAAAATAGTTTAACAGCTTGCTGAAAGTAACTGGGCCGACACCATCTGCGCCTGCCAGTTTCAGCCACTTCTCGATATCTGGTGAGTTTGGGTGCAAGTCCGACATCCTGAAATAAGCTAAATAACCTGACCAAAAGTATATGTCCCGCTCGTATAAGGTCAAGCCGAATTATCGGTGACGGCAAATAAGAGTAAACGCAGAATATATCCAATACCGCATTTGCAACGCGATGCTTGTTGCTAAGCGAACAAACCCCCGGAAATTTCGTAAATAACAGCAGTTCGGGTTTGGCAGCATGTAACAATCTATATTGTTATAAGCACTCATAATGGCGACTTTATGCTTTCTAATATTACGACCTGCTTGGGACAAAAGAACCGAACCATTTACAGGTTCACAACCTTTTGTCCAACAAGAGCTTACATTTATTTTTGGTCGATAAAATGGCTTTCTGTGCGATTAATAGCCCTATGGTATTGAAATGCACAAAATATTGTGATATACTAATGGATTCATGGCTCGAATAGTAACTAAAACTCGGAAGAAACAGGGCAAAAGCCACAAATCAAAGTTGGCTGCGGTGGTTTCACGTAAACCCTTCAAGACCTATGACGAGGCAATTAAATACCTTTTTAACAGAACTAACTATGAGCAGGAAAAGCACTTACGGTACAACGTCGATACGTTCAACCTGAAGCGAATGGAGCATTTGCTCTCGCTGGTAGGCAATCCACATACGAAAGTCGATACAGTCCACATAGCCGGCACAAAAGGTAAAGGCAGCACAGCCACGATGCTGGCAAGAATGATAGAGGCGAACGGCTACAAGGTGGGCCTGTACACTTCGCCGCACGTGGTTGACCTGCACGAACGAATTATCGTCAACTCTGAAATGATAAGCAGAACCGCGATGCTTGGTTTGCTTAACCGTATATACAAAGCGGTCGAAACCGTTACAAAAACCAGCGCCCCCACTTTCTTCGAGATAATGACGGCGCTTGCCTTTATGCACTTTGCGGACACCAAGGCGGATGTCGCCGTCATTGAGACAGGACTTGGCGGTCGATTAGACAGCACCAACGTGATAAAGCCCAAGGTTGTCGGCATCACCAATTTGAGTTTCGACCATCAGAAGCAGCTTGGAAGCACGATAGGAGAAATCGCAAAGGAAAAGGCCGGGATTTTCAAGCCGGGCGTGCCTATTGTCACGGTCCAGCAGGACCCAGACGCAATGCGGGTACTGAAGGCACAGGCGGCGGCGGTCAAGGCGCCCTTTAGCGTAACCGGAGTCGATATAGATTTCTCACATCGCTTTGAAACATCGTCCGAGCACGGGCCGCATAATCGCGTGTGCCTGACGACACCCACCAGCAAATTTGAGCACCTTCGAGTCCCCCTGCTCGGGATACACCAGGCGCAAAACTGCGGTCTGGCGCTTGCGATGCTTGACAAGCTCAAGGGCTGCGGGTTCGACATAGACAACGACAAAACGATGGCAGGGCTTGCAAAAGTCAAATTGCCGGGCCGGATGGAGATGATTTGCGAAGACCCGCGAATCCTCATAGATGGTGCCCACAACGCGGCCAGTATAAGGGCGCTTATGTACGCGATAGGCCAGAGCATCCCCTACGATTCGATGATAGTAATCTTCGGCTGCAATGAGGACAAAGACGCAAACGGAATGCTTCAGGAACTGCAATTCGGCGCCGACAAGGTGATTTTCACTCGCAGCAACTCCGCCAAAGCCATGTCGCCCGATGAACTGGCCGAAAAGCACGCTGCCGTATCCGGCAAGATGTGCCAAACCGCCCTTACTCTCGGAGAGGCGTTGCGATTAGCTAAAAGCGCAGTGGGCAAGGAGGACCTCATTTGCATTACGGGCAGTTTCTATTTGATAGGCCAGGCCAAGGTTCGTTTCCAGGCAAGCTAAACCCGTTAAGCAGCCCATTTTCCCCATGCGCATAATCAAGGGACTTGATGAAACTATCCATCGTCATACCGGCGTTTAACGAATCCGGGAAAATCGGACGCGATGTCGAATCCGCCTGCGAATTCCTGCAAAGAAATGGTTTAGAGGGCGAGATTATAGTCGTCGATGACGGCAGCATGGACGCTACTGCTGATGAGGCCAAAAAAGCCGGCGAGAAATACCGCAATCGAGTCGATGTAACAGTAATCCGAAACCGGCAGCACCACGGCAAGGGTTATGCCGTCCGAAACGGAATAATGCAGGCAGCCAGCGATTACGTGATGTTCGCCGACAGCGGCAGTTGTGTCCCCTTCGATAACACCCTGCGCGGACTGGAACTGCTCAAGGCAGACAAATGCGATATCGCACACGGCTCTCGCAGATTAGCCGGGACACACCTCATAAAAAACCAGGGGCATTATCGGCATATCTGTTCGGTTATTTTTCACTGGTTTGCTATACGCATAATGAAAATCCCAGTTGAACTTACGGATACTCAATGCGGCTTCAAAATTTACCGCGGCGACGTTGCTCGCCTGCTTTACGGTCAGTGTGAAACCAGCGGCTTTATGTTCGATATCGAAATAATCCGGCGAGCGATAAACCAGCATTACCGGATTGCGGAGTTTCCCATCGACTGGACCTGCGACCCGGACAGCCGATTGTCCCCGACAAGAAGTTTTTGGCGAATACTTTCCGAACTGCTAAAAATAAGAAAAGCAACTTAAACAAACGTCCCGCATTATTTCGAGTAAAATTTTGCCCTGCCCCATCGCCCGAAACGCAACAATCGCCCCCCTGTCTTTTTACTTTTGCCCGACAGAACCAGCAATGCGGACGTATCCTTGTGTTTATCACAAAAAGAACTGACCGCATTGACGGGCATCACCATAAAAGCCGTTGAAAGGGCATCCGCCTCGGCTGCGGTTTTTGCCATCGACCAGGCGCCTGGTCTTGCAACAGGTTTTCCGGAACGCGGATTGATTATGTGCTGACCTTTGCGAAGTCCCGATGCGCTAATCGCCCTGCCCGACAAATGAATCTTAGCTATGAGCCGGCTGTAATCCGCCGGGTCTGACAACGACAGAGGCCAGCCGGGTAATCCCGCCGGCGTGCCAACCGGTAATATCGTGCTTTGTCCCGCTGAAATAAGAGCTGTCTTTATCCCCCACTCGCCGAGCAACTGTGCGATTTTGTCCGCTGCGTAACCTTTGCCGACAGCGCCAAAATCTATATGAACATCACTGGTTCGCAGTGTAACGGTATATTCCGATTCATTAAGCACAAGCAGATTGCTGCCCGTTTTTTTAAGTGCGGCCTCAATATCCTTTTTAGATGGTTTACGCGGCGTCCGGTCTTCATTCAGCCAGCAGTCATACAACGGCCCTATGGTAATATCGAACGCGCCCTTTGTCTGCACAGACATCTCAACGCTCCTCCGGAGACATTCAAAGGCCGACAGCCCGAGCTGCAGCGGCTGATTTGCGGCAAGGGAATTGATACGGGAAACGTCGCTATTCTCATTGAATCGGCTGAGACTATTTTCTATGCGGTCAAGCTCTTCAAACGCGGCCCAGGCGGCCTGCCCGGCGTAAACGGCATCACGATGAACTATGAATATCTCGAACGTTGCCGCCATCGCGTTATGTTTAAACGACCTGAGATTGGCGATACCGCAGCGGTCTTTTTCAAACGAGATTGTATCAGGTTGCTGCTCGGCCATAACTTGCTCTCATTTGACGGCCTGATTATCGGATTTACTCGATTGCCACTGGTCCCACAGGTCTTTTGTTACATAGCCGCGAAGCTCGACCTGAGGTCTAAGCTCAATACCTTTATCAAACAGGGGAACGTAAAGATTTTTTTTCCCTGCCGGCGCAATATCAAACAGGCGGCCTATAAGCCGGTCCTGAAAACCGGCGAACGCGATTACGACAGGGGCGGGCGAACGAATCTCATTAACATCATTATAATAGCCCACATTTTTGAATGAGCGAAGATACCAGGGCAAAGGCCAGTAATCCCCATCGGGACAAACAACCAGGACAGGCATATCACGCCCTGCCGGGGACGCACTTGAAATATCATCGATTCGCCGGGCGATTGTCAGCACATCTTTTGTCGGGTGAGCATATACATAGGGATTGCCGGCATTGACATCATAGGCACGACTCGCCAGGAACGACTCCAGGCACAGGTCCGTTGCGAACACCAGAAAAAACAGAATTATTATTACGCGAGACAACATCCGCACAAGCAAATTAACTGCCGCGACGATGGCGACCGCCGCCAGCAAAATCATACCGTGATAAAAACTCAGCAGGCACCACGGTGTCTTATAAGGTATCGCGGAATAAACGACGGTCATTATCACTGTGTAAAGAGCAATAAATTTAAGCAGGTTTGAATCGAGGCCGGATACGCCGCGCCTGCTGATAATAACCAGCAGGCCGAACAAAGCCATTATCGCTATAAACCCTTCAGTCCACGGAGGCCCCATCCCGGCCTTACTGTAAATCAGCAAATGCAGGTAATAATACCACGGATGAATATGAAACTGATTATGGCCCGCCCGCTCAAAATATGTGGTGTAGGTTCTGAATGAATCGACAAGCCCCGCCGGATTCTTAAAAAAGGAAGAGAAAAATAATCCCCATACAACTACCGCGCCCGCAATCGCCAAAACCAAATGGCCGGGACACACCAGATTAAAAACCGGTCGGTCGTCTTTTCGCGTCAGTAATACAATCGCCAAAGCGATGATAACCGCCCCAAAGGCAATTACAGACGTTTCTTTTGTAGCGAAGCACAACGCGGCAAATACTCCCGTTCTCAATGCCCATATCCACTTTTGGCTGCGGGCGTATCTGTACCCGGATGCAATCATCCCGAAAGTGAAACACACAAGCAGCATTTCCTGAATATAGTATCGGCTGTAAAAAACAAACGCTGGTGATATGGCAGTAAGCGCAGCGGCAACCGCCGCGACCGGTCTGCCAAGACCATCGAGCAGTAATAACGGCATCAGAACCAGAACCAGCCCGAAAAACACAGGCACGATTCGCAGTGTGATTTCTGTCAGAGAGGCGTATGTATGCTGACCTGAAAGCAAAGCGGGAATCAGCGTAAAATAATTCAGCGTAGGCCCGTGGAATTCGGTTGGGTCATATCGATAGTTGTTCGTCTCAAGAAGCTGGCCGAATCGGTAAGCGTGGACCGCTTCATCGCCGTGCATCGGGCGGATATCCAAACGGGAAGTCCGCAATGCTATGGCCAAAATCAGGATGGCTGATACTGCAAGCCAGAATTTCATCTACTTCATTTCGCAGGCGTTCCGTAAACCTCGACCTCAATATAATTATTCAGGTCGTTGGCGCTGTTGCCGTTACTGTAACACCGAACGTAGCGGCCCACTACACCTTTGGCATCGATAAGCTTGCCCTCGGATGTCTCGACATAATTCCTGTCTTTGCCGGCGCCGAGGCCCAGCGTATTATCGTTGTCATCGTTGAAAATCGTCTGGACATTTTTAATGAAATCCGGGTCGCCGGCGACCTGTACAATCACATCCTTATAAACGCGGGCCTGCTTGTGGTAATGCCAGATAACAACCGCATAGATGTTGTAAGACGCTCCGAGGTCGATTGTTATATATTGTTTCATCGGGCCTAATTCGACGTAGCTGCCGTCTGTCGCTTCTTTGTCCCCGTCGGTAACCATCTCTATTTCGCCGATAATCGGCTGCTCATCTGAGCTTTTCACCGGCTTCTTTAATGCGATGTTGGTCGTGCCTTTGGGAGCGTAAAACGGCTCTCTGGGTTTGCCTGTCGGCTTTTCGAGATTCGCGATACCCTGAAAATTCTGCGGCGTGCCCACAAACTGCGGCTTGGGCAAAACCAGCGGAATCGGCGCCAAATCGCCGGCAGGTTTTGAAACTGCTGCGTTTGCATCCTTCGCCGGGGCATTACTATCGGCTCCCAGCGCTGTCGCAACAATAAACCCCAAAGATATTACTAATGCCATACTTGCTGCTATGCGAACGCCTCTGCGTGCCATTTTTCATCTCCTTCGTCAAAATCCAAAACCAGTTAATCAGCTACTTGTACATCTCATCAAAATATTTCTGGGCAGCCACAACTGCTGCCCGCATCATATCCTCGGCCTTGGCGGTCTCGCGTTTGGCAAGGACGTTCATCAGGGCCTTCGCATCAAGGGCTTTGGCAGCCTTTTCGCAGGCTTCCCAGCTCAGGACGCTTCTTACAACCCTGTCGATACCCTGCTCGGCATTATCGTAAGCCCGGGTCTGCATATCGTGGCCCTTCCAGCGGGCGTAACCGGCCTGCTGCAAAAGTCCGGCGATGGCGATATTCATACCATTGATTCTCGTGCCGTGGTCGATATCGAATTTGCCGGGGCCGCCGAGAATAATGCCGTCATTGTAGCCCTGACTGTTAAGGTGCATATGCACCATCATATCGTTGTCCAGCTCCTCGACGCTG